>CENL01001318.1_pt1 | contig 465712 bp, 386 predicted proteins | sample 530221 | NCBI WGS metagenome assembly CENL01 (sample SAMEA2619791, study PRJEB7988) | marine metagenome | isolation source: saline water (ENVO:00002010), including
CTTCCACTCTTAAAATTTGGGGCCACCAACCATTTTGTCAAAGATCAACCATCTCAGCTGTCAGCTCTTAAGTGTCCATTTTTCATCGACAAACAAGAGCAGGAACTTCAATGGGGACGCGGAGTTTATCGATGTTTTCTGGAACTGTCAACGCAGTGGGAAAAGTTTTTCGAATATTGTTTCAATTCAAGAAAACTCTCCCTGGGAATGCCATTTCGAAACGTTTTCGGTAGTATCTAAACTTCGACTTTGCTGCGTTCATCGACCTTTTGGATTTTAGGAAGTTTCATGTCTCAGTCAGTTATTGGATCTCATAAATTCGATCTGGATACCCCGATTCTCTGCATCGATCTGGATATTATGGAAGCAAATATTCAGAAGATGTCCGACTATATTCTCAGCCGAGGCAAGACCTGGCGGCCTCATGAAAAATGTCACAAAACCCCCGCGATTGCCTTGGCCCAGATGGGAGCCGGTGCCATCGGCGTCACTTGTGCGAAAGTCTCCGAAGCCGAAGTCATGGCGGCGGCCGGCGTCAAAGACATCCTGATCGCCAATATGATCGTCGGGAAAACCAAATGGGAACGGGTCGTCTCCCTCTGCCGTCATGCCCGACCCATCATCGCCTGTGACCATTACGCCCAGATCGAACCCCTGGCGAAAATGTGTGCTGATGCCGGCGTTGTCTGCCGCATGATGCCTGAAGTCAATATCGGATTGAACCGCGTCGGATCACGACCGGGTCAGGATACCCTGGACCTCGCGATGGCCATCGACAAACTGGAAGGGGTCGAACTGGCGGGCATCATGGGATACGAAGGACACTTGCTCCAGATCCAGGACCAGGCGGAGAAAGAAGAAAAGATCATCGAAGCCATGCGAACCCTGGTCGGTTGCAAAACAACTATCGAAGCCAAAGGCATTCCCTGTGAAATCGTCAGTGCCGGCGGAACCGGTTCTTATCAGATCACTTCCAACTGCGAAGGGATCACCGAACTGCAGGCAGGCGGAGGGATCTTTGCAGACCCGATGTATGTCAATAAGTGTGGATTGACGGGCCTCGACTATTCTCTGAGCGTGCTCGCCACTGTCGTCAGCCGTCCCGAAAAGGGACGTATGGTTCTCGACTGCGGCCGCAAGACCATGCATCCCGACTTCCAACTCCCGCTGGTCAAAGCCTGGCCAGATGCCGAAGTCACCGCCCTCAGTGCCGAACACTGTGCCGTCACACTCGGGCCGGAATCCCAGGACCTGAAGATCGGCGACAAGATCGAACTGATCCCCGGTTACGCCGACTTCACCACGATCCTGCATGAGAACTTCTACGGCTTCCGCAATGATCGCCTGGAAGTCGTCTGGCCCATCCAGGGACGCGGCAAGATTCAGTAAGTGTGTTCTGACTTCTGGAAATCACGACTGCCGAACCGACTAGCTTTATTACAAACAGATAACTGGGTGCCTGGCCGATCAGGCATCCAGCATGTTCTGGGATACGACGCGTGCGCAGACTGCCTCACATCTGAATATCTCACTAACTTAATCGTGAATCTAATAATGTGAGGGGGCCAGTCTGGCTAAGTGAGTACGTTAGAGACAACAAAATAACATACTAGAAAGCTTGCTATCCCTGCCAGTACAGAGGGGAGATAGGAACAAAACAGTACTCCAAAAGCATGCTTGAATCTTGCCGGAAGCAACAGAGAAAGAAGTGCAGAGAGCACGATACTGCCCAAAACACCAAAGGCAGTCCAAATATAAGGAAAATACGGTTCAGCCGATTCGATAGTAGCCAGGCTGTTCGAGGTAAATTGATACGCGACAACTATGATCATAAAATTTGTCACAATACAAACAAGAACGATACCCATCCCGTTTATAACCGTCGGCTCTAAGACCAATTCCTGTGCATGACGACCTCTGACAAGAAGTGCGTTGAATAAGCGAATTGCGATCCGAAAAACTACGGCACTCAACCATAAACCAACCAGGGATATGATCAGAAATAATTTTAAATTCCCTGAAATCACCGACCAGTCTAATATTTGCATTACCTGTTTCTCCTGACTTCAGTTCAAAAAATGCCAGTTTTCTGGATGACTAATACTTATCAATAAACCTGGAAACAAATCAGGCTTTTTCTTCTAAGAGAGTTTAATCTCGACCTCCAGATAAAGTGATAGAATCTAGAATAATCCATTAGAAGAGAGCAACTTCTTAACTCAATGATAACTTTATCGAGGTTTTGATGAGGCTCGATACACGCTGTAAATGATTTGAAACCTTGCCATCAAGTTCCGGAACGGAAAAAGAGCAGCCACGCTAAAGCTGTAATACCATAAATTACCAGCATCATTATCATTCTGACAAATGCCACACCGAGAGCACGTAAATAACTCGTGGGCAACAGAAACGAAAACACAGCAGACGTTGTAAAAAAACTGACCACAGCACAGATAATGCGGATCTTTGGCAGAAATTCCACCAATGCTGATTCAGGAGATGTTTTTTGCGCAGTGGCCAGTATGGCGTAGATCCCCCCAATCACGAAATTTATGAAGGCAGCGACCAGCAGCATGCCCATGGCAGAGGTTGTGGTCGGTTCGGGAATCGGATGAATTTGCCGTTCAGCAGCTTCTGAAACTCTCTCTTTCGCAAAAGCAAACCGATTCAGGAGGCTGACGGCAATTCGTAAGACCATGGCATTGATCCACAAACCAACCACCAGTAATATCACTAAAGCAACCAAAGCGATGCCTGGGCCGCCCAATTCTTCTATCACGCCTGACATTCGATGCATCCTCAAAATGGATTCCAGTTGACCACCAACAATCTAAATCTGCGGCGCAACACCCTGAATGGCACATAACAAAAACTCACACGGAATTTCTTTGGCAGCTACTAATCCACAGGTCCTACAATGCTGCCCCAATTTCGTGAAATATAACTGAAACCTTTGCTTAAAGATCAGGTATGTTCGTGATTTCCAACAGAATTAAAGTCTGGTCTCCACTGCTCTTCCTGTCAGTATAATGAAGAAATAAAGACAGCGGAACCAACTTATTTCCCGATACTTCAATCACTTATTTAAGCCGCTCCCGTTGCCATTACCACAAGAAACACAAGCAGACCAATCACAATGGCCAGAGCAAGAACAATCAGATACTGACAGAGCACGACTCCCATCGCTCGCTTGAAAGTGGTGGGGAGCATTGAAGAAAGGATCGCTGAGAAAATTACAAACGAGACCGGCAAAGACACCAGGTTTAATAGCATCTCCCCCCGGAAATCAACGCCCTCTGGTCCAACCTGAATCATACCAGTAGCGCGACCAATCTCTTTAACCAGGAAGCTAAAGATGGCATTGGCAATCGTTGATAACAATAGCATTCCCATCCCATTCAGCATGCTTGGCTCTGGAACTCTGTAGCGACTGTCTTCATCAAAGCCGGCAAACTTGTTGAATAAACTGACAGAAGCACGCAAAATCACCGCTCCGATCAGCAAACCGATGGGGAGTACAACCACCAGCAAACAGAGTATCACTGCCACTGGATTCGCAGCCCCTAATACCAGCATCGATGAATCAAACATTTATCTCTCCTCAAATGCATACTCAAAAGTAAAAACAGTCACAGTAAAATATCTTCTATTCCCAGGCACCAGGCGCTTGGAAGTAATCTTGTTATTCCAGTGTCGCAGTAAATACACTCTTTCTCGGTAATTATGATTATCTGTTCTACATTGTAATTCGGAACAACAGGTGATTTGCATCGTCACTGTTCTGAAATGCTAGGAACCGAGTTTACCAACTGTAGCTACGACAAATATAATTCCAAACAAAACGGCAAGTACCAGTAACAGGACTACCGTATGACACACTGCAACACCCATAGCACGTTTAAAACTGGTAGGAAGTCCGCTGGAAAATATTGCAGAGCAAATCAAAAACGTGAACGGAAATGCGGCCAGACTTGAAGCATATTTCGGCACCTCTGCGCCCATAGGCCCTGCCAGGATGAGGGATGCCAGAAATCGTATCGCATAATTGGAAATCGCGACCAGAATCATCATCCCGAATGCTTTTGACATGGCAGGTTCTGGTACCGGATCACCGCCTGCCAGAGAATTAAACATACTGACAGCAGCGCGAAGAATGACAGCGCCGATCAGTGCACCAATCGGCAGTCCTACGAATAAAAGACATACAATTCCCGCCAGAGGATTGGCTGCCCCTAACACCAGCATTGATGAATCCAACATTCACTGTTCCTTCTCCGCAGCATCACCCTCAGCGATAGTCACAATTGTCTACATGATCCTTAAGTACACATACAAGTTTACTAAGTCAACAATATAAATTGATTTAGAAACAATATTTCAGAATTGCCTTTTCTCTATTTGAATCAATCACAAGTTGATTCCCCGTCGGGATTTATTTGCACTTCCCATTTTTTCCGATAACATAAACAACAATTGATATACTGCTCTGATCACAAAATAAAGGGCATGAAAGCATGAGTCATCGCTGGCCACAAAGTGCATGTTCAGAATTCCGGAAAACCCTGCGATTCAATCGCCGCGGCTTTTTGAAAGCGGGTGGTTTAGGACTCACTGGTCTGTCACTCCCGGAACTCCTGCGTCATGAAGCGCACGCTGGTCCTGCCGCCAGAAAAGAGAATTCAGTCATCATTCTCTGGATGCGGGGCGGCCCCTCACAGCATGAAACCTGGGACCCCAAACCTCACGCGCCTGCCGAATTTCGTGGCGATTTCGGAGCGATCAGAACCTCAGTACCCGGGATTGAAATTGTTGACCTGATGCCACGCTGTGCGCAGATCATGGAGAAATGGTCCATCATCCGCAGCCTGCATCACACCAACGCGGGACATTCCGCCGGCGATCAGATCCTGTTTACCGGCCATCCCCCGGGAACGGATCCCACCATCAATGTGCACCCCAGCTGTGGCTCCATCGTTTCAGAGCAACTCGGCTATCTGACTCCTGAGCTTCCCCCGTATGTCATGATTCCCCGTCAGGTCCCCGGCACCGATTCCGCTTACCTCGGCGTCGCCCACAAGCCATTCGAAACGTTAGCCGATCCGGCTAATGATGGTCCATTTACCCTGCAGAACTTTTCGCTCGTCGAAGGCATCAACGACAATCGTTTTGCTCGGCGGAAAGACCTGCTCAAAGGCTTTGATCAGTTTCGTACGGACCTGGACCGTTCCGGACAACTCACGGCAATCAGTCAGTTTCAACAACAGGCATTTGGAATCCTGAGTTCTGACAAGGCGCGAAAGGCATTCGACCTGGATGCTGAACGAGAAAGCACAAGGGAACGATATGGCTTCATTCCCCGTTACGATCCTATGGATCCCACGCGCTGCAGTGCCAGCGCCTTTTCACAGCGGATGCTCTTAGGCCGCCGTCTGGTGGAAGCGGGCGTGAGACTCGTTACCGTCGACTGTCGCTGGTGGGATACCCACGTCAAAGGTTTCGACTCGATGCGAAACGGCTTCCTGCCTCGCTGGGATCAGGCTTATTCCGCGTTGATCGAAGACCTCGATCAGCGTAGTCTGCTGGAAACGACACTCGTCGTGGCCTGGGGCGAATTTGGTCGCACTCCCCGTGTCAATAAGAATGCAGGCCGCGACCATTACCCGAATGTGTTCAGCGCCGCAATTGCAGGGGGACCGTTAAAAGGAGGTCGGGTGGTGGGATCATCGGATTCCAAAGGCGCATTCCCGAAAGATAATCCCAAAACGCCACAGGATGTGCTCGCTACAATTTACCAGCACCTGGGAATTGATACTGAGAAGCATTATCTGGATCATTCGGGACGCCCGATTATCACACTCCCCTTTGGAGAACCATTACACGAGTTGGCATAATAATCTCACCAGTTTCAACTTCTATTCATACAAACTCTTCAAAACAAGCGCTATCACACCTAATATCAAGAGAAACATGAACCGAATCACAAAATCGATGGCAACAATTGAGTTGGCGTTAGCGGAATTAATAGGCCAGCACATTGAGAGGACTTTGCTATATGTAAAGAATGCCAGCACGACACTCGAAACAGCCAGCAAAATGTAATACCCCTGACTATTTTTTCCAGAATAGAAAGTCATATCAGCTACGGGAATCAAAATGAACGCAGCTAATATGAGCACTGCTTGAATACTCAGTGTTACGATCAATGAGATCCAAATTGCATTGGGTAAAGTGGGAAACTTGATCTTTTGTGTTTCTTCAGCTGCTGCTTCATTAAACATGCTGATTGCTTTTCTCAATATCATCGCTGAGATCGGCACTGCAATCAGGGACAAAAACAAATCCACGGCTATCAGTCCCGGGATTGATTCGAAATCTCCTAACGAAGCGATTTGATCTGCAAATACGATTTTCATTTTTCCCTCACTATGAAGCCTGTTTTTTGACTGACGCCTTAGTGAAAAAGATTACACCAAACCAGCAGAAACCTCAACCAGGACGAGATAAATGAACACGCGGCAAGTATGACGCATCATGAATTGTAAGATGTAGGGGCATCAGGATTACAGATGCTTGTAATTCCTAGAAAAAATCGCGGACTGCTACGAGTTCTACTCGTCGTCCACACGATTGATCAGCGCGTTGTAATCTTTGAGGCAGCGTTCCACCAGTTCCTTCAGCTCTTTGAACTCGGCCTGATTGGCATGGGAAGAGGTGACGAGAGGCTGCATCCAACCCTGCATCAGATCGAACTGTGTTTCCAGTACATTCAGCAGAGAGCGGGGAATTTTATTCACGACCGTAATTCTGTCATCGGGTGTAGAAGCGGATGCCTCTCCCGCTTGAGCAGACTCAGACTGTGCCGATCGCGTTTTGATAGACTGCTCGAACATTGTAGTCACATCTTTGGTTCCGGTCGTCAAAGCCGCCTGAATTGCGTGCAGGCTTTCTGCCAGATGCTGGAACCGTTCTGCAAAATCTTTAGCATACAAATCCAGATTTGAATCCTTCTCAGCCGTGAGTCGACCGATGCCGGCATTCATACTTTCGCGTATGTCCTGCAGTCCCTCGACCACATTCGCCAGCTGCAGAATCGCCTGGGCCATGCGGTCCTCGCCACCGACGCTCTTGAGCTGCTGATTTTTCCGGAATGACTTTTTGATTGCATTCCAGCGCTCTAACTCAGCCTCGGATAAGATGCCCATCAGTTCCTTGAACTTCAGCAGGTTGGCTTCTGCGTCCGAGGTTAAAGTCTGAACGTCATTTTCGTAGTTGGAGACAATCAATGTCTCCAGCTCTTTATCATTCATCACCGAAAATACTTTTTCGGCGATGCGGTTCATGTTACGGTATGAGCCCTGCAGCTTGAACGCCGGTTCCGTACGGTAATCATCCGACTGGGCCGCCGAGCGGATATACTCGCGGTTCACGCTCAAAATGACATCGCGCACGCGAATCAGTTTTTTCATGGTGGAAACCATCTCGTTGAGTTCTTCCACCGAGTAGTTCCCTTCCAGGTCACCCCGTTCGCCGGCCCCATCCTCGGCCATCTGGATGATCGTGTAGATATCTTTCTGGCTGCGTGAAGAAAGTTGATTGAGCACGGGATTCGAGGTAATGCAGTTCTCCAGATAGCTCATTTCAAAGGCATCCGCGTGTTCGCCGATTACTTCACCCAGGTTATAGATGTCTGCACGGTTGGAGAGCATGTCCGGGATCTGAAACTTTTCGCCACTCTCCGTATAGGGATTGCCTGCCATCACAACGGCGACTTTGCGTCCGCGTAAATCGTAGGTGCGGGTCTCTCCTTTATAAACACCTTCAATTTTTCGCTGGGCATCACAGAGTGAAATAAATTTCTGCAGAAATTCCGGGTTACAGTGCTGAATGTCATCCAGATAGATCATGACGTTATCCCCCATCTCGAGCGACAGGTTTAACTTCTTGACCTCTTCCCGTGCCCCGGCATTTGGTGCCGCTGCCGGATCGAGTGATGTCACCTGATGTCCGAGTGCGGGCCCGTTGATCTTCATGAAGATGATCCCCAGACGATTGGCGATGTATTCCATCAATGTGGTTTTACCGTATCCGGGAGGAGAGACCAGCATCAAAAGCCCCATCCGGTCGGTCCGTTTATTTTCGCCTGCTTCCCCCATCTGCTTGGCCAGGTTATCTCCAATCACGGGCAGATAGACTTCATCCAGCAGTCGATTTCGGACAAATGATGTCAGTACACGGGGGCGAAATTCATCGAGCCGCATGGCATCTCGCGACTGGTCGACAATCTCTTTCTTGAGAGACAGGTACGATTCAAACCGTGGCACATTCACAGATTGAAACTCAGCCAGCCGCTTCGAGTAGCGATTAAAGTTCAGATGGTATTCGCCACTCCGGATGCGTGCATGTGATCCTGAAAGACCAGAGATCTGTTCGGTCACAATCGCGTCAATCAGCCGACTACGATCCAGTTTGGCATCAAGCAGCAGCAATGCGACTTCGTCCAGATAATCGAAATCTTCTTCGGAATCAAGATAATCCAGATAGGCCTGAACCCAATCGCGCGCCAGTAGAAACCAGTTGATCGGATTTTCCCTGGTGGAAGACAGGCTGTCTGTGAGCTGACTGGCGGCGTTGTTGTGTTTCAGATATTTTTCGAAATCCTGATACAGATCAGCAGCCCGTTTGCTGATCACAAATGTAGAGCCATGTACCAGTTCCTGAAACAGATACTCGGCTGCTTCGCTGACCAGTGTCTGATCGAGGCAGGAAATCTGCAATACAAACTGGGAAAGCTGCTGCCTGAGTTCGTTGATATAATACTGCTGCTGGCCGGTGCGAGGAAAAACCTGCATCACACTGCCAAATCCGGACAATTTCGTTGCAAACAGTGTCTTTATTTCCGGATCACAAAAGTAGTTCCAGTACAGACCGGCCAGTGCCCGGGCAGCAGACTGGTATCGCAGGAGTCCCAATGCAGGTTTGATTTTCAACAGAGATTTCAGAAGCAGCAATGCATCCTGATCGTGGACCCCCTTGATGTAGCCTTCGGTATAGCGAGGTCCCATAAACTTCTGAATGTAGGCCAGCAATTCTTCATCGGATAATTTGGACAGCGATAGCAGGGACTGATCAGGATCGGCTTCTACCGATTTCAGCAGGCAGTAGGTTAAATATTCAACGCGGTATACATCTTTGTTCTCTGAGACCACTTCCTGATCCCAGACTTCCCTGGTAGCCAGCAGACGCTCGTCTTCGATTTCTTCGAAGAAATTGGTACCCGTTAAATGTAACTGTAGGCTGTCATCACGAAAAACGGTAGTTAAATCGAGCGCCTGGCGATTCACCGTAAACTGACGGTTCCCCAGCTTGATGATATTTTCGCCGTCGACGAACAGTTCCTGCTTGTCTTTCAGCTGCCGAACGGTGTCTTCGCGAATACTTTTCAGACGGCCCTGAATATCGTCTACCTTGACGGTATCCTGCAGTTCACCCAGCTGGCGTACAATGTCGCGAACTTTGTCAATCATCAGGTCCGAAGCAAAATAGCCATTGATCTCATTGATCGTTTTCAGCTGTTCCGCGCGACTGCGAATACCTGTCAGTATGCGATCGGCTGATTTTGCCAGTGAATTGGCCCGCTTATTCCGGCTTTCCACAATCGCCAGCTTGCGTGATTCAAAAGCAGCGTAGATTTCTTCCCGTTTTTCTGTCAGCTGTTCCACAAACTCATCGAACTCAGCAAAACGACCTTCCAGTTCCTCAACCTGAATCATCAATTTGGTAAGGAAGTCATCACATTTTTCTGGTGAGTCACAGACATCAAGATAGTTCACCACGCCCTGGTTCAGCAGCTTCATCTGTGCATTGAATTCGGCCACACCTTCGACCGACATCAGGTCTTTAATGCGACGCTTGAGGGCAGCCCGGGACTGGTTGATTTTAGAAAAATTCGTGGAAATATTATCAATAATCGCGGTGCGTTGAGTGGTATCTTCGACTTTCAGATTACTGACAATCTCAATCAGCATCTCCAGCTCTTTTGAACTGGCTTCGATCTCTTCTTCCACCTTCCGCGCATCGGCTACTTTCTCGACCAGATCTATCTGTTCGGTCGCAGCCACTATCCGTTCGGCATACGGTTTGAGCGCGTCTTCGCGCATCAGGAAAGAAACGCAGCGAGTTGCCAGCTTCTCGTTTTTCTCACTGACACTTTTTTCCAGCTTGTCGACCAGGCCCTGATCAACATACCGCAGATCGCGCAGCGAGATAACATCGCCTCGCAGACTCCTCAAACTGGCCAGGCTCTGCACAAAGTCATCGATTTTGTCAAATCGACGATGATCAATGTCTGTTAAAGTTTTTTTAGTCTGCTTTTCAACTTCAACTGTTTTCTGTTTTGTGTTCTGACGAAGTTGCAGAACTTTTTCGTACTCGGTGACAGCGGCTTCGGCGGCGCGTTTGATCTCGAATACGACCTCACCCAGTGCAAAGGTGTCTTCCTGATTGATCCAGAAGTAGGAATCGAGGACATCGCTGGTGACTTTTACCAGATCCACATACAGATTTTCGTAAGCGTCTTTACGATTAATTAAGCCCAGCAGTTCATGGCATTCTGCCATGCCCCGCACGATATCTTTATTCCCGATTTTATTGAGGTAAGAATCCTGCTTATGGGGAACCTGAAATGAATCGCTGATATAAGGCGTCTGCCAGAGCTGCAGTGTATGGTGTTTTTGTGGTTCATCCTGACCGGAAAAACAGATCAGCTCTCCCCCCTCGAACCGGGTAAATCCATGACAGATCATAGGTGTGTCGAGTTTCTGTTCGATCAGATTGTATTGCAGCAAGACATAGGCCCCCTGCTCTGGCTGACAAAACACATACAGAAAATCTTCACCGTTGGGAGACGCAATTCGTTCCTGGTAGAGCATGTCCTGCAGATCAGTTTCGAATGTTTTCGATTCACCATTCTGCAGATAATAACCATTTGAAAACACCAGACCATGATCATCGGGAAGCAGAATACAGGCATCTTTAATGGAATCGAGACGTTGCGCTTTCTGCAGCTTTTCGTTGTAAATGAAGTAGCGGTACTTTGTTTCTTTATAGGGTTTGATTTTTAACAGAATCAGGGAACCGATGAGGGCATAAAAGATTTCCGCATCATCCAGAATCTGGTCCGGATCGTCGACCGGTTCTGAATAAATGCCTTCACCGGTTTCGGTGTTATTTTCAATCTTGATGGTCAGATCGCCGCCCACGGTTTCGACGAATAATCGGTCATCGATTGAGATATGTGGATGCAGTCCCGCGAAGTGCAGATCACGATGGGTACGCGTCCATTCAAATTCCTGCTGCGCCGGATACTGAACTTCATGATCACTGCGGTTATCAACATAAACCAGTTGATCGCTCTGGAAAGCCCACTTGAAAGATTTAAAATCCTTCGGACCATCTCCCACTTTAAACAGCATATACAAAAAAGGGCCCTTCACGAAAAACTTCGCAAAAGTGGCCTTTTTGTAGTAGCGGTAGATGTCTTTGAAGTCTTTTTCGAACGCAGCATTACGAATCAGATCCAGAGGCAACGCGTGATAGGTACCTTCTTTGAATTCATAAACGGCGAAGACATCGCTGAGACTGATTTCGGTCTTCAGACCAAAATTGACATTATAGCCGAACAGGAAACGAGTCCCGACAGCCAGCATGTCGCGGGGAACACAGTTATGTTCGGTTGTAATGCGATCACTGCCGATCAACCGGGTTTCAATTGAACCAAAAACTTCTTTGCGAAGCTCGTTCAGTTTTCCCAGGCGGGTCTGCAGTTCTTTCCCGTGTCCTTTGAGTCGATTTTGAATAATTTCGTAGGTACTGCTCTCCAGGGCAATGCTATCCGCATTACTTTCTGCAGTCTCTTCTGAATTATTTTTCGTATCGGCCATTAGACGGTGTCCAGTTTTACTACAGCGTCTCCAGATCCTTTTGGACCGAGCAGAATAGATTGAGAGACGCGATGGTGAAATACGAGGCGCTCTAGAACCTATTTTCCGGGAAACACGCTTTACGGATAATTTTTGCAGACGAAAGAACCGACTTCAATCGGCGTTCTCTCCAGAACGTTTATTTCCCGGAAAGAGACTGCCGACTGAACGACGTTTCTGATGCAGAAAGTGAAGTGTTATTTCTCAACTTTCGCTTTCATGAAGGAAGACACTTTTTTATCCGCAATCCCGAGGTTTTTCACAGTCGCGAGCAGACGATTCAGCGTCGACCGATCTTCTTCTCCTTCGGCCTGAACCAGCATCTGGGAAATCAGGGCGGCTATTGAGAGGTTCTTGGCATCTTCGAATGACATGCCAAACCGGGTAATAAAGGTCTGCAGCTGATCTTCGAAGTAGTCAGGGTTTCCGTTAAAAAACGTATTCTTAATGTCCGTCAGAGTTTCACTGTTGTGAACAAAACGGTCGATCGACTTTCCACTCTTGATAGAGTCCACAATCTTGTCGAAGAATGTTGTTTCGCCTCCCACGATATCGATGCGGGCTGATTTCAACGCTTCACCCACGATACCAGCCTGGGCCTCTGCGATCTCCTGCTGTGCAGCGATGGCAGCCAGTTCGATTTCCTTGTCTTTGTTGAGGCGGATTTTGAATTCTTCGTGGTCTCGTCCCACACCATCGAAGAGTTTCATTGCCTTGGCTTTGTCGACAATTCCAGTTGCTTCCGAGCTGTACTTGAGCTGCATGACCTTGGCTTCCGCAGTTCCGGTCTTTTCAGTGGCTTCCGCCTTGGCGATCATGACGTTGGCTTCGGCCTGACCTGTCTTTTCGGTCGCAGTGGCTTTGGCAATCATGACCTGGGCATCAGCCAATCCAATGGCAGCGCCGTCGGCCGTCTTGGCTTCCGCCATGACTTTGATGGCATCCGATTTCTTCTCTGTGGCTGTTTTCTCTGCTTCCGCTTCAATGACCACTTTTTCAGCCAGCAGTTCAGCAGACGATTTCTGAGCTTCTGCAGCTTTGACTTCTTTGACCAGATTTTCCTGGGCTTCCATCTCCGCTTTGGTGACGGTGACCTGCTTCAGACGATCTGCGGTTGCAAATTCGTGAGTATCCTTGATCCGTTCTTCCTCTTCGACAACGGCTCGTTCCACGATGACACGTTCCCGAATCACTTCCTGGATATTGCGTTTTTCAACTTCGATGGCTTTATCTTTGTCAATTTCAGCCAGTCCGACAACGCGGGAACGTTCGGTCACTTCGAGCAGTCGATCTTTTTCGACGCGTTCATTTTCAACCGCTTCCGTACGCTGTTTGCTCTTTTCGGCAACAATAACCTGACGCAGCTTATTCTCTTCCGCGATGGCCAGTTCCTCATCGGTGCGAATCCGGGCGGTCTCTGCTTTCAACCGCTCTTCGTGTTCCACGCGACGTGCTTCCGCATGTTCACGGGCCGTTAACGAAGCGATTTCACGTGTCTGTTTCTCGACGGCTTCCACACGCTGACGTTCCAGTTCCAGAATGGTTTCCTGGGCTTCCACGTCCTGCTTCTTAATCGTTTTTTCTTTTTCCCGGGTAATATGGTTCGACAGGACGTGCTCGCGGGCCGTCAGATCGGTGATCTTCTTGATCCCCTCTGCGTCGAGAATGTTCGTGGGACTCAGTTTTTCCAGAGGTGTCTGTTCCAGGTAATCAATGGCACAGTCGTCCAGCACGTAGCCGTTCAGGTCGGTCCCGATGATCTTCAGAATCTCTTCTTTGAACTTATCCCGTTCGTTATACAGTTCAACGAAGTCGAAATGTTTACCAACGGTTTTCAAAGCTTCGGAAAACTTGGCATCAAATAACTCAATGAGTGCATCACGGCTGGATGCTCTTTTACATCCCAGAGACTGGGCGACATTTCTGATATCGTTCGCTGTATTATTAACTCGAACAAAAAAAGCGACTTCGATATCCGCACGGATATTGTCCCGGCAGATCAGTCCGACTTCGCCTTTGCGGGCAATTTCAATTCGCTTGACCGAGAGATCCATCTGATCGGCTCGATGCAGAACCGGGATCACAAAAATCCCTTCACCGTTAGCTACCTTTAAATTACCCACACCTGTCCGCACCAGGGCTTCTTCCGGGCCTACTTTGCGGTAAAAGCGGGAAACCGCGACAGCAAAACCGACCACAAAGACTCCGATAATGAGGCCCGCGACAACCACTGACTCACTAAGAAAGTCGACTCCCAACAGAAATGCTGCGGGAAGTTGAAATGCCGATATGGACATGATGTTATGACTCCTGGCTAATTTTTACGACGTAAAATACCTGTTTTTCCGAGTTATAGTCTGCTAGTCGAACCAGATCTCCCTTCTGGATCGTTTCGTCTTCCGCACGTATATGCAGTTTTAACGGGGCTCCCTCAGTTTCCAGCTCTCCCTGGCCAAAGCGGTCAGTTACCGCGGTACTGGTAACGACACACGACTTCCCTAACAAAGTCTCAATCTGGTTAGGGGGTGTAAACTGGAAATATCCTTTAAACGGTTGAGTGACCAGTTTAGTGACTACCAGGCTGATCCCCAGATTTCGCAGTAATAATGGCAGATAGTCCAGCCATGTATTGATCTCTACTTTGGAATCGAAGTTCACTGAGAGCATCCACATACTCAGTGAAAATATACTCAACCAGAGCATTACCGGTACTTCACCGATATTCAAAAAACGTAAACCGATAAACCCAAAATCAAGAAAAGAAGTGCCCTCTGTACCGATTTCAAAATCCAGATCAAAATCTAAAAAATCTAATTCCATGAATCCCAGGATGACACAGATCCAGTACAGCAGGCAGACTGCCAGCAGAACCGTTGCCGGCAGGGTGGGCCATTCCAGACTGACTTTGATAATTTCAGGCACCGAATACTCCCGGACCTCGGGATGATGGAAAAATTGAAAGGTTACAAGTGACTCAAGCTGCGATGAAAACAATTCAACGTGTACGGTTCATCAAGTATGTACCTTGAAAAGCAACCTGCAGCTATAAGAACGGGAATTTGATTCACAGGATCAAGAAAACCTGCGAAACCGGCAGATTTTTTCCCGATATCGTAATCGTTAGCAAAAAGGGAATTGTGCAGAGAGCATTCAATATGCGGCAACCGGCTGAGCAAAACGGGAAATATATCCTCGTGAGGCAATATTTTCTCAAGATTCCGATTACAGCCGACCGGAATTTCTGGAAGAGCAGACGTAAAAAAACCACCTGTTGTAACGATTATGTTCAACAGGTGGCTTCGTTTGAATATAGGGTTTGCAGTCGGAGTTAAGCCTGAGCCTGCTCCTGCTGAAGTTCGATTGGAGGAGCTGCCATCACGTGGTAACCGGAATCCACGTGATGATTCTCACCGGAGACTCCGCTGGACAGATCGCTGAGCAGATACATGCCGGCCTTGCCGACATCGTCCGGTGTGATGTTTTTGCGAAGGGGCGACATCGTCTGATACAGTTTCATCATCAGATCGAATTCACCGACAGCTGATGAGCTGAGGGTTTTCAACGGTCCTGCGCTGAGGCTGTTCACACGGATGCCCTGTGGTCCCAGTTCGTTTGCCAGGTACATCACCGAGTTCTCCAGAGCCGACTTGCAGATCCCCATTACATTGTAACCGGGGATCACTTTTTCTCCGCCGAGATAACTCAGAGTCAGAATACTGCCACCTGGCTTCAAAATATCTTTGGCGCGATTGGCGACCGCCAGCAGACTGTAGACGCTGATTTCCATGGAGAGCTTGAAACCATCGCGGCTCACATTATAAACGGGACCTTTCAGGTCATCCATCGGGGCATAGGCAATCGAGTGTAACACGAAATCGATCTCACCATATTCCGCTTTGACAGTTTCAAAAACCTTATCCAGGTCTTCGTCCTTGGTCACATCACAGGGAATCATGATCTTGGCGCCCTTTGGCTCGACCAGCTTTCGCAGACGACGCTCCATACGAGGACGCTCAGGATCTTTATCGGGAAGGTGAGTGAAAGCAATTTCAGCGCCTTCGTCATAAAGCTTTTCAGTAATGGCCCATGCAATTGAATGGTCATTCGCGATGCCCAAAACCAGACCTTTTTTGCCTTCAAAAAGACCCATGTGTGTTACTCCGTAAATATGATGAATTCCAGGAGGATTGAAGTTACCGGAACCTTCAATCCAGGGCGCATCCCATTGAATTATCGCGCCTTCGCTCTATTATGCTCGCTCCAGATGCGTATAAACTATTCGAATTGAGCGAAATAGAAAAGTCAAAGGCGGTCTGTTGTTCGTGAAAACAGCAAACCGCCTTGAATCTGGTGCAATATGGTAAGAATTCAGGACCTACTCAAGTGCCCCCACCATGGTGGAAGACTCCTGATCTGTCTGCACGCCCTCTTCACCTTCGTTTTCCTCATCTTCCTTGTTCGGGAAGATGGCATCGACAAAGCCTCGCAGATGGGCACTGCGTGTCTGATGCTGCAATTTTCGCAGCGCCTTGGATTCGATCTGGCGAATTCGCTCACGGGTTACTTTGAAGATACGACCGGTTTCTTCCAAGGTATAGCTGTAGCCATCACCTAAGCCATATCGCAGACGGATAATTTCACGTTCACGGTATGTCAGGCTTTTGAGAACATGCTCAATTTTGTCTTTCAGCATTTCACGCATGGCAGCGTCTGCAGGAGAGGATTCATGTCCATCTTCCAGGAAATCACCGAAGCTGCTGTCTTCACTTTCTCCCACAGGCGTATCCAGGCTGATGGGATGTTTCCAGGTCTTCATGATCCGTTCGGTCTCTTCCACACCAAGACCAACGGAATCGGCCAGTTCTTCCATGGTCGGTTCACGACCGGTTTCCTGGCGAATCTGTTCGCTGCGCGCTTTCAGAGTAGAGATACTCTGGAACATGTGAACGGGAATTCGAATGGTCCGGGCATGGTCGGCGACAGCGCGGGTAATGGCCTGACGTATCCACCAGGTAGCATAGGTTGAAAACTTATAACCACGGCGATATTCATATTTTTCCACACCACGCATCAGGCCGGCGTTTCCTTCCTGAATCAGGTCCAGGAAGCTTAAGCCACGATTTCGGTATTTTTTAGCAATCGAGACAACCAGACGCAGGTTTCCGCCAGAGAGTTGCTGCTTGGCTTCGGTCCAGTCATCAAAACGACGTTTGATTTCCCGGGAACGGGTCTGAAAATCTTCTGATGTTTCGACCACCATGATGGTCAACTCAGACAGTTCGCGTTCCAGCAGACGGTGATCGGTAGCCTTATGACGCAGCTGTTTATAATCTTCAAGCTGCTCCTGAACCTCACGCATCCGACCGGCAATCTGATGAATTCGCTTCAGAACCGGCTGCAGACGTTGCGTACGCAGACAGAGTTCTTCACAGAGGGTTGCCATTTTCTGGCGACGTACCACCATCCGCTTTTGCACTTCACGCTGCTCAACCTTACCAAGTTCACCAGACTGAATCAGCTCAAAATCCTCATTGTTTTTCTGGAGGAGTGCCTTTAAGGTTGCAATATTATAAGGCATCCGCCCCATAATCTGATCTTTGGTGGCATCTTCGGTATCAGAGGTGCGTAAGGTTCGCTCAAAAGGAAGCTCTCCTGCGAACACTTTCTCCAGTGTGTCGATGGCAATCTTGAGTGCGAAATCAGATTCCAGCACAGTGCGGCGAAATCGTTTACGGGTGATTTCAATCTTCTTGGCCAGAAAAATTTCGCGTGAACGACTCAACAGTGGGATATTTCCCATCTGACTGAGATACATGCGAATGGGGTCACGCGAAGAGAGCGATGTTTCGGGTTCAACAATGGAGGAAGAAGCATCATCTGAATCTTCATCTGCCCCCTGAGCTACATCCGAGTGGGTGTTCGCTGAGGAGTCGACGGAAGCAACTTCCTCATCATCAATATCCGCATTCGGATCATCAATCAGATCAAGGCCACGCTCTTCCAGTCCCACGACAATATATTCAATCAGCGAGGGATCGCCTCCTTCGTCTGGGAGGAACGTATGAACCTGTTGAAATGTTAAAAAACCTTGTTTTTCCGCTTCCTGAAATAGTAAGTTCAGATTTGCATCGAAACGGTGCACGGGTCACTCCCTTAATTTGTATTATCAAAAAAATTACGGCCACACGTCCGTGTGTAACCACGGCGTTTCTGTTTATGAGAATAAAAGGACAGTGTGATCAGCAGGCGTCAGAATTGATCTTTTCACTATACTTTTCCAATTTTATATCAACTCAATACTTTATTACTGTCACTCTACTCATCACTAACTGATTCCTATAGCGATAGAGCTATGAAATAATTGCAAAAAACTCCAAAACACGTTGGTGTTATTAATACCTGCCGTAAAACCGTTCTCCCTGCCGGGAGTAAGGTGTAAGCTAGACCCGAAGCACAAAAGGATCGCTAGAGGTAAGTGGGGCACTGCGTAGAGCATCTGAAGAACTAAGTTGCTCAAATACGCTTTTACGCGCTTCGTCGGAGCATCCGATTCGCCAACTAAATTAGTCAAGAGGGTTCTCTCCCAAGACATCCTTACTTCTCCCGAGAACCTGAAAAAAGCTAATAAGCCTCCAGCTCATATAGCTCCATCCTACCACAACTTTTCGTAACGTCTACGGAAATCCACAATGACGATTTAAAAAAAAATAAAAAACCTCAGCAACCTTACCAGATAACAACTTACGTGCGCTAAAAAGATCCCTCCCCTGACTGGGAAACACCAAAATTCAAAAAACAGCTCAAGTCTCCGAAACGGGATACCGCACCCGTGTTCTCTATAAACTCATTGCAAACGAACAACCGGATGTAACCTGATTCACTACAGACATTTTCACACTGCAGACTGAATAGTCAATCCCCTGATTTCAAACCGGTAATGAACAAATAGTGAAGTTATTCCGAAAAGTGAGCCCGGATTATCATGATTCCTGAAGACACCACTGGAAAAGAATTCGCTTGATTGAACTTATGAAAGGGCTTGATATACTGGGATGATACGAGTTTTCCATAGTTTGTTTAATTAAAGTCAGGCGGCGATTACTGTCTCACCAGAGCCCCTGGTGCGTGATCCTTCACCTTACTGGAATTTATTGGCTGTAGTTGAGAAAGTGGAACCAGTTCAAATGAGCGCAGAAGACGTAGAGAAATCATCGAGCGAAGCTGTCAAAGGGCTAAAAGGGATCATAGCAGCTGACAGTTCTATCTGTTTAGTAAATGGAACCATTGGGAAACTGCTGTATCGTGGATATAACATCGACGATCTGGCAGAGAATGCGACATTTGAGGACGTTTCTTTTCTGTTGTTAAACGGAGAGCTTCCTACCGCCACTCAACTCGCTGCCTACCAGGCTGAACTGAAACAGTACCGCAGTATCCCCCCGGAACTGATCGACGCCCTGAAAAAGCTTCCTGTTTCAGCACCACCGATGGCACTGCTGAGATCGATTACATCTCTGGCAGGTGTTTATGACCCTAATGCGGAAATCGAAACGTTTGAGAATCGGTTACAGATTTCGATCAAACTGATCTCTCAGATTCCGACCATTGTGGCCGCCATTCACCGCGTTCGCCAGGGACTGGAACCGGTTGAACCGGATCCCGAACTGTGCCATGCCGGGAACTTCATGTATATGATCAATGGCGAGAAACCAAGTGAAGATGCAACCCGTGCCATGGACCTCATCCTCACACTCCATGCAGAACATGGATTAAATGCCAGTACGTTTACCGGTCGAGTCATTATCGCGACTCTGCCTGATATTTATTCTGCAGTCACAGGTGCTATTGGCGCACTGAAAGGGAAACTGCATGGCGGAGCGAACACCGAAGTTCTGAAAACACTCTTCGAAATCGGTTCCGTTGAAAATGTTGCCCCCTATGTGAAAAAAGTCCGCGAAGCCAAAGGCAAGTTTATGGGCTTTGGGCATGCCGTTTACCAGGTAGAAGATCCACGTGCAAAGCATTTGAAAGAACTTTCACGGCGACTCGGAGAAGAGACCGGCGAACCCAAGTGGTATGAGATGTCCATCGAGATGGAAAAACTCGTCTACGAGGAAATCAAGCGAAACTGCAATGTCGACTTTTACTCAGCCAGTCTTCAGCATTACATGGGCATCCCGGGCGATCTGTTTACCTGTATCTTTGCAGCCAGCCGCATCGCTGGCTGGTGTGCTCATATCCTGGAACAACTGGACGGAAATAAAATCATCCGCCCCAAAGCAAACTATATCGGGTACGACGAACGCCCCGTCATTCCGGTAACCGAACGTTAACAGTTTTTGAATTGATCCAGTTCATAAACCCCGGTTTTCAACCGGGGTTTTTTCTGCTGAGAGAAACATCTTCTCTCTGGCCTAGATACACACTCAAAACACTGAATCAGACAGAAAGCCACCAACCATGCGAAACGTGCTTCGTTTTGTAGATTTACAATCTGGGTTACTCTGTTTTCTCTTTCTAGTCTGCCTGGCGCATTCAGCAGCAGAATGCGGTGTGATCTATGTCGATAACCGGGCAGGAAATAATGCTTTAAACGGCATTGCCCCCAAAATTGTATCGGGCAAAAACGGCCCGGTAAAAACAATTAAAAGAGCCCTGGAGTATGCCCGCCCCGGTGACAAAATCATCCTGATCAACAACGAGATCCCCTACCATGAATCGATCTCCCTCTCAGGTAAACGCTTCAGTGGAATCGGCCAGGAAATGTTTACCATTCTGGGAAATGGCGCAACAATCAGCGGTGCCATCCCTGTCCCCCAGAATGGCTGGAAACCATTAAAGGAGGGACTGTGGAAAGTCACCCCCTTCAGAAAGGGATACTTTAATCTGTACCTGGATGGAAAAAACCTGCCGGAATACCGTCCTGAAACAGATCAGGAGGTTAAGTTAACTGACATTCCATCGGGAAACTGGGCTGTATATAAAGGGGCAATTTATTACCGGGAACTGAAAAATCAGCTCCCCCCCAGTGAGGCATTCTCACTCGCCGGCATGTCTGTCGGACTGTCGCTGGTCGATGTAGAGGGAGTTCAAATATCGGATGTGACGTTTGAGAACTTTCGCATCGACGGCATTAACGTTCATGATCGCTGTAAGAATATCATCCTGGAAAATGTCACCAGCACCGGGAACGGGCGCTGTGGGCTGGCTGTCAACGGAACTTCCCAGGTAGAAGTGATCGACTCAAAACTCATTGACAATCGGATCGAAGACCTGCTGATCACAGAACAGGGTGTAGCAAATCTTAAGCAGACCAAACTGGGTAAAAAAGCTAACTTGTCTCCCTGAACGAGTGATTAACAGCTTTCTGAATCGGCCCCTGATTCATGCTCCACCCCCTCCAGTTCTTCCAGCTCATTCTCGGCTTCCTGCTCTGCTTCACTGAATTTTAAACCTTCCCGGTTCGAATAGTACAAACCAATAATTGTAACGGGAAAATACTGTGAGAGCTGATAGTATATCGAGGCAGAAAAAGCATCTGCACTGGCAACGCCGAAAGCCTTTAGACTCACGGAAAAGCAAAGCTGAACCACCCCAAAAAATCCGGGTGTTGAAGGGACAATGACCCCGAACGCCGTGACACCCAGTACGACAAAAGCTGCCAGGGGCGAGACCTGAATATTAAAACTCCAGAGTGCAATATAGATACTCAGACCATTGAAAAGCCATTGCGCAAATGAGGTCCAGATGATCCCGAAGCAGAGTCGCTTACTTTTCAATGATGTCATCCCCAAAGCGCCTGCCCGCATCATTTCCAGTACAAGATGGGTCAGTTTCTCTGGTAAAAAAGGAAGATAGCTGAAAATACTGCGAAACAGACGAATCACTGCCTCGGTCCAGATAATATATGCCGCTACCGCAATGATCATGACCACAATCCCGGATGCGACAATGAGGCTGATCGTATGATATCTTTCCGGGAGATTGGGGGCAAAATAGATCCCGATACCCAGATAACAGAGAATTGCAATCACATCAAACAACCGTTCCAGAACCAGGGTGGACAGGACCGTTGTTTTCGGGATTTGAAACTGGCGACTCAATACATAGACACGCAAAAACTCTCCCAGGTGGGCAGGCAGGATGTTATTTCCCATAAAACCAATCATCATTGCCGGCGTAACCTGGGCAACGGTCAGTTTTTTGATGGGTTCCAGCAGCATTTGCCAGCGCACTGCTTTCAGCCAGTAAAACATAAACAGCGCCCCCAGCATCAAAGGCAGCGTCCAGTAATTGGCGCGTTTGAAACTGGTGTAGATCTGCTCAAAGTCAATTCCCCAGACGGCTGCCACCAGGCAGACAATTGTGACAATTAAACCGAGTAGCAACTTGATGAACTTTGACTTGTTGATCGGAACAACTCCTGAAATAACCTGCGTGTTTTAAAACTCCCAGCATCGCTGGAGTGGAATCGTTTTTGACGAACCATCCGCAAAAATCATACAGCATTCTATTTAGTGCTGCTATCTGAATATCATCGCCATACCGCTAACTCTTCCCATTTTCACACATTCTGTCAATTTGCAGCAGGAATTTTTTACAATATTGATACCTTTGAGTTAAAACCTCTTGCCAACTTAATCAGAGAATTTTATCCTGCTCACCTCTTCGTATGTTTCTCCGAACCTTTCCTGTTTCACCAGACATTCGAAGCCTACCCCGGAAACATTCCCGTCCGGATTGACTGGAATATTTAATCAAGGGACTGAACGCAAGGAGCTCATGGATGAGCATTTTAAAAGTCTATTACCCGGATGAACCCCAGACCGAGCCGGTCGTCTCTCTGGAAGAAACCACCCCCATGATTCTGCCGTTTCGGCGAGCGAGTGTGAAGAAATCACATAACCGCAATCAGGAAGACTGGGTTCTGAAACGCGCCCGTACCATTTTCCTGAATCAGCAATGCACCGACTGTGGCAGCTCGGCTGTAGAAAAGCTGGAACTCCGAGACGGTCTGCTGAACCAGAAAAATCGTCTGATTCCCGGTACTGCAACAGTCGTCGGGTTTCGCTGTCATTCCTGTGATTCGGAATGGCCTGCGTAATCAGGCAGCAGACTGCCGATTTCACATCACGGAAAAATAGTTTTCGACAGCAAAATCAAAGGCGCCCGGCGTCAGTTTTCGCGGGACTTCTTTGTAGACGCAGAAGTTCTTGACCTGCAGCAGCAGGTCGCGGGGCTGACAGGCACGAAACGGTCGATTGACGGCCTTATAATGAGTATCGATCAGATACTGAAATGCCTGTTCGTCGAACTGAAAACCCATCATCGGTGCCATCAATTCGAAGAGAGCCCGAAATTCTTCTTCTGAAGGATCCAGGGCTTCGATCTTGTAGGGAATCCGGCGCAGAAATGCTGCATCCACCAGATCCTTCGGCTCAAGGTTTGTCGAAAAGATAATCAGCTGGTCAAAGGGAACCTGAATCTTCTTACCGCTGGGCAGGTTCAAAAAGTCATAGCGTTTTTCCAGGGGGACAATCCAGCGGTTGAGCAGTTCATCGACAGGCATGCGCTGACGTCCAAAGTCGTCAATCACAAACGTCCCGCAGTTACTTTTTAACTGCAGTGGTGCCTCGCAGATCTTTGTCTGCGGGTTTTGAGTGATTTCCAGCTCTTTCATGGTTAACTCACCACCGGCAATCACTGTCGGGCGGACAATCTGTACCCAGCGCGGATCGATGCCTGACAAATCAAACAGTCCTTCCGAATGATCTTCTTGTATCACCTCTTCATGCAAGCCGGGATCGAATATACGTATAATATCTCCATCGATGCCCAGGCAACGGGGAATCCAGATCGTCGAACCGAAGGCTTTTGTAATCCGTTCGGCAATACTGGTTTTTCCATTGCCGGCTTCACCAAATAGAAACATCCCGCGGCCCGAATTCACGGCAGGCCCCAGCCGATCCAGCATCTTGGGATTGATAATCAGATCAGAAAAAGCCGCTTTTAAATCCGCCTCGGTCGCTTCCTGCTTGGCAATGCTCTGCATTTCCATCGCCTTCAGATAATCCTTGAAGCTCACCGGAGCAGAACCAAAGTAAGTACACTCCTGCGTGTATCGACGGGCACGTTCCCGGCCCAGTTCCGTAATGGTAAACTCGTAGTCCCCCATCTCCGCTGTACCACCGAAGGCGACCAGTTGATCCTGCTTGGCCCGCTTCAGAATGGTATCCACGATTCCAAAGGGAAGCTTGATCTGCGCACAGATCTGACGACCGGTCTGCGTTCCTTTCGCGAGCAGATACTTCAGGATCAGACGCTCAATTTCGTCCTGGGTTAATCCGGTATCTTCCAGAGTTTCCGGACAATGCGGGATAAATTTCCCTTCGGCCTCTTCGCTGTCTCCCTTCAACAGAGACTGAACCCGGTTGAATAACTGGCTGAGATGCTGATCTTTTCCAATGACCCGCATGGGTTCACTCACTCCCTTTGACAGGGGTAAGTGAGCAGCAACAATACTGCTTTTTGATGTTTTTTCTGTCCCTGACTCGCCGGAACCCTCATCCGAATTGAGATTCAACATACTGAGTGAAGCGAGCAGTTCTTCTGTATTGACCGCATTGGAAGCGGTACGACCCGGTTTTCCGGAGTCACTGTTTTCCGCTTTGGAATTCACTGCCACAGATTCGGAATCATTCGCTGACATATTCGGTTCACAATCAATTATCTGCGCTGAATTAATAATGAGAGGGTCATCTGATTTCAGAATTTCCAGATGAGTCAGATGTGTCTGTTAGAAAATGCGGCCCGAAATGCAATATGCAAATTAAGCATAGTACTCAAAACCCAAGAGTCAAACGCTTTCTCTCAACCCGGGTGCCGATTGTATCGTGCATAGTGATTAAGCATCGGAAGTCGAGTGGAACGGTTGTTTTTTATAAACATTACTACGCTCATTCACTTCCTGTTTGACTTGATATCCGTGTGACCTAGATTCCTTCTGTGGGAGTATTTACTCACCCCATTTCAGATCTGATCTTTCTCTTTATCGTACTGGCTCATCTATGTGTGGAATTGCAGGCATCATTCGTTCTGATCAGGCTCCGGTCCTTAAGTCAGAATTAAATGCCATGATTGAAACGCTGAACCATCGGGGACCCGATGCATCAGGAGTCTCGACGTGTGGGCCAGTCGGTTTCGCACACAGCCGATTAAGTATTGTCGATCTCGCCGGGGGACTGCAGCCTATGCAGACACCTGATGGCCTGCTGACAGTTACTTTTAATGGTGAGATTTTTAACCATATCGAATTGCGTGCTCAGCTCAAAAGCAAAGGATATGAGTTTCGCACCCATTCCGATACGGAAGTCATATTGCACATGTACGCGGAATACGGCCCGGAATGTGTTCAGCACTTTAACGGGCAATGGGCCTTTGCCATCCATGACCGTAAACGCCAGGAAGTCTTCCTCTCCCGCGATCGTATGGGAATCCGCCCGCTGGTTTATACTCAGACCAAGGGTCGACTGTGTTTCGCTTCCGAAGTCAAAGCATTATTTGCACTGACTGATGTCAAACGGGAAGTGGATCTGACCGCTTTAAACGAGCTGTTCACATTCTGGTCACCTCTCCCCCCCCGAACATTTTTTGCGGGTATCAATGAACTGCCTCCGGCACACTCGATGATTGTGAAGAATGGCCAGGTCAAAATCTGGCAATACTGGCATCTCGACTACCAGCCCAATGAAGAGAATCGGTCGCTGGATGACTGGGCAGATGAACTGCGCGATCTGTTGATCAACGCGACTCAACTCCGATTACGTGCCGATGTATCGGTCGGCGCTTACCTCAGTGGTGGACTCGATTCCTCTGTCACCGCGGCAATCATTCGCAATTACACGAATGCCCCCCTGAATACTTTTTCGCTGAATTTCAACGACAAAGATTATGACGAAAGCAGTTACCAGCAGGAAATGATTCGCGAACTGGGAACAGATCACCAGACGGTCTGCTGCTCTTACGAAGATATCGGGCGAATTTTCCCCACTGTCATTCAACACACAGAAAAACCGGTTCTGCGAACTGCCCCCGCTCCCATGTACCTGCTGTCCAAACTCGTTCGGGACAGTCAATTCAAGGTCGTCATGACCGGCGAAGGTGCCGACGAAGTTCTGGGGGGATACGACATTTTCAAAGAGACCAAAATCCGCCGCTTCTGGAGCCGTCAACCTGATTCGGCAATCAGGCCGCTGTTGCTGAAACGACTCTATCCCTATATGAAAAATCTGCAGGCACAGTCCCCCGCTTATCTCAAGGCATTTTTCAAGATCCGTCAGGATGAAATCGACAGCCCGTTCTTTTCTCATCTGCCACGCTGGGATTTGACATCGAAACTGAAAACATTCTTCAGTGGTGATGTCAAACAACAACTGGTCAATCAGAATCCCTTAACTGACTTTGAAAGCCAACTACCTGGTCAGTTCTCCGAATGGCCATCTTTCTGTCAGGCACAATACCTGGAGTCAATCAACCTGATGCCAGGCTATATTCTCTCCTCACAGGGAGACCGTATGGCAATGGGAAATTCGATTGAAGGCCGCTTCCCGTTCCTTGATTATCGCGTTGTGGAGTTCGCATCCCGTATCCCCGTGCGATTTAAAATGAACGGCTTGGACGAAAAATATCTGCTGAAATACGCCATGCGGGATCTGATTCCCGACAGTATCCGCAAACGCCCCAAGCAACCTTACCGCGCTCCCGATGCCCATAGTTTCATTGATACAGAGAAACAATCGGCCCGATTTGAATACGTGAACCACTTATTGTCAGCCGAGAAACTTCAGGCAAATGGATTGTTCCAGCCAGGGGCAGTTCAACGTCTCGTCAAAAAAATCGAACAGGGACGTGCGATTGGCACGCGAGACAATATGGCATTGGTGGGAATTCTTTCAACACAGTTACTGGTCGAACAGATGATCCACGGACAGACCGTTTCTTCGAATCAGACCAGTACGGTAAATGCAACATCACTTGCATAATACAAACAGTCTTAAGATTTACTTAAAAAGATAATTTCAAAGGTAGCAAAATGAACTCGATCCAAAATGACGTACGAAACTTTGTCGCGGAAAACTTCCTGTTCGGCGAAGATCCGGCTTCACTTCACAATGACGACTCGTTCCTGGAGACAGGCATCATCGATTCTACGGGCGTACTGGAACTGGTCGCTTTCATTGAAGATCACTACTCCGTCGCAGTAGATGATGATGAACTGGTCCCGGAAAATCTGGACTCCATCGACCGACTGATTACTTTTATTGAATCCAAACTCAAAGAACTGGCTTAATTTCCTGAGGAGCAGGCCCTTGTTGCTGCAATCATTTTTAGAAAACAGTGCGCACGAGTATCCGGACAAAGTTGCCTTGGTCGTTGATCAGCAGCGATATACCTATCAGGATCTTGAACTGCAGAGTAATCGCCTGGCACAGGCACTCCTCCAGCGAGGACTGCAGCGCGGCGAACGTGTTGCCATTCATCTCGAAAATTCGCTGGAAGCGACGGTCGCGATCTTCGCCGTATTAAAAGCGGGTGGCGTTTTTGTGATGGTCAACCCCACCACAAAGATTGATAAACTGACCTACGTCCTGAACAACTGCAGAGCCACGACGTTGATCATTCCGGACAGAAAACAGGATCTGATTCTGGAACATGCTGCTTTGCTGCCTCATTTGAAAACCGTCATCGCAACCGGGGCTGACTGTGATCAGCCGGAAAGCACCGAATGGCAACTCCTGCGATTTGAATCATGGGATCAGTTGCAGAAGGAATACGCAGATCAACTGACACCACCGGCGATTAAAACCATCAGCATCGATCTTGCTGCCCTGGTCTACACGTCGGGATCGACGGGAAATCCCAAAGGCGTTATGCTCACTCACTTGAACATGACCTCGGCTGCCCGATCTATTACGACCTATCTGATGAATGAGCCTTCAGATATTATTTTAAATGTCCTGCCTCTCTCGTTCGATTATGGCCTGTACCAGTTACTGATGGCGTTCCGCGTGGGAGCCACTCTGGTTCTCGAAAAATCATTTACGTACCCACATGCAGTACTGCAGAAAATCATCGACGAACAGGTCACGGGTTTTCCTCTCGTGCCCACCATGTCGGCGATCCTGCTCAAGATGGATCTCTCAAAGTACGATTTTTCCAACCTGCGTTACATTACTAACACGGGAGCCGCATTACCAACCGAACATATTCTCACCTTCCGCAAACGTCTGCCACACGTCCAGATTTTCTCGATGTATGGTCTGACGGAATGTAAACGCGTTTCCTACCTCCCCCTGGATCAGGTTGATATCAGAACCGGTTCGGTCGGGATCGCCATGCCTGACTCAGAAGTCTTTATCGTTGATGATGCAGGTCACCGCCTGCCAGCGGAACAGACAGGCGAACTGGTCGTCCGCGGTGCGAATGTCATGCTTGGCTACTGGGAAGCACCAGAGCGCACAGCAGAACGATTAAAGCCGGGCGAACTACCGGGAGAGATGTATCTCTACACCGGGGACCTGTTCCGAATGGATACGGAAGGTTATCTGTACTTCGTTGGTCGACGAGACGACATCATTAAAAGCCGAGGTGAGAAAGTCAGCCCCAAAGAAGTCGAAAACGTCCTGTTCGCACACCCGGCGATTTCCGAAGCGGCCATTATGGGTGATCCTGATCCGATTCTCGGCCAGTCGATTCGCGCCATTGTAACTGTGATGCCCGAACAGGAACTCACAGAAAAAGAAGTCATCGCTTACTGTCGCAAACACCTGGAGGATTTCATGGTACCCCAGAAGGTGGAATTCAGGGATGAACTGCCAAAATCCCCAAATGGGAAAGTCGATAAAAAACAGCTGGTTCTTCCCTGAAACAGAGCTCACAACCCACACGGAAACTTTGAATCGCACTCACGCGATAAGCATTACTCACGAGGATCGCAACACTATGATTACACAAACCAGAACCTTCAAACCGGAATTACTGAATCTGGACTGCGCAGCGGAAACAGAGCGTATTGTCAGCTGGATGCAGGAAACCGTTCGCAAAACAATGCGAAAAAAAGGTGCCGTGCTGGGACTCTCTGGAGGTATCGACAGCAGCGTTGTGACGGCGCTCTGTGTGCGGGCCTTTGGCGCAGATCGTGTTCTGGGAATCATGATGCCCGAACACGATACGAAGGACGAAAGTTTAACCTTCGGACAGTTGCTGGCAGATCATTTCAACGTGGAAGCCATCGTGGAGAACATCTCTCCCATGTTACAGGGCGCGGGTTGCTATGAACGCCGTGACGTCGCTATCAAGCAGGTGATCCCGGAATACGAGCCTCACTGGAAATCGAAAATTGTACTGCCCAACCTGCTGAAAGAAGGGGGGTACCGTGTCTTTTCAGTCGTGGTGCAGACCCCTGAAGGCGAATTCATCAAAAAACGTCTGCCTCTCTCTGCCTACCAGACGATTGTCGCAGCGACAAACTTTAAACAACGCTGTCGCAAGATGATGGAATACTACCACGCCGACCGATTGAACTACGCGGTTCCCGGCACTCCCAATCGCCTCGAATACGATCAGGGATTCTTCGTCAAAAACGGCGATGGTGCAGCAGACCTGAAACCGATCGCCCACCTGTATAAATCGCAGGTCTATCAACTCGCCGAGTATCTCGATGTACCGGAAGTCATTCGGATGCGTCCACCAACCACAGACACTTATTCGCTGGAACAATCCCAGGAAGAATTCTTCTTTGCAGTTTCATACGACAAACTCGACTGCTGCCTGTACGGTTTGAATAACGGTTATACTGCAGAGGAGATCGCCGCAGGTACCGGTCTGCCAGCCGAACAGGTTGCTCTGGTCTACGGCGATATCGAATCGAAACGCAAAGCAGGCCATTACCTGCATCTGCCGCCCCAGCTGATTGAATCCGTCTGAGTGACACTTGAAAATGAAGCTGTATCGCCAGATTAGAAATCGTCTGAAAGGAACCCGCCTTGTGAGTAAAAAAGAACTGCTGGCCAAAGCGCTCGACTGGACCGGAATGAATCTGCTGGCTCGCAACGTCTCCGTCTGGAATGGTCTGCTGGTGTTGAATTACCACCGCGTTGGTGACATCAACAACTCAGTGTTCGATCATGACCTATGGAGTGCCTCTGCAGAAGATTTCGAGAAGCAGATTCGATTTCTCAGCCTGAATTTCGACATGATCCGTATCCGGGATCTGGATCATATCTGGAATCAGCCACGAGGACGGTATGTGCTGGTGACCTTCGATGATGGTTACCTTGATAATTATGAATGGGCTTTCCCCATAATCAAATCTTACAACGCTCCTGCGACGTTCTTCCTCACAACTTCTTTTCTGGATGATCGAAAAGTAGCCTGGTGGGATGAAATTTCCTGGATGGTCCGCAGCGCCACACGACAGCTGATTCAGACCAATGAGTTGACGGGGGACAGTCTGTCTCTTCATCCGGATGAGTGCGAGCAATCGATTAAAATCCTTTTGAGCAGATTCAAAAAACTGAGCGGGGATCAGACAGACAATTTTCTGAACTTTCTGGCCGAAGCGACCGGCGCAGGTCGCTGTCCACAGGAAATCGCCGATTACGTCTGGATGACCTGGGATATGATTCGCGAAATGAGCAAAGCCGGCATGGACATCGGCGGCCACACTGTCACCCACCCGATTCTGTCACGGCACTCTCCTGAGATTCAACAGTTTGAAATCGAACACTGTAAACAACGGATCGAAACTGAAATCGGACAGGAGATTACCAGTTTCAGCTACCCGGTCGGCGGTAAAGACTGCTTTAACCAGCATACCCGGGACTGTCTGAAGCAGGCCGGATTCCGTTGGGGCTTCAGCTACTACGGCGGATTTGCTCCTCTCGGAAAACCCGATCCGTGGGACCTGCCTCGAATTGCTGTGGAATCCGAAGAACCTGCCTCACTGTTTCGATCATCGGTTTCAATCCCACAGGTCTTCAGTAGTAAAAAGTGTACATAAGAACCCGCCTCTTTCTAGGATTCCAGCAGACTTGAATCCATTTCCCGATTTGAAGACCTGATATTTTCTGAGTTTTTCCGATCCTGCTGCCCAGTTGGTTGACGATTCTTATTGAATTTGCGATAACAGCGGACCGCTTTAAAGGTTGTGTTACGCGCTGTTAAGCTATGTAACTCAAGACCCTGACTGCTCAAACCGGTCTGATCCTCTAGGCATTTGAATGTAAGCTATTATGTGAAAATAGTTTACTTCGATCAGACCTTAAGTATATTTCTTTGCCGTTCAACAAGTTAAGTGTTCGGCAGCTTGTGATTAATCTGGGAGAAACTCTGAATGGGTCGTTACACAGGACCAAAAGGACGGGTCAACCGTCGTCTGGGAGCTTTGGTTTTTGAAGACGCAGGTGCAACACGTGCATTGGACCAGCGGAACCTTCCACCTGGAATGTCACAACGCCGCCGCAAATCATCTAACTTCGGTCTGGCTTTAATTGAAAAGCAGAAGATCAAATTCTATTACGGTCTCCGCGAACGTCAGCTGCGTCGCTACTTCGACAAAGCCCGTCGCATCAAAGGGAACACCGGGGAAGCCCTGCTGATTCTCTGCGAACGCCGACTCGATAACGTTGTCTGCCGGGCTGGCTTTGCCCAGACTCGTCCACAGGCGCGTCAGGGAATCGTACACTCCCACTTCCAGCTCAATGGTCGGACTGTAAACAAACCATCGATCTGGGTAAAACCCGGCGATGTCATCACAGTCCGTAATCGCCCTAACCTCAAAAAGCTCTATGCAGAGCTGATTGAATCAGGTCGACCCGGATGTGCCTGGCTGACACTTGAGAAAAAAGAACTCTCAGCCACTGTTGTCACTGCCCCCACCATGGAAGATGTCAGCCTCCCGGTCGACGTCGGTCAGGTTGTGGCTCTGATCTCACGCTAAAAGTTACCAGCAAATCAATTCAACACTCCGAAAAACTATCCGGTTTTTCGGAGTGTTTTTTATTTACATTCATTAATAACTACCCTGCTAGGGTGAGAATTGTCTGCTGAAACGTTATTGTAATAAACTGAATTCGGGCGGCCTGTCTGGATACAAAAAGCAGTAACCACTGTGGCTACTGAAACCATGATTGACCTTGATACATAGAGGCATAACTATGGCGACGGAACGTAGAAAAGCCGTCCTGCTGTTTGGTGCTCCCGGCGTTGGTAAAGGAACCCAGGGACGAATCCTTGGACAGATCCCCGGATTCTTTCACCTCTCCAGTGGCGACGTTTTCCGCTCGATTGATATTGAGTCGCCCGAAGGTCAGGAGATCTACAAATACAGCTCGCGTGGCGAACTCGTTCCCGATGACCTCAGTATTCGTATCTGGAAGCAGGGACTCGATGCCCGCGCCACCCTCTCGATGTATAAACCCCGCAAAGACATTCTCATCCTCGATGGAATTCCCCGGAATATCCAGCAGGCCAAAATCCTGGAACAGCACATTGATGTCCTCAAAGTCCTGCACCTGACCTGTAGCGATGAAGAAGAAATGATTCACCGCATCCGTCACCGCGCGATCCGTGAAAACCGTGCCGACGATGCCAACGAAACGGTCATCCGTCGTCGTTTTGAAATCTACCGCGAAGAATCGGCACTCGTTCTCAGCTGTTATCCTGAAGAAATCGTCGCCCACATTGACGCCATCGGCTCACCAGCCGGCGTTTTGCTCGCCTGCCTGGAACAGCTCGTTCCCGTGCAGGATGCCCACTTCCGCGGTGAGTAAGCTCCACAAGCATTGAAATGAATCTCCTTTCCGGTAAGCTGGTTGTAAACATGACACAACCCGATTGCTCTCCGGAAAGGTAATTTCATGGCCGATACTGAAACACGATCTTCCTTGCAGCGCGTTAAAAAACAGTTCCCTGGTATCAGCTTTCTTGTGATCTGCCTGGCATTCCTGTCACTGCTGCCAAACGTGGCAGACGCACGCCCCGCCCGTCAGCATCCCAACTTCGTGATCATCTTCACCGACGATCAGGGCTACCAGGATGTCGGCGTCTTCGGCTCACCCAATATCAAAACCCCCAATCTCGACCAGATGGCAAAAGAAGGAGTCCGCTTCACCGACTTCTACGCGGCTCAAGCCGTCTGTTCTGCTTCGCGCGTCGCACTGCTCACCGGTTGCTATCCCAATCGGGTTGGTATCCGCGGTGCACTCGGCCCCCAATCCAAAATCGGGATCAATGCTGAAGAAACCACCATCGCCGAAGTCGTCAAGCCACAAGGCTACGCCACCGCGATCTACGGTAAATGGCATCTGGGACACCTCCCCGAATTCCTTCCCACCCGACATGGCTTCGATGAATACTTCGGGCTCCCCTACTCCAACGATATGTGGCCCTTCCATCCCACTGCCGGCAAACGCTTCCCCGATCTCCCGCTGATCGAAAACGAAACTGTCATCAATCCCAAAGTGACCGGCAAAGAACAGGCCCAGCTCACCACCTGGTACACCGAACACGCCGTCTCCTTCATCAATAAAAACCACGACCGGCCCTTCTTCCTGTATGTCCCGCACTCGATGCCGCACGTCCCCCTGTTTGTCAGTGATAAATTCAAAGGCAAATCGGAACAGGGTCTCTACGGCGATGTGATCATGGAGATCGACTGGTCCGTCGGTCAGATTCGACAGGCACTCAAAGAAAACGGCATCGACGAAAACACGCTGATCATCTTCACCTCCGATAACGGCCCCTGGCTCTCCTACGGCGATCATGCCGGCTCCGCTCTTCCACTGCGTGAAGGGAAAGGAACTGCCTGGGATGGCGGACAACGCGAACCCTGCATTATGGCCTGGCCTGGACAGATCCCGGCGGACTCCGTCTGTCACCAGATGGCCATGACCATCGACATCCTGCCCACCATCGCCTATCTGTCTGGCGGAAAAGTTCCCCAGGATCGGATCATCGACGGCAAGAATATCTGGCCGCTGATGAGTGGCGAACAGGGAGCCCAATCCCCCCACGATGTCCTCTACTTCTACTGGGGCGATCATCTTAACGCCGTCCGCAGCGGAAAATGGAAACTGCATTTTCCCCATCCTTATCGCAGTCTGAAAGATAAACCCGGCTCGGGTGGCACTCCCGGCCCCTACATCCAGAAGAAAACCGATCTGGCCCTTTACAACCTGGAAGATGATGTCAGCGAAAGCAAAAACGTCGCCGACCAGCATCCCGATGTCGTCAAACGCCTGATCGCATTGGGAGAACAGGCCCGCGAAGACCTCGGCGATACCGGCACTAAACGCAAAGGCAAAAACAACCGCCAGCCCGGTCGACTGGATTGAAGCTCGTTCACAAACCATCGTTACTGTTTTACTTCCCAGGCAGCTTTGCTTTCTCCTGCTGTAATCGGTTCCGTTTCTCGTTGAGTGAAACCTCTCTGGGAAATTCGATAAACAGAATCTCGGTCCCCTCAATCGTAATCTGTCCTGCCTTAATCCCGGCTGAAGCATTGGGGAAATACTTCTCCAGTGTCGCGATGGGAACCGTGGGCTGGCCTTCGTGTGTCGCAATGTAAAGGATATGCCCCTTCGCCAGCGGCAGATAGGTGTCGTAGCCGGTATTGAACGATTTGGCGACAGTCAATCCCTTCTGTTGTGCCAGCTTCGTCAGCTTCTGATAGTACGGGGAATTCCCGATCACAAAACAGGATTTCCCCAGCACCAGTGATGCGGTCGTATCAACGGGCAGCAGACTCGGATCCAGTTTCGAAAAATACGCTCGGGTCTGCTGTTTCCAATCTTCCCACTGCAGAGACATAATCATTGCTTTGGGATCATTGCCTTTATGATAGGCGAAGCGATTTCCCGGCAGGATACGCGTCTCGGGAGAATAATTCAAATAGACACGTTTTGCGCCCGGGTCCAGCAGCACCCATTTTCCGTCGAGATAAACTTCCAGAAACACATGCCCCGACCAGGTCTGAAACGCGTCTCCTCGTTTCAAAGTCCAGATCCAGGGCACATCCATCGTCTTCACCCAGACTGTCGGGATGCCGGCACTTTTCAGCAGGACACCACAGGTGATGGCATAGTCAGCGCAACCACCATAGCAGCCATCGCCGATCACCGAATCATAGTTTCGCCACTGGTATGCCAGATCAGCCTGATATTTCAGACTGGCATTCATCCAGTCCAGTACATTGGAAACCGTTTTCTGATCGCTGTCCGCCTTCAGAGTCAACGCCTGCGCCCTGATCTTCGCCTGATCTCCCAGGCTCTCAGGAGCGATCAGATATTTCTTGGGGGAAGCATAATCGATGGCGTCAAATACAGGCTCCGCAGCCAGCAGACTCGAACCAGACAATAAGAACGGAATCAAAAACCGCCACATTGAATCTCTCCTGTGAAAGTCATTTCAGATTTCATTTTTGTTTTGATTCCACAATCCCCAGTGCAATGCGCACTCCGGACCGAACCACCTCATCAGCATCCTGATTATTCTTCAACACCACGATTGCCTGCTTTAATTCTTTCGAATAGGGCGGCTTCGCCTCCATAAAGATTCCAGCGAATGCCTGGGTCGTCACGAGTCTCACTTCCACATTCTTATCATCCAGCAGGGCCGTCAATTCTTTCACAGCCTGTATCCCTCCTCCCTCGCGGCGTTCCAGTTCAAATACAGACTGCCAGCGGACATTGGGATCAGAGTCGGTCAACCTGCTTCTTAATTGATCGACCGTCAGAGTGGTATAATCAATTTGTGGAGCAGAATTGCAGCCAACGAGCAATAACAGGAGAACGCAGTAACGATACATCATGGCCCTTAAAATCGAGTGAAAGAGTTTCCGATTCTGATTTCAATTATTGACCTTTCTGAACTGGAACGGTCTCTCCTGCGTTCAACCTTCCGTCATCTCTGCTTCGATCACATTTTTCGCGAAGCTCTGATACGCGGCTCCCACATCTTTTGCCATCGTATCTGGGAAGACATGGAACTCGGCCGCTTTCAAAGCAGCCACAATCCCATCAGCAACCAACTCTGGGGACTCTGCAATTTCATCAAAACCGGCGTCGTGCCCCATATCCGTCGCAATCGGGCCGGGATGCACGCTCACTACCAGGGTTCCCTGTTCCTTCAACAAGTCTTTCAATGCCTGTGTCACAGAATAAGAAGCCGCTTTGGAAGCACAATAGGTCGTGAACTGTGGAAAATTCTTCAGTGAAGCGACCGAATTCAACTGCACCAGCGCCCCGCCACCATTGGCTTTCAGCACGGGAGCGAAGGCCTGCGCAACACGCATCAGCCCATACACGTTCGCAGTCATTTCGAACTCCAGCGCATCAATGGCATCCTCCGACAATGCCGTCGCCGGTTTGAGTACCCCCGCATTATTCACCACCAGCGACACATCACTGGCCACGCCCGCGGCGTTTTTGATCAAACCGGGCTTTGTCAGATCAAATTCCACAGGCACCACACGGTCCCCATATTCATCGACCAGCCCAGCCACCGATGATGTATCACGAACAGCCGCATACACTTTGGCGGCCCCTTCCTTCAGCAAACCTTCCAGAATCACTTTCCCAATCCCGCGGTTGGCTCCCGTAACCAATGCTACCTGCCCCTGAATCTCATAGCCCATTTCAGAATCCTTTATTAGAGTTTAATAACCCGCGATCAGTTCACAGGAACCATGTTTATACGTTAGAGACATTCTAGGCCGCGGCTCGAGTGAGACAAGGTTTGATTCTCACCTCGCGACAGGAACTTCAGTTACGCTATATCTCTAATTGCTAAATGAAGTTATTATGGATCTTTGAAAAATACGACATTTATGATGAGAATACTCATACAGGTTTTCTAATGTATCCGTCACCTGAATCATTCAAGAAAATAAAGTCTGTATCAATTCAGACAATGATCACGTTCATAATCGCCGGGGGAATTTTCGCACTTACTTATCCCGCTTTGAAACAGTCACGTGAATTAGACAGATTGCACGCAAAAAATCGTGGTAATCTGCGCATGCTTGGTATGGCACTCGCAACATACAGTAGCACGCCCAATCAGAATTTACCGATGGGAGGGAATACGGACCTGCATAGTAACCCCCTGCATGGCTGGATGACGAGCCTGCTGCCCTACATAGGAGAATCCGCCATGGCGCGGGAGATTGATGATTCCCATCCCTGGAACGCACCGGAAAACAAAGATGTCTTTTCAATTGTGATTCCGTCGTTTCTGAACTCTCATTTCGTGGATGGACCAAAGCAGAATGCCGAGGGTTACGGCTTGACTCACTTCAGTGCTAACGCGAAGCTGTTTCCAATCGACCAAAATATCAGTACCAAAACCATCCAGGCTGCAGATGGCCTGTCCAATACGATTATGACTGGCGAAATCAATTCCCACTTACCCGCCTGGGGTTCAGCCACAAATGTTCGCGATCCCGCCAAAGGGGTAAACGGCGGCCCCGACTGCTTTGGCAGTCCAGACAGAAAAGGTGCATTTATGCTGTTTGCAGATGGGCATGTCCGTTTCATCGATCAGAATATCGATCCCCAGATTCTCAAAGCCCTCAGCACACCTGCCGGCGGTGAACCGATCCCCCAATGGGAGCAGGAATTCTAATTCTGTTTTGAAAACTAGAGCCTGAAACTTTGAGGTTCGAATCTGTAAGCAGGGAAAGATTTCACATCCTCAACCAGTTCCGCATCCAGGGGAGCTGGTAGTTCTGTTCCCATTCCATCATCTGAGAATTCCCAGACATGCACTCCCGCTCCGGTCACCCAGACACCAAAACGATTATTGCTCAACCAGCCCGCCCCCCATCCTGATCGCCAGTCGAATTCCTCTGTTAGGGGGACAATTATTTTCTCCCGAGGCAGCAGAAACTGAGCGTTGCCCTCATTTCGATCAGAGACGCGCACTTGCAATTCTGCCTGGTCTCCTTGCATGACCCAGACTTGATTCACACTGAATTTCTCATCCGGCGAAGACAGATAGAACTTCAGATAATGATCCACAAGATCTGAATATAGATCCTGCCCTTCCTGTTTAAATCGCTGCAACAGTTCTATTGCCAGCAGAAAATCATTCCATTTCACCTGACCATTTTCATCAGGCCAGCTCCGATTCGTCTTGAAATCATGCATGATCATCACATTGAAATTCCGCCGGAAGGCAATCGTCTCTCCGTCCCGGGTTGACAGTACTTCCAACCGCCCAGAAGGAACACGTTGTGGACCTATCCCACAAAAATCACGCTCGGGTACCAGGACTTTTCCATTCTCAGTAATTTGATAAGATACATACCCCGGCGGCTCATAAAAGAATTCACCTTCGCAGTAGATATCCAGAGACCGGCCTTTTCCCAGATCAAAATGAAAATCACCTTCTGCAGGTTTCGATACAAAGTAAGACAGACCAGCCCAGATCGCTCCCACTGAAATCAAAATCACCAGGAAATTCGTTCGATTAAAAATGGTATTTTTCCTTGCAGCAATATTTCTTCTTCGGTGGTTTCACTTACCTGACGGTTTAAATCTCCCGTATCCCACCAACATTTTAATAGAATTCTTTTCCACTAATCATCCGGACTGGTCTCCGTCGCCAGGACAATCAAACCGCAACGATTTGTCCCGGCTTCTGTAAACTTCCCCAGCAATCGTTCTCCTCTTTCCTCATCAGAAAATCGCACCGTTAGTTGAACCGATTGCCCTGGGAGAATGGAATAATCAGCCTTCCCCGTACCACACCAGTCCCAGTTTGCTTTTCGCCAGAGCCCCCGTCTGAATACTTCCTGGTATGTCTGAATGCAATCCGGTCCTGCAGAAAGATAGACCAGGGTTGTGTTGCCCGTATTTTTCACAACGACATGTACCTCGTCCTGCACCTTTTTTCGCGAAATGATCTGGGGACGATTCTTTAACGGCAAAGTTCCCTCAAAATACTCACGCCGCCAGGCAGGATCTGGAATCTGCTCGGGAGGGATCGTCAAGCGGACCCGTTGATCCTCCGCGGTAACTCCTGTTACAAAGCAGAAAGTAAACATCATCAGGATCAGAAGCCAATCGCTTGATTTCATAATTAACCTCCCGCAATTGCCAATCAAGTTATCCTTCCACGGATGGATTGCCTGCTTCACTATCATGGTCTGCTATCAGCACCGCCAGGTCTCGAAACGTCTGCAGATCAGCTGGCAGGGGATTCATTCGTCGTTCTATCAGGCCCCCGACCAGAATCCCCAGGGGAATGACTGCGAAAGCACTGCAGAAACAGTAGAGCGGATCTACCCGGAAAGAGAACAGGATCGCCCCCATGATCAACACACAGGCCAGCATAATAAATACTACATGCGTCCCCAGCCTCCGATAGATTTGAGAAAGATCCGGAGCTTGTTGCCCGGTGACCCAGCGAACTTTCATCCAGAAATAAACGAACGCGTTCCCCTTCAACACATCCCGAATCCGGGTGCTCGGCCCAAATTCCTGCGGACGCTGTTTGACCTCGCGCACCAGTTCCTGAATCCCGTAAAACGCACCAGCAGATCCACACTCCTGCCCGATCACATTAACAGGCTCAAAAGAAATTGGCGTCACGCGATCTGCTATGAACCGGGCTACACGACGATATGTAAAGTCGCCAGCATACAATCGTTCCCACTCCTCATAATCAACATCGTAGACATCCAGCCTGAAATAATCGGACCATTCTTTGCGGGAACATTCAAATTGAAAGCAGTATTGCAAAGATTTGTACAAGCCTGCTAAGTCACTGTAATCGATCGCTTCGCCCGACCAGGTCGGTATTCGGGATTGCATGTGCTCATCAATCCGATCGTCCGGCTGGAAGGGCACATAACGGGGAAGAAAGAACCACCCCGCCTGGTCCTTTTCCCACATTTCGCGAATCCCACATAAGATCTGCGATTCAGAATAGCGACTCACATCCATCAGGTGAGGCCCTCCGCTATGCCGTACGTATTGCTTGCGTTGTTATCTACTGTAACGTAATTCTGATCGGCAATCAGCACCGCCAGATCACGAAACGTCTGCAACCCGGGTGGCAGAGGATCGGAATAGTGCTGATAAATCGATGAGATTGCGGAGAATACAATCAGAGAAACGCATGCCAGCACTACATAAAGATAATGGCCTGTTAATATCGACAGAGGAATCCCCACCAGAACTCCCAATCCCGCCAGCAGGCATCCTGACAGGAACAGGTCATCCCATTTTCGCGAAATGTCGGGAATCTGATACTCGTTTCGCCAATTCAGTTCATTCCAGAATCGATCCAGCGAATTTCCTCGAAACGCATCCAGAATTCGCGTCGAGGGTGTGAATCGGCAGGCAGCCGGATAGAACTTTTCTGACAATTCCTGCATTCCATAGAACGCACCAGCAGGACCACATTCACGATCAATCACCATCACAGGTTGAAACGAAATATAAGGTGAACGTTCTGCAATGAAATCGACCAGTTTCCTGAACGTCAGATGCTGGCCCACCTGGTTGATCCATTCATCTTCTGTCTGATAATCTTGGGCGACACCAAACAATTCCTTCCATTCATCCTGGGAGCATTCGATATGAAAGGCTCTTTCAAATCGAAACATGAAATCTGCAAAATCAAGTTCTTTCCATAGCTTGATTTCTTTGAAGTAGAGATCGATCCTGAGATCAATGTCCGCAACGGGATCTGGTGCTTCTTCATCATCCAGCCCATACATATCCACCAGAAGTTCCATAAGAAACCGCATGATCTGTTTCTCAGTATAGCGTGTTTCCTGCATCAGAGTCCCCTTTCTGAATACACCGGAATATTGAAAGCGTCCCTTCGCTGTTTATCATCATTCAGCATAAAACAAATGCCCCGCCAGTTATAGATTTTCTTTGACCATCCCTCCTGAATCGGGGATTTTTTATTTCCCCTGTAGACCGATCTTTCGCACAATATGAAGATTTGGTGTAGGATGCGGGAACCTGAGTTGAATGGCTTGAGACGTTCCTGCCTGGATATCACAATAACGGAACAAGACAAATAACCTCTGAAACTGAAACGGCTTAAAGACTTTCTACAGAAAAGGATGCGCCAGTCATGCCAGTAAATGATACTCGGCTCCTTCGCCTCTGCACTCTGCTGCTCACGATCATCGCTTCGATTGATTCCACTGCTCATGCCTGTACCACCGCCGTCATCAGTGGCAAAGCAACCGTCGACGGCCGACCTCTGCTCTGGAAGAACCGCGATGCTCCGGCCCGGCACAATGAAGTCGCCCTGCTTACGGAAGGTCCGTTGCGGGCTGTTGCCGTCGTCAATGCGGGCAGTCGTAAGTCCGCCTGGATGGGCATGAACGAAGCCGGCTTCTGTATCGAAAACTCCCTCAGCACCGACCTCCGTCAGCCTGGTAAAAAGACCGGCCCCGCGAACGGCCTGCTCATCAAACGCGCCCTGCTGACCTGCCGCACTGTCGCTGATTTCAAACGGCTGCTCGAAGAAACCAACCAGACCGGCCGACGCACCGTCGCCAACTTCGGCGTCATCGATGCCCAGGGGGGCGCAGCCCTCTTTGAAACCGGCCCCACCAGTTTCACCATGTTTGATGCCAACGACCCGGCGGTTGCTCCGGACGGCTACATCGTCCGGTCCAACTTCGCAACCACCGCCCGCGATCTCCCCGCAATTCCCACTTCTGAACAACTGACTGACATCTACTCCGCCGAACGGTTCTCCCAGGCCTGTTCCCGCCTCGAAATCCAAAAGTCGAAAGGCATCTCCGTCGAATATGTCATTCGTCATCTGACCCGCGACCTGTCGCAGGCAACAGGCACTCCCCATCCCGGGACCGTGAACGGCACCAGGAAACCACTGCCGGCGACCATCGCCACGAAAAATACGATCAGCCGCACCACCACGGTTTCCGCTGCAGTCTTTCAGGGAGTGAAACCAGGCGAAGATCCCCGACTGGCCACGATGTGGACCATTCTCGGCGATCCCAGTTTTTCTCTCGCCGTTCCCTCCTGGGTCGACGTTCAGACCATCGCTGATCCCCTGGCAGGCGAGAACGGAGCCGAACTGGGAGAAATCGCGATTACGCTCCGCGACTGGAATAAAACCGGTGACGGCAACAGCATCAACACGGAATGTCTGCCAGGTATCTGGTCTGATCTCTGGCCCGTCGAAGACAAAATCCTCACACTCACCAGTAAATTTCAGATGGCACGCAATGAGCATGGCTACTCTGTCGGCGCCATTACCCGCTTTCACCAGAAAATGGCAGCTCTCGCGATGACCGCCATGCAGCAGGAACTTCGCGAAATGAAGCAGGCAGCGGTGACACTGCCTGCCCCGGCACCGCCCGCGTTTGCTCCTGTCAAAAAGACGATTGTGATTCCCTGAATTCCTGTTTAATTTGAAGGCTCCTCCCATGCGACCTGTTTCACAATTCCTGCTGATCGCGTTGTTCATATCAGTTTTCCCATCTCTCCAGGCCGCAGTGATTGCGGACGAGAACACACCGGTTCGCGTTGCCATATTTGACTTCCCCAAATCCGGCTCCAGCGGGCATAAGAATCTGATGCGATTTCTCATTCCCAAAAACGGATTCCAGTGCACCGTCATTTCTCCCGAAGAGATTCGCAAAGGTCAGCTCAAAAACTTCGACGTCGTCATCATGCCAGGCGGCAGTGGCGGCGGTCAGGCCAAAGCACTCAAACCGGAAGGCCGGGCAGAAGTCCGCAAGTTCGTGAAAAACGGAGGCGGCTATGTTGGCATCTGCGCCGGTGCTTATCTGGCTTCTTCGCATTACAAATGGTCCCTCGATATTATCAACGCCCGCGTCTGGGATCGCTCCCACTGGAACCGGGGTAAAAGCAACATCACCATCCAGTTGACCCCCGCCGGCTCTGAAGTCCTCGGAAAAACAAAGACAAAGTACAATATCTATTATTCAAACGGCCCCCTGCTCGTTCCTGATAATCAACCTGATCTCCCCGGCTATGAAGTCCTGGCGACTTTCGAATCCGAAGTCGCCCGCAACGGTGCCCCGACAGAAGCGATGGTCGGCACTCACGCCATCATCCGTTCCAAATTCGGTTCCGGTCGCGTCATCTGTTTCAGCCCGCATGCAGAATTCAAAAATGGACCACACTCCCTGATCGCCTCCGGCATCTACTGGGCCGCCAGTCAGGACTGAATTGACTTCTCTCACTGCAGATCCCAGCACCATTCGACTCAGTTTTTCCCAATCCAGTGCGCGATGATCAGCTTGACAGGCTCCCGCATCGGGACATGATGCGTTATCTGCGTCGCGCGCGAGGCAAATTATTGCTTGCACGCTTTTGCTGTCCCTGACTCGACTTAGCGAAATCTGATGAAATATCCCCCGAGCCACCGAAAAATGAATTCCCTAAACTATAGAAGCTCATTTAACGCTACAGATAGAGATTATACTCGATATCACCCGCCCGATTTAGTTCAGTCTGAGCACCGACAAAAAAAGTGCGGGTCGACACTACTTCGGACCGCTATCGGCCCCCTATCAGACACCCTTCACACTCCTGTCGCGGCTGTTCGGCACCGGATCGCCCCAGTTCGCCATACGGTACACCCCGAAGTCAGCAAACCTGCAGTTGAACTCTGGAAAAAAACGAGTCTCTCATTAATCCCAACGGGAAAACCACACGCGATTGTGCTCCAGGTCCAGAATCAGAATCTGACCATGTTGCCAACCTGCTCCACGGTCTTGAGCCACATACCAGGTTTGCTTTGACTCGTACACACTCTGATACTCGACTTCGCTCATTTTGTGATCCGGTCCTCCCCCGGTTGGGTCAGCGCTCAACCCTTTGACACCAAAACCAGCCTGCCAGCCCAAGCCCTCCGGGATCGGTCCGGGATTCCATTTCCGTTGCTCCCACGGCGGTGTTTCTGCCAGCCATTGTTCCAGCGTCGCATGATCTGTGTCAAATACCAGATGGAATTCACCGTCTCCCACAAAGTCCAACCAGATATCTCCGGATGAAACCACCTGAGCCGAAGCAGGCCAGGCGATTCCAGTGTAATGAGTGAAGTCGGCCCCGTGTTCTGTCACAGCGCGACGTTGTGGCCCCTCTGGTCCTCCGCAGCCAGCGAACCAGATCCCGACACACAAAACAAATAAGACCAGCACGGTTCGACGGCATTGCGGGGGAGTGTATTCACTCATGAATCAACGGCCAGTCATAATGAAGATAGCCAGCCATGTCGGGACGGTGGTCGTAAATCTCAAATCGATGTCGCAGCTTCGCTGTCGCCAGGGCAGCAGAAACAATTTTCGCTGCGCACAATAATTCTTCAGCGGTGTCAGCGTCTGCACAAACGACGGGATCACCAGGATCACCCCCATATTCTTGGAATGAAAAGTCGGCTCCTCCACCAACTCCGATCTGAATCGAATACTGTCCCACATGCACTCGCAGACCAGCCTCCTGCAGAAATTGAGCCATCACAGTTTTCGTGGGCCATTCGGCAAGCTCACCCGCAATCCAGGCTGATCTGTCCATGCTGATTTCTCGTCCCGCGTTATTTCACCCGGACCAGTTTCATCAAACGACCAGAAACGTTCCAGTCCTGGACATACAGGTTGCCATCTTTGTCCCAGTAGGAACCATGGGTGCCGCTGAAGATGCCTTCGCGCCACTGATCCTGGGGCACATTGAAATTGCGATGCGTTTTGGGATCTTCGTTATTGCCCAGCACGGCCACGATGGTGTTGGTCTTGTCCAGAATCACCAACCGTCCGTGCAGGTCGGGAACCGAAACATAGTCGCCCTGAATCGAAACAGATGTCGGCATCCCCAGACCGGTAATCACTTCTTCAATGAAGTTACCATCCAGATCGTAATGCAGCAGTCGTCCTTTGGGCATATGATTGCGGTCACAGATCAGCAGTCGCGGGGGATCGTAACGCGTATCCAGCGTCATGCCATGCGCGGTATTGAATTCCTTCAACCCGTTCCCCTTCTTACCAAAGTGGGACTTGTATTTGCCATTTTTGTCAAACTTGAAAATGTGATTGCTGGCATAACCGTCCGAGAGAATGATATCGCCATTGGGAGCCACGGTAATTGCCGTCGGAGCGAATTTCTTCAGATCGAGCCCCGATTCTTTCGGGAACGGCATTTTCAGGATCATCTCACCCGTCTCTGCATTGAACTTGATACCCTCCGCGTTCGCATTGCGGGCGCCGTAAATGAATTCGCCATCTTCCTCTTCGCGAATTTCCATGTCATGAATGTTGGAATATTCGTCCCCTAGAAAACGCCGCACGACTTTTCCATCAGGTGAAAAGACAACCACACCGATTTTGGCGCTCGTGTAGATATTGCCTGCTTTATCAATCACCACGCCGCCGTGGGTTGGCCCCAGCACCGAACGCCCCTGCTCATCAAAGCCCCAGCCGGGCACTGTATCGAAGGTCATGATCCCGCTGCCCATCCGCACTGGTGCGACTTTCTCCGCCGCCGACAGCGAGCCAGTTACGCTGAATAGCACAGCCACCGCAATATAATTCAAGCACTTTTTCATAGTCGAATTTCCCATTGATTGAATGTCAGAGTGGAATGGCGGGCCATTCTCAAAAGTTGTAAGTAATGACAGACAGCAACCATACAACGCAGGTTGTCATCCCTTCCAGTATCCCTCTCCGCTCCCCGGTTTGCAACTAATCCCGCCCAAATCGGCATTTTCGGGTCATTTCTGTTTTTTTCTCAAACAGCCTGTAACACATTTCGCAGGCCCTCGCTTGGTAGTACATGCAGGGGGGATGACAACCTGCCACACAACTGTGAATCAATCGTGGAACAGATTCACTTCACCATAACAGAAGCAAATTTAGGAGACAGAACAATGAAACGTATCGCACTCAGCCTGATGATCATCACCATGGTCTTCAGCACCAGCCTGTTGGATGTCGAAGCCGGTAATCGCGGCCGCTCCGGTGGTTCAAAACGCTCAGGCGGTTCCAGCTTTTCCCGCTCATCACGATCCAGTAATTTTTCTCGCGGCAGGACGCAAAGTCGGTCACCGAGAATGCAATCGTCACAGCGATCAACCCGGAACTTTTCCAAAGTTCGTAAAAGCCCGACGACCATGAACCGCAAACCAACAATGAACACAATTCGTGATCATCGCACCCCGACAACACGTAACATTCGTGATCACCGGACCGGCAACACGAATTTCACACGCGACCATCGCCAGATGAACGTCAGACCCAAAACAGTGAATTCAGCACCACGACCACGCCAGACATTCAAGCCCCTTGATCCGGGAATTGGAAACGGTAAACCAGGTAATGGCGGAATTCGTCCTCGTCCCGGTAACGGCGCACCCAAACCACGACCTTCAATCAAACCCATCGATCCGGGTATTGGAAACGGCAAACCAGGTACAGGCGGAATTCGGCCTCGTCCCGGTAACGGCGCACCCAAACCACGACCTTCAATCAAACCCCTTGACCCGGGTATTGGAAACGGCAGACCAGGTACAGGCGTGATTAAACCTCGTCCTAAACCCGGAATGGGAGCACCAAAACCGCGACCTCGGCCCCAACCACCCGTTGGTAACGGTCCTCCCAAACCACGTCCGCCAAAACCCAATCCCGGCCAGGGTCACAACGGACACGGTAATCAGGGTGGCGGACATCATGGCGGAAACAATGGCGGGCACCACGCTGGTGGTCATCACAACGGCGGTCATCATAACGGACACCATGGACACCACTGGCACAATCATCGTCCCCGGTTCTCCTGGTGGTGGTACAACTACTGCACGCCTCTGCAAAACTATGGACCAGGCAACTACCAGTATTGCAACTACGTGTACCCGACCTGCGACTATGTCGCTCCCGGCGGTCAGATCATTGAAGACGTTCGCTGGTACCTGGGAATGAAAGGACTGATGTTACCCGGTAAAGGCATCGGCATCGAATCGGTTGAAGCCAATTCTCCCGCTGACCTGACCGGACTCAAACCTGGTATGGTCATCACAAAATGTAACGGCGTCGTCATCACCGACGACACCATCTTCGGACAGGTGATTGCAGAATCCGGCGGTGTCCTGGAACTGGAACTACTCGAATCGATCGACGGTCCTCAGCTCGAAGCAACCGTGCAGATGACGCGTCTGCCAACTGCCAGCTTTTAGTGAGTAACATATTTAACCATGGCGTCTGCCAATCTAATATAATTGATCTAAATAGTCATGGAGACGCCACAAAAAACTGGACATAGTCCAGGGAGCAGGCACCGCATGATGCAAGCAACCCCGTGAAAACGTCTGATGAGGTGCAAACCTTGTCAGGCGTTTTTTTGTTGGGGGGGGAGAGACAACTTACAATTCTTACACTTGATCACCGATCATTTTGATTTTTCTGAAGATATTTCTGTCGAATTCGGTGGATTGCTGCGGTGGGCTTCCGTTTTAAATCATTGAGACTCTCTTAGGATAACCCGCAGTCTTGGGTTATCCGGTTGATCAACTCTGTTGTAGGGCGGGCCTTCGTCATTACAAATCAACCACGCGTCTGGTGGCTTCTGTCGCTCAGCTCAAAAGAACTGCGCGCCAGCCACTGCACGCTTCAGGAGAACACATCATGCTATTCCCAAAATCACATCGCCGTCAGGCATCACATAAAGCATCTCATTCTTCCGCCATTGAACATCTGGAAGACCGACAACTCCTGTCAGCCATGAATTCCCTCCCTACTGAGATGGCAGACACAAACGTTCCCCAGACAGAGTCCGGGACCACACCCGAATATGCGTCGATCGACGGGACCGGTAATAACGTCGACAACCCGGAATACGGCAGTACTGACACAGAACTGTTGCGTCTGGCTGACGCAGACTACGGCGACGGCCAGTACACACCAGCCGGGGAAGACCGACCCAGTGCTCGCGAAATCAGCAATGTCATCGCTGCCGCGGACACATCACAAACTAATGACCGTTACCTGACTGATATCTTCTGGGTCTGGGGCCAGTTTATCGATCATGATATCACTCTCACCGAGACCGCGCACGATGAATTCGGTAATCCACTGCAATCATATCCGATCAAAGTCCCGACCGGTGACATCTATTTCGATCCAGACGGCTCAGGCGATGACGTAATCGACTTGAACCGTTCCAACTACGAGGTAGACGAAAACGGCGTTCGGCAGCAGATCAACCAGATTACGGCGTTCATCGATGGTTCGGTGATCTATGGTTCGGATGCGGAACTGGCCGCCAGTTTAAGAACATTTCAGGGAGGACTGCTGGCAACCAGCGATGGGAACCTGCTCCCCTATGGAGATGACGGTTTCTTTCTGGCCGGCGACATTCGCGCCAACGAAAACGCCGCATTGACGTCGATGCAGACCATCTGGATGCGGGAGCATAATCGTGTTGCCACCGAACTGGCGCTGGAAGATCCAAGTCTGACTGACGAACAACTGTATCAACAGGCGCGGCAGATCGTTTCGGCTGAAATACAGGCGATTACCTTCAATGAATTCCTGCCTGCCTTGTTCGGCTCCAATATCATCAGCAGCTACCAGGGCTACGATTCCACCGTCGATCCGAGTATCGCCAATGAGTTCTCCACCGCCGCCTATCGCTTCGGTCATACAATGCTGTCGTCCGAACTCCTGCGGCTCGATGAGAACGGGAACACCGCTGACGAAGGTAATCTCGCGCTCTTAGATGCCTTCTTCAATCCGAGTGAGGTGGAAAACAATGGCGTCGATTCCCTGTTACGCGGGCTCACCGTCAACCTGGCGCAGGAAATCGATAACCAGGTCGTCGACGATGTACGCAACTTCCTGTTTGGCCCTCCGGGGTCAGGCGGCTTTGATCTGGCCTCGCTCAATATCCAGCGTGGTCGTGACCATGGCCTCTCGGACTATAACTCGACGCGGGTCGCTTTGGGCCTGGATGCCGTGGAGAACTTCTCCGACATCACTTCCGATCTGGACGTCGCAGCTCGCCTGGAACAACTTTACGGCACCGTTGACAACATCGATCTTTGGGTGGGCGGCCTCGCTGAAGATCATATACCGGGATCGAGCATGGGTGTGACCTTTTCAATGATCATCATCGATCAGTTCCAGCGACTCCGCGATGGAGATCGCTTCTGGTATGAAAACGTGTTTTCCGGTGAAGCATTGAATGAAATCAACAATACGACACTCGCTGATGTCATCGAACGTAACTCGGAGGTCTCCGGGTTGCAGGAAAACGTCTTCTTTGCCCCAACGGTGATGCAAATCGACCTGGCAGAGACTGGTACCACGAACGTCACCATTAGTGCAAAAAAAGGGATTCTGCAAGTTGTCGACCACCGAACAAAGCAGGTACTCGGCAGTCAGCCTCTGGACAACGTCGAACGTTTGATGCTGACGAGCCCCAGCCCCGGTTCGCTGCACATCAACTTCAAAGGCATTAAGCCGGCAGATCTGCCCGGTGGTCTGATCGTTGAAGCTGGCAAAGGACGCAATGACGCATTGGTCATCCACGGCACACAGCAGAGTGATACGATCGTCGTGAATGAAAATGTGGTTGAGGTCAACAATCTGCCAGTCGAATTCACAGGCGTCGAACGGATTGTGATTCAGCATACCAACGCTGATGATTCTATTCAGGTGGCCGATGATGTCGACATCGATGTCAACGTGCTGGACATGGTACGACGCGACTCCAGGCATGATGGACCTCCCGGCAGAGAGCAGCCACCACACCAGAACAATCATCGCCCGTCGCAAGGACCAGACCGGCAGAGAGCAAACGAGCGAGATGCCGGAAAAGACCGTGACGACTTCGGCATGCTGGACGCGGTCTTTGCCTCTTCCGACCTGGAAAAAGTGTTAGATATGTCACCCGGGAAACGCCGTCGGTAGCAGCCTTAGATTCACTTCAGAAAACCACAGACAGGCAACCCCGCGGGAGCGTCCGGCAAGGTGCAAACCTTGTCGGGCGTTTTTTATTTTTGCTTACTCGGAACAAAGCCTGTCACTACACGAATTGAGCCGTCACGAAACAGATAATAAAGACAATGGTACTCAGTCCGAACAACAAGGCCAGTCGTACAACAAAGACTGATTTCGTGCCTGATAGATGCAGCAGCTTTCTCCCTGCCGGGTCCTTTACAAAGTAATCTCCAGGCATCAGCAGAAAGCTGGTGAAAAATACGATGGCAAAGACCGTGATTCCGCTGACTAAGCCGGCGATCCCGGAAGTGATAAGCTTACTGAGCTGCGAGACGTCAGGGTTCGCCGAGTCTCCGCCAATAAACCGCATATAGAAAAACACACTCAAAGTAGCCAGAATTGCCAGACTCCAGCAGAGAGCGTAAATTCGTTTTGTGGTCGGCGCCTGAGGACGCCCCACTGTTTGATCCAGGGCAATCAATACTTGATGGGTGATATCTGCGATGCTCACTTTCACTTTGGGATGATCACCCGCCAGATCATAATTATTCGCGTAGGTGGAATATAAATCCCACCCTTCTGTGAGCATCCTGTGGAGGGAGATCAGACCGATCTTTCTGACATTGAATTCATTCTTGACATATACCGGAAACTTGAACTCTTTTCCATTCACCGTCCCGGTGACGTAAGCCTCGATTTCCCAGCGCAATGAATACCACATCACACCTTTGCCATAACGCCGCGCCGTGAAGTCCTTCATCGTGATATTCAAATCGGCCGCTCTGAAGAACTCCGGGGACTGCTGAAAGTGATCCAGAATTTGCATCCGAAAATGTTCCAGATACTCATCCACACTGTTCTGATCTTCAACATATCCTTCGGGACCGGTTACGGTGATCTGGAAATCATCTTGCAGCATGCTGACACCTTCTTTCACTCGATTGAACTTTGTTCACATCACAAGCATAGAAGACCAGAAATGACTCTCTTCAGCAACCCAAAAATGTATATTTGATCAATTCAGATGCCCCGGCAAAACAGATCGGGTAAAATATTAGCCCAGAGCTGAACCTCATTGATTGCATCATCTGTCCTACCCAGACAGGAGTCCTGTTCCCGGCAGTTTACAGATATCAAATACAGGATCACAAACCATGCTTCGCGAACTCACACCCGACGATCAACAGTTAATCCTGGATTTCGCGTATCAGCGGGAAATCGAAAACATGTTTGTCATCGGCAGCTTTGAGTTTTCTCTAAACCCGTTTGAATTCAACACGTATCTGGGTTACTTCGAGAACAATATCCTGCTCGGTCTGGGCACCTACTTCGGCCTCTGGAGTGACATCCAGATCAATGCGCAAAGCCCCTCTGTGATCAATGCATTTGTCGATGAATTCATGCAGAGAAAATTGCCCGTCAAATATGTCGTGGCTATCAGACGCTATGCCTTACCGACCATTGATCGGCTGAAATCCCATGGCATCGAACCTCAGACGATCACCGAACAAACACTGCAGCTGCTCACGCAGGACAGATTCAATGACCATGCAACCGGACAAGAAATCAATGCAACACCCCACGACATTGAAGACATCATTCGTCTCGGAAATATCGTGGAGGAGGATGACGCGGACAAAGAAATCCCTGAAATCGAACGCGCACGTATTTTTCCCGACAATGAATGGCTGCTGCACAAAGAGGGACAGCTGGTCTCCAAAGCCAACCTTCACGGCGTTTCCAAAAACTATGCCCAGATTGGTGGCGTCATGACGCATCCCGCCCATCAGGGAAAAGGCTACGCGAAACAGATCGTCAGCGCGATCAGCCGCCATTGGCTGGACCAGGGAAAACAGATCACGCTCGTCGTATCCAATGACAACATACCTGCGATCAAAGTCTATCACTCACTGGGATTCCAGCCCGTCGAAGAATTCATCCATGCCCAATATCCGTGACTCCGTCTTACGTAAGATCAGTTCGACCGTACATACAGCGCACTGAACCGGATCTCGGATTTCTGTTCCCACTCAAATGTCACCCGCAGCCGATACCGTTCCGGCAAGCCCGTGACCTCGGTCTGACCATTCCATACGATCGGCGTCTGAAACCCGCTCGTCGTCACCACCGCCGCCTGCTTTCCTGAATAGTCGGGCAGCGGGACCGCGTTCGCACTCAACAGTTCCACCTTCAGCCGCGCCTCCTTTCCGAGCCCGTCGGCATTCATATAGAACCGGAGTGGCCCCTCCCCTTTGCGTGAAATCGCGGCCGTCAGAAATTCACTCGTCGTGACCGGCATCTGGTAGTCCCCGTTCCCGGTGGTCGTATCATCCACCCGCAGATCGGCAAACCGGTCGCGGGGCAGCGTGACAATCCCCACTCCCCCCCGAGGCGGAGAACCCTTCCAGTGCCGCGGATCCCAGGCACCGTAATACACAAACGTCTGCGCACCGATGTTTTCAAAGCCCTGCCCCTGCAGTAAGCCTCCCTGGTCCCACTCGCCGTCGGCCCCCCGTTTCAGAAAAGTCCACTCATATGCGGGCTGACGAAACTGCACGCCATCATTGCTGACCACAAAACCCAGGTCGATGGTCACATCTTTCCATTCCCGGGCCCCGTGCCAGATCCCGGAAATGCCCAGCAGCACATTTCCCCGGTTCCACACACTCACCCCTTCGTGATTCTGTTCCCCCTCGCGGCTCCGCCCCGGTCCCAGCAGGTGATACTGTTGCGGCCGGACGAAACCGACCGTGCTCGCGTGCGACCAGGTCTCGAAGTCAGGCGAAATAAACTGCCGCACCACCCGACCATGATAAGGTCGCGACGCCGCAATCGCATTCTGACCATTCACATAATACAGGCCGTCCCATTTATAGAGCCCGCCGACCGGCTCAAAATGCAACGGAGGCAGCAGCATCTCTTCCACCTGCAGCTCCGCCTGAACCGGTTTCGCTGCGTGCAGCGTTTTCCATCGCAGGCCGTCGGCACTCGCGTAGGTCGCCAGCGTTCCCAGCCGCACCTTGTTTTTAGGGAACCAGACATGCGCTCCCATTTTATACCGCCGCGACGGATCGGGATCGTCCGGCTCGTAGAGCACCTTAACGTTTAAAATCCCCATGTGCGGCTCAATCTGCACCAGGTTGTTCTTGCGATTCCCCGCGTACTCCACCAGCCCCAGGTCCGGTTTGGTCCAGTGCACGCCATCACGGCTCTCGGCATAAGCCACCCGCCACGGAGCCGAGCGAGGCACACGCTTATCCAGCCGATCCTCCCCCGCCGCCACATACCACATCCGATACACATCGCCCACGCGAATGACCGAACCATAAAACTGCACGGCCCACGAATCCGGCGCTCCGGCTCCCCCGCGCTGCACAACCGGATTCGCCGGATGCCGTTCGGGCGTCCGCATCACCAGTTTCAGATTCTGCGAAAAAGGAAGAGAGACCTCATCAAAGGCAAACAGCGTCGTCGCCTGCGTCTCATCGAAATAACGACCGTGTGCATCACAGCTGTTTTCTTCAGCAGCGATCACACCAGCCAGACCAGCCCAGACAATCCCCGCCACCAGCAACAGACTCCAGCGCATCACCATGTCCCCCGGATGAAAGAAAGATTAATGAGATGGGTTCAGTGTAGAAGATTGAACCGGGGAAGCAATGAAATTCGTGAAGGCACTACCCATAAAAATAGCCGCTCTGTAAAAAACAAAGCTGTCAGGTATCCCAACTTTGTCTCTATATATTTGGTTTTCATTAAGCTAAACATGAATATTTAGATTGAGAATGGACCATTTGAAAGGCAAGTATTAGATAATACTCGTTCTAACTTAATAATCAAATCATTAGGGATCTGTTGTAAGCTCAGACTCAATTGAATCCTGTAATGAATCATATGTAGAAGTATCTAAGAAAACGTTAGAAGGTGTTGTCCATTCGTGTAGTTCCGATTCAGCTGGTAAATCAACACCAAGTCTCCGGCAGCATTCGCGTCCCAGATAAGTCCACTCCATATGTGATCTAAAAGGTGTTGTGTCCGCTACACATCTAATTAATCCCAAAGTTATCATTTGTTGAGTGTGAAAGTCGTCACGTGATATTAGATTATTTTTGGGCTCGCCATCATTAAAAGTATTAGCGAGTGCCAGTCGTCGCATAATACGTCTGGCATGTGGAGCAAGTTTTGCTATCGCATCTTCAGCACGAGCATATTCTGCAGCAAGACACATACTTATTTGCTCTTCAAGTCGCGATACTAATCCGTCAAGAACAACAATATTGCCTTCATCTAATTTCTTCGAAGAAAACATGATGGGCCACCGACGATTTCTTAGATCGAATGGAAGTTTTGTTGGCCCACCATACCGTTCATTCATTACAAGAATTATTCGATCCCATCCTATACTAGAAGCAGCGTAACCAGCTTCAAGCATCACATTGGCATTAGGGGAGTATTTCCGTTTATTAGTTACCTCTGATGTCTGAGAGGTAATAGTAACATCTGCGACAAAAATAGCTGCCTGCTCAATTTTTCTAAAAATCGTTCCAGCTATCTCAGGGGTTCCTCCTACATTTTTTGTGTCATGATCAATTCTAGGTGATTCGACAACTCTAGGATGACTTGAAAGATTAGAAATCGAGCTAATAATTGCATCATGAATTGGTTGCCGGCTAGTTTCCGGCGGTAAATCGCTCTGCCAAGAGTAAAATATTGATGACAAGATTGGGTTTTTCATCCTTCTGTTTAAAAACAGTGTCAAGAGGTTTCATACAAACCAGTTAACAGAGTCCGGGAGAAAATCTGAACCAGATGATAAATAACTAAAAAGACACTGAAAAAGAGCATTCTTTTGATGAGTTAGTACATGTTTAGTTAATAACTCTTCTATTAAATTCTTCAGCATCATATTCAGTTGTAATTTACTAATATCTTTATATTAGTAGATGGACCATTAAAGGTCATTTATTGCGACTTTTCTCAGAAGACCAATGTTTAACATTTCTATGTTTATGTAGTGTTGCGCTGAAGAAAATCAAGCAAAGCATTAAACAATACCCTTACTTGCTTTTCTGAATATTCATTATAGTGACCATGAGCAGCCTTGTTTCGTAGGTCTAGCCATGCAGTTATATTTTTTTGATCGAGCAAATTATAAACTGCAGACTTAGCAAGTTCAGCATTTAATGAATCAGCCTTTTTAGGAATTTGTTTACCATCTTTTTCGTATACAATTTCCACGTTATTTTTTTTTGCTAGATTTCGAAGGTGTTCTTCCAGAACAGATCCAAGCACCACTGCAGCAGGATCTTTATAACCAGAATCTAGTAGATGTTCAGCCATATCGAAAAAGTCTGCTAGAACTTCTGCAGTGGCTAGGCTTTTAGAAGTTTGTAACCAGCCCCCCGCAATATCTGATTGTACGCCTTGAAGTATTCCAATAGCTTTAAGTGTTGGTGGAATCCGGTTTTCGAAAACAATCTTATCGAATTCACTGTAATAAGGATGCGAAATGCCAAAAACATTTCGCAGAAATGATAGCGAAGCAGTCCTAAATGTATAGAACTTAGTCATGTCAACTTCATAATTACGGCTTTGACTTATATTTTGTGCTGTATCACGTACTGATTCGCCTAATTCAATTAATTCTGTTATTCTCTTCGACAGGTCTGAAAGTTGCATTTCTCAATCCCAAATTAACTTTCCAAAATCACTTCAATAACAAATCAACTGATACCAATATAAAAGCAGAATAGATCAGGTAACAATTTACTCTCCTCCCTACCCTACTTCCCCGCCGCTTCGTACACATCCAGTACGGTCTGCAATCGTTCCTTCTGTTCGGGAGTCACTTCGAATTTCTGTTCCGGAGTGCTTTCGTGATGGACCGTAACGGTCGGGGCGGCGATCATTGCGCGGAGCATGGGGATTTGATCTGGCGTCAACGGTGCATCCACCCAGAGCCAGCCCTGCTTCTCTCGCTTTCGTCTGATTTCCTGTTCTGCCAGACTGGTCTCTTCTAATTGAATCAGTTCCGCTTCTTTAAAATTAAGAGAGATTCCATAATGAAACGCGCGACTGACGATTTTTTTCTGTTCGGCGGTTAAGTTGGCAAAATGTAACTTGATTGCTTTACGTGCATCATCAGACAGTCTGAACTGATTTGGAACCAGGACATTTTTCGAATTCGCCAGCCGATCTTTTCGCTGCACTAATCGCTGGTGGTTACTTTCCGCTGACTGGATTTTCTGATTGAGTCGTTCCATCTCTGTGATCAGAGATAACCGCCGTTGATTGAGTTCCTGATAGGCTTTGTCCCGACGGCTCTGATCATACTTAAATCCCTGGAATTCCTGCTTGTACTTCGCTTCAGCCTGTTGAAATTCCTGATGCTTTTCGTCGAGCCAGTCCTCAGACTGAATCAGTAAGATTTCCACTTTGACCGGTTCCCATTCAGGACTTCGTAAAGAACCGGCAAAGAACAGTCCCCGCTGATGGGGTGGCACCACCTCAGATTCGAAAACGAAGCGACCGCCGGCGGTTGTCATGACAAAGGGACCAGATCTGGAGTGACCGGGAAGTAACTGTGCGATCCGCAAATAAAGTTTCTCAGGGCGGCCCGCTCGCTCTGTATAATACAGTTGAAAATTGTTGGGAGCGTAGCGGGTTGCCGGGGCGTGCTTGTGGCTGATGCGATAGTAAGACAGAAATGCACCATCCAGGCTCGGGACCTTTCTGAGCATCAACTTGCGGGCTGCCTCTTCAGTGATGGGTGGCAGGGTAATCGAAATCTGATCCCACTTATCTTCTACGCGGCGGATGATTCCCAGAATCAATTGATCCTGATGGGTGATCATGCTCAGTTTCTGATCTGCAGATCGGGGAGACCGCAGATAGCTGCCATTAATTACGCGGATCAGATCATTTTCCTTGAGGCCAGCCAGAGAAGCACGCGAGTTTGATTCGACCAGTTTCACGATCACCGCACTCTCTGTGCGCGGGGGAAAATCAGGAATCTCTGTATTTGCTTCGCGTAGCGTTTTTTTATATTCAAAGACCGTAACGGTCTCAAAACCCATCTCATATTTCCTGGTCGGAAAGTCTGCCTGCGCAGAATTGGAACCGAACAGCAACACAGCAACCGCGAACAGTACTCTCATCTTCCTGGCCCTCATCATTCACAACGAACACAACATACGTTCACAATATAAACAACCGGGCACACATTCAAGTTGACCTGTAAAAAAAGGCAGCCCCGAAGGACTGCCTTTCTGATTGATCTATTTAGCTGAGGGGCTCTACAGCTTCCACCCATCCGCCAGTACGGTTCCTTTCGGGACCACGATGATTCCATCGCGGATTAAGACGTCGGTGTGATCGAAGTCCTGTTCGCTGTGGCCGTTGGGTTCGATGCGGGCGTTTTTGCCGACGCGGCAGTTTTTGTCGACGATCGCTCCTTCAATATAAGCACCGTCGCCGATGCCGATTGCCGGGCGGTCGTAGTTTTCCAACGTCTCTTTGCATTCGTCCTGGTAGTAGTCGGCTCCCATGATGACCGAATTGCGAATCGTCACGTTCTTGCCGATCCGGCATCGCAGGCCGATCACACTGTTTTCGATTACGGCTCCTTCGTCAATTTCACAACCGTCGGCAATCAGGCTGCGTTTGATCGTCACGCCTTCACAGCGCGTCGGCGGTAAAAAGCGGGGACGCGAATAGATGGGGGTCTTCTCAACCACAAAATCGAAAGGCGGATTGGGATGCGCCAGCGCCAGGTTCGCTTCGTAGAACGAGCGGATCGTCCCGATATCTTCCCAGTAACCATCGAACAGATGCGCGTGGACTTTGTGCGTGCGGATCGACATCGGGAAAATTTCCTTGCCGAAATCTTCGTAGTCGGTCTTCTTCAACAGATCGACGAGCAGATCGCGGTTGAACAGGTAGATCCCCATACTGGCCAGGCAGTCGCGGCCGCGGCTTTCGATCCCCTGCTGGTCGATCCATTCGGGAGGCGTGCGGACCATTTTCAGCTCTTCTTCGGTCTGCGGTTTTTCCAGGAAGCCTTTGACGCGACCGGAGTCATCCACGCGCATGATCCCGAATGCAGCCGCCTGCTCGCTGGAGAGGGGAACCGTCGCAATGGAGACGTCGGCATTCGACTCGATATGGTTGGTCAGCATTTCAGCATAATCCATCCGATACAGCTGATCGCCGGAAAGGATCAGTACATAGTCGATGTCCGACTGTTCGATGCAGCGAATGTTCTTACGGACGGCGTCCGCGGTTCCCTGGTACCAGTCGGTCCCTTCCATCGTCTGCTGGGCCGCCAGGATTTCCACAAAGCCACCCCCGAAGGAATCAAACTTGTAAGTCTGACGAATATGGCGATGCAGACTGACCGAGTTGAATTGCGTCAGCAGATAGATGCGGCTCAGTTCACTGTTGATACAGTTGGAAATCGGAATGTCAATCAGCCGATATTTTCCCGCCAGCGGAACGGCCGGCTTGGAGCGAAACTGGGTGAGTGGAAACAGGCGGGTTCCTTTGCCTCCGCCAAGGATAAGGCTGACGACATTTTTCATAGAGCGATCCGATTCTAGTGCAAAAAGCACCTTATAGCGTGAGTTCGTACACTTTTGTTAGCAACATTAATGAACAGATTGATGTAGAACAACAGTATTGCTTAGATACTGCATGTTACTCAGATTGCGGTTCGCAAGCCAGTTGATAATGCAGTGTACTGCGCGGGTCGGACAAATTTTCCGGCCAATTTCAAATCTGTATTGATCAGGCAGATTAGGAGAAACTCAGGCTGTGATCTGCTTAAACAAACCCTTAAGATAGTATCAATTCTTCTTCATTTATTACTTCCCGCCAACGGTCTCGCCGAGGAGTGTCATCTTGTCGCACGTTTTCTGTCATAAACTGTCTCTGTATCCTCGTTCTGTATTGCTGACCGCTGTTGCCTGCATCATCTCGATACTACCTCGACTGGCGTTTAGTGAAACACCCTATACGCCTGCCATCGCGGAAGCTTCCAAGGAAGGCGAACAGGCGATCCAGGGTTTCCGCGTTCCTGAGGGAATGCAGGTCAGCCTGTTTGCCGCCGAGCCCCTGCTGGCCAATCCGGTCGCCTTCTGCATTGATGAACAGGGTCGGTTCTACGTCGCTGAAACCTTCCGCCAGGGAAAAGGAGTTGAGGACAACCGCGGACACATGGACTGGCTGCACGACGATCTGGCAGCCGAAACCATTGAAGATCGGCTGGCTTATTTCAGGAAACACCTCAAAGACAAGATCAAAGATTACGCACGGGAGCACGACCGGATTCGTCTGGTGGAAGACCGCGACGGGGACGGCACAGCCGACCATGCGAGTGTCTTTGCCGATGGATTCAATAATATCGAAGACGGAACCGGCGCGGGTGTGCTGGCCCGGGGCGGTTATGTCTATTACACCTGCATCCCGCACGTCTGGAAACTGAGCGACACCTCCCACGAAGGCAAAGCAACACTGCGGGAAAAACTGAGCAGCGGTTACGGCATTCGCGTCGCCTTTCGCGGTCACGACCTGCATGGCCTGGTGCTCGGCCCCGACGGACGCCTCTACTTCAGCATCGGCGACCGCGGATATAATGTCACTACCAAAGAGGGCAAACACCTGTTCCGCCCCGATACGGGGGCCGTCTTCCGCTGTAACCTGGATGGCAGCGAACTGGAAGAATTCGCCTACGGCCTGCGTAATCCGCAGGAACTGGCGTTCGACAATTTTGGAAATCTCTTCACAGGCGATAATAATTCCGACAGCAGTGACAAAGCCCGCTGGGTCTACGTCGTCGAAGGGGGCGACACCGGCTGGCGAATGTATTACCAGTACCTCAGCGACCGCGGCCCCTTCAACCGGGAAAAGATCTGGCACCCTGCCCACGAGGGTCAGCCCGCCTACATGGTCCCCCCGATCATAAACATTGCGGACGGCCCTTCCGGGTTGACCCATTACCCGGGTGTGGGACTCTCTGACCGTTACAAGGATCACTTTTTCCTCGCCGACTTCCGGGGTACACCTTCGCAGAGCGGTATTCGTTCTTTCGCTGTCAAAGCCAAAGGCGCGTCGTTTGAACTGACCGACTCACATGAATTCATCTGGCAGATCCTGGCCACCGATCTCGACTTCGGTTATGACGGCAGCCTGTATGTCAGCGACTGGGTCAACGGCTGGAGCGGTCTGGGCAAAGGTCGCATCTACAAATTTACCGACACCGAACATGTCAAAGCCGCGAAAGAGTCACATTCGGCGGAACTGATGAAACAGGGTTTTGCCGAACGCTCCCCGGCAGAACTGACGAAGCTGCTGGCCCACGTCGATCAGCGAATTCGCATGGAAGCCCAGTTCGCACTCGTCAATGAGAATGCACTAGAGGCTTTACAAAGTGTTGCCTTCAAGTCTAACGATCAACTTGCCCGCCTGCACGCGATCTGGGGCATCGGTCAACTGGGCCGCAAAACCAGTTCGGCGGTCGCCGGCATTCAGAGTCTGCTGCACGACAGTGACAGTGAAGTGCAAAGCCAGACCGCCAAAGTCATCGGCGAAGCCGGGTTCACCGCTGCAGCACCTGCGTTAATCGAATTGCTCAAAAACCCGAATGCCCGCGTGCAGTACTTCGCTGCAGTCGCGCTGGGGAAACTGCAGGAACCAACGGCGCTTGCCGGGCTGTTCGAGCTGCTCAAACAGAACAACAACGCGGACCCCATGCTGCGTCACGCGGCGATCCTGGCCTTGACCCGCATCGGAAACACCGACGCGCTGATCGCTGCTGCGAATCATGACTCCGCCGCAGTACGACTGGGAGCCGTCGTGGCACTGCGACGGCTGCAACGTAAAGAAGTGGGGCTATTTCTGCAAGACGCAGATCCGCTGGTCGTGCTGGAGGCGGCTCGGGCAATCAACGATGAACCGCTTTCGGATGCGGTGGCTGATCTGGCCGCCGTTTCGATCACCGCTGACATGTCCGATGCCCTGCTGCGACGCGTGCTGAATGCCAATTTCCGTATGGGAACTGCAGAAAGTGCTGCTATTGTCGCCAGGATCGCCGCCAACAGCAAAGTGCCCGAAGCATTGCGACTGGAAGCGATTGAAGAACTCCAACAGTGGAACGATCCTGCGCCATTAGATCGCGTGCTGGGACGCTGGCAGCCGATTGAGAATCGTTCGCCGATTGAACTGACGGGCATCGTTGGACCCATCGTCCCCGACCTGTTCCAGAGTTCTGAAAAGATCAAGGAAGCAGGAACCGGACTCGCTGCCAAGTACGGTATCAAAGAAGCTGCCCCCATGCTGGCGGAAATGGTCGTTGACACCAAACGACCGGTGGATGTACGGGTCGCTTCGCTGAATGCCCTTGATAAACTCGGCTACGCCACGATTGCAGATGTCGCCAGGACTGCGATCAAAGATTCCAAGCCGGCACTCCGCGTGACCGGTCTGAATGTCCTGGCGAAACACGATCCCCAGGCAGCGTTACCGGCGCTTGAACAGGCGCTTCAGCATGGAACCACCATCGAAAAACAGGGAGCCCTCGCAACGCTGGCGGAGATGAAGCTGCCAGCGGCAACCAGCGTTCTGATTGACTGGATGCAGAAACTGGTTCAGCAGCAGGTTCCCGCGGAGATCCAGCTCGACCTGCTCAAAGCGGCGAAAGTGAAACAGTCTCCCGAACTGGACCAGCTGATTGCCGCCTTTGATGCGAAACGTCCGCAGGATGACCCGATTGGCGGTTACCTGGAAACACTGTCCGGCGGAAATGCTGCCCGGGGGCGTGAGATCTTTTTTGGTCGCAGCGACACGTCGTGCCGTCGCTGTCACAAGATCAGAAATAATGGCGGAGAAGTCGGACCCGACCTCTCAGGAATTGGGATCGACAAAGATCGCCGTTATCTGCTGGAAGCGATTGTCGCGCCCAATAAAGCGATTGCCAAAGGATTTGAAACCGCTGTGCTGGCGATGCTGGATGGAAAAGTAATTGTCGGCATTATTCGTAAAGAGACCGACTCCGAGCTGGAGCTGATGGACGCTAAAGGAACGGTCATCCGGGTCGCAAAAGAGGACATTGATGAACGGGCCTCGGGAAAATCAGCGATGCCTGAAGAAATCGTCAAACAGCTCAGTAAAGACGATCTGCGGGATCTGGTCGAATTTCTCAGTCAGCAAAAACAGAAGCAAAAAGCCACGTCTACCAAACATGAAGGATAAGTGACCGTTGTTGAAACGGCTCATTAATTATAGAATCGCCTCCTTGTTTTGGGTGGACGTGTCGACTAAAATGAGAGCATAACGAAACAGAGAAACAACCTCTGTCATGTTGATTCAAAATCGTGAGTTGACCCTACAAATATTAAACTGGGGACCAACGAGATTCGGCCGCGTGTATATCCGGTATATCCGGCTCACACAACCCGGGTTATCAGGTTCCCACTTTGCAATCACGGGTTCTAATAACACCCGCGTATGAATCACTTGGCGGAGGTTTTTTTATGGGCTTGTTCGACCGGCAGGAATCCGGGAATCTGGAAAAAGCCAAGCCGCTGGCCGCCCGCATGCGACCCCGCTCCCTGGAAGAATTTGTCGGGCAGTCGCACTTCCTGGGCGAAGGTAAACTGCTGCGTCGCATTCTGGCCGCCGACCGCATCGGATCGCTGATCTTTTATGGATCTCCCGGTACAGGCAAGACATCGCTGGCTGAACTCATTGCCCGTCAGTCCAACCGCCGTTTTGAAGCCTTGAATGCGGCCTCCGCCGGCATCAAAGAAGTGCGCGCGGCGCTCGACCGGGCCCGTGACGAACTGGCGACCGGCGGCAAACAGACGATTTTGTTCATCGACGAACTGCATCACTTCAGTAAAGTCCAGCAGGATGTCCTGCTGCCCGATGTCGAGTCTGGTGTCGTCGCTCTGATAGGTGCGACGACTTCGAATCCGTTCTTCTCACTGGTCTCCGCGCTCATCAGTCGCAGCCAGATTTTTGAATTTCAACCTTTGTCTGCCGAAGAAATTCAAACACTGATGCAACGGGCACTGCAGGACGAAAAGCGGGGACTGGCCCGCTACAACGTGACTGTCGAACAGGATGCCCTCGACTTTCTGATTGAAGTCTGCGATGGCGATGCACGACGCTCTTTGAATGCGCTGGAAATCGGGGTCCTATCGCTGCATGGATCAGAACGGGTATTTGATCTGGACGTCGCGCAGGAATCGATTCAGAAAAAAGCCATTCAGTACGACCAGGACGGGGATGCACATTACGATTCTGCTTCTGCTCTGATTAAAAGCATGCGGGGCAGTGATCCGGATGCCGCGTTGTACTGGCTGGCACGGATGATTGAAGCCGGGGAAGACCCGCGGTTTCTGGCCCGCCGTATCGTGATTGCCGCCTCGGAAGATGTGGGGAACGCGGACCCGACCGCACTGACTTTGGCCATGTCCGTGTTTAATGCCGTCGAAAAAGTCGGTATGCCCGAAGGGCGGATTCTGCTCTCACAGGCAGTCACGTATATCGCTACGGCTCCAAAATCGAACGCGTCTTACGTTGCCATCGATGAAGCCCTGCATGACGTACGCAACAAGTCACTGTTGCCGGTTCCCATTCATCTGAAAGACTCGCATTATAAAGGTGCCTCGCAGCTGGGACACGGAGAAGGCTACCAGTATGCCCACGCTGCGGAAGAAGGCTGGGTGGATCAGGATTACCTGGGAGTCGAAAAAGAATACTATCGCCCCGTGGAGCGGGGTTATGAAGCGACGATCCGTAAACGACTGGATGTCTTCAAACAACGGCGCAAAAAAACAGGAACGGATGATGACATCCGTTCCTGACCCCCTCAGTGCATCTCGTCGGCTAGACTGTGTCTAGTTTTTACTGTTGCGTCTCCAGGGCCTTTAGGACCGAGTATCATAGATTGAGAGACGTTAAGGTAACTGTGATACGATCTAGATCAGCAGAGTGGCTGCTGTTTCAAACCGACGATTGTGATCGCCTTGGCAACTTCGCGTTCCTGCAGCAACCCTTCCAGGTTGGGCATGAAGTCCACTGACATATACCACTGCATCAGAACATCGAACATGGGCTCGAGAGATTCTTCATCAATCCCGAATTCTTCTTTCATCGGCAGTGCTTCTTCGGGTGACATGTCCTGAAACTGACTGATCAGCAGGAAGTCACCCTCGTTGGACAGATTTAAATGCAGGTTGCGGATTTCTGATGAAAGGAAATGATCCACGGAAATGTGCACGTCCAGTGGCCCCCCCGCCAGATGACGGCGTGCTTCTTCCGGTTGTTCATCGATGATGCGTGCTGCTGATTCGCAGACAGCATACACGACACTTTCATCAACCAGGTCGCCTTCGACGTTCTCACTGGCCAGATGCTTGGCCCAGGTGACAGAGAGCAGATCCAGTTGCACGTGTGGAGGGACACTACGCAGAAACGGAACTTCGGTCAGAAAACCGAATGAATCAAATGGATCATCGCCCACCTGCTTTGCCAGGGCGATTCGCTCCAGAGTATCCATGAACGCAATCCGGAATGCGATGTAGCTTAGAAATGTTTGAGGCAGGACGTCTTTGGAAATTGTAAGCATGATGATAATCGCTTGGCAAAAGTTGTAAATCTCAGATGCTTCAGGCAGTGCGTCATTCACGCTTCTGGCACTGTCCTGAAATCAGTTACACTTGGTAAGTGACAGGTATTACTTTGCCAGACAGGTATCCCAAACACAATAAAAAAGTTTTGAAATTACTTTGAAAAACAGTGGATTGATTAAAGTGCATGACTCTCTGTCAACACTGTAAAACAGGGCCTAAATTACTCATCAAACCACATTTCGCTTAAAATGTGTAACCGGTAAACTGGCTCTGACTGTCATAATCGATACAGCGATACCGGCGGTGATCACATTGTAGGAATCAGCACCATTCTAAATCCACTCAGTCCCTTTGATCGCTACGTTTTATAGCGGATTCCACCAACCAGCATTTCACCAAAACTCAGCGATGGCACCGGTTATGACATTGATCCAGGCCAGCATCCAGTTCCCGCGCGATCTGCTCCCAGTGATAGCGAGCTGTAATTTTTTTGAGTCTGCCGCGCAGATCCGAAACCGTTGATTCCAATTCTACCGATTTGTCAAGCTGCTGCATTAAAGAGACCAGTGATTCTGTGCTCCCGTCGTAAAAACATTCCGGTGTTTCAGCAAAGATTTCAGGATAAGCCAGGCGTCGAGGCAGCACAGGCAGGCAGCCTGCCTCTACCGCTTCCAGAATAGAAATCCCGAAGAACTCATGGATCGCAGTCGAGACCACCAGGTCTGCGTTCTGCAATACGCGATGGAATTCTGCACGGTCTTCCAGAAAGCCCCAATGATCAATACGATCTGCAAATTGTGCATTGAGACTGACAAAACAGTCGGGAGTTTCGGGGGTTGACTGCCCCAGGACACTCAACCGAAAATTGACTCCTGCCTGATCCAGCAGTCGGATCGCTTCACAAAACTGCTCCGGGTTTTTGTCATATTCCCAGCGAGCCACCCAGAGAATCTGCAGAGTTCCTGATTGCTGTTCACGCGGTGCTGCATCTGTTTTCTGAATTCCCGGTGAGATCACCGCTGCGTTCTGCTCACAATCTTCCAGGGCATCAGTGAATGCGAAATCGGGCATGCGCCGCAGAAAGTTCCGGGATGCCTGGAAAAATTCCTGACGATGAAAGCTGGAATTAAACCAGAGAGAATCTGCAGCCAGCGCTGATTTCAGATTGATGAATCCATACGTCAGATCGCGTGTTTCCCCTTGTGGAATTGGATAGGTCCATTGATTCTCATGGAAGTATACGATGCGAGGCAACGCCGCGATTTCCGCTGGTACCAGCCCGAGAAAGGCTGTCAGATCAAACATGTCGGTAACAAGTAAGACATCCCAGCGTTCACCCGCAACCAAACGGTTTCGAACTTCTGCAGCCAGCGTTACCGCTGCATGCTGCATCCGCCATTTCCAGTGACGGGCTGGGAGTGTGAGCGAAGTGAACTCATGCTCGCTGTGATCAATCCACTGCGTCAGGAATTCACGATGACTCCCGCCATGATAGGCATTGATTGCCAGAACTCGCATCAATCCATTCTCTTCCCGAATCCAGGCTTAAAACACCTGTAGAAAAAATGCCTGCAGAAACAGACTCCGATGAGACGCAACTGCAGGCGTTCTGGTTTGATTAAACGCGTTCCAGAGTATCCTTTGCAACAGGTCCTGCATGGGAATCCTGCTCCTGTTCGAGGTGCTGGATTCGCAGAATCGCATCATTAAAGGTCGCCAGACAGTTTTCTTCGGTTACTTTTTCAATGATTTTCAGACGAGTCAGGGTGCGTTTGACCTGTGGTCTTGTACCTGTGAAAAAGACCGTCGCTCCCTGATGATGTGCTTTTTCGATGATATCGTCAAGCAGGTAAGCGCCTGACATATCAACCATGGGCACCCGCGCCATGCGGATAATCAGATATTTGTAATCAACCAGCGCGGAAGAAGCCCGGTAAATCGTATCAGAAACACCAAAGAACAGCGGTCCTTCCAGCCGCAACTTGAGGACTTTCTCTTTGAGTTCTTCCGGCATGGAAACATCTGCGGGCAGTGTGCGGCTCATCTGATTCAGGCTGACCACGTTTTGTTCGTAGGCCTGCCCCAGTTCCTGAACGATACGTACGAAGGCAATGGTGATGCCGACACCCATCGCGACCAGCAGGTCAACCGAAATCGTCAAAATCAAAACGGTCCAGAAGCAGATCGAATCCATGAACGGCATGCGATGTAATACGGGCAGCACGCGGTAATCAATAATATCCATACCTACTTTGAGCAGAATCCCTGCCAGGCAGGCCATCGGGATATAACTGGCATAAGGGGATAAACCCAGCATCAACGCCAGCAGTACGACACCATGAGTAATGGAAGCCAGGCCGGTTTTTCCCCCACATTTGATATTGGCCACCGTTCGCATGGTAGCTGTCGCGGTGGTGACACCACCCACCAGCCCACAACCGATATTCGCTATTCCCTGACCAAAGATTTCCCGGTCACTGTTATGTCGTTCGCTGGTCATGTTATCCGCAACCAGGCAGGTCAGCAGGGAATCAAAAATACAGAGACCAGCTAAAGCGAACGCGCCGCCAATCATATCACCAAAGCGGGAAAAATCCGGAAGATACAAGTGAGGCAGTCCGACCGGCATGGAACCGATATATTCAATATCTTTGAAACCAAATCCGTGCGCAATGCTGGTTCCCACAATCAGCCCCAGTAGTGGTGCCGGCAGCCATTGTTTCTTTGTCACGCGCGGCCAGAGCATAATTGTGAAGAACGTCGCCAGCGAAACAATCAATGCATGCGGTTTTTCATGCATGATGTCATAAGGAATCTGCTTAATGGCTCCCACGACAGAATTTGGCGTAGCAAATCCCAGCATGGGGGGAATTTCGAGCAGGATGATAATCACGCCGATCCCACACATGAATCCTGAAACAACAGAATAAGGTGTATAGTAGATGAAGCGGCCGATTTTCATCAGCGCCAGCGCGATGCAGATTAAACCGCTCAAAAAGACCATCGACATGGCAAAGACCACATCCGGTTCCCCTGTTGCCAGTTTAGTCGCCGCGATAATCGCTGCCAGCTGAACGACTTTCGGACCCGTCGGACCACTGACACCGGTATTGGAACCACCAAATAGACCGACCAGGATGCCCCCGCAGATCGCAGCCCACATACCTGCTTCTGCCCCCAAACCTGAAGCGACACCAAACGCGAGCGCCAGAGGCATCGCGATGACGGCAACTGTGATTCCAGAAAGAATATCGTTCGGCACATTCGTATGCATAATTTTGATATTATGCCACGGGTTAAATTCGTTGATATATTTTGAGAATTGAAATTTGGATTCATTTGAATCAATTTGTGACATCGCGGGCATCCATTATAATGCGTGATCCTGAAATCATTCAGGTGGGATGAAGAAGAACGCAGCACTCTCTGTTCAAGCAGCTCTTCAAAGTCCAGATGGGACGAAATCAATTCACATACGAAATCGTAAGGGAACTGATCTGAGTGAGCGCAACAGGCAAGTTACCAGTAGTAGAGATATGGGAGCATGGCCGGAATACCGGACAGCATTCAACTGAGGGCGGGAGGTCCGCGAGAGATATGAATCTCATCGCGATCAGACTCTTTCACGCTGAAATCGACATTCTCAGCGTACATGCCTAAAAGAGGCAGCGCGACTGAGAATTCAGCATCCTGGATCAGCGTTTCTTCTTCGACCGAGTCTTCACTTTCCTCCAGCTCAAATTCAGCACAGAGCCAGTCAGGATTGGACTCGGGAACATCCAGTAAACTAGAACCGCCTAACAGAAAAACGATGTCCAGTGCAATCACTGTACAGAGCATGAACATCAGGGGCTGGCGGGAATTCTGGAGCATACATCAATGATATTTTATTTTCTCACTTTGTCAATGACGCGTTTGTGAAGTAACCTGAAATAAGAGTTCTCGACTGATGTTTCATTTGAGCAACGTTCGTAAGTGCTTAATAACTCTACTCTATCTCATATTTTCTCAGCACACCTGTATTCACAAAGCGCTGGCTTCATGTGAGAATATGAAAGAGTCTGGCAAAATACGTCCTATATTAAAAGTATGGTCTACCAGGGAAGAATTAACGGTTAGCGCCAAAATGGCGTCTCTCGTTCTCCAGAATAGATTCACCTTCCTGACAGAGTTCCACTAAATACAATCAAAATCAAACAGGGCCATCCGCCCTGAATCCCGAAAGCGTGAGGGGCTGATGAATCGTTTATATCGTTATAATCTGTTGCGTTCCTGTCTGGTGATGATCTGCCTGGCCTACTGGATCTCTCCCGGGCTCCAGCCGGCGTCAGCACAGATGAAAGAAGAATTGTGTGACTGTTCTCCAGAATTAACACTTCTGTTGCGGGTCAACGATGTGCGTCGCACGGCAGATCTGGTCACCAAAGCGGGCGGTAAGATTCTCTATGATCCCAACCTGGGAATTGGAAACGATATTCCCTTTCTCGTCGTCAACCTGCCTCCCACCAAACTCAACGATAAAAAATTTATTGATTCGCTGAAGCTCCCCTCGGGTGTAATGGAAGAAATTATCCCCAGCAAAATTGTGCCTCAGGCTGAACCCGCCATTGATTCCGCTGGTTCTGATTCAACCAGCTCTGCAGAACTGCAGGTAGCCCCCGAAGCAGATTTTGATTCGCTGTACGTGCCTCTGGATGACATTAAGGTCCCTGCACTGCGAAAGCGGGTTGCCGGCAAAGGTCTGGGTGAAGGCACAATTGTCGCCATTATCGACACCGGTATTGATACCAGTCACCCCGTCTTTCAGGATCGCGTTATTTTCTGGAACGATGCCACTCGGGAAGGTCGTTCGCCACTGACCAGAAGCAGACAGCTGGATGGAAAAATTGAACTGGAGCATAACAAGTTCGTCGCGTTACCCGAAAAAATCAAAGAGAATGAGTATGTTTTTTCCGGATATATCGACGAGAAAAAGCTGGGATTTCAACAGGGAGACCTCTGGACCACACTCGGCAAAGAGGGAGTCGATATCAATCGAAATGGCACCAAAGATGATAAACTTCTGGTCGTCGTGGGTATCATTCCGAACCCGGAGCTGGCCAAACTGGAAGAAGCCAGCAAGAAAGCAGAAGAAGAACGCAAAGCTGCTGCTGCCAAAGATGAACCCATCCCCGCTGAAAAGCCTGATCTGGAAAAACGGGATCTGACCAAAGAATATGCACTGGCTTTTGTTGATGTGGACATGGATGGCAAATTCAGCAAAGAAGAAGCTGACACCCCCATCATGGATTTTAATTCCGCACGTAAAATGCAGCGGGAAGACCTGAAACCTCCCTATCAGATTATGCTGGAATTTCCTTCTCGTACCAAGCGCATTGCCTACCCACTGTTGTTCCGCCCCAATGCGAAAAAACAGGTCACCGAAATCACTGTCGCTTTCGACCAGCAGTCTCACGGCACCCATGTCGCAGGAATTGTTGCCGGCAGTGGCTTGCAGATTGAAGGGGCTGCTCCGAAAGCCCAACTGATGGCCATCAAGGTCTGCTCAGGTCGCAGTTGTACCGACCAGGCGATTCTACGCGGAATTGTTTCTGCCTTTTTCAATCCGCAGGGTTATGTTCCTGACGTCGTGAATATTTCACTGGGGAGCCACGAAGGTTATGTGAAGCGCCCCTTGAGTATTCTGATTCAGGACCTCTCGGCGAAATTCGGAACGACCTTTTTTATCTCCGCCTCCAATGATGGTCCCGGCTACCGTACAATCAACGGTCTGGGCGGTTCCAGCCCGGCGGTATTTGTCGGTGCCCATGTCTCAGCCAACACCTTACGTGAACACTATCGCCTGGCCGAAGGGGTGAATGCTCCCGAGCATGGACTGCTTTACTTCTCTTCCCTGGGACCTTCCTATACAGGTGAAATGCGACCGAACGTGGTTGCCCCCGGTTCCGCCCTGTCATCGACGCCGCTGAACTCGGATGGCTCCAGCATGTTCAACGGGACAAGTATGTCGTCGCCTATCGCCGCTGGTGCAGCCGCTGCCATGCTGTCTCTGATCAAAGCAGACAAGGAATATGCCAAGGTCCTTGAACGGCAGGAGAAGAAGATTGAAGCCATTCGCAAGAAATCTTCCGACAGCAAATATTCACTGACCTCACTGGCATTAAGCATGCGACTGGCGCTGGAAAACTCCGCCTTGCGAATGAAAGGCTTTACTTACGCGCAACAGGGAGCAGGCCTGATCGATATCGATAAAGCCTACCCGGAATTTTTGAGGCTGGCGAATCTGACGCTGGAACCGAAAAAACAGACTGCCGAATTCAGCATCAATCACTATTCCAAGTTCAATCGTCTGTACGATCGCTCGAATAATATCGAAGCCCACAAACGCGTTGATCTGGATCTGAATATTGACGGCGAAGTGTCCGACCAGGGCAGCCTGTTATTAAAGAACACTCCTGCAATTGTCAAACTGGAAAAAGTGGAAGTACAGGACAGCGATGGGAATGTCACGATTCTGGATGTGAATGGAAAGAACGAGAAAGTCCCCTTCTCCATTGCATTACCGGGTAAAGAAGAAGCGCAGGGGAACCAGATTTCACTGGTCCTGTCCAACAGCAGTAAATCCTATTTCTACAGCACTCGAAAACGAGACCTGATGGAGAGGGGCAAAACATATCTCGCCTATTACACGGTCACACAGCACGGCGAGCGGGAATTCAGTTTCCTGGACGTCGTCCATAAACCAATCGAGCTCTCAGACCTGAATACGGAAGTCAGTCTGCCCAGCCTGAACCTGCAGGATTCCGAACGGGTCGCCGCTTTTGTTGTACCACAAAAGACGATCTCTGCTGGTGCCTACCACCGCTATCCGATCGCCGTCACACGCCGCGACAGCAGCCTGACTGTAATGCTCGGTTTTGTCGCCAGCAGTTCGGGACGGTTACTGGTCAGTGTCTTTAACCCGGAAGGCGAAGAAATCGGCTATCGGGTGATTCAGCAGACGGCCCAGCTGGGTGGAGACCGTTCAAATGCTTCATTGACAGTCTCTACCAAAGATGAAGGCATCCACGAAGTGGTCGTCAGTACGTTCAGTGGAAACTGGTTGAACGAATCGAAGTATGATCTCCTGATCGAAGCCCAGCGGTTCCGAGTCTCAACAGACGAGCTGAAACTGGCAACCGTTGATTCCGGAAAGGAAGCGGACAAACTCATTACGTTTTCCAATTCCTCCAACCAGGTCAAAAGCATGTCCGCCAGCCTGGGTGGCTTCACCCGGATTGTTCCCCAGGATGATTTTCCAATTCTGGCAAACTATCGCACATTTCGCAAACTGGATATTCCTGAGTGGAGACCGGAAAGTGGTGAAAGCCAGACAACCAGCGTAAGGCTTACCTTCCCTCCTGATGACAAAAAATATGAAGGTTTCAGCGGACGTATTGACCACAGGCTCTATAAAAAAGGCCCGGATGGCAAAATGGTCGAAGCTCATAAAGGGATGTTTTTTGGACGCGGAAAATCGTTCAACAACATTCCCCGACCGGAGCCGGGTAAACCTTATGAAACACTGTATGCTGCCGTCGACACCTATTTCACAGTTCCGAATGACGAAAGCCTGAAAGACAGTCAGGGCACAATCACCCTGGATGCCGCCTTCCCGGGAATACCGGTAAAAATGGACGGTTCCATCGATCTGAAAATTCTGACGGTTGGCAGACCTGATGTGTATATTCTGCAGATTAAGGGCCCCCAGAGACTGATTGACGCCTCCGCTGCGAAAACGAAGCACAGTAATGCATCGGAAGCAATTCTGGAAATCCCGACGCAGATCAACGGAATTTCCAAAATCAAAGTCACCTTGCCGGTGACCGTTACTCCCGATGTCAAATCCACGCTTGCAAAACAGTTGATTCGATCCACAATCAGAATTTCGACAAGTGATTCCCGAATCTCGGACTCGATCCCGATTGAGATCACGCAATAAATCAGCCATCACGTTCAGGCAGGAACTGAGATTTCATGCAGGATCAGCCGCCTCGTATCGGGGCACTACATTCGATTTCATTCGAAGTGGAAAACAGCCAGACGATTACTTTTTCGTGTGCAGCGGAGATTTCCATACTCTCCACACCGTCTCTGATTTGGTTTCTGGAACAGGCCGCGTTACAATTTCTGCTACCGTGGCTGGATGAAAAGTCGATCAGCGTTGGCACTCATGTGGACGTGGAGCACCTGGCTCCGACTCCCGTGGGTGCAACCGTGAACTGTACCGCGCAGCTGATCTTTCACGATGGTCCCGTCTATCGCTTCAAAGTGGAAGCGTACGCCGGTGATGAAAAAATCGCGAAAGGCCTGCATTCCCGCCGTATCATTCAAGCCAGTCAGTTAGCACGACGCCTGCAGGCGTTAGAAACCAAAAGCAGAAAGTAAACAACATGATCTTTGTCATTGCCGATATCGAAATCGCAGAAGGTAAACAGGCCGCCTTCCTGGAAGCCTTTCATCAGCTGGTTCCCCTGGTTCACGCAGAAGAAGGCTGTATTGAATATGGCCCCGCGGTCGACGAAGACACCGATATCCCGGTTCAGGTGAAGAATGGCAGCCAGATTGTGACTGTTATGGAAAAATGGGAGAGTGTCGAAGCGCTCAAAGCGCATCTCGCCGCTCCCCACATGCTGACCTACCGGGAACAGGTCGCCGATCTTGTCAAAGGGACAAAGATTAAAGTTTTAAAACCGGCTTAACTATAGATTACGGTTTGGGAGCAACCAGCGGCAGCGCTTCTGTTTCCGGTTCTGTCTGACCTGCGGGTGCTTCTGGCAGAACCGGGATCAGTTCTCCCGTCAACTGATACAGATAAAATCGTACCAGTGGTCGATAAGGCGTCGCTGGTTCCGTTTCCAGTATTTCGCGCAAGTGCCCTGTCGCCAGTTCCGGTTGTCCCGCTTCGATTTCACACCGGGCCAGATTCAACAGCAATGGAATCTGCTGCTGCGATAGCCCATACAGATAGTTCACAATCGAAACAGTGTGCTGGGTAGGCCAGAAGCTGTTCGAAATCGGCTGAACCAGCGGCATCGATTGCAGGACCCCGGCAATGCGTGCTTCTTCGTGTGACCGGATTTCCTGACGCCATAAATCAAAACAGCCACGATAATTTCCATTCCCCAGATTGGTAAATGCTGCCTGCGCCCGCCACGGGATCTGTGGATTCTGCATCGCTTTCTGTTCCAGCAGTGACATTTGACTGTCCGCTGCTTCCGACTGTCCTACTTCCATCAGCACTGTCGCATTCAGATTCTGCGCCAGTGGATTCTGTGCCAGGTAGACGGGATCATCCAGATAACGCTGTGTCAGCAAGACGAACCCGTTCTGATACGCCTGGCTGGCCAGTTGCAGTCGTTCGGCCCCTTTTTCCTGCTGGGCATCCAGTTCCTGCGTGATTTGAGTGATCTGTGTGTTCAGTTTCTCCAGATGATCTGTGTAAGCCCGTAGTCGGGCAAATGCATCATCCGACAATTCTTCCTGCCCTTCGATCATTTCCAGATACGTTTTCAATTCACGATGTGCCAGATCGATCTTCCCCATATTGGAATACAGGTCGAACAACATCAGATGCGTTGCCGCATATTCCGGTTCAATGATCAGGGACTGATGATAGGCATGTAAAATCTGAAAGTAGCGCATCCGATCAATGGTGACGGCAGGCGGCTGCTGATTACGATCCACGGGCGGTGCCAGCAGTTGTGCTTCCAGGCTGGCCAGATACCCGTAGGCACTGCCCAGGATCCGATAGGCTTCGGCACTGTTTGGATTCTCAATTAACCCGCGGTTCGCCAGTTGAATGGCCAGAATGGCAAAACTGGATGACAGCTCATGGTTCCCCCCGGACTGGGACATCAGCCCGAGATAGTGGCGGGCCGTCTGCACATCATTGCCCATGCTCATATTCTGTGGCAGCAGATAGCGGCTGTAAAACGACCGGGGTCGTGCCCAGTCGGTGCGGATTTCCGGAAAGTCTTTCTGCTCCCGGAACGCCTGTTTTTTGAAATCAAGTTGATGTTCCGCCAGAAACTTCTTTGTGGTTTCGTTCTCATTGTCGGTCCGATAGAAGACAGCGGTCGCGGCATTCAATTCCGTCAGTTGCCAGTCCGGAGTTGTCAGCAGATCAAAAAACGTACGGTAATCCGGATTCATACCGGACAGCCGCGGAAGGACATGCGATACCTGATAATGATCAAAGGTCTGCTTCCAGACTTGAGGTAAACCGCTGCCAACCTGATCTTCGCGTTGCACACGCAAGGCACGTCTCGTTTTGTCATGCAGATCAATCAGGTCGTCTTCACCGGTTCCAGCAAACAGAGCCAGACGGTTATCGACAAAAGATTTCTGATCCAGCCAGATGAGCAGATCCCCCTGCTCCAGAACAAAATGGAACGGTCGGTCATCCAGCGATTCTGCTAACGCCTCCTGATACCCTTCAATCGTATGCTTCAGAGAAGGACTGAAACCAATTCCCACAGCATGCCGAGTCGAACCCTGCCCCTGAAATCGTCCGCAGACCACCAGGTAAGCCAGTACGAAAAATGTCAGAACGGTTAATGCCCGTCCACCGCGTGAAAACAGCAACTCACTGGTTTCAACGCTGTAGGTCTGACGGAAATTATCTCGATACCAGATCTGAAAATTCCGATTGGCAAAGATGGCACACAGCACGCTGGTCACCACCAGTTCGTGGCTGGCCAGTACTGACAGACCACAAAAACCGATAAAGACAAACAGCTGTCCCCAGCTCATCTTTGACTGGTTCAGCACGAAACTGACAAACGTTAACAGGATCAGAATAAAAGAGGCGACTGCATAGTGATTCAACGATTTCCAGAACAGAGGTGATGTCATGGAAAAATAGCCGAGTTCTTCGGGCCTGACTCCGCCAACGAACATCGAACGCAAGAGAGGATAGTCAACCGCGTAATAACTCAAACCGGTTGTGAGCGAATGCCAGCCCACCGGGTTTAATAACGTCGCAATCAGGCTCCCGCCCAGAACCATCCAGAGGGCCTGGTAATCGGTGTCGTCGTTTAACACCGAACGATCCAGCATAGAGGCAACCGTTTCTCCCAGTGCGAAGAGAGCCAGTACCGCGATTCCCAGAAAAACACGGGGATCCAGATTCGCCCAGACCAGAAACAGAGGGACTAACAGCCACAGCGCACGTGCCGAGTTCCGCTCCTGCCACTGATACAGACAATGCAGCGTCAACACGACTCCCAGTATCGTTATGATTTCGGGAGTCACATTCAGTTGCGGAAAACAGGCAATCAATGCCAGAACTGCCAGGATTGATCCCCACCAGGTGGAAATCTCCCGCTGGCAGAGATGGACGATGATATAAAACGTAATCCCCAGCAGCAGAATCTTGAACAGTGTTAAACCGGTATCACCCAGGACGCCATACACGCCCGAGAGCGTTAAATCAAACAGCCATGCATTGTTGTACCAGGGACGATCGTTGGCGGTGTAAGAGAAAACATCGTTCGCGGGAGGCCAGAAGCCATGGCTCGCCAGGTACTGCCCGGTTTTGACATGCACCAGTGTTTCAGTATCCGAGATATAGGTGGCTGCGAACAGACAGGCCAGCAGTATCGCCGCCCAGCGCAACATAAAGTCGCCGCGAATGGCTTCGTCTTCCACCAGTTCGGGTGTTAACGGTTCCCACTCAGGCAGCCCTTCTTCTTCTGCGCTCTGATTCACGAGTGCCGCGTCAGACTGCTCCACTCCCGCCTGATCCCCGTCCGTTTCTTCGGGAGACCTGTTTTGTTCGGGATTGGATTCAGAAGGATCGGGAGAGTTCTCGTCAGGCAAATCTTTGTCTGGATGATCGTTCACGTAATTACTCGAGATCTGAAACGGGGACGAAAAAGAAAAGTACACCGAGACCAATTTTGGCGGGACTGCACTCAGGTTGTCCAGCTAAAACCGGTAATAATCAGGATCTGCTTCAGAGCGCGTCCCTTGGAACTATAGTTTCTTCAATACGACTTTAATTGATTCAGGTGGTCTTCGAAACGCTTCAAAAAACCTCAAATCCGGAAAGATCGGGATTTTCCCTGTGGGATTCGTCGAAAAACAACTCTCCCTCTTTCTTTTACGAGTTCCAGATCAACACCGTTTGCCGTAAATCGGAACTTTTAACCAATCTGATCTTTTCCAATCCAGGGTCGCAGTACTTCGGGGACCAGAATGGTTCCATCCGCCTGCTGATAATTTTCCAGAACGGCAATAATCGCCCGGGCAATCGAAACGGCAGTACCATTCAGGGTATGCACAAACTCCGTTCCCTTCTGCCCGCTTGACTTGCAACGGGTCCCCAGCCTTCTTGACTGGTAATCCGTGCAGTTAGATGCGGAAGTGACTTCACCATACTCACCTGCATCGCCACGACCGGGCATCCAGGCTTCCAGATCATATTTGCGATAAGCGGGTGCTCCCAGATCACCGGTACAGGTATCGACGACGCGATAATGCAGACCGAGCCCCTGAAAGATTTCTTCTTCAATCCGCACGATTTCTTCGTGCATCTTGTCGGAAGCTGCATTGGTCGGTTCCGTAAAGGCAAACATTTCCACCTTGCTGAACTGATGCACGCGATAAATACCACGTGTTGCCTTACCGTGTGCGCCGGCTTCGGTACGGAAACAATGAGACAGACCGGCAATTTTATAAGGCAGGGTCTCACGGTCCATGATCTGATCCTTCATGGAGCCCCCCAGTGTAATCTCCGCGGTTGCCACCAGGCTGAGATCTGTATTCTCGACGGAATAAATCTGGGTTTCGTCTCCCCGCGGATTAAAGCCGATCCCTTCCAGAATCTCTTTGCGGGCCAGGTCGGGTGTGCTGTGAAGCACGAAGCCTTCCTGCACCAGTTTCTGCATCGCATACTGACAGAGTGCCATCTCCAGCAGTACCGCTTCATTTTTCAGATAATAAAAACCATGACCAGCGACGCGCGTACCTGCTTCGAAATCAATCAGGTCATGCTTCTCTGCCAGAGCCACATGATCGAGGGGCGTGAATTCAAACGCGGGTTTCTCGCCCCACATCCGCACAACGGTATTTGCTTTGTCTTCTTTTCCCACAGGCACATCGGGGTGAGCCAGGTTGGGCACGCGTGCCTGCTCACTCTTCAACAGCGATTCGACTTCGCGTAATTCAATCTCAATCGCTGAGATCTGCTCGCGTAGTTCTTTCCCCTGCGCGATCAACGGCTGCCTGGCGTCGTTGTCTGCCGCCTTGGGAATTTGAGAGGAGACCGATTTCTGTTCCTGCCTTAAATTGTCACCCTGAACAATCAGCTCTCTACGGCGCTGGTCCAGTTTGCTCAGTTGCTCCAGATCAACTTCGATTCCACGATTGCGACAATTCTCAAGAATGACTTCCTGATTCTCGCAGATGAACTGCAAATCCAACATAAGAAATCAACTACTCCATGCAGAGTTCAGAAACGATGTAAAAAACGGTACCCGGGTGGCATTCCCCCAACGGGGAGCACGCATCATATCTAATGACAATTTTAATGTCCAAGGGTAACGCTTTTTCACCGCAGAAAATGGTTAATCCAGCCGGAATAATGCAAATTTGCCTGTTACAGCGATTACTCGCGCCCCGACCTGGTGACTTCCCCACCGTTCCCAAGACGATCCCCACCCAAAAGTATGAGCGCACCACATCTCTGCCCCCTGAAAGAAAGAAACTCCTGCCAATGTCGAAAGCCGAGCAGGATGCTCAGCTCTCAGACAACTTGCAGGAGCAGCAATTTCATATTCCAACAGCTATTTTGAGCGTGCCGTCTGTTGTGCCTATTCAGGCAGGGGCAGAGGCAGCATTTCGCCGTGAATCGGCTGTGTACTCTTGACCTGATAGCGATCATACTCGTAACGCTGATACAGCCCTGTATTCAACCGGGCATCACAGTGCTTGCCACGATACTGGTGGTAAGAATAACGGGGCCAGGGATACGTGCTGCCTTTAACCTGGCGTCCCAGGTTCTCTTCCTGACACAGTTCACAGAAGGAAAGAAAGAATCGTCCGCCGCCCGCCTGTGCCGTCTGCATAGCCAGTCCGGTCCCGAACATTCCCAGTAAGACTGTAGAAACAACAATGGTCTTCCGCAATCCCTTCATCGTACGCTCCATTCCCTTGATACTGCGTGTTGTGTGTGATGATAGAAAGAGAACCACACTTCACACTCATCATCGGGTTAATGGAACCCGGGAAATAAGAGCCGCCTCTCACGGAACGGCTTCCCAGGCAGATTCGCAGTCAGATTGTTCGGGTTATAGTGCTTTTACCAGTTATATCCATATCTGATGTCAGACCAGACCACGGATCCGCTTTTTGGAAGCAATGATATCATCCAGGATGGCATCCAGTTTGACCTGTGGTTTTCGTCCCAGAGTCTGCTCCAGCCGTCCCAGATCGGGAACCCGACGCTGCACATCTTCAAAATCTTCATTATACGCCTTGTTATAAGGCAGATATTCGATTTTGACATCCGGGTTCACTTTCGCAATGATCGCTTCGGCCAGCCCGCGAATCGAAACCGGTTCATCGCTGCCGATGTTATAGACCTGCCCTTTCGCAGCATCCAGGTTGGTCAGATCAATCACACAATCGACAATCTCATTGACATGTCCAAAGCAGCGTACCTGGCTGCCGTCATCAAAGACAACAACCGGCCCTCCATCCAGGGCCTGGTCAATAAAGCGGGGAATCACCATTCCATATTGTCCGACCTGGCGGGGACCCACCACATTAAAGAAACGACCAATGCGAACATCCAGACCATATTTCTGCGAATAAGCCAGCGCCAGAAATTCATCGATGGCTTTCGATGCGCCATAAGCCCAGCGAGGCCGTGTCGTGGGACCAAAATGCAGGTCATCTTCTTCCGTCCAGCGTTCCTTGGGATTTTTTCCGTAGACTTCACTCGTCGATGCCAGGAAGAATTTATGTCCCCCCTGCACGGCATGTCGCAGGAGAACCTCGGTCGGATAAATATTGGTTTCAATCGTCCGTACCGGGTTATCTGCCACCAGTTTCACCCCCACGGCGGCGGCGAGGTGATAGATCGTATCGACGCCCTGTACCATTTCCGCCATTAAGACAGGATCGGTGATTGACCCCGTGCGAAACGTGAAATTGGGATGATCGATGATGCCATCCAGATTCTGCAGAAAGCCGGTAGAAAGGTCATCAACGGCAGTAACCTCTTGTCCCTGCTGAATTAATTGCTCACATAAATGGCTGCCAATAAATCCGGCACCACCGGTGACCAGGCAATGAGACATAAATCAAATCTTTCTCAAAGATAAGGAAAAAACCGCAGAACAGCTAAATTCGGTCCAAAGTCGGCGAAGGCTTTAAAACAGTTTACACGCTAGAGTTGCATTTCGCTACGAACCTGCCATAATACGTACGTGTCATTCAACAAGACGCAAGAAAAACATTGGATTTTCCGATGTATATTGAAAATCCGGGCGATTAGCTCAGTTGGCTAGAGCATCTCGTTTACACCGAGAGGGTCGGGGGTTCGAGTCCCTCATCGCCCATTTATCAAGCACTTTGCATATTTGCAAGGTGCTTTTTTTATTGGGGTTGTGAGATTCTGTTTCTCTGGATCACCTTGAAAACCAACTGATACGCTTACTTTGAGACGAACTTGCATTCGAGCAACTTAAAGATTGTGAGCCAGGACGCTTTTATCAACATTAAAGAAATCGGCCAGAGTGCGAATCAGTTGTCGACTGAACGATTTCTTCCCAGACAGAATTTCTGAAATGGTTGATTTGCGAATTTTAGTACTGCGTTGTAATTCAGACTGACTGATCCCTCGGGACTCCATCAGGTGACGCAACATCTCTGCATCAGACGCTGGTAGAATCCGAGAATGCTCGTCCTCATAAGCGGCGACCAGATCACTGAGAGCATCCAGATAGAGTTCTTTACCAGCGGAGAGTTTTCCTTGATCCAGTAATGCATCCATGACCTCCTGAGCCGCCTGGAGATCCTATTCCGAATGAACTGAAGTCAGCGGAAACTTCATCACCAGTTCGAGGTAATCATCTCAAACCTTCCCCCTAAAACGCCTGGAACGTGCTGTGGTCATCTCAGTTTTGCTTTCCGTTTGGAGGAAACTGTTTTGTCACATCTCGAATTACTTCAGGTTTCCCGATAACCACCAGAGCCAGAAGCACGAGCAGTACCAGTGCAAAATCATAATTCATTGAAAAGCTCTGATCAAAATAAATTAATGACGGCATCACACATTTGCATAAGCAACTAAAAACCCATCCCCAAGTGATCCAGGGTTGGGAGTCGTTACTGTTGGCTGAGCAGTCGTCCTGGTTCATCTGTGAATCAATGAAACGCCTGATCTCTTCAGGAGTATATCGCACTGCCGCACCGATCTTGACGCACCGGATTTTTCCGTTCTTGCGCAATGTGGAAACGGTCTTCTCACAGCAGTTCAGGATTTTGGAAACCTGCTTTTCGGTAAGCAGTGTTGAACAGGCCGATAACCTGGCGGTAGACTTGCCAGTTTGGTTCTGCCTGATTCGTCATTACTTCGACTTATCTCCTGGGTCATCAGGTTTTCCGAACAGGGCAAGACCAATTCCTGAACCAACTCCTGCTCCCATCACAGCAAAAAACGCTGACACAATCATTGTGCCCGCGCCTACACCAGCTTCGACTAATGATTGTCTAACGAAAATCAAATAGAAAGCAATTCCTATAATCATACCGATGTACGTACAGTGTTTAGCCGTCATGGTGGTACCTTAAAAATGTGCTCAAGTGAATTAGAGTAATTACCATTAGTACATATGATTACAAACCGGCTAAGACGTCGCAACCCGCTTGTACATCACATCCGAAAACAGCTAATCTCGCCCCCCAACCTTCCGCACACATCTATCTGCCTAACTCTCACCGGCCTCCGATCACAACAACGCCGTCAGTTTTCAACAGGTTCTTTACTATCGCTCGATTGAAACTCATATTATTGGTTAATAACGGTTCGACCAGCCTGGCATATTGGCAAGGTGCTTTTTTTATTGGGGTTGTACGCAATGACTGCGAGAAGCAACGCACAAACGGCAGCAGCGAGCAGGTACACGCGGGGGGGGGCGCTCCTGTCTGTTGGAATTGCAGATATCAGGCGGGAATGACACTCTACCTGATCTGAAACTCACCTCACTGCTGTGCGGGAATGAGTTTAACGGGGACCTGCCAGGCAGTGTTGCCGGAAAAGCCATCAAGGACAAACTGCTTCAGGACTTTGCCGATATAGATTCCCACTTCCTCGGGAGTCGGCTGAGGACGAATGTAGGAAAAGTCCCGGAGTTCATCCCGTTCTTTGCCAAACACGTTCGTGACCATGACGAACACGTTGTTGTGCAGTCTATATGTCACGGAATCCAGACTGGATTTCGTAGCGATCCCCAGAGGCATACTGCGGGCAATAATCCCAATCGTGGACTGAAACCGCGGTAGCAGGCGACTGACTTCCGCTTGAATGGCAGAGTGGTCGGATGGCAGAGAGCGATAGAAGATATTCTCCTGCGAAATATTGTTTTTCGAAAAACATTCCTGCAAGGAATCCAGATACAGGAAATCGCCGGGATAAGCACGCTCGCGCATCAATACCAGAAACTGTCGGCATTGTTTTTCAAGATGCAGATGCTCAAACGAGATTTGGGCCACTGCTTTCTGATCCTGATCAATCCAGGGCAGCTCAGTAACCGAGGGATAAAGCGACCCGACCACGACAGTCGGCAAACCACTTTCCACGAGAATTCGCTGGGCATCTAATGACGTTGAATACAATACAAACGCATCCAAACCGTCCGTGCTCAGTGCTTCCGTTACGGTTTTTTCCACATATTCCCGCTGATCATGTTGAGGCAGAAAGTTGAACTGGATTTCGGCGCGGGATAATTCGGATTGAATGCCAATCACCTGCCCATCCGCCAGGACTCCTTCCTTCTTCAGAAAATCCTCGCTCAACAAAAAATGCACGCGGCGGATCATCTGTGCATTCTCATTCCCTGGATCACTGATAAAAGTACCCCGACGTTGTTTTCGTTCGAGCACCCCTTTCTTCACCAGCAGCTGCAGCGCGGAATTGGCGCCCGCATTGCTCGTTTTCAGCATACGTGCCGTTTCCGAAAGGCCCAGGTAAGGATCACCGGTCGAAAGCCGACGCGATTTGATATCACTTTCGATCAGCGCAGCCAGCTCCGTGATCGATAGCCGCGCATTTTTTCTGCGTTCGGTTTTCATATTACTTAAACCTGACTGAAATCAACTACGCAAACAATGAGCAACCTTAGATACTCGGTTCCCACAACCCTGGAGGTGCGACAGACAAACTGGCCACCAGGGAAATAAACGTCACCTGCCCCTGAATCATTCTGCATAGTTGATCCACAATTGTAAATCTTCAACAACCACAGGCAGCGCTGCTGCGGAAGCCAAAGTAAATTCAATCTGATTCTCTCCTGTTCGCACAAAACCCGGTTTGATTTTGCCCGACAAAAAATGTTCCTCGCCTGCATGCAGAGGAACGACTTCACCATTCAGTTTGACAATTAGTTCCTCTTTATTTTGCGGTAATGTCTTCAAGCGGACCTTCAATTTGAGTGCAGCCCCGGTTTCAACGGGATTCTCGCCGACAGGTAATGTCACACTGACACTTTTTCCGGGGCGGACCACGCGGGGATGGTCCGGGGTCAAGATATCACGATTCATATAAGAACTCCCCTTTTTCCACCAGGAATTCACGCTGGCGTACCCGCGGGCTGAGGTGAAGTACACCTTCGGCAAAGATTGTAACTGGGTAGGATCCCCCAGTTCGCGCCAGAGTGGATGCCGCGGATTGAACGAGTTGAATAAATAGATGCCATCAATGCCCTGCGACCAGGCATTCATCGCCCTGCCTCGAAATCCTTCTGTCGAAGCATAGACCTTACGGGCCCGTTGATCTTTCTGGCGTGACTCACTCAGCCCCGCGTAGACGGGCACCTGGTATTTGTGCCCCAGTTCCACGGATTCTTTCCAGGGGTTCAAACGAAAATAGCCCGTGACCGTCATGATGTCGACCAGATCCTCTTTGAGCCAGGTTTCTACATCCAGCCCCAGTACCCGCGCGTACTCTACGGAATCAGGTACGCGAATCGCAATCAGAATCGGACGTCCCCGCTGGTGGCCTACTTCATCTGCCATGGTCCGAATCCGCCGCATCAAATCGTTTAATCGACTCAACTCCAGATCGCCAGCCGGCTCTCCCCAGGAAACGCGTTTAAAATAATTCAGATGCCGAAAGAAATCGAGTTCAACTCCATCCACATCATAATTTCGACACACTTCTTCCACATAGCGATATGCCAGATCACAGATTTCCTCATGCGTAAAATCGACGGCAGTCCAGCGACCGTTTTTGGGTCTCTCTTTCGCTGAACCGACAAGCCATTCCGGGTGTTCCTTTTTCAAAGGCGGAAACAGCAAGGGACCGTACCAGGCAGACGAGGCATCATGGGTATCATTCATGCGAAATGACCAGAACAGTTCAATGTCATTCCCCTTACACCAGTCTGACATTACAGTCAGCGGATCATGGCCGTTCTGAATCAACTCTGCTGTTTTGTTATTCGAAAGCTTGTTTGCGGTTTCCGTAAATACGTTGCCCACCTTGGTGTCATGTGTAAAATAACTGAACCCGGAAGACCACGTGCAATAAAAGATCGCGTCAACCTGACTCCCCTTCAAGGGGCTCGTGCGGACATCCAGTAATGCCTGAGGCGTGGCTTCCTTCAGAGAATACACGGGTTCATTTCCATCGTTATTGAAAATGATCCGCCGTTTTTTCCAGGCAGCTTTCTGTCTCGCCGCTTGCATGGATTGCTGTTGAGACGGACTCAATGCTGCGTTTTTTTCTGCTGCATCCACAGACCGTTCCAGATATGTATGACCGATGATCACAATGGCAGACAGCAGAAGAAGTCGCAGCATTTGAGACGGCATGAGAGGAACTTTCTGATCAAAATGTTCTTTGATGTCACGAAGATTTTCTATTGAAAACAGCAATAAAACATCCTCATCAGTCACTGTTAAGTCGAAATCCTGACTATTCACACGACGATATCAAACACGTTTGGCAAGTTTGTGTCAGGGATCTACCTGTTCTCCATAAAACCAATCTACGTTAATTCGAGCCAGGTGCAAGCCATCATTTGTGTGATACGCGATCAAAGCCAGATCGTCATCAATAAACTCGATACACTGATACCCGAAATCGTTAGTGGGATCCTGCACGATGTTACGCTGATGAAGAAATGTTTTTCCCTCATCCCTGGAAATCGCAGTCGTCAAAGCAGAACGCAGGGGAAGCTTCCTGCCGTTTTCTTCAATTGTTGATTTCTCACTGACCCAGATGAAAAGCAGGTCACCCGTCGAGGGGATGCGTCGTACAGTTGGCAAGCCCGCATAAGGCATCTTCAAGTCGCGAATCAGCTTCCCCTCGGCCCACGTCTCGCCGCGATCTGTGGAATAGGCACGTACCGGATATCCGCTGTAACTTCGCGCGAACATCATCAAACGCCCATCTTTCAATTCCACGGCATCCGCTTCCTGGACTTCTATTTTTCGTGTCCCATACAGATCCACGGTGTTTTTGCTGGAATGCCAGCTGTGTCCCTGGTCGTCTGAGTAAAATGTGAGCCCGACATAGCCATTGTGGTCATTGGAATCCGGCATGTATTTTTTATTTTCACCGACGGCAATAATCCGCCCATCCCGTAACGACAACAGTTTATCATTGTGTACCAGGTTATAACCGGGGTACGCGGAAACGGGGAGTTGCTCAGTCCAGGTCTGACCTTCATCGGCACTACGCCGGTAAAGAATAGTCGCGTAATAGGGTTTGGCGGGATGTGTTGAATAATTGTACGCCAGCAGAATCTCACCATTTTTGATGCGCAACAGGCTGGGATGCACGTAGCGCCCTTTCGCTGGCAACTTCGGCTGAGGCACCAGTGTCCAGGGCTCTGACCAGGACTTACCCTGATCAACAGACTTCTTTGCCATGATGCCGCCGTGCTCGCCATACTCAGTATAGCAGAACAGAATCGCCCCATCCTTCAAGATCAATAAATCGCCGTTGTTGCCGCGGTAGCCACGCGTTTGTTTTTCTTTTTTGACAATGTGTACGACATCAAAATCTGCACCACAGGCAACAGACGCCACGCAAAGGCACAGCACGCCTGCTATAATTTTTTGAAAACCCAACGGTCAATTCCTTACAAGGCTGATAGCTGATCTAATCGAGTGTAAAGTCCAGTTGCATCGCACCGTCTCCCGATTCCACAACGGCATTCAAGTTTGAATTGTCGTTGTATTCTTGGGGAATCACGGCGACTGGAGCAGCGTTTTTTTCCGGCATGACCTCCGCTTCCACTAACTCCGTACCGCCAGCAGCAGAACGGATCTCGATACGGTGTTCGCCCAGAGGAACGCCTCCCTTATTTTCCACGCGATAGGAACCGTCGGCGATTCGCGCCGATGCCACAGGACCGCTCGGCTGGGGAATGAAGCGAATGGTGCCGTTCTTGATCGGCTGATTCTGAAACAGCACATTCCCTGTCACAATGCGCCGCGCCGGCGCATCATCACTTCCATTACAGCCCAGCAGGAAACAAACGGGCAGAATCAGTATAAATCGTAAGCCTCTCATGATGCGTCTCCCTTATGAATCTATTACTCTTTCGATTGTGTCAACGAACTTCTGCTTAAAACTCGCCGACGACATCTCCCCCCTGGCGGGTGGTGAGCTTTGAAAGTGTTTGTTGATCCATGTTTTCTGAGAAGAACCTGACAGCACCATCGCCCATCAAAAAATGGCAACCTCCCGTATGATAACTGGAGAATTCCATGTCCCATTTGTCCCAGTAACCACCGCCGGGAATGGAATTCGGGCCATTGATGCCGCCTGCCGTATCCAGCACATTCCAGATGGTATAGCCTTGCCCATCGTATGAGCCTGTTCTGCCTCCGGTGACTTCGCCAATTACCAGCGTATTGCTGGTACCGTCGATAATATCACGAATCTTGACTCGGGAATGATTAAACAGAACTCCATCACCGGCGACAGTAGGTCGGAAACCGGAAAGATCACAGAGCCAGTCAACGGAATCTGCGACCCCTGCCATGTTGGTTTTACCGATATCATCCTTACCGCCAGCTGCTCCTGGATTGGTAATACCTCCCGTATGATTAGTGCGGTCATCGCCTTGCGGGTCACTCGGACACTGAAAGGTTTGAACTTTGTAGCCGCCCTGCTGCAAGCCGCCATTGGGAGCAACATTGTAGTTAAGAGAAAAATTAAATCCGTTGTAAACATTCGCGAGATCAAGATAAGGCAGCAGATGTGTGCCCCAGGAAAATCTTGCCGGATTGCCTGATATCGTTCCCGAGCAGCCGCCGCGGGGAAGTGAGCATCCAAAAGGAAATACACCATGCGTGTCATGATAATTATGCAGCGCCAGGCCGACCTGCTTGAAATTGTTCTTGCATGAGGAGCGACGGGCAGCCTCACGAGCCTGCTGCACAGCCGGTAATAACAGGGCAATCAAGATGGCGATAATGGCAATCACTACCAGCAATTCAATCAGAGTAAAGCCACGACTCTTACGTTGTTTTCGATGAGCAAACATTTGCCCTCCCAGAACTATTGAAAATGACTACATGAAACGGAAACGGAACAAATAAACTTATCTCATTTTAAAATAACAACTTAAGACACATCCACATCCTGAAACGTTTCCATGTCGAAACAGCATCTTCCCAGCATACATTAATAATTTTCATAAACAAGAAATAATTTTACTTATTCAGAATTATTTATTGAGTAATCTGCAGTGAGGTGGAATTCAGGAGAAAAATCAGACACTTCACATCTGAGCGAATCCTGGAAATTCTCTTTGCTCACCAGACCTGCAATCGTGTATACTCCCTCAACCCACAAATACACATCTGCATCATCCATTGCTTCAGACATGAACGATGGCAGGAAATGAAATCGGGGGAATTGCGATGGTATCTGCTTGCGACGCAGGAACAGTGAATTGCCGGCATTGGTGGCAGTTCTGGACATTACTCTCTCTCAGCACTGCACTGCAGCTGAATCTCTGCCATCCCCCGCTTTTGGCGGCAGAACCAGAACAGCAGTCGGCGAGACGACCACCACAAGTAGAAACACTATATGAGCCGGGCCGGCTAGGGGGACATGGTGCGACACTGCATCGCGTCACCATCACAGGTACGGCTCGGAATACAGCCGGTGAACCGCTCAAAGACGCTGACATTTATCTTTCCAGTCGCGGTTGGATTACTCCGGGAGACTTTGAACAACTGCGGGGTCACACCCGCAGCGATGCGAACGGGCATTATGAACTCAAAGACGTTCAACTGTTTGTGGTCAACAATCGCGATTCACTCTCGAAACCGGACGAAGGTGACTTTATTGTCTTCGGCACGAAAGAGAATTACGGCCTCACCTGGCATCCCACCCGCAACTATCGCCCCACTGCACGTCCTGAAGAAATCGATGATCGGGATCGAAACAGTCACGCCGTGAGAAATGCCTTCTATCAGAATGAACCGATTGTCATCGATCTGCAGTTTGATGCGCCGGCAAAACTGAGAGGTCTCATCACCGACAAGCAGGGACATCCCCTGGCAAACGCGAAAGTACAACTGGGATATGTGGATCGCCCGCTGAGTACATCCCCACACAGAACGGGTTACTGCGAATATCTCAAACAGAAAAACCCTTATTCAAATCAGAACGATTCGTTTATCAATTTTTCCGTAGCCCCTTTATCAATGCGTGAAACCTATACCGACGCGCAGGGTCGCTATGAATTCACACAACTCCGCCGCGACACCAGTTATTCTGCCAATATCGATCCGGGTCCAGAGTTCGACCCCTGGCAATTCACCCTGATTACCGCAAATCGATCTCATACCACCAGGGATGCCATCGCCGCCGGTTATGACGGTGAGATCAACTATCAGTTTACCGCACCGCGTGATGTCACCGTCCGCGTTGTGCAAAGTGATTCGGGCCGGCCCCTCTCCAATGTACTGGTGACAGCCCATCCTATCGGCGTAGTGCGACGCAGTGGCATCCAGGCCCGAACAGACAGCCACGGAAACGCACAGCTCAGGCTCATTCCCGATGAATACAAGCTGGTGGCAGAACCCAGCCCGGACCAGCCCTTTCTGTATTTGAGTCAGCAGTATTTTGTTCCAAAACGAAATAATTCTGAAAAGAACGACACTCCCAGCATCATCATGAAGTTGAACCCGGCTGCCATTGTGAAGCTGAAAGCGATCAACGCCAAAACCGGCGCCCCGATTCCGGGAGTCCGTTTTAATTACGAGACCTATGACTCCGGAGAGCAAACCCCGGTCTCCACTCAGACCGTGTATGTCGATTATCCTTTCACAAACGATGCCGGTGAAATCCAGGCCTTTATGGAACCGGGGTTGCGAAGATTTGTCGTCGCCGAACCGTTCTCTCTGTCTCAGGCAGCAGGCAGTCGCTCAGAGCGTATCAAACTCACCGCCGGTCAGGTCACGGAAGTTACTATCAAATTGACGCCGGCGGAATCCCTGCCCACACATCTGGTCGCCCGCGATCTGCAACCTCGTGAAAACTCACTCTATGCACCCGAGATTCAGAAAAAATGGCACATTCAATCGGAACTGCTGCGACTCACGCCCCTGAGAATCACGACCCGGAAAGCCTCAATCTATCGAGGATCTGTTGATACAGAGAACCTGCTCAAAGACTTACGCACGCTGGATCCGTATGAGCTGCCTGATATCAATTCGTTACTCAACAAACATTACTCTGGTGAATTAGACTGGTACAAACAGGTGCTGACAGCACAGGGCACCCTCAAACATGAAGCACGCTACTTCAACCCTGATGCTCGCCCTCCCCTTTTCTTCAATCTGTCCGGTCAGCCGTTGCCCCATATCACTACGATGACCGATGGTTGGAAAACAATTCATCATCAAAGCATGAGTAATCAGGCCGGGATTAACCTGAACCGCAGAGGAAGAATCAATTTCCATGTTGAATCCCCCTACGACTTCTGCGAGTGGCCATCACTGCGCAACCGTATTCCTGCCCCCAAAAACGCAAAAAAGCCCGACGTCATTATCAGCCAGGCAGGACAGAGAATCATTTATGAGGGAGAAAGTAGCGAGAGAGTATTCCGCCGCGTTCTGGATCAGGACACCGGTTTTATTTTCGAAACTTCTTACCAGATACATTCTCATCAGTCCGAACAAGTCAAGCTGTCATTTGCCCCGTATAAGCTGGCCAATGGCCTGATCCTGCCAGGAATGCACATCAACTGGAAGACTTACCAGGGGAAACTCCAGCAACTGGAAGTCACACTGATTGAACAGGCAGAAATACTTTCGACTGTTCGCTCAGATGCCTTTACGATTGCCTTACCAGCGGGGACTGAGATCATTGATTCCCGCCAACTGCCTGACAATGTCAGTTACATTGCCGGCAATCATGCTTCCAAAAAAATCCTGTCTGGACCAGTCAGCGACTTCGCCGCTTACCTGCAGCGGAACCCCTACTACAGCCACGAAATGGAAACAGAACCTCAGCTCGGCAGACACGCCCCCACCCTGGAACCGGCACTCTGGTTGACGGCGGATGGAAAAACAGCTGCCCCCAACCTGAATGGAAAAGTGGCCCTGATCCACTTCTGGGGAACCCGGAATGCCAACAGCATGGACCAGTTGTCTGAAATGAAAGCCGCATACAAAAAATATGCAGAACAACCTGTGGTTCTCGTCGGCCTGCATGATTCTTACACCTCAACATCTCAACTGCAGGCCATTGCGGAGCAGAAAGAACTGAAATACACGCTGGCCATCGATCAACGCCCAGAAGAAGCCGGCTGGTTCGGCAAAACCATGCAGCACTTTCGAGTACGCAACTTACCCCAGGCAGCTGTCATTGATCAACAGGGTAATCTGACATTCGTGGGCGATCTCACAGAAGCGCTGCAGAAAGCAGACCAGTTGCTCAAAGACAGAAAATAAAGTGCCGGATGCCAAAGTTTTCTATCGAAGCTTGCATGGTATCAGTTGCTCGTTGAATCGGAAGGCGTTCCCATCCGCGCTGCGAACAGTGAAAAGCGCTGCAGCATCATACTACTGGAATCATGACATGTGTCTCGATGTGCATTAAGCAGCAAGGCAAGCCTCCCGGGTACAGCACATTAACTCATGAATCGCAGGGGGGAATCCCTTAATTTTTGCCGTATCAGCGACATTCTGACATTATGTTTTTTTGTTCGCTGAACCTCGTTGACAATCAGCAACAGGAGCATAAGATCATCTCACAGGTGAGTATCAAAGCAGGGATGCCGTTACAAAATCTCTCTGAGATCGAGTAAACCGACAGGATGTCGGGACTTACCTGTTTATCTTTTAATAGGCAGTAATATCACGACAGGCAGAGACCATTGAAGGTTCTCCTCTGCTGTCCTGCTCTGCGATACCTCTCCCCCCAGCTAAAATGCTTCTGCATCACAGCGCATGGATCGGAGTCAATTCAACGAATTCCATTGCTGAAACTCCATCTACAGGCTTTGTCGCTTCCGCTTAAATAGTGTAGACTGCCAGCAGAACCCCGCGAGAGTGCCTCGTTTCTTACTCAGGGATTGAAAAGAACTCCAGACAAAAACCTGTTTTTCAGCCGGAAACAGATCCCTCTACATCTGATTTCCGTTGAATGGAATGGATAGAGTCAGATGAATCAGCCGGATGAAACAACAGAAAATATTGTCGTCGAACAGCCTGATGCCTGGGATCAGTTGGAGCAGATCGTCGCCGCCGGGGACCCTGACGCCGCCCATACGTTTTTGAAAGAACTCCCACCCGGCGAAGATGCACGCATCATGGCGCAGTTGTCGGAGACAGAACAACATGAGTTCATCGCGCTGCTGGATGACGAAAACGCCGCCCGCCTGATGGAGTCGCTACCCGAACTGCAGGCCGGGCAATTACTCTCCACATTACCCGCCGAACAAGCCGCTCATATCTTTGATGAGATGAACAGCGATGAGCAGGTCGACCTGCTGGATCAGCTGACAGATGCCCAGTCCGAAGCCATACTGGAAGAGATGGACCCGGAAGAGGCCGAGAATGTCCGCTTTCTGTCCAAGTATAATCGGCTCTGTGCCGGCGGGCTGATGATCACCGAACTGCTCTCCTTCCAGGAGACAGAGACGGTCGACGACGTGGTTTCCGACCTTCGAAAAAATGCCGAAAAGTACGCCGAATACAACGTGCAGTATATCTACGTCATCAACGCCGACCTGCAGCTTGTAGGCGTGCTGCGGCTCCGTGATCTGCTGATGGCACCTCCGGGTCGCAAGCTTTCCAAAATGATGATTGCCAACCCACACAGCTTTCCCGACATGACCCCGCTCCAGGATCTGCTGCACTTCTTCGACGCTCACCCCTTGTTTGGTCTGCCTGTCGTTGACGAGAACAACGTTCTGGTCGGCGTCGTCAGGCGGGAAGACGTCGAAGCCGCCAGTGAAGAACTGGCCGGCAAAACCTTCCTGCGATTCGCGGGGATTATGGGCGGGGAAGAACTCCGCAGCCTGCCTCTCAAAACCCGCAGTGCCCGCCGCCTGTCGTGGCTCAGTATCAATATCCTGTTGAACATCGTCGCCGCCAGCATCATCGCGATGTACGAAGAGACGCTGGAGAGTGTGATTGCGCTGGCCGTCTTTCTGCCCATCGTCTCCGACATGAGTGGCTGCAGCGGCAATCAGGCTATCGCGGTCAGCACACGCGAACTGGTGCTCGGCGTTATCCGACCCAGCGACTGGTTACACGTCTTCCGCAAGGAATTCGCACTGGGATTAGTCAACGGCCTCGCCCTGGGCCTCCTACTGGGGGCCGTCGCCTACATCTGGAAAGGCAACCCTTATCTCGGCCTGGTCATCGGCGGCGCACTCGGCCTCAACACCTTAATGGCGGTCTGCCTGGGTGCCTTGATCCCGCTGTTACTCAAGGGATTCAAAATGGACCCCGCCCTCGCCTCCGGCCCGATCCTGACTACTCTCACCGACATGTGCGGCTTCTTCCTCGTCCTCTCCTTCGCCCAGGCCCTCCTCCCCTGGCTGATTTGAGAAGAACGGCTGCCGGCAAAAACACAGACAATTTAGCTGTTTTCATTTTGCGAGGTTGATTGTTATTGAGAGTCGGGTTGAAGTCTGGCTGCGAACTTTGATGACTCCTGCGGTTCAAACGATTCTTCTTTCCGGTTTACTGAATCCCGAATTTCTTCAGGCAAAACATCATTCCCAGGTAGAAACAGACCATCACCACGGTTGAGATCCCGAAACTGGCACTGAAACCAACTCCTTTTTTCAACAGGATCGGCAGCAACAGGAAGAAGGAAAGCGAAGGCAGCACCAGCCAGAAGATACTGCGAGACAGCTCGGCCACTTTGTCGCTGCTGCCGGTGTCGAGATAGAGCCAGATCATTGCCAGAAAAGAGACCAGCGGCAGGGAAGCCAGCGCACCGCCTAACAGCGAGCTCCGTTTAGAAATTTCTGATACCGCTACGACTACAACTGCAGTCAGAGCAATTTTTAAGAGATAATACATGGTTTGACTCCGTAGTCTCTGCTTTGATGCATCTTCAGTTATCTTTTCCAGAGTCTCCCCTGGCCACCGCTTGAGCGATTCACCCCGGCGGTGACCAGCAGGAAGTCTCGTGACTCAACAGGGTGAATTATTCCTGAAACTCACCCTGAGCAGGTTTGCCGTCGATTTCACCCAGAACGGTTCCCGCAAAGTCGGCCACGTTGCCAATTCCAGGATCGGTTCCGACAAATTTGGCTGCTTTGCCATCAGCCTCATCCTGGGGAAGCATCTTGACGGTCATCGCAGGCACGACTTTGCCTTCGGCAGTCTTCGTTTCTTTGATTGAAAGTGTCAGCTCTTTCGCAGCCACCGGACCAGCTGATTTCTCATCTGCCCCCAGGAACAGAATCGTACACTCCTGCTTGGGATGATCGACTGTGAATTCGGCATGGTACTTACCCATATCGAAGACAACCCCGCCGTTGGGGCCAGACCCATGCGAATGGGCATCGGCATGGCTCTCTTTCGTCTCTGCTGCCGGTTCTGGCGTCGCCGTTTCCGGGGGAGCAGAGTCCGAACTGCCTTTATCTGCACAGCCTGCTACGATCAAAGCAGCGAACAGTAAACCAGAGATTATCAAATTCTTCATTTCGTTTTCCTTTACTTTAGAGAAATAAATCAAGTGTGTTATTGTGTTGCAGCCCGCAGCAGTTCTTCGTCCGATGACCCACTGCGAACCAGTCGTTCGGCATCCTTGCCAGAGAATTTCCAGAACAATCCCGGGTGAATAAAAAATTCACAGAAGGTGGAGGTCACCAGCCCACCCAGTATGACGGTCGCCACGGGATAGAGTATTTCCAGTCCTGGTTTATTCCCGCCCACCACCAGTGGGATCAAGGCGATCCCGGCGGTCAATGCGGTCATCAGTACCGGAGCCAGCCGTTCCAGGCTGCCCCGCAGTACCATCTGCGGAGAAAAGTCTTCTCCCTCTTCTTCCATTAAATGGAAGTAATGCGTCACAAGCAGAATGCCGTTTCGGACGGCAATCCCCCCCAGCGACACAAAACCAACCATGCTGGCGACAGTCAGAGTCTGGTTGGTTAAGACCAGTGCGAAGACACCCCCGATGAATGCCGTAGGAATGGCGTTCAGAATCTGAAACGTGATTCGCGCTGAAGGATACAGCATCATCAGCACGATAAAGATCCCCGCTACTGATACGGCAGCCAGAATCGTAATCAGGAGGGTGGCGGAACGCTGTGCTTCAAACTGTCCCCCGAATTCCACAAAATAGCCGGTAGGTAGTTCGACCTGTTCCCACACCTGCGTTTCAATTTCCTCCACGGTACTGGCCAGGTCGCGCCCGGACACATTACAGCGGATCGTCTGTCGCCTGCGAACGTTTTCCCGGTTGACCAGGTTCGGACCGCTCGCGGAACCGGGAAACTCAGCCAGTTCACGTAATCGGATCTGCCCTCGACCATCGGGGAGTTCGAGCCTCAATTCTCCCAGATTATACGGATCGGAACGATATTGTTCGTTGAGTTTGATGATCAAATCGAACCGCCGCTGTCCCTCCAGAACCTGTGAAACCGCTTCCCCTTTCAGGGCCGTCTCCACAAACCGGGCGACATATTCACGGCTCAATCCGAAATAGGCCAGTTCGTCAGGCTTCAACACCACGTGCAGTTCATCCACCCGTTCCTGAGGATCGATTATGGGTGGTGTTACTCCCGGAATATCAGCGATCGCATCTCGGACATCTCCCGCCAGTTCGCGAAGTTTATCAAGATCGTCTCCATACAGTTTGATGCCGACCTGGGCCTTGACCCCGGACAGCATGTGACTGATGAGATGAGAGAGCGGCTGTTCCGCTTCGATCCCCACGCCGGGAACATTCGTTTCCAGATCAGAGAGCAACGTCTTCAGGAACTCATCACGATCGTAGTCCGCCTCCGGATTCATTGTCAGAATATACTCTCCCACGTTGACCGGTTGAGCATGTTCATCCAGTTCGGCCCGTCCGGTCCGGCGGAAGAAATGCAAAATCGGTCCCTGCGGATTGTCTTCGGATTTCTGCATTTTGACTAACTGGGCATCAATCAGCGAAGAAGCCTCATTCGAAGCTTTTAAAGACGAGCCCCCCGGCAGGGTGACATTGATCTGCACGCTCCCTTCATCGAATTTCGGCAGAAAATCCGCCCCCAGTTTGGACAGTTCCCAGACACTGACGCCGACCAGTGCCCAGGTCAGGAGCAACAGAACTGCCGCATGTCGCATGCTGAACCGGATCAGAAAGCCAGCTCCCCACTTCAGAAACCGCAGCAAACGCCCGTCCTGATGTTCGTGGGTTGCCTTGGCCAGCGGGAGCAAATAATAAGACAACACGGGGGTCACCGTCAAAGACACCAGCAGCGAGGCCAGAATCGAAACAATATAAGCCACCCCCAGCGGAACGAACAGACGCCCTTCGACTCCCGACAGGGCAAACAAAGGCATGAAGGCCAGTACCACAACGGCAGTACCAAAGACAATTGCCGAACGGATTTCTCGACTCGCTTCATACACCACCACGATCGCGGGCTTCGGATCAGGGCATAAATTGTTTTCGCCCAGTCGGCGGAAAATATTTTCCACGTCCACAATCGCATCGTCAACGAGTTCCCCGATGGCAACCGCAATCCCTCCCAGGGTCATCACATTAATCGAGAGTTCGGTCCCCGTAACCACACCAACAACCCGGAACACGAGTGTCGTGATCACCAGCGACAGGGGAATGGCGGTCAGCGTGATGAAGGTCGTCCTTAGATTCAACAAAAACAGAAACAGCACGATCACCACCAGCACTGCCCCTATTACCAGGGCCTCTTCTACATAGTAAATGCCGCGATCAATAAAGCTTTTGAGTTTAAACAGTTTTGTATTGATGACGATGTCGGCAGGCAGTGACATTTCCGCATCATTCAAAGCCGCCAGCACAGCATCAGTCAGTTTTCTGGTATCCGCGTGCGGCTGTTTGACGATCGTAATCACCACGCCCGCGTGTCCGTCGATACTGGCATCTCCCCGCTTCGGCGCAGGTCCCTCGACGATTTCGGCCACGTTCTCCAGCAGTACGGCACGGTCACCGTTCATTTTAATCGGAGCCTTACGGAGTTCCTCCAGTACCTCATTCGTAATCGCTCCCAGTCGACCAATGATTCGCACAGGACGTTCGGTCTGGCCGCTGAGAATAAATCCGCCGCTGGCATTCAGGTTATTTGATTGAACGGCCTCCTCCACATCCTGCAGCGAAACGTTGTATTCCTGTAATTTAATGGGGTCGACCAGAACCTGGTACTGCTTTTTATCGCCTCCCATCACGATGACTTCTGCGATACCGGTTAATTTGAGCAATCGCGGTCTGATCAACCAGTCGGCCGTGGTTCGCAAATCCATCCGTTCTTCCAGAGGAGTCGGAAAGGCAACATCATAAGAACGTTTATTCCAGATAAAAGAGACCTCTCGACCAAGTTCGGCCCTGTCCCATTCTGGATTCTGAACGTCCACTTTCTGCCACTCGCTGAGATTATTACGTTCCACTGGATTCCAGACAGTGAGTAACGGCTTTCCTTCTTTCTCAATCCGTTCTGCCAGGAGTCCTGTCTGACCCACCGGGACCAGAGTTCCTCCCTGTGGTCCCTCTCGACGGTGGATGCCCACATGCAGAATCTGCCCCATGATTGAGGCCTGCGGTGTCATAATCGGACGAATTCCAGGCGGCATAGGCACATTTGCCAGCCGTTCCGAGACGATTTGACGGGCATATCGCGGTTCGGTCTGCCAGCTGAACTCGATGTAAACCACATTCATCCCCTGGCTGGACTGGCTGCGGACATCTTCGACGCCGTTCGCTCCCAGGATGGCGGTTTCGATGGGATACGTCACCAGCGTTTCGACCTCTTCAGACGACATGCCGGGGCATTCCGTCAGAATCACCACCCGCGGACGGTCGAGATCAGGAAAGACATCAATCGGCAGTGTGGTCGTCAGGTAACCGCCATAAGTCAGAATGACCACACAGGCTGCCAGTACTAATGTACGATGCGTCAACGAAAGTCGGATTATGGAATTGAGCATGGCGTTCTTCTATTTCCCTTCGTCTTCGTTTTTGTGGAGACTGCCGTCCGCATGGATATGGTAGCCTTCAGGCAGGTCATCCCCGGAAGACGATTTCAGCATGCGGTTCAACTGCTCGGCAGAACCCTGAACCACAAACGAACCGGGAATCAGAGATCCATCATTGGCAATCACGGTATGGCGGCGATCCCGCGCCAGTATACGCACCTGTTTGCGATTGAAGGTATTCACATTTTGAGTGAAGACATAAGCCTCGGCCCCTTCACGGGCCACAGCATCAGCCGGGAGTACGAACACGTTTTCCAGTTTTTCCACCCGAATCAACAATCGTACTTTCTGCCCGGGACGAAACCGCCAGAGCACATGGGACAGTCTGTCCTGCTGCACAACCCGGGACTGATTCTCCAGAGGCATGCGGAAAGCAAAGGTACGATTTACTGGATCGATCACATTCGAGAGGTACTCAATCAGGAAACTCTGTTTGATGGCTGGCCAGTGGGTAGATTCTCTTTCCTGAAAATCGACTTCGACAGGCCACCCCTCTCGCACACTGCGCTCCAGCAGTTGTGTTTCATCGCGAAACGCACGTCCTTCGATTGCTAATAGACGATGATTGGCCAGCAGGCAGAGCATTTCGCCCGTCTTGACCTGCTGCCCCAGATCGAGTTTACTTTCCTGAATTTCAAATGCGAGCGATGGATTCTGTTTAGTTTCTGCCTCTGATACTTTCAGACGGACAGGCGTTTTCGTACTGTCGGACCGGTTCATACGATCCGGAACCAGAATATCCAGATCTCTCACGAAATCACCAGAAGAGATTTTCTGTAACTGCTGTTCCGAAAACCCACGACTGAGCAGTTCATGCTGATACCCCTTGATTGCTACATGCAGACGCTTGATTTCATTGACAACTTCAATAATCCGCGATTCGGGGATTGCTCCACGCGTTGTCTCCAGGCGTTTTTTCTTTGACTCTGCCAGCACGACGTTCTGAGTGTCTTTGAACAGATTGGTCTGCGTCTGTTGTAACGTTTCGCTGAGAATACGAATCGTATAGAGCACATCACCCGGCCTGACCGTATCGCCTGGATAATAATTCATTTTCTCAACAACGCCATCCACGGGAGAGATCACCCCCTGATCGCTGCGTCCCGGACGATCTACAATCATCCCCGGCACCTGAAATGTTTTCCAGTACGTCTCGGGAAGTTCGGATTTGACATTCAATCCCAGATTGGCAATGGCCTGGTCTGAGAGAATGACTTTTTCCTGCTCTGCTTTCTGGGACTGTCCTCTTTTTTTCGAGGCTGCTGAAGTTTTATTCGCCCCACTCGAAGGTTTCTGATCTAACAGCGACAACCATTGATCCCGCCAGATAAATCCAGCTGCAATCAAAACAAAGATGATGATCCCCAGAACTGGTTTCACAAATTGTAGAAGTATCTTCATAACAGTCCCTCTAAGTACCGCAAATCAGAATCTCTAAATCCTTCTCGCAAACACAACGGTAATTGGCAGACCACGTCTGCCGACCACAGCATGTAAGCGGAGATTGCTCAACGATTCGCAGTTTCGCTGGAAATGAATACCAGCTTGTTGCTTTAAGAAATTCTTCGACGCCATAGAAAAAAGCAGGGCAGGCCCCGTCAGCGATAAGACGGCCTGCAAAAACGGCGCACGCTTAGATCAGAAAAGCGTGGTGGCGGAGAAAGAGCGGAAATTCGGGACCGGACGGGGCGCAATCATGCCTGCCCCACTCAGGTGTCGCGTTCCAAAATGAGCAGACTTGTGTATCTGCCTGGATCTTATCCCAGTGAAAACACAACAATAGTTCCGTTTTCAGCGTAGACCGCGAACCAGAACTCAGATCGGCACAGTTAAGATAGACAGCAGAGGAATCATGATCAAAGGGAAATTCCACTTCAGGAACAACCGGCAGATCATGGTCTGTAGCAGTATCTGTAGCATGAGAGTGGCTGTGAGTCCCATGCGAATGCACATGGCCATGCTGCGCTTCTTCAGCGGAAAATTCGAGATGAATATGAGCGCGCAACTCATGCCCGGCAGGCTGGTTACCAGCATGCGAATGTCCCCCTGTCACTGACTGAGTCAGCAACACAAAAGGGATCATGACAAGGGACACGATTTTTCGACTCATAATTCCAGATTCCGAAAAAGACGTAACTTCATGTTGATTCTAGCATTTTAATGAGTAAAGTCCAGATCCAGACCGGATTACAGTTTTCGAGCAGTTCCGATTTGGCTAATGTGAGAGATCGGTTGTCAGCAACCAACGGGGAAAAGAAAAAGAGCCGCCGAGGAGAGTCGAACTCCTGACCTACGCATTACGAATGCGTTGCTCTGCCAACTGAGCTACGGCGGCGTTGAGGTTCAGCTTGTCACTGATAGATTCATCAGCCGCAGCAAAGGTTCGCCCGGCGAGAATCGTGGGAGCCGGTTCCGAAAATGGAGATCGTGAACCGGGCTCTGGCGGTAGCATACCCCCTTTTTTCGGTTTACGAAAGGATTCTGCCCGTTTTTCGTCCCTGATAAACTGATTTCTCAGGCAAATTTGACGCCTGTAATGGCTGCCCTGTTTTTTTGATACCGCGTGCCACGTCTGTCAATGCTCTCAGCAGCTGAAATCGTTTCAGGGACAAGACTTCAGATCGATGCGTGTTTATCCTTGCTGTCTGCGCGGGGGTTAGCCACAATCGAAGGAGAACTATTCCTACCCAGATTATCCAGCCGGAGAAAACCCATGCACAAACTGGCCTCTGCCTGCCTGCTAATGGCTGCACTGCTTCTGTCCCCCTCCCTCCTGTCCGCCGCCGATCCCCCGCTCGATTATGAAGGAGTCACCGAAAAACATGTGATGATTCCCATGCGGGATGGCGTCAAGCTGTCGGCTTATCTGTATATTCCCAATGGGAAAGGCCCCTGGCCGGTGTTGATGGAACAGCGGTACGCCAGCCTGCGAAGTAAAGGAGGACGACGCTCTTTCGCGGAAATGGCCTCGCACGGGTATGTCGTGTGTGGCGTCAACTTCCGTGGCTCGCAGTTGTCTGAAGGAACCTGGGTCGGATATCGCGACCTGCAGTGGGGCGAAAAACGGGACGGCTACGATGTCGTCGAATGGCTGGCAAAGCAGCCCTGGTCGACCGGCAAGATCGGAACGTTCGGCAGTTCACAGGCCGGTTATGCTCAGAACTATCTGGCGATCACGCAGCCACCTCACCTGGTCTGTCAGTTCATGATCGATACCGGCCTCAGTCTCTACGATGAAGGTTATTTCATCGGGGGCGCTGCCAAGCCGAATCGATTTATTGGGATGGCTGCGGTCTGCCGCGTACCGGAACACAACATGGCGTTGATGAAAGAATGGTTCTCGCATCCTGACTACGATGACTACTGGAGAGCCGAAGATGCTTCACTGCATTTCGACAAAATGAATGTCCCCTGCTTTACCGTGGGCAGTTGGTACGACTTTATGTGTGTCGGCTCGGTGCAGAGTTTCATCGGACGGCAGCATAAGGGAGGCCCGAATTCGCGGGGTCAGCAGAAACTGTATATTGGCCCCTGGCTGCATGGTCGCTTCAACAAGGTCAACAAAGTCGGCGAAATGGAATACCCCGAGAATGCCAACTTCGACATGATGACCGAGATGATCCGCTGGTTTGATCATTATCTCAAAGGGGTCGACAACGGTATCGAGGATGATCCCAATGTCCGTTATTACGCGATGGGAGCAGTCGGAGAACCGGGTGCACCGGGCAACGTATGGCGGGCCGTGGATGACTGGCCGATTAAGACCGTCGAAACACCTTATTACCTTCAGCCTGAAGGTAAACTGGCAATAACCAAACCGACCGAGGCCAACGCATTTACCCAGCTCATTGCCGACCCGTTGAACCCGGCAAAGATTGAAGCCCGCGGTTTCCCCGGTGCCCGCGATGCCCGCAAAGTAGAAGAGCAGGAAAACGTACTCACCTTCACCACCGACCCGCTGACCGAACCGGTTGAGTGGACCGGAAATGTCAAAGCGGAACTGCTGGTCTCTTCTTCCGCGAAAGATACGGATTTCATCGTTCGCGTGACCGACGTGTATCCGGACGGACGTTCGATCTTGATCATCGATATGATTCGCCGGGCCCGCTATCGGGATGGTTATGAACAGCAGGTCTTTATGGAACCGGGTGAGGTTTATAAAGTCCCTTTTAATATCGGCTGGATGAGCCAGGTTTTCAACAAAGGGCATCGCATTCGTGTGACGGTCGCTTCAACGGGGGCACCGTTCTATGAGCCCAACCCGAACACAGGCGAGCCGATCACGATTGAATTTCCCGAAAAAGTAGTCGTGGCGAAAAACAAAATTCATCATAGCCCGCAAAACGCATCACGTATTCTGGCCCCCGTCAAAAAATAAAGCAGACGGGCATCGGTGATACGAATCAAACCAAGCATCAGTTTCCCATAAAAACGAGGATCATCATGAATCAGAATAAAACCGACCGACGACAGTTTCTGGCGGGTACCGTGGGTGCCGCCGTGGCATTGGGTGTGACTGAGGGCGTACAGTCCGCGGACGCAAAACCGAAACAACAGTTTTACGAACTGCGTATTTACCGGACTCCCTCAGATGACAAGCAGGCGATCGTCAGTAATTACCTGGAGCAGGCGTTGCTGCCGGCATTGAAACGAGTCGGGATCAAGCAGGTCGGTGTATTCAAACAGATCGAAGTCAAAGATGATCACTCGCTGTATGTGCTGATTCCCTTTAATTCGCTGGAGCAGTTCTCATCGCTGAATGATGTTCTGGAAACTGACGAAAAATACCACCAGGCTGCCGCCGAGTACTTCTCGTTCCCCAAAGAATCTCCGGCATTCACCCGCATTGAGAGCCGACTGATGAAAGCCTTTAAAGGCATGCCTCAATTAAAAACGCCGGAGGGAGCAGGCCCTCATCTGTTCGAACTGCGGACCTATGAGAGCCACAACGAAAAGCTGGCGAAACTGAAAGTTGACATGTTCAATTCTGGTGAGATCGAAATCATGGAAGATGTAAAACTGGCGCCTGTCTTCTTCGGCGAAATGCTGATTGGTGACGATGTTCCTAACCTGACGTACATGCTGTCTGCGCCCCATCGCGCTGCACATGAGGAGCACTGGGATGGATTTCGTATGCATCCCAAATGGGAAAAAATGAAAGCGATGGACAAATATAAAGGAACGGTATCAAAAATCACTAACTGGTACCTGGAGCCACTTCCTTATTCGGCCATTCAGTAACTTGGAACACATCAGAATTGGCAGGTCTATTCTATTAGATACCAACTGGCATTCAGTGAACCTCACTCCCTTTTTTCGAAGTTCGGTGAGATTGCCGTTAACCAGCGACCTGGAATTCATCCAGACTTGTATTTTCTGTAAGCAACTATAATTAAACAAGATAGGAACACGCACCCGTTTTTCCTCCCCCTCTTCAATGTTAAACAGTGGGGGCAGGGTGAGTTGGAATCTGTTCCCAAACCCGAAATTTGCTGAATGGAGGTTAGATTCTGATCTGGATACCGTCTATTCTAGTGCATGTGAGTTAGCAGAGTGTTGTTAAGGCTGACGAAGATGAATTTTGCAGCTGACACTCTCCAATGAACTTAGATTATCCCTCTTCTAACGTATTGGAATTTGCATGCCTGATAAGCAGGCCAATCGGTGGTCGGCAGAGATTGAGGCGGTATATTTACGAGATGGTCGAGAAATTTGGGCATTATTATATGCTCAATGCTCTGACTCAGATCGTGCATATGACGCACTCCAGGAAGCGTTCGTACGTTTACAATCACAAGAAATAGAGTCAATTCGAAATATCCGGGCCTGGGTTTTGACTGTTGCTCAAAACTGGCTGCGCGACTATGCCCGTCGGCAGAATCATGCAGCGAGGCCTGCAGACTATTTAGACAGTATTGTAGGTAAACCTTCAGATCCATCGGAGGGTCTGGAAAATGAAGAGAGGAACAGCCGAGTCAGGCTAGCACTTCAACAACTTAGAGCCGAGGACCGTGAGGTTCTCGTACTTCGTTATGCACTAGGATGGTCATCAAAACGAATGTCGATAGCGCTCAATACTTCAACATCAGCTATTGATATGAGGCTTTCTCGATCGAGAAAGCGGCTGTGTGAAGAGTTGGAAAAAGTGGGGATAGATCATGAAACCGTATGACACTTCAGGAATGCTCGGGAATGATGATGAGCTGGAAAGTGTCCTGCGCGAATATTTTCGGCAGGAGATGCCTCCAGAGCTTCAGGAACTTTCCGATGACTCTGATGAAGAATTTGAAAAACGATTTCGGCAGACACAGACGGCGGGAAACGTAAGCGATGATCCGTTCACGTCCCGACGCCACCAGGCTTTTAAACTGGGCCTGTTGACTTCGGCTCTCTGCGCCTGCCTCGCATTGGGAATTGGATTCATTCAGCTTCTACCGGAAGCGAATCCCGTGGTCGTCGAGCGGATCATACCGGCCCAACCTGCAACCGAGAACATACCGCCAGTTGATACGGTTATTGATGATTCCGACGAACTGGATTCAAATACTCTGGTTGTCGTTGATCATGGCGACAGCCCGATGGAAATGACTCCCCGGGTCCATGATAATGTTCAGGAATCGATTGATATCACACTTTATAATACGGAAATGGGACCTGTCGAACAGCGGACAGAACTCTCATGGACGAACTTTAGCGTCGAGAATCCAAAGACGGGTTCCAACGTCAAAATGTCAATGCCGGAATTAACCATTGATTTTGTTCCTGTCAATAAAGCCGGTCTGTCTCTCATTGGAGACGAGAGTGGCGGGAATGGCCAGTAACCTGCTGTTACTGCGAGATCAATGTTACATAAGCGGATAAGTAGGAATTATTAATACGGGCCACTTGAAGGATCGATCCTGAACGGAAACGTAAGACTGTGTCCAGTTTTACTGTAGCGTCTCCAAGACTATTTGAACCGAGTTTAATAGATTGAGTGACGCCTTGGTAAACTGTGATGCGATCTAGAATCAACAGGTGAGGGAGCGGTCTTTCTCGAATCAAATCAAGGCAGTACAATGAAACAGTGTCGACGGTTCTTAACGAGCGGTCTCATTTTTTCGCTGCTGGCCGGTCAGGCAACTTTCGCAGATGACCAGCCTGTATCGGCGGAAAAACCAGGCCAGACAAATGTCAAACAAAACAAATCAGCGCCTGCGAAACAGGCAATGCCTGCTGCGTCCAAAGTGGCTGCTGAATCTGGTCGTGCGAAAGCCCGTTTTCAAGTCACCAGCAGCCCCACAGGAGAAACCCACCTGCGAAATTTCGTAGGCATTGTCACCGAACCAGTTCAGGCCGCCCTGGCTGCACAGTTGAACGACATGATGAAAGAAGGTCAGGGAGTCAGTGTGAAGCTGGTTCTGCCTGATTCTCCTGCCAGGCAGTCAGGTCTCAAAGTGTATGATGTGCTGACGACATTTAATGGTCAGGCAATCACCTCTTCTGATACACTCCGCAAATACGTACTGGATTCCCCCAAAGGAAGTAAAGTGGAACTGGGTGTGATCCGCGCTTCCAAACAACAGACGATCGAAGTGACTCTCACTCAGAAGTTGTATCGAAATTATAAATTCACCGTGAAACCAATGGGGCATACCTCACCTCCGAAGAAACCGGAGGACAAAAATGAGATAGAACCCACAACTGATTCCGAACAGGAAGGCCCCATCGCAGCCCGCTCTGGCGAAAAAAACACGAAGGGCCGCGAGTTACGACTCGGGTTTAACCATGCTCCGGTAACAACAACACAGAACCTCTGTCTGTTATTCGTGGGTAGTGTGAAAGATGGTTACTCTGTTAAGATCAGCTACCAGGATGAAACCGACACGCTGCAGACGCATCAGTTCAATGGCAGTATCGATGAGATCACCGCACAGACAATTGATATGCCCGGTCATGTTCAGATGATGATTAATGAGCGACTGCAGGAACTCAAACTCGCGCTACAGGGGAAAGCCAGTTTTCGACTGCAGGTCAAACCCTATATGCAGGGCAAGAATCGTTTTACCCGTGTCTTTCTCAGTCGAACCACAAAAGACCGGTCCGTCCGCATGGTGGAACTTGATCACCACCTGGGAAACCGACCGTCACTGAACGTCAACCAGATTCTCGGCAATCAGGTTTTCACATCCGAACTGAAACAATTGACGCCCGCGATTCAGGAACAGATTCGAGCGGCCCTGCATCGCGTTCGCATCCCGACAATCCAGATCCATGCGGATAATCCCATTTAATCGCTCCGGCATTTTAAAATGAAAAAAGCAGCTGTTTCCAAATCAGAAACAGCTGCTTTTTTATTTGAATGACTTTTAAGATGCAGGCATCTTATAGAAAACCGCGACGACGCTGACTGCTGTAGCGCTGTAACGAGTCTTCAATAATGGGAAACGCAGCGGAAGCAGACTGGAACTCCTCAACTTCTACCGTTTTACCTTCCAGCATTTTATAATCCTGGAAAAACCGTCTCAGCATTGCCAGCCGGTGGGGTGGCAATTCAGAAGCTTCGGTAAACGGGTTATATTCCGGATCATTCACAGCGACAGCCAGAATCTTATGGTCAGGTTTCCCGCTGTCGATCATGGTCATTACGCCAATAGCCCGTGCATCCAGAATCGTTAAAGGATCAACGGGTTCCTGGCAGAGCACCAGTACATCCAGCGGGTCATCGTCTTCTGCCAGGGTCTGGGGGATAAACCCATAGTTGGCGGGATAATGGACAGCGGAATAAAGCATGCGGTCCAACCTGAGCAGTCCCGTTGTTTTATCCAACTCATACTTCACTTTGGAAAAAGTCGGAATTTCAATCACGGCGGTGAAATCGCGAGGCAGGTTTTGCCCCGGAGTCACATCATGCCAACAGTGGGTCACTGTTTCTCTCCTGAATTGATTCGATAGACAACAAAAAGATCAGCTGATATTGCGCGCAATCAACTGGAACGTATCGTATTTAACCAGCGCGTCTCATTCTATCATCATCTACCCAGATAGCCCCGGAGACGCAGCAGTAAATCTGGACACAGGCTAGTGCTTTGTCAAGCTTGAAATAGAGGGTTGGGGATGTTGTTTAAGTGCACCGTTGTCGCACTCTCGTAATATCTATCAACCCAAAATTTAAAAATGACACTTCACTAGTTTACTTTAAATAATTCAACGCGGAAGTGTAATGTCGCTCCACCTGGAATGACGGGGGGCATTCCCTGGGCACCGTATCCCAGTTCGGAAGGAATAATCAGTTCGACTTCTCCCCCTTCACCGATCAACTGTAAACCTTCGGTCCATCCTCGGATCACACCATTTAACGGAAACGAAATTGTCTGGCCGCGACTGTAGGAGCTGTCAAATTCAGTACCGTCTTCCAGAGTGCCACGATAATGTACGGTCACATGATCTGTGGGACCCGGTTTAGTATCGCTACCTTCGCGGACAATACGATATTTCAAGCCACTTGCTGTGGTTAAGTAACCTGGCGTTGATTCGTCACTCACGTAAACTTCCATTTCTTCTGATCTGGTACTTCTGTGTGGCCGGGAATCGGAACTGACCGACACCGAACCTGTCTCCTCTTTGGGTTGAAAGTAGCCTTTACAACCAGTAAAAGTCAGACAGATTAAGCCACATAAAACTAAAAACTGAGATTTTTTCATAGACTCATTACCTTATCTACCGGCAATCAATTATACTGCGGCCGTGACATCAGTAATGGTCGTTAGCGATACCATAACCAATAGGCCTTCGAGTTGCACCACCAGAGAGTCTGCCTTTTCCTGACTTCAGAAAAAGAGTCGAGACTCCTGATTTGATGAACTTCGACGTTCACACTTCACAATGAGTGTGCACAAATCAACTTTTATTCATATAACAAAGTTCTTCTTAAATGATTGAGAATATTCATATCCGTACCACAAAACATGAGGATATCAGCAAGCTGTCTGAATTCATTCTCCCCTTTGTGGAACAGGAAAAGATCTTACCTCGGACATCGGAAGAACTGGATGTATTAGTAGAAACCGGGTTTGTCGCGGTGGAAATGGTTGGAGAAAATGAGGAAATTGTCGGTTTCGCTTCACTGGAGATCTATTCCAGAAAACTGGCTGAGATCCGCAGCCTGGTAGTCGCCGATCATCGACAGGGGATTGGTGTCGGTAAAAAACTCGTTTCGGCCTGTGTCGAACGGGCCCGTCAAAGGAATATTCTGGAAGTGATGGTGGTAACATCATCAGACGTCTTTTTTCAAAACTGCGGCTTTGACTTTACATTGCCTGGGGAAAAAAAGGCGCTCTTCATACAACCGCATCTCAATGATTAAAAGAGATCGAAACAGCGTTCGTTCTGTCATGTTTATCAGTTCAAATCTGTTATCGACGTCTTCACAAATCCACAGAGTCCTTACCTGGCCACAATCGTCGCTCTGGTAATGTAATCCAGCCGGGGAAACTCCCGTTTCAGATAGTGGTTGCCTTCGTATTGAATTCTTGACTGAGTTGGTCCACGGCCCGCAGGAGAGCCATCACCATATCCGGAGTACAGTGCCTCCACAATTTTCATATCTGCTTGTGGAACGAATCCGAAAGGCGCGAATCCATATCTATCAAGCCTGCGATTATCACCATAGTTAATAAAAATTTGAGTTGTTCTAGAATCTCGTTCGCTGGTCTTGGCAAACGAGACATAACCTTTGAGATTGGACTTTACCACCGGGTCGTCCTGAATCCTCCGATCCCGCCACTGTTTCTGAACTTCAGGATCACCGTTGATACCAAACTGCGCCATAAAGCCATCTATGACTCGAAAAAAAGCACAATCATTGTAAAAACCGGATTGAACCAGTCTGTAAAACTGATCGGCCCCGTTCGGACACCAGCTGCGAGTAACATCAATGTGGAAAGTACCACGTGTGGTCTCCATTTTGACACGATAGGTTTCAGGTGTTTGAGCCTGAAGTAACGTCTGATTTCCCATCCAGACGGACGCACACAGTGTCGCTACTGTAATCAGAAAAGTCTTTCTTGATATCACGCTTTTCATTCCTTTTAAAGACGCTCAATGAAAATTTATATCGCCGAAAGTTTAGTTGAAATCACGTTTTTATCACAAGATCGATTCAGCAGCTCCATCTGAAGCGAGACGCAAATCTACTGATTCGTTGAAAACAAAAAAGCCGCCGCGAATCAGGGGGGGAGAATTCGCGACGGCCAGAGCCCGGGGCTGCTGACGATCAGCCCCTCTGCAGATCCCGCGATCTGCAACTTCCTGGAGTCGCCCACAAGCGTGGGCAACTCCGTTTTCCTTAGTATCCGAGGAGAGCTTCCTCTTCTTCTTCCTGGATGATGATACGGGGAGTGACCATCATCATCAGGCTTTCCGTTTCCCTACCGACACCGGTATTCTTGAATAGACGGCTGACATACGGCAGTTTATTCAGAATTGGAACGCCGGCCATACTGCGACCTTCACGGAGTCGTTTGACACCACCCAGGAGCACAGTACCACCATCGGGCACACTGACTGTGGTTGTCACAGTCACCTGCTCGACCACAGGCTGCTGAATCGTTGTGGTCCCCAGACCACCACCCTGCTGGCCTTGCTGACCCTGCTGGCCTTGCTGACCCTGCTGGCCACCCTGGCCACCCTGGCCTGTGCCGCCGGCACCACCGATACCACCAACCCCGGTTCCAACTCCGTTACCGAAGTTTCCACCACCCTGCTGACCCAGCTGGCCACCCTGCTGGCCTTGCTGACCCTGCTGGCCTTGCTGGCCGCCTTGTGTACCACCCTGGAAGGAGAAGGTAAAGACGTCGGTGACGTTGGTGAAGTTAGGATTGACGGAGAGTCGTACATAACGACGGTCTGCAGAGATCACAGCCGAGACTGTCAAGGAGACCCCTTCAGGAATATTCGCGATGACAGGTGTGAACCCGACGGCAAAGTTACCTACGGTTGGTACCAGGCTGATCACGAATGGTCGCGATACGTTACTGGTCACAAAGGCAACCTGACCGTTGAACAAAGTCACTTTCGGAGCGAACATCAGGTTCGACCGTTCATCTGCCTGAGCGGCGTTGATGAAGAAGAAGGCTTCGATGTCACTCAGAATCGCCAGACCCACGTTCACACCGGCGTTTGCATTGAAGCTGCCGAATTCAGGTACTCCGATTTCAAATGATCCCTGGCGGAACTGCACATCCAGGTCGGGAGTGAATGACTCAGGTGAGGCCATCCCGACAACTGTACCTTTCTTCGGCCAGGTGTCATAGTTAAGCAATGTTCGCGTTGGCGGATCACTGAAGGGAGCAACTCCCTGTCCACCCGTCTGACCATTTGTCGTATTTTGCCCCTGCTGACCCTGTTGGCCACCGGTATTCTGACCACCACCACCATTCTGATTTGTACCATTCAGCAGGTTGACCTGACCAAAGCCGGGCACAGGGTTCCCTGAGTTATCGACAGTCGGATTACCGACGGTATCCTGAACGTTGAAGTCAAAGTCGACCCCAATTCGTTCGAAGAACCGGTCAGACACGGTAACGAAGCGAACTTCGATGGTTACCTGCAGGTCCTGCAGCCTTCGCAGCTGTTCCAGCAGGTTGGCAATTTCATCATGCACTTTCTGTGTCTGACGAATAACCAGACTCAAAGTGGTTTCAAAAGGACGCACACTGCCTGCTCCACCGATCTCTTCCCAGGAATCTGGTTCAACGGTTGAGACAATCAGTTCGGTCAGCGAATCAAAGTCGATATTGGATCCACCCCCGGCAACCTGAGATGTTGCTCCGTTGTTGTTCCAGGGATTGGAGCCAGGTACACCACCCATGACAGGGTCAGCAACCTGGAAGTTACCAGGAGCAGCCTGATTGCCGCCGATGCCGGAACCGTAGCTGATCGCACCCATCTGACTGTAGGGATTGGCGGCCATGTTTCCACTGGCGGCAAAGTTGGGAATCGGTACCACCAGGTCAGCCACAGGGTAGGTCTGAGTTTTCAGAGTCCCCTGCTGACGGATGCGGCTGGTGATCTTTAATACTTCGTTATCAATTGTGTAAGACAGGTTCAGAGGTTCGAGCAGCAGATTCAAGGCACTTCGCAGCTTGATTCCATTGACGTTGATTGTCACGGGAGCACTGGGGGTAACCCCTTCTTCTTCCAGACCCAGACTGTCCAGGAAGATGTTGATCCCGGTGAGAGTCTGAATTTTGCTCATGACATTTGTCAGAGGCTCACCTTCAAACTGAAGGTTGACCGGGCGATCAAGGCTCTCTTCAATCTGCAGTTCACGTTCCGTTTTCTGGTTATGGTTTTTGACATGGTATTTGTCACGTCGTTTGGTCAGTTCTGCCCACTCTTTGGCATCGTGTCCAAACTTGATATCAGGTGTGTAAGCATCTGCCAGAGATTCTTCCACATCGTTCAACTGATTCCAGACATTCTGTTCCTTACGATCACGCATCGCATTGTTGGAGGCATCCCTTCTCAGGAACTTGGCTTTCCATTCCATTGTGACTGTGACAGGGTTTTGTGGATCGAGATCCTTGGCCTGTTTGGCGATCACTTCTGCTTCCGCATAGCGACGCTGATCGACCAGTTCATTAAATTTTTCTACCAGGTCGGCCAGTTCCTGTTCGACGCGGATTTTATTCTTGATGCGAGCATCAATATACTCTTCGACTTCCTGGTTCTGCTTTTTCAGCTCTTCCAGAGGTGCGACCTGCTTGCGGAAGGAGTCAATGGACTCACGGGTTCGCTGCAGTGAACCGATCAAAGTAGCAGTCGATTTTTTATCCAGGCTGGAGCTTTCGACTTTTGACATGGTCTGATCGATAATACTCAACGCGTCGGTAGGAGCCGATTCACGCATTCTTTCTGCTTTAAAGATGGCATTCAGCACATCAGATCGCAGGCGGCTGAATTCAATCGCCTGTTTCTGCTGAACCAGATCAATGGTGCTTGGTTCCTGCGAACCATTTGCCGGATCGTCGGAAGAAGTCTGATTCTTCACCAGGCGGATCTTGTCAGCCCGTGAAGGTGCCAGCTCCCGCACCGCATCCTGCAACTGCTGAGCACGATGATTGTCCAGCTTTTCACCAGACTGGTAGGCGGCCAGGAAGGACTGGTAAGCAGCTTCCCGATTTCCTTCAGACAGGCGTTGCATACCAAGGTTATACAGTTCCAGAGCAGATGCACCGGGATGAATCACGGCAATCTCACTGGCTTCACTCTTCTTCATCCGGGCTACCCGTTCAGGCTGTTGTGCTGCCGTCCGGGATTCCAGATCCCGCAGAATGGACTGCGGGCTGTCTTCACCAGGCTTGAATTCCACGCCGACTCGCAATGCTTCCTGGGCGTTCACCCGTGCAGAATCAATACGACCGGCTTTCAGATCGGTTCTTGCCTGTGCAACCAGTTTCTGAGAAAACTGTTTTTTGCGTTCATTTTCCGCTGCATACAGCTGTTCCTGCGAGAGTCCGCCAGGTTGTCCCGCCATATTGCGGATGTCTGCCAGAACCTGTTCGGGACGATCTTCAAACAGACTGTAGGCAGTATCAACCTGTTGAGCAGCTTCGGCTTTCTGTCGAGCATCTTCGATTCGCCCCTGGGCTAAATCGTTTCGTGCAGCGGCAACCAGCTTTCGTGCATATTCAGGATTGTTCTTTTCACTGGCAGTATTACCAGGATTAAATTTGGATGCCGAGCTGGTCCCCACCCGCTTGATGAAAGCAGAGGGAGATTCGCTGGTAGAAGCAAATTCAATATTCAGTGTTTCAGCCAGTTTCTGTGCAGAGGAAGCCAGCATCAAGGCTTCATCTTTATTACCCTGCTGCAAGGCAACCTGTGCCTGTTCCATCAGACGGTTGATCCGGGGACGAATGGCATCCTGGTTCTGCTGCAGACCTTTGATTCCGGAAATGGTAGCGGCTTCGTCGGAGATCCGATCGATGGCAGCCAGTACCAGTTCAGGACGGTCGTCAAACAGATCGTAAGAAACTTTCATTCCCTGAACCTGTTGCACTTTCTGGCGGGCTCCTGCGAAGTCCCGTTTCTTAATATCCAGGCGAGCCTGGCGTAACAGTTCGGTAGCCTGTTCTTTGGAAGCTCCCTCAGCCGCAGTCATCTGTGCAGAACCCGTATTTCCTGTAGCAGCAAGAGAACCGGCACCAGACTGGGCGCGTTTAATCTCGTCGAGCACCAGTTCAGGGCGATCATCAAACAGTCGATAGGCGACATCCAGTTGACTGGCCTGCTGTGCCAGAGCACGTGCGGAATCCAGTCGACCTGACTGCAGTTCTGCGCGAGCCTGCTGCAGCAGTCGAGCTGCCTGGTCTTTTTCAGAAGACCCAGCGGAAGACTGTGCGACTGGTTGTTCTGGTTCTGATTTACCGGCGAAAATCTTGGTACCGGTTTTACGTTCAATTTCAGACAGAATATGTTGAGGGCGTTCTTCAAACAGTTTGTAGGCTACATCATAATCCTGTGCCTGCAATGCGAGGGTACGGGCATCATCATAGTTGCCGGAATTTAACGATTGTCGAGCCTGTTTAAGGAGTACAGCGGCCTGCTCTTTTTCAGTCAGTTTTCTGTCCTGGCTTCCATCAAATGGATTTGCAGCGGAAGGTGAGAAGGGATTGCTTCCTGCTGGTTCTTCTATACCGGCGACCTGCATTACCTGCGAGTTCTGACTGGCAAATCCGCCAGCCTGTTGAATGGGAGCATTTTTCTGCATGCGTTGTTCTGCGCGAGCGATGGCTGCGAGGACCTGTTCGGGACGTTCTTCAAACGGACCGTATTCCAGCCGCATGGCTGCTGCCTGGCCTGCCTTCTGACGGGCTTTGGCCAGTTCATTCAGCTTAAGATCTTCACGAGCGGACTGAAGTAACTGTCGTGCCAGTTGCTTCTGTTCTTCCGGAGACTTTCCGGTATGACTCGAAAAGTTCGTCGTGTATTCGGTGTCGGAAGCAGGAGACTGTGCTCGGACAATCTGTTTTTCCCGGGGAGCAGCCGCCCTTGTACGAGCCCTGCCCAGGTACTCGTTCATTTTGCGGAACTCAGCGGAGGACAGTCGTCCCGGAGAGACAGAGGCTTTTTCGAGCACCTCTACCGCTTCGGCGTATTGTCCTCGTTCATAATACTGAGTCCCCAGACTCAGATAGTAACGAGCTGAGCGTAGTTGACGCCCAGAAACAGGCTGACCGTTATTCTCGACATCAGCAGCGACCTTCCTGGTCGTGTTGCCGAGATTGGCCAGCCACATTGACGCTGCGATCAACGTCGTACAGGCCAGTACTCCAAATGCCTTGCCCAATGTAGGTCCCTCCTTCAAGCCAGAACACCAACTGTGATTATGTTTTTTTTGAGGAGTCATCATGACTTCCAACTCGCTATCTATCTATGGGTAGGATTTTAGTCCGAATTCTGGATTTAGTGCCATACGAGTTTAGCAGGACCAACCAGGATTCCAGAAAAACGAAACGCTATTGAATGTTTGCCCTCGGGCAAAATTTAACAAACGATTGTCAGAGAAATGATAGTGTGATTTGATTTATTGAGAGTAGAGAGAAGTGTGTGCGGGTAATAATCGATTTGTCGTTTTCAGGTCAATATGATTTTGACAAATTTTTCAATTTAATTTGCATGGTTTTCAAAATACTTTTTTAGTCTGTATTTCATGAAGCATTTCTTAACAGTGGCTTCATTTTTACTCTTCAGGACTCTTCTTAATTTGTAACTTTTTCATCTTCTGTTTCGTATTCAAACATCGATTCGATGATTGCTTTTTTGAAGAGTTGATCAAGTGTTTCTCTGGTTGCTTTCATACGGGCATCATTTACCATGGATTGTTCCAGTTGGGCCTGCACATCAGCAAAGGGAGTATGACCTGCCTCTTTTCGATCTAACACTTTTACGATCTGAAAAGAGTCATCAGTTTCGAAGACCTGGCTTGTCTGTCCAACCGGCAAATCAAATAACGCCGCTTCGACTTCTGAATCAGCCAGGCTGCCTCGTCCAGTCCAACCCCATTGCCCTTTCTTCTCAGCCCGTGGTCCATCTGAATATTTTTCGGCCAGGGTGCCAAAATTTTCTCCCGCCTGCAGCTTATGGATGACTTCATCCAGGACGCCGACGGCTTTGTCTTTGCCACCATGTTTTGCATAACTGATCCGAATTCGTTGCCAGCGGGCTTTGGCCGGGTAGGCATATTCATCCAGATTGGATTTGTAACGCGCCAGAACTTCTTCACGACTGAAATCATTCTTTGATTTCGCTTTGACAGCCATGAACTGCAGGGCAGACTGTTGCTTCATGAACAGTTCTTTCTCATAGTACAGCGAACGGCCCTGCTGGTTCAGTTTCTCCTCTAGTTCCTGGGGAGAACTGGCTCCCACAGCCTTTTGCAGTTCCGGAATTCGTTCTTCATCAAATGCTTTGTCCAGATGTTCCTGGAGCATAGCCAGCTGTTCTTTTTTGAGAGTGGTTTTCATCTCGTGAATCAGCAGTTGACGTTCGATGTGAGATTTCAGGTCTCGCTTCACCAGCGCTTTGCGCAGTTTCTGGTACTCTTCGGGCGGCATTCTCTGTTCCGCCTGCTTCAGCTGAAAGTCATACACGCCGATAATATCCGAGACAAAAAGAGGTGTCCCGTTGACCATTGCAACGACCGTGCTGTCTTTTAATTCCTCGACCGATTCATCGACAGCGCTGGCAGTGGAAGTATCTGAAGAAGAGGCGACAGTGATCACCGGTGATTCGAAGGGATTATCAGATTCCTGGAAGTCACCTTCCAGAATACTTTTTCTTTCTTTAGACCGGCTCGCCATCTGCGTGTGTTCCAGCTTCTGCTGTTTCAGAGCGGACTCAAGACGTGGAGGGGGCGGCCCCAGCACAGGGTTGTCGACTTTAGGAGTCGTTTCACACCCCACAATGCTGATAAAAGCAATCATCAATAAATATATTTGCGCGTAGCGCATCAAGATGCATCCTGCATGATGAACGAATTATTTACCGGGAATTAGAGAGACATTCAGTATTTGACTTTTGAAATCAGCCCGAATTACAAAGGAGGTGTAAGGAAGGGAGACAGACTGATTCCGGATTCTCATCACCCACTTCAGTAACCAGTGAACGTTTTGGAGAGTTCATCAGTTGAACCTGTCAGGGTGATGTTGCAGGATTATAGGCGGGATCAAAAGATTGTTGCAATACCGTTTTAAGCTCCTGCATCACCTCTTCCAAATTCTCTGCTGAAATCGGCAATGGAATGTATGCTGACTTCTGATCTACGATCCGGACGGGAATCCGGTCCTGATTGCTTTTCGACAATGCCAGGATGTGATTTTTGTCTCGATAGCCCAGTACTGCGAAGTTATTTTCCAGTCGAATACTGTCAACCTGCCAGCGTTGTGACAGAATTTGTAATTCTTTCAAAATCAATAATTGTCGCGCAGGATGCGGAATGGGACCAAAACGATCTTCCATTTCTTCTTCGAGGGCGTTCAACTCCTCAAGAGATCGCACCGCTGAAAGTTTACGATAGAGTTCGATTTTAATGCGACCGGGAGGAATATAATCGGAAGGCAGATACGCAGTGCAAGGCAGGTCAATTGCCACGTGATGATGTTCACGAATGGGTTCATTTTTCAGTTTTCTGCAGGCATTTTCCAGTAACTGGCAATACAATTCGTAACCGACGGCTGCAATATGCCCGCTCTGTTCGGTTCCCAGGATATTTCCGGCGCCGCGAATTTCAAGATCGCGCATCGCGATCTTGAAGCCGGCTCCCAGTTCACTGTACTCTTCAATTGCTTTCAGTCGTTTGGCGGCAATCGGCGTCAGTATCTGACCATCGCGCAACAGCAGATAGCAATAGGCCCGATGGTGCGAGCGTCCCACACGACCTCGCAACTGATGCAGGTCGGATAAACCGTGGTTTCCCGCATCATGAATAAAAATCGTATTGGCATTCGGAATATCCAACCCGCTTTCAATAATCGTCGTGCAGACAAAGATATCAACCTTGCCGGATACGAAGTTCAACATCGCGGCTTCCAGCTCTGTCTCTTTCATCTGTCCGTGGCCGATTCCAATACTCGCTTCCGGTACGATCTGCTGGATTCGATCGGCGTATTTCTGCAGATCATGCACGCGATTATGCACGAAATAAACCTGTCCATTGCGGTTCAGTTCCCGGACCATCGCATGCCGAATCAGCTCTGGATCAAAACGGGTAATCCTGGTTTCAATGGGAACACGATCGCGGGGCGCTGTCGTCAGATTGGAAATATCACGAATCCCCAGCAGTGACATATGCAGTGTTCGCGGGACAGGGGTGGCGCTCAAGGTCAGTACATCGATCTGCAGTCGCAGACGCTTCAGCATCTCTTTGGCTTCGACGCCGAAACGCTGCTCTTCATCAATGATCAGCAGTCCCAGATCTTTAAACTTGATGTCCTTCTGAATCAGGCGATGTGTGCCGATCACCAGGTCAACACTCCCGGCAGCCATTCCTTCCAGAATCGCCCGCTGTTCTTTTTTGGATTTAAAGCGGGACAGTCCTTCAATAGTAATCGGATAGTCGGCCATTCTTTCACTGAAAGTACGCGTGTGCTGTTCTGCGAGCACAGTCGTCGGCACCAGGACAGCGACCTGCTTACCCGCATCAATGGCTTTGAAGGCGGCACGGATGGCGACTTCTGTTTTTCCATATCCGACATCGCCGCAGATCAGGCGATCCATGGGCTGTGCCCGTTCCATGTCATGACGCACATCGCTGATGGCGTGCAGCTGGTCGGAGGTTTCCGTATAGGGAAACGAAGCTTCAAACTCTTTCTGCCAGTGACTGTCGGGAGGATATGAGATACCAGGTTGTCCCGAGCGCTGCGCCTGCAGACGCAGCATATCACTGGCCATATCACGGACTGCTTCCGCTGCTTTTTCTTTTTTGCTGGCCCAGCTTTTCGTCCCCAGCTTTGACAACCGGGGGACATGCTTGCCTCCACCAATATATTTCTGAACCAGGTGCACCAGAGAAACGGGAACGTACATCTGCACTTTATCACGAAACTCCAGGGAGAGATGTTCTTCCCGATACCCTTCTTTCTCCAGCAGTTCCAAACCACGAAAACGGGCGATTCCATGTGACAGATGAACGACAAAATCACCCACATTCAAGTCCAGAAAACTGTCGATCGCCCGACTCTCGACCTTTCGTTTTCGAGGCTTGTGCCTGATATCAGCCCGGCCGAACAACTCGTGATCACTGAGTACCACCAGATGTTCGGGAACGATACGAAATCCCAGCGCCAGGTTACCAATGCAGGTTTTCACGCGTTCAGAAAGATCCAGCTCAGACTCATCCAGCAACTCCTGTAAACGATCCTGCTCGCCCTGATTATGACAGCAGATCAGTACGGTATCCTGCGGACCGATGATCGATGCCAGTTCCTCCAGCATTTCCGACTTGGACCGGGTGAACCGCTCTACCGATTCAATCTGCAGATGACAGGATATTTCGGTCGATTCCGCAGAGATCGGTGCAATGGTGACTGATGGAAAATCGGTACAGCGCGCCATGGTCGCCGGCACACTGAACAGCCCGCGTGGGTTTTCCAGGCGATCAAGATAACGTTTGCCTTCGTCGATCAGTTCGGGGAGTTCAATCAGCGCAATACAGGCCTCAGGCGGCAGATTATCCAACAGGCTTTCAGAAGTGGTCCCATCTTCATCCCGGTTGGGAGTTTGCAATTGCCGTCCGGACACAGAGGCAGGCACAGGCGAAATCAAAGTCAGGTCGACCTGCTGACAGGTTTCGAGAGTCCGCTGCGTTTCCACATCGAACTGTCTGATCGACTCCACTTCATCCCCGAAGAATTCAATGCGAATCGGCAGTGCAGAATCTGGAGAATAAAGATCCAGAATCCCGCCATGCATACTGAATTCACCGGGAAGCTGGATTGCCGTGGTCCGCTCAAAACCGCGCTCCAGTAACCATTTCATAAAAGCATCAGTATCGATTTCATCGCCAACCTGAATCCGACGCGTCGCCGCTTCCCGTTGTTTTCGACTCGGCACAGGCTGCAGCAGGGCAGGAAACGATGTGACAATCACCTGGGGAGTGGACTCATTTCCCCCTGAATGCTGCAATTGACTGAGTACCCGCAGACGTCCGCCAAATACCGTATCGGCAACATCATGCTCGTCCGGCAAAGTCTCCCAGGCAGGAAAGATTTCGGGGATCGTACCCAGAAAACTGGCCAGGTCACCTGTAAATTCATCGATTTCAGAGAGACGTGGCAGCACGATCAGCAGCACGGAATCCAGAGCAGTAGCAATACTTGCCGCCGCCAGCGCGCAAGATCCTCCCCAGGCTCCGTCAATTGTTCCACTCTGTCCGGATCGCAGAGCCGCTGTTACCGCGGCAAATCCATCGCTACGACTGAGAACGGGAACCAGATCCTGCATCGACTGAATCTGACTGTCACGGGGTGTCATCATGTTCGGGAACATTTTAGCAGGCGGCACCAGATTGTCACGTGCCTGCTGCCGAAAAACCGTTTCTGATGTTCGATTTGGGTCAATCCGACGTGACTTCATCCGGAGTCAGAGTTACGATAGAGGGCTGATTAATCAGTTGATCGCAAACCCTGTTGAATGGGGTTTGCGCCAGTTGCTTACCCGCTATTTCCAGTATGAAGGATGCAAAGTGTCTGAAAGCTTAGATGTCAATGTCGCTCTGGGGCCACGCAGTTACCATATTTCGGTTGTCAGCAACCAGTTTGCTCAGTTCGCTGACACTCTGGAAACCTGGATGAACCAGAGTCCTGCTTACCGGAATGCGCTGGCCGATGGCAGTAAGACGGCATTGATCATCACAGACAGAAATCTTGCGACGCTGCACACACCTCAACTCGAAAACAGTCTTAAATCAAAAGACTGGAAATTTGAAACCGCGATTATTGAACCGGGTGAGAAATCAAAATCACTCGAAGTGATTTCCGGCCTTTACGATAAACTGGTCGCCATGAAAGCGGATCGACAAACCGTACTGATCGCCGTGGGTGGAGGCGTGACGGGAGATGCTGCCGGTTTTGTCGCAGCAACTTACGTTCGTGGACTTCCCTTTGTCCAGGTTCCGACTTCGCTTCTGGCCCATGTAGACAGCTCGGTCGGAGGTAAAGTAGGGGTGAACCATCCTCAGGCCAAGAATCTGATTGGTGCATTCTACCAGCCGCTGGGTGTTTTCATTGATACGTCAACACTGGAAACTCTGCCCGTCAGGGATTATCGCAGTGGTCTGGCAGAAGTGGTGAAGTATGGTGTGATCCTGGATTCCCGCTTCTTCCATTATCTCGAGCAGAATATTGCAGCATTGAATCAGCGCGATCCTGATGTACTGCGTAAGGTTATCGCCCGCAGTTGTGAACTCAAAGCGGAAGTTGTGGAGCAGGATGAACATGAACGTTCCGGGCTGCGTGCAATTCTGAACTATGGACATACCTTTGCACATGCGTTTGAAGCACTCTGTGGTTACGGCGAACTGATGCATGGCGAAGCGGTTTCCATTGGTATGATCTATGCCAGCTATCTCGCTGAGAAACTGGACCTGATTTCCCACCAGGAAACAGAGCGTCAAATCCATCTACTGGAAGCCCTTGGCCTGCCGGTACTTCTGCCGAAAGGGACACGGCTGGATGCAGACCAGATCATCGACCGCATGAAACTCGATAAAAAAACCGTGGGTGGAAAACTTCGATTTGTACTTCCAACGTCTCTGGGCCGCGTGGAAGTGTTCAAAGAAATCCCGGAAAGCCTGGTCCGGGAAGTTCTGGATGAATTAGCACACCCTGCCGCATCAGATGGCGATTTTCAGATCTAGATCGCGTCACATTTAACCATAACGTCTCCCGATCTCTGATACTCGATTCAAATGTCTCTGGAGACGCTACAGTAAAACCCAGGCACAGTTTAGCCCTGGTCCTCAATACTCCAGGACTGTCAGACAACATCGCTTTTTAGCAATTCTTCCAGTATGTCTGTGTTTTTTCCACAGGAAATGCGTAGACAGCGTCCCAACCTGCAGAGTTATACCTCACATCCCATATCATACTTCCACGGAACAGACACATACTGAAGTGCAAATTTTCCTGAATTTCCTGCCAGTTTTATTCTCTCAAACGGCACAGGCAGTACAGTTCCTACATAAAACATCTTCGACTGTATTTGTTTCTAATGATCTTGCTCCATCGCTGAATCCGGATACTAACCTTTGCTGCAGGCCATCTGAATTTTTTCAGAATCATTGTGCCACAGTGTAACTTCATTTCCCGCAATCAGCGTTTGAAGTGCGCTCAATCCCGATACGGAAGAAAGTAGATGTCGAATACAAATACAACGCAGAATTCAGGACAGTGGCGTCTGATTGATGCTGATCAGGTTCTGGACATGGTACTCGGAGATACAGAGTTTCTCGATGAAATGATTGATCTCTTTCTGAGCACTGTTCCTGAGCAGATGTGTGAAATCAGTCTGGCAATCGAACGAAAAGAAGCAGCAGCTTTAGCCAGTACAGCACATGGATTTAAAGGTACGGTGGCCAACTACACTAAAGGAGAACCCTACCTGCTGTTGCAGGTACTGGAAGATGACGGAAAGTCGAATCGGCTACAGGATGCTTCTATCAGTTACGCTGCGTTAGAGAATGAAATGCAGGAATTGATCAGTGAACTGAATATGCTGATGGCTCAACTGAGCCGGTAAAAGCTTTATCCGCTAAATATGGTTTTAAACCAAAGGTTGATCTGATGAAAATTTTAGTTGTCGATGATGTCGGTTATTCCTGTCATTTTCATGCGAGACTCATCGAAAAGTTCGGTTACCGCTGTTGTTCAGCAACATCCGGTTTTGAAGCTTTAAATCTGCTGAAAACCGATAATGATATCAATATTGTTATTACCGACCTGATGATGCGGGGTATGGATGGTGTGGATTTATTCAAAGAAGCCGAGCATCTGGAACGATTCACTGACGACGGCCCATTAGATCCGCCCCAGTTTATCTTAATGACTGCTTTACGACTGGAAAAGAATTCCAACGACAAAGATATTCAACGACTGAAACTGGCACAGGAACTGGGCGTATCCAAAATCATGTTCAAACCACTGGATCAGGATGAACTTCATGACACAATAAAAGACATGGTCATGGGGGCTCCCGAAGGTTCGGTAAACAACCAATCTGTCGATTTATATACGCCAGCTCAAAAGATCAAAGACGCGGTCAAAGAGATCATCAAATCAGGAAATCCCGGCGCTGCGGAACAATTCATTGAATGCCTGAATGGGGAAGTGAATGCATTGCAGGAATTTTTGTCTAAAATGGAAACCGTTCAAAATCAATAGTTTACAAAACACCACATTACACAAAAAACCTGAATATGCAATTTCAATTAAGGAGGTATTTGACTGTAAGTGAATGAGACCTATAGTTGGGTAGTCATAAAAAACACTTGATGCTTGCTCCCATCAGGTAAACAATTTTTTACATCTCTGAAAATGGGTATCTCCCATGAGTCTGATAAATCTGGATCAGTATACTATAAAACAGAATCGGGCTGTCTCACGCATCCTGGACACACTGGATCGCATTGACCAGCGAACAAGCCTGCACTATTCCGAAAAGCGGGTGCACGAAAGGAAAGATTTTCGAGGAACTGTGTGGATCTCACTGCCGGACAGCAATGCTGTGGACGAGCAGGAATCCACTACCATCAAGGTCTGGTCTCGCTCGATCTCCCAGTCCGGTCTTTCCTTCATTTACCCGTTTCCCATTAACCTGAACAATATTATGGTAGGCGTGCCTGTGCAGCAAACGCAGATCGCCTGGTTTCGTTCTGAAATTGTGAGACAAAAAGAGATTCAGGAAGAGCAATTCTGGGAATTTGGAGTTCGATTTCTGGGAAAAGTGATTACCTGAAACTGCTTCAGTGGTGCGGCTCCCGGTTGGATTTCGAGAGTCCCGGAAGCTATGATTCAGAGCTTAACCTCGACACCTTATCTCGCTGAACCAGAGCATCGATCAAATCGAATTGAACGGAAACATACCGGTAATGGAAGACCTCGCTGGCCTCTTGCACAAAAATCTGACTGGGATACAAAATCGGATCCAGACGGCGTGTATCAGAGCGCAGCGTGCTCCCGAATCGGTAACCCTTATCGGCGTGACCAAATACGCCCGACTGGACTGGGCCACCGAGCTGATCAAACTTGGTTGCCGGGATCTGGCAGAAAGCCGTACGCAGCAACTCGCAGAGCGGGCTGAGCTTCTCCCCTCGGATTTACACTGGCATTTCATTGGTCCTCTGCAACGCAATAAAGTCAGACGAACAATCCAATACAGTTGGCTGATTCACTCGGTCGATTCAGAAAAATTGCTGAAAACCATCGATCGTGTCGCAGGGGAATCTAAACAGAACCCACGTATTCTGATCGAGGTGAATCTTTCAGGGGAAGCAAATAAAAAAGGATTTCAGAAAACAGAACTATTGCGTCTGTGGCCTTCTCTCTGTCGCACCAGCCACGCCCAGATCAGTGGTCTGATGACCATGGCCCCCCATGTGGATGATCCTGAACTGGCGCGTCCGGTTTTTCGTGAGTTGTCTGAGTTGCGTGATTCTCTGCAGGCAATTTCTCCAGAACAGATCAGACTTCAGGAACTCTCAATGGGCATGAGTGGCGATTTCGAGGTGGGCATTGAAGAAGGGGCCACTCTGGTACGAGTCGGTAGTGCCCTGTTTGAAGGGCTGGACACCTTAACCTGAACTTGAGAATTCAAAGTGAATCTGGCATTAAAACTGGAAATGGACGGCACTGCAATTCTACTGCCGGTTCGTGCGCAACCCCGATCCAGCAAGAACAGGATTGAAGGCGTTCATGAAGGCCGGCTCAAAGTCTGCGTCACACAGGTCCCTGAAAAAGGGAAGGCCAATAAAGCTTTGCTGAAAGTTCTCCAGACGGCGCTCAAATTGAAACGATCGCAAATTGAGTTATACAAAGGGGAAACGGCGGCATTAAAGATCTTTCGAATTCACGAAATTTCCCGAGACGAGTTATATACACGAATCGCAGATGCAGCAGGACAGTCCCAATAATTTCAGTTTTCCATGATGTGCGTTCCCCAGCGTATCTCCAGACATCAATTTTTACAAAAACCCGGAAAGCAAATTTAACGCCCTGCGAGACAGGATTCGGTCAACATAGATTGCAGCCGCTCAGACAGGGTCATATAATTATCGGTGCATCCGTGTCTTACCCCCAGAGGTCACTATTCCATTCCTGAATCAAACTTCATGGAAAAACTGTGGCGACCTCTCAAACGAAAAGTGCATCCCATTAAACCACAGTGTCTCTCTCCCAATGATACTCGACCCCCATTGCCCTGGAGACGCTACAGTAAACCTGGACACAGGCTGGATTCCCTCCTCGCCTGAAGATCTCAAAAAGGACTATTTGATTATGAGCAACTCGATGCCTGTTCGCCTGCTGCTGGGCGCCATACTGGTTTGTGGACTTTCCCTGTCAGCGAAAGCAAACGAACCAACAAAACTTTCTGACTCCTGGGAACAGTGGAGAGGTCCTGATCGTCAAAACCATTCTGCCGATACCGGTCTGCTCGATGACTGGAATGCTACTCCTCCCAAACTGATCTGGACCGCCAGTGGCATGGGCAAAGGATACGCCAGTGTTTCGATCAAGGATAACCGGCTGTTCACAACTGGAAACCTCCCCGAAGGTCAGGCCGTCATCGCCGTCAACACCGATGATGGCAAGATCCTGTGGAAAACCAACCTGCTGGAACTGAATCCCGAACATGGTTACCCCGGTGCACGCTGCACACCTTCCATTGATGGCGAGCGTCTGTATGCGATTGCCTCTAATGGAGCCATCTTCTGTTTGAGTGTTGCCGATGGTGAAATCATCTGGCAGAAAAACTTCGAAGAGGAGTGGGATGGAAAAATGATGTCCAAATGGGGCTTTTCTGAATCTCCGCTGATCGACGGTGACCTCGTCTTATGCACCCCGGGCGGAAAAAATGCCATGATGGTGGCCCTCGACAAAACAACGGGCAAGGAAGTCTGGAAAACCTCAGTAAACGATCTGGGGGAACTGGGCAAAGACGGAGCCGGGTACTCTTCCATCGTAATTTCGAATGGGGCCGGCGTTAAACAGTATGTCCAGCTAACCGGACGTGGCGTCATTGGAGTACGAGCCAGTGATGGCAAACTTTTGTGGAACTATAATCCGGTTGCCAACAAAGTGGCGAATATCCCGACTCCCATCATCTCAGGCGACTACGTCTTCTGTTCAACCGGCTATGGAACCGGTAGCGCACTCTTGAAACTGACCAAAGATGGAGACGGAGTCGATGCGGAAGAAGTATATTTTCTCAAAGCCAAAACCATGCAGAACCACCATGGGGGTATGATCCTGTATAAAGATCATATCTACTGTGGACACGGTCATAATAATGGATTACCACTCTGCCTGAATCTCAAGTCAGGAAAAGTCGTCTGGGGCGGAGATATCCGCGGGGAAGGCAGTGGATCAGCGGCTGTGTTATTTGCAGACGGAAACCTGATCTTCCGTTATGAAAATGGTGAAATTGCATTAGTGGAAGCCACGACAGAAGGTTACAAACTGAAAGGTTCTTTCAGACCGGACCAGGTACTGGGTAAAGCCTGGGCGCATCCTGTTGTATGTGGCGGAAAGCTCTACCTGCGAGAGCAGGATGTGCTGATGTGTTACGACCTGCGAAAGTAAGTCCTTAACACAACTACTACTGAAATAAAAAAGCTCTGTCGAATGGATCGGTAGAGCTTTTATTTTTTATACCCCGTATTAACCAGCCGTGTTTTTAAACCGACTCAGATCGATTTTCCCGTTGCCTTCCACAGGCAGCTTGCCATTCGGACAGTAACGGGAACGAGCCACACTGGACGCAATGTTATATGTATAGACAGCGTCTTCCCGGATCAGAAAGATCACGGTCCCCTTGTTCTGGGCACCGACCTTATCCAGCAGTTCGACGAAGGGCAGGCTCTTCCGGAGATCATCACGTCGGACATGCAGGTCTTTCGCAGGCCCATCCAGAACGACGATTCCGTTTTTGGTACATTCAATAAACGTGGGATTCAGATCCACGCCCGACCCGCCCGGTTGAATACGAACTTCTGCAGCGACCGGGTTTTCCCGTTTATTCAATTCGATTTTGAGCTTATCAATTTCCTTTTGCAGCGTCATCGGCTCGTCTTTGATTTCAGCAATCCGTTTTTCAAGACGATTGGCTTCCGCCAGCAGTTTGACTTTCTCTTCCGGACTGACATCCGTTGGAATCTTGCTTTTTTCCTGCTTGAGTTTTTTAAGTTCCTCCAGAGCCAGAATCAGATCGCGATTCAGTTTTGACAAGTCTTCAACCTGACTCTGAACCTGTTCCAGTTCCTGCTGTTTCTCGGTAATATCCTTCTGGTCTTTTTCAAACTCTTCCACGCGCTTCAGGGAATCATCCTGTTGATCCATCTGGCTGAGTGCCATGGCTGTGATCATCAGTGTCAAAACACCAATCACACACGCCAGAATACTCAGAAACGGAAACAGGGAAACCGTTTCTTCACTATCCTTCTTCTTTCTACCCACGTTATCTTACTCTCTTCGAATTCCCGAATAATCCCCAGCGTTTGCGAGGAGCTTCCACCTGCTGGATCAGCACCTGCTTTTCGCCCAGGCTCGTCAAAACCGTATTCAGGCCGTTTAATCCCTGCTGTACGCCATTGAAAGACTGGGATAAGACGCCGGCGGCCTCAGCCATTTCCGTCGCTTCGCCATTCATTTTTTCCAGATGTGACGTGTGGGCGGACTGCAGCGCGGTCATTTTCTCTTCCACGCTTTCCAGGTGCTTCATTACCTGTTGCACCTCTGCCAGTTGTGCTTCCTGCTGCTCTCGAATTTTATCATCGATTGTGCCCCAGGATTTGACAACCTGCTGTGACAGCGTATTCCCAATGCCTTCCAGTTTCTCGATCCAGGTCTGTAACTCCGCATGATGGTTCGCCATCGCTTTATCGATGGTCCGCTGAATCAGACGTCGATGATCTTTCTCGTCACCCCCGCCACCTGCCTGATCGTTCTCTTTCAGCCGTTTCAACAGGTTTTCGTTACAGTATTCATCAACCCAGTTCAGCAGATCCTCTTCCGATTTCTGCATGGAACTGCTGGGAAACATCACCAGCATACTCATTACCAGCGCGACCAGTGTCGTATCAAAAGCTGTGGATAGACCGCCCGTCACACTTCCCAGAGATTCTTTCAGAGCAGAGATGTCAGTGGCATCATCCATCCCTCCGGAAAAGCCGCCCACAGCGGCACTAATTCCGATCACAGTTCCGATGAACCCCAGAATCGGGATGGCCCAGATGAATACTTTGAGAATGGTATAGCTGGAATCGACGGCCGTTGCATCGATTTCTGATTGAGACTGCAGACGGTTGGAAACTTCAGAACTGCTTTTCAAGACCCTGAAATGCTCCAGCCCTCGTAAAACCCGGTTTACCAGAAAACTTTCACGCGGATCCACGGGCAGGTTTTTGACATGCTCAATGAATTTGGCAACAGTCTTCTCGGAAATATCCTCAGAAATATCGGTCGGCAGCGTATCGAACAGCATCGAATCTTTCTGTTTGCCCAGCTTCTGGTATTTCAAAATCAGAATCGTGGCAGACCAGCTCATCAGAAAAACCAGCGCAAAGGGGACCCAGCCACGATCCAGAAACAATTCACCGAGGTAATATTTCCGGAAAGGAAACATCAATGCGATAAATGCGACAGAGGCACCAACCGCTATGATGCCGCTCTTGGAGAGACTGACCTCAGTACCATCGGCCCAGCCACTGGAAACATTCTTATTTCCACTGCGACTGCTGCCGGAAGGTCGACTGGAACTGGTTGAACCGGATGAACTGGAAGTGTTGACATCGATCGAAGTATCGATAATCGGTGTCTCAGGTTTTTTGACCAGCATCGTATGGTGACAATAGGGACAACGAACTTTTTTACCCACGTTTTCATCGCGGACTTTGAGCTTTTTAGAACATTTTTCACAGGGAAACTGGAAATACATTGAGGAAACCCCAGGGCGTAGTAAACTTTAGTGTAGCACTGAGCCTTTCTTTTAAGCCTCAGCTGTAATTCATACAGAATAGTTTAGCCAAGCAGCCTCTGTCCCAAAAGTCAACGGCCTGCCGCAATCATCTAAACATGACAAACAACCCCCTTTCCCGCTGTTTTTTCCTGATATTGAACCATTCACGCTGATTGGACCTGCGGTTCCGCTGGAAATAGAATTCTGAGACTCCCCTTGTTTATTGAGTTCTAAATACGTCAGAATACACGAGATAAGAACTATTCGTTATAATGGCCGAGTAGAGAATGTTATCAATTGAAAACCGTTCAAGCTTTCCGTTGACCGCTTTTGAGCGGAGAGTCAAACCTTAAAGTATAGAAAACAAATTCATGTCTGCAGATTCCGTTGAAACCACCAGCCGCTACTGGGCCGGATTCGACCTGGGTGGCACCAAAATGCTGGCCAAAATTTTTGACTCAGAATATAAAACCCTCGGAAAAAAACGGAGAAAAACCAAAGGTCATACAGGGGTCGAAATGGGGCTGGAACGCATGGTCCAGACGATTCATCAGGCTTTGGAAGAAGCCAGTTTGACCCCCTCCGACCTGGCAGGCATTGGAGTCGGTTGTCCCGGGCCCCTGGAACTGCAGGCGGGAATTATCTTCGAAGCCCCCAATCTGGGCTGGTATAACGCTCCCGTGAAAGACGTACTGGAAAAAGAATTCGGTTGTCCGGTTGTGATCTGTAACGATGTCGATGCCGGCGTCTATGGCGAATATCGTTTCGGCGCTGGCAAAGGTGCCCAGTCTGTCATGGGAATATTCCCGGGAACAGGCATTGGCGGTGGTGCCGTCTACCGTGGGCAACTGATTCAGGGCAGCATAAGTTCCTGCATGGAAATCGGACATATCAAAGTCCTTTTGGAAGGTCCCGAATGCGGGTGCGGGCAACATGGTTGCCTGGAAGTACTGGCGAGTCGGCTGGCAATCTCTGCCGCGGCAGCACAGGCTGCTTACCGCGGTGATGCACCGGTCCTGCGTTCCATGGTGGGTACCGACCTGTCAGACATTCGCAGTGGTATCCTTGCATCGGCGATCAAAGGAGGCGACGAGAGTGTCAAGAATATCATCCTGCGGGCGGCGGAGTACATTGGAATCGCTGCCGGAAACCTCGTCCACACTTTTTCCCCGGAAATCATCGTCCTGGGTGGAGGTCTGGTGGAAGCCATGCCCGAATTGATTGTGCCGGCGGTGACCGAAGCCACCCGACGCAATGTGATGCCGACTTTCAAAGACTCATTCAAAGTTGTCGCCGCTCAACTGGGGGATGATTCCTCTGTCATGGGGGTTGCCGCCTGGGCCCAGAACGTCATTCAGCAAAACTCTTCGATGAGAATTGAAACGCAGGTATGAACACAAAAGATTCACCGCCGACTGAGGCATCTCCGGGTTCCAGTCGACTGGAGTCTGGCACAAATCAGTTGATTGCCGTCATCGATATCGGCACTGGCGCCATCCGTATGGCCATTGCTGAGATCAAAGAAGATGGCTCTGTTTATGCATTGGAACGTCTCTCCCAGGCAGTGACACTGGGAAAAGATACTTTTCAGACACGGAATATTCAGAAGTCGACGATGGAAGAGTGTGTACGCATCCTCAAAAGCTACCGTCGGCGACTGGATGAATATCAGATCACGCGCGACGATCAGATACGGGTGGCAGCCACCAGCGCGGTCCGGGAAGCGGACAATCGACTCGCATTCACCGACCGCATTTTCATAGCAACCGGATTTGAAGTCTCCCCCCTTGATGAAGCCGAAGTCAATCGAATTACTTACCAGGGAATTCGCCCTTATCTGGCGGCTAAACCAAACCTGGATGAAGCACAAACGATCGTTACGGAAATTGGTGGAGGCACAACCGAGCTGCTGCTTGTACAGAAAGGTAACGTCCTTTTCTCGGGAAACTATCGACTGGGCGCGTTGCGGCTGCGGGAAATGCTTAAGGGGTATCGTGTTCCTTTATCCAAGGAACGCACGATTATGGAGAATCAGATCTCACGTGTGATCCAGCAGATCGTCCACGAAGTACCCGTCGACAAATCCGTCAAACTGGTCGTCCTGGGAGGTGATGTCCGCTTTGCATTAGCACAACTCCGCCCGGATGATGAAATCCCGGATCCCGGCAACTCACCCGATGAACTGGATCGACTCAAGGTATCTGAGCTCAGCAAATTTACCGATAAAATCCTGCAGAAGGACGAAGACGAACTGGTCCAGGAATACCACCTGTCATTCACCGATGCAGAAACACTCGGGCCGGCACTGCTCGCCTATACCAAGCTGGCAGAAGCCTACCAACAGAAACACATTTACGTCACCAAAGCCAACTTTCGCGATGGGCTTTTGAAAGAAATGGCCGACCAGAGTAACTGGTCTGAAGAGTTCAATCAGCAGGTGCTTCGCTCCACGATTGACTTTGGAAAACGCTTTGATTTTGACGAAACACATGCCGGCCATGTTGCCTTTCTGGCGGACAAGCTGTTCCAGTCACTACAGAATGAACATAAACTTGACGCGCGGAATCGACTGTTACTGTATATCGCCGCCTACCTGCATGAAATCGGGATCTATGTCAATCAACGCGGCTATCACAAACATTCCATGTACCTGATCAGCAATGGCAATCTGTTTGGCCTCGGGCAGACCGATCTGCTGCTGGTCGCATTGATCGCCCGTTATCATCGCCGGGCTTCCCCCAAAGCGACACACCTGGGTTACAACACACTGGATCGTGTCAGCCGCATTGCCATCGCTAAAATGGCCGCCATCCTGCGGGTCGCTGATGCATTGGACTATTCCTACAGCCAGCGGGTTCAGGAGATTGAATGCGAGATTGACCACGGACAGTTGATTATCTCCATCCCCCATGTGGAAGACGTCTCGCTGGAACAAATCGCGCTCGTCGAAAAAGGCCCGCTGTTTGAAGAAGTGTTCGGGTTGAAAGTTCACTTAAGGAAGAAACAGTAACCTGCCTGGTGATTTTTCAAACACGTACTGAGTTCCTATTCCTACAAACGACAGACTGAAACAACAGGTTGACCATGGCCAACAAAACAACGAATTACTTCAACCGGGAATTAAGCTGGCTGGAATTCAATCAGCGGGTACTGGATGAAGCCCATGATTCAGAAATCCCGTTACTGGAACGACTCAAATTTCTGGCCATCACCAGTTCTAACCTGGACGAATTCTTCATGGTCCGTGTAGGTGGCCTGCACCTGCTGCAGGCCAGTGGAAATAAAAAGGCCGATCCCTCGGGGATGACACCCCGTGAAACACTGGATGCGGTCAGCCTGCGTGCACATCAGATGATGGTGGAACAGTATCGGTGTTTACTCGAAGAAATTGAGCCTCCACTGGCAGCCGCCGGTTTTCAGCGCGTCAACCCACAGGAACTCTCTGATTCACAGCGGCGGATTGTCGAGCATGTTTTCCGGGATGAAATCTATCCCGTGCTCACACCGATGGCGGTGACTTCCGATATGGAATTCCCCTACCTGGTGAACCACACGTTGAACCTCGTCGTACGACTCGCCCCTGATGACAAAGGAAAGGGGAAAGAAAAAAACAAACCGGGTGAAGACCGCTTTGCGATCATTCCTTTTGGCAGAACCGAATTCCGGTTCATTACTCTGCCCTCGGAAGGTGGCTATCAGTATCTGCCGATGGAAGATGCTATCTGCCTGTTTATCGAACAATATTTTCAAGGCGAGCATGTCCTGGAGAGTATCCCTTTTCGTGTAACCAAAAATGCAGATGTCAGCCTGCAGGACGAATTCGCTTCTGACCTGTTGCATCAGATGGAAGACATGCTCGACCAGCGTAAACAGGGGGACTGCATCCGACTGGAAATCGCGGAATCGGTTTCTGTGGAAACGCTGGAATTTCTGGAGCAGGGTCTGGGAGTCCTCGATGAAAATGTATACCGGATCCCTGGACCACTGGACCTGACGGCGTTTATGCGGTTGACTGAGATTTCAGGCTTTGATGCCCAGAAAGATGCCAGTTGGCCACCACAACCTCCCCCGGAGGTCAATCCTCGCATCAGCATGTTTGAAAACATCACCCATCAGGATATCCTGCTGTGTCATCCCTACGAAAGTTTTGAACCCGTTGTACGCCTGGTTGAGGAAGCAGCCGTAGACCCGGACGTGCTGGCAATCAAACAAATTCTGTATCGCACAAGTAAACACAGCCCGATTGTGGCTGCGTTGATTCGCGCCGCTGAACAGGGGAAGCATGTCACCGCGATCGTGGAACTCAAAGCCCGTTTTGATGAAGCGCGGAATATCGAATGGGCCAAAAACCTGGAACATGCCGGGGTGCAGGTCATCTACGGCGTGAAAGGCCTCAAGACACATGCCAAGATCTGTTGTATCATCCGTCGCGAGCCGCACGGTATCCAACGCTACCTGCATTTCGGAACGGGGAACTACAATGATGCGACAGCAAAAATCTACAGTGATATCAGTTACTTCACCAATGATGAAGTGCTGGCGTCTGATGCGATCAACTTTTTCAATTCGATCACTGGTTATTCGATCCCGCAGAAGTATCAGAAGCTGGAAGCAGCCCCTATCAGCCTGCGGGATAAACTGCTTGATCTGATTCATCATGAAACCGAGCGAAAAAAACAGGGTCAGAAAGCCCGGATTGTGGCCAAGGTCAACTCCCTGGTCGACCCGGAAATCATCGAAGCACTGTATGCGGCTTCGGAAGCAGGTGTGAAGATCAAGCTCAATATTCGTGGCATCTGCTGCCTGCGTCCCGGTGTCCCAAAGCTCAGTAAAAATATCGAAGTTGTCAGCATTATCGATCGCTTCCTCGAACATGCGCGAATTTTTTACTTCTATCATGGCGGAGACGAACGCGTCTTTATCTCCAGTGCTGACTGGATGCCCCGCAACCTGGATCGCCGAGTCGAACTGCTTGTTCCCATTGAAGAAGAAAAATGTCAACGCAAGCTAGTCAAAATTCTCAACAGCTACTTTGAAGATAATGCCAAAGCGCGTGTGTTAAACAGTGAGGGAGTTTACGAGCGGATCACTCCCAACAAAGAAAAGAATCTGGTGCGCTGCCAGCAGGTGCTTTACGAAGAAGCCGTCGCCGCTGTTAATCAGGCTGAAAAAGCAGGACGCACCGTCTTTGAACCACATATGGCTCCAGAAGATCAGTAATCACTGCGAACCTGTTTTAGAATCGCGTGTCACTACACAAGAAGACAGTCAACTCAGGACACAAGCCTCATTCGACTGACTTCACTGAACTGGAATTTACAGGAATTTGCATCTTCTTATCCTCTGCAATAAGAATATGTTAGCATTTTCAGTTTTCCCGTTCATGAGAATTTCTGCCGGTTCCTCTGAAATAGGTATTGCCACGATTGAGGGATCTGCAAGAATAGAAGTAGATAATGTATCGCACCCACGCAGTGCGATAGGACTAAAGCCTGTATTCAAATTGGAGCTACAGACCGATGAAGAAACAGGGAGTTTATCCAAGAAAAGGAGGTGATTGAGTGGACAGTTATTGTTGTAGCCAGAAAGGTGGTTGTTCTTAGCGACTACTGGCGGGTTGTCAAAGACAACCACCACTCGTGAGGATCACCTCGATCCAAACGAAAATTAACCGGAGGCTGATCTGCGCCAGCGTAGATCAGCCTCTCTTTATTTCCAGAGAACATGATGCAAAAAAACAGCACCAGAGTCTGACTCCGGTGCTGTTTTTAATTCCTGCATTGTCAGATCAAAACGATCAGACTTCGTTAGGTACCACAAATGGCTCGCGGTACTCGCGGGTCAGATATTTATCTGCTTCTGCATCGTTGACAAACTGTTCCGTCTTGGGATCGAAGTTTAACTGCCGCCCCAGCCGGAAGGCGATGTTCCCCAGGTGGGCAATACCGGAGCTGGTATGTGCTGTCTCAACGGGACCGTTCAAAGTTTCCGCCTTGCGAGAACGAACCGCATTCAGGAAGTTTGTGAAGTGGGGAACGACGGGATCGTCACCACTATTCTTAGGGCCCGGTTCTCCTTTACGTCCCAGGAAGATTTCATAGGAGTTATACCCCTTCACGACCATGTATCCTTCTGATCCGTAGAAGATATTACCTACAGAGGCTCCCCCTTCATCATTGGTCATCCAGGGACGGACTTCAAACTGAATCATTTTATTTTCTTCAGGATAGAAGTAATTGGTGGAAAGCACTTCGGGAGTGACCTTGTCATCATCCCAGAGGAACTTGCCTCCCATCGCGGTAATCTGCGAAGGCAGCTTGACATCCAGCCCCCACAGGCACATATCCGTTTCATGGACCCCCTGGTTTCCGACATCACCATTGCCATAATCCCAGGTCCAATGCCAGTTGTAATGGACATAGCGTTGTGAATAATCGGTTTCCTGCGCCGGTCCCTGCCAGAGATTCCAGTCGAGGTAGGATGGAGCTTTCTCATTCGGTTTGTGGCCAATGGATGGACGCCAGCGAAACACCAGACCGCGTGCCATATAAACATCGCCAATCGTTCCTTTGCGGAGGTGTTCGACACCTTCCTGAATCGCGGGCTGGCTGCGGAGCTGGACGCCATGTTGCACAATCCGCTTGTATTTCTTAGCCGCTTCAATCATTTTGCGGCCTTCAAACAGATTATGGGAACCTGGCTTTTCCACATACACGTCTTTACCAGCCTGGCAGGCCCAGATAGTTGCCAGTGAATGCCAGTGGTTCGGCGTCGCGACCGTTACCACATCAATGTCATCCCGGTCAAAGACCTTTCGCATATCGGTTTCGGTTTCGACCTTACGACCGTATTTCTTTTCAAACTCGGCGGCCCGCTTGGCAAGCACCTGTTCATCGGGATCACACAGCAGCACAACATCTGCGCCTTCGATTTCACCAATCGCTTTAATATGTGTTTTACCGCGTCCATTCACTCCCAGAACGGCAACTCTGATTTTACTGTTGACATCTGCCCGCGCGGTACCAGTCAACAATGAAGTGGCTGCAACCGCCCCTGCACTGGTCTGGAGAAAGCTGCGTCGTGTGACCTCACTCATAATTCACCCTTTATCTTTTGAATAATAAAAACGTCAACCGGTTACAGGCGGAACGATAATAAGCCCCTGACTCAATACGTTATCGTAAGCAGCCTGCCTGCCAAAGTCCAGACTTTCGACAGCCGAACCAGAGTGAACAAAACGGGATTTTTTTCGAAATAGTTTCTCAACGGAAGTCTTAACATTGTTTACTTTTGTCAACAGCTGTCTGCCTGCAGGTACATACTGGATTTTCAGGGTTTCCCAGAATTCCTGAAGCTTCGGAACGGAAGACATGTTGAATTCCCAGAACATCACAGAAAAATCTGTTCAGGGATGAAATACCTTAATCAATGTAGTTGCATGAAGTTCACAATCAAATTCCATCCGTCTCTAATTATTTGTGTGTTATAGTTTTATTGGATGAACCATGAAGAAAAAACCAAACGCAACCTGTCTCTTAATCAAACCTGTGATCGAACCAGCACCGCAGATTCAGTTCACTTGAATTAAAGACGTTTCGAAACGCTCTCCCCTCCATGAGGAGAGCGTTTTATTTTCGAATCACAGTCCCTGTTCAGAAAGAAAACGCCTATGAAAGTGCTTGTCGTCGATGAAGTGGGATATACCTGCTACGTGCATACCAGACTGCTTGAGGAACTGGGGTATCAGGTCATCTGTGCCTCTTCCGGTTTTGAAGCACTCTCGATTCTGGAGATGGACAGTGAAATTAAAATCATGTTCTCCGAACTTGTAATGCGTGAACTGGATGGACTGGAACTGTTCCTTAAGGTTCAGAAGCAGGAACGGTATAATGACGACGGGCAACTGGATTCACCCATGTTCTTTCTGCTCACATCACTTCAACAGGGTAATCAGTCCCACAGTCGTCAGCTGGAACGCCTGGAACTGGCCAAGAAGCTGGGCATCACAGGGGTGATTTACAAAACCCGTGACCGGGAAGAATTAAAACAGGCTTTTAGCCACAGTTTGAAAACGGCTCTGGGAGCACTCTCCGAGTCCGCTCCGCTTGATATTCATTCACCGGCACAACACCTCTGTGAAACCATTACAGAGATCATTGAATCAAAAAACCTGGATGCAGCAGAAGAGTTTTATGATCTGCTCAAATCCCAGACAGAATATCTGGTATACTTTATCGAGAATTCTCAGAAACAGATCGAGACCGCATAACAACCACAGGGTATCATAAATTCTCCGCCGCAAGCCTGGTTGCCCTCACTCTTGCCTCTGCCCCACATTCCTTCCCGCCTGTCACGCCTCAATCAATCATGTGAAATTCATGGCTATCTGACTGCCGACAGGGTAATATTCAAAACAGAGACTTAAAAATCACTGTTCCCTGAGAACTTCCACTGGACCTCTCTTTTACACGAAACCAGAACTCATGGCTGATCAGAAAACACTGCTGGCGATAGGTGCCCACTTTGATGACTGCGTTTATGGTGTTCCCGGCATCATGCTGCAGGCCGTTGCCAAAAATTACCGCGTGGTACAGCTCATCCTCATAGGCGACTACAGTAACTGGCCTCCCACCAAAGGTCGCGAAAAAGAATTCCGCCAGGCAGTCACTCAAATCGCCAGCGAATATGGCGTCGAAACCCGTTTTCTCGACTTCGCCTCGCATCAGTACGACACAAACGCAGAAACCAAACAGAAAGTCGCCGCCGAAGTTTACGAGATCAAACCGGACATCGCACTACAGCTCTGGGAATATGATCATCACCACGATCACACAGTCGCATCGCAGTTGAGTAAAATCGCATTGAATCATGGCGGACGGGTTTTGAACGAAGACCGTTTCCGGGGACCGCGGACCATTTATCATTACGACAACGGTCCAGGCCACACCATCGGCTTCGAACCGGACACCTTTGTGGATGTAACCGAATACTGGCAGAAATCCATGGAATGGCTGGGGCGCTATATGGCATTACAGAGAAATATCAAATACGATCCTTCTCAGACAAACGGTGCCCTGCAGGGGAAAGAGACACTCGCCCGCTATCGCGGACAGACGTGCCGCGTTAAATACGCTGAAGCACTCTGGGCACCCCGCAAGCAGCCCGTCAACATACTTTAGTAACAGACATCCAGTTTAACTTTTAACTCTTCGAACAGAAAACGCATTTCCATGAGCATCGCTGAACATATCAAGTCCTCTCTCCAACTCCCTACCTTTGTGGTCAACGGGTATCTCGAAGACCTGACGGACACCGACCTGCTGGTGCGCCCCACAGAAAAATCCAACCACATCAACTGGCAGTTAGGACATCTGATTCAAAGCGAACAGTTCCATACGTCACAGGTCTGCCCTGACGTGGTACCAGAGCTTCCCGCCGGTTTCAAAGAGCGTTACACAAAAGAGACCGTGTCCAGTGACAATCCTGCCGACTTCCTCAGTAAAGCAGAACTGCTTGAACTGATGCATAAACAACGCGAAGTCACCCTCAACGCTCTGTCGAAGTTCAGTGATGAAGAACTGATGCAGCCCGCTCCGGAATCAGTCAGTTACCTCGGCCCCACAGTGGGATGTGTTTTTGCAGGCGAAGCCACGCACTGGATGATGCACGCCGGTCAATGGTCGGTTATCAGACGTATTCTCGGTAAACCGCCGCTATTTTAAACTTCATTATTCAGAGATGTGCGGAAAATAAATCAGGAGCTTAACTGGTATGCAAGATACTTTTTCCTATGCTTCAACAGAACCTGAATTTGTTCAACCCGATTATCGAAAGTGGGAAGCAGTTCAGATCGGAATGACTCGGGAGGAAGTTGTTGCCTTGCTCGGCCCTCCGCTTGAAGATCCCTATCTCGTTGATCCTTTTTGCTCCTATGGGCATTTACAAATGCCGATGCTTCCCCAGCGACGCACTTATAGATTTTTTAATCGGGTATGTCGAAAACGAGAGGGTCTTTTCGAAAAGTGATCCTTTCAAGGGAAAACTGTCACTTGACGGTACTCCTTCGAAACCAGAAATCATCATTCCTGTTTCAGGAACGGCCTTTACACACTACCCCCGGGTTCTGGACTGCAGATGGTATCCCAGTTCGGGTGAGTATCCCATCACTTATACCATTGAAGTAAGCTCTGCCAGCCCCCTGGAACCGGAGATTTTTTATAATCCTGTAGAACTGGATACTGAAATCCCGATTCCCTTTTATATGTTTAATTTTGTAGGCTCACAACCGGGACGAATTCGGGTCAAAGCCAGAAACAGACTTGGTGAGAGTGAATGGTCTGACTATTGTCATTTCGATTTTTCAGTACGAAATTCAACTTTGAGTTGATTCAACACGCTTTTCAGGGGGCCGCTTTCTCTTCAGGCATTGTAAACGGTTCCGGTTGAATCCACCGCGTGTAACTGCGAGGCGAAACAGGTAGTTTCTCCTCTGCTTCCGCAGTATTCACCGTGACCCCATACAGATAACCGTTCATTTCTCCCACCAGTTGTGTATGCAGAATCTGATTCCGGGGATTCTGATGGACTAACATTCGAATGCGTCCCTCAAGCGCAGTCGCGATCTTAAAATCCCCCGTAGCCGATTCCTTGAATGTGAATGTTTTTTCGAATTCATCCCGCATGCGTTGAGTCGCTCGAAACGTGCCCCCGGTCGGACTGACCACTTTTTTGCCGCGAAACAGAACATTGCGGTCATCGTAGGCCATCACGATCAGACTGCGGCCTTTATCACTCTGCAACCAGTCGGAAAACTTTTTCCCATGTCCGTCGGCGGTGCTGAAGGAATAGTTCGCATCGAGAAACACAAAACGATCGACTTCAGAGGGAATCGCATCAGAGCCATTCAGGAATCCCCATAGAAAACTTCCCCCGCCACTGTGACAGGCCAGCGTGAGTCGTGGTTCCTTGAGCGGAATCTGTTTAAAAATCGCAGCGATGACATCGCGAATCAAACGCGGGTTGTCCGGATGGCGGGCTCTCCACCCAGGCCAGCTTAAGCCTTTCGCATCCAGGCAGACCAGGATCAGATTCTCACGCTCATTTAACGACTGCCACTGTCGATGCTGGGCGGCGATATGCTGGATATCAAAATGCCAGTCGCGACCGGCTTTCTGTTCACATCCCAGTGTCTGCTCAATCGAGTTTCCGTTCGGAGTGGCAAACAGCACCACTCGATTGATACGCTCCGGATTTATTCTTTCAGGACGAGGCGCAACAATGATCGCCCGCACCTCGGGCCCCGGTTGCAGATACTGATATTGCTCATCAAACCACGGGCTCTGCACGTAGCCATCCCAGAGCGGTTCTGCAGCGAATAGATTTTCACTGCAGACAACAATCACAGACATGATGATGATCTGAAGCAGATAGCGCCGCATATTGAATCCCTCAGAGTAGACCATGTAGAAATACGAAAGGTGACACATCCGTTGAGTAGGAATCTTTCTCATCAGCATCTAAGATACCATACGCAACTAAAAACACAGCCACTCAACTGAGTGCATTCTAAAACAATCTATCCATTTTCCTTATGAGCACAGGACACTCAGAAACACATGAGCCCGCTTTCGGTAGAAGAACTGTTTGATCACCTGGGAGAATCACAGTTGGAACAACTGGTCGCCGCATTTTATCGTGGCGTCCGCAGCGACGAGATCCTCAGCCCGATGTACCCGGCTGACGATCTGGACGGGGCAGAGTATCGGCTGAAGGAATTCCTGGTGTATCGACTGGGTGGGCCACAACGTTACCTGACAGAACGGGGACATCCGGCTCTGCGAATGCGGCACGCCCCGTTCGCCATTGATCAGAGTGCCCGTGACCGCTGGATGGAACTCATGACCGCCGCCATGCAGGAAGTCGAACTGCCTGACGAAATCAGACAGACTCTCGAACCGTTCTTTGATCAGATGGCAACCTTTCTGATCAATCGATAATGCGTCTCACTCATACATGGAAAGAGTTGAAAACATGAATCTGGACGAACGACTCAAAACGGACTGTCACATTGTATGTGAACTGGAACAATCGACTCTGCTACTGTTGAACAACTCACTGGTCGACTGGTTGATCCTGGTTCCGCATTGTGAAGAGATCGAACTGACCAACCTGCCATTCTCCCAGCAGACATCCATTCTCAGCGAAGTCAATCTTGTTGCCCGTTTCATTCAGCAGACTTGTGCACCTGACAAACTGAATATCGCCACGCTGGGAAACGTCGTCAGCCAGTTGCATATCCATGTCATTGGCAGAAAGCATAGCGATCCCTACTGGCCTGCCCCGGTCTGGGGACAGACACAAACTGAACCTTACACGGAAAAACAGGTGCAGCAGATTAAAGATCGATTTACAGCATTTCTCAATTCAGCAAATCACCAGATAAGTTAATTCATACTGCAGATCCAGTTACCCCATTTTTTATAGAGTACAACCATGACATCTCAACCACTGCGTATTGGAATTCTGGGACTGATCCACGATCACGTCTGGGACCATCTGCCTCAACTGCAACATTCAGACAATGCGGAACTGGTTGCCGCGTTTGATACGAATCAGCCGCTTCGAGAGCGAATTCAGTCTGAATACAGTTGCCCCGCGTATTCTACTGCGGATGAGCTGTTTGCCAGTCATGAACTGGATGGCGTCTATATCTTCAGCAGTAATCAAGAGGGAGCAGAGTTGGCACTCAACGCATTGAACCGTGGTCTGCCGGTCATGATCGAAAAACCGATGGCCGCCAACTTCGCGCAGGCAGAACAGATGCTGGAAACCGCCCGTGCGCAGGGAGTCTGCCTGATGGTGAACTGGCCTTTTGCCTGGTGGCCTCAGATGCAGCATGCTGTCAATTCTGCCCTGGCGGGTGAGATTGGTAATCTCTGGCAGGTCAGGTATCGCGCCGCGCATGCAGGACCGAAAGAACTTGGCTGCAGCAATTATTTTTGTGAATGGTTATTTGACCCTGCGCGCAATGGTGGCGGCGCGATGATGGATTACTGCTGTTATGGCTGTGTTCTGGCCAGCTGTCTGATGGGTATTCCGGAATCCATTCTGGCGAGTGGGGGAGCATACCGAACCGAACCCCTGGGAGTCGAAGACAACGCCATCATCGTCATGAATTATCCTGAAGGAATGGCGACTGCTGAAGGCTCCTGGTCGCAAGTGGGCAAACTGACGGCCTACGCCACCGCCATGTATGGTTCAAAGGGAACCTATATTGTGGAACCGCAGAAAAAAGGGCGATTGATGCTGGCGACTGCCGATCAGCCGGAAGGGGCGGAAGTCAAAGTTCAATGTCCGGTTTTATCATTACAGACCGCCACCGAACACTTCGCCCATTGCGTCCGGACCGGAGAAACTCCCTGGGGGCTATGTGCTCCGGAAACAAGCCTGGAAGCACAACGGATTCTGGAAGCGGGCATGCAACAGCTTAAGTCGTGATAAACTCAGGTGAGACCAGTTTTTAGAAACAGGCCCTTTCTTTGCACGCTCCAGCAACCTAGAATGGAAGCAGACAATAAGCCTGAATCCGGTTGAGTGCCGTGTTTTCAAAAGCCGTCGAACCTCAACCGCTAAGGTTCTATGGAATAAACACCAGACTCTAACTTAAGGATTTTATCATGTCACCGTCGCATGCAAAAGCGGGCGAAGTACTTACTGTCGCCCCTCTCGGATCTGCTCTGGAGTCGACGAAAACCACGACCCTGATCAAGACAGATGATCTGGAGATCATTCGTTTGATCATCAAAGCAGGGAACTCCCTACCCAGTCATTCCGCTCCCGGCGCTTTAACGGTCCAATGCCTGGAAGGTCATGTCCGTTTTAAATGCATGGGAGAAGATCATGATCTGAAAGCAGGTCAACTGATTTATCTGCCTCATGCGGAAACACACGCAGTGGAGTGTGTCGAATCAGCGGCGCTACTGTTGACGATTGTTCCTTCTCACTCCAAAACACCACCACTCAACAGAGTTGACGAAGCCTCTGATGAATCGTTCCCGGCAAGCGATCCTCCCGCCTGGACCGGAGTAAAAGGCTCCTGAAATCAGATTTCAGACCGGTCACAACCTGTGGTTTTCATCAGCATTTTTCCGGAAGTTACCAGCGTATCTTCCCAGGACAGGCTGGGGTCCTTAAAATTAAGGGAGGCCTGTGTAAATCGATTTTCCAAGAGATCGTTTTCACAGGGTTCCTGTCACCCGGTTACTGGACGAGGAGTGTGCTATGAGAACCATTCTATTAATCATTGTATCAGGCCTTATTTTCACAGGTTCGCAAAACCAGAGTAGAACTCTCCCACTCTTGTCAGCTCAAGCGCCTGATCTGCATGCAGCAAAGCCACCCGTCAAGAAAAATCCGACCCAGGAGCAGATATCGGAATTCATGCAAACCAAGCTGGACAGCTCTAAAGAGGTCCTGGAAGGTCTGGTTGTGGAAGATTTTGAGTTGATCCAAAAGGGTACTCAGAAAATGATCGAGATGAGTAATGCCACGGAATGGCAACTTGTAGAAGGCCCGATTTTCGCACAGCAGAGTGCCGAGTTTCGCAATGCAGCCAAAGATGTCTTAAATTATGCAAAGAAAAAAAATATAGATGGTGCTTCCCTCAGTTATCTGCATTTGACCATGACCTGTATCGCCTGTCATAAGCAGATCAAAAAATCTGCTGTCGTCATGAATGGAGTCTTTGATCCCGAACAGGTTCTGGTAACTCTCACGTCAGAGAAATAATACGATGCAACGCGAACTACTGGAGAAGCAGCTGCGGGAACAGAAAATCGAACTGGTGCGGGCCATTTATGTTGGCCCGGATGGGATCACCCGTGGCAAAGCCTTCCGTCCAGCTGATCTGGATGCGATTCTGGAAAGTGGGATTGGCCTGACTCAGGCCCAGATGTCGGTGACGGTTTTCGATCATCTCCCGCCACTCAGTAAATATCAACCGGTGGGTGAAGTTCGCATTCGTCCTGATGTAGACACCTTCCAGGTTCTGCCTTACCTGCCTGGTCATGCGCGAATGCTGGCCGATGTGGAAACGCTGCAGGGTGCTGCCTGGGAACTCTGCCCGCGCAGCCTGCTCAAAGACTTTCTCAGGCGACTCGCTGCACAGGATATGCAGATTCAGGCTGCCTTTGAGAATGAATTTACGCTGTTAGAGCAAACAGATGCTGGCTGGGAACCAGTTGACCAATTGAACTGTTTCAGTTCTGCTGCCATGGACCTGGCCAGTCCATTTATTCTGCCTCTGATTTCTGCGTTGGAGCAGCAGGGAATCAAAGTGGAAAAGTACTACCCCGAAGCGGGTCCTGGTCAGCAGGAACTTCCCGTGCGACATCAGGCCGGCCTGCTGGCAGCCGATCAGCAGGTTGTTTTCAAAGAGACCGTACGAGGAGTCGCGCAGGCAAACGGGTATCGCGTCTCATTCATGCCTAAAATTTCTCCCGCCTTTGCCGGTAACGGGTGCCACATTCATTTCAGCCTGTGGAACGAAAACCAGAATCTGTTCTACGATCCGACGGGCGAATTTCTGCTCTCGCAGACAGCGCGGAATTTCATGGGAGGCGTCCTCAAGCACCTGCCTGCATTAATGGCGTTCACGGCACCGACGACCAATTCCTATAAGCGATTTGTAGAACGCTGCTGGAGTTCAAGCTCAACCTGCTGGGGCCCGGATAATCGTGAAGCGACGGTCCGTGCCGCCTCAGGATTCCAGGGACAGGAAGCCGCCACTGTGAATCTGGAGTATCGGCCCTGCGATTCCACCTGTAATCCCTATCTGGCGCTTGCTGCCCTGATCTGTGCAGGACTGGATGGAATCGAAAATGAGCTTGATCCTGGCGATCCTGTTTTGACCGACCCGGCTTTACTGACTGCGGAAGCACGACATGCCTTGAATATAAACGCTTATCCTCTCGACCTGGAATCTGCCCTGTCTGCACTCGAGGAGAATTCTGTCTTACAAACAGGATTCGGAGCAAGCCGAATTGCTGATTATCTTACCATGAAACGGGCAGAGATCAGCATGATTGATTCACTGGAAGATGATGGGGAACGCCAGGCTTATGAATTCCGTTATTGAGCAAACGGAATAGAGAATCACTTTTCGTACTCTTGCAGGCGACCAATTATTTTTATGATCCTGTATCCAAGTGATTTTACACGACATCGACATTCATTTATGATTTAGATCAGCTCGATCAATATCAAAAGAAATCCCTCCGCTCAAACTCACCCGTTTTCTGAATGCAGGTCACTATGCCGGAACTTTCTGCGAATACCTCAAAAAACATATTTTCTCCGTCTAATCCCCAGAGCGCTCAAATCGCGGAAAAGATCTGCACTAAAATTCAAAAGGAAAAACTAACACCGGGCTCTTTTCTGGGAACGGTTGAAAGTCTGACAGATCAATACGGGGTTTCGCGGTCTGTCATCAGAGAAGCCGTAGGAGCATTGCGCGGATTAGGCATTGTTACCGGACGTCCCAAAGTAGGGATATCGGTCGCTCAGGGAGACGTTGGTTCGATCCTGGAAAAAGTTCTGATCCCCCAGATGTCGCAACACAAAGGCTGGATGGAGATCGCGCGGTTTCGCGTCGTGATTGAAATCGGGGCGATGCCTCTGGTTGTGGAAAATATCCAGCCGGATCAACTGGATCGTCTTGAGGAAATCGTTTCTGAACAGGCCGAATTGCTGGCGAGCCAGAAACTGGATCCCAAATTCCAGCTGAAGGAGTTTGTAAAGCAAGATATGTTATTTCACGAAATTCTCCTGGCCTCAGCCGACCAAAGTCTGATTTCCCAGTTTCATCAAGTCGTAGTAAATTATTTTCAGCAGGGAATTCAACATTTTCCTCAACCGACTCAATTGTTTGTGGAAGACCACCAGCAGATCATTGAAGCCATCAAAGCCGGTGACCCCATTCTTGCGGTCGAAGGAATGACCCGCCATCTGCAGCCGGTCCTGACCATGATCAGTTCGCTGAAGGAGTTCTGACCAGGATTTTAAAGAATCCGGACCTTTGGCAATAGTCAGCAGATTGCCTTTCACAATTGCAAGGATTATCCCATGAAAACAATCCTGTCTGTTCTAATACTGTTCTGTATGTTCTCCCTGGATTGTCTGGCTGATGATCCTGTTCTGGAAATCGGCTCGCGTCGTGAACTGTTTGTAGATCGATTTCTGATCGATGAACTTGATCATGCTGAACTGAAGCTGCATCCACCGCAACTCATGCCTGCTGTGACACCACCACGGCCTCACGGTCATTATGCCACAGTCCTCAAATCAGATCGGGGATATCAGTTTTATTACCGCGGAGATACTCAACCAGGCAATCACTGGAAGAAAGGCTGGGAGCAGTATCACGATGGAGAAGTAACCCTCTATGCCGAGAGTTCTGATGCGATTCACTGGACACTGCCGCATCTTGGCATTTATCCGGATCATCCGACATTTCCCCAGGGCAACGTTGTGCTGATGAATGAGTTTCTGGTCAATCATAACTTCACTCCCTTTATTGATACCCGCCCCGGAGTCCCTGAATCTGAAAAATACAAAGCACTAGGAGGACTCGCCTATCAGCCCAATCAGCATCTGGAAGTCAAACAACGCCGCGGGCCGGGGGGGCTCAAAGCATTTGTTTCTCCCGATGGAATCCACTGGAAACCGCTCCAGCAGGAACCAGTCATTCCGGAAGAGTGGGGAAAATACTTTGATTCACAGAACTATGCATTCTGGTCTGAAAGCGAAGGGGCTTACGTCTGTTATTTCCGTCGTTTTATCAAAGGCTATCGTGGCATTGCCCGCACCACCTCACAGGACTTCATTCACTGGACACCGCTCGTGGAAATGCAGGCAAATTTACCGAACGAACACCTTTATACGGCCTGTACGCAACCCTATTTTCGGGCCCCGCATATTTATTTCGCGCTGCCCACCCGATTCATGGCTAAACGAGGATCTGCCACCGATATTCTGTTTATGAGTGCCCGGGCAAATTCCCAGTTTGATCGGGAATTTACTCAATCGTATATCCGACCTGGTATCGGCCAGGACGGCTGGGCCAACCGGGCCAATTATGCTGCGATTGGTATTCACCAGACCGGTCCCGCAGAAATGTCTTTTTTCCTTACAGGCGGTCGACGTTATGTGACGCGACTGGATGGAATCGCTTCCGTCAATGCGCCTCTCAACGGGGGAACGCTGGTGACGAAACCATTCCAATTTGCTGGTGATGAACTGGAGATCAACTATTCGACCAGTGCCGCCGGTCAGATTCTGGTTGAGTTGCAGGACGCTGCAGGAATTCCCATACCCGGTTTTTCACTGGATGATTGCGAACCGATCTATGGTGATCACGTCGCCCGCATCGTGAAATGGAAACAGGGCTCCAATGTTTCCAGCATCTCAGGCAAACCAGTCCGTCTTCGTTTTGAGATGCAGGATGCTGACTTGTATGCGTTGAAATTCAACCAACGTAAATAACGATTTTTCAACATAACATTTCAGCAAATAGTGGAATTGCTGCCCCGATTCGGTTTTGAGCAATATCCTGAGTCGGTATGCTTTAAACCTGACACGATTTTTCGCTTTTATGTATTAAGGATTCCGCTATGAAACCGTTTCGGGGCATGTCCCTTTTCGCTCTATCACTCCTTTTAATTTCAGGTTGTGCCGACAAGCCTACCCAGAACGAGCCGGTTGCCAGCCAGGCAAAGAATACAGAGAAATCAACGGAAACTCCCAAAGCGGCTGTACCTGAAAATGAAGTAAAACTGGCAGAATCCCTGAAAACGCTGGGAGCGAAACTGAAACAGGATCAAGCCGGTTATGTGATTGAAGTCGATTTTCGTGGCACAAAGATCGATGATGCAGCCCTGAAAGAAATCGCAGGTTTATCGCATCTCCGTTCCCTGCTGTTAAACGAAACTCCCATCACTGATGCAGCATTCGAATCGGTGGGAAAAGTCACGACGCTGGAAAACCTCGACCTGCGAAACTGCTCGTTAAATAACAAAGCGATCTCATATCTGACGGGGCTTTCGAAACTCAAAGCATTACGTCTGTCCGGCAACTCGGATATTGACGATGACGCGATGGCAGACATCAATCAGCTGACCAACCTGAAAGCCTTAATGCTCGATTTCCTCTGGGTCAGCGGTGATGGCCTCTCGCAATTGAAAGATCTGAATAAACTCGAAGAACTCTATCTGGCAAAAACACTGGTAGACGATGATGGTCTCGCAACACTGACTCAATTCCCCAAACTGAAGAAAACACGACTCTCACAGAATCAGATCTCAGACGAGGGGCTGGCGGTCTTCGCAAAAATTCCGCAACTGGAAGAACTCGACCTGAGTGAAAACAGCCTGCTTTCGGATGCAGGCATGAAACATCTGTCCGGACTGGGCAAGCTGAAAAAGCTGAATCTGTGGCGTGTCGGCCTGACCGATGCCGGCGTCGAACCGTTGCAGGGACTGACCAGCCTGGAATGGTTAAACCTGGATAATACCCGCCTGACCAATGCAGGGCTGAAATATCTGAAAGACATGCAGAAACTGGAATTCCTGCACCTTGGTTCGACCGCAGTCTCGGATGAGGGCTTAAAAGATCTGGAACCACTCACCAGTCTCAAAGATCTGAAACTGACTCGAACGGCGGTCACCGAAAAAGGGGTCGCTGAATTGAAAAAGAAACTGCCGAATACCGAGATTCAGCTCAAGTACATCGAAGGCCAGTAGCCCGGCTCACTCACTATTGAGGAGCCGGACAGAACTGGAGGCTTTCTTAATTAGACCACTTCCCAGCCGGCACGGTACTCTTTGGTGATGTACTGGTCGGCTTCGGGACAGTTGGTGGCTTTCAGGCTGGCAGCATCCCAGTCCAGTGCTTTCTTGGCACGGTAGGAGACATTGCCCAGCAGAACCGATTCGGTCAAAGCGCCAGAATAATCAAAGTTGCAGGTTGTGGGTGAACCATCTTTACAGGCTTTGATCCATTCCGCATGATGTCCGATTGAATTCGGAATGCTCTGCTTGGGAGGGGTGAAATCAGCAAATTTTTCCTTGGGGAATAATTTATAGCTGCTGTAGTTGGCAAACATACTGCCTTCCGATCCCACAAACATCACCCCGCTGCCGGGAACGCGTTCGCCGGCGACTTTTTTCGGAATCATGTTTCCATCGTACCAGGTCAGGTTGACCGGAGCCAGATCCCCTCGCTTGGGAAATTTGTAGCGAACGGTCAATCCGTGCGGGCAGGCTTCCGGATGAACTTCCGGACCTTCTGCTTCACAGTGGGTGGGATGACGCAGCTTCAGGGCCCAGAAAGGCAGGTCCATGTAGTGACAGGCCATATCGCCCAGGGTTCCCTGACCGAACTGCCACCAGCGACGCCATTGAGCGGGATGATAGCGTCCTGCTGCATAAGGACGTTCAGGCGCGGGGCCCAGCCACAGATCCCAGTTCAGATTCTTGGGAGGTGCCTGAGTTTCCGTTGGCAGATCCCCGCCTCCCCAGCCTTTACCAACCCAGACGTGAACTTCACCGATATCTCCCAGGACACCAGACTCCACGATTTCAACCACGCGACGATAATTATCGCCAGCATGAATCTGTGTTCCCAGCTGAGTGGCGACTCCCTGCTTTTTCGCTTCTTCTGCAATGATCCGTGCTTCCTGAACCGTGTGAGTCAGAGGCTTCTCACAGTAAACGTGCAGTCCTTTACGAATGGCACGGATGGTCGCGGGAGCATGATGATGGTCGGTCGTACCAATCACGACCGCATCAATTTTTCCTTCTTCGCTTTCCAGCATCTCACGATAGTCGGCATACAGACGGGCATTCGGGAAACTGGCAGAGGCACGATCGAGATAATTACTGTCAACATCGACCAGCGCGACGATATTTTCGCCTTTGACGCCATCCACATCTGCGGCGGCCCGGTTAGCAGTACCGATACAGGCGATGTTCAGTTTACCGTTGGCAGACTTTGAAGCGGCCGGAGCAACTCCTGTCCAGACACCCGCTGAAATCGCAGCGGCACCAGCAGTGGTGGTCTTCAGAAATTCGCGACGGCTGAAATTTGAATTCTTTTGCATTAATCAATCCCATTAAAGAGGCCAGCCCACTGGTTTCGCGACTGGCAGGTGTGAGTATTGATTGACTGTCAGTAGCCAATTCACCATGGTTCGGCAAGTATCTGCTATGCACTTCCTACGTGCCAGCAATCAATTTGCTGGAGGTTTCCCAAATGAAACCGGCAGAAAACAGAAACAGACCTCACCCCATAAATTAATATTCCTTATTTATGGTAATTTGAATCACAGCCTGTGACCATTCCAGATCAGGCCTGTTTTTCACATTCTTTGAGAAAGAACTGTTTGAAATAGCACGACATCAGAACTCAAACCCTGTTCACTTCATGCTTTAAGGTGTAGAGGGTTACTGAGCTTTCTGTGTAATATAGACCATTTTCGGTCCACGTTCGATTTTGCCTTCCACAATTTTGATGTCGATTGTCTGTTCCCCTGCGTGTAATTTCACGTTCTGAAAGACATGTTCGCTTTTACCAGCCGGTACCTCTGCATGAAACAGATCGTGCCCGACCTGCACAGTCAATTCGGCTGTGGCCTGATCGCGTTCTTTGCCAAACAGCACTTTGATATCATAAAGCCCCGTCTGTTCAATGGTGACCAGCCAGTGACCTCGCGCATCACTGGTCCAGCCTTTCCCCTTGGGACCTGAGTAACGCCAGTCCTGACGCGTGAGAACCGTTGTCTCTTCTTTTGGATTCCCGATATGAATTCGGGGCGGCGCGTAATTATCAGGGCGTGTTGAACTCACATCTTGAAACCAGTTGTTGTATTGCTCTGTCATGTGGGACGCCAGCTTTGTTTTCGCAGCCGCCAGATCCTGGCGTTCTGCCGGATCGTTCTGAAGATGAAACAGCTTGCCCGGTTCATCCGGTTTGGAGAACGTCATTTTGTAATCTTGCGTCACCACCGCAGCATTCGTGCGGGGTTGAGGTTCATCCCCCCGATGCCACTGCAGAAACAGAGACCGTTCGGGCCACTGATCCGCTTTATTCTTAAGGAGGGGTAACACATTGATGCCGTCCAGTTTCAACCCTGCTGGTTTTTCAACACCGGTTGCCGCCAGGATAGTGGGAAACAGATCGTAATGGGCGGCAATGGTGGGGTTCACAGTGCCCGCTTTAAGTTGAGCCGGCCAATGCGCGATTAATACGGAGCGGATGCCCCCTTCATTCACACTCCCCTTTGCTCCGCGGTGTTCCCCCACATATCGGGGACCATTCGGTCCATTGTCGTTTAGAAACAGGACCAGTGTATTATCCAATGCGTCAATCTTTTTAAGATGCTGAAAAAGCTTGCCGATATTCTGATCAATATTTTCGATCATGGAAAAGACACGCGATGTTTTATCAAACTGTTTTTCATTTTTGCGTTTCGGATTCATATCAAAGCCGTAAGCATCTGTCAGATCCATCGCCTGATATTTTTTGCGGAGATCTTCAGGCACATCATGAAACGGACCGTGCGGTGCGTTGGTCGCGATATACATGAATGTCGGCTTGTCCTGCGATTCGTTCTGCTCAAGGAATTTCAGCGCGTGATCAAAATAGATATCCGTGCAATAGCCCTGCATCTGTTTCTTCTCGCCATTGTGGAACAATACCGGATCGGTATATTTCCCGGCTCCTTCCGGTGGGTCGCTGGGCTGACCAATGCCGCCTCCCCGATGTACGAGCACTTCCTGAAACCCCTGGTCCTGTGGTCTGAGGGGATACGAATCTCCCAGATGCCATTTGCCGAAGATTCCCGTGCGGTAGCCCGCAGGGGCAAGCGCTTCGGCGATGGTTACTTCAGTCGGTTCCAGCATCGCGCGACCGATGTAAGTATCAATGGCCCGGGTGCGATAGTTGTAACGCCCCGTCATCAGATTCGCACGGGTCGGCGTACAGACCGGACTGACATAGAATCGACTGAGTCGCGCCCCGTTTGCAGCCATCGCATCCAGGTGAGGTGTATTCAGATGTTTGTTTCCCTGGAAGCCATAATCCCAGCCCCCCTGATCATCAGTCATGATCAAAATCACATTTGTATGCTGCGCCGCTTGAAGTTGCGTCGCCAGTAGAGAGACAGTCAACACCATCAGCAAAGCATAAACAATTCGACAGTGACTCAAGTAAGGCATGGTACGGATCCGGAGGCAAGGATGAAAATATTGAAAGCAGGTTTTCTGGAGTGAATCTCGTGGTCCCAGACAGTCAGAGATTACAAATCAATGGAAGGCTCTGGTATAATCTCAGTCTATGCATTTCGTCGGGACTCTGCAAACAGATTCTTTGCCGCCTCCCCAAAAAGCAATTGACCTTTCCATTTTGAAAGACGGGAACCCATGCAAGCGAAGCGCTTCTGCTGCCTGATTCTGTGTCTGACTGCGATTCTGAATACAGCCCGGGCAGACGAAAAACGCCCCAACATCCTCTATATCATGTCTGACGATCATGCCGCCCATGCCATCGGCGCTTATCAAAGCAGACTGGCGGTGCTGAATCCAACCCCCACACTGGACCGTCTGGCCAGTGAAGGCATACTGCTGAAAAACGTATTCTGTACGAATTCGATCTGCACTCCCAGCCGCGCCACTCTGATGACCGGGCAATACTCGCACGTCAACGGCGTGACCACACTGAATGGTGCGATTGGACCGGAACAACAGCACCTGGCGAAACTCATCAAATCAGCCGGTTATGAAACTGCGATGATCGGCAAGTGGCATCTGAAAAAAGAGCCGGCTGCGTTCGACTTCTACACGGTACTGCCGGGCCAGGGTAGTTATTTTAACCCTGTCTTTCGGGTTCGTGGGCCCCTGCCCTGGCCGAAAAACGAATTTCGTACTGGCGGATACGACTCAAAACATTCTTCCGATGTGATCACAGATCTCTCTTTGAAATGGCTGAAGAACCGCAAACAGAAAGAGAAACCGTTCTTCCTGATGCATCATTTCAAAGCCCCGCATGATAATTTTGAAAATGCGGAACGTTACGACTGGCTCTACCAGGATGTTGTCATTCCCGAACCCGACTCTCTCTGGCATCGTGGTCAACATGGACCGTTGCACCATGCACTCTATGGCACTTCGATCGGGCTTCGCAATGAGAGACGTAACATGGGCCACCATATGTTTGTAGATCCGCTACTCTCTTCTGAACAATATACACGGGAAGCGTATCAGCGTTATCTGAAAAAGTATCTCAGATGTGTGCGCGGCGTTGATGACAATATTCAGCGTCTACTGGAATATCTGAAACAGACAGGCGAGTTGGACAACACGATCATTATTTATACTGCCGACCAGGGTTTCATGCTGGGGGAACACGACTATATTGACAAACGCTGGATGTATGAAGAATCATTACGGATGCCTTTCATTGTACGCTATCCGAAGTGGATCAAGGCGAATTCGAAAAATGAAAACATCATCAACAATGTCGATTTCGCACCAACCTTACTGGAAATGGCAGGTGTTGAGAAACCTGAATTCATGCAGGGACGCTCATTTCTGCCTGTCCTGAAAGGTGAGGATGCCCCTGCAGACTGGCCCGAAGCAACCTACTACCGCTACTGGATGCATATGACGCATCATGACAACCCGGCTCACTACGGAATTCGCACGAAAAACTATAAACTGATTTTCTTCTACGGCCTGCCTCTGGATGCTCCTGGTGCGCTAAAAACTCCCACAACCCCACATTGGGAACTCTATGACCTACGCAAAGACCCCCATGAAATGCAAAACGTGATTGCAGACCCCGCTTACCAGGATGTGCTTGAGAAATTGAAAGGCCAGTTAAAGAAACTGAAAGCACAGACCGGTGACACCGACGAGCGCTACCCGGAACTGCAGGCTCTCGGCAACGCATCCTGATATTTACCTGTTGGCATTTTTGGCTGAGTCTGTTTCAGTAAACAGTTTCGTTAAGGCGTCAGAGATCGATACTTCGCCGTAGAGTCGCTCCGGATTGACATTTCCCAGCGTCACAGCCAGTTCCCCCTCTCGATTATAAATTTGGCAGAAAGGGAGAGTGCTGCCTTCGATGCCAAATTTCTCGTCGCGTATTGCATCAGGTTTCACAGTGCTGATAAAGTTCTCGAAAGGGGCACGCTGTTCGGTAAGATATTCCTTCACGACCTTGCGATTGCTCTCATTATCTTCATCGAGGTTGATCGCCAGAATCACCAGACCTTTATCGGCATACTCCTGGTGCCATCTACTTAAGTGGTGAAACGAATCCAGGCACATTGGACACCAGGTCGCCCAGTAATCCACAAACACCACTTTCCCGCGATATTTCTCAATTTCCGCCGGCAGGGTTTCGGGGGTGATTTCCTTCAGTTGAATTTCGACCGCTGGCAATGATTGAATCACAGCCTCACGCGCGGTCAACGGTTGTGCTTCCGTCTCCTGCTCTTGTGATTCACCAAAACTGCAGGCAGTCAGTAGACAGAGCAATGTTGAGCAGAGTATCAGTTTTCGTATCATGAATAGTACCATCGTGTCCGGAACCAGATCAGAAAAATCAGTCAGTTACAAATAAAGTATAAAAAATCATTCCAGATGAAAACGCTGCATGACGTTGTGGATTTCACGTTGTTTCTGTTTCGTCGCTGATTCCAGCTTCAACGCCGCATTTAAATAACGGGCGGCATGCGCGGGTTGATTCTGTTGCAGATAAATATCCGCCAGCGCCAGATACGAAGGCAGATGCTCGCGAGAGAGTTCAATCGCATGTTCATATGACTGAATTGCCCGCTCTGCATCCTGTTTACCCCACCAGGCGTTCCCCAGGTTATGATATACACCGACCTCGAGATGCTGTAACTTTTCATCCAGCAGTTCCAGTGACCGCTGATACAGTTGAATCGCCTCGTCATATTGCTGCATTGTCACCAGATCATTGGCCTGGTTGATCAGTGCCCCTGTGAATTCCGGGTCAATTGCCAGAGCCCGCTCGTAACAGGCAATTGCTTCCGAAAACTGTCCATGACTGGCGTAAACCAGCCCCAGATGCACATGCGCGGTCGGCGACCTGGGATTCGTATTGACCCATTGCTGGAAAAAAGTCTCTTCATTCTCAAAATAAAAACCGCGAATCCCACTGATACAGGCCAGGCACACGCCCGCCAGCAGACCTGTAATCACAAACAGTTTCCGAACCAGAAAACGATCCCAGTACTGACTGACGATTGACGCAAACAACGCCAGCGGAGCCAGCATTGCCAGGAAAACGTAACGTTCTGAATAAAAGCATTCCTGTTCCAGAATATTGGATGTCGGCAGAATCAACAGCAAAAACCAGGCTCCCCAGAAACAGGCAGTCCGGGCCAGGACATCTGATTTTCTGAAAACAAAATAGATGAGTATTCCCGTCAGCAGCAATGCGACTGTAATACGCATTGGATCGAACCAGACATCAACGGGTGGCTCATACACCAGTTCTACAAACGGAACAAAACTGGTCTGCAGCGAATACAGTAGTGAGTAAAATGGCCCCAGAGGCTGCTCTGCCAGCATGAGTTTTACTTCCGTACCGCTGAACAGCAGCCAGCGCAACAGTAGATAACCCACTGTGAGTAACAGAAAGGGGGTATATCGCCGTAACCAGTCGATCTTCTGTTTCTGCTCTGGAAGACCCGTCAGTTTCAACCGGTCAGCAATCACAAATAACACAGGCAACACAATCGCCTGCTCTTTCGCAAGAAATGCAAGACCACAGGTTACGACGGCCCACCAGTAATACTTCCGCGTCCCTTTCAGGAAACACCAGGTCGAGAGCAGTATCAGAGCGGCAGGCAATAATGTTTCACGCCCCGACGCGACAGGATAGACGCAGGAAGAAGAAGCAGGATGCAGACCAAACAGAGCCACAACAAACAAAGCAGGAACCGGCTGGATTTTAAACACGGGCAGACGAATCAGCAGCCACGCGATGCCCACAGTCATACTTGCCAGCAGCGCATTGAACAGGTGAAACCAGCGGGCATCATCGCCGTGCCATGTTTTCTGAAGGATGATTGATGTCCGGGTCAGAGGTCGATAGTAAGGCAGCGTTGGAAAACTGGGCTCTGTGAAGATCATGATGAGATCATCGAATGACTCCAGGGGTTGCTGTGCCAGTACCTGTTCGGAATCGTCATACAGAAACGTGTTCGAATAGAAGGAGCCGTACAACGCGAAGATAACTGAAACGACTGCCAGTAAAATCAGAGTTTCCGCTTTGCGAGTCATAACAGCCTGTTCGGACAAGAATATTTTTCAAGTTGTCGACTGAATCAGCAGTTTGGATACAGGACCTTGAACAGATAAGATACCTGATCCTGATATGCGGATACAACTAAAAACGAAAACCGCCCGCTCCTGTATCAGGAAAAAAGGAACGGGCGGGTTAGCTACACTCTGACCTCATCAGAGCTGGCGTTACGTGTTTCAGTTCACAAACTGCTCAATATTACTGATTGATACTGACGACATTCCCTTCACTGAAAGTATGCAGGCTCTGCCAGGTCGGTCCATCAATGCTGTCACCAACAAAGTGCACCGACCCGTCCACCATCAGAACATGTACGCCACCAACGTGCCAGCTGCGGGCAATCCCGGAGTTGGAACCACCGGAACTGGTTCCGTTACAACCATTCGGCGTCGACAAATTGAGAATCGTATAAGCAGTACCACCCAGTGCGGGTTCTGCCCAGCCATATTTGGCCTGATTCCCCGTACCAGTAAAGCCACAATTAGCTGTCTTCGTCCTGTTCTGAGCAAACTCAGAGAATGAGATCGTATTGGAAGTCCCATCTGTAATCAGACGCAGTTTCATCGCGGGATGGGTCAACGCAGTACCCAGTTCATTTAACTGTCCGTTTCGTTCGGCAAAGACTCCGGATGTTCCATGCTGACCACAAAAACCCGAAGGATGCGTTGAGCCGGCTCCCGGATAATTATGCGTCGCCAGACCATTATTATTGACAGATGAGTCATGAGTGCGATTGTCACTGGGGCAGATGTAAACAGGGATCTGGTTGGCTCCTGCAGGTAAATTTGTGGCATCATCATAACGCAGGCTCATATTCATCTGATTATAAATATTCGCCTGATCGATATAAGGCAGCAACATGGTATGCAGCGTATGAAAACTGTGTGGAACTCCCGTCGTATTATGCGCGGAAGCAGTATAAGTGCCGCAGCAACAGCCTCTCCCGTTCGGGGAAATACTGGCCCGGGGAAAAACTCCCGATGTACGATCGAGATAGTTAGCCAGCGCCAGACCAATCTGCTTCAGATTATTTTTGCAGGTACTGCGACGGGCCGCTTCACGGGCCTGCTGCACGGCTGGCAACAGCAATGCAATCAGAATTGCGATAATCGCAATCACCACCAGAAGCTCAATTAATGTAAATGCCTTGCGTTTCATCTAGGGATCTCTCCTTCTTAGAAATGAATAAGTTTTAATTAGTAATTAATGACGAAACAGTTTTTGACACACTGGCAGAAAATGCTGTCTTAAAAAGTCATTGAGCAGCGAATGATACTGACTTGATAGAGATCTACTGTGGAAGGGCTTTTTTATTCTGTTGTTGTGAAAAAAATTTAATCGTTTCGTGGTTGGGTCAGTAAGACAGCAAAAAAACTACACCATTTAAATGCCTGAAAAGGTCTATCCTTTAAGCTGAAAACAGTCCTCCATTTTACGTGTAATCGTAATACTTGTGAGCAACTGACCTGATTACCTGAAACTTATCATTCGTTAAAAAAGGTACCGGCCCGACTGGAGAGAGCACTCAAACTCGAACCAGTGAGAACGGATATAATTCCCAGAGAAGAAGTATGATAATCTGTCTCTGATCTGTGTTCTGATTATTTAGAAAAGATCGCTTTAATAATAAACACCGGGATTTCATGCAGGTTTCGTATTTTTGTTAATACTGACAACCAGATTTCCCTCTATTAATTCAACCAGTACCCGGGACTGGCGTCAAGAGGATCCGACGAAAAACGCACAAGCAGTGCACGCACGTGCACAACAAGATTGTCGCATGCAAACGTAAAATGAACCTGAAAAGGAACATCCACTTTCAGGTTCATCATTTTCCAAATCAAACCCATTGCGAACCAATGGGATCAATATTACTGATTGATACTGACGACATTTCCATCACTGAATGAATGCAGGTACTGCCAGGTAGGACCATCAATGCTGTCACCAACAAAGTGCACTGACCCGTCTACCATCAGGGCATGTACGCCACCAACGTGCCAACTTCGGGCAATTCCGGAATTCGATCCATTGGTCGAGGTGCCATGACAACCGTTGGGAGTGGACTCCCGACGGATCGAATAAGCCGTACCACCCACAGCAGGTTGTGCCCAACCATACTTCGCCTGATTTGTAGTACTGGTAAACCCGCAGTTAGCTGTTTTCGCCCGATTCTGAGCAAATTCAGAAAAGCAGATGGTATTAGAAGTACCATCAGTGATCAGCCTTAATTTCATGGCCGGGTGAGTTGGTTTATCTAAAGTGGGATGCAACTGTCCGTTCCGTTCGGCGAAGACTCCCGATGTTCCATGATAACCACACAGACCATAGGAATGGGTCGAGCCGGCACCAGGGTAATTGTGCGTCGCCAGACCGTTATTACTGACCGATGAATCGTGGGTACGATTGTCGCTGGGACAGATGTAGACAGGAATCTGGTTGGCTCCTGCAGGTAAATTTGTGGCATCATCAAAACGCAGGCTCATGTTTATCTGATTATAGATATTGGCCTGATCGATATACGGAAGTAGCATCGTATGCATGGTATGGTAGCTATGCGGAACGCCAGTTCTGTCTACCGGAGCTGAAGAGGAATAGCTCTGACAACAGCAGGTTGCACCGGCGGGAGAAATGACAGAACGAGGAAATACACCACTCGTGCGATCAATATAGTTGGCCAGAGCCAGGCCAATCTGCTTCAGATTGTTCTTACAGGTGCTGCGACGGGCTGCCTCACGAGCCTGTTGCACCGCCGGTAGAAGCAATGCGATCAGAATGGCAATGATGGCGATCACCACCAGTAGCTCAATTAACGTAAAAGCCTTGCGTTTCATAAAAGTTTTTCTCCTTCAACCGTTCCATAAGTAAGTTTTAACGAAAATATATAGTGCATATTAAATTTTACGATAGCGTCTCTCGTACTAATGATAACTGGTCCCAATACCCTTAGAGACGCAAAAGAAAAAGGGACAAAGTCTAGTCTTCAGAAACATGTCTCTTTCGTTATTGAGAATTTCTTTCCTACAGAACTAAAGCGATTCAAGAGACTATACGGGGAGTAATAAAGAGCCTGAAGACGGAAAATCCATCTCCAGGCTCAATAGTTTTATAATTCAACTGCCTCTGAATTTACGGGTCTGGCTTTTATTTGTTAATACTGACAACCTGATTATCACTGATGGCTCCGAGGTATCTCCAGGTAAATCCGTCGATACTGTCAGAGACAAAATGAACAGAACCATCAACCATCAGTGCATGCACCCCCCCAGCGTGCCAGCTGCGGGCAATACCAATATTGGAACCACCGGTACTGGTGCCATTACAGCCATTCGGAGTAGAGATCTCGCGAATTGTAAAAGAAGTTCCCCCTACGGCAGGCCGTGCCCAGCCATATTTTGCCTGAGCAGTACTGCCAATATTACAATCAATCTTAGTCTTGTTTTGAGCGAATTCTGAGAAAGCAATGGTGTTGGAAGTTCCATCTGTGATTAAACGCAACTTCATCGTTGGATGGACTAAAGCAGTTCCTGCTTCGTTCAACTGACCGGCTCGTTCAGCGAAAACGCCTGTTCCAGATCCTGTCGTACCATGTAAACCGCACAGTCCGTAAGGATGGTTCGACCCCGTCCCTGGATAACTGTGGGTTGCCATTGAAATCGAGTCACCCGCCCCGTTAGTAACCACGTTAGCATCAGAGGTCCTGTTATCACTGGGACAAATATAGACAGGAATTTGTGTTTTGACAGCAGGGCCATTGACTGTGTCATCATACCGGAGGCTCATATTGATCTGATTATAGACGTTTGCCTGATCAATATAAGGCAACAACATGGTATGTACTGTGTGAAAACTATGAGGGATTCCAGTAGAATTGTAAGCGGTTGATCCATAGCTACCGCAGCAGCAGCCACGCCCATTAGGTGAGATGGTAGCTCTGGGAAAAACTCCCATCGTGGTATCGATGTAATTTGCCAGTGCCAGACCAATCTGCTTCAGATTGTTCTTACAGGTGCTGCGGCGGGCCGCCTCTCGAGCCTGTTGCACCGCCGGTAGAAGCAATGCGATCAGAATGGCAATGATAGCAATCACCACCAGAAGCTCAATTAATGTAAATGCCTTGCGTTTCATGAATAAACTCCTTTACGAAAACAAAATAATAAAAACGCATATTCAGCGACAACGATTCAGGTCACTAAATCGCTTCGCAACAGATATAAGATTGTTGATCAACTTCTCCAGCGGTAAAATCCCGTGACAGAGAACGTCTTAATCTTCTACTGTATCTAACTCAATGACTGTGCTGGCAAGCCAGTCCAGTGTTTCGCTCTTATTATGTTTATTCAGCGCAGAGCCCTGAGTTCATGTTTTAAATCAGGGCACTCCGGCTCTTTTGAAAGGAATTTGTTTATTTTGAGGTTAACTCAAAATCAAAAGTTTTATTGGCTTCCGTGACTTCGGCTACAAGTTCACTTTGCGCGCCATAATTTTTATAAGGGCCCGTTTCAAAGGCGGCTGCCCCCTCTTCTTCTGCTTTTTCATCTTTTTTCTCATTGACCATCACTGCGTATTTCGCCGGGTACACATTTTCAAGGCTGTACTTGCCGGCCGAATCGGTCGTTGCAACATACTGTCGATATTCAGCAGGTGCCCCTGCATCGAGCCTCTTAAAAATTACTTCTACACCATCAGAGGGATTGCCATCCATGGTGATTGTTCCGGTAACCGTAACAGAGGTTCCAAGATCAGCTGTGGGATCACTACCACAACCGGAGAGAGCAATAAGAGAAAACAACAGAACTGAGTACAAAGCTGGTCGCACTTGGTGTCTCCTGAATCTTAGAAGGTAGTAAAATCGAATGAATGATTCACAAGAAATAATTAGAAAGTTTTGATGTGCTGCCTTTAGGCTACCAAGAAAAATTCATAAAGGAAAGAATTTTTTTATAATAGATATAAAGAAAATGTTATTTTTATAAAAATTCACAACGAACATTTTCGCCTGTACAGTACGGCATAATTCAGCTTTCGATAATCAGAGCTGTGAGTTTCTCTGCATCAGATAATTTGTCATGCCTGAAATGACGGAACTGCTGAAGCAATGCATCCGATTAAATGGGATAGATAAACGGTGCAATCGCGCTGCCACTGATGAGTATCAGCAGGCCAATCAACAGTAGCGCGATAATGATCGGCGCTAACCACCATTTCTTGTTATGCTTTAAAAAATCCCAGAACTCAGCCAGGATTCCGGGAGCCTTCGATTCAGATTGCGACAGGAAATCAGACGTCTGTTCTTCAGATGCATTCGATTGTGAATCGGACTGTTCTGACATTTTCTTACCTCTGATTTCTGTTCCGTAATCGGTAATTTCAACCCGCATCAAAACTGTCGAAAATAATCCCGTTCCCGCCTGGTGCGACGTTCTGACTTCCAGTAGGAGGTCGCCTGCGAATCAAAGCGTCTGCCAATCAGATCGTGTCCCAGCAGTCGCAAGGCGAGTCCGATCGGCGTGATTACCAGATAATATACCACAGCAATCAACAGACAGGAAACAATCCAGCGAACAGGAAACAGCAGGATCATCCATCCCAGATAAACGGGTTTGATTGCTGCAGGAGCAATCAGCCCGAACACTACAATCAGCGACGCCATTCCCGACAACGTCATTGCCAAAGGAAGCCAGGCCGATGCCCGAAAGCTGAAAAACCCAATCAATGCGAGCAGACATCCCAGCGCCACAGAGAAAATCCGCAACTCGCGTGCGGAAGGTTTCCAGTTGATTTCTGCTAAAGCCATCTTCAGATACTGCTTTCTAAATTCCCTGCGCGAACATTAATCCGGCGCGTACTGATCCAGGTGCAGGTCATCTTCAAAGACCCGCGCATCAGGCTGCTCTGACTTGAGTATCACAAACTGTTCCAGTACAAGCACATCCATATTGGTTGCCATAAAACACTGATATGCGTCTTCCGGACTGCAGACGATGGGCTCGCCGCGTACATTAAAACTGGTATTAATAATGACTGGTGATTCGGTCAATTTTTCAAACGCGGTCATCAGTTTAAAATACCGTCCATGACGCCCCGCGTCGACCGTCTGCAGTCGGGAAGAAAAATCGACGTGCGTAATTGCAGGCACACTGGATCGAACCTGTTGCAGCTTCTGCAGACCTGTGAGCTGCCCGCTGTCTGCTGCGGGCAGCGTATTTCGCTGATGTGTCTGTACATCGGCAACCTGCAGCATGTAAGGACTGTCTACATTGGAAGGAAAATCAAAATAGTCAGCGACCCGGCTTTGTAAAACCGAAGGAGCAAAAGGGCGAAATGATTCTCGAAATTTGATTTTCCGGTTCATGATCGACTGCATCGTTGTACTGCGCGCATCGCCGAGAATACTCCGCCCTCCCAATGCACGTGGCCCAAATTCCATTCGCCCCTGCATCCAGCCCACCACTTTCTCATTCGCAATGTAACCGGCCACTTCGTTACAAAGTTCTTCTTCATCCTGGCGATAATGGTACACCACGCCACTCTCATCCAGAAATTTCCGAATCTGATCCTCAGAAAAACGAGGCCCCAGGAAACTTCCCTGCTGCTGATCTTGGGGTCGAATCGTGCGCGGTTTCCTGAGCAGTTGATTCCAGATAAACAGGGCCACCCCCAATGCGCCGCCTGCGTCTCCTGCTGCCGGCTGAATCCAGATTTCTTCAAAGGGGCCTTCCCGCAGAATCTTGCCATTCGCCACGCAATTCAACGCGACTCCACCAGCCATGCAGAGCCGCGACTGTCCGGTCTGTGCATGCACGTGCTGCACCATTTTCATCAGAATCTCTTCGGTTACCATCTGGATGGATGCAGCCAGATCCATATCGCGCTGCGTGATTTGCGATTCCGGCTGGCGGGGTTCACCGCCAAACAGCTGGTGAAACTTCTGCGAAGTCATGGTCAGTCCATGACAATAATTGAAGTAGGATAAATCGAGGCGAATCGATCCATCGGGCTTGATATCCACCAGATTTTCACGAATCAGATTGGCATAACGGGGTTCCCCATAGGGAGCCAGGCCCATCAGTTTATATTCGCCCGAGTTCACCTTAAACCCGCAATAGTAAGTGAATGCCGAATACAATAGTCCGACGGAGTGAGGAAAGTAGAGTTCGCTCTGAATCTCGATCTGGTTTCCCCGACCGACTCCATAACTGGCGGTCGCCCATTCTCCGACGCCATCCACGGTTAGGAAAGCCGCCTCTTCGAACGGAGAAGGATAGAAAGCGCTGGCAGCGTGTGACTCATGATGCTCTACGAACACGATCCGCTTGTTGTACTGCTGATTCAATCCGTCGTAGATCACACGGGGAAGATGCAGCTTGGTTTTGAGCCAGCTGGGAATCGTATTCAGAAACGCTTTGAACCCCCATGGCGCGAAAGCCAGCGTTGTTTCCAGCAGACGTTCAAACTTTAAAAACGGTTTTTCATAAAAGCCCACCAGATCGATCTGATCGGGGGTCAGGCCTGCTTCTTCCAGGCAGTAGGCGATTGCCTGTTCCGGAAAGGCTGCATCATGTTTAATGCGGGTAAACCGTTCTTCCTGGGCAGCTGCAACGATCTGGCCATCCACAATAATGGCGGCGGCTGAATCATGATAGAAAGCGGAGATGCCCAGAATCGCGGTCATGCAGAACTCAGTCCAATATTTGAAAAACTAAAGCGTGTTGAAACGATATCAATTGGAACACCGTAGTACCACAAATAAAAGTGAACCTGCAAGAGCGGTTATTGCCCCGTCCCCTGAATCAGTGTCCATTCTCTCTGAATGGGTAGATCGTTCCATTCTTCGCGGCTGCCATCGGGCCAGGTGAGTACCAGGCTCTGGATTGAAGTCGCATTCCCTGCAGGTACGATCACACGTGGATCGCTGGACGCCTGATAGCTGCCTCCCGCGGGAATGACCAGGATCTGTTCCACATCGCCCGTCACGACTTTCAGTGTGCAGCCCAGAGGTTCCCGCGGACCTTTCACACCGATGAATCGCAGACGGACACTCTTCCCCTGCATCGGGCTCTCATTTTGCAGGAGTGCCGCCGGTTTGATTTCATGCGTTGCCAGCAGGTCGGCATCGCCATCGTTATCGATATCACCGGCAGCAGTCGCGCGTCCCAGAAATTTTGATTGAAAATAGGGCCCCGCATTCTGTGAAACATCCTGAAACCGCTTTCCCTGCTGATTATAAAAGAGCTGTTGCGTCATTTCGTATTCATGCTCGGTTCCGAGTCCACTTAGATCCCAGATATGCCCGTTCGCGACAAACAGATCGGGCCACTGATCCAGATTGAAATCGGCAAAGATGGTTCCGAATGCCAGCATGGGTCGTGATGTCGTATCCAGTCCGAGACGGGAATTGGTGGTCACGTATCCGCCGACCTCCAGTTGTTCATAGAAATCATTGGCCGCGTTTTCAAAATTTGTGACGAACAGATCCAGCAGACCGTTGCGATTGAAGTCGGCACAGGCAATTCCCATTGAGGACTGCGGTTCCCCCTGGTCCCCCACAGCAACACCCAGGACCAGCGCCTGTTCCTCGAATTTCAGGTTTCCCTGATTGATAAACAGAAAATTATCTGATGTGTCATTTGCGACAAAAATATCGAGCAGGCCATCCCGATTCAGATCAACAATCTGCACTGCCAGCCCTTTACCCCCGGTGGGTTGAATGATGCCTGCCGACTCTGAGCGATCCACAAACCGACCATCCCCCCGGTTCTCAAACAATAGATCCTGCTCCGCAATTCTGCCGATCGGCCCACAGGAAATCTTCACCCGCTGAGAGCTGATCGTTAAATAGCAGGGTGGATCTTCGTGGGAATACTCGACATAGTTGGCGACATACAGATCCAGGTCTCCGTCTCCGTCCAGGTCCCCAAAGGCGGCACTGGCACCCCAGTGGTCATCCCCCGTCAGCGTAGTGTCCGTGATGTCAGAAAAGGTGCCATCTCCGTTATTTTCCCAGAAATAATTTTTCCCATACGTGCATAAATAGAGGTCCACAAACCCGTCATTGTTATAATCCCCGCAGGCAACTCCCATGCCAAAGTCAGACCGTTCTACACCTGCCGCCGCAGCGACGTTTTCAAATTGCAGTTCTTGCGGGAGCTTACCTGTGGATCGAAACAGCCGATGCGCTTCGCCTGCCTTTTCAGCCGGGCGATCAATATGCGATCCATTGGAAAGAAATACATCCAGACAATGGTCGCCATCATAGTCAAACAGCGCGACTCCGCCTCCATTCTGTTCCACCATGTAATGCTGCGGACTGGGATTTCCATAATAGGTAAAATCGATCCCACTCTGGTGCGCGATATCCACAAACTGAAACGGAGACGGCTTCGCAGTAGCCTGCGTAGACGACCTGTTTGCCTTGATGACGGGTGCCACCTGACTGTCAGTCGATTGACCGGGTTCTGATTTTGGCTGTTCACAACCGCTGATATGTGTAATACACAACAGGAACAGCAGGACCGGAAGTCGGTGATACATTGTAAACGGAACCAATTTCACCTCACCCCTGCTACTGTAAGAAATTTGAATTCGACTGACTGTCAGATCATTATTTGTAAGAGTCCACTCAGATTCAATCGAATTATCCGATTCTTTCTCGAGAGCGACGATGAAGAATACCGGACAGGCAGCTCTCAATCCGAATCGGGATTGATTTGCTTTCCCTCGATAATCATTGTTAAATAGGATCATACAACGGTTGCAGTACCGAAGCGAGTCAATCCTCGGCGGAATTCCTTCAGTAAATCCCCGGATACGGGTTGGCATAGTAAGATCACCATCAATGAATGACATTGCTCTTATTGAATCAAATGAAACATCACAGTCATCTGAAAATTTTGGCAGACACTCATTCCCGAAAGTCGTCTTCTTCTACCTGATTCTTCTGCTTCTCGTGTTCTCCCACTGTCTGTCTTATTCCCTGCTGGACTGGGATGATGAGATGCATCTCACGCAGAACCCTTACCTGAATCCCGATTCACCTGGCAACCTGGGAACCACGCTGAAAAACAGGGACAACATATTCAAGCGACTCCCCGCTTGCTACAACCTGTCAGAATCATTACAGCAACTGCAACAAACTACCGCAGCTCTCTCTGCGTTGAATACGGCATTGAAACTGGTCCCCGCAAGATCGGAGCCGGCATAAGATATCCAAAATCGAATTGATTTATATCAAAAACAATAGAATCCTTATGATGACAAAAGATATAATCAAAGGCTCACCCTTCTGAAACCTTTTCCGTCAGATCGAAACTCCCTTGAACCAGTCTTCCGATAATACATCCAGTCAGAACACAACCGAGAACACAGGGCGCAGCAGGAAGAAGACCATTCTGTTTCGTTTCGCCGCTCTGGGAGTAGGGCTGCTGCTCAGCCTGATTGTCGTTGAAACAGTCGTACGCATCTTCCATGTCGAACCTCCCCGATTGATTTCCAAGCGACAACTGACCGAACTCACCGAACTGACAAATCAGAATCCGATCACCTACTATCAATGCTATCCCGACAATCCTCACGATGAGTTCTCTCCCCTGCCCGATACTTCACAGGGCAAATGGGAGCTACTGACTTATACAATGAATCCCCAACCTCTGCCCCTGGATCGTTTGAACGAAACCCCCTGGTGTGTGAAATACACGCATTCAACCAAGGGAATCAGGGACCGCGAATATCCGGACGAGGCACCTGAAGGAGTGATGCGGATTGCCTGCGTGGGAGACTCGTTTGTCTTCGGCGAAGGCGTTCCCATTGAAAAAACCATCTCCCGTCAACTGGAAGCCCAACTGGGGAAAAACTATGAAGTCATCAACGGCGGTCAGGTTGGTGCAAACACCATGGATGAACTGCAGATCCTGGCAGCCATCGCGCAGGGAGCGGACTGCCATCGGGCGATCTTTGTCTTTATTCCGAACGACATTCCATTACACCCGCGACTCGCGGACCGTCAGAAGTACATCAACGACCTGGTCCAGATCCGCGACCAATATCTCGACGATTACAAAAAGAACAGCTGGCATGGAGGCAATCTGAAGTCCGTTGCCCTGCTGACCGCTCCCTTCGAAATGGACAAAATTAAAAGAGAAACCGTGCAGTGGTATCTCGACTCGTATAACCCTGAATTCAACAGAGAAAACCTGCGCGTTTTCAAAGAGACTATTCAGATCATACCTAAGATCCCGGGCTGCCGCTCCGTATTCGTCATCTATCCCCTGATGGAAGGTTTTGAATCGGAGTACCCTTTGAAACCGATTCATACCCAGGTCGCGGCGCTGGCAGAACAGGCAGGCTTACCCGTGCTGGACCTGACCACCGCTTTTGCAGGACAGAAGACTTCAGATCTATGGGTTCATGCCACAGACCATCACCCCAACGGTAAAGCCAATGCGATCGCGAGTAAGGCCATCATCGAATGGTTGAAAAAGGATGTCCCCTGGTTTCTTGAACCAGACCAGCCGTAAGAGACAAAATCAAATTCCGGTTTTCAACTGGAGAGCAGTTTTACTCTCAAATAAACCAGTACAAGACAAAAACACTTCCTGTTAAATATTTGATACAATAAGGTAGAGCGATGCGACTGAGAGAAATTCGATTCCGCATGATAATCGTCACGTTAATACTGACAGCGATGCAGGTCGCTCGGGCTGAGGAAACCGAAGTTCGTTATAAAACGCTGAACGATATCCCGTATTATACGGCTGAGGAATCACAGCAGAACGAATACATGCAGGAACGCTGCAATCTGGATTTATACTATCCCACAAAGTTGAAAGGATTTCCCACGGTCGTCTGGTTTCATGGCGGGGGTTTGAAAGGGGGCAGTAAATCGATTCCGAAAGAACTGCAGGACCAGGGTCTGGCGATTGTTGCCGTCAATTACCGTCTGTTTCCTAAAGCCAAAAAACCGGCCTACCTCGAAGATGCGGCGGCTGCCGTGGCCTGGACGTTTCAGCATATCAGCGAATATGGCGGTGATCCCGAATTGATTTTTGTCGCCGGCCATTCCGCAGGCGGCTACCTGACCAGTATGCTGGGACTGGATAAACGCTGGCTCGCTGCGCATGACATCGATGCAAATCGCATTGCCGGACTGATCCCCTACAGTGGTCACTGCATCACACACATGACTGTTCGCGAAGAAATGGGAATCGAACGCGATCAACCCATCATCGATAATATGGCGCCCCTGTTTCACGCCCGCAAAGATGCGCCCCCGATCCTGCTGATTACAGGTGACAGGGAACTGGAATTTCCCACACGCTACGAAGAAAACGCTTACATGCATCGCCTGCTACAGGTGGTCAAGCATCCGCAGGCGCAGCTGTTTGAACTGGACGGTTTCACCCACGGCACCATGGCCAGGCCAGGACATTTCCTGCTGCTGGAAGAAGTCAAACGCGTTATCAAAGCGAAAAAACAAGCCGACTGATACAAGCCATCAGGATTGTGAACGCAGCCTGAGTGCATTGGCAATCACAGAGATTGAACTGAAACTCATGGCTGCTGCAGCGATCATCGGGCTTAACAACGCATGCATTCCCAGGAAGGGGACCAGAATGCCTGCAGCAATCGGAATACCCAGCGCATTATAACCGAACGCAAACAGCAGATTCTGGTGGATATTTTTCATGACCAGTCGACTGAGATCGATGGCATCGACAACTCCACGCAGATCCCCTTTGACCAGCGTCACTTCGGCACTTTCAATGGCGACATCGGTACCGGTTCCCATGGCGATGCCCACGTCGGCTTCCGCCAGGGCTGGCGCGTCGTTGATGCCGTCTCCCGCCATCGCAACTTTGTGACCTGCATTTCGCAGCGCTTTGATTTTTTCGTATTTGTCCTGCGGCTTCACTCCTGCTTCCACATCATCAATGTTGAGTGACTTCGCGACTGCGCGGGCCGTTTTTTCATTATCGCCCGTCATCATCACAATCGAGAGGCCCAGTTCATGCAGCTTCTGAATTGCCTGTGCCGTCGTTTCTTTGATGGGATCAGATACCGAAAGAAAACCGGCAAACTCATTTGCTATGGCGACAAATATTACGCCCTGCCCCTCTTCCCGGAGCCGGTCTGCCCGCGAATTCAGTTCGTCTTTGATATGAATTGACTGATCCTGCAAAAAGGAAGCACTGCCAATCAGCACCGCTTTGCCATTTACAGTGCCTTTCACCCCTGCACCGGTAACGGAGTCAAAGTCACTGACTTCACTCAGTTTCAACTCACGTTCTTTCGCAGCAACGACGACTGCCTGTGAGAGAGGATGTTCGCTGTGCTGTTCGACTGAAGCGGCAATCTGCAGCAGCTCTGCTTCGCTATAATCTGCAGCAGGCACACATTCTGTCAGTCGTGGCTGACCTTCGGTGAGCGTGCCTGTTTTATCGACCACCAGCGTATCTACTTTCTGCAGGGTTTCGAGTACTTCGGCGTTTTTGATCAGGATCCCGTGCTTTGCTCCGCGTCCCACTCCAACCATGATCGACATGGGAGTCGCCAGCCCCAGCGCACAGGGACAGGCGATGATTAAAACAGCAACTGCATTGATCAAGGCGTATGCGAAGCGGGGTTCCGGACCCAGCCAGCTCCAGAGCAGAAAGGTCAACACAGATGCAGCCAATACAGCAGGCACAAAGTAAGAAGCAATCGTATCCACCACCCGTTGAATCGGTGCACGACTGCGCTGGGCACTGGATACCATCTGGATAATCTGTGACAGCAGTGTTTCGCCCCCGACCTTTTCGGCTTTCATCAGGAACGAACCAGTCTGATTCACGGTCCCTCCAATAACGTCATCCCCCTGCTCTTTCGTGACAGGAACTGATTCGCCGGTAATCATCGATTCATCAATCAGGCTTTTTCCTTCCTGGACTACGCCATCCACGGGCACTTTTTCGCCGGGTCGCACACGGAGCAGATTTCCGGTCTGTACTTCTTCCAGTGTGATCTCCCGCTCTGCGCCATCTACAACCAGACGGGCGGTCGGCGGAGCAAGCGAAAGCAGTTCCTGAATTGCGCTGTTGGTCCGTTTGCGCGCTCTGAGCTCCAGCATCTGGCCCAGCAGGACCAGTACTGTGATCACTACGGTCGCTTCGAAATACAGCTCGACCGTTCCTTGATGTTGAAAAGAAGCAGGAAAGATCCCGGGAGCCAGCAACGCGATCAGACTGTAAATGTAGGCGGTACCTGTACCGATCCCGATCAGCGTGAACATGTTCAGATTCATGCTGATGACCGAACGGTAGGCGCGTTCAAACAAAGGCCAGCCAGCCCAGAACATGACCGGAGTACTGAGCAGGAACTGAATCCAGCCGGATATTTCTGGTGAAATCCATCGATGAACCGGAATCCCCGTCATGGGCAGCATCGCCAGCAGGAACACCGGCAATCCCAGAATCAGCCCGCCCCAGAAACGACGGGACATCCGCTCATATTCGGCAGCTTCTTCCGGCGATTCCTCTTTCTGAGGCATCAGCGGTTCCAGATCCATACCACAGATCGGACAGCTGCCAGGGCCCACCTGTTCGATTTCCGGATGCATGGGGCAGGAATAGATTGTGCCGGCAGGTATATCCCGGGGTTCCTGTTTGTGAGACTGATGCTGTCCGTGGTGATCATGCTGCTGATCATGTTGACAGCAGCTATGCTTTTTCTCTGGCTCAGGCTCTACATGCTGGGCAACAAACTTGTCGCGACACCCCTGGCTGCAGAAATACCAGTCTTGACCATCGACGGTTTCGTGCAACGCAGTAGACTCGTCGACTTCCATGTGGCAGATCGGATCAGTGGCAGTCATGAAGTACTTTTCTGTTAGAGTTTCAAATTAATGATTAAGTTTTGCCTGTTCCTTCTCAATCATTTTTTCTTTCAGGCTCGTCGTGCTGGAAGGGCCAAATACCTTGATGGCGTGAAACACAATGCCAATCCCCCAGCCACACAAAGGCCAGATGAACCAGTAATTGTCGGGAGACCGCGTCAGGTTTAACGCGATCAGGCCGGCATTGACTACTACGTAGACGCCACTATGAATCACAAACCCCATTTTCTTCTCGACCCGTTCTTTCGCCAGATCGTAATTTTTTTGTTTTTCTGTCATGACGGTTCCTCCTGTCTCAGATTTTATACCGCAGACCCTGGTAAAAAAAGAGTTCGCTTGTGAGTTGTCTGCCTGGAGAAAAGAATCGCAATTGCTATGCCAGACTGACACGACAGTCCTACATGGCATCTTAAGTGCCTGAAATTGCAGTAGTAGAGGTAAAACAGTGTGACTGACATGGTAATTTAGCGGATTTCCGAATTAAAAAAACGGTTGCTGTTCAGTCAGAATGAGAGATCAGCAACCGTTCGATTAATTATTTTGTGAAGGGAATTACTCTTTTGAAAGATCCAGAGACAGGGAAACCGTGTCGTTTGTAGACTCTTTTTCAGCCTGCAGGGGAATGTTCCATTGTGCAGAGTGCTGTTTACATAAGCCGCCTACTCCATCGCGACAGTAACCAAACCGCAGATTCAAAACGTAGGTGCCCGTCAGTTGCTTCATGGCGGGTAACTGCAGTACCAGCCGATCCCCTTCGACGGCCCCTTTCCCTCGAGCCAGAACCACGTCAGGATTCTTTGCTGACTTGAGGGTAAACTTCACCGGAGCCAGCGGGGAAAGCTTATATTCCGCAGGCAGTCGGGGAGAGACATTAATTTTTACAGCAACACCGGGAATCACTTTCTGTGGTGCCACTTTCAGCGCTTTGTCTGCAGCAGTAAAACTGTCATCGACGGTTTTCGGCAGACTGGGAGGCGTTAAACCTGCGATTTTGAATTCACTGACTTTGTGATCCTCCAGATTCACCACACAGATTCGCTGGTTGTTGGTATCAGCCACAAACAGGCGATTGCCCACCTTTGCCAGGCCAGATGGTTCAGAGAACTCAACCGGGTTCAGGCTGTTGCCATCCTTTCCGGTTCCCAGAAATGTTTTGACTTCGTTTGTCTTGAGATCGATGGTTTTCAGTTTATGATTATAAGTGTCAGCGACAAACAGCCGCCCGTGATCATAAAGCACGCCCAGCGGATGCTGCAGACGAGCCTTTTCACCGATACCGTCTTTGTCACCGAATTCGAACAGTGAGCGTCCGCGTTCGAGATCAGAAGTTCCTGCAACAGTGCTCACGGTTTTGTTCTTCGTATCCACTTTGCGAACAGCAGAGCCTTCACTGTCAACGACGTAGAAAACGTCTCCATCCACGGCAATCCCTGACGTCTGCGCAAACGCAGACGTTTCCAGTGGCCCGTTGGTAATATCTTCCCGTCCGGAGCCGGCATAGACGCCGATTTCATCGGAACCGAGTTTATGAGACCAGATCTGATGCGGTCCCGCCATGCAGATATAGAGCACATCATCGATTGCCGCCAGCGCCCAGGGACTGTTGAGAGCCGCTTCTTTCAGTTTCCCTCCTGCAGAACGAAAACGCGCCTGTTCCCCGGTACCAGCCAGCGTACTGACCTGTTTTTTATCGAGATCAACAGTTCGAATTGAATGATTTTCCGTATCCGCCACATACAGGGTATTTCCCACCAGGGCCATCCCCTGCGGATGATCAAAGGAGGCGGTTTTGTAGTCGCCGTCTTTGTTCCCAATCTGACCTGAGCCTATGACGTCGATCAGCTTTCCATCCAGCGAAGCAATCACGATTCGGTTATGGTTACTGTCGGAAATAAATAATCGCTGTTGAGGAGCATCAGCGAGCAGTTTGCCCGGGAACTTAAGTGGTGTCTGTTTTAATTTGGCCGACTCCAGTTCAAAATGCACGGGAGTCTCATCGAGTGTCCCTTTAGCGCGATGATAGGCAATCACTTTTTCCAGAACTTTATCCAGCAGTTCCCGATTCCCTTCACCTGACAGATGTCCGCAGTAATTTCCTTCCGGGTCGATCAAGACCATGGACGGCCAGGCACGCACACCAAACTTCCGCCAGACGGTCATGTTGGCATCATTGATAACCGGATGTTTGATTTCATAACGTTGAATGGCACGTCGGATATTATCGGTCTCTTTTTCATTATCGAATTTAGCAGAATGGCAGCCGATGACCACCAGTTCGTTGGGATATTTCTTTTCGAGGTACGCCAGGTCCGGCAGCACGTGCATGCAGTTGATACAGCAATACGTCCAGAAATCGATGAGAACGACTTTGCCCCGCAGATCTTTCAGCGTGATTTCCCCCGAAGTATTCAACCACTCGACGCCACCATCAATGCTGGGGGCCTTAGGACGATCCGGAAAGGGATTTTGAATTTCGGCATCTGCTGCAGGAGCGGGAGTTTTTTCATCAGCAACAACAGACGAAATACTGCCGGCGCACAGCAAAGCGAAAAGTGCAACGGTGCAGGGGATTAGATTCAGAAAAGCTGGCTTTCCTGGCATGCCTGGTTCTCCATATTCTGGTTGGCAAATTGGGGCAGGTTCAATTTTGGATGCGGGTGCTGCGAAGTGAGCACACTTCTATTGTAAGAAGCCAGCGGTGGAGTGGAACAGTTCAACCTGAAATTTTCATAGACGATTTCAGATTCATTAAATACCTCGAAATGAAACGATCTGTGAAACGGCTGACTGATATCTGAAGTTTACTCGTGTCTGAGTGCTTCAATCGGGTCGAGGCGTGCCGCAGAAATCGCCGGGTAAATTCCGGAGATAATTCCGATCGTCACAGAGATTCCGAAGGCAACAGGTAGACTCCAGAATGCAATCTGGGGATGCAGATCAAAAAACATGCGGCCGACTTCCGATCCCGCTGAGCTCCCTTCCATGACAAAATTCTGCACGAACCACTGAATCCCCAGAAAGGTGACGGGCGTCAGCAATCCAAACACCACTCCAATCAATCCTCCCGACCCGGCAAGCACGATGGTTTCCGTCAGGAACTGTTCGATGATGTCTCTTTGACGCGCGCCCAGCGCGCGTCGCACTCCGATTTCACGTGTGCGCTCAGTCACGGTCGCCAGCATGATGTTCATAATCCCGATGCCACCCACCACCAGACTGATGGCGGCGATCGATCCCAACACGACGTTAAAGATCATCCGGATCTGTTCTGCCTGTTTTAACAGTTCCAAAGGTACTACTACTGCATAGTCTTTCGTGCGCGGGTGTGACTGATCGAGTGTCTCTCGAATTGCCTGGGCGGTTGGCAATACAGCATCTTTATGATTCACACGCAGCGTGATCTGATTGAGTTCAATGTGTTCGGCTGTCATACTGCCAGCCTGGTTTTTGATATCCAGATCCCCTTCGCGCGCCTGCAGGGTTTTGATGGGAATATAGACGTCTTTGTTATAATCCTGGCCGGAAAGACTGCCTCCGATGGCAGCAGATGCCGTCCTGTCTTTGGTGACCCCTACAACAGTATAAAACATTGCTCCGATACGAATGGACTTGCCGAGCGGGTCCTCAAACTTAAACAGACTGTTGGCCACTTCGTTGGCAATTACGGTCACGTTCAACAACTTCTCTTGATCACTGCCAGTCAGAAACCGCCCCTGGGAAAGCTGCAGATGATTCATCTCCAGATAGTCGGCGGTGCACCCCACAACGCGGGCGTTCATGGCTTCTTTGAGATAACGGATTTCCCGATCCACTTCGCGAATCGGAGCCGCACTGGTAATGGTGGGTATAGTTTGTGTCAGGATTTTATAATCGGAACGCAGCAGGCCGTACTGCAGAACACGGCTGCGTGTAGAAGACTGGGTGACTTCGTGAGGCGGCTTGACACTCCGAACAATGACGTTTGTGGCCCCCAGTTCGAGAACCTGCTTCTGTGCCTGGGCGCTGGCACCTTCACCAATTGCCAGCATTGCTATCACGGAAAAAACACCAAACACAATCCCCAGCATCGTCAGTCCGGACCTCAGCTTATGCAGCATTAAGCTTTTTAAAGCAAGCCGAACGATACGAATAATACGGGACATGCGAAGTGCCTGAATGTAATACAGAATGAAAAGTAAACGGGCGACTGTCGGTCGCTTTAAGAGACAGGGAGGGACTGTTCCAGGATGGTTTCACTCTCAATGAGACCATCTTTCATCATAATCTGACGCTTGGTCTGTTTGGCGATCCCCGGTTCGTGGGTCACCATAATGATGGTACGCCCCTCCGCATTCAAATTATGGAGGATATCCATGATTTCCGCTTCGGTAGCAGAATCCAGATTACCCGTTGGTTCGTCTGCGAGGATAATTTGAGGGTCATTGACTAACGCACGGGCAATGGAAACCCGCTGTTGCTGTCCCCCGGACAACTGGAAAGGGCGGTGATCCATGCGATCACCGAGCCCGACCATGCGGGCCAGTTCCATGCACCATTCCCGCTCGACGCGTCCAATCGCCGGATAACCGGCCCGGTAGAGCAGGGGGACTTCAATGTTTTCCAGCACCGTGTATTGTGTAATCAGATTGAACGACTGAAAGATGAATCCGATCATGTCATTCCGCATTTCAGAGAGTTCATCATCATCCAGCGTAGAGACATCGCGGCCGCCGAGGATGTACTGGCCACTGGTGGGACGATCGAGTGCCCCCAGCAGATTCAGCATGGTACTTTTACCACTTCCCGAGGAGCCCATGATGGCCACAAAGTCCCCTTCAGGGAAGTCCGTAGACACTCCCCGCAGCGCTTTGACGACCACCGATCCCAGATCATAGAACTTGGTGAGATCGATCACTTGGGCAGCAAGCTTCATGGTCGGTTTTCTCCACCGGGCCTTGAACCTCCTGCCCCACCACCAGGACTACGGAGCTTACTGAGTTCTGCTGCATCCAGGAAGCCGTCCTTGTTGGCATCCAGTTCATCGAAGCGTTCCTGCATGCGTTCCGGAGCTTCATCCTTGGAAATTTTTCCATCAGAGTTCTTATCCAGACGCTGCAGCATGCCCCCTGCAGGTTTTTTCTTCTCTGCCGACTCACCACGAGGTTTTTCACCGCCTGCATTTCCAGTTGCCGGACCAGCCGACTTCGCATCCGCACTGCCGGGGCCCTGTTTTTCAGCCTGTTTTTTCTTCTCCATGGCCAATTGTTCTTCCAGTTCAATCAGTTCATCGGCAAAGTGGGTCCGTGGGTTCATAATCACTTCTTCACCGGCTTCAATGCCAGAGATAATTTCGATCATGGTATCACTGGCCTGACCGATTTTGACTTCCCGGCGTTCCGTTCTTCCATCTGGCATGAGAATAAATATATAACGTTGTTCGCCAATCGTGATCACAGACTGTACCGGGACCTGTAGAATATCAGGACGCTGATCAACGCGAATTTCGATTTCAGCTGTTAAACCCGGCTTGAGTTTGGTGATGTCACCATTGTCTGGGAGAATTCGGATTGTGGCTTTATATTCTTTTAAGTCGGGTCGCATCCAGTTGGAAGAAATCGGTACTGAAGAAACCTGGTCGACGACCCCGCGATAGAGTTGTTCGGGAAAAGCATCGACGCGGATATCAACTGGCAAGCCTTGATTGATCATACTGATTTTTGATTCGTGAATGCGGGCATCCACTTTCATCTGCGAGAAGTCGGGGAGTTGAATAATGGACTGACGTTCCCGGACTTCTGTCCCTTCTTCAATCACATCTTCACCACTGCTGCGTCGCCCACTGTCCTGGTTGGCATAAACGACCTGACCATTTTGTGGTGCAATCAGTTTACAGGCCACGATTTGCTCACGAATACGTTCCAGTTCACTTTTCTCGACTTCGTAGGTCAACTGGCTGGCTTTGAGGCGTGCATCGAACTGAGCCTGTGTCGCAATGCCCTGACGGATCACACGATCCAGGTTTCGTTTCTTTTCGTCTACGTCTGCTTCCAGCTCTTTATGTTTGCGGGTCTGTACGTAATCTTTTTCTACTTTGAGATCTTCTTTGGCTATTTCCAGATCAATCTCTGCTTTTACCACATTGATGCGGTCGGCCTCGACGTCGTTCTGACTTTTATAACCTTTTTTGGCGATGCGCTTCGAAAACTCAAAGGTTTCTTCGGCGCGCTGCAGGTCCTCACGCGCTTTGGTAATGGCGCCTTCTTTCACGTTGAGGTCTCGCTGAGATTCCCCTTCGAGGAATTTCTCCAGATCAAGTTTCGCCAGAACTAACGCCAGCTTGGCAGCCGAAGTATCGCTTTCATTTTGCGTCTTCTGGATCTCAACATTTTCCTCGGCCTGCTTCAGCTCTGCTTCAGTCTGTGTTACCTGAATCTGCTGCTGTTTTTCTTTATCCACCAGCAGGGACGAATCGAGTTCGCAGACGACGTCCCCTTTCTCTACCATCGTTCCTTCCGGAACAATACTGAGGATGGTAGTAAAGCCTTTAACTTTGCTGGACAGGGTTACGTTATTCAAACTGTCAAGCTGACCACGTTCGGTTACCGACACCCGAAACGGCCCCCTGGTTGCCTTGTCCGTAATGTAAGTCGTATTCTTCTTTGAACCAGAAGAAAAGACCGAAAGCAGCGGCGTGCGCAATACTGGGACCGTTAGAACAAGTATCGCGCCGACAATCAATGCGATGATCAGCAGCCTGGCTTTATTGAGGCGCTTGCTCTTCTTCTGTTTCGGTGAGTGCGTTGAGTTCTGCTGCAGGTCGGAAGACGACTGGTTGGATGTCTTCTCCTGCAGTGACTCTTGTTTCAGTTGTTCCTGGGGTGGATTGGCGGTGCTCATTGGTAGGCCTGATTCTTCCCGCGCGGTGTTGATAGAAATCGTCTTTCCAAATACCATTTTCATCTATCTCCATGATACCCATATCTCGATAGATGTTAAGTCGGTTTTGTTCATAATTTACCCAGTTGCTGATTAAACTGTTTTGTGCTTCCAATACTGATGATAACGCATTTAACAGATTTAACCCCTGGTTTCGACCAGCCTGGGCAGGGTCTGAGGTGGCTTCGACTGCACTGTCGTACTGCAGTGCCGCCAGTCGAATCTGAACCCGTGATGTTTCGAAGTTTTGACGGAGCACATTCAGCTCTCGCCAGCTCTGACGAATCTCAAATGTCACATCGTCTTGCGCTTCCATAAAGGTACGACGCTGCCTCTGATATTCAATTTGAGATTCACGATAGGCATTTCGCTCCTGAATTAAAGATAACGGAGCTGTAAATTCGACCCCGGCCCGTAATCCCGCCTGACTACCGCGGAAGTCAAGAGGCTTATTTTTGCCGAGAGGCGTACTTATGTCTCCATCTACTACGACATTTAACACCGCTTCGAGGGAATTAGACCGCACTTCCATCAATCTTCTGGCATCCATGACGAATCCTCGCTGGTTCATCAGGTCCAGACGATTCTCGATACCAAGACGCACTGCCTCAGTACTATCCATCGTAAATGGTTCCAGTGTAATGAGTTCGACTCGCAAGCCAATCTCGATCACCTGCATTCCCTGCGATGTTCTGAGCATGTCTTCCCGCAAATTGGCCATTTCCAGGATAATTCGTTTTTTCTGGTCATTGGAGAGTGTTTCCTCACTCAAAAAGCCTTTCAGACCTTCCAGACGACTTTTCATCTCCTGAATTTCTTTACGGACACCAGAATACAATCGTATATCATTTGCCGTACTTTGGCGGACACGCTCACGGTCTTCTTCCGACTGGAATCGGCGTTTGCGTAAGGCCAGAATATCCTCTGAAACCCCCTCCTGGCTGTCACCCAACAGCTGATCCACATTTTTAATATCCTGCTCGAGCGTCAATAAAGCGTCGCTTTCGAGTCGCATCTGTAATACCTGCAGTCCTTCCACAACTTCGAGCAGTTCCGCAGTGGTCGGCGGGACAAGATTGGGGTCTTCCCAGTCCTCCACGTAGACCTTGGCCCAGACTTCGACATAGTCATAGATCTCCTGTTCAATCGCCGGCAGCAGGGGATCGATCAACTGAAATGGTTTCAACAGAGATTCGTCAATACTCATTGGCATATTGGGAGGCAGACCGAGAAAGAGTTTGAATCTCCCCAGCGCATCCTGATAGGCCCGTTCCAGAGAGCGCAGACGGTTGATTGACTGCGCCAGCCTGGTTTCCAACTGGGCCACATCCAGTGTGACGACTTCCGTACGAATCCGCTGCACGAGTTCGCCGACGGTCGCCTGATACGAATCTTCATCACTGAGCGCGAGCAGACGTTTTTCCTGCTCTGCAGTCATCTCACCTTTCCAGGAGAGCATGCGCGCCTCTTCATCGAATTCGAGTTTCTCAACCAGTTCGGGTGGAATGATCCAGTTCTCAGGCAGTTTATCGAGACGCTCTGACTGCACTTTGGGTTTCTGTGAAGAGAGTGCCCTGAGGATTTCCACCTGGCGTTCGAGTCGCTTGATGTTATCGCGCTCGTTGTAAATCACCTGCAGCTGTTGCAACAGTTGCAGAAAACCATCTCCACCTGCCACGTTCTGAGTAAAAAAGATTTTACGGAAGCGGGCCAGAACTCGCGTCTGGTACAACACATTTCGCTCATCCTGTGTCAGGTTGTTCAAAACGACTTTCCGTCCTGCACCAAACAACAGAGGTTGCACGAGGGAATAGGAAAGCACACTGACAGAATTCGTCTGATTCGATCCGGAAAACAACCAGAGTGTATTGTTAGCCAGCTCAACTGCCCATTGGGCACCACTGGGCAGTACCTGATTAACGCCCATTCGGCTGCTCAAATCCAGTTCCTGGGTCCCGTTTGCCAGGCGTCTGCGATTCAATTCGGCCTGAGGATTCTGACCCCCAACTCCCAGGTAACGAACATCAAACTGAAAACGCCCAAAGGTTAAATCCAGAGCGGCGAGGAACAGATTTTCGATTTGAAACTGATACTCACGACTGTTGATGTTGGCGATATCAATTGTTTCCCGCAGTGTGACATCTTCCAGTGCCGGTAATTCCGTACCGGGTAACGTATTTCCCGAAGCAGCGATTTCGGCACTTAATTCAGGACTGATCCCATACTGCACCAACCAGTCCGGGTTTTCGATACTGAGCGCACGGCCAAATTTATGCCAGCTCTTATAACCTTTTTTACACTGTAACCAGTGCATGTAAACATTGGCCGCCGGATCGTCGGGAGGCAGGGGCTCATGGTTCGGATCATAGGGATCATAGAACCGACTGCGTGGGTCCGGTTCCACATCATAGCGTGGTACTTCCCATGCTGGATCGTTGGCTTTCTCAGCCAGAATCTCATAACTGTCGGAGTTGGCCTGATCGGCCCAGAAGGTAGGAGAGCAACCGACTGAGAGCACAACCAGACAGACCATCGTCACAATAGAGAGGACTGGCTTGTATGTGTCACAACAGGAAATCAGACTTGTGCGCCTCATGGATGAGCATCCGTTACAGAATTTATTAAAAAGCCTGGTAGTAACTAAGAAAAGAAAATGAAATCATTAAGCAGCGGGCGTGCCCTGAAAGGGAAATGGCCCATCTGTATCGGGAAATGTTTTGACGGTTTCCCGTTGAGAACGTTGAATGTGTGCTGACTTTAATAATGACTGCAACATGCCATTCAACTGTCTTCTCTGATCAGCAGAGAGAGTTGCCAGCAGTCGCTGCGAAACAATGCCATGAAAGGTCTTCACCCGTTCCAGCAATTGTGCGCCCTGCTCAGTCACTTCCAGCACGCGTTTCCGTCGGTCTTTCTGAGACTGACGCCGCACAACCAGCTGATCACCTTCCATGCGTTCGATCAGAGTACAGATATTGGACTCGGACTGCCCCAGCTTTCGGGCCAGTTCCGATTGTGAACAGCCGGCTTCTGTGACTGAGTCAATCACCTTCAATGCAGAATAGCGAACTTCATTGATCTCCAGTTGTGAGAAACTTTGGTTCAATGCCACGCGGATTAAATGTGCGGTGCGGATCAAAAGATCAATCTGCTCGACGCTCTCGTGATGTTGCAGGGAACGCCAGTCAGCAGGACCGGAGATGGAATCGAATTTCGTATTACTTTCCTGTGCCATATATTTCAGCCTTGAACTGATTCTTCTAACCCAAATCAATCATGAACGCTGCAAACTCCAGGCAGCGCGAATGCCCTTATTTATATTTCGGACATGAAGTATTAGTATCTGAAGGAGTTATCGGCATAACCCGCAAAGTTTTACATAAGTAAAATCTGATTTCAGGTTGCACTGTCGGAGGAAAGTCGGAACAATCAATCAGATGCTTTTGATTGATTTACTCGAAACCCCATCTGGGAGAACGCTTTACATGAAACAATCAGACCGCGCTCATCACACAGCATATAAATACGCATTCCCCCTTATTGCCCTATTCTTACCATTGCCCTCAGTCGCCGACCTCAACGCAGCCCCCGGTCCGAATGTCATCGTGATCTACGCTGACGATCTTGGATACGGGGACCTGGGCTGCTTCGGGCACCCGACGATTAAGACGCCTGCCCTGGATCAGATGGCAGCAGATGGAATGAAATTTACCCAGTTTTACTCCGCGGCTCCGGTGTGCACTCCCAGTCGGGCAGCGTTGTTAACGGGTCGCTATCCGATTCGATCAGGTATGTGCAGCGACAAACGGCGCGTCCTGTTCCCCAACTCCGGCGGTGGAATTCCTGCAAGTGAAGTCACACTTGCAGAAGCTTTGAAAGCAGCCGGGTATAAAACAGCTTGCGTCGGTAAGTGGCACCTGGGTCATCTGCCCCAGTTTCTGCCCACAAACAATGGCTTTGACAGCTATTTTGGAATTCCTTACTCCAACGATATGGATCGAGTCGCAGACCGAAAGCACGGACGCAGTATTTTCCTCAAGCCGGAAGTCAAATTCTGGAATGTCCCCCTGATGCGTGATACAGAAGTCGTCGAACTACCGGCTGACCAGACCACGATCACGAAACGTTATACGGAAGAAACAATCAAACTGATTCAGCAAAATAAGCAGCAGCCTTTCTTCATCTACCTTGCTCACAACATGCCTCATGTACCTCTTTTTCGCTCCCCGGAGTTTCAGGACAAAAGTCGGCGCGGACTGTACGGAGACGTGATTGAGGAAATCGACTGGAGTGTGGGTGAGGTTCTGAAAGAACTCAAAACACAAGGGCTGGACCAGAATACAATTGTCTGGTTTTGCAGCGATAATGGCCCCTGGCTGATCTTTAATGAGCAGGGAGGGTCAGCCGGCCTGCTTCGGGACGGGAAGGGCAGTACCTGGGAAGGAGGGATGCGTGAACCAACGATCGCCTGGTGGCCCGGCCACATTCCTTCGGGTTCGGTATCGCAGGAACTGGGAAGTACAATGGACATCTATACGACATCCATTAAGCTGGCGGGGGGTTCCGTTCCGACCGACCGGGTAGTGGATGGAGTGGATCTCACTCCTGTATTATTGAAAAAGGGAAACAGCCCGCGTGAGGAACTGGCCTATTATCGAGGCACAAAACTGATGGCGTTTCGTAAGGGCCCCTGGAAAGCGCACTTCATCACCAAACCTGCTTATGGTCGCGAACCATTTCAGGAACACGATCCACCGGTTTTATACCATCTGGAACATGATCCTTCTGAAAAGTATGACGTGGCCCAAGACCATCCTGATGTCATCAAGGAGCTCAAAGCTGCTGCAGAACAGCATCAAAAAACGGTGAAACCGGTTCCGTCACAGTTGGAAATCCCGCTGCCGAATTAGACTGTGTCCAGTTTTACTGTAAGTTCTTCGGGATCATTGTGACTGAAAATCACAGTTCAGAAGACGCGATTGTCTAAGCACAGGCGTACCCCTGGTAGACGGGCACCGCTTACCAGTAACAGATATAGCGAGGACCTTCCGGTTCTTCCCTGATGCGAAAATGGATTGCTTTGCTGCTTTTTTCCTGATCGAAGCTCTTCCATTCCGCACAGAAAAGGGGAAGTTGCGCTGCATCAAATTCAGGCCGTGGTTCCGGCAGGCGAAAATAAGCGTCATGAATCAATGCCAGCGCGACCATCAGGGGATGCCTATCATTATCAGGCTGGCAAAGCAGCAGTTCCAGCGACTGGGCTGCATGCTGACAGTCTTTGAAACGCGATTCACGCAGACACTCTGAGGCCATTCGTTCCACATATTTCAACAGATTATCGATGCCATGCTGATTTAAGAGAATGTCTTTTCGGTTTTCAAACTGCAGTGCGATTTCAATCTGCTCCTGGAGTTCTTCGTCGGTCTCACTGGGAATCGGCATGCGGCCGTAACCGTCGGGGACAATCGACTCGATGGTTTTTATCGTCTGTGCCAGATCGGCAGGATTGTGATTCATTTTTGTTTAACTGCAAAATAGGAAATAGAAATCTTCCGGGACACACGAACCAGGTTCGCTGACGAGTGATTATATATAAAAACCGGAAAACGATTCATCCCTCTTTTAGAAATAAAAAGAACCGATTGAGTCAAAACTCAATCGGTTCTTTAATCAATGATCAGTGGCAAACCGGACTGACTGCTTATTTCAGAAAGAAGTCATCTGGTCCTTTGTGCGTGTAGTAAGGATACTGCACGATACCCAGTGGCTGGTTCTGCTGCGGATAGACGGTCGCAGGGGGGACATACTTGTATGTCTGATAGTGCTTCGGGCGTTTATTTTGATGGTAGGTATTTTTGTGGCCGGTTTTCCAGCCACCTGCACCCGGTGGGCAATAAGCGTCGCCATGGCGACGATGTCCCATCTGCTGGATCGGTGCCTGCTGGCCTGCATACTGTTGATGCATAGCCTGCTGATGCATGGCCTGTTGACGCTTCTGCATCATTTCAGCCTGTTGCTGCATCAGGAATTCTCCGTCGGCCGACTGACCCCGAATGACCTGGCTATTCGAACATCCCACACACAGTGGTAGAATCAGACAAGCGGCCATTTTACAAAACAAGTGAGGCTTCATTGGCTTCCTTTCCCCGGTTTTACTGAATTTGAGCGTGTTTCCGTTCGCGCTCGTCATTGGGTATGAGTGATACCTGCTGAGAATTCTGCGGACCACGATTCGATTGAGATCGTATTTTGTCAGCGAAAGACTTAATTCTTTTATCGGCCATTCCGAGTTAAACAATAGTTAAAATCACCAAGAATCGGAAAACCGCGCTAATATTCAAATCTGATCGACCTTGCAGAATCGTTAAAACCGGGATAGATTATCGTGGTTTCCTACTCTATGAGACTATAAGCGTAAAATAGATAAAGTGGGTTGTTTGATAGTTTGAGTTTTTTCAGGCAAGACATCGTCTGTGACGAAGTGCTCATATTGCTTTGTTCTTTGCCAACAAGGGAGTGTTCGGCGTGTTTGTAGCTGCATCATCACGTTGTTTTTCTGATGAATCGTTTGAAGTCAGTTGTGAGCGTCTCACCGATCTGGAGTTCGACAAAATCGAAATCTGGATGAGTGAAGAGAGCGACCATCTGAAACCATCTGAAGTCGTCGCGTCACCGGAAGATTTTTATTCACGTTTTCGAGAAGCGACCCGGTTGACCCCTATCGCCTTCTGCCTGGAGAACGATATCTCACCGGCCGGGTTCAAATCCTTGTGCAAAGCAGCCAAGATGTTGCGGATTGCACAGATCACCATCCCGGCTTCTCCACTGGGGACGCCGTTTAATACGGAAATTGACCGACTCAAAGCATTACTGGAAATTGCCAGCCGCGATGGAATTCGACTTTCCATCAAAACCAAAACCGGACAATTGACCGAAGACCCGCGGACGGCAACAGAACTCTGTCAGTCAGTGAAAGGCCTCGGCCTGACGCTTGATCCGAGTTACTACACCTGTGGCCCCTTCAGTAATACTTCATACGACCTGGTATTTCCGTATGTCTGCCACATTCACCTGCGTGATTCCACCGCCGACCAGATTCAGGTTCCGGTCGGTCTGGGAGAAATCGATTACAGCCGCCTGATCAGCATGCTGGAACGTCAGGAATTTCACCAGTTCCTCTCAGTGGAACTTCTCCCGGAACTGTTAAAAGATACTGACCGGGCGCTGGAACTGCGAAAATTGAGAATGCTGCTGGAATCCGTTGTGATCTGAGCATCTGCCAGTCAGTTTACGACCGCGTCCAGTTTTACAGTCGCGTCTCCAGGACCATTTGAACCGGGTACCATAAATTGAGAGACGCTACGGTTCAATGTGATGCGATCTGGAATACAGAAACAGACAGAGCCTTCCGCGATGCGAAAGGCTCTGTCTGTTTTATGTGCTGTTGAAGAGATGATTTATTTGTAATCTTTGGGATTACCAAACAGACCGCCGCTTCCACCGCCGGCTGATTCATCCGCGTTTCCACCCAGGAGTGGTCCTTTGCGTTTGCGCTCATAAGAGGGCTGATCTTCTACAGGTGCTTCGGCGGCCTCTGGTTTGTCGATCAACGCTTTAATCGACAGACTGATCCGTTTCCGGTTGGGATCCACTTCCAGAACCTTTGCAGAAGTCTCCTGACCGGTAGTCAGAACTTCCGTCACCCGTTTCACGCGACGATGATCGAGTTCACTGATATGAATCAAACCTTCCAGGCCTGGCTCCAGCTCGATGAACGCACCAAAGTCTGTCGTACGGGTCACTTTGCCGGAGATCGTCGAACCAGTTGCATAACGGTCTTCGGCTGACTGCCAGGGATCCTGCTGCAGTTGCTTCATCCCCAGACTGATGCGATTCTTTTCTTTATCGATCTTCAGAATTTTCACATTGATCTGCTGATGTTCGCTCAAGGCATCTTTAGGATGCTTGATCCGGTTCCAGCTGATCTCGCCAATGTGCAGGAAGCCATCAATGCCTCCCAGATCCACGAAGGCACCATAATCTTTGATATTTTTCACGGTCCCGGTATGTTCCTGACCGATGGCCAGTTTTTCCCACAGCTCTTTCTGAATTTCTTCGCGTTCTGATTCGAGATACTTGCGACGACTCACAACCAGATTACGTTTCTTGGGGTTCACTTCCGTAATCTGAACAGTCAGTTTCTGACCTACGAAAGGTTCGAGATCACCCACAAAATACAGGTCGACCTGGCTGGCGGGCAGAAAACCTCTCAGGCTTCCCACGTTGACTTCCAGTCCCCCTTTATTTGATTTGTTGACAACACATTCGACGACCTGACCGGCTGATACGGCATCCCAGTCACCAGCGGGTTTGTGATGACCACGTGGCAGCGAAAGCTGAATCAGACCTTCCGCTTCTTTGACACTGGTGACTTTCACATCCACTTCCTGTCCGATGACAGGTGTTTTCTCACCAAACTGTCGCAGGGGAACAATTCCGGGGACTCCCATTGCTTTGGCACCGAGATCGATGAAGACATCGTCGTTGTTGATGGATTCCACAACCCCTTTCAACCGATCGCCTTCGCCAACGCCTTCTTCTGCTGCGCCTGATTTTGCAGCTGGAGTGGCTGGTGCAGTTGCGTCTTCCGAGTTTGCTTCGGCGGCGATTTCTTCATCACTCAGAGTTTTCGGAAGTTCCTGTGCTCCCTGACCTGACAGGGCGGCTGCGAGTTCTGCTTCCAGATCACCGTCCAGATCATCCACTGCTGGAGGAATATCGACAGGTTCGGCAGCTTCTGCAATCTGCATCATGGCCGCTTCCTGAAGCTGTTCCTGTGTGGGTTCAGCTGAAGCTTCTGCATCGCCCCCTTCCTTGTTAGCAGGAGCAACACTCGAACCTTTTGCAGGAATGGCTTTGAACTGTGCCGGGTCCACTTTCGGCTTCAACTGGACTTTGCGTTCCGCCTTATCCGCTTCCTGTGAGGCGGCTGCCTCTGGTTCCGCAGGAGTTTCGGTCTGTGGAGTTTCAGCGGGAGCTGAAGAGGTTGCCTCATTCACGCCGGCGTCGGACTCCTGTGGAGTCTCCGGCTGTTCCTGATCGGCTGGTGATTTCGCTTCCAAAGCTTCTTCACTCGTATTGACTTCTTCAGTAGATGGTCGTTCTGAACTCATGGGAGATGAACTTTCTCGCCTAATTACTTACTTCAAGATACAGGAATGTTTCACAGGCTCGTCAGGCCAGCCACAGACAGACATCCACCCGACTGCAGTAACTTCTTTCATTCAGGCTCAAAAACCTGCCGGACTAATTAAAAGAGTATCACCGCTGCAGCAGACCTGCAATTCGCAGGGCCTAGTTTTCCGATTTTTTCACTTTTGCCTTCACACATCGTAACCCCAGTGCAGGACTGACAGTAGTTGCGGTCACCCTGTTACGAAAGGCGGAACGCAGTTGTTCGAAGCGGTCCGTCCAGGCGCCGCCGCGCACGACAACAGGCTGATCATCGGTTCTCGAGCCCCAGACGCTGCCATCTCCGGGCGCATTTTCATAGCTGTCATGCCAGGGATCGGCGACGAACTCCCACAGATATCCGTGCATGTCATACAGACCCCATGGATTCGGCTTCAGAGCCCCCACAGGCGGGTCATTTCCTGCTGCATTCCCGGTATGCCATGCATATTCGTCCAGAATACGGGCCTGTTTGTCCTCATCCCCCGGTTTCTGTGGCTGATCACCAAAACTGTATTCCGTGTTCGTCCCGGCCCGGCAGCAGTACTCCCACTCGGCTTCGCTGGGCAGACGAATCTCTTCATCCGCCGCAATCAGCTTCGCTTTCCTTAATTCGTCTGTCAGTTTGACACAGAATTCTCTGGCAGTCTTCCAGTCAAACATTTCCGCCGAATTGCGTGGGCCTCCCCAGCGGCTGGGATTGTTGCCCATCACAGCCTGATACAGATTCTGAGGGACTTCGTATCGACTCATCCAGAAATCGTCTGACATTGTAACTTTATGAACAGGTCTTTCTGCAGGTTCCCCTTTTGTGGATCCCATTTGAAATGACCGGGGAAACTTCCCTTTTCCAGGTGTGATCGGCACCAGCTCTTTGACAAACACTTTGAACAACTCTGATTTTCCACCAGAGTCTGCAGGGGATGCAGCCGGTTTTTCAGCTGCAGACAGTGTTGTCAGCCCGCACAGCATGAAACACGGAAGAGTGATCAGGGCAACCTTTTGCCAGGCCCAGACGGCTTTTTTGAATTCGTTCATATGCTTCACTACTGGTTCAGATTTTGTTAGGGTACAACTGCAACCACATTTTACCAGTTCTGCATCGATTTCGAAAGCAGAGAGGGCGTCTGAACCAGCATACCAGGCGAACTCAGTATGCTGTTGATTGCCGATCGATTCCTGTTTCACTGTCAGGTTATTTATTTGAGTCAGGTCAATTCATGTCAGAGTCCCCGAACATAATTCCACGCAGCATCGATTTAGTGTCGCACCCGGAATGTCGGCTGGTTGTGGTTGATGTTCAGGAAAAACTTCTGCCGGTTATTCCGGATGCCAACCAGCTGACACATCGTATCCGACAACTGCTCCAGGCAGCCCGCCTGTTTGAAATCCCGCTGTACTGTTCTGAACAATATCCCAAAGGTCTGGGTTCCACTGTACCCGAGTTGGCAGATTTGCTGCCGGCTCCCCGAGAAAAACTGCGATTCAGCGCCACCGCGTGTTTAGGCTGGGAAACCGCCGCCAATACTGTCGACAGCCGCACCCGAATCGTGCTGACCGGAATTGAAGCACATATTTGCGTGCAGCAGACAGCTCTGGATTTGTTAGCCGCCGGCTATCGCGTTATCATTCCGGTAGATGCGATCGCCAGTCGGAATCAGTTGGACTGGGAAACGGCAATCAGACGTATGGAAAATTCCGGTGCCTGCATCACAACCACCGAATCCATTCTGTTTGAATGGTGTGAGGTCGCTGGCACACCGGAATTCAAACAGATCAGTCGCCTGGTAACTGAAAAACAGTAACCGTCAATCAGAGAAATCAAACTATTTTGAGTCCTTCAGTTCATAAAGAGCCACTCTCATGACAATCGAACATCATATCCCTCCCGCCATTCATCCTCCCCGTCGTACTCTGATGGGACCGGGTCCCAGTGATGTTGCCGCCAGTGTGCTGGCTGCGCTGGGAGCACCAACCGTGGGGCACCTCGACCCCTATTTTCTGAAGGTGATGGATGAAGTTCAGGACATGCTGCGGAATATTTTTCATACCACGAACGAACTCACACTTGCCGTCAGTGGCACCGGGAGTGCGGGAATGGAAGCCTGCGTGGTCAATCTGCTGGAACCGGGTGACAAAATCGTCGTCTGTACGAATGGCGTGTTTGGTGGCCGGATGGCAGATGTGGCAGGTCGGATTGGTGCGGAAGTCGTACAGATTCATCGTCCGTTTGGTGAAGTCTTCTCTGTTGAAGAAGTAATTGATGTCCTGCAGAAAGAGAAACCCAAAGTTCTGGGCATTGTACACGCGGAAACATCCACCGGCGCAGCGCAGTCACTCAAAGAGATTTCAGAAGCAGTTCACGAAGCAGATGCACTGCTACTCGCCGACTGTGTCACGTCGCTCGGCGGAATGCCGGTTAAAATTGATGAATGGAATATCGACGCCGCCTACAGCGGGACACAAAAATGCCTGAGTTGCCCTCCCGGGCTGTCTCCCGTGACCTTCAGTTCCCGGGCTGTCGCCGCCATGGATGCACGAAAAACCAAGGTTTCCAGCTGGTATCTGGACATGTCGATGGTCCGTTCCTACTGGGGCGATTCACGCGCCTATCACCATACTGCACCGATTAACATGAATTTCGGCCTGCATCAGGCATTACGACTGGTCCTCGAAGAGGGGATGGAAAACCGCTATTCGCGTCATTACGCCAACCATTGTGCCCTCAAAGCGGGCCTGAACGCGATGGGAATTGAATTTGCTGTCGCGGAAGACCACCAGCTCCCCATGTTAAACGCCGTGAAAATCCCGGATGGCGTGGACGACGCTGCAATCCGCGGTCAGTTACTGAAACGGTTCGGCATTGAAATTGGTGGCGGACTGGGACCTATGAAAGGCAAAACCTGGCGTATTGGCCTGATGGGAGAAAGCAGTCAGAGCACCCATGTGCTGCTGTTCCTGGCGGCCCTGGAACAGTGCCTGCTGCATGCTGGCTACCAGCTCACTCCTGGCGCCGGTGTCGCTGCTGCAAATGATTTTTACCGCACAACGATTACAGACTGACCTCAAGTCGGCGAGAACTTTCGTTTTCTACGGAAAACGGAGACTGATTTTATAATGAGCCCGGCCAGGAATTCCGATTCCTAAGATACGACTCTCAGTTGACTTGCCGTACGTTGAAAGTCGCGGTATATTGAACACAGAACAGGGCGTCCTGCGTCTGTGTTTCAGTGAGAAATTTTTCGAACATTCTCACGAATTTTGTGTCGAATGAGTGGCAATCGAGAAAATGATCGCCTATCATTTCCGACCACCTGTAAGGGGCCGTAGCTCAATTGGTTAGAGTACCGGACTGTCGATCCGGGGGTTGCGGGTTCAAGTCCCGTCGGCCTCGCTTACTACGCTCGTTGTCATTTTTGACAGCGAGCGTTTTTTTGTGCGCGAGGAGTCTGATATAAATTCAAGGGCAGAAGATGGACCCTTTATCTCGCTTATCAGAGTGTGACTTATTGTTGGGCACTCAATACTTTGAATTCGTAACAAGTAGCTTTCAGATTTCTAGCCTGTATCCAGTTTTACTCTAGCGTCACCAGGTGAATTTGGACCAGGTACAATAGATCGAGAGACGCTATGATTAAATATGATGCACTCTAGACACGGTGAATCGTCATGAAATCAAAGAAATCCTTTCTCGTCTGTCTCGCCACACTCGGAAAACCACTGGTGGATTTTTCCATCCACCTGCAACCAGGCCAGAGTTGTAATGAAGTCATGCACCTGATGAATGAACTTGCCGATGATCTGGAAATATCTCCCTCGCATTATAATGAACCGGATGATCCAGAAAACCACTCGCTCTGGGGAACGGCGACTCGGGAAGCACTTGCACGCGAATTCGGTTGGATCCTCCAACGAGTGAAATTTCGAGCAGGGAATCTTGAACCGAATCAAAACGAGGGGACTTTCGAAAATTACTTTCTGTGGGAAGAAATTGCACCAGTGCAGTATTACCCGGAGAGTATCAGAGGAAAAATCGAAAGCATAGGGATGGATCAACCAGGCTCAGACGATGATGGACAGGACGATGTGATTACGTATGGTGATTCTGCCTGATTGAACAAGCGGTTATAGACCTACTGCTGCCCGAGACCTCGATTGACAGCTTATCTGGGTTTGATAGGATTCGAATCTGATTCGCCCGCTGCTATCAGGTCATTTTCCATCGAATAAAACACATGAACGGAGTCAGAACACCATGCAAACGGTATTAATCACAGGAGCGTCCGCCGGATTCGGAAAGCTGGTAGCGGAAAAATTGCTGGCCAAAGGATACACCGTCTATGCCGCCGCCCGACGGGTCGAGAAGATGCGCGACCTGGAATCCCTGGGCGCGCATATCATGCATATGGATGTGACGGATACCGAATCGGTCAACGCCGGTGTCGCGAAAGTGATCGAAGAACAGCAGCGCATTGACGTGCTGTTCAACAACGCGGGCTACGGTTCGTATGGGACGATTGAAGATGTCCCCCTGGAAGAGATTCAGCGTCAATACGATGTCAACGTGTTCGGCATGGGCCGCCTCGTACAGGCGGTGCTGCCGCAGATGCGGAAACAGGGCTCCGGTCGAATCATCAATACTGCGTCCGTCGTCGGCCACGTCTCGACCGCGGTGCTGGGCTGGTATGCATCGACGAAACACGCAGTCGAAGCCTTCTCCGATGCGCTGCGGATGGAAGTCAAAGCGCTGGGGATCGATGTCGTCGTGATCGAACCGGGGGCCGTCAAAACCGAATTTGACGAAGTCGCATTCGCCACGCTGGACAGCCTGGACCACGCGGAAGATTACAAACCGCTGGTTGCCGCCTTCCGCAAATTCACGGGAGACCTGTATTCTAAAAGTCCAGGCCCGGAAAGCACTGCGAATGCGGTTGTCAAAGCAATCGAAGCAAAGAAGCCCAAAACCCGGTACGCGACGACACTGGATGCCAAACTGCTCCCCCGTGTCAAACGACTCTTCAGCGATAAACTGTTTGATAAGATTGTGCTGAGCCAGATGAAGTAAGACTCTATCTTCCCGACTTTCCCTAAGACCGAAATCGCTCTGCTCAGCCAGCAGCTTCTTCCCGATCGTAGCCGCGACAGCCCCTTCTTCGTGCAGGGATGCGCACAGTTCTCATATACAAAATACTGAGACCTGATCGCCTGCGATCCCATGATTGGCAATCAGGACAATTCTCTGGCAGGTTTAAGATCGAGTTGTTCGCTGATCATCCAGTCGTGTGATCGCCCATCAGCAGATTCGCTTTCGATTTCAGACAACCTGTCGCACTTTAGTCGATTTTTGGAGTATTTTTGAAGTTGGCATAGCCTTTGCAATTCTCTTCCAGTGTGGCCAGGAACGAAACCACTAACTACTCGAAACAAATATGGAAGGAATTGAAATGTTACGCCGAAGTATAAAAGTATTAGCAGCTGCCGCCGTATTGGGGATCAGCCCCGCATTGCTGACCGCGCAAGCCCCGTTGGAAGATGCCGGTGCACAACTGGGATCGCAGTCAAAGGCTGCGGGACAGGTGACGAATCCTGCCCCCAAAGTACCGGGGAAAAATGCCAGGATTGATGCCAATTCAGAGTTGGACTCCAAATCTCAGTTGAATAATAGACAGCTGGATGCCAAGTCGAAACTGGATGCGAAATCACAGTTGGAATCGGATTCACCTCTGAAGTCCATGAATGAGTCGGACGCTGGTGTGGACGCCAAAGCCAAAGGGAATGCCCGTGGCCTGCAGACTCCACCACAAACCCCCGATGCTGCCGACGGTGCCATTCAAAGCACTCCCGGTAATGTGGAGCTGAGGGGAAGAGTTCAAGGTGATGCTGATTTGGATGTAGATGGAAATCAGCCTCTGCGTCATCAGACGAATCGCCCACAGACTTTTGACAACCAGACCAATGCAGATATTGATGATTTCGTACGTCAGGGAACAGCTCATCTGGATATTGATGATGCGACCCGTGCCCGCTATCGTCACCACAATGGTCACTGGTGGTACAAGACTGAACAGGGTGCCTGGTTAATTCATACCAACGGTCAGTGGGAACCATTTGATCCGGTGACCTACCGTAGCCCCGGTCAGCCTGCAGACCAGGATTATTACCAGGACGATGACAACTATCAGTCCAGCAATTACTACGATGACGGAAGTTACTACCAGGGTGGTACGTACTACGATCCCGGCTACAGTGGTTATGGTCGAAATTACTACCGCGGAAATCGCTACCGTAACAACTTCAATGATGGTCGTGGTTATGGACGCGGTTACTACAACAACCGTGGCAATCGCTATAACGGCAACTGGGGTAGTGGATACCGCGGTTTGAATCGTGATCAGCGTCAAGGTGCTGCCATCGGTGCTGGCATCGGAGGTGCCATCGGCGGTAACCGTGGTGCAGCTATCGGAGCTGGAATTGGTGCTGGCGTTGCCGACTAATAATCCAGCGAACGAAATTGATTGAGAAATAAGGAACTATTTCCTGACCGCAATACTGAATGATGGAGTGAGGTATTGCTCTCGAAGCAGGCCAGCAGATGCCCCTCTGCTGGCCTGCTTATTTTTGCGCGCTGAGAAAAATCACTCCAAGACGGCAAGCGTTTTACTTTTCATCCCTGATGAATTCATCCACGTGGATGGTAAAATAATAACCGGTCAGTGGTGTCGGCTTGCCGGTTCGCGGGTCACTCCTCGTTTTCAGTTGCAACTGGGCGCGTTCTGCCAGTTCTTTAATCATGTGTGCGCGTACCTTCGTTTTTCCGTCAACCGTAGTGCTTGCCAATGAAACCAGCAGATCGGGTCGACCTGTTTTTCCTTCAGACGGAATGTAAAGCGAAATGGAATTGATGGGTTTCAATTTTCCTTCATCGGCAATATCCAGAACCACGGTCACACGACCAGTACCATGATCGACGACGGACAGCTCATATTTAAGTCCGAGTTCTTCCTTCGACTGACCGATTTCAAACTCGATCGCCCAGGTATGCTGTCCTGTCAACAATAGTCCCAGAAAACCAAAAAGCATCGTGATCTGCTGGCGGTTCGGCATCGTTACTCCTCCCCTGATAACATGACTGGTTTCAATTAAGAAATTTACCTTTCCCGCGTCTTTAGGAACTGGCTGATCTGCTTAAGCGTTTCCTGATGCTGTTTTTCCGCCTTTGATTTATCTGGTGCAGATTCGATGATTTTGATCGTCTCTGCCAGACGTTTTTTCAACGCTGCATCATCGGTGTCGAACCTGGACTTCAGGTCTGGCAGCAGGGGGGTCGCTTTTTTCCCAAACACAGCCAGCGCCCCGGCGGCATTCAGTCGAACCCAGACTTCGTTGTCGTCCAGCAGTTTCGCAATGGCATTCATATTACTGGAACTGTAGGGATTAAGTCGCGCCAGTAGACCCGCGTCCCAGCCACGCACGGTAATATCGGTACTGGTCAGCCCCCCGGAAAACCGTTTTTCCAGATCTGTCAGTTCCAACAGAGTCAGACCAGCAGGAAATTTGAGTTGGTCCAGCGGGATTGTCTCGTCGATATAGATGCTGAGCATCGGGTAGGGGTTCCAGATCTTTTCGCCTTGATCTTTCTTTGCGATGGCCCGGGCAATGCCGCCCACCAGATGCAGTTCCCAGTGGAAGGGAATCGTTTTTGTCTGTCGAAATGACTTTGTGGAAGCGGGGCCGGGACGCAGGACAACCTCATGCTGCTGCTGATTCGTGTCGGCGAATTTCTGCAGGACATCGTGCAGCGCATCAATATCGCCGCGGTAATAAGCGTACTCGTTTCCATTCACCCAGACATGATAGACGCGGCTCTCATGATTGATGACCGGCACAATGCCCGGCCAGTCCTTGTAATTCAACGCGTTTAACGGTTGATTGCCAAACGTTTCTTCCCCCATAGCCCGGACGAGGGAAGGCATACAGCTTACCCCGAACAGGACCGACAATGAAACCAGAAAGACGCGTCGCATGGCAGGACCTCCTGAAATGAGGAAATTAGGATCTTTGCCTGAAGTGACGTTCGCCGGGAGGTCTTAGTTGCAAAGATTCAGACCAGATACCGAATTTTCAGGTTTTTATCTCAGAGCGGATTGAATGATGTTCCACACGATTGAGAAAAACCTGAAATACTCCGTCGAATTATGGCTCAGGTATGATCTGTTTCACCCAGGCCGCATTTTTAATCTTCCCATCGTATTGATTGCCGGACTCATCGTGGGCAACGTCCCCCGTGCCTTCGTCGAAGTGATAGAGTACCAGGGTATCCTTGTCCGGCTTGAAGCGAGGGGCGGGTTCGAAGTTTTCTGAATAACGGGCGACTTTGGAAATGCGAACTTCGTCGATCGCGCCTTTAAAAAACTGGTGAGGCAGACCTGTGCCATTCGGATCTGCACCAATCATGAAATCATGGGGAGAAGCCACATGCTTTAATGTCGTTTCATTAACAGACTCCTGCTTCTTCCCATTGACGAACAGTAAAACATTTTTGCCATCGTAAACGGCGGCCAGGTGCACCGGTTTGTCATGCTCCGCCTCTGCATCAGACACAACCGAAGCATAACCGGCGTTTGACTTGCGACCTTCGTTGATGTGCATCATCCAGTGACCGCCCGAATAATGAATGCCCACCCCCGCCAGTTGCAGATTGGCCACCACGGACGCACGAATGTAATTGTCATCCCGCGCCTCAGGCTTGGTCCAGGCTTCCAGGGTAATCGGATGATCGCCGTCATACCGCAGTTTCGGGATAATCACCTGACCTTTGCCCTGAAACTCCAGACTGGATTTACCCGCTTCAGGCTGGGAATTGTCTTCCCCCTGTACAGACAACAGAGTAAAGTGAACAGGCAGCAAGAGACAGAGTACCAGAAACAAAGGGCGAACGAACATTTTCCAGTTCCCTTCTGTGAAACGACAAGACAGAACATACTGAAGAAATATCGTAGCCTGTTTTAAATCGGTCCTGCCAGACTAAAATCATTTTTTGGTGTAAATAAGTGACCTTCTATCTGTCGCAACTTCATGAATTTGCCTACCTAACTTCCACTGGCTCTCATTATGTGCTGCACCTCGGAAGGTAATTCAATGGCGATACATGGCATTGGCCAGCAAACCAAAAACGACGGCAGAAGCCAGCAGGTAGAGGCTGCCGCCTTCGATTTCTGAATTAAAAAATGCCACTGCAGACCCGATCATTCCGAGAAAACCGGTCAGTATCCCACCAAAATAAACCAATCCTGCTTCCGCAGAACCACGTTGTTTCGCTGTTTTGTGTTCTTCCGAATCCATATCATTCTTCCTTATGCTGAAATCAAACTGGTAACGATTCTGCTCTAAGTTTGTTCTTCGGAGACGACAGGCTGATTTGATTCATCTGTTCCACCAGTACCTCCTATCCAGAAAGCAATACCAAAGCAGAGCCCCGCCAGGAGGACGGAAAACGGAATCGAATACACTCTCAACAGGTTGGCGATGGAGACTCGCTGCAACAGATCACCGGGCATTTCCATGCCCACATCCTGTTCGCCATCCCAGCCACGATCCCGGGCAAACTGGCGAAACTCACCTTCCGTTTTCCAGATAAAGCCGAACATCGCCAGAATTAAAAAACCTGCTGTGCAGGCAGCGATCAGATATTTCATCTTAAACGGCTCCTTGACTGAGATTCAGGACTCGTCGGTTTCGTGCTGATTCTTTTTGCCGGGTTTGACATCCGGGGGCTGATGATCAGAGTAGAGTTGTTTGATGTGGACTTTGGGATCGCCGGTGATCAGTCGGGAACGGCGGGTTTTCCAGATGTAGTTCCAGCACCAGTCGAGCATGACTTTGAAACGGTTGCGAAAGCCAACCAGGAACATCACGTGCAGAATATTCCAGGAAATCCAGCCCAGAATGCCGCCGTAATGGATTTTGCCGATCGCGGCGATCGCATTCCCACGACCGATCATCGCCATGGAACCTTTGTCATAATAACTGAACTGCGGCCGCTCTTGCGGTGCGTTCCCGTTGATTTCCTGTTTGATGATCTCTGCCACAAAACGACCGGTCTGAATAGCTCCCTGTGCCAGACCGGGCACCGGTTTGCCGGTTTTCGCATCGGTCGCATGCGCGGCGTCTCCCACGACAAAAACTTCGGGGTGACCAGGAATCGACATATCCGGGCCCACGACGATTCGGCTGCCTCGATCGACTTCAGTGTCCAGTGTTTTCGCCAGATCCTGCCCCTGTACGCCCGCGGCCCAGAAGACGTTCTCTGCATTAATCGTTTCCTCGCCGATTTTCACGCCATCTTCGGTCACATCGGTTACGTGCACATTCAGATGGATTTCGACTCCCATCTTTTCCAGTACCTGCTGAGCGCGGGCGCTCAAATCTTCGGGCATGGGCCCCACCAGTCGCGAACCGCCATCAACGAGAATGACCCGGGCCATATCACAGTGTATATTTCGAAATTCACGGGGCAGGGTTTCAGACGCGACTTCTTTGATTGCGCCTGCCAGTTCGACTCCCGTCGGTCCGCCTCCGACAACCACAAACGTCAGAATCTTGCGGCGGGCTTCTTCATCGGCTTCCCATTCGGCTTCTTCAAACGCGAGATAGAGCCGCCTGCGGATTTCCAGCGCATCATCAATCGACTTCAATCCCGGTGCGTGCACACGATATTCATCGTGACCGAAATACGACTGCCGGGCACCGGTGGCGATGACCAGGTAATCGTAGTCGAGTTCGCCGCCATCAAAGCAGACCAGCTTCTTGTCAAAGTCGATCGCGGTGACTTCCCCTAACGCGACGTGCACATTCTTCTGCTTCCAGAGAATCTTACGAATGGGAGCTGCAATGTTTGCCGGGTCCAGTTCGCCCGTCGCCACCTGGTACAGCAGGGGCTGAAACAGGTGGTAATTCCGCTTGTCAATCAGATCGATTTCGACCGCTTCATTTTTGAATGCTTTGGCAACATTAATACCGCCAAACCCGCCTCCGATGATGACGATTCGCGGCAGGACCTTAGAAGTCTGATTCATGGTGATCTCAGTTTCTGGAGTAAGTAAAGCAGCGCAGAATTCGGGGGAACATCAGTCGGTGTCTGTCAGTCGAAAACATGCCCGTGATCATAGCGTTCGTCGATACCTGCCGCTTCGGTCAGAGCGGCAACATTGGACTTCGTAAAGAAGCCCTCGTATTTGTGGCAGCGTTCGACATACTCGGTAATCAGAATCGAATACTGGGAATGTTTGGAGAATATCTGTTTCAGGTTAGGTTCATCCAGACATTCCCCGACGACATGCGCCAGGAACGGAATGCCTCGGTCTTTGAGAGTCTGCACGACGTAATCCACATTCTTTTCGCCGCCGCGATGATCGCCGTCGAGCACTTCATAGGCAATATGATGGAGTCGGCGTCCGTAATTGCGGACGAAGTCTTCGGTGGGCATGGGTAGATTTTCGAAGGAGTTCACGAAGGAGGGTGTATTGTTAGCAGTGAAGACTTTGGCGGGTGATTTTTTATCGTTATCGACATAGCCGTTCCGCGTCACATTCGTGGAAGAGTTCATCTCCGAAATATTGTAAGCGCCCCAGAAGTAATGGTTGGACATGGTCAGAAATTCGAGGATGGCATCTTCCCGTTCGCCGGCCAGAATCCGGGTGGCCAGATGGTCGACGCCCAGCACCAGCTTATTCAGCTGATGCGCTTCGCCAAACGCGAGCACCTGGTTCAGCGACTCCATGACTTCGGGTGCCAGTTCGAAAGGTTTTCCCAGCTGGAGCACATCGTAATCATCGATATCTTCCTGGGTATAGCCGACCCGGTTACAGGTAAAATCGGAAGGGAAAGTGAATACAAAATGCGCATCGGTAAAGAACGGATTTTTGGTTTCGTGGTGATAATTGAAGCGGACACTGTGTGACTCAAGTGTGCTCCGTGTTTCGTTGACATCTTTGGTACTGAAGATTTCACCGATGTAACGGGCGTTAGGCTTTTTACTGGAGAGTGGATAGAGCCGATTGAACATGGTAATTTCGTCGGCGTAGTCCTTCTCCAGCGGTTCCAGGATGAACATCCGCGGATAATCGGGATGCGAGGTGAGGATGTAGACATTGTGCGTATTATTTCGAAAAGCCGCCGAAAAACGGTAAGGTCCCATCAGGTAAAGTTCATGCAGATAAGGCAGGACTTCTCCCGTTTCCACCTGCAGCACGATGCCTCGCATGGTACCGAGCAGGTCTTCGATGCCACTGGACTTGCGGCGTTCGAAAATCTTCATCCGGTAGTCTTCAAAAAACTCGGAGTTCTTTTTGTCGCCGCCCGGTTGATACTCTAATGTATTGATACTCACTGGAATCATCCCTTTCCTGAAACTGTGATGAGTTTGATTTTCTGGTTTGAATATACCTGAAAGGAACTGCAGTCGCCGCGACTCCCTTTACCGGTTTCGTAGACTGCAGCAGACCTTATGTTACCGCACAAAATCGGATTTGTAATGTTTGGATTGCTTTCTTTTCATTTTTTTCACAGTCAATGGGAGAAACGGCATCGACTGTCCTGCAGCGAAAGTGGAATTCCGCCACGCAGATTCGGAATGACAGCCCCGGCATTTCAAGTTATGCTGAATTCCTGGAAACCGTCTCAATTTTACTGTGGAGAGATTCGCGCCAATGAAACGCACTCATATTGATGCCCAGCCCGCTTTCAGGAATTTGATCTTTCCGATCCTGTCCCTCTCTGTTTTCCTCGGCAGTCAGGGGAGGATCGCCGCAGCGGAACCCGTGCGTTCTCCCAATATTGTGCTGATTATTTCAGACGATCAGACATTTCGTGATTTCGGCTTTATGGGCAACACAGAGATTCAGACGCCTCACATCGATCGGCTGGCAAAACAATCGGCCCGGTATGTGAATGGCTATCTGCCGACCAGTGTCTGCAGCCCCTCGCTGGCCACCCTGCTGACCGGCCTGTATCCGCATCAAAGCGGGATCCATTACAACCATCCGCCTCCAGGTAATAGTGCCTTCAATAAAATGACATCTCGCAGGGAATACGAGTCAACCCGCAGCCAGGCGTTTCAACTGATCCAGAACGTCGCTACGCTGCCCCGCATCCTGGCGGCGAATGGTTACCGTTGTCTGCAGACGGGCAAGTTCTGGGAAGGTCATTATCGCAACGCCGGATTTACCGAAGGGATGACCATTTTCGAACCGGTGCCCGGTCAGTCGTTCGGCGGCAATCGCAAGCTGGCAAACGGGGAACTGGCGGCGCACGGCAATGGAGACTGGGGATTGAAGATCGGTCGGGAAACGATGCAGCCGATTTATGACTTCGTCAAAGACTGCGAACAGAAGTCAACGCCGTGGCTCGTCTGGTATGCACCTTACCTGCCTCATCAGCCTCACGATTCCCCCCGAAAATATTTTGACCTGTATCGCAATAATCCGCGCGTGGCGAAAAATGAAATCGCGTATTATGCCAGCTGTTCGCAGTTCGATGAGATTGTGGGAGAACTGGTCCAGTTCGTAGAACAGCAGGCCGACCCGAACAATACACTGTTTCTGTTTGTCATTGACAATGGCTGGACGCCGGGCGAAAGACCAATGAAGCCACGCGAAAACTTTCATCATACGAAAGAGAGTAAACGCTCTCCCTATGAAGATGGTCTGCGCTCACCCATTCTGATCCGCTGGGACGGGCACACCAAACCAGCCACGTATACGGCGCTGGTCAGCAGTATTGATATCGTACCAACACTGCTGCATGCAGCTGGCTATGGGAAACACGCGGCGAAACTGCCCGGCGTCAACCTGCTCCCTTCGGCGCAAGGGGAAGCCGCATTGCCAGAAGATCGCGCCGTCTATGGAGAAGTCTTTCCGGGAGATGCAACGGCATTGAAACAGCCGGAACGGGAAGTCGCACATCGCTGGATCCGCAAAGGCAATCTGAAACTGATCACTTCACATAACCCGAATGCACAAGGGAAAACGTGGAACAATTACACCCGAGGCGATGTGCTGTTCGACCTGGAAGACGATCCGGGCGAGACGAAGAACCTGATCAACGATCCCGCTTCTGCTGAGTCACTGGCAGAACTGCGACGGTTACTGGATGCCTGGTGGAAACCTGCGAAAGCCGATTAGCGGTAGACTTTATAAAATCCCGTATTTGGCGAAGGCTTCGGTCGCCGACATGCCGTTCTTGATGCTGTCGCGGAATGTGTTTTCTTCGTGCACTTTTTTCCAGGCGGACTGAATCACTTCGGCTTCGACGGCCTGGGGCACGACGGCGATGCCGTCCACGTCGGCAAACACCAGATCGCCGGGTGAGAAGTAAACGCCACCAATCTCCACGGGCACATCGACGTCGATAATCCGTTGACGGTCTTTGCTGTCATAGGGAGACGTTCCGACTGCCCAGACGGGAAACTGCATGGATCGCATCTGCCTGACATCGCGAACCGCACCATCAATGACGGCACCCGCACAGCCCCGATGTTTGACGGCGGTGGAAAGCAGTTCGCCCCAGATCCCCGACCGCATCGAACCGCTGGCAGCGGCAATGAAGACTTCATCCGCGTTGATCGAGTCCACGGCTTTCAATTCGAGTTCATAAGGGCTGGGATCGACGTGGTACATGTCCGCCCAGAGACTGGTTTTGCAGCGTCCGACGACAACCGCTTCCACCGTCATCGGCAGTAGTTCTTTTCGCGGCGACTGATTGGTGTAGCCCAGCGCATCGAGGGCGTCGCAGATGATGGCGGAGTGCAGATGCTGCCGCATCATGTCGAGCGTGATGGTTTCCGGTTGTGTCTGATTCATGGTTGTCTCATGTCTGAGGTTGAAGTTGCTGGGAAATCTGCCGGGCCGTCCGCACCACGGCTTTAATAAACTGTTGCAACGCTTTCGCATCGGCGCGTGCAGTGGGCACACTCAAACTGATGGCGGCAACGATTTGCGTACCCTCATAGAGGGGGGCGCCGATGCAGGTGACGCCGACATCGTTCTGATCCTGTTCGACGGAATAACCGTCGGCCTGCGTCTGTTCATGAATTTTTCGAAGCTGCTTGAGATCGATAATTGTTTCTCTCGTACGGGCGACCAGTCGGGTTCGCGCGATTAGCGTATCCCAGGCTTCGTCCGTCAGTTGTGAAGTGATCGCCCGGCCCAGTGAAGTCGAGTAAAATGGATCGGTGCTGCTGGGCTCGACAATCCGCCTTAACGGATGGGTACTCTCCAGCACACTCAGATAGCGAACCTGGGTGCCCCGCAAAACGCCGAGATTGACGGTTTCCCCCGTCTGCTCATGCAACTCCCTCAGCAGGGGAGCCGCCAGTTCCTTTAAACGGTCTTCCAGCGAACCGGATGCCAGCCGCCTCAGTTTCGGTGTAATCTGATACACGCCTTTCTCAAGGCGACTCACATAGCCCAGTTCGAGCAGTTCCTGCAGGATCCGATGCACGGTCGGTTTGGGGAGCCCGAGCTCGTGTACCATTTCCAGCAAAGTCAACGAACCGTCAGCCGTCGCCAGCACCTCAAGTACCAGAAAGGCCTTACCCAGAGAGGTGATTTCTTTGGTAATCAGCATTGAGAATGACATCCGGAAAAACAGAACATAAAGCCAGTCGATCGCTGCTTGCAATCGCAGATACGTTCCAATATACTGAATACACCATTCCATTTTAAGATATAACTGCCTGTTTTCTTATGGAATTCTGGTAGTCTCAAATTTTGCCCGGTTCATAGAGGAGCCTCTCATGCGTGTCGGAATCATTGCGTTGCAACACGAGTCCAATACGTTCATTCAGTCGGCGACGGAACTGCCGGATTTTGAATACGATGTGCTGGCGACCGGGGATGCGATCTATCCTGTTTTTAAAGATTCCGCACATGAGATCGGCGGATTTTTCGCCAGTCTTTCAGAAACGGACATCGAAGCAGTGCCGATTTTTGTGGCTCGTGCTCTGCCCGGAGGAACAATCACCCAGCCAACCGTCGAGTCACTCCTGCAACAGATGCTGGAAGAATTGAAAAACGCGGGTCCCCTGGATGGCCTGCTGGTGGCGCCACATGGTGCAGGAGTCAGTGAAAATGCGCGTGACCTGGATGGGTACTGGCTGACGCAGGTCCGCGACGTAGTCGGACCGGATCTGCCCATTGTCTGTACGCTGGATGCGCATGCGAATGTGTCGCAGACGATGATCGATACCTGTAATGCGACGATCGTGTACCGTTCGAATCCCCACATCGATCAACGCGACCGGGGCATTGAAGCGGCCCGGCTGATGCAACGCATTCTCGACGGTGAGGTCAAACCAACACAGGGCGCCTGTTTTGTCCCCCTCGCAATTAATATTGAGCGGCAGCATACCTCGTCTGAACCCTGTGCCTCACTCTATCAACTGGCAGATGAAATGCTGAAAACGCCGGGCGTACTGAGTAACAGTATTATCCTGGGGTTCCCTTACGCCGACGTGCAAGAGATGGGTTCGGGCTTCATTGTGGTGACTGATAACGATCGGAAACTGGCACAACAGTTGGCAGACCAGCTGGGTGAAACGTTGATTCAGCGACGTGATGAATTTCGGGCACATCTGGTGGGGATTGACGATGCGCTGGATAGAGCGGAACAGCTGGAGGGACCGGTCTGTTTTCTGGATATGGGGGACAATATCGGCGGTGGCTCTCCCGCGGATGGCACAACGATTTTACATGCGATCAAACAGCGAGGCGGCCCCACCAGCTTTGCCTGTCTCTACGACCCCGAGGCGGCACAACAGGCGATCGCCGCGGGTCCGGGAGCTACATTGGCTCAACTGGCAATGGGAGGCAAGACCGATGACCAACATGGCGCGCCGCTGGTCTGCGATGTAACCGTGATGAGTATTCATGACGGCCATTTTAAAGAACCGGCTGTCAGGCACGGCGGTAAAACCGAATTTCAGATGGGCCCCACTGCAGTCGTGAAAACCAGTTTCGGCCTGACGATCATGCTCAACAGTCATCGCACGCCGCCGTTCAGCCTGGGGCAGTTGACGTCATGTGGGATTGAACCTGCTGACTACCAGATCCTGATTGCCAAGGGAGTACAGGCACCGTTGGCCGCTTACAGCCCGGTCTGCCCGAACCTGATTCGCGTAAATACGCCGGGCGTCACATCAGCCGACATGGAACAGTTTCAATATCAGTACCGGCGTCAGCCACTGTTTCCTTTTGAATCGATCGATTAAACTGAATTCCACACCGAGTCTACCTCCGCTAAGAAAGAGACCGTATGCAGATCACGAAAATTGAAACCTCGATCGCCGATTCGATCATGCCCGGTCTGCTGCTGGTCCGCATTCATACGAGTGAAGGGCTCGTCGGCTGCGGTGAAACCTATTACGCGCCGCATGCGGTAGCCGCGATGATCCACGACTGGATGTCGCATTACCTGATAGGGAAAAACCCCCTGGATATCGAAACGCACTGGCGATTTCTTTACGAACGGTCGACAAACTTTGGTTCGCGGGGAACCGAGCTGCGGTCGATCTCCGCGATTGATCTCGCATTGTGGGATATTTTCGGGCAGGCGACTTCACAACCGGTCTGGCAGTTGCTGGGTGGCTGTGTACAGGAATCGATTCGTACTTACAACAGCTGCGGCGGCCCTTCGTACGGGGGCGCCAATGCAGAAAAGAGCACACACACCTGGCCCGGGTATGGATCTGTGGGAAATCAGGGACCGCTGAATGACTACTGGTCCGCCGTCAATGAACCGGTTGAACTGGCACGCTCACTGATCTCGGAAGGTTACCAGGCGCTCAAAGTCTGGACACTGGATTTCGCTGCGCATAAAACCAACGGTCCCCTGCATATCACACAAAAAGATATTACGCGGGCACTGGAACCATTCCAGAAAATCCGGGAGTCGCTGGGGAGTAACATCGAACTGATCATCGACGGACACGGGTTCTTTCAACTCGCCCCCGCGATCCGGATTGCCAAACGACTGCAGGAGTATGATATTCTCTGGGCCGAAGATCTGCTGCGGGTCGACTGTGTGGATACGCTGAGTGACTTTCGCGATAAAGCAGGTATTCCGGTTGCAGTGAGTGAAATGTTTAACGGCCCCGATGACTATCGCCTGGCCCTGGAGAAACGGGCCGCCGACTTTGTGATGATTGACCCCACCTGGGTGGGGGGTATTTCACAGACGCGGAACATCACCCGTCTGGCACAGTTTTATAATGTCCCTGTCGTGATGCATGACTGCACGGGGCCCTTAACGCTGTTGTCCGGTGTGCATGTCGCCGCCAGTTCGAATAATGTCGCCTGGCAGGAAAGCCTGCGGGCGCATCTGCGGATTCTTTATCCTCAGCTGATCGACACCCCGATTGAAGTGGAGCAGGGACGGATTGTCATACCGAAAACTCCGGGACTGGGAGTTGCCTGGCTGCCCGAACTGTTCACGCCGGGGACGAACCAGCACCGCGCGACGGAGTTGACTTAGCAGTTCCCGGGTAGCGTTTTACAATTCGAATGGTCCCTAGCTTTGACACATAACCGGGGCTAACGCCCTTCGGCTAATCAGTCATTCCGATTGGCAACTTGTCTAAAAATTAGCCGCACGGCGTTAGCCGCGGTTTCTCCCATTTGCAGGGATGCATTCTAACCAGGAAGCGCTCCCTGGCAATTTCTTTCGCCACTCAATGCAGGCCGGTGATATTACCGGAGTCATCGATATCAATTCGCAAAGCCGCCGGCTCTGAAGGGAGACCGGGCATCGTGCGGATTTCACCGCTCAACGCGTAGAGAAATCCAGCTCCCGCCGAGAGACGCAAGTCACGGACTGGAAAGGTGAAGCCGGTCGGTCGTCCCAGCAGGTGCGGATCGTGGGAAAGTGAGTACTGCGTTTTAGCGATGCAGACGGGCAGGTCTCCGTAGCCTAAATGTTCGTATTCCTGCATACGTCTGCGGGCCTGTGGTTCGAATTCAACAGAAGCTGCGCCGTAGATGCGGGTTGCGATCGTTTCGATTTTTTCGGCGATCGGCATTTCCAGAGGATAGAGGTACTGAAACTGATTCGGCTGCGCAGCAGCTTCTACGACCGCTTCGGCCAGTGCGAGGGAGCCTTCGCCCCCTTCGCTGAAAGCGCGCGTGATGACGGCCGCTGCGGCGCCCTGTTCGAGCGCGATCTTCTGAATCTCTTTCAGTTCCCGTTCGGAATCATCGGGAAAGGCATTGATGGCGACAACGGTGGGTAGATGATACTGCTGAATGATCTCCAGGTGCGCCCGCAGGTTGACGGCGCCGGCGTGGAGGGCCTCCAGATTTTCTTCCAACAGTGCCGGGGGCAATGGTCGTCCCGGATGAACGTCGAACAGACCGCTCTGCAATTTCAGGGCGCGGGCGGTACAGACCAGTACTTCGGCATCAGGCTGCAGACCGCTGGTACGGCATTTGATATCGAAGAACTTTTCTGCGCCACAATCCGCGCCAAAGCCGCTTTCCGTGACGACATAATCGGCCAGTTTCAGAGCGATCTGATCAGCAATGATAGAACTGTTGCCGTGTGCAATGTTGCCGAAAGGGCCAGCATGCACCAGAAACGGCGTCGCCTCACAGCTCTGGACCAGATTGGGTCTCAGTGCATCGACGAGCAGGGCCGCCATCGCACCGGTACAGCCCAGCTGTTCGACGGTCACCGGCTGTTGGTCGTACGTCATGCCGACAACAATGCGTCCCAGTCGCTGTCGCAGATCGCGGGGATTGCTGGCCAGAGCGAGAATCGCCATGACTTCCGAGGCGGCGGTCAGGTCGAAGCCGGTTTCACGGAGCGGGGCCTGCAGCGGTTGATCCAGTCCACTGATGATGTGGGCCAGGCCTTTGTCACAGAGATCCAGGGCCCTTTTCCAGGTGATGGTCTTCGGATTGATTTCGGGAATCTTCCGCCGGGCGATGTGGTTATCGATGATGCTGGCCAGCAGATTGGTGGCCGAGGTGACTGCGTGCAGATCGCCGGTGAAATGCAGGTTGATATCGGACTGAGGTTCCAGCGTGCAATTGCCTCCACCGGCCCCGCCTCCCTTAATGCCAAACACCGGCGCCAGCGAAGGTTCGCGGAGTGTGCCGATCGTGGTGTGGCCCAGTTGAGAGAGGGCCATCGCCAGTCCGATGACAGTGACGGTTTTGCCTTCGCCCAGCGGAGTGGGATTGATCGCGGTCACACCAATGTATTTCGCCAGGGGGCGATCAGCATATTTGTCGGCGAGACCGTGTACCAGCTTGGCCTTAAGGCGGCCGTACGGCTCGTAGTCACCTGGTCCCAACCCGATTTCTTTCGCAAGGGAATCGATGTCCCTGAGAATTCGCCCGTCGGGGCTGGAAGGAGTAATGCGATGCATCTGTTGCGCCTGTCAGAATAAAGTATTGCTCGCTCAGTGTATGGGAAAGCAAAATTCTAGCTTAGTCCCTGTATCAGAGAAATGCCAGAACCTGTGAATTCTGTGTACCAGTCATTGTGAATTCAGCGAGAAACAATAAAAATGCAATTAGGACTGCAGGAAAAGAGGGACTCCTTTCCTGCGAATTTCATCAGACCTGAGTACTGGAAACAAAACATGCAGCTGACATCAGTCGTAACGCCTTTTACCGATGACAACCTGAAACTGCTGTCACAAATTGGTGTCACACATGTGACGATCCGTTATCCGGGGCCTGGTCTGGAAAAGCTACAGGCAATCAAAACACGGGTCACTGCCTGCGGTCTGCAGATAGCGGCGATCGAAGGATATCTGCCCATTGAAAACATCAAGCTGGGCAATGAGCGGTTTGACGAAGAGATTGCGGAAATGAAATCGCTGTTGCAGAACATGCAGCAGGCAGGCATCCCTTTTGTCTGTTACAATTTTATGGCGGGAACCGACTGGGTCCGTACAGAACTGAAAGCGCCGGAGCGGGGCGGTGCATTCGTGACCGGCTTTGATGTCGAGCAGGCTGAGCAGGCGGTTTCGCTTTCAGAAACCACACGCGATCAAGCATCCGCCCCGGTCACCGCTGAGGAACTCTGGACCAACCTGAAACGCTTTCTACAGGAACTGCTACCGGTCGCCGAAGCGTGCGGCGTGACACTGGCGATGCACCCCGATGATCCGCCACTCGATGTATTTATGGGAAAGGCGCGCATCATGAATACCGTCGAAAGTTTTGAACGACTGATGGAACTCTCTTCGAGCCCCGCGAATGGCATCTGTTTCTGTCAGGGCACGTTTGCAGAAATGGGCGTTGATATTCCCGCGACGATTGAGCGACTGGGATCTCATATCCGTTATGTCCATTTCCGGGATATCCGGGGAACGCGCGAACGTTTTGTCGAAACGTTTCAAGATAACGGCCCGACCGACATGTTCGCCGCCGTCAAAGCATATCAGAAAATCGGGTTCACAGGACCGATTCGCCCCGATCATGTGCCTCAGCTGGTGGGAGAAGAAGCAGGAGAGCCCGGTTATACGATGCTGGGACGCCTGCATGCGTTCGGCTACCTGCAGGGACTGATTGAGGGGGCTCAGAAATGCTGAGGACTGCATTGTCACTCGAATCAAGCCGATTCTCCGGAAAACCATAACCCATAATAGTTTATTGATTTGTCTGAGATTGAAAAAACATGAACTGGCTGGTAGCTGTGCGCGGAATTCCCTGTATAATCGTTATAGCAGGCACAACTTACCCATTTGATGACGTCTGACAGGGAAGTCGAGATCGCAGGCAGGAGGCACCTCATTGGGGAAGCGTCTGAGCAGAATGAACTGTGCCCGGTTCATCAGTGACTAAACTCGATTTTCCACTCTTTAGGAGTCAGACCCATGCGTATTCGAATGTTGTTTGCCGCGGCGGCTGTTGTCGCCTGTTTCTCTTTGATGTCTTCCATTTCTGAAGCAGGTGGACGCATCACTTACTACAGTTCGCCGTTTCCGTATGTAGGACCTGCTCCTGTTTACTCGGTGCCTGCTCCGGTTAATACCGCCTACTATGTACCAGCCATGAACGCTTATTATGCTCCCGCACTGGTACCCGCACCGGTCATGGCTCCGGTTTACTATCAGACACCTGTCGTGGTACAGCCCGTGACCACCTACTATGCACCGGCAGTCTCGACCTACTCTTACTACGGTCCAGGCAGAGTCGTCTACAAGAGCCGCGGTCCCCGGTTTTTAGCTCCCAACTATAAAACCGTTGTGAAATACCGCTAAGCGACTGTTCTTCAAAGTCATAAAACAGAAAGAGCCTGCTGAGTTAATCTCGGCAGGCTCTATGTTATTGAGGGGGGATTGATGACAGCTTTCGACGACGATTTGTGGGCCAAAGTGCTTGCCAACGAAGATACTAAATTGAATTCTCCTGCTTCACTAGAAGATATCACATCGTTCGAAGAAACTCACCAATTCGCTCTTCCACCAAGCCACCGTGAATTTCTGTTGAGAGGTAATGGCGGTACTGTCGGGTATGTTCGACTCTTCGGTGTAGCACTACCAAATGCACTTGATCTTGATCAGCAGGTGTCAGAGATGCGACAAGATCTCGAAGAAATGGCGAATGGTCCGGTGATACCTTTTGCCAGCGATTGGGGCGGGAGTTATTTCTGCTACGATCTTAGAAAGCCGGGGGCTGATGGTGAACTCCCAGTGTTATATTGGGATCACGAATACTCTGAAGAACCAGAGGATCTACCCATGGTGTGTTCTGGGTTTGCACTAAACTTTGTAGAATTTATTCAGAAAGTCATCTCCTGAATTCCATCTTACTTAGATCTTCTTTTTTCTCCTCATATCAAACTGGTATAAATTAAAACAAAAACATCTGAACCATCATATTGACAGGTATCACCGGAAATAAATCGAATCCTGTTGTTTACCGACTGCCCATGTGGAAGTGATCACAGAAAGAGCCTGCTGAAACCAATTCAGCAGGCTCTTTTTTTATCTTGTGACGAAGCAAAGTTCGACTGACTGATTCACACCAACTACAGTGTCCAGCCTTCGCGGTATTCGCGTTTGATGTACTGGGCTGCTTCGGGGACGTTGGTGACCTTGAGGTTGTCGGCATCCCATTCCAGCTTCTTCTGACCAACGCGATAGGAAACGTTGCCCAGCAGCACGGTCTCTGTCAGTGGGCCGGCATAATTGAAGTTACTGCCCGTGGGGGTACCGTTACGGATGGCATCCAGCCATTCGATGTGGTGGCTCTTGGGACGGGTCAGGTAAGGTTCTACCGGTTTGGCTTCTTTGCCGGCTTCCATGAAGACCTTGTTCGTGCCATAGTCGGCGAGCAGACGTCCGTCATCCCCTTCGAACAGGACGGCGCTGTTTTTCTCGTAGACTTCAGCGCCTTTGGGTTTCCAGCCGCCGTGATACCAGGTCATGTGCACTGGAGGCAGATCTTCGCGGGCCTCGTATTCGTAATCGACTTTCATCAGGCTCGGGCATTCATTCACGCCGCCATGCCCTTTTTCTCCAACAGCGACGACCGTCTTGGGATATTTGAGTTTCAATGCCCAGAAAGGCAGGTCCATATAGTGACAACCGAAGTCACCCAGTTGACCGTTACCGAAATCCCACCAGTAGCGCCAGTTGAAATGGAAGTGGGATTCATTATAAGGACGGAACGGAGCCGGCCCGATCCATTGATCGTAGTTGACGTAAGAAGGGGGATTATTTTCTTTGGAACGTTCGCCTTCAATACGAACGCCGCCTCCGACCCAGACATGCACGCGGCGGACGGGACCGATTACACCGGACTGAACCATTTCCACCACCTTGCGGTAGTTGTCGGTGGCGTGAATCTGGTTGCCCATCTGAGTGGCAACACCGGCTTTCGCGGCCAGATCAGTCAGGACGCGTGCTTCGTACACGGAGTGCGTGAGAGGTTTTTCACAGTAAACGGGCAGGCCTTTTCGCAGCGCTGCTGCCGCTGCCGGAGCATGCATGTGATCGGGAGTACTGACCAGTACCCCGTCCAGGTCGTTGCGATCAAGAACTTTGCGATAGTCATCGTACTTGTCGGCTTTGGGGAATTCTTTGGAGGCAATCTCCAGACGCTTCGAATCGATATCGCAGAGCGCGACGAAGTTTTCTGATTTTGTACCGCTGATATTCGCATAAGCCCGGGCGGCCACGCCGATCGAAGCCAGGTTCAGTTTTTCGTTGGGACTTTTACTTTTGGAAGCGGCTTCCAGCGGCATTAGAGGGAGAGCCCCCGTGAAGGCAGGCACGGCAGTTCCCGCAATCAGCGCTTTCTTGAGGAACTCGCGGCGGTCAACAGAATTTGACATTAAAAAAATCTCCTTGTGAGAAGTGATCTATTGTGTCACTGGAATGCATATGGCTGACGGTGATTCGTGGTAGAAAATCGCCATCTCTATTGAAGACGCACCTAATATATTAACTTTTTTTAATATATCGCAAGGCCGAAGGGAAATCGAGTATGGAATGCGAAAACGGAAAAAATGAGCAAGAGGGAAAGGAACACTGTCCGTCAGGATCAGCGTGAGGCAGGAACTTCAGTTGGAGGTTTCTGAAGCGATATCTTCAGAGATGCTGACCGCTTTTTCAACGCCGGTAATAAGTTGATCGAGGCGGAACGGCTTGTAGAGGACGCATTTCAGACCAAGTTGTCGGGCCTTGACGATCGAGTGCGTGGGATCGTACCCAAAACCTGTCATCAGGATCACAGGCAGGTGCTCATGGATCTCCCGGATCTGGGCGAAGCATTCGTACCCGTTCATATCGGGCAGCCGGATATCGGCGATGACCACATCATAATGAAAGCTGCGGACCATCAGGAATGCTTCTTCTCCATCGTGAGCGGTTTCTACCTCACAGCCCAGTCGGCCCAGCAGTTCATGTGCTGCCCGTCTGACAGTGGCATCACTGTCGACGACCAGAATCCGCTTGTTGACCAGTTTGGGATTCACCTGTCTCATCGTGGGCACTTTATGATGATGAGGTGTCTGGGGAGCCATTTCGTCTCCCACCTGTTGAATCAGTTGCTTAATGTGGCGAGTATCTTTAAGGATACGCTGCAATCGCTCGCACACACTTGGCTCGTGACCGATATACCGCTCCAGAATCCAGGCCGTATCGTTGAGGATCTCATCCACCGGATCAACGACCCCACGCATAATCAATTCAGTACTGGCAGAAGCCGTCGTCAGTTTTTCGACAACCAGCAGATCCAGTGTATTTAAGGCAATCGCGACTTCGCGACTGAACAGCTCGAGGAAGTGCAGATCATTTTCGTCAAAGGCCCCCGCGTGCGGACTTTCCACATTGAATGTTCCCAATACTTCATCGTGCAGGTTCAGGGGAACCGTCAGGGAACTGCGGGCATTGGGAGCCCCTGACATATAGAGGGGATCATGCGCCGTGTCTTCACAGAGGTAACTTTTCCCCGTCGCAGCGACAAAGCCGGTCACGCCGTTCGCTTCGGGATCTGCATAGAGTGTGCGGTTGGTTGCCACCTGCTCCATGCCGACAGCGAGCAGAACATCGAGCCGATTCGAGGCTTTATCCAGCAGACGAATTTCCACGGTTTCAAACTCGAGCAGATCCTGAGTGTAATGCAGAATCTTGGCTTTCAGGAGTTCGATACGATCTTCGGTCGTCATCTCGAAGATTTCTTCGGGTGAGAGGTCACCGAGTTCGAGTCCCGCTTGATAAATGGCATTGAGTTTCTGACGCTGTAATACCTCTTCCGAAATATCACGCACGCTGGCTACCAGGTAAGCCGGTTCCTCTTTGCTGTCAGAAGAAGTCAGGACCGGCATGACCTCGACATCAAAGTAACTCTTATCACCCACCCGCAGTCCGCTCTTGGCAATCTTGCGTGTGGAGAAAGCGGAGTGAAACGGGCTGAAGTCAGGGCCCAGAATTTCGGGAGCACCAAAGGCATCATAAAAGGAATGACCGATCAGTGAGTTTTCCTGTCCGCAAAGCTGGCTCAACTGATGGTTCGACCAGATGATTCGCAGGTCGGCATCCAGAACGACCACGGCATGCGGCAGGAATTCCAGCAGGGTCCCCGATTGAATCAACGCCAGGGGTAGCGTGTCGGAAGTGGCAGGCACGACCAGGGCAGAAATATTTCCCTGATCAAATTCAGCGATGCCTTCCGCCAGATTCTCCGAGGTCACGATCAGGTAGTCTTGATTGGAGAACTGTTCTCGCAACTCAGAAGTCTGGTCGTCTGAGGGCCCACAGAAGAGAATTTTTTGCGGATTGGTCACTACGAAAACAGCCTTTGTCCACTAAGACATTTGATGCTTCACTTAATGTTGTATCACGAATCGAGACAGTTGTATTTCCGGCCTAACTGATTTGTAGTAACAACCGGCTTGAAAACAAGATGCCCCAGACTTGTATTACGTAGAATCAGGCACGAATGATAGAATACACGTCCTGATTTTTATGCTTTTCACCAAAATCTTGAACAACATAAACAGTATAACGTTATCGTACCTATGAAATCGGCTATCTGTCATCCAAAATTAAGATCCAACGAGAGGAATCTGGGAATTTCCTCAAATTCTGCCCGATTCCGGATATTTTTTCTCAAGTTTTTTCGCCTGTTTTGATGAATGGTCCCCATTCCAGCGAATCGTTTCATCAACCAGCCTCCGCACAGAGAATGACTGCCAATGAGTTTGCCCTGGGTCGCTATTCAAAGAAATCCGATCTCCGGAACAGGAAACCGTGCCTCTTTGATTATGGATTTGATCCGCCACCTGAAGCAGAATGGGATCAGGCCGCGACTGTTTTCCAACCGGGAACGCATGCAAAAACTGCTGCGTCACCAGTTTACGGATGCCCCGCCTCTCTGCGTGGTGGCCGCCGGCGGTGATGGAACTGTCCAGGATCTGATCAACCGTTATCCTGACCAGCGAATCGCGATTCTCCCGCTGGGAACCGAAAATCTGATGGCCCGGTATCTGGGAATCCCCCGATCAGGCGTCTTCGTTGCGGAAATGATCAAGGAGGGTGCGACACGTGAAGTCGACCTGTGTCAGATGCAGCAGAAACGTTTTATCCTGATGGCCAGTGTGGGCTTTGACGCGGCAGTCGTGGCGGATCTGACCGAATTCCGCAAAGGAAATATTTCTCACCTGAGTTATCTGAAGCCCCTCTGGCGAACGATTTGCTCCTACCCGTATGAACGGCTGCTGATCTCTACAGATCAGAACACTGAAGAGTTCACCGCCTATCATGCCATCATCGTCAACATTCCCGCCTATGGGCTGAATTTGAAATTTTCCCCTTCTGCAAACGATCAGGATGGACTGCTCGACCTGATTCTGTTTAAGAAAAAAGGGCTGTTCAGCACGCTGAAATACCTGTACCAGATCGTACGTGGCTCGCATTTGAATTCGCCTGATGTACAGCGGATTCAGGCAAATCGCATCCAGATTCGTTCTGCGAAACCGGTCCCCGTTCAGACCGACGGGGATGCTTCCGGTCTGACTCCGCTGGAAATAACGATTCTCCCCCGAGCAGGGCGATTTATCGTCCCTTGCTGAACCCGGCGAATTCCACCATAATTCCTTCAACATCATTACAAGTCATACTGCTGGAAAGGATTCACAGGTGTCACAAAACCCAGTTTCAATCGGTCAGGTTCAATGCGGAAAAAATCTTCCACTGGTTTTCATTACTGGACCGTGCGTGATTGAAAGTGAAGAACTGGTCCTGACCACTGCCAGACGACTTGCTGAAATTGCCTCGAACGAAAACCTGTCGCTGATCTTCAAATGCAGCTTTGACAAAGCCAATCGGACCAGCGTTGACAGCTTCCGTGGCCCCGGTCTCGAACGCGGCCTGGAGATCCTGGCGAAAGTGAAACAGGAAACGGGGCTGGAAGTCACGACCGATATCCATGAGCCTTGCCAGGCGGCGCCTGCGGCTGAGGTCTGTCGGATTTTGCAGATCCCTGCATTTCTGGCGAGGCAGACCGATTTACTGGAAGCAGCTTCTAAAGCCGCGCTTCAATACGATGGTGTGGTCAACATCAAAAAGCCTCAGTTTGTGGCTCCCGAGGACTGTATTCATGCGGTAAAAAAATGCGAGGCCTTCGGGCTGGACCGCCTGCTGCTGACAGAACGGGGAACGACATTTGGCTACGGTCGGCTGGTCAACGATATGCGCTGCATTCCGATTATGAAGCAGATGGGGCCCCCTGTGATCTTTGATGCCACCCATAGTGTCCAGACACCGGGGGGGAAATCAACGGGAGGAGACCGCGAAATGATTCCGTTCCTGGCCCGGGCTGCCGTGGCCTGTGGCTGCGATGGTATTTTTGCAGAAACGCATCCCGATCCTTCACAGGCGCTCAGTGACGGCCCGAATATGCTTCCGCTGGATCATTTCACCAGTTTTGCCATCCAGATGCAGAGATTCCGCGATCTGTTCAATGAAATCAGTGACACATCAGACATTCCATCTGCCTGAAAATTGGTTATAGTATCTGGTACAGCGTGTTCTCCTCTGACGATTCATTGAATTTCCTTCCAGAGGCCTAACCGATCTTTGACAGACACAGGCCCGTCTTCTGAAAGGCGGGTCTGTACAGTACTATGAAGCCACAACTGATATGACACTCTCGAATCTGATACGACGCCACTCTGCTCCCCGTCTGGGAATGATTTCTGGTGTTTTCTGCTTTGCCCTGCTGATCTCTATTTCCGGCTGTAAAGAACAGACACCTTCCTCATCGACTGCGAACAAAGAAAAATCCCCGGGAACAGCCGGTAATTCCAGTGCTTCCAGTCAGGGTGATCATGAATGTGAAAATTACATTGATAACGCGATGAGCATGCTGGAGCCTGAGCGACTGGAAATCAGTTCGTTCGTGGGTCGTGCCGTGGGCCTGTTGAATCAGTGGGCATCACAATGTGGAAATCTTGATGCGGATGCTTCCAGCCTGACGGATTCACAGAAACCATTTTTCAAAAAGTACCTGGGAGAGGCCCAACTGGCGAAAATGGATTTGACCCGCTTTACGGAGTCTGATGCAAAATTCATCCGTGACTCACAACTTTTTAACGGTATGATCAACGCCGCGATTGAAGGCAAATCGAATGATGTCGAACGCGTGACGGCTGCCTTCTATTACTGCATGAGTAATATCGCGCTCAATACCAACCAGCAAAATGTGCTCCCGTTGACCCCGTACGAAATCTGTATTCTGGGTGCCGGCTCTGCAGAACAACGCGCCTGGATCTATATCGACATGCTCAGGCAACTCCGACTGGATGCGGTCCTGTTGAAGCCTGCCAAAGAGGCTCCCTATAAATTACTGGTAGGCGTCCTGCTGAACGAAGATATTTACCTGTTTGATCCCGTGCTGGGTCTGCCGATTCCCGCGAAAGACCAACCTGTCGATGCGGTGCTGATTCCCAACCCGGCAACCCTGGCTGAGGTCTTAAAGTCTCCCGCGATTCTGAAAGACTTTTACGGAGAAGAAGCGGCTAACCGCTTTTCAACCGAAGAACTGAAGGCCCCCCAGGTCCTGATTACAGGACGCAGTTGTGAATGGTCGACCCGGATGCGGCATCTGGAAGATTCGCTATCACGCAAACAAACCTTCGTACTGTACCGTAACCTGGAAGAATTTAAGGGTGATCCCGGTTTCATTTCACATCTGCAGACGATTGGGAAGGGAATTTTGAAAGACGCAGAAATCAAGGTGTCGGAATACCCTGACAAAGAGATCGAGGGCAGTCAAGCCGTCACTGGTGATCTGAAGAAACGAATCACTTCACTCAAATTAGCATTCCACGCGCCAGTGCCTTACGATGTGAAATTGAGAAAAGAGACGCCGGAAGGATTTATCGTCCCCTGGGGTGCTCCCACGAAGAAATTACTGAAAACGCGAACTGCTCAATTACTGGGAGAACAGAAATCAGCCATCGAAAGTTATGTCACCACGCGACTGGAGGCTGGCTTTCCGTCCGACCTGATTGTTCCTCAGGAAACGCGGTTGATGCATCTGATGGCGGCCCATGATGCCACCTTTTTCCTGGGGGTAGGTCAATATCTGCAGGGAGACTACGCTTCTGCCAGCCAGGCGTTCAATGATTATTTACGACTCTATTCCGGTGCGAATCAGGAACGCAGGATTGCAGCCGTGTATCTGATGGCATTCAGTGATGCAAAATCGGGGAAATTTTCCAGCGCGATTGTTGCCGTCGGTGAGACGAAACCCCCTGCAGCACTCAAACCAGCATTCCCCTACCTGGAACAGCGGTGGCGCACGATTCGCGACAATGCATCGAAAAAATAAACGCTCATCGCGGCACTCCTCCAACTGAAATCTAAGTCATGCTTGCCTTCCTTCGTCGTCGCTGGTTTTTAGTCTGTATTACAATTGTGATTTCGATCGGTGTCTACGCAGGCCATGAAGGATCCCAGGCGACACTTTCGCAGGTGAAGCAGTTCATCCGTCCTTCCTGGTTGACGGCAATTGTCCTGTTTCTGATGTCGTTGAGTCTGAACTCCGAACACCTGCTGACATCCTTTAAAAAACCGGGACCACTGATCCTGTCACTGGCAACGAATGTGGTATTTTTACCCCTGATTGCCTGGGCATTATTGCCGCTGCAACTGACGGCTGATTTTGGCATTGGCCTGATTATCATAGCCTGTGTGCCCTGCACGCTGTGTGGCGCCTCGGTCTGGACCCGTCGCGGGGGAGGCAATGACGGCGTCTCCCTGATGGTCACCATGATCACCAACGGTGCCTGCTTTCTCACGGTTCCGTTCTGGATTCTGCTGATCACGTCACGTGAGGTGGAATTCGATCGTGTCGCCATGATTACCAAACTTTTCTACGCGGCGATGCTGCCTGTCGTCTTTGGACAGATCCTTCGCATGAATTCGCAGATCAAAGCATTTGCAGACCGGATTACCTCCCGGCTGGGAACCGTGGCATTGGTCTTTGTGCTGTTTATGGTACTGCTTGCGGCAGTGCAGACGGGATATGGTATCCAGACATCGGAAGTCGGCATCTCGCTGGCAGCGGTTGCCGTCGTGTGGATCAGTTGCATTGTGGTGCATGTCAGCGGATTTGCTGCCAATCTGCTGCTGGGAAAAACGTTTGGTTTTGCGCCGCGCGATCGGATCGCCAGCGCCATCGCCGGCAGTCAGAAGACGTTGCCGATTGCCGTCTTCGTCGCCACCGATGCCTCGATGTTCGGGAACGCAGGAATTCCGTCCGCCGTCTTTCCGCTACTGATGTTTCACACGTCTCAGTTCTTTATCGACACCATCCTGGCCGATCGACATCGCGAAAAATACTTTGAACTCGAACTGTCACCACCCGAGTCAGAATCAGAACCGAGCCTGACCGCCTGCGAACAGTAGCCGATTTTTTCAGTTCTGGTAAATGACGACCAGAAACAGGACTGCTTCGCCGCGACCGATGTTCATGATCGCATGGGGCACATCGACCCGGTAGCTGGCAGAATCTCCCGGGCCCAGTTGGGTGGTATCTTCTCCCGAGTTGACCTGGACTTTTCCTTTCTCAACGGTCAGGAACTCACGGGTGCCTCGAAAGTGCGGTGCACTCTGCAGTTTTCCATTCGCATGCAGTTGAACTTCGTAGAACTCCACATCCTTTTCCAGGTGCAGGGGAGAAAGCGTACGAATGCGGCATTCATCATCCGAGCGATAATGAAACGTCCGATCCTCGGCACGGATGACTTCGATTGCAGATGTAGAAACCGGGGCTTCGACCAGTTCTCCCAATGCGATGCCGAACGCCTGAGAGATCCGTACGGTCACAGCCAGTGTCGGGTTTGCTTCGCCACGCTCAATCTGACTGAGCATCGAACGGCTCACACCACAGGCGGCCGAAAGGGAATCGAGAGACCAGCCCCGCTCTTTGCGCAGTTCCCGTACGCGCTGCGAAAGCTGCCCGCTGATTTCATCAGGAGATAATTCGGAACCTGTTGTCGCAGTAGATTTTTTTCTGGCGGGATTTGCCGACATGAATTCACGATCCAGTATAATGGATTTTTACTCTTGCAAATTGGATAACCGTTATCTATTATAATGGATATTGAGTCGATATAAAGGATTTTCCGGAGTTAAATTTCCCAATTTTCCCGAGCGGTGGGTTCAATCATGAAAGCATTGGTCAAAAAGGAGTCAAAGCCGGGGCTTTGGCTGGAAGATGTTCCTGTTCCCACGATTGGCATTAACGATGTGCTGATCAAAGTCGACCGTACCGGGATCTGTGGTACGGACGTGCATATTTACAAATGGGACGACTGGGCCCAGAAGACGATTCCCGTCCCGATGGTTGTCGGTCATGAATTTGTCGGCGAAATAGTGGAGGTCGGTTCGAATGTCGTCGACTACACGCCAGGCGAAATCGTGAGTGGTGAAGGGCACGTAGTCTGCGGACGCTGTCGCAACTGCTTCGCCGGTCGACGGCATCTGTGTGCTCATACGCGGGGCGTCGGCGTGAATCGTCCCGGTGCCTTTGCGGAATACATTTCCCTGCCGATGACAAATATCTGGCATCACGATGATTCAATTAACCGGGATGTCGCTTCCATTTTCGATCCGTTCGGTAACGCCGTACACACTGCTCTCTCTTTTGATGTTCTGGGAGAAGATGTGCTGATCACAGGAGCCGGCCCGATTGGCGTGATGGCAGCCGCCGTTGTGAAACACGCGGGTGCCCGGCATGTCGTGGTGACCGATGTGAACCCGTATCGTCTCGATCTGGCCCGTAAAATGGGAGCGACGCTGGCACTGGATGTGCGCGAGAATACCATTGCCGATGCGCAACAGCAATTGGGCATGACAGAAGGCTTTGATGTCGGACTGGAAATGTCAGGGAATCCACAGGCGTTTCGGGACATGCTGAATAACATGTGCCACGGCGGTAAGATTGCGATGCTGGGTATTCCCGAAAAGGAAATCGCCATCGACTGGAACGTGGTCGTGTTCAACATGCTGACCATTAAGGGGATCTATGGTCGCGAAATGTATGAGACCTGGTATAAAATGACGGTCATGCTGCAAAGCGGACTGGATCTCAGCCCTATCATCACGCATCGCTTTCATGCCAGTGAATTTGAAGCGGGATTTGATGTGATGATGTCTGGCCAGTCCGGGAAGGTCATTCTTGACTGGAACAATATTTAACGAACTTCAATCAACTAAATGGATACTCAATCTACCAGAACGGAACAGGACTTGTCTCATGTATGGATCAATCAAACAGGAACTGGAACAGACACTCTCGTCGATCCGCGAGGAAGGGCTTTATAAGTCAGAGCGGATTATCACCACGCCACAGGATGCCCATATTCGTGTTGCAGAGGGTGAACCGGTTCTGAATATGTGTGCCAATAACTATCTGGGGCTGGCCGAACACCCGGCTGTGATCGCCGCCGCCCATGCCGGTCTGGACGAGTGGGGCTATGGTCTTTCCTCCGTCCGTTTCATCTGTGGCACACAGTCGATTCACAAACAACTGGAACAGAAACTGAGCCGGTTTCTGGAGACAGAGGATACGATTCTCTACACATCCTGTTTCGATGCTAACGGCGGACTGTTCGAAACACTGCTCACCGCCGAGGATGCGATTATCTCGGACGAACTGAACCACGCGAGCATCATTGATGGCGTGCGACTGTGTAAAGCACAGCGTTTTCGTTACAAAAACAACAACATGCAGGACCTGGAAGAACAACTGAAAGCCGCATCGTCAGCCCGCTATCGGATGATTGCTACAGACGGGGTGTTCTCAATGGACGGCTACATCGCCAATTTACCGGCGATCTGTGATCTTGCGGAAAAATACGATGCACTGGTAATGGTGGATGACTCCCATTCCGTCGGTTTCATGGGACAGCATGGTAAAGGGACCCATGAATTTCATGGTGTGATGGACCGGATAGACATCATCACGGGCACACTGGGCAAAGCCCTCGGTGGTGCCAGTGGCGGTTATACCAGCGGACGCAAAGAGATCATTGAACTATTAAGACAGCGTTCACGGCCTTACCTGTTTTCGAACTCGGTCGCGCCGGCGATTGTAACGGCCTCGATTGCGGCGATTGATCTGTTGACCGCTTCCACGGAACTGCGCGATAAACTGGAAACCAATACGAAACACTTCCGTGCAGGGATCTCCCAAGTCGGTTTTGATGTCCTGCCCGGCGAGCACCCCATCGTGCCGATCATGTTAGGCGATGCGGCTCTCGCAGCCCGCGTGGCCGATGCGTTACTGCAGAAAGGCATCTATGTGATCGGATTCTCATTCCCGGTTGTTCCCAAAGGAAAGGCCCGGATTCGAACCCAGATCTCAGCCGCCCATTCGATTGAAGACCTGGACTTTGCGATTGAGAAATTTAAAGAAGTCAAAGCGGAACTGGGAATTTAATTCCGTCAGTTCGACTCGCTTTTGACAGCACTGCGTTCCGGAGCAAAGCCCATCACCGCGTATTCGTAACGTGTGCGGCCGCTGCTGTCGGTGCGCATGCGCTCGGCAACCAGGGGGAGACCTTGTGTGGCAGCAAATCGCACGGAGGCGCGGGCATCGCCGTATGAGAAGAGGATGATCACCAGGCTCTTGGGCTGGGGCACCGTTTTGTAGACAGCGTAAAAGCGGTCGACAAATTCCTGGGGAGAATCCGCCCGAAATTCGGTGGACTGATCGCCGATCTTCAGGCGAAAAACACCGTTCTCTGTCAGATAGAGCTCCCAGATATCACTGCGTTTGGTCAATTCATCGTACGTCAGGAAATGCTTGACCACGTCGATGGCTTTGCCGCCCGCCAGTTCCTGCAGCTGTTTTTTGATGCGCTCGATTTCCGCTTTCGTCTGTTCGGAATCCGGATCTGGTTTGGCCTTTAAGAGGGGGTCCAGCAGTGCATCGGGCAGTTGAAACAGTTGCTGCACCATTTCGCCGACGAGATCACGTTGCTCCCGCGTCTGCTCCAGTTGTTCGTTGAGTTCCCGGCTCTGCTTCTCTGCCAGTTGTTGACTGACACGCGCCTGGTCCTGCATCTTAATAGCGTTCTGTTCCGCCTGCACCGCATCGATGACGGCCTGCTGCTTTGATCGTTTCAATTCGGCGATTTCATTCTGTGCGATTCGTTGTTCTTCTCTCAGCGCTTTCGCGGCCTGTTCGGCCTGCGTCACCTGCTGCTGAGAACGCTGCTCAATGCGAGCCGTCGTTTCCTGGGTGTCCATGAACTGCGCAAAGATCACGATCAGGAGTAGATCCAGCAGGGGAGTCAGTTGAAATGTCAGGCGGCGACGGCTGATCATGCGGGTGTCTCGCCTCCCCCGGCCAGCACGAGTTCCCGCTTGGCGCGGACGACGGTATCGCGGACATGCTGGCGGTTTTCCACCAGTCCCAGGAAGGACATCTCCAGAACACTGTTGACAAACATCAGCAGGATGGCGGCAGCCAGGCCCGCAAACGTCGACCAGATGGCATCGCCGAAATGACTGACAATCGAACTGATGGCGTTGGTCGTTTCAGTTCCCGCGTTGGCCTGCAGCGCGGCTCCCATCGCAAGAATCGTGCCCAGCACGCCTGCCAGGGGATAGGCTTCAATCATGGTGCGGCAGATGTTGTAGCAGGTCTCGAAAAAATGCGAGTCGAGGTAGCGGCGTTTTTCATCCAGAATGTGCACCCGTTCGGAAAGCGCTTTGCGGTCGGCGGGATTGGCTTGCGGATCAAGTGTTTCATTCACGTCAGCCAGGAACGCTTCAATCTGATCGGACAGGTGGCCCGTCGAATCGAGCAGACTGCGGTGCTTCAGACCACGGGTGAAATCGTCCAGCGAAGAAGCGATGCCCCGCAGGTCGCGTCGGGACCAGACCCAGAGCACAAAGAAAAAAAACAGGTGGGCCCCACAGGCCAGGGTAATGACCATGGTGGAGAGCCCGGAGAGCTGGCTTAAATACTGCGACATCAATTCCACCCGTTATAGTAAGTGTTTCTGCTTTCCACTGTTTCAGGGAATGTATCTGCTTCCGCATGATTGAAACGGTTTCTTTTATAGAATCGATCATCAATGCCTCTGCACCTTGAAGATTCCTGAAGATATTGTCTCGCACTGCTGCAGTTCTTCCAGTCACAACGAATATAACGAAAAAGGATGCAGTCCTCACGCGGAAGACTGCATCCCTTTTTAGTTTAACGCTGATTCATTCTCAAATCAGGCACCATATTTTTCCAGTCGACCGGCGTGCGCCATGGCCAGCCACATCAGGTATTTGGCTTCAAACTGGCCCAGTCCGCCTTGAATGCACTCCGATTCACCGAAGCTCTGGCAGCCGTCAAAGCGGGCATTTTCCGCAGACAGCAGGACGGGCACGGGATGCCAGCTATGCGACTTCATTTTGGCCGGCGTACTGTGATCGCCGGTGACGATGAGTACGTCCGGGTTAAGTGCCGTGATACGGGGAATGCAGGTATCGACATCTTCCGTCCGGGCGACTTTCGCATCGAAGTTTCCATCTTCCCCTGTGGAGTCGGTATATTTGTAATGCACGAAAAAGAAATCATAGTCATCCCAGATTTTTTCCAGGCAGTCCATCTGTGACTCCAGTGTCTGACCGGCGTCTTTGACGTCCATACTAACCAGTCGGGCCAATCCCCGGTACATTGGATAGACGGCAACCGCAGCAGCGCGGGTGCCATAGACTTCTTCGAAGGTCGGAATCTCGGGCATCTTGGCAATGCCCCGCATGGTAAGCAGGTTTGCGGGATGATCATCTTTGAGAATCTCGCCGGCCTGCTTGAGGAACTCTTTACAGAGGACAGCGGTTTTCGCAGAAGCTTCGTTCTGCCCGACTGGTTCCAGCGGAGGAACGCCGGTTTTCTGAGGGTCGGTATCGTTGATGTCACCGCCCAGCCCTTTGGCCCGCAGGACGATCACCAGGCGATATTCTTTGACGTGTCGTACAAATACTTCGACACCGGGAATTTGGATTTTGTCGAGTTTCTTGCAGAGTTCAGCGCCGACTTCGCTGGGAATGCGCCCGGCGCGACGGTCAGTAATCTTGCCGTCATCGTCGAGCGTACAGAAGTTACCTCGAATGGCGACGTCATCGGGACCGAGTTCGAAATCGATGCCCAGCGCTTCGAGTACTCCTCGACCGATGTTGAATTCGAGGGGATCATAACCGAACAGACCCAGGTGACCGGGCCCGCTGCCGGGAGTGATGCCGGGAATCACGGGAATGCTGCGTCCCAGGGTTCCTTTTTTCGCGAGGGCATCCAGGTTAGGAGTGTTCGCGGTTTCCAGTTCGGTTTTTCCGCCCGGCTCCAGGGGCAGCCCCCCCAGTCCATCCGAGACGAGGAGTACGATTTTGGAATCATTCTTCTTTTGCAGTTTTTTCATTAACGCGTGCAGGTCTGCCATCGAAATCTCAATACCTTATGATTGAACGTTTATAAATTCAGTGGTCCGCAAGTGGGAACCAGTACTGTCAGCGGGGGCTAGATCGCATCACAATTAACCTTAGCGCCTGTCGATCTAATCTACTCGGTCCAAATGGACCTGGAGACGCTGCAGTAAAACTGGACACTGTCTATACAATACAGAATTCTACGCCAGTTGTTAAGCAGAACGCAGTGACAATCAGGGATCGGGCGTCAATTGTGGCGTGTTCTGCCTTAAACCCGCGGCATCGACCCATTTCTGAAAGAAGCTCAGGCTTTCGGTCGCCATCAGTTCCGCATTATAGAACTGACGAACACGTTCATAACCCTGCCGGGCCAGTTGGAGACGGTATTCCTGATCCTGGTACAGTCGTTCCCAGGCATCCGCGAGCGCCTGGGGATCTCCGGGGGGAACCAGCAGTCCGCCGGCGGTCTGTTCGATCAGTTCCGGGAACGCGCCATGGGCGGGCTGCACGACGGGCACACCGTTCGCTAATGCTTCCAGAACAAACAGTCCCTTGGGTTCATGATAGTCGGTCGGCACAGAGAGTACTGACAGACTCTTATAGAAGGCGATTTTTTCTTCGCGCGTCGCGGGACTGCCCCAGTATTTGTATGACTCATTGAGGGCGTTTAGATTTTTAGTTGTCTCGTGAAAATACTCTTCACTCTCTTTACCCAGGAAACCGCCAACACACAGGCGGCTGTCAGGATGGGCTTTGTGAAAAATCTCAAATGCCTGGACGACATTATGGAGCCCCTTTTCTTTACAGATCCGGGCGAAAAAGCCGATGGTAAAGGGCTCACCACTGCGATCGTCGGGGGTGCCATCGTGGCCTTCCAGATTGATTCCCAGCAGCACCTTGTGAATATGCTCGATGGGGACATCCAAATAGGCGGACATGAATTCGCGATAGTAGTCGCTGTGAACCAGCACGCCATCGACCTGCTGCACGTTGTTGCGAATCAGTTCCAGCGATCGGCTGCGATAAGGTTCGCCCAGTTCTTCCAGGAAGACGTCATCCCCCTGCAGAATACAGAACAGGGGACCTTGATAATGTTCCTTGATTTTTTTGATGGTACCGGAGAGTAATGCATTACTCAGGCAGATCACGTCGGGCTTGAGTTGGGATCCCAGGAACTGCGCCAGTTCTTCAATCTCCCTGCCTTCGGCTCCCTGATCTCCTTCCAGCAGCGTGACGGTCAGCGCTCCCAGTTCGTGAGCATCATTACTGACACCAAACTTTGTGGCCAGATTGATAATCCAGGGCGCATTGAGCCAGTGCTTCATGAAACCGGGCAGTTTACGCCAGAGCTTCGAGCGATAATTCAGATAGACATTGATGCCCCCCAGGAAGACGGGAGAGCCTGTCATATTTTCTTCGTCCACACGAATCGGGGTATATGTGGGGATGAGTGTAGCTTCCGCGCCCTGCAGCATCATGGCCCGGGTCCAGGTGTTGTCGTGCATACAGGCACCACAGAACATCCCGGCGCCTCCCGAGGTGATGATGGCCACATGTAATTTTGGGGATGATGGTTCTGACATAAACTCTCTGCCTGGCGGTGAGCGTAAGATCGCTTCAGGTTTGATCCAGATGGAGTGGTGCAATCTGTTGCACAAATCGTTTTAACAGAGCGGCGGCTTCAGGTGTATCATGAATAGAATGTCGAAAGTCATCCAGCGACAGGCCCGCGATTTTTTCGACATACTTGGGATACGTCTGCAATCGCCCGAGAAACGACTTACGATTGAGTTCCGGATGAAACTGCGTGCAGTAAATGGGACGATCCAGAAATCGGTATGCCTGGTTCTGCACCCGTTCTGTCGATGCCAGCAGTTCGGTCCCCGGAGGCAGTTCAATCACTGTATCTTCGTGTCCCATCAGACCTTGAAGAACAGGTCCTGAAGGACCAAACACCGGATCGGCTGTACCTGCTGCCGTCAGCCTGACATGATGCACGCCAAGTTCTGCTTTTTCAAGATCGTGAACCACACGCCCTCCCAGCGCCCGGGCAACTGCCTGGAATCCCCAGCAGGATGCAAATGTCGGCTTGCGGGAATCGTGAACCAGTCGCAGGCTGTCCAGAGCCACTTCCAGCCAGTCCCCTTCACCGGCAGCAGAGTAGTCTCCACTGCCTCCAATCAGTACGACATCAGTCTCTATCAGATCATGTTCCTGCAGCGGCCCCCCCAGCAGATCGAATACCTCAATCTGACTGATGTCTGATTCCAGAATTTCCGCAAAACAGGCAACTTCCTGTTTTAACATGGGATCGTCGGCGTTACGCACCTGCAGCAATAAATAACGAAGTGGTTCTAACATCTAAGTCCGATCAATTATGATTCGATGAACCCGAAATCCCCGGTGCTCATAACGCCAGTAACAGCAGAGATTCGAATTCATCTTGGCATTATTGTAGTGCGATTCTCGCGAGATCAGGTCTGAAATTCAAAACTTCCCGAGTATTTATCGAGTTCCACAAACCAGACCCGGCATCAATTACAGTTGATTTATATTACATTTTCCCAGGAGAAATTCCTATCAAGGCAGTCAGATTTCACCGAGTGTGACAGTCTGTCGGTGACATACCGATGCGGTTGTGCAGACAACCGGACAATAATCAGAATTTTTCGCAAAGATTTCATTTAGTATTTATATTTGACTTGACAATTTTGATCCATCAAAAGATAGTGGACCCATCAACAAAATTTGTTTTTATCTCATGCGTTATCTCCTGAGAGGATTATCTGTTTCCTTTTTTTAACCTCTTCAATGCATGATTATTCACGCCAGTCAACTCGTCTTGACTGGCGTTTTTTTGTATCTGCTGTGTTTCTTTCGGGTATAATGACAGGTAACGGGTCTGGACCAATGCCTCTCACTCGAAGGAACAAGTCATGCAAAAGTTACCCTTATTCAAATCGTTGATGTTCCTGGGCCTGATCTCATGTACGTTGCCCGCTTCAGCAGAGCCGGACGCAGATGCAAAGCCACAGGAATTGAAATCGATTTCCCTGGGTCAGATCACCCCACTGTATCGCAGCAAGCTGGTCTACCTCGCAGGCCAGCCAACCAAAGAGGATTTTCGGCTGATTCAGAAGGATGGCGTTAAAACGGTCGTCAATCTGCGTACCGAAAAAGAACTGGACTGGGATGAAGGGGGGTTTGTCCGGATGCTGGAACTGGATTATGTAGCGGTCCCGTTTCTGACCCCCGACACCTTAACCCCGGCGGTCTTTGATCAGTGTCGCAGCGTCCTGAATGATCAGGCCCGACACCCGCTGATTCTGCATTCTGCTTCTGCCAACAGAGTTGGTGCCATCTGGCTCGTGCATCGCGTGCTGGACGACGACCTCGACTATGATGCGGCGTTAAAAGAAGCCCAACAGGTGGGCCTGAAAACACCCGGTTATATCGAAAAAGCAAAAGCGTATATCACCGAGCAGAAGAAGTAGCTGCTTCGTTGGGAAATTCTCAATGGATTTTGGCCGGTGAGGCACTACTATGAGAAGCAGACAATCTCTTCTGCGTCTTCCGCTCAGCTTTTTTCCAGAGATAAACGTCCAGGGGAGGCAGATTCCATAATACCAGTTCACGACTCTGGGGGGGACCGAAACAGTCTGCGGCGAGTTCACAGACATTGTTGCGAAACTGGTACGTGACAAACGCGCCACCAGGTGCCAGAGTCTGATGAATCGTCTGGATTAACTGGCGGCCTTCTTCGGGAGTCATCACCGAAAAGGGAACGCCGGAGACAATCACCTCGGGGGCGGGAAACTTCTTCTGCTGCAAAATTGATTTGAGCGCCAGGGCAGAGTTTTCCACAACAGTCACACGGGGATCTGCAAACTCCTGCAGGCGTGCCACAAACTCTGAAACCACTTCCACGCAGAGAAGTTGCGAGTCTGCCGGCATTGCCTCCAGCAGGGCTCTTGTGGTTTCCCCTGTCCCCGGGCCAAGTTCCACCACGCAGCGGGCCGTCTGCAGGCAGGCCAGGGAACTCAGTTTTCGCTGCAGGTAAACTGAACTTGGAACGAATGAAGCAACCTGCAACGGGTTCTCAAAGAACCCCCGGAGAAAACAGGGAATCACCGACGGTCGCGATGCCGACTCCTGTGATGAAAGTTGAGTACTGCTCATCTCTTGAATCCTGATTAGTGGGAATGAAAAAGTTTAGATTGCATCAGAGTTCAAATTTAATTGAACCAGTACTCATCTTCCAGTCCTGAAAATTGATTTTTGGTTTGCCCCTTTTAAGGGCTGCTATTGCTTATCACGCAGAGCATCAATCAGTTCAGCCTTCTTCATTTTGCTGCGACCTTGAATGTTGTTCTCTGCTGCCAGATTCTGCAGCTCGTCGACCGTCCGGTCTTCCAGCCTCGAATGGGGATTTCCCGTACCCTGCGTCGTTTTATTGGGTGTCTTACCGGCCTGCCGTCTCTGTTTATTGACGGTCCGGGCAGCAATCTCTTCGGCTTTGTCTTCCGAACGGCCTTGATCAAGCGCACTCTCTTTAATGTGCTGATACTGTCTCTCATCTTTCTCATTCCATGCTGTAGGCATAACCCTTACTCCTGTTCAGGCGGGTTGCAATATTTGAAGCTGTAATATTGAAGCACCAAGATAATTTCGCATATTTTGTGCCAAAACAGCGGTTCATTAAATAAGAAAGCAGGGGAGTCCCCCTGGCATTGCAAAACAGGGGTCGAACCGGACGAGCATCTCCGATGCAGAAGCAATCAACGGATTTGGCAGGGTATGTCGTCACTGCTTGGTCGTAAACCACTCTGGTGGACGAGGAACCAGTTATTCCTGCTTTTGATTTCTGAGAAAGAGCCACTCACCGAGAAATATCAGTAGCAGCCCCGGGAGAGCAATCATAATTACCAGGGGGTCAGACTGAGCTTTTACGATGATAAAAGCAATCAGCACGATGACATCCAGCAGCATGGCAGTAATCAGGATTGTTGCACTGGCACTGACTTCCTTGCGGAGATATCGAAAGACGCCCCAGTGTATGGCAATATCCATAATGATATAAAAAATGGCTCCCAGCGAAGCAATGCGGCTCAAATCAAAGAGGATGGTAAAAATCATCGCCAGTACGACTGTATAAACCAGCGTATGCTTCTGAATGTCTCCCGGCATCCCGAAATGAGAATGGGGCACCAGCTTCATATCCGTAAGCATGGCAAGCATGCGTGAAACCGCAAATACGCTGGCAATCACTCCCGACACGGTCGCCACGATTGCAAACACGACAGTAAACCAGAGTCCATACTCTCCAAAGGCCGGCTGGGCAGCACGTGCCAGCGAATAATCTCTGGCTTTGACGATCTCATCGATCGAAAGTGTTCCCCTGATTGCGAGAGTCACCAGCATATATAAGCCGAGGCAGAGGCAAATCGAAATCGTGATAGCCCGACCTACATTTTTGTGAGGATCTTTAATCTCACTACCACTGTTTGTGATCGTGGTGAATCCTTTGAAGGCCAGGATGGCAAGCGCGACGCCACCCAGAAAGTCTCCAGGCCCCGATTGAGCAGATGCGGACGAGCTGTTTTCGAAGGAGAACCCGGCTGCCCAAATTCCGCCGATAGCGAAAATAGCAATGCCCGCAATTTTGATAAATGCAGTAATGTAAGAAATGGATTCTATGTACTGATTGCTGAGGATATTAATCAGGAATGCAAAGCCCAGTAAACCGACCCCCAGCACCACGATCAGCCACTCACTGTTTTCAACCTGAAACAACTGCAGGGTGTAAGTTCCAAAAGTGCGGGCGACCAGGCTCTCATTGATAATCATGGAGAAATACATCAACAGGGCGCAGGCCCCTGTCATGGTGGACTTACCATAAGCCTGTTTGAGAAACATGGCGATGCCACCTGCCGAGGGATATGCGTTTGCCAGCTTCACATAAGAATACGCACTGAAGCCTGCGATGATTCCCGCCGCCAGGAAGGCCAGTGGAAACCAGGACTGTGCCAGTTCAGCCACCTGTCCTGTCAGAGCAAAGATACCGGCGCCAATCATGACGCCAATTCCCATAGCGACAGCGCCGGTTAAGGTGAGACTGTTTTTCTGGTAATCGGGTGAAGACTCGCTCGCATGTTCCATTCTACCATGTGTTCTTTACTGACAGTTTCAATTCGATTTTGTAGTGACAGGTAACTCCGCTGCCTGCCAGGCAGACATGCCTCCGATGATATTGGTGACATCTTCCACACCTTTCCTTTTCAGAAAGGAGGAAGCGATCGAGGCGCGGTATCCCGAACCACAGATGACAGCCACTGGTTTATCCGACTCCAGTTCACCAACCCTCTCCTGCAAAGTACCTCCATGAATATGTAAGGCTCCCTCGATATGTCCTTGATTCCATTCCTGATCGGTACGAACATCCAGCACGGTCAACTGGTCCTGTTGCGAAAGGTTTTCCTGCAGTTGATGGACGGACATTGTTTTCAGTTTTCCCAAGGGATAGCCGGCGGTTTCCCAGGAATTAATGCCCCCTTCCAGATATCCCTGCAGATCATCGAAGCCGACCCGCAACAGGTGCCATACGACCTCTTTGACCTGCACCTCATCATCCACGATGAGCAGGATGGGGCGATCATAGGGTAAGACCCAGCCTGCCCAGACCGGAAGATTGGAGCCGAACGGGATATTGATCGATTCGGGAATATGAGCCGCGGCAAAAGCTTCTTTGGAACGCACATCCAGAATCAGACAACCTTCACAGACGCGTTGATGTATCTGATCTGCCTGCCAGCGATCGAGCCCCGGTAATTCCGGGCCGATGATAGCCGGCCCTTCTTTATTCAACTGTTTCATCCGTTTGAAATAAGGAGGCGAAAGCGGCATGTCTTCCAGCAACCGGTCGATCCATTCTTCCACAGGAGCCTGTTTGAAAGCCTCGCTAAAATTCCGCTCGTACCCCAGAGTGGATGATCGGCGGGAACCGATGGCTTTTCCACACAGTGAACCAGCGCCATGAGCGGGATAGATTTCCGTATAATCGGGGACTCCCTCCAGTTGATTGAAGAGACTGTCATAAAGCTTCCGGGCGAGTTTGTGTTTTTCCTCTTCCCCCAGCAGGTCGGGACGCCCGACATCGCCCACAAACAGAAAATCGCCGGTGAACATGCACCAGGGTGACGTTTCACTGCGAGATTGATCAAACAGCAACACTGCCAGATGTTCGGGAGTATGCCCGGGCACATGTCGAAATTCCAGTTTCAAGTCCCCCAGTTGAATCGAATCAGATTCTTTTACCTGCCGATCTGCGAAAGACTGATTCCAGTCAGCACCACCATAAGACGAACAATAGATCAGAGGCTGGTCATCCAGACGCGTTTTTAACTCGCGTGAACCGCAGACAAAATCAGCGTGAATATGCGTCTCGATGATATGTCTGATGTGCAGATCATGTTCTCTGGCATAATCAATGAAAACGTCTACATCGCGCGTGGGATCAATGACGACTGCTTCACCGGTTTTTTCATCACCAATCAGAGAAGAAACGATAGCGAGCCCTGGAACAAATCGTTCGTAAAACTTCATGACAGATAAACCTTCTATTGCTGCAGTCTAAATTCAGTCGGAGTGAGTATCGACGTATTTTTTCACGAACTCAATCAACTCGGGCTTATCGCATTCGAACCCTATCTCTTCAGCCTTCTGCAGAGTCTGCTCACCACTCATGCCCTGTTTCACGGCCAGATCCATCATCACCATGGCTCCTGCCCGTTTACCACTTTTACAATGGGCAAAGATGGGCTTGGGAAGAACGTCATACTGTTCCCGAAACTGATCGACGAGTGATTCATCCAGTGAATTCATCGACACGGGAATATGCAGATACTCCATATCAGCACCTTTCACGATTTGTTCCTCGGCCTGAGGTGTCATCGACTGATCTTCTTCATTTGGGGCGCGGAAATTAACGATGGTCTTAAAGCCATTCTTTCCGAATTCGTAGATCTCCTTATGATTGGGCTGTGGACCGACGGTTACTTCTTCATTAATTTTCATTGTGCCTTCCATCTTTGATTCTCCCTGTTAATGATCAAAAAGTTCGTACCATTACAGGTCGCATAGAATTGCAAAACGCATGCCAGCGATTCATTCAGTGACAAACCATTTCAATTACAGGGAAATTGAAACCAGGAGAACGAAACAGTGAGAGTGATTGATATTCAGATTGACTGATGAACTACCAGAATGGTCGTCGGACTACCGCCTGAGCTGGTTTTCTGAAATACATTGCGTGATATTTGCGGTTTCAATACGCCTAACCTGATGTGTGGTCATTCTCGCTTGGCTATCTGCAGAGTATAATATGACTTACGGTACTGACCTTTGGTCTTTTTCAGGGAGTTCGCTCATGCGTTATAAGTTGCTACTCATCGTCTTTTTCGGAACATTCCCGCTATCCACGCAACTGGCGAGCGCAGCACCACTGGCGGAGGAGTACCTGAGAACAGGCCAGTTGAGCGAGGGTGCGACTGCGCTTCAGGCACATTTAAAAAAGTCTGCCGCGGATGACGAGGCCCGGTTCGGACTGGGCGTTGTTCAGTTCTTTCAGTCGTTTGAACACCTGGGGGGAACGCTGTATGACTATGGCTTACGCACGGAAGACGCCTTTCGCGGCCTGCCTGCACCGATTCGTGAAATGCTGGCTCAGAATCCCAATCCGAAAACCATCTCCTATAACGACATGCGTCAGATGCTGCAAACGTGGGTCAATGATCTGAAAGCTGCTGAAAAAACACTGTCTGCTGTCAAAGACTCAAACGTCAAACTGCCGCTGCATGTGGGATTGATCAAAGTCGACTTGCTGGGAAACGGTACACCCGTTGATGCAAAATTCCTGCTGAGTCAAACCGGCGGCCCTCAACAGCAGCAGGCTGCAGAAAACCTCGTGGTTGATTTTGACCGCGGCGATGCAGACTGGCTGGCCGGTTACTGCAATTTCCTGTGTGCCTGGGGAGAAGTGCTGCTGGCAATTGACGGTCAGGAAATGTTCAACTGCACGGCCCATCTGTTTTTTGAGAAGGTTGACACCCCCTATCCGTTTCTACTCGAAGGGCCACGTAACTTCGATTCCCTGAGACGTTTCAACCGGCCGCTCATCTCCGACATTCTCGCCTTCATTCACCTCTGGCGTTTCGAACTCAAAGAGCCGGAGCGGATGCAAGTGGCGCTGGCGCACCTGGAAGACATGCAGCGACATGCGAAATCGATGTGGAATTATTATCTGGCAGAGACCGACAACGAAAACGAATGGATTCCCAATCCAAACCAGACCGGCGTCCTCGAAATCAGAGTCACGCAGGAGATGGTGGATACCTGGCTGGTGGTTTTGGATGAAGCGGGAGAAGTGCTGCAGGGGAAGAAGCTGATTCCGTTCTGGCGCGGCAAACCGGGCACACAGGGTGTAAACCTGCGGCGGGTATTTACCGAGCCGCGAAAAATTGACCCGTTTCTCTGGGTCCAGGGAACTGCGGCGGCCCCCTACCTGGAAAAAGGAACGATTACGGATTTCGCGAGCCCGGAAATGTGGGGACGCATTAACCGGACCTTTGGCAGAAACAACTTCTTCACGCTGGCGTTCTGGTTCAATTAAACGTTGCGATCTGAAGTTGCCGTTTCCAGACATTCGTCAAACAGCTGAGTGAGTTCCCCGCTGTCGAAACCAGATCCGATGGCGACGATCCGGGTGCGCGGCGGTCGCGGGCCCCAGTCGTCGATCGCCGTCAGTTCCGTCCGCCGACCGACGGCCTGCAGCGAATGTCGCTTCTCCGGGGCATCGCTGCAGAAGACAATGCCTTTACAGCGATAGATGGATGCGGGCAGTTTGCGTCGGACCATCTCCTGCAGGTTTTCGATTGAGAAAGGGCAATCGGTTTCATAGCTCCAGGTCTCAAACAGCTGACTGGCGGCGGCGTGTTTCTGCGGAGAGGTTTCACTCATCGATTTCTGCTTTTGTGACTCCAGATGCGCGGGATCAAACCTCCCGACTGCCAGCAGCACTTCCAGCGGAACTTCGCAGCGTTCTGCATTGACGATGCGGATCCGCTGCAGATGCTGGCCAATCCATTCGTCGATCACTTCCAGATGCGTGGGGCCCACCAGATCGACTTTATTCAGAATCACCATATCCGCAAAGCCGATTTGCCTGAGCTTGAGCGCCGTCAGTTCTTCATTGTCGGCGTGAGTGAAAATGGCTTCGGCATCGACGACACAGGTAATGCTGTCCAGCCGCAGCAGTTTTTCATACCGTGCATTCAGGAATGTCATTACCACGCCTTCCGGGTCAGCAACGCCGCTGGCTTCCAGAATCACGTAATCGATCACATCCTCACGCGTCAGCAGTTGTTCCAGCGAATTGACCAGGTCATCACGGATATCACAACAGATACAGCCATTCGTGAGGTTGATCGTATTTTCTTCAACCCCTTCGACCAGCTCCGCGTCGATGTTAATCGCACCGAAGTCATTTACCAGCACACCGACCCGCAGACCGTGATCGCCGTTGAGAATGCGGTTGAGGAGTGTTGTTTTACCCGCGCCGAGAAATCCGGTCAGCAGTGTCACCGGTACGGGGTCGCGGCCTTCAATTTCAATCGAATCGAGCCGCGGTGCCGGCGCAAGGATCGGACGTTCGTCTTCTGTCATGTCGCTACTCTCTGATAAAGACAGGCACGCCAGTGTAAATCAATGACGTGCCTGTAATACGATTATACGTTTTCGATGCGTTACTTGTCCTCGTCGACTTTGATGCCCCGCGATTCGAGCATCTCGCGCGGATTGAGTTTGATACCGGGCCATTTCTGAACAGGTTTACGATAGGCATCGGGCGGATAATAGAGTTTGGGATCGATTTCCAGATCGCGCAGAAACTGCTCCTGCTGCTTTTCGCGTGGCAGTCGGGGCGTAGGCAGTGTGATTTCCGCCGGTAGTTTTTCTCCGGGCTTGAGCAGCCAGCGCGGGTCCATTGAGGCTGGAGCAGCGCCATCAGGCAGCAACGCTTCGCGGGACCAGATCGCATCTTTGGTCACATTGATGACCTGCACATCAGGTCCGCCGAACATGAACAGTCCATCCCAGTTGGAACGGACTTCCGCCGTCGATTCCGCTTCAAGTGCGGGGCCCGCATATTCGTAATGACAGATGGCGGCCATACGGGGCTGCGTCTGTTTAAACAGATAACCGGCGGCGTAATACATGGTATGGAAAATGTCGATCGTATATTCCCAGAGTTCTGCAGGTGCGCCCAGCTTCATGGAGGACAGGCTGGGAACATCAATTGTCCCTTCGGAAACGAAGACATCGACCCCTTTGCCATATTTGGCCGACAGTTCATCCGGGCGGCCATCACCGGTCCAGACAAAGGAGAGCCCGGCGTCTTCCCAGTCGAGACGATAGGCGGACGCACCGTCTTTCACATGCGAGCGCGGCCAGTGACGTACTTTCACGCCATCTTTGTCGTAGCAGATGCCGTTCTCCTCTTTCCAGTCGAACTCGGTGACTTCAATTTCCATGCCATCGCCGATGGGACAGGCGTTGAAATTTTCTTCATGCCAGCGATTCATTTCACGCATATGTTTAATCATATGCTTCATGCCCAGTTCGGGGGTTCTGCCTGAAGGACCATAGACCCGCAGTGGTGTATATCCGCCGGAAAAGGCGCGGAAGGGATACATGTAAGGCAGATCGGCAAAGTGATCGGAGTGCAGGTGGCTGATGAAGATATCATTGATCAGCGGCGCAGGAACCTGCATGGCGATGGCATTCGAGATACTGCCGTTCCCCAGATCAAAAAAGAAGCGGCGGGGCTGCGATTCGCCATTCCCCAGTTCCACCAGAATCGAAGTCCCCGACTGCAGACGTGTGGGAGGCCAGGGAGTACTGCCGAGAAACGAGATTCGCATTTCATTTTTCGGCAGGATTTCCGTGCCCGGCATAAACACGTTGCGATTTTTGATCGCCGGCCAGGGCTTATAGTAATCGGGCAGACTGATTCCGCCGCCGGGACGCGCACCGTAGGGGTTTTTCATTTCACAGTCGCTGTCCGCCGCCGATGCCATTCCGGGAACAGAAGCTGCCAGCCCCGCTCCTACTGCGGCGGCACTCCCTTTAAGAAAATTACGTCTGCCCTGATCATTTCCTGCAGGCTTGTTCTGGTTTGTTTCGTCTTGCGTCAAGGCTCTCTCCTCAGTCGGTTAGTTTGATCTCTGTTTGTGATTACGTATTGAACATCCCGAAATAACAGGTTTTTCCTGATAAACGAAACAGGAATCAGCAAAGACAGGTGTAAATGGCTGCGAAATGCATGCGGCGGGGGAAGTTCGATTTATGTGAAAGAACAAGTAGTGATTGTATCGACTCCCTGAACGCCACGCCAAGAGTTTCTTTCGGGTTTTCAGGGGACTCATACTAAATCAGAGCTGTGAGCTGTGAAGTGGAACTGTCAGATGTTTTTTTTAATAAAATGATATGTCACGTCAGAATTTCATTGTTAACATATCACTATCTGAAAACGTTCATGAATTTTTCACCCCCCTGTTCCGGAGAATTAATGATGCGTGCTCAACCAATGATTGTTGTGAATAATGTGGAAGCCAGCAGTGCCTGGTATCAGCGATTACTGAATGTCAAGAGCGGGCATGGCGGCAGCGAATATGAACAGTTGATGAATCATGAGGATACGCTGATTCTGCAGCTGCACATGTGGGAAACAGACGAGCATCCGTTTCTGGGTGATCCCGCTGCGCTGAAGGGTAACGGTGCATTGCTCTGGTTTGAGATCGATGATTTTGAAGACGCCGTCCGGCGAGCCAAAGATCTGGCAGTGGAAATTCTGGACGGACCGCTGGTCAATCCGAATGCGCAACATCGGGAGATCTGGATCCGCGACCCGGACGGCTATACGGTCGTGCTGGCGACAAAATACGGGGACCTGTGAATTCACACTAATCATTTTCAGGTTTCCCTTTCTGATTCAGCAGGATTGCATGCAGTATGACATTCACATCGATTCAAGTCCACGGAACCGAGGCTGTCGAACGGTTAAATGAGTTGAGAGATCAGTTTGCGAAAACAGGAAAATACCCGTTTCTGATCGGGCCACACCAGGATCGGGAGACGATGATCAAATCTGCTGAATTCAACCGGCAGTCACCCGAGGAAATCCTACGCGCCTCTCAGAAGATCGATCTCGAAGAATGGGTGGCGGAACGCAGAGCGGAAGTGGAAGAGTATGGATATTCTCCCTATGAGGACCTGGGGGAATGGCCTGGAGAAATTCAGGACAAAGGTTCCTTCATTTTACACAAAAACGCTGTGACGGGAAACTTTCTCCCCGAAGTCTTTATCGGACTGGCACAGGTTGAAACGTCCTGGCAGCTTCCCGCCGTTTTAAAATTTGGTGGCTGGAATGATTGTCCGGATGCAGAGGTTCAATGTGCCTTCCATCGCAAGTGGCAAGCCGAGTTTGGAGCGGAAATCTGTAGTGTCGGGGGTGGTGTTATCGAATGCACAGTCAATCAACCTCCTCAAGATCAGCAATCAGCCATGCAACTGGCCTGGGAACAGTACTGGTATTGTGCAGATATTGTGGATCAGGGTTGCGAAACGATCAGTAATCTGGGTGCCACGCTTCTCAAATCTCCCTACTGGTTCTTCTGGTGGGATTAAGAGAAATCCCTGCGAAAGCCCTACCAGAACAGCCGGTGAGAACTATAATCTCGAAAGTTTGTTACAGGATCCATGTACTGAAGTGCTTGATATTACCGGGAACAGGGCTGTCCATGTCGCAGGAAATTACATCAGAAATTATTGCTTCCTTTTCCGAACAGCTGGAAAATCATCCGATCTATGAAGCGATCGCCTCACTCGATGATCTGCAGCGGTTTATGGAGCATCATGTCTACTCGGTGTGGGACTTTATGTCACTGGTCAAATACCTGCAGGGCGTGATCGCACCGACGGGTGCCCCCTGGCTGCCGCGCGGTGATGCCAGCGTCAGACGGTTCATTAATGAAATCGTACTGGAAGAAGAATGCGACGAAACCGCCGACGGCGAATTCTCCAGTCACTTCGAACTGTATCAAACCGCCATGAAGGAAGTGGGCGCCAGTACGGAAACCCTGACTGAATTCATCCGAATCGTCGATCAGCAGGGAATCGAAGCGGCACTGCAGTATCCCGATCTACCGAATCCATCACGGCAGTTCACAACCAAAACGTTTGAATTTATCGCAGATGGCGCGCCACACAAAATCGCTGCTGCCTTTGCTCTGGGCCGCGAACACATCATTCCCGGCATGTTCCGTTCGATTCTGAAACAGACCGGCGTCACCGAACAGCAGGCCCCCGTGTTTCACTTCTATCTGAATCGGCACGTCGAACTGGACGGCGACTTCCACGCCCCGCTTTCGCTGCGACTGTTGAATGGACTGTGTGACAATGACCCTGTAAAGATTCAGGAAGCCATCACCGCAGCACAAGCCGCCGTAGAAGCGAGGCTGCGATTATGGGATGGCGTGCTGGAGAGTATTCAGGCGAAAGTGTGAGATATTTTTGAAACAGGAATCATCAGCCGACCTCATTTTGCTGCTGTTCTCCCTTTGATCAGCTAACCGACTCCTTTCTTGCGGAACTGCACCATGACTTATCCTGCATTCAAAGCGGCTCTTGCTCACGTATCTCCTGTGTTCCTCAATAAAGACGCGACGGTCGACAAGGCCTGTTCACTGATTCGTGAAGCTGCGGGTAACGGGGCGCAGATGATTGTGTTTCCCGAGACGTATATTCCCGCCTTTCCGGTGTGGTGTGCGTTGCAGGCACCGATACATAATCACGATCTGTTCTGCGAGCTGGCGGCGAACTCCATCAAAGTCGATGGTCCCGAACTGGCTCAGATCGCAGAGACCGCCCGTGAATGTGAGATATTTGTCTCCATGGGCTTCAATGAAGGAACCACCGTCAGCGATGGCTGCATCTGGAACGCCAATGCGCTGATCGGGGATGACGGCAGCATTCTCTGCTATCATCGAAAGATCGTCCCGACCTTCTATGAAAAGCTGGTCTGGTCTCCCGGCGACGGTGCGGGTCTGGAAGTCTGCGCGACGCGGCTGGGTCGACTGGGCATGCTGATCTGCGGTGAGAATACGAATCCGCTGGCCCGGTTCACGCTGCTGGCCCAGGGAGAGCAGGTCCACATGTCGACGTATCCCCCGGTCTGGCCCTCACACGATCCCGCCGTCCATGAAAACTATGATCTCAAGAATGCGATCCTGATTCGCGCCGGGGCGCATTCCTTCGAAGGCAAACTGTTCAACCTGGTGGCCGCCGGTTACCTGGACCAGGCAGCCTTCGACCTGCTGAAACAGCGTGATCCCGATTCAGCCCGCATCCTGGAAGGCAGCCCCCGTGGAATCTCGGTGGCAATCGGCCCGAATGGCACGCCGATCAGCGAGATCATGCAGGCAGACGAAGGCCTCCTCTACGCCGACATCGACCTCTCCCAATGCGTCGAACCCAAACAGCTCCACGATCTGGCGGGAGGCTACAATCGGTTTGATATTTTCCAGTTGACCGTAGATCGCAGGGCACAGCGTCCCATCCGGTTTCAAACGGATCACAGTTCGCAGAACAATGAAACGTCTGAGGGTGACACGCTGACCTTTCGCTCCTGACAGGGGAGGCGAGACAGGCTGACCTTACTTTTGTGTCAGCGTGGCATTTTTCCCTGTGAGTGTTTCCGCAGAATAAACATGGATGTCCTGCTGAGGAAACGGTATCGAAATATTCGCCTGGTCGAAGCGGCGTTTCACTTCGCGGGTGACCGCGGTTTTTACATCCCACCAGTTTTCTGTTTTCGCCCACGGACGACAGACAATATTCACGGATGAATCTGCCAGGGCGTGCGTGACCACGACAGGTGCGGGATCTTTCAGAACCAGTTCGTTCTCTTCGAGCACTTCTTTGATAATCTGTTCGGCCTGTTCGAAATCGTCGTCGTACCCGATGCTGAATTCCAGGTCGACGCGTCTGACTTTATTCGCCGTAATATTGGTGATCACATTATTCCAGATGGAATTGTTGGGGACGTGAATCGTCTGATTGTCAAACGTTCGAAACGTTGTGGAAACCAGGTTCATCTGCCTGACGGTTCCGGTAATCCCCCCGGCTGTCACCACGTTCCCCACATCAAAAGGGCGGTTAATCAGAATCATCAGGCCGCTGGCAAAGTTGCTCAAGGTTCCCTGTAACGCCAGCCCGACGACCAGACCAGTGGCACCAATGGCGGCCAGTATAGGTGTCACATCAACTTCCAGCGCCGTGAGTGCAACGGCAAAACCGATGAGAAAGATAATATTCTTAATCGTGCTGCTGATCAGATTTTCGGCGAGTTGCGTCAACCTGACCTTACGCTCCAGGATCCAACGTACCACCCCGGAACCAATTCGGGCAACCAGCCAGGTGATCAGCAGCGTTGCAATAAATTTACCGACGTTCCAGGCCATCCGCTGACCGCCCTCCTTGGAGATGATCCAGCCTTTGATCCCGGACCAGGTGGCACTGGCATCAGACGTATCCAGTTCTATCCCCGATACAGCAGCAATATATTTTCGGTAGGTCTCAACATCCCCTCCCTTGAGGGCCAGTGAGGTCAGTACAATTTCCAGCCGATCGCTCAATGCGGTCCGTTCGTCCTGCAGTTTCGTCAGATTGACCAGAAACTGTTCTTTCATTACTTCTGCGGTATGGGTGGGTGTTGAGTCTACTTCTGGTGCGGTCGCTTTTCCCGTATCATCTGTTTCTGAACTGCCGGCAACCTGCTCTTCTGCGGTTGTCTTTTCGGCCTCGGTCTGATCCGGTTTGGCGGCGTCCACGGCCACATCTACACCCAGGTTTTCCTGTGCTTTCTTGACCAGATCTTCTTCTGTTTCCTTCGCCATCTTGTCAGCAGTCTTCTGAACGGATTCTGCTTTCTTCAGTGATTCGAGGGCCTGCTGATCATCGTCGGTACTGATCGCTTCATTGGTTTTCTTAACCCCCAGCCGGGCGGCAGCGATCTGACGCGCCTTGTTGCGTAATAATTTAAACCAGGCATCAGCTTCAACCTGCAGTTCCTGCCTGGTGAGTGGCCTGACCATAATTTTCAACTGGTCGAGTGGAATCGTGGGGTCGATCGTGGTAAACGGTTTCAGGTCTTTTGCGGGTTGAGACGATTGTACCTCTTTTGCCTCTTCTGTCTTTTTACCTTCTTGCGCAAACACCGGCATACAGGGGACAAAACAGCACACAACCAGCATCAACAGCAACTTTTCAATTCGCACGTTCAACTCCAGAATCACATTAGAATATTTTTATCTTAGCGCACCGACCAGGTCGGTTTTTTTTATAGTAGCATATTACAGCCTGCCCTCCAAAAAATTTTCAAAAGGTACTCTCACTGCCTGAAGATCTGACATGCTGTCACTGTTTATTCAGAAAACTTTTGAAATCAGGTAGCTGAATTTCTCGGGCTTACGTTATATTTCCGTAAACTTAAGGAGGCATTTCACCGTAATTCAGTTCATCTTCACCAGAGATCAGGCAGCCATTTCATGACAACAAACTATGACCCTATTGCCGAGCAGTATAAACGGTCTAAACAGCAGCCCTGGCGCACATTTATTGAATGTTACACGCTGCTGGAGCTGGCCGGTGATCCGCAGGGTCTGTCCGTTCTGGATGTGGCATGTGGCGAAGGCTTTTATACGCGCATGCTCCGCGAACGTGGTGCCACACATGTGGTGGGCATCGACCTGTCGCAGGGCATGATCGAACTCGCACAGCAACAGGAAGCGCAGAACCAGCAGGGAATTGAATTTATCGTCGGTGACGCACGGGAACTGCCGGTATCCGCACAGTTTGATCTGGCTGTCGCCGCCTATCTGCTGAACTATGCCCGCACGCGTGAAGAACTGCAGTCCATGTGCAACGGCATCGCGAATGCACTGAAGCCGGGCGGACGCTTTGTTACCGTCAACAGCAGTCCGATGTTTCACTTTCCCGGCAGCCCGTCGTTTCGTCACTTCGGCTTTGAAACGTCTGCCAGCACAGACTGGCAGGAAGGCACGCCGATCACCTGGACCTTTCATCTGGAAGACGGTCCGTTTGACATTGAAAACTATCATCTGACGGCTGACACCCACGAAGCTGCCTTCCGCGAGGCCGGTTTCAGTGAAATACGCTGGCATTCACCGCAACTCTCACCGGACGGGCTGACAGACAACACGCCGGAATACTGGTCCCCCCTGTTAACGAATTCTCCGATCACGTTCATTGAGTGCATGAAATAGCTTCCGCCGGGAAGCAGACGCCCCCATTTCGGTCCCAGAAGAATTTCCCGCCCCATTAATCGTCTTCACAATAGTTGTCTTGACAAGTATTGTCGGAACGTCCATAATTTCAGACATGACAGCACCCGTGCCCCAACCCAATATCGAACAGGTTCAATTCGACTCGCCCGAGCAGGAAGTCTATCTGCAGCTCTGGCGGACGTACGATTGCCTGAAGGCCCTCGAAGAAGCCCTGTTCGTGCAATATGACCTGTCGGCGCAGCAGTACAACGTACTGCGTCTGCTGCAGGCCGTCGCTCCGGGCACGATGCAGACGATGGAACTGGGACGCCGGCTGATTTCGCGCGCCCCTGATACCACACGGATGCTGGATCGACTGGAAAAGCGTTCTTTAATCCAGCGCAGTCGGCTCCCCGAGAATCGGCGGGTGGTAGAAATCGCCATCACAAAGCAGGGCCAGGCTCTGCTGGCAAAAATGGCGGATGCGGTTGTGAAGATGCATCAGAGCCAACTGGGGCATCTGACCGTGTCACAACAAAAGCAGCTCGTCAAACTCCTGAAACGCACCCGGGAACCGCATGAAGATGCCAGTTGTGACTGGCTGGAATCGGAATGATCGACCGGGCAGCGCATTCTTGTCGATCAAAGAGATAAAGTAAATCGAGATACTGAGATGACGAATCAGGCCTGGCGGAATTCTGTGAAACAACTTTGGCCCTTTGGTCTCTGGCTGCTGGCGTTTTATACGGTCTGGCTGACGATCATCATCGCCACTGATGGCTGGCAGTCACTGCAGCATCACTGGCCGATCGCTTTGGCGATGGCTTTGGGCTCGTATATCGCCGGTTCCACTCCCATGGGTGGGGGAACTGTGGGTTTTCCCGTGCTCGTATTACTGTTTGACATGCCCGGTTCCCTGGGACGCAATTTCGGTCTGGCGGTGCAGTCGATCGGCATGGTATCAGCTGCTATCTATATTTTCTCTGCAAGACGTCCGCTCGACTGGGGACTGTTGCGCCCCGCGCTCGTCGGTGCGCTCATTGGTACGCCCCTGGGTGCTGTCTGTGTCGCACCGTTTGTACCTGACTTGTGGGTCAAGCTGACGTTTGCCGTCGTCTGGTGCAGTTTCGGCATTATGCATCTGCTGAAAATGCGCGAGCTGGTCTCTGCGGCGGGGGTCAGTGATCGCTGGCGGAACTACGACCGCTGGCTGGGCCTGGCGGTCGGCTTCACGGGAGGCATCGTCGCCTCGGTGACCGGGGTGGGCATTGATATGATGGTCTATGCGACGCTGGTGCTCCTGTATCGCGCCGATCTGAAAATTGCGATTCCGACGTCAGTGGTCATCATGGCGTTTGCGTCGGTCGTGGGAATTACGACAAATGCGATTCTGTCGCACATCAATCCCGGCCTGTATTACATGGATCCCGAAGTGTATGCCAACTGGCTGGCGGCCGCCCCGATTGTCGCGCTGGGCGCCCCCTTCGGTGCGCTGGTGGTGAATCTGATTCCCCGCACGCCGACACTGCTGCTGGTTTCACTCTTGTGTATCGGCCAGTTCTTGTGGACGATTGCGCATGAAAATGTCTCCGGATTGGTTCTGCTCTGTGCCATCGCGGGTGTGCTCGCGGTCAACGGAGTCTTTCACCTGCTCTACCGCTGGGGACGCAACGAAGACGCCTTCCCGGCACTGCAGCAGAACGCGGTGGAAACGTCTGCGGTTCAACTCGCCAGCGAAGAAAACGTCGGCTGAGATCTGCTCTCTCAGCAAATCAGAAAACTTCGCGAATTACACCAAGCCAGCGGTTCTTACTTGGCTCATGTAATCTTGTTGAGTAGTATGAATGGCAACAGTTCATAAATATTTTCCCCTGTTGACGTTCAGAAGAGAACCGAGTTCATGAGCAATGCGAAGAAGCTGGAATCGATGCTCGAATTCCTGTGCAACGATGTTTACGAGGTTCTTTCAGACAATCTGGACAAGGTTCTGAAATTTACAGGCCCAGATAAACTGGCCGAATGTATTACCGGACTCTTGCAATTAGCCATTCAGGACGAGGGTGCACTCCTCAAACCAGTGATTAATGCTGCCGCAATCAACAGTGTTCTCACTATTTTACGTAACGGCATTCTGACTGATACGGAAGTTGCGGACTCAGAACTGCAGGTCTCTGCGGAACTGCTGAAACATTCCCTGCATCGTTTCAGTTTCATGGAAGATTACAAACAGTATCTCTATGGCTGTAATGCAGAAGAGTTTCGGGAACTATTGATCCAGTGGGAAGCAGACAACAGCTGGCTCGGTGGTGCGATTCTTGACGGTGCCGTGATTGAACCCTTTCGATTGCTGGTCATGATTGCCTGTGATATCAAAAAAACTCCGGCTTTATTTCAGTCTTACAGGAAAATCCTGCTGCTGACGGCAAAAATCATCCTGAATGCCAATGGAATTCAAAAGGAAGACCAGACATATTTTGCTCAATTGAGTAAAGGTCTGTCCGAGATTGAAGCAGCGATCTGTCAAGACCTGGAGACCGAAGCTGAGCAGCGCAGCACGCAGGAGTCAGTTGGTTCCGAGAAAACAACCAGCCAGATCACTCCCGAAGAATCATTGAAGCAGGGGCTGCGGGAACTCAACGCGCTGATCGGTCTGGATGCGGTCAAAGCGGAAGTCACGCGCATGGCCAACTTTCTGAATATCCGCCAGCAGAGACAGGCGCAGGGGATGCCCGTCGCCTCGCAGACGCTGCACTTCGTCTTTACGGGAAATCCGGGGACCGGGAAAACAACGGTAGCCCGGATCATCGCGAAGATTTTGTACGGTTATCAGATTTTAAGAACACCGAATTTCCTCGAAGCCGACCGGGCAACCATGGTCGGCGGCTATATCGGACAGACCGCGATAAAAACTAACGAAGTCATCGCGAAAGCCACCGACGGCGTCCTGTTCATCGACGAAGCTTACACACTGGCAAAATCGAGCGGGCAGGATTACGGTCAGGAAGCTATCGACACGCTCCTTAAGAAAATGGAAGACCTGCGAGAGCGTCTGGTCGTCATCGTTGCCGGCTATCCGGTCGAGATGGCGGACTTCATCGAATCCAACCCGGGACTGGAAAGCCGCTTCAGTCGCTATATTGTGTTTGAAGATTATCACGTTTCCGATCTGTGTCAGATATTTGAAATGATGTGCAACTCCAATGCGTATCAGTTAACGCCCGCCGCCCGCGGCAACCTGGCGATTCTGCTGAACCGGGTCTTCACCGACCGCGATCAGAATTTCGGCAATGCCCGCCTGGTCCGTAACGCCTACGAACGCACCCTGGGCAATCATGCCGACCGCCTGTCGATGAGCACCGAGCCGATCACCCGCGAAGCACTGTCGACCATCGAAGCAGTCGACCTCCCGTTTCGCATTGCAAAAGGGATGACAGGCCCCGTCGATCTGAAGACTTCTCGCTGGAGAGTGAACTGCCCGCACTGTGAAAACACGACCATCGCGAGTCTCCCCTTTCTGGGACAGATCGTTAAATGCAATGCCTGCGACACCCGCTTCCGCTGCCCGTGGTGGAACCTGGACCGCGATTCAGTCCCCGGCTTAAGCGGTTTTGAACTCTACGAACGCCCGAGTGATCTGGATGGATACGATATTCAACCTGAGGAAACGACCGCGCAAACTTAAGAAAGGTCGAACCATGTTGACTGTATTGAAACGCATCTGTTTGTGCAGCCTGGCTTTGAAGCGGGCTTTCTGAAAGCTGAATATCAGATTGTGCAGTTAATTACCGACAGGAAAACAACCGGGGCTAACGACGTTCAAACATCTTTCGATCAAGATTATAAGCCGACTGGCGCCTTACCCCTTTACTGTTTTTCCACACTATAAACACCCGCTCAATTTATAACCGTTCTTACTAAACTAAAACGCATTTTTTCGGTCCGGACAAATAAACTGCAGTCAAATTCTCACAACGAATCGTTTATACTGAACTCAGCGAAACACCAACCTGCGACTCAATCGAGAGGAGAAATCATATGACCGCCCACCAAATTACCCGCCGTGAAGCACTGCAGACAACGGCTGCCCTGGGAGCGGGGCTCTGGCTGGGAACCTCGACGCAGCCGACGCGGGCTGCTGCGAATGAGAAACTGAATGTTGCAGTGATCGGCATTGGTGGGCGCGGGGTGGCGAATCTGAATGGCGTGGGCAAGACCGAAAACATCGTTGCGTTGTGCGATGTCGACGACAAACGGGCGGGCAAAGCGTACGAGCGATTTCCCCAGGCGAAAAAATACGCCGACTACCGCCGCATGCTGGATGACATGGAAAACCAGATTGACGCGGTCGTCGTCAGCACTCCCGATCATACGCACTTCCATCCGTCCATGATCGCGATGACAATGGGCAAGCATCTGTACTGCGAAAAGCCGATGGCTCATTCAGTCTGGGAAGTGCGCGAGATGACAAAACTCGCTGCTAAGAACAAGCTGGCGACCCAACTGGGCATGCAGCGACACGCGCTGGCCAACATGCATCGGGCTGTCGAACTGATCAAGTCGGGCACGATCGGCGATGTGAGTGAAGTCTACAGCTGGATCAGTTCCACGCGAGGTATGCCCCCCGAGCCGGTCAAAACGGCCCCCGTTCCCGAAACGCTGGACTGGGATTTGTGGATCGGTCCCGCGAAGTTCCGTCCTTACGCGGTGAACTCCAAAGGGGAAGGCGCGCTGGCACCGTACAACTGGCGGTTCTGGTGGGATTACGGCACCGGGGAGACCGGCAACTGGGGCTGTCACATCCTGGACATCCCTTTCTGGGCGCTCGATCTGAAATATCCGACCCGCGTCGCCGCCTCGGGACCAAAGATCGACGCCGAGCGCACGCCGACCGAAATGTTGACGAGCTTCAACTTCCCGGCCAACGACAAACGGGGTCCCGTGAAACTGCACTGGTCGCAGGAGAAGAACGGACCGACGATTCTCAAAGAAAAGGGACTCAGCCTGAAAGGAGCCAACACGCTGTTTGTCGGTTCCAAGGGCATGCTGCTGACCGGGTTCGGCTCATTGAAACTGTTCCCCGGTGACTCCTTCGAAGGGTTCAAATCGCCCAAAGCAACCATTCCCGATTCGCCCGGGTTCTATAAAGAATGGACGGACGCCTGCAAAGGAGAAGGCCCCGCGACCTGCAACTTCGACTATTCGGGACCGCTCTCAGAAACCGTGCTGCTGGGCAATACCGCCTACCGCGCAGGAGGCGGCTTTGACTGGAATGCTGACACACTCACGGCCACCGGCAATGAGAGTGCGAAACCATTTCTGCATTCCGAATTCCGCAAGGGGTGGGAGGAGTTTACGAGTTAGAATCAGGTACTCCCATGCACGACATTCTGATTCGGGAAGCGACACCCGCGGACGCTGCAGCAGCGACCACCGTTTCTGAAACGGCGTTTGCACCGCTGCGTTCCATCTATCGTCCCACCGGCGCTGCGCTGGCCCGCCAGGCGGAACGTGCTCAGGCTGGCACACGAATCGTGGCTGAGCTGGACGGCCCCATTGTGGCAACCGTTCAATATGATCTGCATGCCGATCACATCCATGTCATCGGCCTGGCTGTCCATCCCGACTTTCAACGCAAAGGTATCGCGCGGCAATTACTGGACTGGATCTGTATTCAAGCAAAGAAACTTGGACAGCCTGCGGTCGTGCTGGATACAATCCGGGAGACAGGCAATGTCCCCCTGTTTGAAACACTGGGCTTTCGCATCACCCATGAAGAGACAGCAACCTGGTGTGTCAGCGAAACGTACCAGGAACTTCATGTTGTCAAACTGGAACGCCTGGTTTAGCAGCGAACCCGAATCAGGGAACCGGCGTCATTAATCAACAGAGCACTCCCGCGGTTTCGGGCAACCGCTGATCTGTCCCCTGTTTCCATTTCACAAAAGGCATGGCGGCGATGAAAATTCGGCCTGCGGTATTAGCGGATCTCGAAGCGATGACCGAGATTTATAACGAAGCCATTCTGACGACAACAGCGACCTTCGATATGGAACCGATGACGCGGGACGAACGCTTGCCCTGGTTTGAATCGCATGACGAACGGCATCCGATTCTGGTCGCTGAAGTGGACCACCAGATCGCGGGCTGGGCCTGTCTTTCCCAGTGGCGTCCCCGACAGGCTTATGCGGATACCGCGGAAACTTCGTTTTATGTCAAAGCCTCTCATCGCGGCCAGGGGATTGGACGGCAGTTGAAGCAGGCGATTATTGAAGAGGCACGCCGCCTGGGTTTTCATACGCTGATTGCGGGTGTCGCGGAAGGAAACGAGGTCAGCCTGCATCTGAATCAGAGTTTTGGATTCGAAATCGTCGGAACCTTCAAAGAGGTCGGAAAGAAATTCGGCAAGGTCCTGGACGTGACCTATCTGCAACTCATGCTGAACTGACACGCGAAAACGGGCACTAGAATTCACTTCAGAATTGCACTTTCGGTCCGAAGCTGGTAAGAAAAACAGAGCGACCTGCCTGATCCTGTTCTGATTTCTCCTGCTGAGGAAAGACTCTGCCCATGAAACGCTCGCATGTCCTGGCTGTCTGTCTCTGTCTGTTCGTCGCGCCCTGGCTGTACGCCGCGAAAACGCCTGCCGTCACTAAGGAAACCGTCATGGTCCCGATGCGGGATGGTGTGCTGCTGGCGACCGACGTCTATCGCGATCCTAGTCTCAAACAGGCGCCCGTGCTGTTGATGCGGACTCCTTATAACAAAGACCGCGTTAAAAAATCGGCAGAGCGGTTTGCGACGGCCGGTTATGTGGCCGTCGTGCAGGACTGTCGCGGCAAGTTTCAGTCGGAGGGGGTGTTCTACCCATACGATAATGAAGGCCGCGACGGCTACGACGCGATTGAATGGTTGGGGAAACAGCCCTGGTGCAACGGTCGCATCGGCATGTGGGGCGCATCCTATGTCGGTGCCACTCAATGGCTGGCAGCCAACGAACGGCCGCCGGGACTGGTGACGATTGCACCAACGGCAACCTTCAGCAGTTTTTATCGCAACCTGTACCTGGGCGGCGCGATGCGGCTCTCGCTGATCACGCGTTGGGCATCGGGAAATTCTCAGAAGCCGGAAGGGGCGACTGTGACAGACGACTGGCGGAAAACGCTGCTGCATCTGCCAATGAGTGAAATCGACGAACAGATAGGCTGGTCGATCCCCTGGCTGGAAGGCATGCTGACGCATCCGGAACATGACGGCTACTGGAAGCCAACCGAGATGTCGACAGAGATGGTCCAATTGAAACTGCCGATGCAGCATATTGTGGGTTACTACGATTTCTTCTCGCGGGAAACGGTAGGCAATTTCAGTCGGATGCAGCACTGGTCCACCGATCTGGCAACGCAGCAACGCCAGCAGCTGATCCTGGGCCCCTGGGATCATGGCTCAATCGGTCGTGCGAAAGTGGGGGACGTCGATTTTGGTGAGAACGCGGTCATCGACAAGGATGGCGAGAACCTGAACTGGTTCGAACAATACCTGAAAGCGGACACTACGAAATCACCTGCCGTTGCGGTGCCTGTAAGATACTTTTCGATGGGCGATAACGTCTGGCAGGAAGCACAGACCTGGCCGCCTCAAGGTTTTACACCGACTCCCGTTTATCTGCATTCCGAGGGGAGCGCGAATACCAGTGCGGGGAATGGCAGGCTCGATTATTGTCCGCCTGTGACTGCCGAACCTGCTGACAGTTTCAAAGCTGATCCTGCTGATCCTGCGCCTGCCTGCCCGGTGACGGAGATGCGCCCGCTTATCGCAGCGACCTGGGCTCCCGTCGATCAGCGTCCGATTGAAAAACGCAACGATGTGCTGGTATATACGACGGAACCTTACACGGAGCCTTTGACATTCGCCGGTAATGCCGAGGCCAAGCTGTATGTTTCCGCCGACACGCCTGATGCGGACTGGGTGGTGAAACTGATTGACGTGCACCCGGACGGATTCGCACAAAATCTGGCAGTCGGAATATTGCGCGGACGGTTCCGTGACTCAGAACAGAAACCGACGGCCCTGCATCCGGGCGAAGAATACGAAATCACCGTAGACCTGGGACCGATCGCCGCCCAGATCGGAGCCGGCCATCGACTGCGCGTGGATATCTGCGGTGCCTACTTCCCGCTGTTTGACCGGAATCCGAATACAGGGGAAGGACCGTTCGGCAAGCGAACGAAAATCGCGACCGAAAAAGTGTATCACGATGCAGTCCGGCCGTCGCGGATTATATTGCCTTGTCGGGAGTGAGAGGATTGCTAGCGTTGTGAATGGAAAAATCAGCAACAAAGCCAAAACGACCGGACAATCAGATGAAGTGGTTTTGAACAGTAAAAGTCAACTCATGTGTGTTTTGTCGTGTATCGCATCAATTGTCAACTTGACGTTTTTTACTGCCTGCTACTTCATCCAGCAAGATACTGTAAGAAACCACTCCGAAAGTATACTGCTAACTTTAGTGATATTATTCTGTGTTAACGTTGCTTATGTTTCATACACGCTAATTGCCAAAATGAAATCTACTAGCATATTTATTGCGGCTTTAGTTTCTTTCTCCATGATTTTATCAATCATATTAATTGTGATGATCCCACTTGCGATGCTGCAAGTATTTTTTAGTACATTGCGATAGCGGTTACTCAATGTCATTTCCAGCCTGGAGCAGACTGCTCAATTCGATGGAATCGGGACGACTTTCAGATTGACTTTGGAGTCGTCAATGATGCTCAGCACGTCGCGGCAGTATTCGTGGCAGTTGATGCAGGTATTCAGTGAATGCATGTAGGAATACGTGGCGCCGTCGAGATTTTTTTCTTCGGCCATCTTCGCGAGTTTCTGCGTCTGTTTGCGAAGTTCGGTCCGATGGTGGGCATACACGGGATCTTCGTGCGCTGCCCAGGCGGTGGCATTGCAGATGCTGCTGAGTTCGTTGGCGCCGCGGTGAATCTGGTCAAAATTTTTCGTAACCAGTCCACTGGTGATTTTCTGACTGCAGGCCAGTTTGGCCAGCATCAATGCCGCCTGCTGATCGCCGGGAACAGATTCCGGTTTGTCGGACTGACTGGAAGCTGAAACAACGCCCGCAATCAAGAGAACGACTGCAGTCACCAGTAACCATCGTTGTGTCATACTCATTAGAGATCCTCGAATTCATGCGGCGGAAGACTTTGCCTGATCATTACAACCGACCTGATGGTTTATATCGGCGCTGGAGGTCCGATTTCTGAAATCAAGGAACAGGAAAGACTCAAGAATCGTCTGAGAAAGGACTGAACACCTGGTGGATTGTAGATATTACATCGCATGCGTCCTGCTGAAATCCCTCTCCCCCACCTGCGCATTCTTTTGCCACAGCCTGTGTGCAGGGCTGAGTCTATCTTCTTTTCTGAAGAGAATCTGGTAAAATGATGTGCGAACGAATTTTAAAGCAGGTCGAATCTGCATTCCTCAAATGGGTCACTCCGATAAAAGAGTCCTGACCCCTTTATTTTCAGTGAGCCCTTAATGAGTCAGGAAGACCAGCCGCGCATGAAGTTCGGCACGTTTGGTGGCGTTTTTACACCGTGTACGCTGACCATCCTGGGGGTGATCATGTTTCTGCGGTTCGGCCAGGTGGTCGGACAGGCGGGCGTGCTGTATGCACTTCTGATTGTGTTGGCTTCGAAAACAATTACCACGCTGACGACGCTGTCTCTCTCCGCCATTGCATCCAACACGCGCGTCAAGGGGGGCGGGGCGTACTATTTGATCAGCCGCAGCCTGGGCGTTGAGTTCGGCGGGGCGATCGGCGTTGTGTTCTACCTGGCGCAGGCCATCTCGGTGGCCATGTATGTGATCGGTTTTACTGAAGCGTTTGTGGGAACCTTCTCTGCCTGGGAAAGCCATTTCGTCCTTATCGCTACGCTGATCAATGTCGCGACATTCGTCTGCGTGTATATCGGCGCAGGCTGGACCATCAAAGTTCAGTATTTCATTCTCGCCATCCTGGGGGCAGCGTTGGCGTCTTTCTATCTGGGTGCTTTCTCCAGCTTTGAGTTCGGTATCATGCGCGAGAATCTCATGCCCCATTACGACGCGGGCGAATCGCTGTTTACAATGTTTGCGCTCTTCTTCCCGGCGGTGACCGGCATCATGGCGGGAGCCAATATGTCAGGGGATTTGAAGAATCCTTCGCGATCCATCCCGAAAGGGACATTGGGAGCTGTCATTGTGACCGCGGTGATTTACCTGTCGCTGGCTCTCCTGCTGGGGGGCACGCGGCCTCATGCAGAACTGATCGAAAACAACCTGATCATGAAAAACATTTCCGTCTGGCCGGTGCTGATTACCGCCGGCGTCTTCGCCGCGACACTCTCGTCGGCGCTCGGCTCCATGATGGGTGCACCACGGATTCTACAGGCGTTCGCTCGTGACGATATATTCAAACGGCTCTCGTTTTTTGGCGCGGGTAGCGGCTCCAGTCGTGAGCCACGCAGAGCAACGGTTCTGACGTTCGTGATCGCCCAGATCTGTATTCTGCTGGGCGACCTGAATGCCATCGCTCCCATCATCACGATGTTTTTCATGATCACGTACGGCTTGTTGAATCTGGCGACGTTTTATGAAGCGATTACGAAGAATCCCAGCTATCGACCGACGTTCCGCTATTGCCACTGGTCGGTCTCTTTCGCGGGCACGGTGGGCTGCCTGGCGGTGATGTTCTTGATCAACTGGATCTGGGCAAGTGCCAGTATTGTGGTCATCAGCGGCTTGTACTGGTTTATCCACTATCGAGAAGTCGAGTCTCGCTGGGGCGATCTACACAGCGGTATGGTGTTCGAGCGTGCCCGCCAAAGTCTGTTGAAACTCGAACAGGAAGCCTATCACCCCAAGAACTGGCGGCCGATCATTCTGACATTAAGCGGCACTGCCTGGAATCGACCGCATCTGGCAGTCTATGGTCACTGGCTCACCGCGGGGCACGGCATTCTTTCGATTGCGCATGTGGTTACGGGGGATATTGAGGAACACGCGGAACGCCGCGAGAAATTCGAAAATACCCTGCGTGCGTTCATCGCAAAAGAAGAACTGCTCGCATTTCCGGCAGTGGTCGTCTCGGAATACCTTTCAGATGGAGTCGAGGCGCTGGTGCAATGTCACGGCATCGGCGGTTTGCGACCGAATACCGTTTTGCTGGGCTGGCCTAACAATCCTCAGAAGTCAGAGTCCTTCGGGTCGACCGTACGTCTTGTTTCCCGACTGGGACGCAGTATCATCGCGCTGCGATTTCTTGGCTATCGGGAAGAAGAGGGCGAACCGACAGGTCCGGTGATTGATCCCTGGGATGTCCCCATCGGTACGATCGACGTCTGGTGGCGTGGCCGGCGGAATGGATCGCTGATGCTGCTGCTGGCGCACCTGTTACATCAGAACCCCGCCTGGCGTCGCAACCGGATTCGCGTATTGCGTGCCGTTGTGAATGACGAAGCGGTCGAAGAAGTGACACGCCACATCGAAGAACTGTCCGCCTCTGCGCGGATTTCCGCCGAACCGGTGATTGTGGTCTCTTCCGATCCTGCCCAGGCGATTCAACAAACCTCGGCTGAAGCGGCGGTCGTGATCCTCGGATTTGAACCGCCTGAAGAAAGCGCCGAGGCCGCGTTCTTTGCCCGCATGGAATCTTTCGTCGGAGATCTGCCGCGCGTGCTCTTCATCGAAAGTGCCGGCGGCATGGAACTGGAATCGTAACCTAAAACAGGCTTCTTGACTGGCTCCTGTTGTGCATCGCGAGCGTGTCGTATTGTACTGTTTTTGATGTGGACCTAAAGGAATTGTGACAGACGTTCGATTAACTCTACCGCGACAGGCACGACCAGCAGAAACACCAGACAGCTGATTGCGATGATTCTTACATCCCAGGTGGGGTGTTTTCTGATGATATGCTGCCAGGAGAGCACTCCCAGAACCAATCCCAGCAGTGCACCGAGGATCTGAGCAAAGAACTGCTGTGACTGCGCTGCGGGAGAGACCCTGGTCATCCCGTCCAGACGCATCGCGGCTGTGTTCAGCCACAGAAACAACACTGATGTTGTAAACGAGACTGTCAGAACATGCAGATTTTTCAGGAACCGTGATTCGCCGTGCATGGATAGACGCCTGATTTTATTATACCAACCTGACCTGGTTCTCAACGAATTTATTTTCGAGATCTGAGTAGAGAAGCCGTCGGACGATTTGTCATTTCTCTTTGGCTTCCGTTCGCTGCGGAGTCTGATAGAATAAAGATTACCACTCGGAGTATCTGAAATCACTATCAAACAGGAATATTACATGCGTCACTTACTGCTGAGAAATATTGTGTGTCCCCTGATCGCGGCGGCGGTTGCGTTCTCGTTGTGTCAGTCTGTAATGGCAGCTGAGAAGTACGAATTGAAAGTCGTGACGGATCGGCCCGATGCGATTTATAAAGCAGGGGAAGAGGCAACGTTTCTGATCTCCGTGACGAAAGACGGAAAACCTCTGGCTGATGAAAGTGGCGAGACGATAACATATCGAGTCGATGATTATATCAGCAGCGGTCCTGATTATCCAAACGGGAAACTGACCGTGGGCAGTGAACCGGCGGTGGTAAAAGTAACGACAGACAAACCTGGATTTCTTCGCTGTGTGGTCACCCTGGATAAAAACAAGAAACTGTCAAAAACAGCCGGGGCCGCGTTTTCACCACAACAGATTGACCCCAGTCTGCCCGTTCCGGCTGACTTCGATGAGTTCTGGGCGGAACAGAAACGCAAGCTGGCAGAAGTCCCTGCCAAAGCGAAGCTGACGCCGGTCACCCAGCCTGACAATAAAATTGAGTGTTTCGATCTGCAGGTGGACTGTCTCGGCGGAGCGCCGGTTTCCGGTTACCTGGGGAAACCGAAAGATGCAAAACCCAAGAGCCTGCCTGCGATTCTGTGGGTCCACGGCGCGGGAGTTCGCAGTTCCTCACTGGGCAATGCCATCAAAGGAGCAAATGAGGGAATGCTCTCCCTGGACATCAACGCGCATGGTCTGCCTAACGGCAAGTCAGCGGAGTTCTATAAAGAGCAGTATGCGGGGCCGCTGAAAGGCTATCCACACTTCGGCCGTGAGGACCGCGAGACGACCTATTTTGTCGGCATGTTTTTACGTTTGATTCGGGCGATGGATTATCTGACTTCGCAACCGGAATGGGATGGTAAAACGCTGATCGTGATCGGCCACAGCCAGGGAGGCGGACAGGCACTGGCTGCCGGTGGTCTGGATGAGCGCGTGACCTTCATCGCGACCGGTGTGCCCGCGATCTGCGATCATTCCGGACGGGCTGCGGGCCGCATCAATGGCTGGCCGAAACTGGTCACCACGCTGCCCGACGGCACGCCTGCCGCCGAGGAACTGAAAGCAGCGCAGTATGTAGACGGCGTCAACTTCGCCAGTCGCAGCAAAGCCGATGCGATTATGAGTGTCGGTTTCATCGACGTCACGTGTCCCCCTTCCAGTTGTTACGCTGCTTATAACCAGCTAAAAGGCAAGAAGCAGATCATCAACAAACCCCTGATGGGCCACGCGGCTCCCGGTGACATTCACAAAGCATTTTTTGCTGCGGTGAAAGCACATGTGAAGGAGCAGGCAGGGAAGTAGGAAATAGTGTGGTACCCGCCCCTCTTTCCATTACTCGATCGTCACAAATGTATTTTGCCCTGATTGGTAAACGATAAGATTAAGCGAATGAATCATGGGTTATTCCACCAGACTGTACGCTGTTGAAATCGCCACCCTGAATGATGCTATCGGGTCGTGTGATCAAGCGCTGCTCAAACGACTTCAAGAAGTCAATCAACAAGTGGACGAGCCACCGGCTGAAGCAGATCTTCGCGGCGATGTGATATTAAGAATCACGAAAGAGGGGCAAATCCTATTCAATGACCATCCAATGTCACTTGATGAACTGTCACAGGCAATTCTTGCGATTGAATCAGGAAGCCTTGAAATAGTCATAGAAGGCCCCTGGACGAAGGCTCACGAAGCAGTCGCTCTAGCAAGTAACGAATCGATTCCGAAGTCCGGACTCGAACGAGTTATCACACGTTACGAAAGTGATGACCCGCAGCTTGCCCAATATCTCGATCAGACGCCGAAAATTACTTGGTCAAGAAACGAATTGGATGAAGATGAAACCGATGACGATTTGACGTATCAACCAGCTTTCGATATCTCAGAGGAAATACTGTCTGATCTCGTCTCAGGCAATCTCAATCAGAGTGGCGCAGAACATGGCTACGCGTTGGAGATCATGTGTTTCACCCTGGGCCAACTCCTTCCAGACGATGACTTGATTGGCGATCTCGAACCCCTGGAGCTTGAAACTCCTCTGCAGCAGCCACGCATTCCTGTGCCACTCAAAGAGTATCATGACTTTCCTGTCATCAGTTTTCTAACGGCAGAAGAAGTCGCAGCAGAATTTCAACGGCTTTCACGTCTCAACCTCGAATTCCCCAGCGACGAAGACATCGAAGAAGCACGAGAGGCTTTTTTTGCATGTATCAAAATAGCTGCGGACGAAAAACTCAGCGTCGTGGCGTTTTATCATTAATACAATCCAAATCACAACTGCCTCTACCAGAATGACCGTACCCCGTATTTTTCGAATCCATAGTCCCCATGAAAGGCCAGCAGGATGGATGTATCACTCACTAATTCACGTGAGGAAGTTGCTGCGGCGAAGCGGGTCGAAACGGACTGGGCAGCGTTGAGTACAGGACAGCAGATTCGTTCGCTGGAGGTGGATGGATATGTCGTCCTGCCGGACCTGTTATCCGCAGAGACGATTACAGCCATCCGTGCAGAGTTGATGGAACTGCCGACACAGGGGACCGATTACAGCGCGCATCAGCGGGGATTCAGCGGCGTACAGTGGACCGACTCGCCGACCGTGATCAAAACGATTGCGTTGCCAGCGATGATCTCGTTCCTGGAGCAGCTGTTCGGGGATGAGTTGATCTGTACGTCGTGTACCTACGCGGTTTCACAGCCGGGTCATCCGGGAATTGCCATTCATACGGACGCGCAGCCTTACGGTTCGAAAATCTTCGGGCTGGGTGCCAGTTCGCCCTGCCTGGTGCGGGTGCTGTATTACCTGGATGATCTGACGCCTGAGCACAGTCCGTTCAAAGTGATTCCCGGCTCGCATCTCTCACTGCACGCGGACGGCAACCCGTATCGGCGTTACCTGTCACATGAAGATGAAATGCTGGTCACCTGTCGGGCAGGATCGGCAGTGATTATCAACCAGAAAGTGTTTCACGCCAACTATCCCAATTTCAGCGACACCGACCGGCACCTGCTGGCGATTGCCTATCGCCCGGCGTGGGCAGGGCCGATTGGAGAAGTGCCCGATTACGACCCGGAGCAGGTGCAGACGCTGCCAGAAAAAGTACAACCTCTGTTTCGCAGCCTGAACACACAGAAGATTGACTATGATCTGCCGAACCGACCTGACAACATGGCACGGTCAGCGCCGGGAATCAGTCCGCGGCGGTATGAGTGAGTCCGGTTGCAGGTTGGTCAGCGATTGAGTAGGGTGAGGGTTCTACAACCAAACGTGTTCAACCTGCAAGGAGTGTTTTGATGAGCGAACGAATTATTATGCGTACGGGCGAAAGCCTGGTCGCCGGCGGTCCGCCGTTTACGGCTGCGGAACCGGAAGTCGTGATTGGCGAACTGGACGGCCCCGTGGGTACCGCGATTGCCACGCTGACCGGCGGACAGTCGGCCGGTCACTCGAAAGTCTTTGCGATTCTGAATACTGACATTCAGGTCAGACCCGTCACGCTGATGGTGAGTAAGGTAACTGTGAAGAGCAGTGCCTACACGAATATTCTGATGGGAACCGTGCAGGCGGCGATTGCCAATGGCGTGCTGGATGCCGTTCGCGCAGGGGATCTACCCAAAGAGAAAGCGAATGACCTGGGCATTATCTGTTCGGTCTGGCTGAATCCGGGTGCTGCCACCGATGAGAACCTGGATCACAAGGCGCTGTTTGAGATTCATCGTAAAGCAACCGCACAGGCGATTCATAAAGCGATGCACAATGAACCATCGATCGACTGGCTGCTGGAACACCAGGACGAGATCACGCACAAGTACTACCAGAAAGGTCTGGACGGGACACTATGAGCGGGTTTGCGAACTGATGTTACTTATAACCAATCCAGCTTTTCGAACGTGATTTCAAAGTCATCCAAATGCTGGACTGGAAAATAGGGAGGATCTAATTTCTGGGTTATCAGTTTCACTAAAAACTCTGTAAACGAGCAGGGATAAACCGTAGCCCGATCAGGTTCTCCCAGCGGCATGCTGACGACTTTGACGGCGGTTCGGCGTCGTTGCAAAAAAATTAACTCCCCCGACATATTTTCAGCAAAAGGTACCAGACCTCCAGGTTCCGGGTAATAGTTGAAACTCCGAAGTTCGGGAGGATCTCCTATTGTACTCAATGATTTCCCCCTGGAGAGAATCCATTTCACATAATTGGGATCTAATGGATTCGCGACTTTGAGTCCATATTTTGAAATGTTGATCAAACCGGTTCCATATAGTTTTCCATATTCAAGAAAATCATCAGGAAACTGGAAGTCAATTTTTTCGTGAAGCACGCGCCAGTTTTTAAGAGTACCGCAACGAAGTGGACGCGTGGGAGGAGTTAACAGCTCCTGCAATTTCTGCATCTGATTTTTCATGGTTCAGCAGTTCGCTCGGGGTTGGTTTCGTTTCTGGTTCAGACTTTGATATCACAGAGGGGGATGATGGTGCTGGTGGATTCCAGCAGCTGTTTGATCGTTACGCGTGCGAAGGCGGCTTCGGTTTCCGCATAAACGCGATCGAGTTCTGCATGCAGCGGGCACAGGCTGGTGTGCGATTTCAGCCCCAGCGGACAGGCTTTGATTCGCTCCAGGGGAGCAATGGCGTTGACGATGTCCAGAATCGTCAGGTCGCCGCTCTCTGCTTTCAGTTCATAGCCCCCTTTGGGGCCGCTTTTGGAGCTCACGATCCCCGATGCCGCCAGGTCCTGCAGCACGCGGGTCAGGTAACGGCGGGGGACTTTTGTTTTCTCAGCCAGGAAGTCGGCTGACGCCGGTTTTCCGGGTTGTCCTGCCAGACAGGCGACCGCGCGCAGGGCATATTCGTGAGTTTTAGAGAGCATTTTGGAGTTCCAGGTCGTTTTTTAAAAATATCCTCAATTCTACACCTTGACATGCAGAATTATATTCTATACCTTTTGGTGTAGTATAACAGTTTCGACCTGTATTTCAAGGTTTCTCTGGGGAGAACTCATTATGTTAAGCGCGAAAACGATCCAAATTGTCAAGGAAATCACGCCGACGGTCGCCGCCAATGCCGAGACCGTGACTCGGGTGTTCTACAAACGCATGTTCCAGGAGAACCCCGAAGTGCAGGCCTATTTCAATCAGGCCCACCAGCATTCGGGCGGACAGCAGAAAGCCCTGGCGGGTGCCATCTGTGCCTACTTCACGCACATTGATAATCTGGCAGCGTTGACTCCCGCGGTGGAACTGATCGCGCAGAAACATTGCTCGCTGGGGATACAACCCGAGCACTATCCGATTGTCGGCAAGCATCTGCTGGCAGCCATCAAGGAAGTGATGGGAGACGGCGCGACGGAGGAAGTTCTGGCGGCGGTCGGGGAAGCGTATCAGCTGCTGGCGGATGTCTGTATTGGACGCGAACAACAGATCTATGCAGCCCAACAGGCGGCGGTCGGGGGCTGGAACGGTTACCGTTCGTTTGTCGTCGATCGCAAGGAGCAGGAAAGCGATGTAGTGACTTCGTTCTATCTCAAACCAGCCGATGGTCAGCCGATTCCCGACTATCAGCCGGGACAGTACATCACGGTGAAGATTGATCACCCCACCACGCCGACTTCTCCGCGGAACTACAGCCTTTCCGATCAACCGGGCCAGGGATACTATCGAATCAGTGTGAAAAAGGAAGGCCCGTTGACGGCGGATGCGCCTGGTGGTCTGATCTCGAATTATCTGCACGAACAGGTTGAACTCGGCGATACACTGCAGATCGGTCCTCCCTGTGGTGAGTTCACCCTGGCAGCAGATGCGCAGTCGACGCGCCCCGTGGTGCTACTGGCGGGCGGAATTGGTGTGACCCCTTTACTGTCGATGGCTAAATCACTGGTTGCCTCTCAACCGGAGCGTCCCGTTTACCTGCTGCAGGCCGCCCGCAACAGCAGCACGCATGCGTTTGCGGAAGAAGTGCAGCAGCTGCAGACGAATGGTTCAAAGTTGCAGACACGTGTGATCTACGATCAGCCCCTGGAAGGGGATGTGGAACAGCAGCGCTGTGATGCAACGGGAGTTGTGAGCGAAAGCCTGCTGCGGGAATGGACGCCGTTTGAAGACGCCGAGTACTATTTCTGCGGTCCGAAAGCCTTTATGCAGAATGTGTATCGCAGCCTGCAGGCCCTGGACGTGGGCGACGACCGGATTCACTTTGAATTCTTTGGTCCGCGACAGGATATTGAAAGCGCAGCTGCGGTGGGCTGATTCGTTTTTATAAAGACGATCGATACGAGACGGCTTCTGGATGGATGGTTATTCAGGAGCCGTTTATTGTTTGGATGTTTAATAACAGTTGAGTCTCAACCGGGGCTAATGCCCTGCGGCTAATTGTGAAAGCTTCGCGGATTTCATCTTTTTAATCGAGGGCTGCGCCTTCGTCGCATTTTTTGCAGTTGAGTTGATGCCCCAGCATTGAGGCGCGGCCGTCTGCGGTGGTGACCCAGATGCGTTCCTCAAGCGGCGGGTTGTGGCGGACATGCTGATTGTGACCGCACGCGAGCTGCGCCACCCAGTGGCCTTCTTCGTCAGTGTGATAGCCGGTAATGGGCTGCTGCATGAAGTATCCTGTTGAAATCGTTGCTCAGTCGCTGGAACTTTTTTTGAACTGTTCGTTGATTGACTTGAGGGTTTCTTCGGTGAGGACCTGTCCCCCTTGCGGGCCAACGTTGTTGCTTTCGATGATCGCACTGTAGCTGCCGCCGCGAACCGCGCGTTCACTGGGCACATAGGAGCCGGGTCCACAAAGTTGAATCACAAATGTCTGCAGGGCGGGGCTGCGGGATTTCATCTGGGTGCCAAAGTCGGTAAAGAGTTCGAAATCGTTGGTGGCCAGCGCCACATCGCCCAGACGCAGAGTGTGCAGTTCCATCTGATACGGTTTTTCTGTCCCGGTATGTTGCGCTTCGTAGCGATCGAGGACACGCTGTTTCCAGTTTTTGATCCAGACTTTGGAAGGATCGTTGGCGTACTCGGCAACTTCTTTTTTCACGCGGGCATAATCTTCGTCGGTGACGATCTGCCGGGGGAGTTCGATGGTTCTGACTTCGTGTTTCAGAACCGGATCGGCGTGCTTTTCCTGTTGCGCGCCGGCATAGGCTTCTTCCCAGGCGTTGACGATGCGACGTGAAATCTCTTCCAGCAGTGTCAGCTCACGCAGTTTCATCATGCGGACTTCGGCTGATTTGCGATACATGGGGCGGGGCACCTGATCGCCGCCGGCACCGGTCCAGCCGAGCACGCAGAGCTGGTCGCCGTACTTCTTCTTCAATGTTTCGCGGACCTCATGCCAGTAGTCGGCATTGACGGCGGAACGACCTTCAACGGCCTGTGCGGGGCAGGCGACATTGATGGCGGTGGCGATCAGTTTGTCATCGTTGTTCCAGAAAAAGAGGACTTCGACGCCGTGATCTTCGTAGCCTTCAATGCCACGAAAGTCTTTGGCGCTGGTGCTGCCATACATTTTGGCCCAGCCTCCCTGGTACAGGGCCCGCCGATTCTGTGCAACGACCGCATGCCCCAGTCCCCAGCCGACACGTCCCGGCTGACGATTGTTCCAGGCTTCGATGATGGAGTCAGCGATTTTCTGTGATGCGAATTCCACGAACTCGGCCGGTTTCGTGACACCGGTTTCCGGTAACGTGTAGCGTCCTTCAATCATCGTAGGCGCGGTATGCGTGTGCGTGGCGTTCATGATGATCTTTTGGGTGTCGAGTCCGGGCAGTTTGCCTTTGAGTTTTTCGCGCACCGCTTCATGGATACCGCCGCGAATGCAGACCAGGTCGCAGGAGACGAAGACAGCGTGTTCCAGTGATTTGTCACCCTCGCGTGATTCCACTACCAGCGCGGTCGCGGTGACCGGGCTTTCCACTGTTTTAGCAATGCGGGTTCGCATCTGCCCGGTCAGCGAAACTGGCAGTTTAGGAGTGATATCAGTCGTCGCAGCACCCACGTACAACTCGGCGGCCTGAGACGGTGTTACCATCAGCCCTGCCAGCAGGAGCAGCAGGCTCAGGGATGTCATCTTCGACAATTGCTTCAGATCTGAATACAGGTGTGCGGGCATGGGATACTCCTCCGGGTTAGCTATGATTGGTTTCAGGCACTCTCAAGGGGTTCGAAGTCGGCTTCCTGAAAATCGTCGACGCTGGTGAGCCAGTGTTCCTGAATGAATGTCTGATGCGCAGGGTGATTGCTGTAGAAGTCGTATTGTTCCTGCGTGTCAAACCACATGCTGATACCGAATGTATGCTGGTTTTTAGGACTGGTCTGGCGACGAATGACGAAGTCTTTGACATCGGGAATTTCAGCCAGCGCAGCGGCGGCAGAAAGAAAAGTGTTTTCTGCTTCGGAGCCGTGCGGGTGCTTCAGACGAAAGGTGACGGTGTGTTCAATCACGGTGAATTTCCTGTTGTAGTTCGATTTAATTTAGCGGTATCACTGCACAGCATGTTAAATTAAGAACGTTTATTTTACCATCGTGTTGCAGTCCGTTTTTTTCTACCACGAACAATATGAAAAACTCGAACGGCTTCTGGTGACTGTAATCGAATGAATGGGCTGTTTTTCTTTTGAATGGCTGTGGTATCATTCGTGTATGAGTATGAAGCCCCGTACATCCAGGAAACGCAGTCTGCTGATTGGAAGCATGTTGATTCTGCTGGCCTGCCTGGCGGCAGGAGGGGTGATCGTGGGGAATAATTTAAGCGGCGCCAATCAGCAGCGGAAAGTAATTCAATGGCTGAGTGAAAATCGTGGTCAGGGACTCTACCGATTCCAAGAAAGAGTGCACGGAAGCTACGAATTAAAGACAGTAGATGACGGACGCTTCCGACACGAGGCAGCAGAGGAGGGCGAAGCTCAAATAGAATACCAGCCGCCAGGTCCCGACTGGTTACGAGATCGCCTCGGGATCGATTACTTCGATGATATCATCGTTGTCACCGCATACCCTGAAGCAGAGATGAGAGATATCAGTCCGCTGGCTGATCTGCCGCATCTGGAAACATTGACGATAGAACAATCCTTTGTCGGTGACCTAACCCCTTTAGCAAATTTGAAACAGTTGCGATGTCTGTCGCTAATTCAATGTCAGATCACTGACGTGTCACCCCTGGCTGAATTGACGAATCTCAAATATTTAATTCTTGCATATAACCCAGTCAACGACGTAAAACCGTTGCATGGACTGAAGCAGCTTCAATTTCTGTTCCTGAATGAAACCAACGTCAGTGAAGCAGGTTACCAGGCAATACAGAAAGCATTACCCGATTGCCAGATCCAGTGGAGCCGTGCTCCCAACAGTCCTTAAAATCGATAAACACGAATTCTTGCAGAATAATCACTCATCACAATCACACGATAGACCAATCATTTTTAGATTCTGAGATAATGCAAATAAGAGTCATCAGAGGATATTTTATTCCGAAGTGTTTAATCCTGTTCTGCCTCTGCAGTCTGACTGTGAATGGTGCCGAGCCGGACCGGAATGCCTTGCTGAAACAGCAGATCGATCAGGCATGGCAGGTGACCTGGACGCGGTTTTATCGCCCACAGACGCATCTGTTTTATGATTATCTCAGCAGCTATGAACCGGGGAAGGAACTCGGCCATCTGCCGACCGCGGCAGAGGTCAAGCGGCAGTTTCCCAATCCGTGTGGATACAGCACCGGGATGGAAGACGGCATGATCCTGGGGGGAGCCATGCTGAGTACCATTGTCGACATGTACGACGTCACCGGGAAGGAAACACTGAAGACGGATATCGACAACGTGTTTCAGGGCATCAAACTGTGCGCGACCGTGCATGGCGTGCCCGGTTTCATTGCCCGCGCGGTCTGTGTCGAAGATGGGAAAAGCGTCTACATCAACTCGTCCCGCGATCAATACACGCATTGTGTGCACGGCTTATGGCGGTACTATCACAGTCCGCTCTGCGATGCAGAAACGAAGCAGGAGATCCGTACGATTCTGTCTGCGGTCGCCGACCGGATGATTGCCAATGTGACGGCGGAGACGAACTATGATTTTCTGCGGGCGGACGGAAAACGCTGCCCGCTGGGGATCTGTCGCATGTGGAACGTGCGTCCCCACGAAGCAGCACGGCTGCCGATGATCTACGCGGCGGCCTGGGATGTGACGGGGGAGGAAAAGTACCAGAAACAGTACCGTCACTACCTGACGCCGGCGATCCGACAAACCCAGTCGATGAAGCCGGGCGAACATCATTCGGCTTACGTGTATGTGCAGATGCAGTGTTCGTTCGAGTTACTGTATCAATTGGAACAGGATCCCAAACTCAAAGCCGACCTGCAGGGACTGATGCAACGGACGGGGAACAAGGCACTCTCAAAAATCAGTCATGCCCGCAAAGCCTTGTATGACCTGGACCTGACGGTGCCGGGCCCAGACTGGCGAGCAGCCGAGAAATGGATCACGCAAGGCGAGTATCGCAATCCGCAGTGGGGCGCCTACCGACGTGTGTGGCATGCGGTCCGCGAAGCAGGGGAACTCTCGCTTGTCCCGTTGATGGTAACCGAACTGTCGATCACCGACGCACAGAAACAGGACCTGGAAAAGATCATTCTGCGGATGGATTACGAACAGACCTCCAGTTGCGGCATCATCTACCATCTGGCCGCCTACTGGAAAGCCCGCAAACGCGGGTTGTTTTGAGGGGGCTGTGAAACTTTTTTTACTACCACGAAAAACATGAAATGAATTTAGATGGCTGCAGGTTTTGACTGATGACACAGCAGGAAAAGATAGACCGGTTCTGGTTGTGGTTTGAAAGCCAGGCGGAACGGCTTTTCGAACAGCCTTCGCTGGAAATCATTGATAAACTGACAGAACAGCTGGCGACGGTTGACTGGGGTATCAGCTGTGAAGTGTCTCAGGTAACAACCTGTTCTGATCGCGAACTGATTCTGACCGCGCACAGCGATACTTCTCGTTTTAAACTGATCGGAACGCTGGTGCAACGGGCGCCGCAGATCCCGGGCTGGCGGGTTCTGGCTTTGAAACCGCCCCGTGGATTTGCGTTTCACATTGATGGCAAAGAGCGTCTCTCGATCAGTGACTGGCGGTTTGTGCCTCTCAAATCCTCGCCCGACTTCAGCGAATTCGGCTTACGCATTGAGATGCCCGAACAGGATGCCCGATTGCTCGATGCGGATGCATTATCGCTCATCCTGGAAACAGGAGTGGGTGAGGTGTTACTGTCGCTGTGTTCCCATATTGAATTCGGCAGCAGCAAGACAGCCGGCGCGCTGTCGATCCATTCTCTGGCCGAAACGATCTCTGACTGGGCCCTCGTGCGGGGGCCGAAATCCATGCGGGCCTGGTTACCAACACTGGAGCAGCACTGATGTTTGCCTGGCTTGTCGAAGAGATGGCGTCGATCAACACGAACAAGTTTCACCTTGTCGATGGCCCGCTGCCGCCTGAAAAACGAAAACTGGTGGAAACGACGGAAATCCCCGTTCCCCCTTCGTACAAAAACTTCGTGATTCAGTTCGGCAACGCGCAGCTGTATCGGAAAGGGAGTCATTACGTCGTGCAGATCTACGCCGTTCCGCAGGACGCAGAATCGGAAGAGGGAGAACCGCTGTTGAATATTGGCAAAGCGGGGATGGGCTGGGTTTACTTTAAAGAGTCACTGCTGGTGGAAGGAGAAGAGTCTCCGATCTTTGAGTGGCGGTACCAGCAGGGGCTGCGCCAGACGGCGGATGGCTTTGAAGCATGGTTGAGAAAAAAGTGTACTGCCACCCGAAAGCAGTTCAAGAAAAAAGAATGGCGGCTGATTGAAGAGGGCCCCGCACCTTTCACAGAACAGGAACAGGCGATCGTGGATGCCCGCAGCCAATTTCGCTGGCGCGTGGTGGGCATTTCCTCCAATGGCGATCTGCAGTTCGAAGTTCATAACGGTTCGGAGATGGTGCTCCCCTATCTTTCGATTGGGATTCGAGGAAAAATCCACGGAGGCGTTTATCTGCCCATTGGCGAGATCCAGCCGGGAGAGACCCGGGTGATAGAACGCGGTTGCTATAAAGACTATGCCGCCGCCGAGGAAGTAGAAGCATACGAAAAGCCGGAACCTGGCCCTGAAGATCGTCAACAGTACTGGGAGTTTAAAGCGTTGAAGAAGACAGAGTGATTGCATGCGAAATGAAACAGTAGAGATCTACTCGGATCAGTCGAATTATGCTATCATGCGGCATCCGGGGCGCAACTTTCCCGGGTCACTGATCCAGGGAGATTCACTGACGAGCCTGTGCCATGCCGCTGATGCCGTGCGACGAGAAATCGATCGTGGTGATCTGGAAGAAGCGAAGGCCGAGCTTGAGATGCTGAGAGAACTGCTCTGGTTCCGACTGCAGCATTACGAAACCGTGCTGGTTGAGCATGCATGTGAGTTGCCATTTCCACTGGGACTGCAGCCCGAGCCTCCTCTGGAGGTGTTTGATGAGGAGGATAAGTAAAACAGCCGGTTATTTTTCTATCACGAAAAACACGAAAGTAGTGGTGCTTTCACATGACACACAACGTGATGTTTCTAAGGCCTGGATAAAGCCATGCGATATACCGAAGACGATATTCAAATATTTGATAAGCGTGACCATATGGGATTTGTCAGATCTCATCCGAAGATGTTTCTGCCTCATGAAAATGTGAGCTGTGGTTTTTTTCTGGGGATGATGACTGATCAGGTCGTTTCGATTACTGAAACACCAATACTCGCATGTCGCTTTCAGGACTGGTGGTGCCTGGCCGCAACAACCGACTGGATTCCCGAAACACACCTGAAGGATCTGCCAAACTATTTTCAATCAATGATCGCCTGCCCGGAATGGGCGATTAACACGGTCCGATTTGAAATTGTGATGAATGTTTTCCTGGACGACGTGTTTACTTTCACACAAAAGGAAACAACGCTTATCAAGGGAGAGTTACCGGCGGCAGAAGTGATTGCCGAGGCGCGAAAGTGCAGTAGTGACTGGCAGCGGATCCTGTTGTTTCGGAAATCAAACCCTTGAGGATCTGAATCACGTATCTTCCAGGACCCGTTGGAGCGTGGTCAGGCCGAGGGGCATGTGGCGGGGTTCGTTGCTGTCGAGCAGGGTCAGGCCCATGTGCAGTGCCCAGCCCTGGGCGCGTCTGATCTGTGCCGGTTCGGCATTGTAGAGGGAAAAGAATTCCTGCCGTTTACCTGCTGTATCGAGAAGCAGCCAGGCACAGGCCAGGTCGGTGGCGGCGTCGCCTCCGTTCAGATCGCCCCAGTCGATGAGGCCGACCAGTGCTCCGTCTCGAATGATGACATTGCGGGGATGCAGGTCGCCATGCAACCAGACGCGATCGGTACTGGCGGGAGTGGAACAGAGTTCTTCCCAGAGTGCTGCCAGTCGGGGGACATCCACTTCGGGTCGGTTCTCCTGCCTTACAAGTCGTTCGACGACTCCCGGATGGCGGGTGTGCAGAGGGACGCCTCGAAACGGATTTTCGGGGGCATCGGACGATGCGGGCTGATGCAGGGACTGTAACGTTGCGACCAGCAGTTGTATCTCAGCGGCGCTGAAATCATGCGCGTCGGCGGTCGTGCCGGGAATCCAGCGAACGATGCTCCACGGCCAGGGGAACTCGGAGTCCGGCTGGCCGAAATGAATCGGTACGGGAATTTCGAGCGGCAGGCGGTCCGCTAAAACCGGAAGCCAGAGCTGTTCGTGCAGGAGCAGTTTGACGGCCAGTTCGCGGCGGGGGAGACGGACCGCGTATTCGGTTCCCAGTAGAAAGGTAACGTTGTCCCAGCCTTCATCGACGAGCGTCAGTGGCAGAGCGGCCAGATCTGGAAATTGAGCTGACAGGAGTCGATGGACTGTTGAGAGGTCGATCTGAATTTCTGCGCGGGGCTGGTTCACGGGGAGGAGGCTTTCGTAGAATTGAAATGCGTTTCCTGAAGTAATTCAGGAGACAGCTTAACAATGTTTAACTCTCTGGTTGAGTGGAGTTCGCAAACAATGCAGGAATTTGTGGTTAATACGGATTGGGGATCAACCGGGGCTAAAGCCCTGCGGCTAATTTTATTTTGCCGCACGGATGAGACGGACTGGGATTGATTGGACGCGGGAGCTGTGACCTCCTGCTCGCTGCGCTCGGCCCGGATTGCATCCGGGCTCACCCACTTTCACTTTCGTGTCATTTCGTGTTTTTCGTGGTAGAAATATCACGATTGCATGTGTCACTGGTTTCCGATGTTGAGTGATACTGGTTCGATAATCGCCAGGTGGGCGGATACGTGGGTGTCGACTCTACACCAGGGGGCAGGTTGGTCACCTGAATCCTGATTGTAAGCTTTCTCTGACAGTTTCCTGTTGTCTGCGACAACCCCGGATTACATCCGGGGCCATCCGTTATTTCACCATTAGCCGTACGGCGTTAGCCGCGGTTAACGGACATTTTGGAAAGAACGGTGGCTAATTGGGTTTATCTCACGTGTCCCACGGTCCGGCTCGTCCGGCCGTGCCGGGAAAGTATTGGATGCTCGGATCTGAAACGAAACCGACAGCTGCGACCTCCTGCTCGCTGCGCTCGGCCCGGATTGCATCCGGGCTCACCCCACTTTTACTTTCGTGTCATTTCGTGTTTTTCGTGGTAGGAAATTTCAGTTCGAACGTTTCATCGGTTCCCGTTGTGGTGTTCTAGTGGTGCGATACTCGCCAGGCGGGCGGACACTTGGGTTATGCCCCAACGGTGGAGGTCGGTTTGGGTACTCTGGATTGCCTGTCTGTTCTGACGGTTTCCTGTTGTCTGCGACAACCCCGGATTGCATCCGGGGGCACCCGTCTTTCACCATTAGCCATACGGTAATTGCTGCGGTTTCTGCAGGTTGGGAGACAACCGGGGCTAACGCCCTGCGGCTGATTTTTTATCTCGTGGAGGCTTACCCTTTGTTTGTATTTAGTGGTTCGTAATTTTCATCTGCGGGAGTGGGATGCATCTCATTTATAATGCTTCACGAAACGTGAACTGTCATCGTCTTACCAGCACAGTTGGCTAAGCCAACTGTGCCACGTGGTTGATCTTTTTCATTCGCGGTGCAGCAAGTGGGGCCTGATTACGGTCACTGTCGGACGAGCCGACAGTGGCACACGGATGGTTTTTCACTGGTTGGACTGGTTCTGTTTTTTTCTACCACGAAAAGTACGAAACGACTCGATCGTTTCATGTGACTTTACGAAATGGGGAATGAGGTGGAGTGATGGATTGTTTTCATCGTTTACTCAAGCAAACGTTTTGTGAGAGACCTGTCATCGGGATCAGTCTGTGTTCGTTGTTGGCAGGATTATTCTCTGCAGAGGCGCGGGGAGGTCAAGGGGGGATGAATAGAATCGGGTGGCGATACAGGTTGATCCCGGGACGATCCGGGGCGACATTTGGACCGCTTCGGGACGATGTGGTGCGATATGCAGGCGACCCGCAGGCATACATTCGGAACTGGTGAAATCATGCAAACTGAAAATCCGGAAAAAAAGGGCTGATTTATGGTGAAGCTGACGAACAAGTGTCGCGTGTTTCAGTGCACTGTAAACTGGGCACGCGCGCGACTCAGAACAGCGCTTATCGCCGTCGGCGCGGTGGCGTCAAGGGGAAGTTGAGCAGTGAAATGCATGTGTGGTGCGCGGAAAAGCAGTCGATGTTTTTCACAACTGTCGTTTCAGAACCAGAGACTTTTGTCGGCGAGAGTCAGGAAGGGCTGGCCGTTTATGAAGCAGCGAATATTTTCCAGGAGGGTTTCCAGATGACGTTCGGGAACACGGGTCGAGGCGGCGGCGATATGGGGCGTGATGATTACGTTTTCCATTTGCCAGAGCGGGTGATTCGCAGGCAGCGGTTCGATCTCGAAGACGTCGAGTGCGGCGCCGGCGATCTCTTTCTGCTCCAAAGCGGTGGTGAGATCCTGCAGATCAACGATGGCACCGCGGCCGATGTTGATCAGGTATGCGGAAGATTTCATCTGGCGAAACTGTCTGGTGCGAAACAGTTTTTCGGTCTGTGGTGTATGCGGAGCAGCGATGACGACAAAATCACTGATGGCCAGGAGGTCGGGCAGGCGGTCGATGTCCCAGACGTCATCGACGATGCCGGGCACTTCGCGGGTGAGGGGATCGACGGCGTAAACAGTCATGCCGAACGCAGCGGCGCGGTGACAGACTTCCGCGCCGATGGAGCCGGCGCCCACGACACCGAGGGTACAGTCGGAAAGATGCAGATGGCTGCGATCGACTTCGCTGACCTGTCCGGGTCCGGTGACAAAATCGGGTTTGCCGGCGACTCCGCCGATAGGTTGCCATTCTGCTTCATACTGCTGGCGGATGTAGCGATGCAGATTGCGGGCGAAGCAGAGAACGAAGCCGAGCACATGGTCGGCGATGACATCGTAGAACAGGCCGCGCATGTTGGTGAGCTGGCAGGGATGTTCGACCAGTTCGGGGAAGACATAATGTTCAAGGCTGGCGGTGGGGGACTGGACCCACTGGAGGTTTTCCGCAGCGGCCAGAAGTTCGGGAGTGATCTTGCCGAAGAAGGCGCCGGCATCTTTGATTTCGCTCAATGCCTGCGAGAGGTCACGGGCATTACAGACAGTGAGCTGGTTCGAGACCTCTTGTATTCGCGCGAGCCGCGTGTCATCAATGGCGGGATAGATGAGTAATTTTTTCATAACACATTATCTTAATCAGAAGTGTTCGATGGTGCCACTGATGATGCGTTCGAGACCGGTTTCGGTCTGGAGAATGAGGTATCCCTGGTCGTCGATTTCGAGGCAGGTTCCCTGTTTGACTTCGAGTCCGGTATTGATGCGTATGGCACGACCGGTAAGCAGGCAAAAGCGTCGCCAGTCAGCCATGAAGGAACTGGTCTTGCCGGTAACATCATAAAGACGGTTTTCGATACCATTAATCAGATCGATGAGGGTGGAGGGCAGAGAAAATTTTTGACCGGTGGTTTCGTAGAGAGAAGTGCCCCGTGACTGGAGTTCTGCTTCGGCTGAGAGGAAGGAGTTATTGAGATTCACGCCGACACCAATGACGACAAGCCCGGGTTGACTGGCTGCGGTTTCAACGAGGATACCGGCAACTTTTTTCTGCTGCAGATAGACATCGTTGGGCCACTTGAGCTGCAGCGAGTAATCGGGCAGATGTTTTTCCAGGGTTTCACAGACCGCGAGGCCGGTGGCGAGTGCAATCAGGGATTGCTGTTCGAGTTGAATCTGCAATACACGGGTATCGACCACCAGGGAGAAAGTGAGCCCCCCTTCCGGGGACCACCAGGAATTGCTGCCTCGCCCGCGGCCGGCCGTCTGATTTCCGGTGAGGACCAGGCTGGGGTGGCTGGTTTCGCGGAGGGTAGAAGATCCGACGGGGATACAATGTGTGCTGAGGGCCCAGGAGTTGGTGGAGGCCAGGCTTTCGAAGTAGTCCAGATGCTCGATAAAGGTTTCGGTCTGGATTGCTTTCAAATCGTCGGCTGTGAACGGCAGCATTCCAGGCTCATTGCAATCAGGTAAGAAAGGAGGGTTATGAATTCGTATTAATGGCAGTCACGGCAGCTTCCCGGGTCTCATACAGAGGCCAGAGGCTGCCGACTTTGATACATTTTAAGATATTCTGCATATTTTCACAGGCATTACAGAAGACGGCCTGGCCGCCGGTCTGTCTGGCGCGCTGCAGAAGCCGGATGATGGAGCCGATGATGATGGAATCGAGATAATCGACCTTGGAGAGATCAATAATGACATTCTTGATTTCCGGCGCATCAAAGAGCCTGAGTACTTTGTTGGATTCAGTCTGGACATTACTGTACAAAAACTGCAGAGTGGACCCCTGTGGAATGACAACCAGATTTGGTGCAGACAGTTCGACCTCGAAAATTTCCAGATTATCTACCATTATCAATCCCGTTTGCGTACTAATCAGTATGAGCTGAAAACGTCAAAAAAAAAGAACAGGGTATGCTGAGCGCTACCTGATCTTAAAGCAGAGCATAACCAACCTGAATTGAAATTTCAGGCTCTGACACAAAAAAACATACCGTTTCCAGAAAAGTGTACATAAATCGCAGGTGACGGATGTAAAGGGTTGTTTTCAACGACAGGAGTTTACTGCGGTTGGAGATTGGACTGATGTTATCAGTTGCCTAACAGGAAATCGCTTAACTAGAATAGAAGCAGACTGTTAATTTTAGACGAACCATTCCGGCGGTGCCGCTGCGAAATTATATAATCGGACTGACTGTCACAACCTCCCTGGGGAATACGACCACATCAGCCGAACATTTCATAAAGTAGCGGAATTTTGCCCGGTTCTGACCGATAAAATAATCCTATGACACCGATTAAGTAAAATCGTGGTCCCATTTCCAGGCTGGCCCCAGACTGGAAGAGACTCATAGATAAAGCCTGTTGAAATAGCGATATGTCACCACCGAAACCAGCCTGGAAATACAGTCCGCGAATGCTGCTGCGTTCAATTTTAATGCTGGATGACAGTGCCCATTCGATTGCATTGGGGACGGCCATCGGGATGTTTATCGCGTTGACACCTACAGTTGGTATTCAAATGCTGATGGTGCTTTGTGTGGCTTTTCTGACCCGCCCCTTCTTTAAATTCAATCAGGTCGCATCCCTGATCACCGTCTACGTTTCGAATCCACTGACGATCGTGCCGATTTACTGGTTCGATTATAAAATTGGAACCTACTATGTAGGCGGTTCGATGACCCAGAAAGATTTCGCGCGGATTCTGGAATTTGAGGGATTCAGCGGCTGGTGGGAAACGGTGAAGCAGCTGCTGCTGGAAGTCGGCTCTCCCCTGATCATCGGATCGCTGATTGTGGCCACTTTTTTCTCGCTGATGACCTACCCGATCATGCTCCGCCTGTTGATGCATTTCAAAAAGCAGAAACCAGCCGACAGCCCGGACGATCCGGAAACACAGACTGTGCTTCCCTCTCAGGCAACCGACCCGGGGCAGAACTTAAAATCTGTGCATCTACATTCCAGTTAGGTGTTGATCTCTACCTGCACTCTCGCATAATAATCAGTTCGTAAAAAATCCGACTGTATCGAGAAAAAAAGGTATTCGAATGTCGTCTCCCAGCTATGACTGTTTATGTGCGGGCATCATTGTTGCAGATCATGTGTGTCAAGCCATCGATCATCTGCCCCGACCGGGAGAACTGGTACTGACTGACCAGATGGAACTGACGATTGGCGGCTGTGCCTCTAACGTGGCTTCTGATCTCGCCCGACTCGACAGGCAGGTAGCGATTGCGGGCATTGTCGGACAGGATGTCTTCGGCTGTTATGTGGAAGAGCGCCTGATTCAATCAGGAGTGCACTGCGATTACCTGATGAAGTCGGAGGAACTGCCGACCAGCGGTTCCTTTGTCATCAATGTGCAGGGAGAAGATCGCCGCTTCATTCATTCTGTTGCAGCGAATGCCCTGTTTACAGGCGAAACGGTCACACGCGAGCAGATTGAGTCGAGCCGCATCCTGTACCTGGGGGGCTATTGTCTGTCCGAAGAACTGTCACCAGAAAATGTGGCGGAGATGTTTCGGATGGCGAAAGAGGCGGGAGTAACGACGGTTCTGGATGTGGTAACTCCTAAACTGGCAGACTACTGGAAAATGCTGGAGTCGGTATTGCCTTTGAGCGATTATTTTCTCCCTAACAATGACGAGGGTGAGCTGATCACGGGTGAAGCAGATCCCCTCGCACAGGCCCGCGCGTTCCGCAAAGCGGGTGCAAAAAACGTCATTATTACCTGCGGCGGAGAGGGGAGTATCCTGATGAACGCCGAACAGACCTTTCAATCTGAAATTTACCCGGTCAACCTGGTCGACGGAACGGGGAGCGGTGATGCGTTTGTCGCGGGATTCATTCATGGCTTACTCGAAGGAGCGAGCCCGGAGGAATGTCTGAAATTTGGATCAGCCCTGGGACACAGTTGTGTACGGGCGACCGGCGCGACAGCGGGTATTTTCACACGTGGAGAGTTACATGATTTTGTCGGGGCGCACGACCTGCAAGTCAGAACGATCTGACCTGCAGGCAGAAATGCGACTGGTCCATTATTTCTTAACCATATAAGGCTGTACGGCTTTTTTCCAGATCAAGTAGCCGGGGTGTTCCATATGCAGACCATCGGATTTGAACAGTTCCGGTCGCGGTTTTCCATCTTCACCCAACATGGGTTCCCAGACGTCGGCGAATTCAAGCAAATCATTTTTGGCGCACTGCGCGGCGATGAGTTTATTGGCTTGCTGGATGGTATCCGCCAGTTTCCAGCGACTGAGACTGGGCTTAATGGCGATGAAGACAATGCGGGTTTCGGGCAGACTTTTATGAACCTTTGCGACAAATTTTTTGAAATCTTTAGCGACTTCTTCCGCGGTTTTCTTGCGTGCGAGATCGTTATCGCCAGCGTACAGGAAGATCACTTCTGGTTCATGTTTGATGATAATTCGATCAGCGAAGTGGGTGGAATCGACGATTTCTGAACCACCAAAACCACGGTTGAGTACGTGTTGCTCGGGGAAGTATTTATCCAGATCCCACATACGGATACTGGAACTGCCGACAAACAGGTTTCCTCCTTTTTTGATTCCCTGATCCTGATCCTGCATTTCAAACTGAGAGATCGACTTTTCCCAGCGTTCAAAATTGTGTTCCGTTTTTTCAGCAGCATGGGTGCTGACCGTCAGCAGTGTCAACAGTGCCAAAGCCATGGTCCGCGAGAAGAGATTCAGATTCATATCGATTCCTTATACTTAATACTTAATTAGTCTGATTGAATTATGTTGTGCCTCGGGAAGTCACAGCCTGCCAGGCAGCGATGGCATCCCGGTTGGCGGCGATATCGTGCAGCCTTAAGATTTCGACCCCCTGATTTGCGAGAGCCACAGAAACGCCGATGGTACCGGCCAGCCGTTCTTCGAGCGAGCGTCCGAGCAGTTTTGATAAAAAACGCTTGCGGGAATGCCCGATCAACACGGGAAACCCGAGTTCTTGAAAAGACGAAATCTGAGAGAGAATCTGCAGATTATGATCTGCGGTCTTGCCGAAGCCGACGCCAGGGTCGAGGACAATCCGCTCCGGTTCCACACCTGCTTCCAGGAGTGCCTGTACCCGCATTTGAAACCAGCTTTTCAGATCAGCAACGACATCATCGTATACCGGATTTTCCTGCATCGTTTGCGGCGTTCCCTGAATGTGCATACAAATCACGCCGGCCTTTGATTCAGCAGCCAGAGGAATCATCGCGGAATCAAAAGTCAGACCGGAAATATCATTGATAATGACAGCACCTGCCTGCAGCGCCTGTCGTGCGACTTCTGCTTTGGTGGTATCAATCGAAATGGGAGTTTTCGTCTGAGCAGAGAGTGCTTCAATCACGGGGACGACCCGACGAAGCTCTTCCTCCAGGGGAACAGGATCAGCGCCAGGCCTGGTGGATTCTCCCCCAATATCCAGAATGTCTGCACCATCTTGAACCAGTTGTAACCCCTTTCTGACAGCGGACTCTACTTCAGTGGCTTCGCCTCCATCAGAAAAACTGTCTGGAGTGACATTCAAAATTCCCATTAGAAGTGGTAACTGGCTAAAGACCAGTGTTTCAGAAGCACACTTCCAGATTCGCTGCGATTTGGATTGACGGGGTGGGGAATCTGGAGAAGGTATATTCACAATGCGATCTACTCAATAACGTGTTGTGGTTTAATTCATCCGGCTGAAGATTTCACTCAGGATGAACGGTGCACAGAAATCTCAGTCAGTGAAACAGTCGCGTTTTGCTGAAAGAATTTCCCAGCGAGAAACAGGGCCGGATCATGTATTGGTTTTACTAATCGGGAATGCGGGTTGCAAGGAATTTAGCAGTAAGAAGCCGCTGGAAGACATGTACAGCGTGCTATTCGAAGAACAATGATCAAACTTTATCACAGGACAAATTTATAACCTATGCTTCAAACAGAGTCTTCAGGTCTGGGCGATTGATGTGTAGTCATAACTGCTTGAAAATCAAGTAAAAACAGGCATTGTTTGAGACTTCAGGAAACAAAGGATTTTTAGAGAAACTTTATTTTTAGTGTTGTCTTTACTTTGACATCGCATTTCGTTCTGGTATTGTAATCAGCGTATTTGCCGTAACCGGCAAATCTTACCAAACCAGAAAAACAGACCTGTTTTCCCCAAGTGCGTAGGCTTGGGGACATCGCGGGGGGGTGAAGTAGTGACTCATCTTTCAGCGAAGTGGAACCACTTTTATTTATTGAATCTGAGGAGTACACCATGATTCGAAAAACTGTCACACTTTCTTTGGTCGCTGTTCTGACAATGATCGCTGCTTCTTTCAGCGTTTCTGACGCTGAAGCATTCGGTTTCCGTAACCGTTGCTGCAAGCCAGAACGCGTAAAATGCTGCAAACCAGAACGAGTACGTTGCTGCAAGCCCAAAAAAGTACGTTGCTGCAAGCCAGAACGAGTACGTTGCTGCAAGCCAGAACGCGTACGTTGCTGCAAGCCAGCTCCAGTAAAGTGCTGTGCACCAGCTCCTGCTTGTGCTCCAGCCCCAACTTGCTGTGCACCAGCTCCTGCCTGTGCACCAGCTCCTTGCTCAAGCTGTGCTCCTGCAACACCAGCTTCACCTGCTCCTAAAGTAGAAGAAGCACCAGCTCCTCCAAAGAAAGCTCCTGCACCAGCTCCTAAGAAAGCCTAATGCAGAATGAGCTCCTTTCGGAGCATCGATGAATTCAAACGGTCCCATTGCTTTAAGCAATCGGGGCCGTTTTTTATTTCCCGTCTGAAATGCAGGGAACGATTTGGCCAGATACACTCGAATGGGAGCCGCGCAGGGAGAGCAGGATATGCATTCGTGTTCCCAAGAATTCAGGCAGATTTTGCGTAGTCCTGTTCGAGCGGCTCTACTTGTTCAGCATTTTGTGCTGAGAGAAGTTTGCGGAGTTTTTTCTCCAGCCTGGGAAGCATTTTATTCCCTGCATTGGTGACTTTATAGAAGACTCCCGAATCACGTCCCGCAATCTGGAACTTGAGCAGATCAAAGGCGATTAATTTGCCATGAATACGAGGCAGATGTTCGACGACAACACCATCCACTTCATTCTGGCGGATGATCCAGCCATCTGACTCCGGATCCTGCTCTTTAACTTGAACCTGCATTTGGCTGTAGTGCCTCAAAACAAGACACCACTCGGGGTTTTCCAGCATCTGTTCCTGTTCAAAATCTATCATGTTGTAGTTATCGACACGGCCCCTAATCCAGTGTTATGGAATTCGCTTTGCCGACACGACCGACATAACAGGACCACTGTCTTACCCCTCCAGGCAAAAAATCGACGAAAACAACTCAAGATTTTCCGAAACAAACTGACTGAGATTCCAATCGGCAGACGGGAGTGATTTACAAGAGTTCACACGACCGCATCAGTAATCCGTGATGAGTTCATCCGGATTACATATTGGTCTTGGAATCAGAGACCCCACCCAACGCAGCATTGAGTGCATTGGTCATCTCAAAATCATGCAGATGGTCGCGGGTATAAATCCGGAAGATCAGAAAACTGACCGGAAGTGCGCGGAACAACTCATCATCGTGCAGTTCCTGTGTCTTTTCAGTCCCCTGATCCAGCAGGAAGTTCTGGCCTCCCGCGGGCAGACGGCCACTGGGGCGATGATAGTGCCTGGCAACGTCGATGCGCAGGGGGATCTGTTTTAGTTTCGCGGGCAGTTTCGCTCGAACCCGTTTTTCCACGAGTTCCGGCTCTGAAAAAATCGATGTGTGTACGGCGGTGCCGGAATGAAAATTGAGTGAGCGTTCGCAGGCCATTTTCCACTCAACATTCCGTGAAAGAATTCCCTGCCAGCGTTCTCCCAGATCCTGAACCGCCGGGTCCGAACTCTTTTTAAAACGCCCCACATCAACCAGAAAAGAGGATTCCGTGAATCCCAGATACTCGTCCAGGTGCTCCAGAGGGTTCCCATGAAACAGGTGCTGCATGGTTTCTGCAAAGATTTCTTCCAGGGCCAGATCGAGCGCGCGAACCGTACGGTGATAATAAATCGTACGAAACAGATTGGCCCGGGTTTCAATAAAATTGACGAGCGCCTGTAATCCACGTCCGTGAATTGTTAAACCTTCTGCCGTAAAGAAGCTGTAGTGGATTAACCGGGATACATCGACGGCTCGAATATTGTAACCTGACATATAAGCATCACGCAGGACAAAATCCATATTATCCACGGTATAAATCCCACTGAACATGGCGCGAAGTTTACAGAGCCAGTCCGGGTTTCCTGCTTCGCTCTGCTGATCTCCCGAGGGACGGCAAATCAGCCAGCCAACCTGTTTCGGATCCAGTTCTTCCAGAGGTTTTAACCGACCATTGGGATTCCTGCGGATCCCGCGGATCAGATCCCCCAGTTCATGCTCGATAATATGAGCCCCGATATCTTCATGGGTTAAACCGTACTGATCCAGATAATGATCATCAAAGAAATGACCAAAAGGTCCATGGCCGACATCATGCAGCAGCGCAGCGAGACGCACCAGGCTTTCCACATAAGGCAGTGAAGGGACATTGCGACAGGCACTATTGAGTGAATCATACCAGGCATGGATGGCGACTGATGCCAGATGCATCGCCCCCAGCACATGCTGAAACCGCATATGTTCTGCCGAGGGAAACACCCACCATGCTGTCTGCAACTGATGGATGTGCCTTAACCGCTGAACCCAGGGATGATCGATGATCTCCTGTTCTGAGTTTTCCTCATCAGGCATTCCCGTCCTTGATGTAAACGGAATATAGCCATGGATCGGATCGTGAGCCAAACTTTCGGAAATAAAATCGCGTACCATTATCTCACTGTTTCAATTGGATTAAATAGCGAATAGAATCTGAACAGGTTTTCATAAATCCTTTTTTTGTTGCAGCTTATATTCTTATGACGTTGTCACATCTTCCCAGCCGGATTCAGTTCCAGACACATCATCCCCGCCGATGCCGTCTGCTGCGACGTTATGAAATCCTGGCATTGCTCGTTGCACTGATAGCCACTGTTATTTTACATGGCCTGCTGAAGATTACCACTATCGTCCACTGGGAACTAGGCGTGATTATCTTTGCAGCAATGCTGTACTTCACACTGAGCCTGGGGTTTCGCTATATCTGGCACCTCTCCCGCAAAGAGTTCCTTCGCAAGCATGCCGTATATGTGTTTCTATCGGGCTTCTGGACCAGCAGTGTAGCCCTGATCGTCATTTTTCAGGATCTTCTACCAGACTCTGCACCTGATCGACTGCTTCTGATCCTGGGAGCTTCAGAATTCTGTGTCATTCTGCGGAGCCTCTATGAATCGATACTCCTGATACGGCGTGTCTCTTCGCGCGGCTGGAATCCGGCGTTGATTGTCGTCTCTTCATTCCTGGTTCTGATTTCCGTTGGAACGATCCTGCTGATGTTCCCCTCAGCCCGTGTTCAGGACCCCACCTCCGTGAATACAGAAGGCGCTCCCTTTTTGACTGCTTTGTTTACCTCTACCAGCGCCAGTTGTGTGACAGGTCTGATAATCGTTCCCACGGGCACTTACTGGAGCAGAACAGGGCAAACCATCATCATGTTCCTGTTTCAGATTGGCGGACTGGGAATTCTGACTTTTGGTGCCTTCTTCGCGGCAGCATTTGGAAGGTCGATGCAAATACGCGAGAGTGTCACATTTGGTGAAATGCTCGAATCTCATCAGCGTGGCGATATGCGACGACTGCTGCTGGCGATCCTGGGGATTACTATTTTCACCGAGCTGGCAGGAGCCGTCTGTCTTTCTGGGTTATGGCCGGAACATCCCTGGCAGGAACGAATCTTCTTCAGCCTGTTCCACTCAATCAGTGCCTACTGTAATGCTGGCTTCAGCCTGATGGACGACAATCTGCTGGGTATGGGCCATCACTGGCAGGTCTGGGGCGTGATGCCGGCATTGATCATCATTGGAGGACTGGGCTTTGCCGTGAACTACAATTTCATGTTGTACGGTATCACTCACTTTTCCAATTTGACGGTGCGTAAGCCCCTGTTTCACCACCCGACCCAGAAAGTCAGGCTGACGATTTCATCACGCCTGGTTTTTTTCACGACACTTTTTCTGCTGCTGGGGGGGACCATTGGAATTTACTTTTTAGAGTCGATCCATGGTAACCACGAAATCCCCTTCTGGGAGCGACTGAACCAGGCGTGGTTTCAATCGGTGACAATGAGAACCGCAGGCTTTAATACAGTTGACCTGGGAGAATTCCAACCTCAATCCAAACTGTTTTCTGTGTTGTTGATGTTTGTGGGTGCCTCACCCGGTTCCACCGGCGGAGGCGTCAAAACAACTGTTTTCGCCTTGTCGATCCTGTCAGTCTGGGCCCTGCTCAAAGGCAGAGACCGCGTGGAAATCATGGGGAGAACGATTCCGCCAGCTCTGATTCACAGGTCATTAACCATCATTTCACTGGGAATGCTGGTGCTGATGACATCTACTCTGCTGGTCGTGTTATTTGAAAATCGACAGGATATATTTCTGGACCACCTGTTTGAAACAACCAGTGCCTTTGCAACAGTCGGCGTTTCAACAGGGATTACCGCAAAATTAACAACCCCCTCACACTGGGTGATTATTTTTACCATGCTGATTGGTAGAGTTGGACCTTTGACAGCTCTGATTGCTTTGTCGAATCGTGGGCCCTCCTACCGATACCGATACCCGGATGAAAGTGTGAACCTGGGTTAATCCCTGTAGCAGAATACGTTAAAATACTGTTTCATCCGGCATACATTTATTTCATCCCCAAGGGAGTAATGATCCAGTGATAAAAGTAGCTGTCATCGGTTTAGGACGATTCGGAACGGAACTGGCAAAACGACTCGGTGCCAGCCAGGTTGAAGTCATCGCCATCGATAATTCCGACAAGCTGGTCAATGAAGTCAAAGATGATGTTGCCATTGCGGTCCGCCTGAACGCGACGGATGAGCTGGCATTGAAAAGCCAGGACATTGACAAGGTGGATGCCTGCGTGATCTCCATCGGCGAAAATTTTGAAGCGGCTCTACTGACAACTGTCATACTCAAAAAACTGGGAGTCCCTAAAATCATCTGCCGCGCTCAGACCAAGTTCCACGCGGAAATTTTTACTCAGGTCGGCGCCACCGATGTCATTCAACCTGAAGTTCAGGCCGGCGCACACCTGGCACGACTGCTGGCGAATCCTCACCTGGAAGACTATATCCAGGTGGGCGACGGTTATACCATGATCGAATTAATTACACCGAAAGAATTCATCGGGAAAAATCTGACGGAACTTTCCCTGCGATCTACTTACTCGGTGAACGTTGTCGCGATTCGCAAACGGAATTCTCCTGAAGTGGAGGAGAAAACCGGTAAGCTTTACACGACGGACTGTGTTCCTCACCCGGACTACCAGATTCAGGAATCAGATATTCTGTTAATCATCGGAACAGACCAGAACCTGCTGCGGCTCCCCACCAGCAATACATGAACTGATCAGACCGACAGAGTCTGCAGGTCAGACCCAGTCTCTGGATCGTTCGATAGCTTTTTTCCAGCGTTGATACAGATGCGTTCTCCGCTGTTCATCCATGGCAGGCTGAAATTCAACATCCAGAGCCCAGTTTTTTGTCACTTCGTTCTGATCATGCCAGAAGCCGACCGCCAGCCCTGCCAGATAGGCGGCTCCCAGAGCTGTGGTCTCGTGTACGACTGGTCTTTGTGCGGGGACATCCAGCATGTCCGCCTGAAACTGCATCAACAGTTGATTTGCCGCGGCTCCCCCATCCACTTTCAGATTTTTCAGTTTAATCCCGGAATCCTCTTCCATGGCATGCAATACATCACTACTCTGATAAGCCAGCGATTCCAGAACAGCTCTCGCTACATGTGCTTTCGTAGAGCCACGCGTTAATCCGATTAATGTCCCCCGTGCGTTCTGATTCCAGTAAGGAGCTCCCAGCCCCACGAATGCAGGTACAAAGAATACATCGCCTGAATCTTCTACCTGGGAAGCTAAACCTTCTACTTCTTCCGACGATTGAATAATCTGCAGACCATCCCGCAGCCACTGAATCGCAGCACCAGCAATAAATACGGATCCTTCCAGACAATAAGTAACCTTCCCATTAATACTCCAGCCAATTGTGGTCAACAGTCCGGTCGTGGAGGGAACCGGCTTGTCTCCCGTATTCATCAGCATGAAGCAGCCGGTTCCATAGGTATTCTTAGCAGAACCTGTTTCAAAACAGCCCTGCCCGAACGTTGCAGCCTGCTGATCACCGGCAATTCCCGCGATTTTAATCGGCGCACCAAAAAGTTCAGGCGCCGTTTCCCCATAGACCTCACTGGAACTTTTTACTTCCGGCAGCATGCTACGTGGAATATCAAAGACCTGCAGCAGTTCATCATCCCAGTCATGAGTATGGATGTTATATAACAGTGTTCGGCACGCATTAGTGGGGTCAGTGACATGGACTTTTCCCCCCGTCAGCCGCCAGATGAGAAAAGAATCGATGGTCCCAAACAGCACCTCTCCTTTTGCGGCCTTTTCCCTGAGTCCTCCAATTTCGTTCAACAGATACTCAATTTTGGTACCGGAAAAATAGGCATCGAGGACCAGTCCTGTTTTCTCACGGAACAGTTTTTCGTATCCTTCCGCTTTCAACTGATCACAGCGTTTTGCGGTCAAGCGGCTCTGCCAGACTATGGCATTGGAGACCGGTTTCCCTGTATTCCGATCCCAGAGAACGATGGTTTCACGCTGATTGGTAATGCCGATTGCTGCAATCTCCGAGAGACTGACACCGGACTGCTCAATCACCCTTTGTGCGGTTGAGAGTTGCGAATCCCAGATGGCATCAGGATCGTGTTCTACCAGCCCGGGCGAGGGAAAGATCTGTTCGAATTCCTGCTGAGCGGTTGCCTCAATTTTCCCCTGATGGTTAAACAGTATCGAGCGGCTGGACGTCGTTCCCTGATCTAAAGCCAAAACATACTTAGCCATATCATACTCCTTGAGGCGAACACGAACTTCAAAGCGAAATACTTAAATGCTTACATCCTGTTACATTAAGTAAGCGAAGCCTGGTACACAAGGAATTCCGGAGAAATCTTGAAGAGAGATCTTCTGACGATCTCAGGCAGCAGTTCAGAACTGGAGCCCTGTTTGGGGAGTGCGCATAAAAAAACTGATGGCGAGAGAAATCATTTCTCAAGCCATCAGTCAGTCACACTTAATGGTACCTCCTGCAAAGTACCAGTGTATCAGCAGTCTGTCCTAGTGGTATGCTTGCATTCCGTGCTCAGACAGGTCCAGACCTTTCAACTCGTCTTCTTCAGATACTCTCAGCTGTCCGATTACCTTCAAGATTGTGAAGAGAATGAACATGGTGACAAAGGCATAAACAGGAATCACAACTGACCCCAGAATCTGAACGCCGATATCAAACCCGCCGAAGATTCCAGTAGCAACGCCACCCCAGATACCACAAAGTCCGTGGACAGGGAAAGCACCAACTGGATCGTCGATTTTCAGTTTTTCCAGTGCAAGGATGCCGAAGACAACCAGCAGACCTGCAACGACTCCGATAATCAGAGCTTCAATGTTGGTGACACTGTCACAGTTGGCAGTAATACCGACCAGACCTGCGAGAACACCGTTTAGTGCCATGGAAATATCAGGCTTACCATACATGATCCAGCCCAGAACCATAGCCGCAAAACCACCGGCTGCAGCAGCCAGAGTCGTGTTGGTGGCGATTAACATGACAGCGTTTGTATTATCGGTTCCGGCAAATGCCAGCTGACTACCAGGGTTAAACCCATACCAGCCGACCCACAGGATGAAGACACCCAGCGTAGCCTGAGCAATGTTGTGCCCTGGGATGGGAACAGACTTACCATCTTTAAAGCGACCGATACGGGGTCCGAGGACAATCGCACCAGCCAGACCGGCAAAACCACCGACAGCATGCACTACAATTGAACCAGCAAAGTCATAGAATCCCATGGCGTCCAACCAGCCACCGCCCCACTTCCAGTATCCACTGATCGGGTAAATAATACCGGTCAGGATAACACTATAGATCAGGTAAGAGCTGAATTTCAGACGACCGGCAACAGCACCAGAAACGATGGTGGCAGCAGTCGCTGCAAAAGCAACCTGGAACAGGAAGTCAACTTGAGGGTGCAGAACACCAGGACCGGCATCTCCTGCTTCCCCGATTCCAAATCCGGCGTAACCGAAGTAACCATTTCCTGCATCACCCGGATACATAAGACCGTAACCGACGGCGAAATAGATCAATACGCCGACACAGACATCCATTAAGTTCTTAAAGAGAATATTGATTGTGTTTTTGGATGAGTTGAATCCTGACTCAACCATTGCGAAACCGGCCTGCATGAACAGCACCAGCACGGCACACAGTAACAGCATACTGTTATCAAGTGCGTAGTAAACTTCAGTTAATGAAAGTGGGGGGGCTTCTTCAGCAGGAGCTTCCTCAGCCGGAGCCTGTGTCTCCGCTGTTGCTTCCGCTGCGGGCTTTTCTGTCGGTTCAGCTTCATCAAAAGCCAAAGTGGGTTGAGAGAACGCTAATACTACGACAAGGCTTGCCGTTAAGCCTGTGAGCGCATGTTTCCAATTCATTTTGTCGCAAACCTTTCCCGGAGTCTAATCAGTCGTTGTTTCTTCTACAATTTTCGACAATCGTTAATCCTGATTAGGGCCCCTAAATACCAATCAATAATTTGAGCACTTTCTTTGGTAGTGGGGCTTAATGCAAACAATGTGCCTCAATCAATTTCCGGAAGAGGTAACATGAACTTATCCTGTTTGTTAATTAGTACTTAAAATCTATCACAATAAATTCATATTTGATGTTTTTTACGTTTTGCAACATTTTCAATGTAGACAAATCAGGCATGAATCAGCTGATCTGCCTCCTGTTTAAGCAGACTGTCTGGATATTTCTCTGGCAATCGCCAACCTTCAATTTTGACTGGACACTTTAGACTGGAGGCACCATCGAATCATCAATCGATCCCACAATGCATGAAATGTTATTTGGCATGCTCCCCTTCGCTGCCAACTTGGCAGCCTGACTGTGGTGCCTGAAACTCTCCATCAACGTAATCCCCTATAATAAAGCGTCTTACGATTCATCAGTCTGATTGGCATGACGATTGCATTTACTGATCACCGTGGTCGGGGTCCAGATAAATCCCTGCCAACTTTGTTGTATTACACCTAAACGTACTCACGCGACAAAGAATGCATGCAAGTGAATCTGTCATGCGCGTGAGAGATCATCGTGGTCATGGGCAAACATTATTGGCCATTATTGCTGGTTGAGGAGAGACTGTGGCAAAACTTTTAAGCTTTGACGAAGAGGCCAGGAAGAGTTTATTGGCAGGAGTCGCTAAATTGTCGCGAGCCGTAAGCAGTACGCTTGGGCCGCGAGGGCGAAATGCTGTCTTGGACAAAGGCTGGGGAACACCAAAGGTAACTAAAGACGGTGTCACTGTAGCAGAAGACATCGAACTGGAAGATCCCTTTGAGAACATGGGAGTCCAGCTGGTTAAAGAAGCTGCTTCAAAAACAAATGATGTTGCCGGCGATGGAACCACAACAGCAACGGTTCTGGCAGAAGCCATTTTCCGTGAAGGGCTGAAGTACATTGCTTCAGGCGCTGACCCAATGGCCCTGAGCCGTGGAGTTCAGAAAGCCGTTGAGGCAGTTGTTGAGCAGATCGGAAAGATCTCCAAGGAAGTCAAAGGCAAAGACAAGAAAGCCATTGAGACTGTGGCTACGATCGCCGGAAACAATGATCCGGAAGTCGGTAAGATTCTGGCAGACGCCCTGTTAAAAGTGGGCGCTGATGGCGTAATCACTGTTGAAGAAGGTCGTGGCGTCTCGACAGAAGTCGATCTGGTTGAAGGGATGCAGTTTGAACGCGGATTCCTGTCACCACACTTTGTCACTGATGAAGATAACCAGACCTGTGATATGGAACGGGCTCGCATCCTGATCTACGAAGAAAAGATCAGCTCAGCCCAGGCTCTGGTACCACTGCTGGAACAGGTTTCCAAAGATGGTTCGCCACTGTTGATCATTGCAGAAGATATTGAAGGCGAAGCACTGGCGACCCTGGTTGTCAACAAATTACGTGGCATCATCAAAGTCTGTGCAGTTAAGGCACCTGGCTACGGTGATCGTCGCAAAGCCATGCTGGAAGACCTCGCAGTCTTGACCGGCGGCAAAGCCATTTTCAAAGACCTGGGTATCAAGCTGGAAGCAGTTGAACTGAAAGATCTTGGTCAGGCCAAGAAAATTCATGTCAGCTCTGACAACACAACAATCGTCAGCGGCGGTGGAAATAAAGCTGCCGTCAGTGGCCGTGCTGATCAGATCCGGGCTGAAATCGAAGTCACCGACAGTGAATACGATCGCGAAAAACTTCAGGAACGCCTGGCCAAACTGGCAGGGGGAGTGGCTCAGATCAATGTAGGTGCTGCCACCGAAACGGAAATGAAGGAACGCAAAGACCTGATCGACGACGCACTGGCCGCAACCCGTGCTGCCATTGAAGAAGGCATTGTCCCCGGCGGTGGAATCGCCCTGCTGCGATCCAGCAAATCACTCGACAGCCTCAAGCTGTCTGGCGATCAGGCTCTGGGAGTGGCATTGATTCAGAAAGTTCTGGAAATGCCACTGCGGGCGATTGCCGAAAATGCAGGACAGGATGGTTCTGTAGTTGCCAATCGTGTCAAAAAAGATAAAAGCAGCTCATTTGGTTATGATGCACTGAATGATCGATATGGCGATATGTTTGACTTTGGTGTCGTTGACCCGGCTAAAGTCGTGCGTTCCACACTGCAGAATGCCTCCAGTGTTGCCTGCCTGCTGATGACAACAGATTCCATTGTTGTCGAGGAACCCAAAGACGAAGAAGACGACCACCACCACGATGACCACCACGACATGGGTGGCATGGGAGGTATGGGTGGCATGCCCGGAATGGGTGGCGGTATGCCTGGAATGGGCGGCATGCCCGGCATGGGTGGCTTCTAAAAAACCTCGCCATGCTCCTCTGATACAAGAGCATGGCAACAGGGCCTTCACCGGATCCTGACTGTTACAATAAAAGACAAATTACTTCCGGGAAATGCTCCCGGATTCACACATACAACCAGACTAATTGGAATACTTGGGAGTTAACAAAATGGAACTGAATCCTCTTGATGACCGTATCGTGATTGAACCCAATGTTGCAGAAGAAACAACTGCTGGTGGGATTGTTCTGCCTGACACAGCTCAGGAAAAACCACAGAGCGGTACTGTAATCGCTGTAGGACCGGGGCGTCTTCTGGAAAGTGGTGAGCGTTGCCCGGTTGCTGTTGAAGTCGGTGATGAAGTTCTCTACGGCAAATACGGCGGAACCGATATCGAAGTCAGTGGTAAAGACGTCAAGATCCTGCGGGAAAGTGACATTCTTGCTAAAATCATCAAGTAAAGAACGTACAGAATCGGACCATTCGGACAGAGATAGTAATTGGATAACTCAACACTGTCTCTGTCTGCTTCGAGAATTTTAATCAATCACAATTCACGCAGGGGAGAACGGAGCAATCCGATTGAATGTTCATTCCTGTTAAACAGAGGAGTTTATAAGCGTGGCAAAGCAACTATTGTTTGAAGATCGCGCACGTGCCAAGCTGCAAAAAGGCGTGCAAACTATCAGCGACGCTGTAGCCATCACCATGGGTCCCACGGGACGCAACGTGATCATCGATAAAAATTTTGGCAACCCCCTGGTGACCAAAGACGGTGTTACAGTCAGTAAAGAAGTTGAACTCGAAGACCCATTCGAAAACATGGGTGCTAAACTGGTCAACGAAGTTGCAACCAAAACCAGCGATGTTGCCGGGGATGGTACAACGACTGCTACCGTTTTAGCCCGCTCCATCTATCAGGAAGGTCTGCGTGGCTTGTCTCTGGGAGCAAACCCCATGATCGTTCGTCGGGGAATCGACAAAGCCGTTGAAGCTGCTGTCGCTGCAATCGAAGCACTGGCCAAGCCTGTCACTGAAAAGGCAGAAATTGCTCAGGTTGGAGCGATCTCAGCTAATAATGACAGTGTCATCGGCAACCTGATTGCCGACGCCGTTGAAAAAGTGGGTCGTGACGGAGTGATCACCGTTGAAGAAGGCAAGGGAAATGAAACAACCTTGTCTTTCGCAGACGGGATGCAATTCGATAAAGGATACATTTCACCTTACTTTGTCACTGACACAGAAGGGATGAAGTGCATTCTGGAAGACTGCTATATCCTGATTCACGAATCCAAAATCTCTGCTCTGCGTGATCTGGTGCCTCTGCTGGAAAAAGTTTCTCAGACAGGAAAACCACTGTTGATTATCGCTGAAGACGTTGAAGGCGAACCACTGACCGCTCTGGTCGTCAATAAACTTCGTGGCGTTCTTAACATTGCTGCTGTCAAAGCTCCTGGCTTTGGTGATCGACGTAAAGCCATGCTGGCAGACATCGCTGTGCTGACCGGCGGGACCGTCATTTCTGAAGACCTGGGGATCAAGCTCGAATCAGTGGAACTGGCTCAACTGGGTCAGGCCAAGCAGATTGAGATTACGAAAGATTCCTGTACCCTGATTGAAGGTGCCGGAAAAACGGATGCTCTGCAGGCTCGGGTCGCTCAGATCCGCGGACAGTTGCAGAAAACTGAGAGCGAATATGATCGTGAAAAATACCAGGAACGCCTGGCAAAACTGACTGGCGGCGTTGCCATCATTTCTGTCGGTGCAGCAACTGAAGCTGAAATGAAGCAGACCAAAGCCCGTATGGAAGATGCTTTGCATGCCACACGTGCTGCTGTCGAAGAAGGCATTCTCCCCGGTGGGGGCGTTGCCCTGCTGCGATCTATCGAAGCCGTTGAAAAAGTCAAAGGCAAAAACGACGACGAGAAAATTGGCATCAGCATCGTTGCCCGTGCTCTTGAAGGCCCCATTCGACAGATCGCAGAAAACTGTGGAACGGATGGTGCCGTTGTCGCCGATGAAGTCAAGCAGTTGACTGGCTCCAAAGGTTATAATGCCAACAGTGGCGAATACGTCGACATGTTCAAAGCAGGAATTATTGATCCGGCCAAGGTCGTGAAAAACGCCCTGAAAAACGCCGCCTCGATTGCCGGCCTGATGCTGACCACCCAGGTACTTGTCACCCGCAGTGACAGCACCGAAGGTAACAAGCTGGCTGACGTCGAGGGTAGTGTTCGATAGTTTCTGACACAACCTGGGTTCTATCACAGGAATTCAGGAGAAACATTGTGATAACAGACGGGCCGCCGTAAAATGGTGGCCCGTTTTTTTCAGTTCTGATTAGAACGAGAATAGCAAGAATCTGACCAGTGCGGACATGGTCTGATTCAAAACCTTTTAGATATACGACGAGTTGTGATTTATGGCATCGAAACGCGATTATTATGAAATTCTCGGCGTATCGCGCGAAGTGACCACCGTTGAAATTAAAAAAGCTTACAAGAAGCTGGCGCTGGCCAATCACCCGGATCGCAACCCGGGTGATGAAGAAGCCATCAAACGTTTCAAAGAAGCCGCTGAAGCATTTGAAGTTCTGGGTGACGATAAAAAACGTGCCCACTATGATCGCTATGGACACGCTGATTTCGGCGCAGGCGCCAGTCAGTTCCATGATGTATCCGATATTTTCAGTGCGTTTGGCGATCTGTTTGAAGGCTTTGGTTTTCGAAATTCATCGCAACGCGGCGGCAATCGTCCGCGACAGGGTGAAAGCCTGAGAACCAGCCTTCAGATCGATCTACTGGATGCTGCAGCTGGCTGCGAGCGTGAAATCCATATCAATCGCCAGGAAACCTGCGATACCTGCCATGGCACAGGTGCCAGACCAGGTACAGAACCCGATGAATGTGATTACTGTGGCGGCGCCGGCCAGGTCGTTCAGTCACAAGGGTTTTTCCGGGTACAGACAACCTGTCCCCGGTGTCGAGGGGCCGGCAAAGTCATCGTCGAAAAATGTTCGGACTGCCGTGGAGAGGGTCGTATCGCACAAGAAACGACCCTGGAAATCAAAGTCCCTGCCGGCATCGACAATGGTATGCAACTCTGCCTGAGAGGCGAAGGAAATCCGGGCGCCAATGGGGGACCGCGAGGTGACTTGTATGTCGTCATCGGCGTTGATGAGCATCCCCTGTTCCGACGCCAGGAGCAGGAGCTGAGCTGTCATGTTCCGATCACATATACACAGGCTGCTTTAGGAGCCAATATCGAGATACCGACTTTGGAAGGACGACACGATCTGAAAGTTCCTTCGGGAACTCAGCCAGGTGAAGTCTTCCGACTGAAAGGGCTGGGCATGCCCAATCCTCATGGGGGCCGACGCGGCGACCTGCATGTCGTCGTACAGATTGATGTTCCCAAGAAGATCTCAGAGCGCGAAGAAGAGTTGTTGCGTGAACTGGCAGAAATTGAACACGCGGAAGTCTCTTCCCACCGCAGCCCGAATCGTAATTCGTTTTTTGACAAATTGAAGGAGTACTTCACACATTCCGATTAATCGATGTGTAAGTGTGTCAGGAAGCATTCCGTTTTTTTGTTTTCATATTCAAAACAGTTTGAAATAGCGTAGCAGGTCAGAAAAATGGCAGATATGGAACAACCAGAAGAGATTCAAAACCAGACCGAAGAAATTCCGGTTGAGGAGAGTGAAGTGACAGACGAAGCGCCGACAGTCGAAGAACAGCTACAGTCCGCGATTTCTGAGCGAGATGAGAACCAGGATCGTTTTCTGCGTTCGCAGGCTGAACTGGACAACGTTCGCAAACGGCATCAGAAAGAAATGGAACTGCTCCGCCAGTACGCCGCAGCGCCCTTTATCCAGGATTTATTACCAGCCCTGGATAACCTGAAACGGGCCGTCGATGCGGCTGAAAGTGCCGACCAGGTCGGTGACCTTAAACAGGGAGTCGAAATGGTGGCAAAACAGCTTCTTGACGTGCTCTCCAAACATAATGTGACACCCATTGATGCCCTGGGAAAACCGTTCGATCCGAACCTGCATGAAGCACTGCAGCAGATGCCCTCCGATGAGCATCCACCGATGACCGTCATCCAGGAACTGGAACAGGGTTTTATTCTCAATGACCGGGTGGTTCGCCCCACCAAAGTCATTGTTTCTTCGGGTCCTGCCGAAGGTTAATTACTTCTCATTGTCTTTTCATTGTGAGTCTTAATCGATGCCAACTTATGATTATGAATGTTCCCAGTGTGGTCATAAATGGGAAGAATTTCAGTCCATTACTGCAAAGCCGCTCAGAAAGTGTCCTGACTGCGGAAAGCTGAAAGCAAAACGCGTCATCGGCGCAGGCGGCGGAATCATCTTCAAAGGTTCTGGTTTTTACCAAACTGACTACCGGAGCAGCTCTTACAAAAAAGATGCTGCCGCTGATACCAAGACACAGTCACCGAGTTCCGATTCAAAAAGCAGCGGTGATTCAGGTTCTTCCAGCAAGAGTGGGTCAGCGGATTCCTGATTACCTTTGATATTTCCACTGGAATGATCTATAAGAGAATCAGACCCCGAATTCGCTCCCTTTTTTGTCTGAGGATCCGATGATCCAACCACAAACATGTCCCATTTGTCGCAAGGTTGTCACCTTCCAGGCAAGTGATGATCAATCCCCGTTTCCATTCTGCAGCCAAAAATGCCGTGACGTAGACTTCTTTCGCTGGTCAGATGGCCGTTATGCGATTGTAGAAGAACTCGACCCGCGTATCATCGAGTTGCAGCAACTGGAGCAGGAAGGTGAAGACGATTAAAGAGACTTCATCGGACGCTCCTGCTTTGCCTGAAAGCTCCGAAAGCGAACTTACTGGTGGACTTTCTCCCACCGTGAAGGGCACGTTATTTGGACTGTTATCCGCGTTAGCTTATACTGCTGCCAATATCGCACTGCGCGAAGCAGCTGTGGACAACAATGCCGACTGGGCCATCTGGATCTCTGCTCTCAAATCAGTCCCCGCCACTATCGTTGGCTGGGCCCTGGTTGCTTACCGCGGATCTCAGGGACTGCCTGCACTGCCTCCGAGACGACTCGTCCTCCCTTTAATATTAACCGGGCTTGTCATGCAGTTTGGTGGCAACGTCATGTTTCAATGGTCGCTCAGCCTGGGAGGGTTGGCTTTTACCGTCCCCCTTTGCTTCGCCACACTGTTGACGACGGGGGCTCTACTGGGACGAATTTTCCTGGAGGAGGCCATCACCCCGCGCATGTTCGCCTCCATGATCATTCTGACTGCGGCGATTGTGATCCTGAGCCTGGGTGCCCATCAGGCTGAAGTATCCGTTTTTGAAAATATGGAACACCATTCCAGCTCAATGGCGACTGTGGCACTTACAATCTTTGTGGCAGGGTTTGCCGGCTGTTCTTACGGGGCAGGAGGTGCGGTCATTCGTGGTTCGGTCCGAGGGGAAACATCCATCTCGGCCACTCTGGTTTTGATCAGCACCACGGGACTGATCTGTCTGACGGGAGTCGCCGTTTATCGGCTGGGAATCTCAATCTTCTGGATCACGACTCCCTGGCAGTATCTGGTGATGCTGGTCGGAGGCATTATGAATGCGATTGCGTTTTTCGCCATTGGTGCCTCCATGAAATATCTGACGGTCACCCGCGTCAACCTGTTAAATGCATCTCAGACGGCAATGGCCGCCTTCGCTGGCGTACTTTGTTTTGGTGAACAGTTAACCGTCTGGCTCTTATGTGGTACCGCCCTCACAATCGGCGGTTTATTCCTGATGGAAAAGAAACGAGCCACCATTCCGAACAGCAGCCTGACTCAGTCAACCGGTATTTCAACTCAGCAAGAAAAAGGTCCTTCTGATGAATCATGACTCCGCTTCACCTGACTGGCCACATAGACAAGCGGAGATTCCCGCTCCTCCCGAATTTCCTTATCCGGAAGTAGACTGTGACTGGCAGGCACTCCATTCTTCGCCAATCATCGATCCGACAGCCTGGGTGACACCGGATGCGATCGTCACCGGAAGAGTGCGTCTCAAAGCGCGTAGTACAGTCTGGCATCAGTGTGTGTTGCGCGGCGATCTGGAGTATATTGAAGTGGGAGAAGAGACCAACGTGCAGGATGGTTCAATCCTGCATACCGATTATCAGCACCCCTGTATTCTCGGTGATCGCGTGACACTGGGACACGCTGCCATCGTACACGGCTCGATTGTGGAAGATGACGCCATGATCGCCATCGGTGCCACGGTTCTCAGCCGTTGTGTGATCGGAAAGGGTGCATTAATCGCAGCAGGTGCCCTGGTACGGGAAGGTATCCACGTTCCGCAGGGGACACTCTGGGCAGGCTGCCCCGCCCGGCAGATTAAAGTACTCACAGATCAGCAGCAGGAACGTCTCAAAGCAACCTGGCAACACTACGTGAATCTGGGAGCAGCCAGTCTGCAACGCTTTGGTAGAGATCATATCGACGCGTTAATAACTGAGATTTAACTCTCAGCAGACCTGTTCACAGGTCCAAGCACTCTTGCAAAAACCTGTTACCAGATCTGCTTTTTGCCTCGAAAACAGTAGGTTGTGTATGGTATCCTAAGGAATCAGTTTTTCAATGAAACTAATTAATTCAGGATTATCGAATGAATACCGACCAACCTCAGAGTTCCCCCTCAACGACGCGACGTGAATTTATCAAAAACGGCACGGCAGCTGTCGCAGCCGCTTCTTCATTATCAAGTGTCGCATTCGCTGGTTCCGCTCCGCTGACGGCGCTGCAATCCAGTCTGTTTGCCGGAGGCAGTGATGTGATTCGCGTAGGTCTGGTTGGCTGTGGTGGACGGGGAACCGGAGCCGCCGCCCAGGCACTGGCAGCCGACCCCAACGCCAAACTGGTCGCCATGGGTGATACATTTTACGACCACCTCGACAAGAGCTTTCAGAACCTGAAAAAGAATCCCGTAGCTGAGCAGGTTCAGGTAGACGCCGATCACAAATTTGTCGGCTTCGATTCGTATCAGAAAGTGATTGACTGTGTCGACGTCGTGCTGCTGACGACACCGCCGCACTTCCGTCCCATGCAACTGCGGGCTGCCATTGAAGCTGGCAAACATGTCTTCGCTGAAAAGCCGGTTGCCGTTGATGCCCCCGGCGTACGATCTGTTCTGGAAACCTGCAAGCTGGCAAAACAAAAGAACCTTTCAATCGTCTCCGGACTCTGCTGGCGGTATCACGAGGGGATGCGGGAAACGTTTAAGCAGATTCATGATGGAGCAGTCGGCGATGTAATGGCCATTCAATGCAGTTACAACACCCGTGGATTATGGATGTTTGAGCGGCAGCCCGAATGGAGCGACATGGAATGGCAGATGCGCAACTGGCTGTACTTCACCTGGCTTTCCGGGGATTTCAATACCGAGCAGCATGTCCACAGCCTGGATAAAATGGCCTGGACCATGAAGGATCAGACACCGCTGGCCTGTAGTGGAACCGGCGGTCGACAGACCAGAACCGGGAAAGAGTACGGCAATGTCTTTGATCACTTTGCCATCGTTTATGAATACCCGAATGGCGTGAAAGGTTTCAGCCGCTGTCGACAGCAGGATGGATGCGCCGTCGATGTTTCTGACCATGTCTTCGGTACCAAGGGACGTGTCGATGTCTTTAAACATCGTATTTATGATCCGAAAGGCGAAAAGACCTGGGACTTCCGGGGTAAAAGTAAAAACATGTATCAGGTGGAACATGATGAATTCTTCGCAAGCATTCGCTCGGGCGAACCCATTAATAATGGCGATTACATGACGAAGAGTACCATGCTGGCAATCATGGGACGTATGGCTGCTTACACCGGTAAATCAATCACATGGGACGAAGCCATGAATTCAAAAGAAGACCTGACCCCGGCCAGTTATGAGTGGGGGCCGATTCCTGTTCCGCCGGTCGCCATGCCCGGTATCACAGCGTTCAAATAGAATCTGATTGACCGAAGACCTACATCAGTCAATTTCAAAACGTCTGCAGTTTTCCTGCAGACGTTTTTCTTTGGACAAACTGTCGCATTACCATATTATTCTGTTCGTAGAAATTCTCTGAGATTATTGAGTTTTCCGAAACATTTTCTCGTCTCCCGGGTTTGATATTTGTAACTTATTAAATGTGATTGAGGTACAAAGTCGCTTCCACTCATACAGCAATTCTTCACAACCGGTGTTAATTCAGTGGAAAACAGACTGTAAAACCTTATTTCAATTTAATATACAACCAGTGTTGTAAACCCACTGGTTTAGGACACTTAACATTTCTGAATCACATTTCCGGAGACCCTCAAATGCGTATGTCACGTTTATTTTCAACTGGTGCTGCCCTGCTTGCCATCTGCGCCACCACACTTGTATCAGCACAGCCTCCAGAAGGGAAAGACCGTCCGGAAAGAGGCGATCGTCCTGAAGGACGTGAACGTGGCGATCGCGACCGCGGCCCTCGGGAAGGTGGTCCCCGTGATGGCAGAGGAGGTCCTGGTGGACGTCCTAATTTCATGTTGATGTTACCGATCTTCATTACTCTGGACGTAAACAAGGATGGCGAACTCTCGAAAGAAGAGATTGAAAACGCCACCGTCGCACTCCAGAAACTGGACAAAGACAAAAACGGAAAACTGACCGAAGATGAACTGCGCCCCGATTTTGGTGGTTTTGGCCGTCGTGACGGAGACCGTCGCGGACCGGGAGGCCCTGATGCATTTGGACGTGGTGAAGGCGGCCGTGGTGGTCGAGGCGGCGATTTTGTCGAACGAATGATGGCTAACGACAAGAATAAAGACGGCAAACTCACCAAAGAAGAACTGCCTGAAAGAATGCAGTCCATGTTTGATCGGGTGGATGCCAACAAAGACAAGGAAATTGATAAAGCCGAACTGACTAAAATGGCAGAACAGTTCAACTCCCGCAATCGATCCGGTGGCAGAGACCGTGGCGAACGCGGTGGTCGTAACTCAGACGGGGATCGCCCCAAGCGTCCCGAATCTGATAACTAGAGCGCATCACATTTAAGTGTAGCGTCTCTCAATCTAGTATACTCGGGTCAAACAGCCCTGGAGACGCTACAGTAAAACTGTGACACAGACTAGCCTGTATTTTGAAACTCACTGTTATCCGTTTGGTTTATTAACGCATTCAGTTTCAGGGAATATGCCATGCAGCCCAAAATTGCTGTCTTCGCTTTGTTGATGCTCATTTCCTCAAGCGTTCAGGCAGACTGGATGAGGTTTCGTGGACCAAACGGATCAGGGGTTTCAGATGAAAAACAGGCCACTCCTGATAGATGGAGTCCTCAACAGAACCTCAAATGGAAAGCGGCTCTGCCAGGACACGGATCATCCAGCCCGATTATCGTAGGTGATAAAGTTTTTGTCACCTGCTGGTCGGGCTATGGGATGACTCGCAATAATCCCGGAGATCAAAAGGATCTGCGCAGGCACCTGGTCTGCCTGGACCGAAAATCAGGAAAAATTCTCTGGGACAAAACAGTAGATCCAGTACTTCCGGAAGACGTCTATACCGGCATGTTCGCCGAGCACGGTTATGCATCCCATACCCCCACCTCTGACGGAAAAAACGTCTATGCCTATTTCGGTAAATCGGGAGCAGTCGCTTACGATCTGGATGGAAACAAGCTATGGCAAACCATCGTCGGCGATGAACTGGATCCTCGCAGATGGGGTTCTTCCTCCAGCCCGATTCTCTACAAAGACCTGTTGATCGTAACAGCAACTGCAGAAAGTGAAGCCCTGGTGGGGCTCGATAAAAAGACAGGCAAAGAAGTCTGGCGACAGGAATCAACGGGCTTTAATGCGACCTGGGGCACACCCGTTCTGGTCAAAGGGAGTGATGGTGAGACAGATCTGGTTCTGGGTGTTCCTTATGAAATATGGGGCATGAATCCCGAGAATGGCAAACTACGCTGGTACTGCGAAGCCATGGACACAGACACCTATTGTTCCAGCGTGATCGCTGAGAACGGTATTGTCTATGGCATTGAAGGTCGGGGCGGCGGATCCATTGCTGTCAAAGCAGGCGGAAAAGGCAACGTCACTAAAACAAACATACTCTGGACGGGACGTGATGCCAACCGGATTGAAACGCCGGTAATGTACCAGGGACGAATTTATTTCTTCTCACGCGGTATCGTCAATTGTATCGACGCCAAAACCGGAGAACGGATCTTCCGTGGCCGACTGGAAACAGGAGATTCAGTTGCCACGGACGACCGGGAAGAGGAAGCGGGCGGCAACCGCTTCGGCGGACGTTCTGGTCGAGGCGGCGGAGGCGGTTTTCGTGGCAGTGATTATTCTTCACCGGTCATCGCAGATGGTAAAGTCTATTTCACATCCCGCTCGGGTGAAACCTATGTCATCAAGGCCAGCGCTCAACTGGAACAGATCTCTGTGAATCGTCTGACAGATGAAAATGAAGATTTCAGTGCATCACCTGCGATCAGCGATGGAGACCTCTTTATCCGCTCAGACAAACACCTGTATTGCGTGGGTAAATAAAGGCTGTGAAAGCAGATTCATTTCGATCTATTCGCCTTGAATCGTTACAACCAGTCTGCGACTGCCGCCATGATCGCGATGCTCACACAAATAGATTCCCTGCCAGGTTCCCAAACAGAGACGCCCTTCGCTGATCGGGATCGTCAACGAATTTCCAATCAGCGACGCTTTGACATGTGCGGGCATATCATCGGGTCCTTCACAGGTATGCACGTAAGGAAATGATTCCGGTGCAATCTTGTTAAATGACATTTCCAGATCCACGGGGACATCCGGATCTGCATTTTCATTGATTGAAAGTGAAGCGGAGGTATGCATGATAAAGACATGCATTAAGCCAATCTTAATCGTCGAGAGCTCAGGGATTTCACTGAGAACTTCTTGAGTGACAATATGAAAACCACGTCGAAACGCAGGCAGACGAATCTGCTTTTGTATCCAGGCCATGATGGATTTCTCTTTCAAACGTTGTGAGTGCGATCCGGAGCCGCTGCACATTGCGCCCGCCAGCGTAACCAATGGTCGGCCAGCGTGATGGCAATCATTGCTTCCGCGATGGGAACGAAGCGTGGCAACAGACAGGGATCATGCCGCCCCTTTGTGCGAATCGTTGTTGCCTCTCCCTGGCTGGTAACCGTCGGCTGTTCGATCAGCAGACTGCTGGTTGGCTTGACCGCTGCTCGAAAGACAAGGGGTTGCCCCGTGGAGATCCCCCCCAGATTGCCTCCATGACGATTCGTGTCCGTCCCAATTACAGATGCCCCACTTTCGTCGCTCTCTTCAGCTATGAAGTGATCGTTATTTTCACTGCCCCTCATGGTCGCACAGCCAAACCCGGAGCCATATTCGACTCCCAGAACGGCGGGAATACTGAACAGGGCTTTGGCAATATCAGCTTTCAGTTTGTCAAAAACCGGTTCTCCCAGTCCCGCGGGGACATTGATGGCGGCAATTTCTGCGACGCCACCAATCGAATCGCCATCTTTTCTGACAGAATCGATGAAGTCGAACATCTGACGCGCCAGATCATGATCGGGACAGCGGACCGGGTTCAAACTGCCATCCGAAAACGTCTCGACCTGTGCTGCTGTGATCGAAGTCGGATCGGAGATTATTGCCTTGAGATGTCCGACCTGGGTCACATATCCGATGATGCGTCCACCGAATGCGGCACTCAGAATTTTTTTGGCGACCACACCCGCTGCAACACGGACATTCGTTTCACGTGCACTGGATCGTCCACCGCCACGGTAATCGCGAAAACCGTATTTGGCGTCATAGGTGTAGTCCGCATGCCCCGGGCGATATTTGTCTTTGATATCGCTATAGTCTTTACTCCGCTGGTCTTCATTACGGATGAGAATCGCCAGACTGGTTCCTGTTGTGATTCCCTCAAACACGCCGGAAAGGATCTCGGGATGATCTGCTTCTTTGCGCTGCGTGACAATCTTGCTTTGTCCCGGTTTGCGGCGATTGAGATCAACCAGCAGATCTTCCACGCTGATTGGAATCCCTGGCGGAACGCCATCTATAATCACGACATTGCCCGGACCGTGGCTTTCGCCTGCTGTTGTAATCCGAAATGCTTGTCCAAAACTGTTTCCTGCCATACCCTGATTGTAGCGGGACTTCAAGGAATTTCATCCTTCCCAGCTGTCTCCACGGTATGAATTCAGCGAGAAGGTAGGAATTGTTCCGAATATTCCCGCTACAAACCTGCAGGAACTGGTACTGCCCGCTAAAATACCCGGGCTAAACAGGGTTTCCTGAACCAGCCCTGTGTAAATGTATCGAACCAGCAGGGCCGGTAAAGTACCAGAATAGAAAGATGTTTGACCGTGTCGACACAGCCACCCCAGCAATTTCAGACGCCTCCCGTTTCAGGTTGCATGATACTGAGTCTGATGATTTTTATGGGCTGCATGCTCCCATTGATCTTTGTCGATCTGGCAGAGACTGCCTTACGAAATCTGCACCTCAGTCCACAGGCTGCCATCCTGGTTCTATTTGGAATGATCTTTGGCTCTCTGATCAACTTCCCCATCGCAAGGTTTCCCCTTGACCGGGAAGTAAATGTTCCCGTGTTTGAGTCTCTGGCCGGTATGCAACTGATGCCGAAGATGCAACGCTTGAGGCAGGAAGCAGTTATTGCCGTCAATCTGGGAGGTTGCGTGATTCCCGTTTTACTGGCGCTCTGGCTGTCTCGCTTTATTATTGGAGGGGGCATCACACCGGTTCTGGTAACAATCGTGGGGATCTGCCTGAATACCATGGTCTGTTATCGTACCTCAAGGCTGGTACCGGGAATGGGGATTGCCATGCCGGTCTTCATCCCGCCCCTGGTGTCGGTCATCGCAACGATTCTCGGCTTTGGGATCATCGGACCGCTGACCGGTAATGCGGATATGAATTACCAGGCTTTGTATGCCCCGATTGCCTTTGTGATTGGTATTTCCGGTCCGCTGATAGGAGCCGACCTGTTCCACTGGAACGATTTCAAAAAACTGGATTCCCCATCGATCAGTATCGGCGGTGCCGGGACCTGGGACGGAATCGTCCTCTCAGGCATGATCGCCGCACTTATTGTTTGAGGGTTTCTGTTTTCAACAGGCTCTCTACAAAAGGGATCACATCCCGCTTGTAGGTGTATCCTTCTTTGCCGTATTCTCGGCGTTCATTGTCAAATCGTTTCGCCTGCTTGCCCTGCCGATCATAAACATAAGTCGCCGGCATTGAAGCCAGATCCAGTGTGGGAAACAGTTCCTCTGCGGGCACATTACTGACGATATTCGTCATATAAGCCTTGTGTTTAGTGAGAAACTTTTCGACCGGTTTTTTATAATACTCGGGTGGATAATTTTTGCCTCCGAAGTAATCACAATTGAAAGAAACACAAACAACCTCGTTCGGGTACTGATTCTGTAAAGAAACAAGATCCGGAAATTCACGCAGACAGGGAGGACAGGATGTTGACCAGAGATCAACGACCACAACTTTCCCCTGATTTTCTGCGATGAACTGCTCAACATAGCGCCAGTCAGCAATTTTCAGCGTGGGTTTCACAACCGGTATACCACTCACACTGCCTGACTCGTTTGATTCATTCACATCAGCCCCACACCCCGAAAGCAGAAATAAAAGTGTCGCACAAATCACGGGGAGCAGGATTTGCTTTTCTTGAAAAAAGATTGTGAATGTTTGTCGTAAATTGAACTTCATTCTCTTGGTACTCTGTCATAGAAAGCTTTACACTCTAATCTACGTTCAAGTTTACTAAACTGTGCTGAAAACGAACAGATTAGTAATAGAGACGCGAGGTTCAGACAGCATTTATCTTAAACTCTGAATCAATTTTGATCCCCACCCTGTGGGACAGTTCCGAACATCCCAATCCATTTCTGAAGGAAAGTAGAACCCGTTGGTCTGGTGGCATTATTTATTACTGGCGGGTGTTGGCTGTATTGCCGGTATCCTGAATGTTCTGGCAGGGGGGGGCTCACTTATACTGATGCCTATCATGGTGTTTCTGGATATTCCCGGAGCCGTCACAAATGGTACTGTACGTATCGCGATTTTAGGTCAGAACCTGACGGCAGTCGCCGGTTTTAAACAAAAAGGCTTTTCTGATTACCGCCTCAGCCTGACCCTGGCACTGTGCGCACTGCCCGGTACTGTCATTGGCGCTTTTTTAGGCACCAAACTCAGCAACGCCTGGTTTAATCGCGTCCTGGCAATTGTCATGTTGGGAGTTCTGGTAACAATGATTCTTGGTAATCGTAAAAAGAAAAAACCAGCACCGAAAGAGGAAGAAACTTCGATCAGTTCATCCATCGATGGGAATCTTTCCGGAAGCACGGTTTCTGAACCTTCGGTATCCGTCACCGGTTATCTGTTGATGGTTCTGGCAGGATTTTATGGAGGATTTATTCAGGCGGGTGTCGGTTTTATTCTGATAGCCATTATTCATAATTTGATGAATATTGATTTAGTACGAACAAATATGCATAAGGTGTTTATCGTAGCCGTCTATACGATCGCAGCGATCGGAATCTTTGCATGGCAAGGGCAAATCTGGTGGCTTACCGGACTGATCCTGATGATCGGAATGTCTATCGGCGGCTGGATTGGATCAAATCTGGCCGTTAATAAAGGGGATGCATTCATCCGCACAGTTTTATATATTGCCCTTGTCTGCATGTCGATCAAACTACTATTTATGTAACAGCAATCATTTATTTTTGGATGATTGTCTTTTTCAGATCATGAAACGGGTTTCCATGTTGTGGCGACTGAAACAAACGGTGGTTTATCTGTCTCTGGTGACCCTGGTGGGAACGGTTTCCCTGACCGGCGGCATTGCAGATGATCCTGAAATCAGAACTGCATTTGACGCAAAACGCTCGTTTGACTATCTGACCAGAATCTGTCGCCTCAAATCACGTATCAGTGGTTCTCCCGGCATGGCGGCGCAGCAGAAACTCATTCTGGACCATTTCAAGGAACTCAAAGCAAAAGTCCAGTTCCAGTCTTTCGATGCACCGCACCCGATTACCGGGAACCCGGTGCGGATGAATAATATGATTGTCAGCTGGAATCCGGATGCCAAAAAACGTATTCTGCTGGCCTGTCACTATGATACAAGACCGTTTCCCGATCGAGATCGAAATAATCCCCGGGGTTTATTCATTGGAGCAAACGATGGCGGTAGCGGCGTCGCCTTTCTCATGGAGTTGGGTAACGTAATGCCGACTTTGAAAGTCAGCCACGGTTACGGAGTTGATTTCGTCTTCTTTGATGGCGAGGAACTGGTCTACCGTCAGAATGATCCTTATTTTCTGGGTTCGAAATATTTTGCCGAGCAGTACAAAAATGAACCGCGTGAATTCGAATATGTCTACGGCGTCCTGCTGGATATGATCGCCGACAGGAATCTGGGAATCTACATGGAGAAAAACAGTCTGAAGTATGCGCCGCAGTTAACACACAGCATCTGGGATGCAGCTCGCAAAACCGGGGTGCGGGAGTTTTTTGCTCAAGCCAAATACGAAATCAGGGATGACCATCTCCCCCTGAATGAAATTGCCGGCATCCCGACATGTGATATTATTGATTTTGATTACCCGGCCTGGCACACGACCCGCGATATTCCCCGTTACTGTTCTGGAGCCAGTCTGGAAAAGGTGGGAACCGTGCTCATCTACTGGCTGCAGAACCTGCCAGAGTGAAAGAACCATTTTCATGTATGTATTGCCTGATTCAACGATTACCGCCCGCTACGAAATGGAATCAGAGGCATGATTGATTCACTGCTGTTACATCGCGTGCAGTTTGCTTTCACGGCTTCCTTTCATTATCTGTTTCCCCAGTTGACGATGGGACTGGCGCTATTAATTTTCATCCTGAAATGCATAGGCTTACGTGGCAATCCCTGGGCCGATGCCGCCGCGCGGTTCTGGTTGAAGATATTTGGACTCACTTTCCTGATGGGAGTCGTCACAGGCATTCCACTCGAATTCCAGTTTGGAACCAACTGGGCGCAACTTGTAAAATCGACGGGATCGATCCTGGGACAAACCCTGGCGATGGAAGGGATCTTTGCATTTTTCCTGGAGTCCACCTTTCTCTATCTGCTGATCTTTGGTGAGAAGAAACTGGGAAAACGATTGCATTGCCTGGTCTCTTTCCTCCTGTTTGCAGGTACCTGGTTAAGCGGATATTTCATCATTTGTACGAATGCCTTTCTGCAGCATCCAGTCGGCTACCGGATCGGAGAAGATGGCATCTACCAGCTGACCAGTATCTGGGCGTTACTCAGCAATCCCTGGGCGATCAAACAATATCTGCATACCATGACCGGCGCCGTCATAACCGGCTGTTTCACTATGGCATCGATTGCCGCCTTCCATTTACTGAAACAGCAGCACCAGGACATTTCCCGCCGTTATCTGTCGGTGGCAGTGCTGGTCGGTTTTCCCGCCAGCATGATTGCTGCCATGCCGACCGGCGACTGGGAAGCCAAACAGGTCCAACAGCATCAGCCAGTCAAATTCGCAGCGATGGAAGGCCACTTTCATACGGAGGATGGTGCAGGCCTGGTCATCCTTGGCCAACCCAATCTTCAGGAAATGAAAATCGATAACCCGATCATAATACCGAAAGCACTCTCGTTTCTGACCCACGCCAGCTGGAATGCGCGAGTGAAGGGACTCACCGAATATGATCGAGATCTCTGGCCTGATAATATTGAGCTACTGTATTTTTCCTATCACATCATGGCAGGCTTGGGAACGCTGTTTATCGCATTGATGGGAATCAGCCTGGTACTTGTCCTAAAAAGAAAGCTGCACACCAGTCGCTTCATTCTCTGGCTGTTAATGCTTTCCCTGCCATTTCCTTTTATTGCCAATACCGCGGGCTGGTTTACTACTGAAATCGGACGGCAGCCCTGGTTGATCTATAACCTGATGAAGACGGCGGATGGCGCATCGAATAATATTTCGCAGGGAAATGTCATGTTTACTCTCCTCGGGTTTATGGGACTTTATCTGTTATTGTCAGTTTTGTATTTTTTCCTGGTGACTCGAATCATCGGAAAGGGACCTGAACTCATCAATCAACCAGAAACCGAGACGGAAGGGGTAGCATAAAATGGAAACGGTCTGGTTGATTCTGCTGGTTCTGATGATCGCGACTTACATCGTCCTTGATGGTTTTGACCTGGGAGTCGGAGTCCTGCACCTGCTGATTGCCCGCGATCGTTCGGAACAGAAACAGATCATACAGTCGATCGCCCCGGTCTGGGATGGGAATGAAGTCTGGCTGATTGCCGCAGGTGGCACGATGATGATGGCATTCCCCGGATTTCTCAGTTCCATGTTCAGCGGATTTTATCTGCCATTAACCATGGTGGTCTGGCTACTGATCTTTCGGGCGATCAGTATTGAACTGCCACACTACCTCTCAGATTCATTGTGGATCCATTTCTGGAACCTGATGCTGTTTGTTTCCAGCGGATTGCTGATCATCATCCTGGGGGCCGCGATGGCAAATATTTATCGAGGTGTCCCCCTGGATGCGACAGGTTCTTTTTTTGAACCCCTGTGGACAAATTTTCGTATTGGTCCGCAAACGGGAATTCTGGACTGGTACACAATCCTGAGTGGTGTCACCTCTGCGACGTTCCTCCTGCATCACGGTGCACTCTGGCTTGTGGCCAAAACAGATGGCAGAGTCCAGCAGCACGCGCGTCAGGCAGCCACGTGGCTCTGGACTGGTTCAATCGGCCTGACCCTCGTCATATTCTTTGCCAGTTGGTATGTACAACCTCTTGCCCGGACAAGCTTCTCGGAGACACCCTGGAAAATCATCCTGCCATTGGCTGCGGTCCTGTCTTTGCTTGCATCTGGTTATCTTCGCTGGAAAAATAAAAACATGCCGGCATTTTTGAGTTCGGGCCTGTTTATTTACCTCGTAATTTTCTCAGGAGCCATGGCGATTTACCCCAATATCCTGCCCGGATTAAATCCTGAACATCATCTCACAATCTATAACACTTCACCTGGACCGGAAAAACTGACCACTACTTTATACTGGTGGATTCCCGGTATTCTGCTGGTAGGCGTTTATTTCACAATCCTGTTCCGATCCCTGCCTGCCGTGATTTCTGCCAGTACAGAAGATGACCATTAAATCCGGCAGCTTGAACGTGTTGAGAAAAGACACCATTACCCTTTATTCACTTCAGTCCGCTATCAAATGAGGTAAATCTGAAAACGTAAGGAAACCGATCTGTTCCTGTCTCTTATTCCGCCTGCAAAATAAATTCCATCACACACGTTTCATCTGAAACGGAATTTGTTAGACTGAAAACGAGAGGACTGGCAGTTTGAAATGTTAACATTTCAGCAGGCAAAGGGATTCCCCCCACCATCACTCAAGGACGCAGCAATAGTGACAGACACGATCCCGGGTATAATCGTTGGTACACTTCTTGTGCTATTTGGAGCAGGACTGATCCAATTGCATCGTACCTCGTGGTTTCATCGACAACACGACGATGAACTGGGTGACGATGACTACCAGTTTTTTGCTAAACAGTACCGGCGTCGGATGCAAACATCGAGCCTGTTGATGGTGATCGGTTTTCTGATTGTGATTGGCGATTCACCCTATATGCCCTGGAAATCCTATCCCGGATTATTCGCGGCTTACTGGGGAGGGATCCTGCTGATCGCATTCTGGGTAATCCTGTGTGCGATCGGGGACATGAGCGCTTCGCGTATCCGATCAACAAGGCTGATTTCACGCGTTCATGATCAACAGCGACTACTGGAACAACAGCTGATGGAAATGCGGAAGAATCATCAGAAATCAGCGGACGAAGATTCAAAAACGCCTTCTGACCAGGAGAATTGAATTCTGTTGAGCAGGCTGATCAGGAGGCCACACGTGCTTTCTGCACCAGAGACTCCGAGGGAAGTCGCTCGTATCCAAACATCTCGAATGCTTTTTGCCAGCGTTCGTAGATTTTCTTCTCCTGGGCGGCGTCCATTTCGTACTTGTTTTTCTTGTAGGATTTCTGATCCTTCAAATACGGCTGCATATTCTGCTCAAGCCCTTCAAAGCCTGAGAGATTCAGATGCTCATACACTTTTCTGAGCTCACCTACTGGATCTTCTTCCAGGTCTTCAAATCGGACCTCATGCAGCTGGCCTTCAGGCACGATTTTTCGATCGCGCTCGTAAACATTCAGGTGATTCACATAAATATTCGACATGTCCTCTTCCAGTTTCTCCATATCCAGTGGAGCAAAACCATTATCACCAAACATGGTTTTCCGCAGATGCAGTGTCGAATTATAAACTTTATAGGGATCACGATAGATATAAACAAACCGTGCATCAGGGAACATTTCCAGCAGAAACGGAATCCGGAAAGTATGTGTTGGTGACTTCAACAGAATATGTTTGTTGGCACCCGCTTTGTATGTCAGCTTCTTCATGAAATACAGAAACGTTTTTTTCCAGATTGATGTTTCCCGGGGAGTCAACTGGTCCAGTTCGTAATAACGTTTATAGACTTCCGGTTGATCACTGAATGTGATCGCCAGGTAAGGTGACATCAGATGCAGCAGCATGATGGACGTTTCATCTTCCTGGGGCAGATCCCAGGTCACAGGCATGTTATCCATGGGCCGCTGTTTTGGCAGCAGATGTTTTACGACGTGCTTGAGTACCCGCTCAGTTAACAGAAAATGTGAGGGAAACAGCATCGCTCCCATATTCGGATAAATAAACTGATCGTCCTTGGACATCAGGTTATGGAGTAATGTTGTCCCACTCCGCCAGTGCCCAATGATAAATACAGGAGGCTCGAGTTGCGTCTTTTTGACTTTGCGGCTGTAGATCAGGTTTTCCAGCATGCTGAAAAAGGAATTGGACACGCTCAAGATGCCCGAAGATATGAGTCGCCCCAGACCTGACCAGCGAATCCTGGGTCGCAGGCTCATCAGTTTGACAAAATTTGTGAATCCGATTCCAGACCAGACACAAAAAGGGCCTTGAGTCGATCCACTGTTCTTTTCCTGGGGTTTAGTCATCTGGGGAGACTGTCCTGCTTTTATCTACACACTTCATAGCCCGACTAGCAAACGAATGCCCGTTTTCAGCATCGTTGATCAATTCAACACAGCTTGATGGTCAATATTATACTCGATAAATATGAGATTGTCTTCGGGCAGGCAGAGTAGAATAGCTGCTATGGGTTTGTTTTTCTACCACAATATCCAAATTTGAACTGATCCGAATCACCGGACCCATAATGTGTTTATTTCGGCATCCCGCTTATCAGACTTCGATGAACTCTGCTGGTTCAACGCGAATACTTAATACAATGAGCCTGACACCGCAAAAGACGCGCATCCTTACCCCGTTTAAATTAACTGTTTACCCCCAGTTACACAATTGACAGCAGAAAAAATTGTTTCACACCAGCCTAGATCAAGATGATAGTGAAACCTTGTATCCATCAGTCGGTCGTGGAATCAGAGAGAGATTCACTCTAATCCACCAGGCCACATATCTGCTGGAAATCAGACTTTAATGATGAGTAAAGCTTTTGATACACGGGAAATGCCTGATTGTAGACTTTTTTATCTTTTGAATTGACGCTGGTACTTTCGACGACCCGAATGGTCGCAGTACAGGCTTCGACCACATCCTTGTAAGCACCGGTCCCCGCGGCAGCCAGTAGCGCAACTCCATAAGCAGGCCCCTCTTCGGCATTGATGGTCACGACTTTTTGTCCGTAGGTATCCGCCTGAACCTGACGCCAGAATGGACTCCGGGCGCCTCCACCAGACAGGCGGATCTCTTTCACCGGAATATTCAGTTCCTGAATGATCTCCAGAGAATCTCGCATGGCATAGGTTGCCCCTTCGATCACCGCGCGACTCAGGTGAGATCGTCCGTGCCTCAAACTTAAACCAATCCATGCGGCCCGCGCAAAAGGATCAGCATGCGGTGTTCGTTCGCCTGTCAGATAAGGTAAAAAGAACAGACCTTCGCTGCCTGCTGGCGCTTCTGCTGCCTGAGCGGTAATCAGTTGATATGGATCCACTTTCTGCTTCCTGGCTGCAGCGACCTGCTGCTCACAGAGTTGATTACGATACCACTGCAGACTCCCCCCGGCCGACAGCACAACGCCCATTACATGCCACTTATCACGAACAGCATGACAGAAAGTATGCACGCGGCCTGCGGGATCAATCTGAACTTCATCACTGTGGGCGAACACCACACCACTGGTGCCCATCGTCGCAGAGATGACGCCTCGTTTTACAATCCCGTTTCCGATAGCGCCGGCAGCCTGATCGCCGCCTCCTCCCACGACCGCCACGCCGGAGGGTAATCCCAGCAGACTCGCAGAAGCCTCAGTTAAATGCCCGCTGACATCCTCTGATTCATGAACTGCGGGCAATAAAGATTCGTCCAGTTCCAACTTGTTCAAAAGAGGACGACTCCATTTTCGTTGCCTGACATTCAGTAATAAGGTCCCTGAGGCATCACTGACTTCCGTTGCGAATTCCCCCGTCAGGCGAAAACGAATGTAATCTTTGGGCAAGAGCACCTGAACCGTTTTGTCAAAATTCTTTGGTTCATGATTGCGCAACCAGAGAATCTTGGGAGCCGTGAAACCGGTCAAAGCGGGGTTGGCTACCATGCCGATCAGTTTTTTTCGACCCCCGGCCCGTTGCTCGATCTCGGCACATTCCGCGGCAGTCCGCTGATCGTTCCAGAGCAGAGCAGGGCGAATGACTTCATGTTTCTTATTGAGAAACACACTGCCATGCATCTGACCGCTCAGACCAATGCCTTTGACATCAATGGGTTTGATTTTGCCCGCTTTTAAGACCTTGCGGATACTCTTGATTGTTGCCTGCCACCAGTCCTCCGGATTCTGTTCCGACCAGCCAGGATGCGGACTGTAAAGGGGATATTCAACGGTAGCAGAAGACAGAATAGTTCCATCTTCCTGCATCGCCAGTGTTTTTGTCCCGCTGGTTCCGACATCAACTCCCAGAAAAACGGCCATAGCTCAGATCCTTCTCTCAAAGTAAGTCACTCAATTGCAGCAAACAGAAACCAGACAGGAATTCATTCCGTCACTTATTCAGGACAGACACAACCTATCGGCTGGATTTCAGAGAGTTCACGCACCCAGATATTACGAAACTGTGTATCGTTTCTATGAAACTGGAGTTGAATCGGCAGTTTTTCTTCATGGGCCGTATAGAAAGGCGGCTGATGATAGAAGGTCGCCCCCTGCAGTTCAGTGTGGTTCTGAACGACAACACCATTTTGAATCACGGTGACATAAGCAGGTTTTACCAGTTGTCCATATTCGTTAAAGCGAGGTGCGGTAAAAATGATATCATAAGTCTGCCATTCTCCAGGTTTTCTACAGGCATTCACGAGGGGGGGATACTGCTTATAGATAGAACCAGCCTGGCCGTCGAAATACGTTTTATTTTCGTAGGAATCCAGAATCTGAACTTCATACTTCCCCATCAGAAAGACGCCACTATTGCCGCGTCCCTGGCCTTTCCCTTCCACCTTCTTCGGTGTCGCCCATTCAATATGCAGTTGGCAGTCCCCGAATGACTGCCTGGTTTCGATATCTTTTTTGGTAGTAATCGCATACCCGTCTTTGATTTTCCACTGATCCCCGTTTTTCCACTTGTCGAGATTTTTTCCGTCAAACAGGACGATCGCATCGGAGGGAGGCTGATGAGGAGGCGTCTGTACGACTTCAGGCTCTTTCCAGATCAAACCATTTTTGTATTCTTCGACCAGATTTCCATAGGTGTGATAAGCGGTTCCCAGAAAAACGGTGATTACCAGAATCCGAAACGCTTTATGTAAACCTGTCATAATAATATTCTCCCGTATTATATTTATGCTTGAATTAAAATATGAAGTGAGCATGATGATTCAGCAGCAATCAGACTGAAGGATCAGTAATCGAGGCTGGCGCCCCCTTCGGCTTCAATCGCCTGCCCTGTCAGAAAACTGGAATCATCGGTCGCAAGAAATAACGCCAGTTTCCCCATCTCTTCGATCGTTCCCATGCGTTTGAAAACCTGCAGATCGGAGACCGTTTTTAACGCATTCTCAGCATCAGGCAGGGACGCTGCCCAGTCACGCATAAGTGGCGTATCGATATTGCTCGGCAGGATCGCATTCACGCGCACTCCGGCTTCCCCCAGTTCAATGGCCAGTGACTTGGTAAAGCTGACCTGCGCCCCTTTGGTGGAGCAGTATGCTGTTGAATGATGCTGTCCTAAAACGGCTGTCATGGACGACATGTTAATAATCGTCCCTTTGGTTTTTCGCAGATGGGGCAGGGCATATTTCGCGCCGGCAAACGTACTCAGGAAGTTGACTCGCATCAACTGTTCCATTTCCTCAATGCTGGTTTCTTCCAGAGACATTGCCGGGGGATGCACGCCGGCATTATTGATGATGCAGTCCAGTCTGCCGAACTGTTCCACGACCAGTTCGATCGCCGAACGGATCTGTTCATGTTCGCCCACATCACACTGCACGAACATCGCTTTACCCGGTCCTGTCTCATTAAGCTCACGTGCCAGATCCTGTCCGGCATGCAATCCTCGTGCGAGAATTGCTACATGGCCCCCCTCTGCACAAAACACACGCGAGCAGCCTTCGCCGATACCTTTACTGCCGCCTGTGACAATCACGACACGATCTTGAAATCTCATAGTTCCCTCAACGGATTTAACTTGCAGGATCAAACTGGGAACCAATATTGGAAATGTTCCAGTTCGCCATTTACGGTAACAATTACCGGGAGGGAATTCCAATCCAACGCTGTTTCGAATCGAGGGGACTCGACTAAATAAATATGCTTTATTTTATCTGTGTACTGATTGTAACGAATTTAGACTGTTTCCAGTTTCACTGTAGCGCCTCCAACAACCTTTGGACCGGGCATAATAGATTGAGAGACACTTTGGTTAAATGTGACGCGCTCTAATAAGATGACTGTTCAGAACCAATGCGTAAGATTTCAGGCAACTCTGCCAGATTCAGATTTCCACCGCTGAGAACAGCAACCACTTTCTTGCCTGCAAATCGCGCCGGGTTTTTCAAGATCGCAGCCAGCGCCGCCGCACCGGCTCCTTCTGCCAGATTGTGAGTCTGCTTTAAAATATGGTAAGCGGCTATGCGCATCTCCTCTTCGCTGACCAGCAGAAAGTCATCTAATACTGACTGCATGATTTGCTGTGTGAATTCCGCGCCGGCACGCGTCGCGACCCCTTCTGCCCAGGTCGATGCGGTTGGCGTCGTGATTGCGGTTCCCGCTTTCCAGGAGAGTTGGTTCGCCGGAGCATTTTCAGCCTGCACGCCAATCACTTCCGTTTGAGGCCGCATGTACCGGGCTACAATTCCCGTTCCACAGACGCCACTCCCCATGCCTACGGGGACCAGGATCACATCCGGGTTGGGAAGCGTGTCGAATATTTCGATCCCCTGCGTGCCTACACCGGCAATCAGCTTTGGTTCATTGGCTGAATGAACGTAGCGCCGTTTACCATCGATCAGTTGCTCTTCGAGATACTGCTTGGCTTCATTGAAGTCTTCCCCCGCCTCAATGATCTCTGCCCCCAGCATACGAATCGCTTCGACTTTATCCGGATTGTTATTGCGGGGAACGACGATCGTACATTTCACTCCATACTTGCGTGCCGCAAATGCCAGAGACTGGCCATGGTTGCCTGTGGAACACCCCATGATTCCTGCCTGCCGTTCTTCTTCTGAAAGTGTACTTACCAGATTAATGCCGCCCCGCACTTTGAATGCACCTACTGGCTGGTGGTTCTCATGCTTCAGAAAAAGCTGTGCTCCGGTCAGTCGGCTCAAACCGGGCCATTCAATCAGCGGAGTGGGCGGCAAAATACTGTGAACACGGGGCAGGGCATCCTGGATATCCTGATAAGTCGGAGCTCGCATAATCAATACCTGAATCTGGAGTTTGACGAGAAGAACGTTTCACGAAAATTGTGACACATTTCTGCCTTTGAAGTTCGTTAGCTGGCCCCTGATTGTCAAGTAAGTGAAGCCCTGTTTTCAGGTTCTGCCCGGATCGCAGGTTCTTGCATCTACTCTATACGCCTGCTATGATTTGGTTTGAGACCGCTGCCGCTGATACGAACATCAGCCAGCATTGATGAACCTGCCTGCTGAACTTTGGGAGTTCAGCTACCGTTAACACAATTCGTTACGGACCGGTATCACCAAACAGTTTTCAACGCGTTTGATGTACCAGGAATTCCAGGAAGAAATCCATACCCCCGGTGCTTCTCACGCGTCCTCAACTGAGGGCGATTTAACATGCCTTGGGTAATACTTCGATCACTGATATGCTTCCTCGCCGTTCTGAGTCTGTGCGTTCCACCCGAAGCGGCTGCTGGCAAAGTGGACTTCAACCGGGATATCAGACCGATTCTCTCCCGAAACTGTTTTCATTGTCACGGCCCTGATGCCACTCACCGCGAAGCAGACCTGCGGCTCGACAGGGAACAGGGCCTGAAAGCAACAGACGAATCAGCGATAATCCATCCTGGACAACCAGATCAAAGCGTACTGTTCGAGCGAGTTTCCAGCAAGGATCCCGATCTGGTCATGCCCCCTGCAGATTCGGGGAAGAAGCTGAAACCCACTGAAGTCAATCTGATTCGACAATGGATTGCGGAAGGTTCTCCCTGGTCTCAACACTGGTCTTATGTAATACCACAGCCAGTCAAAACACCAACCGTCAATGATCAGAATTGGCCCGTTAACTGGATCGATAACTTCATCCTGTCTCGACTGGAAGCAGAAAATCTAAAGCCCGCCGAGGAGGCCGATAAGGTCACGCTCATCCGTCGGCTGAGTTTCGATCTGACAGGACTGCCACCCACACCGGCAGAAGTAAAACGCTTCGTCGATGATCCGAGTCCGGCTGCCTACGAAAAACTTGTGGATCGACTGCTGGCCTCTCCGCACTATGGCGAGCGGATGGCGATTTACTGGCTGGATCTGGTTCGCTTTGCCGATACGGTCGGTTACCACGGCGATCAGGACCACCACATCTCACCTTACCGGGATTATGTGATAGACGCCTTTAATCGAAATCTGTCTTATGATCAATTCGTCCGGGAGCAACTGGCCGGTGATTTGTTGCCGGAACCGTCTCTGCAACAGAAAATAGCAACCGGATACAACCGCGTGCTCCAGACTTCACATGAAGGGGGTGTCCAGCGCAAGGAATATCTGGCGATTTATGCTGCCGACCGGATCCGAAACTTTTCCGGTGTTTTCATGGGTGCCACTATGGGGTGTTGCCAGTGCCACGATCATAAGTACGATCCCTATACCATTAAAGACTTTTATTCGATGGTCTCATTTTTTGCAGATATCGATGAGGACCAGCACTTAAGACGCGGTGCCGACCGAATTCCCACCATCCGTGAACCGGAAATCTTTCTTTATACAGACCAGGAAAATGCACAGATCGCTCAAATCGAATCCAGAATCAGAACTATCGAGATTTCATTGAAATCGACAGAGCAGAAACAGGAAAAGCAGCAACTCAAACAGGAACTGGAGAAGCTGAAAAAATCGCGAGGAGCAATTGATCGCAGTGCGATGAAAACGATGATCACGGTATCAATCAAGCCCCGCGAAATTCGTATTCTCCCTCGCGGCAACTGGCTGGATGAATCAGGCCCCGTCGTACAACCTGCGATCCCCGAATTCCTGGGAACGTTGAAAAGTGATCACGCTCGACTGACTCGTCTGGATCTGGCAGACTGGCTCTCCGATAGACAGGGCTACGGACCTTTGATGGCACGCGTGATGGCGAACCGCTTCTGGTATCTCTTCTTTGGTCGTGGAATTGCTCCGGTACTGGATGATTTCGGCGGACAGGGTGGTCCCCCACATTATCCTGAACTGCTCGATCAACTGGCGATCAAATTCCTGAATGATCAGTGGGATATGAAGCAGATGGTCAAGTTCATCGTCATGAGCCGTGCGTATCGTCAATCATCCATTGAGTCAACCGAACAGAGAACTGCAGACCCTTTTAACCACTGGCTTAATCGACAGGCCCGTTTTCGCCTGCCGGCAGAAATGATTCGCGATAACGCACTCGCCGTGAGTGGATTATTAGTGACGGAGATTGGCGGTCCCAGTGTGAAGCCTTACCAGCCAGCTGGCTATTATCGGCACTTGAATTTTCCCAAACGAAAATATGTGGCAGATACTGATGACCGCCAATGGAGACGTGGACTGTATGTGCATTGGCAACGTCAATTCCTGCATCCGATGCTCAAAGCATTTGATGCCCCGAGCCGAGAAGAATGTACGGCACAACGTCCCCGCTCCAATACACCGATTGCAGCAATGACACTGCTTAACGATCCGACTTTTGTAGAATCCTCCCGGAAATTTGCTGAAGATGTTGTCCGGAACGGCGGAATATCAGACTCTGCAAAAATTCAATACGCATTTATTAAAGCAACGTCGCGCCAACCAGAGAAAATGGAGTTGGAGGTTCTGCTGACTTTATTGAATTCCAACCGGACCGCATTTTCTGCGAAGCCTAATTCCGCCGAATCATTGACTCACACCGGACTGGCAACGACAAACTCAAATCTGGATACGATTGAACTGGCAGCGTGGACTGAAGTCGCGCGAGCGCTGTTAAATCTGAATGAAGTGGTGACGAGGAACTGAAACCATGCTGAACTGGAACCAATTTCAAACCGGATTAAATCGTCGGACTTTCCTGAATAATACCGGCGTTGGCCTGGGTGCGGCTGCGCTGGGAAGTCTTCTGAAAAGCGAGAACCTGCTTGCAGCAAAAAAACAGGCTGCAATGGGAGGACTTCCGGGATTACCACATATCGCCCCTAAAGCTAAGCGGGTTATTTTTCTCTGCATGGCTGGCGGTCCGACTCATCTGGAGACATTCGACTACAAACCTAAACTGGCAGAAATGGATGGAAAACCGTTCCCTGAAAGTTTTACCAAAGGGCAGCCGATCGCGCAGTTGCAGGGGAAAGAACTCAAATGCCAGGGGCCTTTAACCAGATTTCGTAAGTATGGACGCAACGGCCAGGAGATCAGTGACTTCCTTCCCTGGACCGCAAAAATTGCTGACGACATCTGCATTATCCGTTCGATGGTAACCGAACAGATTAATCATGACCCTGCGCATACATTTCTCAACACGGGTACCGCAATCAGCGGTCGACCTTCAATGGGTTCCTGGATTACTTACGGTCTGGGGAGCGAAACAGAAGAACTGCCAGGCTTTGTCGTTCTCACCAGTGTCGGAGGTCGAAACCCACAACCGATTGCATCGCGACAGTGGGGCACAGGGTTTCTTCCCAGTCGCTACCAGGGCGTCCAGTTCAACTCGACCGGCGATCCAGTAAACTATCTCAAGAATCCGGAAGGCATCAGCAATTCCCAACAGAAACAATTGATTGAAACTATCCAGAAACTGGATCGCTATCGAAATGAACGTGTTACCAATCCGGAAATCGACACTCGAATTGCCGCCTATGAAATGGCCTTCAAGATGCAGACCTCGGTCCCCGAACTGATGGATCTTTCCGGGGAAACCAGGCAGACACTGGAGATGTATGGTGCTGAACCTGGTTCGGGCAGTTATGCGAATAACTGCCTCTTGGCACGGCGACTGGCCGAACGAGGTTCCCGATTTATTCACCTGTATCACCGTGGCTGGGACCACCATGGAGACCTGGTTCGCTACATGAATACCTGTTGCGGATTAACTGATAAACCGACCTGGGCTTTGATCAATGATCTCAAACAACGGGGCATGCTGGACGAAACCCTCGTGATCTGGGGAGGGGAATTTGGCAGAACTCCCATGTTCCAGGGGAAAGGGGGAGCAGGTCGTGACCACCATATTAAGGGTTTTTCCATGTGGATGGCCGGGGGTGGAATAAAAGGTGGAATTACCTATGGCGAAACCGATGAACTGGGCTATAATTCAGTAGAGAACATTGTACACGTTCGTGATCTGCATGCCACGATGCTGCATTTGCTGGGAATCAACCATCATCAATTCAGTGTCGAATTCCAGGGTTTGGATACCAGACTCACGGGTGTCGAAGAAGCACACGTCATCGATCAGATACTGACGTAGCATGGCACTAGAAGTCCCTGAGAAGCGCCCCGATGAACTTTCATCGGGGCGTTTTCTTTTTCTGCTGTATCGGGAACTTGTGCAACTGAAAGAAGTTATACTTTCAGATCTTCTGCAGACTGCTGTAGAGCATCCTGATACTTTTGTCGTACCGGCTCAATGATTTCAGCAATAAACGCATCGACCTGTTCCGGTGCCCGGCCAATATATTTGCGGGCATCGAGTGCACTGTTCAGATCACAGTCCTTGAAAGCGGGGTCTTTCTGCAGACGGTCAATCAGGTCATTCTTTCCGCCATGCACCTTGACTTCAGCTCCGGCCGCCTGACTGTGAACGCGAATCAGTTCATGCAATTCCTGACGATCACCGCCCGCTTCCACTCCTGCCATGAGAAATTCTTCGGTCGCCATGAAAGGCAGTTCTTCATTCAAATGTTTCTCAATGACTTTCGGATAAACAACCATACCATCCACAATATTACGATACAGAATCAGGACCGCATCGATTGCCAGGAATGACTGAGGCAGTGACAAACGCCGATTCGCACTGTCGTCCAGCGTGCGTTCCATCCACTGCGTTGCTGCAGTATCTTCAGCATTCGCGGTCAGGCTGATCGCAAACCGGGCCAGTGAACACATCCGTTCTGATCGCATCGGGTTGCGTTTGTAAGCCATTGCCGAAGAACCAATCTGGTTCTTCTCGAATGGTTCTTCGAGTTCCTTGCGGCTTTGCAGTATTCGAATATCATTCCCTGCTTTATGAGCGGACTGGCCAATGCCACTTAATGCCGACAAGACCTGAGCATCAACTTTGCGTGAATAGGTTTGCCCCGTGACCGCGTAACGATCAGCGAAACCCATCTTCTCCGTCACACGTCGATCCAGCTCATCCACTTTCGCATGATCACCTTGAAACAGTTGCAGAAAAGTGGCCTGAGTTCCTGTCGTTCCTTTAACACCGCGAAATCGGAGTTTTTCCAGTCGATACTCAATTTCTTCCAGATCCAGAATCAGATCATAGCACCAGAGGGTCGCTCGTTTTCCGACAGTCGTTGGTTGGGCTGGTTGAAGGTGTGTGAATCCCAGACAGGGTAAATCGCGATACTCATTCGCAAACTTCGCCAGATGATCGATTACGGAAACCAGTCTCGCGCGTACATGCTCCAGACTTTCGCGTATCATCACCAGTTCGCTGTTATCGGTCACAAAACAACTGGTGGCCCCCAGGTGGATAATCGCTTTAGCATCAGGACAACGCTCACCGTATGTATGCACGTGTGCCATCACGTCATGTCTTAGATCTTTTTCAGCTTTTGCAGCCAGTTCAAAATCAATATCATCAATGGCGGCTCTCAAAGACTCAACCTGCGCGGCTGTTACAGGCAGTCCCATTTCATGCTGCGATTCCGCCAGCGCCACCCACAGTCTGCGCCAGGTGGAATGTTTCTTCTGTGCCGACCAGATCTGGCTCATTTCCTGAGATGCGTAACGACCAATCAACGGATTTTCATAAATAAGGTGACTCAATTTCTTCTCTTTCTTCAGCACGACAGGTGAAACGCATTTCACACAGAATTAATGACAGTACCTCAGATATGAGATACTAATTATCGGGAATCGGAACAACCTTCATGTTCTCTGCGACATGGATGCCCATGGAGATCTGCTGGCCACTCCATTCGGAGATCACAATCCCGGCTTCGATATTCTTTTCGGTGACCCGTCCCACTGAACCGATCTCCAGACCGGTGCGGGAGAGAAACCGCAAAAATTCCGGTTCCTGATCGGTCACCTGTACGATCCGCAAATTGACTCCGTCTGGACAGGCAGCCAGGGTCGTCAGATTAGGGTAGGCTCGCCGCATCTGTCCATCAATAGAAGGGATAGGATCGCCATGTGGATCGGTTTCAGGAAATCCCAGGTACTCATCGATATGATCCACGAGGAAATCACTCACCGCGTGTTCCATATTTTCCGCTTCCGCATGGATCTGGTCCCAGGAGAGTTTCAACGTTTGAAACAGGAATAGTTCGATCAGTCGATGCCGTCGTAATACACGGATGGCAGAGTGTTTACCTGCGTCCGTTAAACTGGCCCCTTCATACGGGCGATACTCGACCAGCTTAGACTGTTTCAGGGTTTTCAGCATACTGGTAACTGTACCGGGTGCCACATTCATATACCTGGCTAATTCGCCCGTACTGATCCATTCTGACCCGGACTGCAGACTGATCTGCAAAATCGCCTTCAGATAATTCTCAACGGTCAAACTAGTTACGTTCACAAGATTTCCTGCTTCTTCAGACAGATCACTCTGGTCGGATCTAAGTTACCTTGAGCACAAACTGCACAGGACCGGACCAGGACAACATATTCAGCAAGCCAATGCCTGTTTATCCTAGCAACATCGTAATTCACTTGGAATCAATACCACACTCGAAATCAACGGCATTTCGAGATAGCGAAGTGTTCCCTCCCTCTATGTCTAACTTACTCAAGTGATCTTGAGATAAACACTTACTGATATTTAATTCGATCGCATTGAATCATTCCTTTTTTAAAAAAACTGTCAGTTTGAATCATGTCGAATGTTAGAATCTGCCGATTTTAGTGATTATACGGTTTCCTCTCATCCACTCACATTTTCACTTTTCAATATAGTCGTAAGGAAGGCCGGATGGATTGCTGGCACCAGACTGGTATCAGGTTACTGATAATGTTCCTGCTCACAGGAACATTTCAGGGTGCCCATGCGCAAACGGTTGTTCGTGAAATTGGCTTACAGCAAGAACAGGTCCGGCAAACTGCCGTTGTCGGACTGCTGGGCGAATTCAATCGCTGTGCCGCCTACGAGCTCTCAAATCAGGAACTGCGACTCAGTGAGGTTGTCTCGGGAGCAGGAGGTCTGACCCCTGATTTTTCTGGTGTCATCCGAGTGATACGAGGTAGTCGCAGCAGTCAGGATCTGTTCTTTAATCCTGATGTCGACTTTCCGCTCATGCATGGCGATGTCCTGATTGCATTGAAATCGTCAGCGAATGTCATGAATGTCTCATTCAGCACATCGGCTCAGACTGCACAAATGCAGAAGTCCTCCAACTCTGAATTAATTCAGATCGCCATTCTCAACCTGCTGGATCGCCCTGTAATATTTGGGGTACGGCCTGAAATGGCAGACCTGGCGGGCATCTTGAAATGCCTGAGACAACCCCTGGAGCAATATGCGAACCTGGCAGAGTCTATCAAAATTATTCCCCCCTATCGCAGCCGGGGTAATTCCGATTTCAAATCGAGAAAACTGACATCCAGATTCACCTCAGGAACAGTCATCGTCTTAAATTCTCCGCAGGTTTTGAACCTGTCCATGGTTCCACACTCCCTGCCAGCTCCACGACGATTGCGCCCCACACAGAGTACGAATTCGAATCCTTTTCAGGAAACGTCAGCACCTGGAATTCTGGATAATACCGGTTCTCTCACTGGAGAACAAACTCCAGAGTTACAGAAGGTGACGCATCCGGAAGAAGCCTCATCGCCATCTGAAGATGCTTCCCTGAAAGTAGAAACCAATCCGCCGCTGCTGAGAGGGCCAATGCTGCAGCAGACTGCCGCCAGCTTAGCAGAGGTACCCAATCCGGTGCATCCTCATTCAGAGGAAGGAAGTTCCACTCTTCCGAATGAGAAACCTGATGAGAAGACTCAATTACAGGCAGATTCTGCTTCAGTTCCTGATCTGGATCTGAAAGCAGCTCCCGCACCTCCTGTGGAATCCATTGACGCTCGTTTCGATGAAGGCCTGTCAAAATATGAAGAGACAGATGAGTCAGTTGAATCATCGTTCTGGCCCCCGGGAACTGCTTATATCCTGCTCGCAGGAATTGCGTTTCTGCTCTGGAAATATCTGCATAAAAAACCTCGCAAGCAGGTAAACGCTTCACGGGAGCAAACGGAACGCGACAATCACGGTACAATTATCACCCAATGGGAGAAGCTGCCTCCGCTGCCAGAAAAATCATTGCTGGAACAGATTCTCGAAAACCAGATACCCGTGATTGATGAAACAGCTCAAATACCAACACAGGCTTTCATTTATGGACGCCACCAGTCACGTTCCCTGCGCGTCGACAAAGCAGAGCCAACTCTGAAGGGTCCACACTTTAACCAGCGGTCCAATCGTGAATCAAAAACTCCGGAGCAACCGGAATTCTCCAGCGCGGGAACAGTCATAGCTCCAGAGAAACCACCTGAAAAGAAACGGAAGCCACCTGCTTTCCGCTTTGACCGTTCACACCAGGACTCTTCAAAGTCGGACGAAGCAAAGCAACCCCCTACTGATTCATCACGTCTGGGACATACCAGCCAGTCAGAGAAGAAGGGACATTACACAATTCTCGACCGAGTGCTGCAGGCAGTACAGGGAGTATTACCTAAATGAGCAGTGCACTCCAGATTGACTCAACCTGTCTCCGGACATTACAAAATGATGCGAGTCACAAACTGACACGGCGTTCCATCGAAGCATTGTATACGATCCTGGATGACAACAGTGAAAACCGGTCGATGCTGCAGAAAATTGGTGTCCCGTTTCTCAATTCTGAAGAAACACTGATCATCCCCGGCGAAAACGCCGCTCAGATTTCACGTTTTTCAAAAGTACCGCTTTATCCGCTGTTTACGAATGGTGAACTGGTATTGAACGATCCGGTGCACCGTCAGTTGCTTTCGACATTGATTCAGTCTGTACTCCCCAGGGCGAAAGCCGATGGAGAATATTGTGCCTTTATTGTGCCGGGTAATACTCCGCAGTCACCACTTAACAAGTTGACAGCACAACTAATCTCTTTACAGGGGTTTACTCCTTTTGCCACTACAATCACTCTGGCTGCGGGTCTGTCAGCCTTTCCGGCAGCAACACGCTATTCCGGCTATGTGATCTACCTGGGGCATTCGCATTCCGAAATCGGGCTGGTCCATCAGAGCCGAGTCGTCGCACGACATTCGGTACCATTTGGAAGCGAGTGGCTGGACGAACAACTGGCACATGCCTGGAAAATGTTTAAGAACGGTCCAGAGGGAAAACAGCTGATCGATCCAAAACAGGCAAAGGAGAAACGGCTCAGCCCGCAAATCAGCCTGAGTCCTTATCTATCACATCATTCGGTGGTGACATCCTGGTATGAATCATTACTGGACAGCCTGCTGGATGAATTTGCGACTCAACTGGAAACAATCCAAACCTACATCGCCACGCTGAAACTGTTACCGGTTGTCTGCCTGGGCGATCTCGTACAGACAGCCGGTTTCAACGAACTGCTCAGCCAGAATCTTGTAAACCGCAAAATCCCCTTCAATCAAGGTGAAGTGACCCTGGTTCCAGATGAACAATCTGCCATAACGCGAGGCGCTCTTGTCATCGCCGCCATGGAAGAGGAAGCCGCGACGCGAGCAGCTTAATTCTGCTGAACCAGTTCTGCCGTCAGTTGCTCTACGAACTTCAGATAATCCACTTCAAGCGTCTGGATGTTGGTTTTAAACGCTTTCTTGAAGTCCTGCTCCCTGGCATCGGCAGAGTATTCCTGCAGAGGGTCGCGCTCTGAGACTGCTTTCAGATAGCGGGCATAACGGGCAGGCTGAGTCTCCACCAGAAAAAACGTGAGCGCCCAGGCTTCAGCATAAGCATCCAGAGTCGAAGATCGAAATAGTGAATCGTCTCGAATGAATGCTCGTAGTGATCCTTTCTCTCGTCGGGTACGGGAATAATTCACAAACCAGATCAATCGATCTCGATTGATTCGGATGTGAGAATTTGTGCTGCCTCCCGTATGAGTCCGCAGCTCATCAGATTCAAATGTGGTCGCCAGCCCTTCAACGACCCAACGTGGATTTTCACCGATCCGGGTATGCAGTCCGGTATTAAAAGCAACCTGGTGAGTGGCTTCGTGAATCATCGTATCACGCAATGCTTCCGCCATGTTTTTACCACCAGCGGAAACCCGCGCATAGCTCAACTGTGTCTCATTCTGATGCGGATTGGTTTCCTGTAAAGCAGTCGCCGCCCCCTGATCGAACAAAGCGGTTCGATTGGTATGCGGGTGATAGTATCCCAGTAAACCCTGGCCGGCACGGACGCCATCTTTTTTACAATAGTCAAAGAATTGTGCCTGATCGGGAAAAATGACTGCGACCATCAGAAATTCAGGTGCTTTCACCTGGTAGCCACGTAAGGCAAAATAGTGTGAAAACGACTCATAGAGATCTTCAAATACACCGCCATACGCTTTGGCTTTCCCGCGCGGGGCACAAATCAGATAGTGTCGAGTCGCGATAATTTCGTATAGCGGGCCGAATTCGTTCTGCAGCTGCAACTTCATTTTATTTAAGGGAAGCTTTTGAAATTCGGAAGCCACTTTTCGAAAGGATTTGACTTTCTTTAACGAGACTTCTGATAACATCCCCGACTGATCCATCATCCAGCAGACATCATCATTGTGCGCAATCGATTTCCCCACGAACACCGTATTATCGGTTTTCATCTCAATCAGTGAAGGTGGTTTTGCGCAGACAGGCTCGCAAGTCAGCCAGAACAGACTGGCCCCTAACAGGGAGAGCGGAATCAGGCGCAGGCAGGTCAGCATCGGGACGACCTCGAATCGTGTGGCGGGATCTCTGGTTCTTGGAGAAGTTTATCTCTATAGATAGTCTAACCGCCGTTTCAGAGTCCGGCTTCTGAAATCGCTGACAGAGTTCGATCCAGGCGTCGGGTAACAGGAAACGCAGGGAACATAACGGTTATAATCAATAGATTTATCGATGAAGCAGAAACACAGGGTGTTTTCCTGGCACATTGAACAGTTACAATGGACATGTCAGGTGTTTTATTTTACCACGAATTCCTTGGAATCTGAACGGGATCGATTTGTGATACGACTCTTGCAATTTACAGCAATGATGATTCTGGCTCTCACGCACAATCATCTGCAAGTATCCGCAGTTGAACCGAATCCGGTTCAAAAACAGACAGACCTGAAACGCCAGGTGGAAACGCTCATCACTCAACTCGACGATAACCAGCGTCGGGTAAGAGAGCAGGCGGAAAGCAAACTGATTGAGTTGGGAACCCCTGTGCTCTCTCTGCTTCCCCCCCCCGAACTTGTGACGACTGCTTCAGTACGCGAAGCTTTAATACGCGTGAAACTCCAGATTGAGAAACAGGCGGCTCTGGATTCATTACACTCGTCACTGATTTCTCTCAAAGGGAGTTATACCCTTAAAACGATCCTGCAGCATATTTCCAGTCAGTCCGGAAACTCGTTTGGTCTGCACAAAATGACCGATGAAATTCTTAACCGAAAAATTCAGGTGGAATTTGCAAAGACTCCCTTCTGGCAGGCCATCGATGAACTGTGTCAAAAACTGCTTCTCACTTATCAGATTGATGGTTCCAGCGACACAATGCAGTTTCAGCTGAATACTGAAGACAATTCATCCCGCTCCAGTAAAGATCTAAAGACCTGCTATGATGGCCCCTTCAAAATTACCATTCTGGCCATCCAGAATCGTCCCTTGCGAGGAAGTTCAAACAAAGACTTACTGTCTGTGAAATTTCAAGTCGAAGTAGAACCCCGCCTGCGACCGCTGTTTCTCAGCTATGCAGCCAGAGAGATCCATTGCAGTACCAGTCAATCCAAAAAGCTCTCTCCATTTACCCCACAGGCAAACCTGGAACTCCCTTTAGGAGAAGGGGGAAAAAACGTCAATTTCACGATGACGTGGGTCCTCAACAACGAGCAGAAGAATTCGACGTTCAATATCCAGGGAACTATGCAGATGGAACTCGCGGCGGAGACTCTTCCGATCACGTTTGATAATCTACTGGAATCAAAAGGCGCCATTCGCCGACGGGGAAATGTTTCCGTTGAACTCGTCAATGTGAAACAGAAAAACCTTCTCACCAGTCAGACTTGCAATGTGAGAATCGCTCTAAGTTATGACTATGGCGGCCCTGCATTTGAATCTCACCGCACCTGGATCTATCACAATCGGGCGTACCTGGAAAACCCGGAAGGTCAAAAGTACTGGCTGAACGGCGCTTCGCACACGACGCTGGAAAACGCGGGTAAGATCGGAGTTTCCTATCAATTCACAGATCTGCCTCAGGGAGAGAACAGCCTGCGGTTCACTTATCTCGCTCCCACACTGATCACTGCTGCACCGATCAGTTTTCATTTCGAGAAACTCAAACTCCCGGCGGACGGTAATAAAAACACACCTTAATTTTCACAACCTGGGAATCCAGATCAGTTTCTTTCAACCACCTGCCTCGCTTCACTCTGGACACGTTCCACCATTCCAAACAATCCATTTTTGCGCTGAGAGCTCAAATACTTATCCAGTTGAAGATGTGAAAAATATTGTCTGACATCTGTCTTCAAGATCTGTTTTGGTGTTTTATCGTTATAGATTGCCAGCAGGACTGCAATCAGCCCTTTCACAATCAACGCATCACTGTCTGCATTAATATGCAGCACATTCTCCCCATCTGCATTCTTAAGTTCTGTTGTCAGCCAGACCATACTCTGACACCCATGGACCCGATTTTCTTCGGTCTTTTCAGACTCGGGCATGGCAGGAAGTTCAAATCCCAGGTCGATCAGAAAGTCACAGCGTTCTTCCCAGTCATTTAGGAATTCAAACTCCTCGATTAATTCGTCAATGGTAATCATGTTCTGAGTTTTATCTGCTGTTTGAGTGTTTTGTTTCGAGGACATGTCAGTTTCATTTTATAGAGCAGGTAATTCATTTCGAGAGGCCGAACAGATATTTCAGTCTCCCGCTCTATTATAGTATTTCTAAGGGGGGTCTTGAAGGTTTTTCAATCAGGGTACGCGCAATTTCAATGGCAGTATTTTCTGCGACTTTCAGCAGATACTGTTGAGATTCAAGCCCTTCAGTCAACAATTCCGAAATATTGCCCGAGTCCGATTTTTCCCGAATCTCTGCATTCATGGGGATTTCACCTAAACAGGGAATCTGCAGTTCTTTTCCCTTCTCCTGCGCTCCCCCGCGTCCAAAAACATCTCCCGACATATTTTCGACGATACCCAGCACTGGAATTTTCACCTGTCGAAACATCTGGACAGCTTTGACAGCATCCAATAAGGCAACCTTCTGAGGAGAACAGACCACGACAGCACCTGCCAGGTCGATTAACTGCGACAGTGTGAGTGAGACATCTCCTGTGCCCGGTGGCATGTCAATAATCAGATAATCCAGCTCTCCCCACTCAGTATCCTGCAGGAATTGTGTAATCGCCTTATGCAACATCGGTCCGCGCCAGATCACTGCCTGATCGGGTTCCACAAAGAATGCCATCGACATCACTTTAAGTCCTCTGGCTTCAACCGGAACAATGCGGGTGACTGCCTGCCCGTCTTTATTTTGAAATTCCTGAGCAACTGGTTTTTCACTGGTCCCTACCAGATGCGGAATACTGGGACCATACACGTCAGCATCGACCAGTCCCACGCGGGCACCAAACTGCTGTAATGCATAAGCCAGACTTGCTGCGACAGTGCTCTTGCCAACACCACCTTTGCCGGCGCCAACAGCAATGATATTTTTCACATTGAGCCCGATACGTCCACCAGACTGCTTGCCGCGAATGTTCACACTGTATTTGATGCTGATATTCTGACAATCTGGAAACGCCTGCTGGATTGTCGTTTGAATCAACTTTGAAAGTTCAGACTCTTTCGGATACGAAGGAACCGGCAGTTCAATCTCAACCGATACCCGAGATGAATCATCTGCAATCGCTGATTTTATAAATCCGGAGACAGACAGAGGTTTTTCGAAAACGGGATCAACAACAGAAGAGAGACAACTCTTGAGATTCGTTTCATTCAGTTCAGCATTCGCCATCAGCTTTTTCTGCTTTCCTTGTATTTTTCAGTATCTGTTGAACGGGTGGTCGGAACGTTTTGGTGTTCTTCTGAGAATCTGACTCTGCTGTCTGAAACGCCGACCAGGTACGAATCAGGTTTTTAACCGGGTCACTGTTCAATCTGCAAGGGAGCTGACAGTTCTGGCTTCTGCAGATCAAAATGCCAGCGGCAGATTTTCGCGATTCGCTCTGGTTCCAGACTTCCAAGTTGTAAATGAAAGACTCCCAGTTCCCGCAAGGCCCATTCCAGATTCAACTTTGGATCTTCGGAGAATATGATCACCGGAAATGAACCACGCGACCCCATAAACCTTTGTAAAAACTGCAGACAGATCTGCTTGCCTACGCTTAAATCAAGTATGACCAGAAATTCTTCCGAATTCTCCCGCAGAACGAGCTGAAATAAATCGAGCTCGGCAGAAAACCCGCGAATCTGCCAGTCAATTTCACCTTCAAACTGCCATTGAAGCTCAGATACAATGTGTGCCCGCTCCTCTAGAACAAACACTTTTTTCATAAAGCCCTCATCACATTGAACATAAGGCCAGTTCTACTTCCGTAGCGGATCGCAGACTGCCAGTCTATAACTCAATCGTATACACCCCCGCTTTGATTACAACTCATATACAGCCTCTGGATTCGTCGGCTGAAGTATTTTTTTCAGAATATGACGTGATGCTTCTCAATGTTCTCAAATGCAGACAGACAAATATACATACAAACACTTTTCTTCAGAACGAGTTACAATCTGGACCCGCTCACCTTTGACAGTACTTAAACCAAGGCCGTCATAATCGATACAAGCGTATTTTCAGGACCCACTTTGCGTGCAGAGTAGACAATTTCATGTTTCTTCAAGGACTCCCTGAGAAATCTGGCCGAAAAAATATTCAGGTTTACCTTTTTAATTACGTGAGGCTATGGACTCCCAGGTTGATCGGAAAACCTCATCTGAATCAACCGTGATTGAGTACCTCACGACCGTCCACGAAGCGAATCCTTGGAGATTGCCTAAATGAAATTGTTAAGTTATGTTGCCGCTTTAGCGGTTGTTTGTTGTGCTGGTGTTAATGCTGAAGCTGCTGGCTTCCTGGGTAAAGGATGCTGTGCTCCTGCCCCTAAACCAACATGCTGTGCCCCAGCTCCTAAAACTTGCTGTGCTCCAGCTCCTAAGTGCTGTGCCCCAGCACCAAAGACCTGCTGTGCTCCAGCTCCAAAGACCTGCTGTGCACCAGCTCCTAAAACTTGCTGTGCTCCAGCTCCCAAGTCTTGCTGCAACTCTTGTGACTCATGCTGTGGTCACAAGAAGATCTTCAACGGAGGTTTCCTGCGAGGATGCAAAGATCGTTGCGGTAAAATGTTCAATCGTTGCAAAGACCGTTGCTGCAAAGTAAAGGTTAAGTGCTGCAAAGTTAAGAAAAGCTGCTGTGCACCAGCTCCAACCTGCTGTGCTCCAGCTCCTAAACCAACTTGCTGTGCTCCAGCTCCCAAGTCTTGCTGCAACTAGTTAGATTTGAGGGTTTCTGTAATCTCGACACTACGAGATTGGCCTATCAGGTCCGAAGGGCAGCTTCAAAAATCGTGAACGTCAAGTCCGAGGGAAATTATTCCCTCGGACGGACTTCACCAGACGATTTAAATTGAAGCCTGGCTTTCAAGTTCAGAAATCTAAACGATCTGATCATTTGAGCTGACAATTGAGAATATTTAAAAATGGTGTCTCTCTTCCTGAGAAACATCATTTTTTTTGTATACTGCCTTCTGATGATTCACAGCCTTTTCCTCTCCTTTTATTTTCAGCAACAACTCTCTAAACTTGAATCTCAAAAGTTTAGTGAATGGTTTCTTTTCTCAATCAATTCTCCATCCAGCTGCCAATATCAAAATGAAAATTGAAGACCTGCTGAAACGCTACCAATGGGAGCAGATTCCCAATACCAATGGACGGTTTACACTCAGTCAGGCAGAGCCTTCCCGAACCATCACAGAACTGCTTGGTTCGGCAGAGATTGAAATTAAACAGTATCCTTCAGCACATCAGCAGGAACTGATCTTTGTCGTGGAACTCGAAGATGGCGGACTGATTTCCTACCAGCGAAAAGATACTTCATTTATCCATACCTTAAACTCACAAAACATGTTTAAACGCAAGCAATGGGAACTCGGGATCATCTCCTACAGTCCTCGAGGAGTGCCTGACGATACCAGTCAAGAATCCTGATGTTCACTGGATCCCCTTCATTTCTCAGATAAGCCAGATCAGGTCTGACTGCATTGATTTCTGTAAAGAGAGCATTTTTTTCTAGAATTTTTATGGTTTTCAGATAAAACTTGTCTAGGATGTTCTTGGGCAACCTCATTCCAATCCATTCTCATTTCGTTGATAAGTTCCTTTCATATGTACTTAGCGATGAGGAGTAAGGTGTGCCTAAAGCGATCTGGAATGAGGCAATACTGGTAGATTCTGACGACACCGTCATCGTCGACGGAGATGTGTACTTTCCACTCGAGTCCGTTAACAGCAACTTTCTTAAGAAAAGCTCATCGACTTCTATCAGTCCCCAGAAAGGCAAAGCATTCTTCTACGATGTAGTTGTAGATGACAAAATCAATCGTGATGCCGCGTGGTACTATCTTGATCCACTCAAAGAGTATGGAGAGCTCAAAAATCGAATCGCCTTCTGGAAAGGCGTCGAACTCTATAGAGATTCCTGAACGGTAAGACTGGATTGGCTACTGACTATACCAGCTGATCAGTTTATTGATATCTTGAGAACGAGACAGGTTTTTGACCCTGCTTCGAAAATGAGGCAGTCCAAATACGGGTGAGTAGCCGTGATGATGATCGGCAATCGCCATTGCTTCATTCACATCTTCCGGTTTCAAGTTCGCTCTACCCTCTCCCGCGGCAATCCAGCGCGCCATCCACATGATTGCGGGAAACATTAACGCCAGGTGATTAAATCCTTCTGTGAAAGGAATATCATAGTAAGCTGCTCCCAGAAAATGCAGACCTTCAATCTTCACCCGATAATATCGTAAAAACAATTTTTCGCTTTCTGATGGTAATCCACCAAAAGGCTGCTCCACCAGCGCGAAAGGAACCGGCGAAAACCGTTCCTGTAGACTGGGAATCCGTCCTGTTCCCAGTGTGAATTTCAACGCAGACTGCAGCAATGCAATGCGTCGTCCCAGCCCACGAGAGGATTCCGCATACGTGTCTTTTCGGGCGTATTGAGCCACCAGTAGTCGAAACTGAATCCCACCCAGTCGACTGGGGACTACCGGCTCCAATTTCAGATCAGCAGGGTATTCCTGCAGAATAGCCTGAAAAATCAGCTCCAGAAACTCTTCCAGTCGCTCCCCCCGAATCGTTTCGAATCGAGAAGATTCGATCAATTCCACAAAGCCGATCGCGCGCAGCAGACAAATCTGAAACGGTGTCTCTTTTGATTGAAAAAACTGATTTAATTTTGACACGACTTTCAGAGTATCAGGCCAGCTCACCGCTTCCCGGGAGTTCAACTCCGGCGCAGGAGGAGTTTTGCGACGCTTCGGAAGTACCTGGTCTACAATCTTCCGAATGGCAGGTTCCTGCTGATCAACACGTTCGCCCAGATTCGAAACGACTGAAGGGCAACTGAATCGCAGACTGACAGCTACATCATTGCCCGCCGGATGAAACGCATATGGATAGACCTGACAGGCCAGTGGTTTGGCGGGTTCTCCAAACTTCGCATGTATACGACACAGTCCCTGTTCGTTCAGAAATACACAGGAACCATCTGCCTGGTGAGCGAGTCGATACCGCTTACTTGTCGGAGACAGACCCAGCTTTTCAATCACTGGCTTGCCCGCGGGGATCGATTCGTCCAGGTCCCAGCGCTGCTTTTCAATTCGTTCTTTTTCCTCAACCGTGATCTCAATTTCATGCTGTTTGCAGCAACCACCACAGTTATGGCAGTTCCAGTTCTGGATCACAGGCAGCTTCAAGCGGGGCGACGGCATACGTACTCTTTAATCAGTGACGGATTCTGTTCTAATTCTCTCGGTTCTATTGTAAAGATTACAAAAACCAAACGCAAAGTAGGCTGGAACGCGGATTTTCTTCCCAACTTTTCCAGAGGACGAATCAGAATCGCGGTTTCGGTATAGACACATATTCAAGATTCCCTAAAATCCCGCTCGCTTACTGGAAACGAGACCGTTTTTGTTGTTGTCTCCCCGCAGAGACGATTCACATCAATCCCCGCTGAATGTGATGCAAAAACTCCCGAAATCCTGTTTTCAGCAGGCATCCCGTCCATAGATTTTTCCCTTATCTGCAGATGACCAGTCTCTTCCGGGAAAGCACTTGGAACTTTAAGGACCCTATCATGTCTATACGTTATCTTTTTAATATGAGCTGGTGCGCTCTTCTGAGCTGCGCTGTCACCGGATGCTATTCCCATCATCAATATCCCTATGGTGGAACTTATCCTGGCCCCTATGGAGCTCCTGGTCCTTACGAGATGGCCCCTGGAACAGTAATGCCCGGCAATTACCCTCCTGGCAGTTATCCCGTGCAACCAGAACTCGGTCAACCGGTTCCGCCACCACAGGGATCGCTCCCCTCCCCGAATTCACAGGCTTACAGCGACGCGTTTCCAGGAAATACGAATAATACAAACTATGATGGCGTCGATTCCCAGTGGAAGCAGCCCGTTAACAGTAATCCCGGTGCAGCAACCCCCTTTGATGCCAATTCAACCGCTTCAGGACGAAATCTCAATCCCGGCAGTGGCGTCAATAATAACCTTCCCGGCAGCCAGGCGGTTCCCAGCTACCAGGATCCCAACCAGATTCAACCCAACTCTCAGCCTTTAAATAATGAATTCCCGGGCAACAGTAACCCTGCTCCCACGGGCAACGCATTCCCGGGAGATTCCGGAGATACCTTCGAAAGTAATTCGAGTCCGAAGCCAGCTGCCGGTATTTCAAACCAGATGAATGATCAGTTCGGTCCGAGTGGCGGCGATCAGTTTCAGAACAATCAGCTACCCGACCAGTTCGAACAGCCGGATCAATTCCAGCCATCAGGGAATGAATTTGATTCAAATAAAAACGAAGGCTTCAGTGTTCCCAATCCCGTACAAACCCAGAACCCGGTTCAGCAGCAGAGTTTCGAGAGTGGCGATGATGCCTTCGGTGCGAATCCTAAAAAATTCGATGCCAATCCCACGCCTGCTGACGACACTTTCAATCAGAACTCTTTTGACAGCAGCCAGGAATTTCAAACTCCTGTCAATCCATTTCCAGGTAATGACGGTAGCGATGAAACTTTTGGACCGAACAACAGTTCAACCATGAAACCAGCCACGGGACAAGTCAGTCATGCTGACCACCAGAGATCCGATTCAGGACCTCAACTGATCAGAGACGAGTCCTTCCAGCAGCCCGCTAAATTCCAACCCGCTTCATTCGATTTGCCCGTCGGCAGCAGCCAGCACTCCCCCTCTCCTTTTAACTATGATAAACAAAACTACCGCTGGTTACGGGGAATCATTGAGTTTGACGAACAGGAAAAATCCTGGAACATCACCTACAATGCCACTCCTGACAAATCCGATAAATTTGGTGGCAACATCGTACTCATCGATCAGGGTAAACTGAACCGCTTTACCAACGGCGATGTTGTACTGCTGGATGGCGCAATCGATGGCTCAAAACAGGACCAGATGGGAAAACCCTGTTATCGCATCTCCAAAGCACAACGCCTCCTTCCCAAAAAATAAATCGGTAAAACTGACAAATCGAAATTCCAGTCCCGAAGAATCAAATCTCCAGCCCTGTTCACAGGGCTTTTTTTATTGTCTATGCGTGAAAACTCGTTTTTTTATAAACTGCCAGTAAGCCCACCTGCCAAAATCACCACCATAAAACCCACGGGCGGCAGACAAATCTGAAATTCATTCCAGTAAAACCGTTCCGGATATACAGTCTTAATTAAGCGTAAAGCGACATTTTCACGCCAATAATTCGCCTTCTCATAACCACTAGCTCACCATACTGATACCACATTCTCACCAGTTTCGCGCACAAAACGGGCATTTCATTCTCATGGCGAACCGAAAATGCTGTTCTATTTTCATTGCAACTCAACATCATTATTCCCCCCAATATCCAGTTTTCTCTACTCCATTTGCTGAGACGGCTCTCTCATATTTTAAGGAAAGCCACCAGAACAATAAGATGAACACTCAACAGTCTCAGTAAGCAATCTCCGAACTTCAAATCGAAAAACGGTGTCCTGTCAGTAACAAACTACTGGCGTGTCAGAAGTTACTGAATATCGTCGCAAAATCGCTTTTACACGGCTCCCTTTTCATTGGCTGAATTCGTGTTAAAATTCCTGATGAATAACCACATAAATATTTAACAGTCTGAAGCAGGCAGTAATGGTCGCCAATCTCACATCCATTCGGGACGATTTCCCGATTCTGAATCAAAAACTCCCCAACGGGCAGCCACTCGTCTATCTGGACAGCGGCGCATCCGCGCAGCGTCCCCGTTCGGTAATCAATAAAATCACTGAAGTCTACGAGCAGTATTATTCCAACGTACATCGCGGCGTCCATCAACTGGGAGATCGTGTTACCACGGAAATGGAAGCGGCCCGCTCCAGAATTCAATCCTTCATCAGTGCAGAGTTACCTGAAGAAATCATCTTCACTTCAGGGACAACCATGTCAATCAACCTGATTGCCCAGGCATGGGGCCGCCACTTCCTTAAAGGCGGTGATGAGATCATCCTCAATGAAATGGAACACCATGCGAACTTCGTTCCCTGGCAGGCAATCGCCAGAGAACGCGGGGCCGTCCTCAAATTCATCCAGTTGACACCCGAGGGACGCCTTGACCTGGATCACTACCAGGGTCTGCTTACTGCGAAAACAAAACTTGTGGCCGTGACAGGCATGTCAAATGTGCTGGGAACAATAAACCCCATCAGGGAAATGGCAACAAGAGCCCATGAAGCCGGTGCGCTGATTTTTGTCGACGGTGCACAAAGTGTTCCCCATCAGCCAGTGGATGTCGTCGGCAGCGAAATCGACTTCCTTGCCTTTTCGGGTCATAAACTGTTTGGCCCGTCAGGCATTGGTGTCCTCTATGGACGCAAGGCGCTGCTCGAAAATCTCCCTCCGTTCCTGTATGGAGGAAATATGATTTCGGAAGTGCACCTCGACGAATCTCACTGGGCCAGTCTGCCCGCCCGCTTTGAAGCGGGAACGCCTGCGATCACGGATGCCATCGCGCTGGGAACTGCCATCGACTATATCACTGAACTGGGTTTTGACACAATTCAGGAACAGGAGCATCTCCTCGGCGAATACGCACTGCAGAAACTGCGCGAAGTTCCCGGCTTACAGATTTATGGGCCGCAGGAACTGGAACAGCGAGGAACGATCTTCAGTTTTAACATCGCAGGGGCTCATCCCGAAGACCTCGCCACACTCCTGGACCGCAAAGGCATCGCCGTCAGACACGGGCATCACTGCACCATGCCTCTGCATCAGCATCTGAACATTGCGGCCAGCGTACGGGCCAGCCTGACATTCTATAATACCACAGATGAAATCGACGCCCTGATTGATGCCATCGACTTCGCCCGTAAGCGACTGCGTCTGACTTAAGTCTGACGGAGTTCATTTTAAATCATGTGGATAAAAAAAAGAAGCCGGCGTTTTTGCGCCGGCTTCTCTGAGTTTCTGAATGTTACCATTCTTCTCTAGTAAAACTAGAATTAGATAGGTTTAACATTTTCTGCTCTTGGTCCCTTTTCCCCACGTCCTTCTGTAAAGGAAACGCGTTGCCCTTCGTAGAGCTGCTCAAATGACACACCTTCGAGGTTAGACGAGTGGAAGAACAGGTCTTTTCCACTTTCTGTGTCGATAAACCCAAATCCCTTTTGTGTCACTTTTTTGATTGTACCTTCAGCCATCTTCTTTTCCGATTCCTAAAAAATAAAAAATGCGGCGTCTCCCGAAACAACTGGTTCAGGTAGCTCAGCCGCAAGATTCGATTCTAACCGGCCCCCATAATAAAACAAGCTGAGTGAACAATAATCTCCTGACAAGCCACCTTCAGAACAGGTGAATCATTCTGGAAGTGCCTGTTTTCCAGCACCGCAAGCCCAAAAAAAACTTTTATTGATTTCACCAATTCCTCCCGATTTCAGCATTTCCGGTCCCATTCCCAGACGGTGAAACAATTACTCCACACTCCCGAACCTCGGGCATCAATTACAGCCCTCTGATCTCGCAAAGCTTATTCAGGCCTGCCTGGAAACCTGGATGGATTATCCACATTGATTCCCCTAATCTCGCCCCACACATAGCAGATACTACTTGACAACTGTTCCAGATCGGCAGACGATAGAGAAAAGTATTCTGCATTAAAGCGTCACGTCTTCCATTTCACCTCAGAAAGCGAGTACTCATGATGGCTCCTCGCCCTGTTTCAGCTGTTCTCCACACACGGATTGCCGGATTATTGACACTGCTGCTGGTTTTGGCAGTTTCAGCGAATCAGACAGTTGCACAGCGACGCACTACCCGTCTCAACGCGAGTCCCGCGAATACGCTGGAAGCGGCTGTTATGGAATTTGCTCTCAACGCCGAAGAAGTCGAACAGCTGATCGGCAAAACGGCTGACATCACCGCATCCAATGGGAAAGCAGAGCAGGGGGTAGAGATCACCCGCTTCTTGACGGGCCGCGACAAGAGTCAGATCAAATCGATCGAAGTCAAAGCCCCCAACGCCACGCGCAGTAAGCGTCTGCTGGTCACACGCCTGGACGAGATGAAGGTAGAAGACAAACTCTATCAGTTCCAGTATCTCCCCTCGATCAAAGCAGCCCTGCTGGAAGATCTCAGCAAAAAGAACGCAGCGATTTCCGAAAAACTCAAAGCTTCCAACGAAGAGTTCTGGGAAGAGATCCCCGAAGAGGAACAACTGAAATATGTCAACGAATATAAAGAGTTTCTCGACAAAGTTGGCAAGCACTACGCTTCCTTTAACATGAAATTATATGAAACCAGGTACTTCCTGTTTTATACCGACATGCCCGCCAACCAGGTTGCCCCCTACCTGGTTCAGCTCGACAAAATGAATGAACTGCTCGGCCAGTCATTCGGTTTCAAGCCAGGTCACAACATCTGGCGCGGCAAAGCAGTGATTGTCGCCTTCATTGCCAAACAGGCATTCCTGGAATTTGAACAGCAGTTTTACAACCGCACGGAAACCGGCAACGCGATCGGGCTCTGCCACTCGCACGGCGATGGAAAAGTCATCGTCTCCTGCTATCGAGGCAATGATCCCAACTTCTTCGGAGCCGTCCTCGTCCACGAAACCGCGCACGGCTATATTCATCGCTATAAATCAACCGTCAACATCCCGACCTGGATCAACGAAGGTATCGCCGACTGGATCGCCATGATGGTCGTCCCCAGTTCCAAAGAAGTCCGCTTCCGTCAGGTGGAAGCAGCGAATCGCCTGAAACAGGTCCAGACGTTCGGCGGACAGTTCTTCAATAACGAGCGTCTCGACAGTTGGCAGTACGGCTCTGCCAGCGCGATCATTCAACTCATGCTCAAAGCCAGCCCGGAACAGTTCAAACTCTTCTTCAACGGCATCAAGGAAGGCCTCACCTGGCAGGACAGCCTGCAACGCGCCTACGGCTTAACCGTCGACCAACTCAGCCAGGCCTACGGCCGCACCATCGGCATCCCGGCCCTGACACCGTAACAAAATGAAGAGCAGTGATCATCATCATGACTCAACTAATTTCAAACCGTGATATCAGACACGATTCTACGAAATAGAAACACCGACAGAAAATTTCAATTCGGATACTTCACGGTTAAGTATATTCATGTAATCTCTATTCTCCAGTGAATCGCCTTTCGGAAAACTGCCATGCCCCGTTGTTTTAGGCATCAGAGAAAAGTTTTCATCATCTCCGGACTCATTCTCTGTGTGGCCTGTTTCTGGTTCCTGAAGCCGAACAGCACCCGTCAACTACAGTCACGAATCGAAAACCTGGGTGGCACCACACGCCTGGATATTTATTGCGGCCCCGAAGCAACCCCCATACCTCCCATGCTTTCTAATCTGGAACTGACCTTTCGATTGAAAGAATTCTTCTTTCAGCCGTTTCATAAAATTGTTTATGCCCAACTCAGATTTTGTGAGATCGCTGACTCAGATCTGACGGTACTGGAAGAAATGAATCATGTCATCAGACTGGATCTGTCAGATTCCGATGCTTCAGATAAAACCATCGAATCGATCAGCCGCATGAGAAGCCTCAAGTACCTGGATATCAGTAATACCGAAATCACCCAGGCTGGAGTCGCACGACTGCTGCACCGCAATCCCTCTTTAACCATTGAAGGCTTCAATCCACGCGAGCAATATCTGTCTGAACGAATGGATCAATTATTCAAAGAGATAGAAGAAGGAACGCAATCAGAGAATCCGGAGTTGAAACCTTTCGAAAGCAGACTCGAACTCATTTTTCGCTGAGTAGAACTCAACCACAAAGAACCATCTATGACAGCCCACAGTGACACACCCCTGAAGGAAAAACTGGATGCTGCACCGTCAGTGATGAGTCTTCGTACTTTGTGGCTGATTCTTTCCGTCAGTATTTTCATTCTGTTGATCCCGGAAGGCCTGCAACGCTGGCGTGCCATGAAGGTGGCTGAAAAAGTAATCCAGCATGGTGGAGATATCAGATTTAAAAACAGTCTGCTCGCTCAGGTGGACTGGTGGACGGTTTCAACCCAGGCAAACGCATTCTGGGGCAACATCTACAGTGTGTCTACGCGTCCTTCCGGTAGCTTTCAGGTCGACGATAATTTTCTCATGGAACTGGGAAATCTGCACTCCATTGAAAGCCTCGCATTAGGCACCACCGGCAATCCGACGACCATCACAGACCAGGGAGCCACCTTCTTAAAGCATCAGGAACTGAGGGGGCTAGGTATTACTGGCGGCTCCATGACAGACAAAGGCTTTAATCAACTGGCTGAAATGAATTCGCTGTGGGCCCTCGGGCTGCATCACCTGGCAATTACAGGAGATCAACTCCCCCAGAACTCCTTCCCGAATCTAAAAATGCTCGACATGTCTGATACAAAGTTCACAGATCAGGGGCTGCAGAAACTGTCCCCTAATTCCAGTCTCGTTTATCTGCATCTCAGCAATACCTGTATCAGCAGCGCCGGACTACAGGAGTTATCAAAGTTCCCGAATCTGCGTTCTCTTCGCCTGGGAAATCTGAAAATTGAAGCAGCAGCATTCGCAAAACTCGCGAATCTGAAGCGGCTCTATCAACTCGAACTGCAGGGGCCCGCAGTCAATGATGCCGTAGCCCGGCAACTCTCACAACTGGATCAAATCACAGCACTGAGATTATACGAGTCTCAGGTAACAGACCAGGGTCTCCAGAATCTGGCAACAATGAAAAATCTGGAAACGCTGTTCCTGACAGAAGCAAAAATCACCGATCCCGGCTTAAAAGTTCTGCAGCAACTTCCGAAGCTGGATTATCTGGATCTGTCAGACACCCAAATCAGTGATGCGGGGCTGCGACAACTCAGCAAAATCCCGGCACTCAGAATGCTTAACCTGTCAAACACCCGCGTCACCGATCAGGCAAAACAAATTCTCCTGCAGTTTCCAGCATTGGAATCCATTGAAGCATTCGATACCAGCATCTCCCCCGTCACCATCGAAGACATCCGCGATGCGGGGATTGACGTATCAAAATTTCATGCGGAAATAAGCCCGTTATAGTCCATCACAAATGCTACAGGATACCCGCTCATGGAACCGTCCAACCTGGATTCCCGTATCGTAACACTCAGAAACTACACAATCGTGGTGACTCTCGTCGGCCTGTTCCAGCTTTGTATCATGCCAGCAGCCTTTTATCTTCAACCTCTGATGATCGAAGATGCCCTGCAGTTCGAACTGGAAGGCCTAGACTGTAAAACCGAAGCCATTCAGAGAATTGTAGCCTGGCAAGAACGCACCAAAGATCGCGCAATGCTCATCCCCTTTCTGAGCGGCCTCGTAATTCTCTGTATCTCTGCTGCTGTTTTCTATCAATTGTCCCAAATCAGCAGACAGCAGTAACGTTTCTCGTCGCTTTCCCGAAATCCACATTCCCACATGATTTCGAATTACCTAAACTGCAAATGCATTCAGTCTTCCTGATCTCATCACATCCCATCAGAGGATAAAATTCCATGTCGACCGCGGCTCCGAGTATGAAACCCGAAGAAACGGATACCAAAAAGATCCGGGTCCTGGCGGCCGGCTTCATTGGCAATATTCTCGAATGGTACGACTTCGCCGTTTATGGATTTTTCGCCCCCACCATCGGCAAGCTCTTCTTCCCGTCGGAAGATCCCCGGGTCTCACTGATCGCCGCCTTCGGTGCGTTCGCTGCCGGCTTTCTGATGCGACCGGTCGGCGCCGTGCTGTTCGGTCACATCGGCGATCGCATTGGTCGTAAGAAAGCGCTGACGCTCTCCGTGTTGATGATGGCGATTCCCACCATGCTCGTGGGCATCCTTCCCACGCACGCGCAGATCGGCATGTACGCTGCCATCATGATGGTTCTACTCCGCATGATTCAGGGCATTTCGGTTGGCGGAGAATATACCAGTTCGTTCGTCTTCCTCGTCGAACATGCACCTGCAGGACGTCGTGCCTTTTTTGGTTCATGGAGTATGATCGGCGCCACCTGCGGCATCCTGCTCGGCTCCGCCGTCGGCGCGTTAATCAACACGTTTACCACGAATGAGCAACTCATGGAGTGGGGCTGGCGGATTCCGTTCCTCGCTGGCGTACTCGTCGCCTTTGTCGGCTATTTCATCAGGCACGGCATCCCCGATCAACCGATCGCAGAAGAACTCTCTGAACAGGAAGCCTACTCCCCCCTCAAGCAGGCCTGGGGCAGCCATAAAACAGAACTGCTGCAGTCGGCTGGCCTGAATATGATGAACGCCGTCACCTTTTATACGGTCTTCATTTATCTTTCTACCTGGCTGGTAGAAGAAGTCGGCGAAACCCGCGCGGAGGCACTCGACATCAACACCATCAGCATGGCTGCTCTAACCGTGATGGTTCCCTTTGCGGCAATACTCGCTGATAAATACGGGCGCAAACCACTCCTGCTGATTGGTGCCGCCGGGGTAACGCTGCTCTCTTACCCTCTATTATGGCTGATGCACCACCAGCATTACCAGATGATCCTCGCCGGACAGATCGGCTTTGCCGTGCTCGTTGCCTGCTTCGCCGGTGCCATCCCTGCGACGATTACCGAACTCTTCAACCGCGGCGTCCGCGTCAGCGCGGCCAGCGTCAGCTATAATATTCCGTTTGCGATCTTCGGAGGCACTGCCCCCATGGTCGCTGCCTGGCTCGTCCATTCGACCGGTAATCCACTCTCCATCGCCTGGTACCTCTCCGGCATCGCCGCGATTTCCTTCTGTATCACCCTCACTATCAAAGAAACCCGCCACAATTCACTGGAGGAATGAGGTCTTGGATAGCCCACACGCTTGCGCCCGGTGTGAGTCGCTCTTCGGTCCGCAGCGGCATTCACTCAAAATGTGGGATGGGAAACGCTACTGTGTCGAATGTATTAACACGGTATCACCAGAACTGCTCGCCTGGGCCAGAGAACATACTTTCCTGGAAGAAACCCTGGCTCTCAAAGCAATCTCCCGTAAGAAATATTATAAGAATAGTTATCTCTACCCGATGATCGGAGCTATAGTAATTATCTTTGCACCGTTCAGTTTGATTGGTGAATTCTGGTGGGGATTCGTGTTTTCATCGTTCTTTTGTGGTTGGTTTGGTCTGATCTTTCTGTTAGATCTGAAGTTCGATTTTGCAGTCAATAAAGCTGCCAGTGAACTGCCACGTACGCTGGTCGTACAAAATAATCAGTTGATCATCGTACATGAAGATGATTCGCATATCTACGATCTCTCAGAACTCTACTATTATGAGAGTGATACCGATCGCACAACTGACAATCTCTACCTGGAAAACCGCCCCGCGTTGATTCTGGAAAAAAAGCCTCGCTGGAACTGGCAGCGTTTCGTGTGGGAAGAAATTCGATATGCCTGTGGTCTCACACCTGAGAAGCGTGAACTCTGGAGCAGTTTCTTTCAATTGATCGAGCTACCCCGGAAAGAAATGTCGAGCCCCCGGAGCTATCATTTCAAAATAACCGTACTCGTCATGTCATTCCTGCTGCTGAGCCTCGCCATCATGGTAATCAACTATCGCGTCTTTTTCATGCTGATTACCTTGCTGATGTGGATTATCCCCTTACAGGCATTGAGTACGGCAAAACGACTTTCTACGAAAGTAGTGACGGTCTGCGGTACACTGCTTACCAATGGCTTTGTGTTTTACGCCTGTGTCAGTCGTAATCCAATACATGCAGGCCTGTTCTGTCTGGCAGAGATGTGCCTGTTCCTGGTCGCAGTGTTCTATATCAGAAAACGATTGAAACAGAACCCCGACTGATCACAGCACCGGCTTCCCGGTCTCCGCTGAGAATTTCATTTTCTGGCCTTTGTTGAGCAGCATGTTTTTACCCTGTTTTTCCTGCAGCACAAATTTGTTCAACTGGCCTTCAAAATAATCTCTGCCCGCTTTGACGCATTCAAAGTGAGCGGCTATCGTCGCCGGATCCAGTGCGTAATCATAGAACGCGACTTCATCAATCACGCCACTAAATGGCTCGCGGCCTACGAATGATTCAAAATCAGAGGTGATCAGGTTACCTATCACTGCAGGTGTCGCGCCACCGCTGATGATCATCGTGCCGACCGGAAAGCGATGGCTCATTCGCAGTTTGCCATCAATATAAATGGCTTTCACTCCCGTCCAGCCATTATAAGTGGCAACGATATGATGTGGCTTGCCATCTCGCATTTCAGCCAGCGTGGGGCGTCCCTCTTTCCCGTCCAGGGGCATATCCAGTTCGTTGTAACCCATGCCGGTCAAAAACAGACCAAATGACAGACACGGACCTCCCTCCACTACAGGAATCTGAGATATACCGGCTTTATTATCATTCTGAAAACTCAATAATATCCGATAGCTGCCGTCCTCTTTACGGAAGATTTCATCATAATCATAGGGTTTTTTAGCAGGTTGATGATCTGAAATCTCCCACTCAGAGATCACCATGGCTTCAATAGTCACCCCTGTCGAAACCGCATAATCACCGGTCCCTACCTCCTTGCCGCCCCCATTGCCCAGCAGCAGACTTGCATCAGAGTGATTGTTAAACCGTATTGCGCCACTGCCAATGATGCCTTCAACCCGCACTGCATTTTTACCGGCACGAATTGCTCCCATGCCTATCGCATCCTGTAATGACTCCGATTCTCTCTGATCGAAATTCCAGTAGAATCGAGGTAAACGTCCACGGAGCTTCACTTCAACCTGGCCATCCAGAACATGCACGTAAGTTTCAGACTCTTCATTCACACTGACTTCGTATTCGGTTCCCCGATTGATCAATTCCACACTGGGTGTTTCCAGTTTAAAGGGAGCTTTGCCATCTGAGCGATGTGTGAGCAGCTTCCCGGAAAAAAGTGTCCCCTGATCTTTGCCTTCCATACCGAACAGGGAAGGACTTGTCAGGGAAACATCGGCACCGCCCGAAAAAGCAAAGTCCACGTTACCGGAAGTCACCTTTACAGTGCCCGGCTGAAAGTGATCTGTCATCATCGGATTCTTGCCCAGCAGTTCCCATTTCGCCTGGAGCGTCGACTGCACAAAAGCGACTTCTGAGGGAGGGACAGCATTTTCATCAAAATAATATTGAGACCGATCCTGCACGACATCAGGCGCACCAGCCTTTTGAGGTGCACTCTGTAAGGAGAGAAACAGCCCGACCGCACACAGACAGACGAGCAGACTGAAGCATGGTATAAGCAGAAACCGGGCAGGCACACGCCTTGGTTTCTGTGGAATCATGGGAGCTTCTGCTTCAGCAGGCGGTAACTGTGCGGATTTTGCTGCACTCGCCAGCCCGATATGCAGAAACACGTAATTCAGGTATTCGCGACGGTACTCGGGATGCTCCGTCAGCAACTGCTCCAGGGCTGCCAGCTCTACTTCAGTGATGATCCCCGAACATTGTGCGTCAGCCAGTTCCAGAATTTGCTCCGGCAGTATGGACTCAGATTTTTTCATGAAGTCATCTCACTGGAAAGACGGCGGTTGACACAATCAAATAATACTTTCCGGATTTTTTTAATTGTTTTATAGATCGCATGAGAAGAACATTTCCAGCGGTCGGCGACTGTGGCCGCTGTCTCCCGGTCTCCATAATACGCGTCGATCAGATCACGTTCGCGCGGACTTAGCTTTTGCATACACTGTGTGAGCGCCAATTGACGCTGACTCTGTTCCTCCACCATGCTCGAAACGTCCTCTGCCAGTTCCGTCACCAGGTTATCACTGAAGATCAGCCGTTTATTCTGATACTTCCGTCTGTATTTTCGCACCTGGTTGAATGCAATCCCGTTCGCCCAGTTCAGGAAACTGCGATCTGAATCATATCCTGAAAATTCTTTCCACAGGATCACACAGGTTTCCTGGAAAATGTCTTCCGCAGCAGAGACATCCAGTACCAGGGCGAGAATAAACCCGTAGATTTTGCGGTCTTCCCGCGAGAACAGTCGAAAGAACTCTTCACTCATGACCGGATTGTCTAAATGCTTACTCATAGCGTGGTAAAGTCTATCAATCACTGAGATCGGAAAAAACATTCAGGCGACAGAAATGCGCGCAGAAGCAAACCCGCGAAGCTGCCTTCTATAGTATGTGGCGCGCAGTCTGCCTGATTGGTACTGGAAAATTATGAATTCCGCATTTTTTTTATGAAAATCAGAAAGTTCTGGTACGAACCGGCTACTCAGCGCGCCATATACCTATTGAGGGCCCGCTGCGTTTTTACCGTTCTCCCTTCTGAAATGCAGTTCCGATGATTGTTATTTCCCTCATATCCAAGGAGTTCTGTTTTCTATCTCGATTTATTTTCATCTGATTCAACCCAAGGAGAACTTAATGTTCGTCGCTCGCAAACATGATTTTCGCATGCGTTCCGCGTTTACTTTAATTGAATTGCTGGTCGTCATCGCCATCATAGCGATTTTGATCGCCCTGCTACTACCTGCAGTTCAGCAGGCACGCGAAGCAGCCCGCCGCAGTACCTGTAAAAACAATTTAAAACAACTGGGACTGGCACTTCATAATTATCACGAAACACATAAACTGTTTCCTCCGGGAATGATATATCGAGTTGTGACGCCATCCTCACCATCCGGAAAACGAACTCCTTTCTGCCTGCATCTCCTGCCTTTTCTCGACAAGGCCAACATATACAACCTGTACGATCATAACCAGAACTGGCACGCTACCGTGCATGATCCTCAACCCGCCGGCAACGGTGTGAGACTGATACCGCTTCCCGTCTGGCAATGCCCTACCGATCGAGATGCCATCTGGAATTCCAATCCGGATGGAAGTATTCGAGGAAACTATGGTGTCAACTGGGGGCAGGGCACATTTGGAACTCAAATCAAACCTGCGCCGTTCAAAAATGCATTCGGAGCTAAAATGCGGGATATCACCGATGGATCCAGCAACACCCTGGCCATGCTGGAAATGCTGAAGCCTGCCACGGGTGCAGACGATTATCGAGCCTGGATCTGGAATGACGAACCGGAAAGTGTCGTCATGACACGCGTCGGTCCCAACAGTTCGGCTCCTGATCTGGTCACGCACTGTGTCTCGGAAGGAGATCGACTTCCCTGCACAGGCTCTATCGCGGGAAATGATCGCAGCAATGCTTCAAGAAGTCTGCACGTGGGCGGGGTGCATGCACTGATGTGTGACGGTGCTGTCAGATTCGTCTCTGATAATATTGACCTCAACACCTGGCAAAGCCTGAGCAGCATGAGCGGTGGAGAAGTGATCGGCGAATTTTAAACCATTCGCATCGACTCACTTCCTGAACATCCATCAAATACGACCTGCTTAAAGGAATCCTGGAGATTCCAAGAAGGGCTGAACAAATGAAAACACAGACTTGTCTCATGTTGATGTTATATAGCGCAGCTGTTATCGGGCTGGGAGGTTGTAACAACCAGAGTGCATTCGAGCGAACCCAGGTGGAAGGTATTGTGACTCTGAATGGTACTCCGGTGGAACAGGGGGTCATCACATTTATACCTGCCGGCAAAGGAGCTTCTGCGGGTGCGAAAATTGAATCGGGAAAATTTGTCATTCCTAAAGAAACTGGCCCCAGCCCGGGAGAGTATAAAGTGGAAATTGATTCCAGTATTCCTACCGGAAAACAGATTCTGGATACCGATGGTGAAACAATGGTTACCGAATATGAAAACGGCATCCCTCCCCGCTTCAACAGGCAAACGGAACTGACAGTCACGCTCAAAGAGGGCAATAATCAACAGCTTTTCGATCTGGAAACCAAATAGAGAATCGCCTGCTTCACTCTGGCATCTCTCAATTTATCCCCTGAGACCCCTGACTCAGGTTAGTTTTTCCAACCAAACATACATTAAATGTCTCTGTCGTTTATAATGAAATAGTCAGAGCAGACACAGCTCACGTGTATGAACTATTACTTCTCACTTCTGAGAGATAGAAAAAACAGATGATTGCTTTTCCTCCGTTCTTTGTTTCACGACTCTTTTGCCTGGCTCTCTTTCTGACAATTGCTGTCCCAACAACGCGCGCTGCACCTGATTTTAAAGAACAGGTTGCCCCGATCCTGCAGCAGCACTGCATCCACTGTCATAACGACAGCACAAAGGATGGCGGTCTCTCGCTGGAGACGAAACAGAGTGCTCTGAAAGGAGGCGATAATGGACGCATCCTGATCCCCGGCGTCGCGGAGGAAAGTCTACTACTCGATTATGTCGCAGGCCCCGAGCCGGAGATGCCCAAAAAAGGTAAGCCACTCAACGAGACTGAAATTGGAATCCTTCGTAACTGGATCAAAGCCGGTGCCGTCTGGCCTGCGGAGCATCGAATTCAGGAAGCCCAGCTCAATGACCATGACTGGTGGTCCTTTCGACCGTTATCACAACCGGCTCTGCCTGAGCTGCCCGCCAAAGAACAAAAGCAGGTCCGCACCCCCGTCGATGCCTTTCTGCTGGCCAGGCTTCGCCAGGCAGGGCTGAATTATTCCCCGCCCGCTGACCGTCGTACGCTGATCCGCCGCATCTATTTTGACCTGATCGGACTCCCCCCCACACCGGAAGAAATCGAACAGTTTGTCAAAGACACCGATCCGCGTGCTTACGAGCGACTCGTCGACCGACTGCTGGCTTCCCCCCGTTACGGGGAACGCTGGGCGCGGCACTGGCTGGATGTGGTTCATTACGCGGACACGCATGGCTACGACAAAGACAAACTCCGCGAAAACGCCTGGCCTTATCGGGATTACGTCATCCGCTCACTGAATGAAGACCGGCCATATGGGCAATTTATTCAGCAGCAGCTGGCCGGCGATCTCCTCAAACCCCACTCACCAGACGGCGTACCCGCGACCGGATTCATCGTCGCGGGTCCCTTCGACTGGGTCGGCCAGATTGAAATCAGCGAAAAACTGATCGAGAAAAAGATCACCCGTAATCTCGACCGCGACGACATGGTCGCCACCGTCATGAACACCACCGTCAGTCTCACAGTTCAGTGTGCCCGCTGCCATAATCATAAGTTCGACCCGATCTCACAGGAAGACTACTACGGCCTGCAGGCAGTCTTTGCCGGTATCGACCGGGCCGAGCGCAGCTATGACCCGGATCCTGAGACCGCTTCACGAAGAAGATCATTGCAGGCGTCGCTGGAAAAGTATCAGGGTGAGTATCAACGACTCGACACCAGAATCAGGAAACGAGGCGGCACAGAACTGGGACGGCTGGAAGCGGAGATCAAACAGGCCACGCACGCCAAGCAGGGGCAGGGCGATGAATATGGGTATCACAGCCTGATTGAAAAATCAGACAAAACTCCCAAATGGGTACAACTCAATTTCAAACAGCCGTTGACCGTCGAAAAAATCACAATGATCCCCGCCTTCGACAACTACAACAACATCGGAGCCGGGTTCGGGTTTCCCCGGCGTTTCAAACTGGAGGTCTCAGAGACCAGTGACTTCCAGTCGGCAACCGTCATCGTCGATCATACACAACAGGATTATCCCAATCCGAAATCCCGCCACATTGACGTCGATCTGAAACCGCAGAATATTCAATACTTGAGAATGACGGCGACAAAACTCGCTCCCCGCTCAGACGATTTCATTTTTGCTCTAGGAGAAATTCAGGTTTTTGCTCCGGATGGTAATAATCTGGCACAGCAGGCACAATTGACGTCTCTGGACTCAATCGAAGCTCATCCGCGCTGGGCTCGCAAAAATCTGGTTGACGGCGAATACTATCAGAGTCTCAACTTCAATACAGATATCACAGAACTCAAACAGCAACGGGATGAGCTCCTTGCCAGCCTGTCCTCAGCAGATGAAAAAAAGTCACTCAGTCAATTGTCCGGTAAAATCAAATGGGCTCAGTCGCAGCTTCAGGAACTTCCCAAACCACAAAAGGTCTTTGCAGCGGCCACTGATTTCCCCGCGAAAGGGAATTTCCGACCTACGGCAGGCCAGCCACGTCCCGTGTTTCTGCTTAGTCGGGGCAGCGAAAAAACGCCAATCCGGCAAGTCGTAGCTTCAGCACCAAATCTGATCGACGGACTCAACGGTGACTTTCAGTTGAAAAATCCAGACAACGAAGGCACCCGTCGCCTGGCACTGGCCCGATGGATTACCAGTCGTGACAACCCACTCACGTGGCGTTCGATTGTGAACCGTGTCTGGCTCCATCATTTCGGTAAAGCTATCGTCGACACACCAAATGACTTTGGCAAAATGGGAGCCAAACCTACGCATCCGGAGTTGCTTGACTACCTGGCCAGCCGCTTCCGCGATGAAGGACAGTCGCTCAAAGATCTGCATCGAATCATCGTCTTAAGCACCGCCTATCGACAATCATCACGCACCAGCCCAAAAGGGAATCAGCTTGACGGCGATAACCGTCTGCTCTGGCGCATGAACCGTCGCAAACTGGAAGCAGAAGCCCTCCGCGATTCCGTCCTGCAGATCAGTGGAAAACTGGATCTCGAAATGTATGGACCGGGGGATCGGCTGTTTGTATTAGAAAAGCCACAACATTCCCCCCACTATCTCTATGAAAAATACGATCCCGCGACTGCGGAAAAACATCGCCGCTCTATTTATCGATTCATCGTCCGCTCGGTCCCCGATCCGTTTATGGAATCCCTGGATTGTGCAGACCCTTCGCAGATCACTCCCAAACGCATTGAAACCTTGACCGCACTCCAGGCGCTCTCACTGTTAAACGATCAGTTTATGATCGGCATGTCAGTCTTTTTTGCAGAGCATATCAAGGCGCAGTCAGACGACTTGACGACACAAATCAGTCAGGCATTTCAAACAGCGCTGGGCAGGACACCTGAGCCGGATGAACTGAAAATTCTAAAAACGATCGGCGAACAGCACGGATTGAACAATGTCTGTCGCCTGATTTTGAACAGCAACGAATTTATCTTTATCGATTAATCAAACACGCAGAAAGTGATCTCATGGATCGTCGAGAGTTTCTGATGTCCGCCGGCGGTGGCCTGGGAGGAATTGCCCTGGCTTCGCTGCTGCAAAATGACCAACTGCTGGCAACCCCTCAGACCAGCAGCCAGATACTGCATCACCCGCCAAAAGCGAAGCGTGTAGTCCAGCTTTACATGTCGGGTGCCGCCAGTCAATGTGACACATTTGACTATAAACCGGAACTGATTAAAGATAACGGCAACAACTGGGATCCCGGCGAACAGGTACAGCTCTTTCAGTCTTCACCGGGTAAAACGATGCAAGCCCCCTGGAAGTGGAAACAGTATGGTCAATCGGGCAAGTGGCTGAATGAATGCGTCGCTCCACTGGGAGACTGTGTAGACGACATGGCGTTCATTCACAATATGGTCAGTAAATCCAACGTGCATGGTCCGGCGACATTCATGCAGGCCACCGGATTCATTCTGCCCGGCTTTCCCGGCATGGGTGCCTGGATCAGTTATGGACTCGGCAGTATGACTGAGAACCTGCCCACGTTTGTCGTATTGCCCGACCCGCGCGGTTTTGCTCCCAATGGAGCCGCGAACTGGTCAGCTGGTTTTTTACCCGCCAGTAACCAGGGAACCATGATTCGCCCGAATTCCAAAACTCCCATCTCCAATTTGTTTCCCCCTGAAAATGACTTTGTCACTCGAAAAAGCGATCGGGATGTTTTACATGCGCTCAAACAGCTCAATCAGAAACACGAGCAGCAGCGCACGGGGGATTCTCGACTGAATGCGCGGATTCAATCCTATGAACTCGCCGCCAAAATGCAGCTGCAGGCACCGGAAGTCCTTGATCTTTCCGGCGAAACAAAAAGCACACTTCAGATGTACGGCCTGGATACCGTTGACTTCGAAGTACAGGAAGGCATCAGCGAAGCTGCAGAGATCGCTTATTTCGGAAGAAACTGCCTGGTGGCCCGTCGCATGCTGGAAGAGGGAGTCCGGTTCGTGCAGATCTGGTCCGGAGCAGACAATGGTCACCCTCGGCGCAACTGGGATTCTCACGAAGATATCAAACGTGATCACTGGCCATTAGGACGGGGCATGTCCATCGGAGCTTCTGCGTTGATCAAGGATCTGAAACAGCGCGGCATGCTCGACGATACCATCATTCTCTGGACAACCGAATTCGGCAGAATGCCCTGCAGTCAAGGCAGCAAAGGTCGCGACCACAATCCGTTTGTCTTTACCAACTGGCTGGCAGGAGGCGGTATCAAAGGGGGAACAACCTATGGTGAATCGGATCAATGGTCATTTAAACCCGCTGACCCGGCAAACCTAACGATGTGTTATGACGTGCACGCGACGATCTTACATCAACTCGGCATTGATCATGAAAAACTGACCTTCCGACAAAACGGTATTGATCGTCGCCTGACCGATGTGCACGGGCATGTGATCAAAGACATCCTTTCATAACAAGACCGGGCAATCACAACTGCTGCACTTCTCTCAGGTCAACAAAACAAAACACGAGTGACTGGTTCAGAACCAGCCACTCGCGTTTTACATTAGTCACAGTAAAATCGAAGCTTCGAGCTTATTCGAAGTTTCCTTTGGTCAGCTGTGCATCCAGCCAGGGGCCAGAGAAGCACTCAGAAGGACGCAGTTCTACAGTGCCATCTGTGTATCCTGATCCGGTACCAGAAGCAGGGAAACCGGGATTCAGGAAGCCATCGCCATTCAGGTCAACGATTGCTTTCACGCTGCCGTCAGCCATCAGGATGTTGCAGATTTTATTGCGGCCACGACCATGCCATGCAAACCAGTCGCGTGAATCCTGTAACCACAAGCTTCCGTCAACTCCAGGGGTACCAGTTCGGTTCGGGTCAGGCAGGACAGAAGGAGTCGCGTTGACCACATTAGTACCACCTGGCATCAGAGCGACTTTAGTTCCATCCCATGTACCGGGACCATCGTTAAATGATTCTGCCAGACGTTCACCCGAATCAAGAAAACCAGGTATCGAGTGACTCAACACAGCTTCGCCCACATCACCAGGAGCACCACAACCCATGAAAGAAACTGCTGAAGAGGCAACTCGGGAAGAATCCAGACGACGAATCGTCAAGGGTCCGAGTGAACCGCCAAATCCCTTCAGACCTGATGCAGTGACACCAGCGGTCGTTTTCGGGCCGGAGCGGACCAGGAACCAACTGGATGCGTAGTTCGTTCCATATCCGTCTTCCAGCAACTTGGCAACCTGAAGAAGACGTGCCTCTGTTCCTTCTGTTCCACTGGTCCAGGTGGCACAAATACCTTCGCTCAAGCGAGCAATCGGTGCAGAGTCTTTGTTACTGGTGTTAGCAACACCAATCATGTCGTTCAGTTTTTCAGATCCCAGCAGAGTGGAGGAGGGGCACAGCATCTTCTGAGGAAGACCGGCACCACTGTTAACCATGTCAGCAACCCAACCCCAGGTGTCAGGACATCCATCACGACGGAAGTCATAAGCACCGGTGCAATAACGACCACTGGGGTCTGTTGATGCGAAAGAGTGCATGGAAAGACCGAACTGACGCAAGTTACTTTTGCACTGTGAAGACCGTGCAGATTCCCGGGCTGCGAATACTGCCGGAATCAGCAGAGCAGCCAGCAAAGCGATGATTGAGATCACCACCAGAAGTTCGATCAGAGTAAAACCTGATCGTTTCGTGTTATGAGCACGTAATTTTTGCATTGTGTTTCCTGTTTTTTAAAAAGTGATTTGTACAGTTACGCGAACAATGAAGGCTTAAGACAATTAAATTTGATTTTGAAAGAAACAGGCCATCCCCATCAGCTTGGCACTGGATGTATGAAACTGAACTGCTCCCCCCCTTGACTTTTTTTGACTCACTCAGATTTCTTAAAACTCACTCACTTCGAATTCGATTTACAATTTGTATCTGAAAAATAGTTTGCCGGCTGTGTTTCTCAGATGGTCATACGGTATCGAGCTTCTGTGAAGTTTTTTCCCCCCGTTACGTTAAGAAGAAATGAATAATGTGTAGCAAAATCGATCAAAACGCACCTTTTATTAGTGTTTCATGAATATACAGTTAGGTTTCTACAGAGAGCTTCATAAAAATGTGTTGCGTTTCATTCCGCCTGACAGAGACAAAACTTGAATTTCTCCCTGCCACATTCGTATAATCACAGGAGAGATCTCAGGAATCGGCATGAGTAATCCGATTCCTAAGTCGCCTGCTCAAAAAGTGTTAGAACCACAACGAGCTACCCCCACTTTGAGGAAAGTGGCGGACCGGTATTCACTCGTGTTTGATTTTGAGATTGAGAAATCATTCCGACACACAGAAAATCCGGGTTTGCAGCCTGCCTGACCAGACTTCACGTTTTGTCAAAGCCGCCTCGCTTTTTTCCTGTAACGGTTCTGATTTCTGATCTTTCTCCGTAAACCGAAAGAGAAGATCATGGTCGCTCGAACGATCAGCCTGTTCGCAGTATTCAGTGTCGCTGTCGCCTGCATTCTGTATCAAAATGTCGTGGCGGAAACTCCCCTCACTTCCGATCAGCCCCTTGACTTTGCAACCGATATCCGGCCTTTACTTTCCGATGCCTGTTTCTCATGTCATGGCCCTGATCCCGAACATCGGGAAGCAGATCTCAGGCTCGATTTGAAAGAAACAGTCTTTGCACAGCACAATGGGCAGGCTTTGATCGTACCAGGGAAACCCACTGACAGTCTGCTCTATCAGCGGATGACTGCCGCTGACGAAAGCGAGCGTATGCCCCCCGTTGATTCGGGAAAAAAACTATCCCAATCTGACCTCGTAAAAATTCGAAAGTGGATTGAAGCCGGCGCTCCCTGGGCTTCGCACTGGGCCTTTCAGACACCAGTGAAACCAGAAATACCTGAAGTCAGACAACCAGAATTAATTCAAAACCCCATTGATGTCTTCGTATTGAAAAAACTGGAACTACAACAGCTTTCATTCTCTGAACCAGCAGATCAGACGACGCTCCTGCGAAGGTTGAGTCTGGACCTGACCGGCCTTCCGCCACGTATTAAAGAGATCGATACATTTCTCTCCGACAAGAGTCCCGGTGCGTACCGGAAACAGGTAACACGCCTGCTGGCCTCTCCTCATTACGGAGAGCGCTGGGGACGTCTCTGGCTTGATGCAGCCCGCTACGCTGATTCCAACGGTTATGAAAAAGATGCCCCCCGCGAAGTCTGGCTTTATCGGGACTGGGTGATTGATGCCTTAAATCAGAATATGCCCTACAATCAGTTTGTCATTGAACAGGTCGCCGGTGATCTGCTTCCCCAGGCATCGCAGGATCAAAAAATTGCCACCGGTTTCATGCGCAATTCCATGCTCAATGAAGAAGGGGGAATCGATCCTGAAGAATTTCGCATGGCTGCCATGTTTGACCGCATGGATACGATCGGAAAAAGTATTCTCGGATTGACCCTGCAATGCAGCCAGTGCCATTCGCATAAATACGATCCGTTAACGCATGAAAATTACTATCAGATTTTTGCCTGTATCAACAACTCGTATGAAGCCAGCATGCGGGGTTATACAGATGAAGAACAGCAGCAGCGGGAAAAACTGTTGATCGAAATCAAGTCGATTGAGCAGTCACTTAAAAACACAATGCCCGACTGGCCGCAACGCCTGGCTGCCTGGGAAAAACAGGTCAAAGAAAATCAACCGGTCTGGCATGTTTTGAAGCTGAAAAATATTGACAGCAACTCTCAGCGCTACTTTGAACAGCCCGATCATTCCATGTTGGCACAGGGTTATGCACCATCCCGATTCACCTCAAACTTTGAAGCTGAGACAAATGCCTCCGAAATTACTGCCATCCGTCTGGAGCTGTTAAACCACCCCAATCTGCCAGCAGGAGGACCGGGTCGCGCCACATCCGGTCTGTGCGCTCTCACCGATATCAAGCTGTCTGTCGCAGATCTAAAGGACCCCAAGCAGAAAACCAACATCAAATTCGCAGAAGCCACCGCCGATTTCAGTAACCCTCGACTGCAGTTGCAGTATCCCTATGAAGACAAAAAAGGAGTCCGCGGGTTTACCGGACCTGTCAGTTACGCGATTGATGGAGACAACTCAACCGCCTGGGGAATCGACGCGGGACCAGGGCGACAGAACCAGCCCCACGAAGCAGTCTTTCGCGCTGAAAAGCCATTCGGCTACCCGGAAGGCAGTAGATTAACCATCAGTCTTGTTCAGATGCATGGTGGCTGGAACAGTGACAATAATCAAACCATGAATCTCGGCCGCTTTCGCATTTCCTGGAGCAAGAGTCCGAATGCACACGCTGATCCGGTCCCTGATCGAGTCAGAGAAATTCTGACGATTCCCGATGCCGAACGAACCCCTCGACAACAGGACCAGATCTTCAGCTATTGGCGCACAACAATCCCGGAATGGGCTGCGGAAAACGAGCGTATCGAAACCATCTGGAAACAGCATCCGGAAGGTACTACTCAGCTGGTTTACCAGGAACGTCCTCAGCCCCGGAAAACCCATCTGCTGGATCGTGGCGACTTCCTCAAACAAAAGCAGGTGGTGCAGCCAGGTGTGCCCGGTTTCCTGAACACACTCCCCGCAGATACCCCCGTCGATCGTTTGACATTTGCCCGCTGGCTTGTTGATCGTCAATCTCCGACGACAGCCCGCGCGATTGTAAACCGGGTCTGGCAGGCCTACTTCGGCCAGGGAATCGTTTCCACCAGTGAAGACCTGGGCTCTCAAGGAGCTGCACCGACACATCGAAAACTGCTCGACTGGCTGGCAGTCTGGTTCATGGACGAAGGCTGGGACATGAAGAAGCTGCATACACTGATCGTGACTTCCCGGACTTATCAACAGTCATCCCGTGTCAGCCCGGAATTATATGCTAAAGATCCGTACAACCGCCTGCTGGCGCGGGGACCGCGGTATCGTGTCGACGCGGAAATCGTCCGGGATATTGCGTTACAGGCCAGCGGATTGTTAAACCCGGAAATTGGCGGCCCCTCTGTCTATCCGCCAGCGCCTGCCTTCCTGTTCGACAAACCGGCCAGTTATGGACCGAAAACATGGAATGTGGAAGAAGATGCTGAACGCTACCGCCGCGCGATCTATACGTTCCGGTTCCGCTCGGTTCCTTACCCCATGCTCCAGGCATTTGACGCGCCCAATGGTGATATTTCTACCGTCAAACGCACACGTTCCAATACACCGCTGCAGGCATTAACCACGCTCAATGAAACCCTGTTTATGGAATGTGCTGTCGGGCTTGCAGAGACAACACTCTCCACCAATTCAGGTTCAGATGAATCGAGAATCGAAACAGCCTTTCGACGTTGCGTATCCCGTTATCCGTCTGCGGAGGAAAAACAGGTACTGTCTCAGTTCCTGAACAGACAGCGTCACTATTTTGTCGACCATCCCGAAGAAGCAAAACAGATTTCCAACCAGAAAAAGACCAAAGATGCTACAACGGATTTTGCTGCCTGGGTCGCCCTCTCGCGGGTATTACTCAACATGGACGAAACCATCACTAAAGAATAGTCAACCATCGAATCAACGCGTAAACTTGAACAGGTAAAACTGATGAATCACTTGAATCACCCGGCACATCCCATTGCCCGCCGCTGGTTTCTGGAACAATGTGGAGTCGGCCTCGGATCGATTGCCGTCAATCAACTGCTCCAGGAATCCGGTTATGCCGCCGGTTCAAAAGCTGGTGCCGTTCAAGATCCCCTGGCACCGCATCAGCCCCACCATCCTCCCAAGGCAAAAAATATCATCTTCCTGTTTATGGGGGGAGGCCCCAGCCACCTGGAGCTCTTTGATAATAAACCGGTGCTGGGCAAATTCGACGGTCAACTGCCCCCCGTGGACCTGCTGAAAGGGTATCGGGCCGCGTTTATTGATCCTAATTCGAAGTTCCTCGGCCCGAAATTTAAATTTGCAAAACATGGGGAATGCGGGGCAGAAGTCTCGGAAATCCTGCCTCATCTGGCGGAAGTCGTCGATGACATCGCCATTGTGAAAAGCATGAAAACCGACGCCTTCAATCATGCCCCTGCGCAAATACAGGCCCTCACCGGATCTCAATTATTCGGCAAACCAAGTCTGGGTGCCTGGACCATCTATGGACTGGGGAGCGAATCGAAAAATCTTCCGGGCTTTGTTGTCTTCAGTTCCGGAAATAAAGGCCCCAGCGGCGGCAGTTCCTGCTGGGGAAGTGGCTTTCTGCCTAGCACGCATCAGGGCGTCATGTTCCGAGGAGGGCAGGAACCCGTGCTCTACCTGCAGAATCCTCCCGGTGTCTCTGCACAACTGCAACGTGATTCTCTGGATACACTCAAGGCATTAAACCAGAAACACCTTGATCAGGTTGGCGATCCCGAAATTGCAACCAGAATTAATTCCTTTGAAATGGCTTATCGCATGCAGTCCAGTGCACCTGATGTGATGGATCTGAGTCAGGAAACCAGACAGACACTCGATCTGTATGGTGCAGAACCAGGTAAAACCTCGTTCGCAAATAACTGTCTGCTGGCCCGTCGCCTGGTAGAACGGGGGGTCCGCTGTGTACAGCTCTTCCATGAATCCTGGGATCAGCATGGCGGACTGGTCAGCGGATTAAAAAGTAATTGTAAAGCCACCGATCAGGCTTCTGCCGCTTTAATCAAAGACCTGAAACAACGTGGACTGTTACAGGACACACTGGTGGTCTGGGGAGGAGAATTTGGCCGTACCCCGATGGTGCAGGGGGGTAATGATGGTCGCGATCATCACCCCAACGCCTTTGCCATGTGGCTGGCCGGTGGCGGGATCAAAGGGGGAACCACCATTGGTGGTTCAGACGAATTCGGCTTCAATGTAATCGAAGATGAAGTCCCCGTTTACGACCTGCACGCCACGATATTGCACCTGCTGGGACTGAATCCGGATCGACTTTCGTTTCGCTTCCAGGGGCTCGATCAAAAACTGATCGGAGTCAATCCAGCGAAAATTGTCACAAAAATTCTGGCCTGATATAAAAGAAAACCCCTTGCCTGAAATGACAAGGGGTTTTCTTATTGATTCTTTTGACTCGGTTCAGGCAGCAATTTCCTGCTCATAAAGTCGAGCCGGAGCATTGTTCAACCGGTTGAGATAACCGTTGTGCTGCTGATCGAACAGTCGCTGTAATCCATCATCCAGCATCGGCATCGAAATGCTGAGTGACCGACGAATTTTACGTGTATGCAGTGAAGTTTCGCCGTTCGCAAAACCTGTCGTGCGTTCATTGAGTACAGTAGCACGGGGGAGTACCGGCACCGTCAGACCAAATGTGGCCGCCAGTCGCTGCACAAATTCGATCGGACTGATCCGTTCTCCACCCGCCACATGGAAGGTCCCCGTCAATCGTTCCTGATAAGCGTGTTCGATGATCGCTGCCAGATCCGTTGCCAGTAAAGGTGTGGCATGCCGATAGCAGTCCTGCTCGGAAAATGACCCGTTTTCCAGCGACTGCACCAGGCTTTCAATCTGTCCCTGACCATAAGCGGCAGGAGTCCAGCCAAACACGTTGGTTCGAATAATCAGTGAGTTATCACACAGACTGACTTCACGTTCAATGGCCCGCAGTACTTCTGCCTGTCGACTTTCACACAGCCCCTGACAGTCCTCTTCATGGAACATCCAGGGCCCTGTAAAGACGGCATCAGAAGAGATATGTGTGAAGCGGGACGAATGCAGTTCAGCAGCATTCACCCAGTTACGCACTGCGAGCACAGGATCTTTTGTTGAAAATTTTTCAGGATCGACAGTCCAGGCGGAATTCGCGGCAACGCCACAATAGACAACCCAGTTGGGACGAACCATCGACAGCCAGTGCTCGGCTGTTTCGACATCGTCTTCCTGATAAGTATGAGTTTCACATCCCTGGATGGAAACTGGTGAAGCTGAAGTTAATCCGACAACCCGATATCGACTGGATAAACAGGTTGCAATATTTGCTCCGGCAACCGTTTCAAGTCCAATAACCAGAACTGTTTCCACGCCGCGCCTCCATGCTTAGACGTTGTTGTTATATCAGTCAGTAAAAGTCTTCGTTCTGTAAACTCTTGCTCAGAACAAAACCATTTGACATCTCAGTAGTTCTACAAAAGTTGTTCCCGCAAACCAATCCATTTGTTTCGCGAGAGGCGGATTATAGTTGGCATTCCTGATTTTCACCAACCCCAATTTTAAAGAGAAATTCATGGTGCCCGTTGAACTGTTTTCTCCTGTTTCATTTTGACGCTTCGCGTGCAGAAAACGTTACCCCTTTCAAGAATCCAGGTGACTTGGCTGACTCTTTCAGAAGATAATTCTGCCCTGATATTGATTGCAGCGAATCAATATTTTTTCAAAAAACAGATTGAAAATGGAAAAAAGATTAAAGGTTTGACGCTTTTTGATTTCATTTCATTCTTTCGTATTGACCTGAATCTGGAAAAGCAATATCTTCCCGCCTCACATTAGTGATCTCTGCGCCTGTTCTATAGGCTGGTCACTCACCTCCCACACTGATTACCCATCAATTGATTCACACCTGACACTTCGAGTTGATACCGCAGTGATTTGTTTTCGAGGAAACGAATTTACTCAGCACCCCATATCATTTCTTGTAAAGACTATTGAAACCATGTCCGTCTCGCGTCACTTACCGGATTATCCGATCCTGCTGGCTGGAGTTTCGACTCCTGTCGTAAAAGGACTGCGCGAAATGGGACTGCCGGTGACAGAACTTCAGGACGATCTGACTTATCTGACAGGGTATCAGTCATCCCGCTGGAATCTTCTGCTGGTTGGTTCTCAGAAATGCTTCAATGAACAGGAACTGCAGATTCTCTCTCGCTGCAGGATCCCCATCATTGATCTGGCAGAATTCAATAATAAGACAGGCATTGGCCGTACCATTCCGGAACTGGCTAAAAAAGCCAACTCCGGAGTAGAACAGTTCAACTCACAGTTTGTGGTTCAACTGAAAACACGCATTCAACAGTCGGGAGGCGCCTGGATCCGTCTGGGAGATTATCCTTATCCCTACCAGGGTGTGATCTGTTATGATGAATCCGCACTCGGAAATGATTTTCGCGAATTCTCAAATGTGATGAGCCCCTTACCTGTGTCGCTGGATTTGCTGCATTGCAAATCAGAAGCGGAATGGCAGGCCGAATCAAATCCGGAAACTCAGAGAAAACTGCGTGTGGAACTGATCAGCAGATATCGCCAGGGATTACCGGTTTCGCTGTCGTCTGTTTCGTCACGCGGAGAACTCAATCAGTTATTCCAGGACATTCAACTGGACCGCAAACAGATGTCGCTGGTCTGGATAACTTCACTCGATACATTCTTTCGCTGGTGGAAACTGAGAAGTGAATTCTCTGTCAGTATCAATCGACTTTCCACCGGCTGGGAAACCATTATCTCAGGAAACTTCGAAGGATTCAGCCCCGGGCTGCAGATCTGGAGAAGCCAGCATTCAGCCACGGTTGCCTTATACCGGGGTGTGAATGAGATCAGAGATGATGTTACCGCGTTCGCTAACAACCCCGAACGCCATCCCGGTGGATTTACTGCACATTGGGCGGGAGTCTCTTCCAGCCTGATCCCATTTGACTTCAATAATTTTGCAGCTGCTGCTGCTTCGTAAAAACTGATTTTCCCCATGAAAGCTTGATTTCAGCGATTGAATTTTTCACTCGCTATTTTGTAGAAGAAAAGGATTGAACTCATGAAACGTTTCGGAATTACGATGCTGGGTCTCGCGTTGATCGCCCTGACAACAGGTTGCCAGTGCGGAAGATATGGCTCATGTGGCAGCTGTAATTACGGCCCCACAATGGCCCCCTTTAGTGGTGGTGGCGGTGGCTGTTCAACCGGTAACTGCGGTGTTGGTGCCCCCACCTATGCACCACAGGGAGCGTACAATACTTACGATACCTATCAGTCAACAGCCAGTGCTCCTGTAATTCAGGGATCTGTGCCTACAACGGCCTACGCACCACTGGATCCACTGCCAATGTATTAACAGCTCCCGGGAATTCACTACTCCCGGGCGCTCTATCATCTCGGCCTGGTTCAGGCCGACAGGCAGGTGAAAGTGCGCCCTGTAGGGGACACGGTCCGGGTGGAACAAAATACTGCAACAAACCTGTTGTTCGCAGAGATATGGATTGTATCTACAGTTCAGCCTTGATATACAGGTACTAATGTGATCCGTCTTTCATGCTGCGCATTCCCTGCGAGCAGATTGAGGGTCTTTTGGTTTCTGGAACTTCGTCTGTATATCATACCCCGCCGGGTATCTGTTATTATGCCTGCTTTGCAAATCGTTAATTATCCGCATCCGGCCCTTCGCTGGAAATCCAAACCCGTTAAAAGTATCACACCCGAGTTGCGTGATATTGTACGGAAAATGTTTGATCTTATGTACGAAGCACGGGGAATCGGCCTGGCCGCCAATCAGGTCGCGCTGCCCTATCGCCTGTTCGTGATCAATCTCACTTCGGACCCCAATGAACCGGATGAAGAATTCGTGTTCATTAATCCCGAGATCACGAAACGCAAAGGAACCGCGGAAGGGGAAGAAGGCTGCTTGAGCCTGCCCCAGGTTTACGGTGATGTGAAACGGTCGGAAGAAATCACAGTCGAAGCCTATGATCTGAACGGACAGCTGTTTGAAATCACACTGGATGATCTCGCCGCCCGCGCCGTGCAACACGAACACGATCATATTGAAGGCATCATGTTCCCTGACCGGATGGTAGAAGCCAAACGCAATGAAATCGACGTACTGATTGCCGATTTCGAATCAGAATTTCGTCACAAGCAGGAGACGGGTGAGTACCCGCCTGATGAAGAAATTCGCAATCAACTGGCGCAACTCGAACAGGAACTGGGCTGAAAAACCATCGCCTGCCTGTAGATTATCGCGCATTCAGTTTACAGTTCAACTGTGGGTTCAGCATAACTTTTTGCTTCCCTTTCTATTGCTTACCGGTCCGCTATGAGGAGACACCACAGTGGCATTAAAAGTGGTCATGATGGGCACCGGCACTTTCGCCATCCCCGCCTTTCAGGCACTCATTGATTCTCAACACGAGGTCCTCGGACTGTATACGCAGCCTGATCGCACAGGGCGAGGGCATCACCGCCATAAAAACCCGATGAAAGAACTCGCGCTGGAACATGGCATACCCGTTTTTCAGCCTGCGAAAATTAATACACCTGAATCCCTGGAAGAACTCAGCCAGTTGAAAGCAGATGTCCTGCTTGTCGCCGCTTATGGACAGATCCTCTCACAAAAACTCCTCGATCTGCCCCGCCTGGGTGCGTTCAATCTGCACGCATCTCTGCTCCCGGCCTATCGCGGTGCTGCCCCCATTCTTTATGCGATTCGAAATGGCGAGACGATGACCGGCGTCTCCCTCTTTCGGATTGAACGTACTCTCGATTCCGGTCCTGTCGCAGCGATGGTGGAAACTCCCATCGATCCGAAAGAAACGACCGGTATGCTGCAGGATCGACTAGCCGAACTGGCTGCACCTCTGGCGATGGATGTCCTCGACCAGATCGAACAGGGAACTCTGGTAGAAACCCCGCAGGATCATGCTGCCGCCACATTTGCCCCCACGCTCGACAAACAGGAAGGTGCCATCGACTGGAATCAGACAGCCGAGCAGATTGCCTGCCACGTCCGCGCCATGCAACCCTGGCCGAGCCCCTTTTCATTTCTGCTGCAATCTGGTCATGATCCACTCAGATTACTGATTCTGGATGTCGAAAAACTCTCAAAAGAAGCTCTGGAATCGCTGGAAATCGAACCTCAATCACGGGAATCCACACCGGGGACGGTCGTCTTCAGCAGCACAAAACGTGTCGTTCTCTGCACGGGGGACGGTCTGCTGGAAATCAGACAAATCCAGCCCCAGGGAAAACGTGCCATGGAAATCAGTCAGTTTTTGTGTGGAAAACAGATCCGGCCCGGTGATGTCTTTGGAAACCCACCACCAGAGAGTGACTAACGTACATACATTTTACCGAAAACAGACAGTTCACTCTTGCCGCGTTTTACGGATTCTGAGATGATTCCGCCCCTGAACTGAGGCGAAGCAGTTTTAAGAAACACAAGGAAGTGATTAAGATGCGCCGAATCATCGCGGCACTGATCTTCATGCTCATAGGAGCAGGAGGCATGTATGCTGCCTTTGAATATCATATTGTCCAATCCAGGGAAGGCTGGCTCTTTATCCCCAAATCACAAGTGGGTTTGCAGGATACCTACGCTGACATCCGCAAATGGCGGGCAGCCACCTGGAAAAGCCATCCCCAACTTGCGCAGTCGTTGATACAGAATGGGAAAGGAAATCTCATCATCCAATCTGCATCGAATGGCAGTATCTTCGACGGACTGTTTCAGAGCTCAGATAAAAAACGTTCAGCTGCCCGACAGGCGGCTCCTGATCATCGCTACAAATAATCTGCTTGACCTTCCAGTAACTTCTTTCAGTGCCACATGAGATAACACAACCAATCGTGAAACCAGAAAACCCCGTCAGTCAGGACAAGACTTCAGACATGATGTCGCGAGTCGCATTCAAAGCAGCCGTTTTGAATGTCTGTGTGTTGGGCTGCCTGTTGCTTTCTTCCGGTTGTCGCTCGGTTGCCAAAAATCAGACCGTCCATCTACCTGCAAGGCATAGTGTCAGTGCGGAGCAGCTCATTGTGCTCAGTGATTTTAAACTGGGACAGGACCACGAGCTCTTTCAGGATCTGATTAAACTGCGCGAAGATGTTGCTGAGACGCTGAATATTCCTCTGAACAGCGAACAGGTCACCGTTTATCTGTTTTCGAATCAGGAAGAATACCGCAATTACCTCGATTTAACCTATCCGGGATTGCCACCACGACGCGCTTACTTTGTTGGTACACCGAAGGAACTCGCCGTCTACACATTCTGGGGAGATCGTATCCAGGAAGACCTGCGACATGAATTCACGCACGGTCTCTTACATGCCAGTCTGAAGACCGTCCCTCTCTGGCTCGATGAAGGTCTTGCCGAATACTTCGAAGTCGCCGGCAATACCCCCGGACAGATCAATCGAGACCATGCATCACGACTCTCCGCAGCGCTGAATAATGGCTGGAAACCCGATATGAAACGGCTGGAACAGCTGGAAAAAGTGTCGCAGATGCAGCGGGTCGATTACCAGGAAGCCTGGGCCTGGGTTCATTTCATGCTGAACAGCACCCCGGAAACCAGAGATACGCTACTTGAATATCTGGCGGAGCTGAAAAGCAACGAGAAACCGGAAGTCCTAAGTGCCCGGCTCCCCCGTAATATACCCGGCGTCGATGAACGCTTTTTGAATTATGTGGCTTCCCTGAACACCTTTCCGACCAGGTAGTCTCTGGCCTGATCCCGATTTCCCCTGGAGCACTGACAGTTTCAGCAGGCTCTGGGTTGGGTGTCATCTCCCCATCCGCTAAGATACAGCATCGACTGCGTGCTTCAATCCTGCCCGGCAGGATCTTTTCCCACTGTTTACCGGATCAATGTAATGCTGGCCCGACTGCGCCTTCTGCTGGAACTGATTCGTTTCAGCCATACAATTTTTGCCCTCCCGTTTGCCCTTTTATCAGCGGTTCTGGCCTGGCGCGGACAGCAGGTTCGCTGGCAGGAACTGGTGGGAATTCTGCTCTGTATGTTGTTCGCCCGTTCCGCAGCCATGGCATTCAACAGGCTCGTTGACCGTGAGATCGATGCGCAAAATCCACGTACTCAAGGCCGTCATCTTCCCGCCGGCCTGATCAGTGTCCGTACCGTCACAATGTTTACGATCCTGACTTCGCTGGCATTTATCGCCTCGACACTCCTGTTTCTGCCCAATCGCTGGCCACTCTATCTTTCAATTCCCGTCCTGTTGTTTCTGCTGGGATATTCCTATGCGAAACGCTTCACGATCTTCTGCCATTACTGGCTCTCTACCGCTCTAATGCTCTCCCCAATCGCTGCCTGGATCGCCATTCGCGGCAGTCTGTCCCTGGAACCGCTGCTGCTGGGAGCGGTTGTCTTTTTCTGGGTCGGTGGATTTGACATCATCTACGCATGTCAGGATGTTCATTTCGATCAGGAAACCAGACTGTCCAGTATCCCCTCCCGCTGGGGGATCAGAAAAGCGCTGCGATTCTCTATGTTCAGTCATTTCATGACGATCGTCTGCCTGTTCAGCCTCTGGTATGTTGCTGCCTTGGGAATCCCCTTTTTAATCGCGGTATTGGCCGTAGCCGGACTTCTGGTTTATGAGCATCTACTGGTAAATCCGGATGATCTGGGACGTGTCAATCTGGCCTTTTTTCATGTGAACGCCGTGATCAGTATTGGATTGTTCTTTGTGGGATTGATTGACGTCTGGCTCGCATAAGAGGCTCTGAAACGCAATAATAGAAGCAATCTTTCATTGAGTGGTCTTCCTGACCACCAGAGACTTAATCTGATATCCCAACAACGAAAAGAATCAACAGTCAGTCTGATGAATCTGAATCAAAACGAACAGGAACAGTTGGAGCTCATTACCCGCAAAGTCGACGCGGGAGAACGCATCACCTTTGATGAAGGCGTTTTCCTCGATGAGAAAGTCGACATTCTGACGCTGGGTGATCTGGCCAATCGGATACGCGAACGCAAAAACAGCAATTTTGCGTTTTATAATACCAACATTCATTTAAATCCCACGAATGTCTGTGTTTATCGCTGCAAGTTCTGTGCATTCCGGGCAGATCTCAAATCTCCCCGCGGTTACACCTTCACCGATGACATGATCCGCGAACGGGTTCAGGAAGCACGCAGCACCGGCGCTACTGAAATTCACGTGGTTGGCGGTCTGCATCATCAGAAGAAGTTCGAGTGGTATCTTGATGTAGTTCGCATCATCCACGAAGAATACCCTGAACTGCACATCAAAGCCTGGACTCCCGTGGAAATCAACTGGTTCAGCTTCATGACCAAAAAGCCGGTCCGCTGGGTTCTTGAACAGATGATGGAAGCCGGTCTCTCCAGTATGCCGGGTGGCGGCGCGGAAATCTTCCATCCCGAAGTCCGCGAACAGATCTGCGAACACAAGGCAGACGCCGAAAGCTGGTTCGAAATTCACCGCGAAGCACATAACCTGGGTCTCCGCAGTAATGCAACCATTCTGTATGGACACTATGAGCAGGCAAAACACCGTGTCGATCATCTCTGCCGCCTGCGGGAACTGCAGGATGAAACAGGTGGATTCCAGACATTCATCCCACTGGCATTTCATCCCGAAAATACGGGGATGTCAGAAATTAAGAAACCATCCGGCCTGATGGACCTGAAAGTGATCGCCTTGTCCCGGATCATGCTCGACAACTTTGATCACATCAAAGCTTACTGGATCATGCTGGGAGAGAAGACGGCACAAACCGCTTTGAGCTTCGGTGCAGACGATCTGGATGGTACCGTCGTCCATGAACTGATTTACCATGACGCCGGCGCCAAAACCCCCGAAGGCCTGACTGTCGAGCAGTTACACCGACTCATTGAAGAAGCAGGACGCATCCCTGTAGAACGCGATACACTCTACAGACACATCGTCCGTGATGGTGCCAACTGGAGTGTCGGCGAACCGATCATGGCTTCCGCCGCATCCTGATTCACTTCAATACGGGAGAAAATGCAACACATGAGTGATTCTGCCCTTACTGATAATCTGAAGGTCCAGTCATTTGATCATATCACACTGGTTGTCAAGGATCTGGAAGCTTCCCGCCAGTTCTATGTCGATTTTCTAGGCATGGATCATGTTCCCCGGCCCGCGTTTACATTCGACGGACACTGGTTTCAGATTGGAAATCAGCAGATCCACCTGATCCTTGAACTCGATCAGTCGGGTCGGGCAGGTAATGCCAACCCCGAGCAGAATACGCGGACCCACCATTTTGCTTTTCAGGTGGACGATGCTAAACAGGCATACGCGAAAGCCGTAGAACAGGGGATTCCCATCGTCTCCCCTCCCAAGTCCAGACCGGATGGGGCTACACAGACGTTCGTCAATGACCCCGATGGACATATTATCGAACTCTGTTCGCTCTCCTGAGCTGCTGAATATCGGCTTTGTAGCGGTTTTATCGGTCCCGTCCCAGTCGCGGGTAAGATTCGAGCTCGCCATAGAAACTCTGACACAAGAATCGACTGGAAATTACACCAGACCTTAAGCTATACTTAGGCTGTGGCCAGTTTTACGGTAGCGTCTCCAGTTCCCTTTGGGCTGTGTAGATTAAATTGACAGACGCTATGGTTAAATGTGAGGCGCTCTAGAAAAACAAAAACAGAGCTCACTCGGGGTCTGATTTATTTTCTGAAAGTACAACTCAGACAGACATCCATAAATCATACAGCTTCAGCATGAGTAGAGAGGAACGGGAATCGCAATGGCGGATGCACCCAAAAAAATGATCATGGGCTCAATGGCCGTATCCGGAATCGTGGCATTACTCGCCCTGGTAGACATTGCGATGGGAATCCCCTTCCGGGGCAGCACTATGATGGACATCATGTTCCTGATTTCCGCAGGACTGGTACTGTTCCTCTGCTGGGATGCCTGGAAAGATCTGCGTTAATCTCGCGGATCCAGTATCTCTTCAATGCTCCTGGAATCTGTTTCTTTTGATGCAATCTCAGTAGGCTTTATCGTTGCGTCCCGCCCCTGTGGCTGTTGGTTCTTTTTTGCTGCCAGCTGAATTGCTGCTCCCTGGCCTACAGACAATTCGGTCAGTTGCTCCAGTAAGTTGCGGATAATTTCTTCAGCAGATACTTTCTCCTGCAACCAGATTTCCCGCTTCTGCCCCCAGGCCGCATCGCGAACTGCCAGCTGCTCCGCTTCAAATCGCAATTGTTCGCTGCGCTGACGCAGTTGCTCGTCGCGTTCTGCCACCCATTCAGAAAGATCCTGGCGTTCCTGGCGGAATTCATCACGATGACGATGAAAGAGTTCCTGGGAATGATCCAGTTCCTGACGTTCGACAGACAGCGACTCACGCAACTGTCGATAGTGGGCAGCGAGTGCCTCCCTGGCCTTTTCCAGCCGTTCGCGGGCTGCCTCGTCACCTTCTACCTGTGTCAACTGCGCCCAGCCTTCTTCCAGGGCCAGTCTCATTTCCAGGGTACCGCGATGCGTCTCTTCGACTTCTGCCCGCAACGTATCCAGCCGTTCGCGCCGGCGTTCCAGATTTTCTGCATGCAATGCCAGCATGTCATGCTGCCGTCGCAGTTCTGCTTTCTGAGCATCCCGCTCTTTCTGCCAGACTTCGTACTCGCCTGACATTCTCTGCTTCTGGTTCTGTTCGTAGCGTTCAACAGAGCGACGCAGTTCCGCATGCAGTGCGCGTTCCTTGGTCAACGATTGTTCGCGCTGCTGCAACAGATCACGGAACCGATCCAGCTGCTTCATCCGCAGAATGTGAATCCGCTCGTTCTGCTCATGCTGCTGTTGTTGAATCTGTTGCTGGCGCTGGAATTCATGCTGTTCTTTTTCAATCTGCTTTCGCAGACGCAGCAGATGGTTTTCCTGAAATTTGATCCGGTTTTCGATCAAGGTTCGTTTCTGATCAAATTCTTCTTCACGCGCACCGTATTCGCGCTGCAGGTCTTCCCGCTGGATTTTGAGCTGATGCTCAATCTCTTCGGAACTGATCACAAAGTCCCGCTTGCGGGATTCCAAAGCTTCCAGTTCCGCCTGGCGTTTCGAATCCCAGTCTGTCTGTCTGGTTTTCAGCTCCAGCTCGAATTTTTCTTTCCGAGAAGTCAGTTCCGATTCGACTTTCCGTACCGCCTCTTCATGAACTTCACGCTCCCGTTTCAAATGGTTCAGTTCTGTCTGTTTGACTCCCTGCCACTCAGCGCGGTCGTGTTCCAGTTCATTGCGCTGCTCAGACAGCGATTCGAGGACCTGCTCACGAATCCGCTTCTGTTCGTTGATCAGATCCAGCCGCTGTCGCTCCAGCGATTCCCGCTGTTCCGCAAATTCCCGCAAGATCTGGTCTCGCATTTCTGCGCGTTCCTGCTCCAGAGAATCCTGGGCTGCGAATACTTTTTCCTGTTCCCGCTGCACGGTCTTCGCCAGCTTTTCACACTCCACAGCTTTGCGAATCAGTTCCGTTTCTTTTTCACGAACGCTGGCTTCCCGTTCGTCGTACTGCTCCTCAATTTGTCCCACCCACATGCGAATTTTGCGACGCTCATTGTCGATTTCATTCAATTGACTGGTGAGTGTCTGTTCGCGGCGACTGATCTCGGAAAACTGGGACTTCAGATAATTAGCGATTTCCCCTGCCTGGGACAGCAACTCGGCACCGGTTAATGAAGCGCCCGCTTCTGCAGCTCCCTGAGTCTGGATCTCTGCCGCCTGCGCTGCATGCGAAAGGCTTTCTTCCAGCGCTTTCTGTTTCTGATCACTGAAGAAAGAGCTCTCTTGCAGGCTTCCCGGTTCAGTGATTGAATGGGGCGCATCCGCGCGGCGTTCCACTCCCGGAGGACTGCTCAACGGAAGTGAGTCGGCTGTGTCACTGGCAGGACGTTTTATACCTGAAAACGAGGAGGGTGCCTGAGATTTCTGGTCGGGCCGGGTTTCTTCGCTCATGCCGGGATTCCTTTCCCTGAAAAGCGTCTCGCGACGTTACTCAAATCGAGATTGAAGCTGTGGAATCCAATTCCTGAATGCAACATCCAATCCGGAATAACGCGAATATACTTATGACAAAAAGGGCAGAGAAGGAGTATCAACAACTCCTCTGCCCACTCTGAATCTATATCACACAGCTTATAAGACTCGTGCTTATAGCTGGCTGTCCAGCGAAGCAGCAAAACGTTCTTTTGGTGTCACACCTACAAACTTTTCGACCACTTCACCATTCTTGTAAAGCATTACTGTCGGGATTGCATTGATACTACTGGCCGATGCAATACCAGGATTCTCGTCTGTATTCAATTTTCCGACGCGAACGCGGCCTGAATAATCACTGGCGATTTCCTCAATGGTGGGCATCATCATTTTGCAGGGACCACACCAGGGAGCCCAGAAATCGACCAGGACAGGTTCAGATGCTTCCAATACTTCAGACTGGAAGTTCGCATCAGTAAATTCCAAAACATTTTCAGCCATTACTGGTTGTCTCCGTAACAATTGGATTCAGTATATACCTTGAAAAAAAGCAGAGAAAATCTTCTCGACTACCCTGCAATGACATAACTTTCTGAATGGGGGATCGCTCTACTCAATAATAATTCAAGCAATCGGCAGTATTTAGTCTGTCTGCGATTGAAGGGAATTATAGAGATCCTCTGTTTTGTGTCAATGCTCTCTCCCGGCTTTGAGACGCCAAAACCTCTTGTCAAATAAGGAATTACGCTCAGCATCTCAGCTCGCTGCTATTTATTTTTAACCTCGACAAATCGATGGACTCTCGACAAAATAGGTTCAGCAGGCAATTGCCATAATACTGTTATATTAAAGAACTTAAAGAAGTGAAACCCTGGGAGCAGGATATGCTGTCTTACATCAGAATTTTGGGAGCCACTCTATGCCTGGCTGTCACGGCCCTACAGACCGTCTCGGCAGATGAACCCCAGTCAGATCCCTTCAGACCATTTCCGGATCAACTGGCTCCTTCACTATTCAATGAAGTCAAAGATAAAGTCTTTGGTGGCGTTATGGATGATGAGAAGGCCCTCTATTATTACGTCCTCAAGCACCTGCGTGAGACCAGCCTGAATGATCAGAAACAGGCGGCCGAATTCAACCTGCAACAGCGCCGTTCCGAAATCAAATCATTCCGCGATCATCCCGAAAAGGAGATTCCTGTTTTCCTGGATCTTTTCAAGAACAGTGATCGCTACAAAGGCCGTCTCGTCACATTGACAGGTCGTGTCCGCAAACTGATCCATTATCCGGCCGCAGATGACAACCAGTATGGGATTAAAACACTCTATGAAGCCTGGCTGTTTACCGATGATTCACAACAAAATCCCACAGTCATCATTTGCACGGAAGTTCCTCCCGCCTTAAAAAACGGATTGCCGGAAGGAACCGACGTCATCGACCACGTTACAGTAACCGGCTATCTGTTTAAGATGTACGTCTACAACGCGCAAGATACGTCGCGCGTCGCACCCCTGATTCTGGCAAAACAACTGGAATGGAACCCTCGGACAGTCGACGAACGGGGGAGCCGGTTGTTTTCGCAAATTCTGGCCGGTACACTGGTCATCCTGATTGCCGGTATTGCAATCGCCATGTGGAAAACCAGTCAGCGCGACAAGCGATTCCGCGAAAGACGACTCCAGAAAACTCAGGACCAGGTTGATTTCAACCAGTTGGAAAAGCCAACGGAAAAAACACAGCCGGAAAATAAAACACCGGAAACCAAAACTTCTGAATCGAAACCACAAGACGATTCAGGTACTTGACAATCCCATTCGTTTTATAATTTAAAAGTATTGTTCTAACAGTATGAACGTGGATCACACGCCCAAATCTTCACCGAAACGCCCCCTGAAACTGGCCGTGCTCATCTCGGGAGGCGGCACGACACTCACCAATTTCCTGGCGAAACGAGACGCTGGTGAACTCGATATTGAAGTTCCACTGGTCATTGCCAGCCGACCTGACTGTGGAGGAGTCTCTAAGGCAAAAGCCGCTGGCCTGCGCTGCGAGGTCGTTCGCCGCCGGGACTTTCAGGATATCAGCGAATTCAGTACTACCATTTTCGGCCTCTGTCGCGAAGTTGGTGCCGATCTGGTGACCCTGGCTGGTTATCTTTCCCTGATTCATATTCCGGAAGACTTTCAATACCGCGTGATGAATATCCACCCGGCTCTCATCCCCGCTTTCTGCGGGCATGGCTTTTACGGTCACAAGGTACACGAAGCCGTCGTGGCGCGGGGCGTCAAGGTCAGTGGCTGTACTGTTCACTTCGCCGATAACGAGTATGACCACGGCCCGATCATCGGCCAGAAAACCGTTCCCGTATCAGGAACCGACACTCCCGACCAGGTCGCAGCCAATGTCTTCCACGCGGAATGCGAACTCTATCCGGAAATGATTCGCCTGTTCGCTGCCGGCAAAATTAAAGTCGTCGAACGACGGACCGTGATCGAAGATTGAACAGAAACTCTCTGCTATATTTTCTGGCTCCCTTGCGGCGGATTAAGGGGCGTGCTGGAGTTAGGCGGGATCGGCTCGTTCGTATTCATCACCTTGTCATACAGATCGGGAGGCAGCACCCGCATCACGGTAAACAGTCCTTTCACCCCTTTAAACCAGCCTTCCCGCATCCCCTGAACTTCGCGACGTCCGTTAATTTTCCACATGTCCTCTGTGGTCATCGGCATCGAATAATCATCAAAAGGCAGTTCCTCACCCTCTGGAAGCACTTTCATATCTGACATGCCTTTCATCATCTGCGGATAACCGGGAACCTTAAATCCAGGGTCATCTTTTTTCTGACGAATGATCGGCCCGACCTGTGAAACCATATGATTCATCATGTGATGAAACATATGACAATGCAGCACCCAGTCACCGGGATTATTCGCTATCAGTTCCACATCCCGCGACTGCGCCACACCTACGATCACCGTATTTCCTGGAATCCAGGCCGACTCTGGAATCCGTCCCCCCTCCGTTCCCGTCACCCAGAAAGTATGCCCGTGCAAATGCATCGGATGCTGATGCAACGTACTGAAGTTCAGAAAGCGAATCCGAATCCGCTCACCCAGTTTACAGACCAGGGGAGTGGTATAGGGACCACAACGACCATTGATCGTGAGAAAATTCCAGTCCATCGACATCGTATTGGGAATATGAGCATTGGGCAGCATGGCGAACTGCTGAGTCATCAATACGAAATCACGGTCGACGGTCGGCTCATAGGCGACTTTGGGATGAATAATAAAGGGCACTACCATGCCGATCGCTTCCTGCATTGCCACATGCGGATGCAGAAAATAGCTGCCTTCCTGATGCACATCATATTCATACACAAACGTATGGCCCGGCTTGACCAGATCCTGAGTCACAGCCGGTATCCCGTCAAAACTGATCGGAAGTTCCAGGCCGTGCGAATGCAGGGTGGTCGGCTCGGGCAGATCGTTACGAAAGACGATCCGGATTCGCTCCCCCTGATACATTTCCAGGACCGGCCCGGGAAACTGACCGTTAAACCCATAAGCGTCCATCCAGATTCCCGGCAGCACTTCCCGTCGCACCGGCATCGCGTGCAGATGGAATTCGCGCGCTCCGTTCACGATTTTACCCCAGGTCGTTTTCAGATCCGGCGCGATCACATTCACGGGTGACTGTCCCGCTTCCCTCAATCCGGGCACCAGCTTTCCCCGGTCCGTGGGGCTGCCAATCGGTCCTCCCAGCCCCGGATGCATCCGCGGAAAAGTATCGCCCTGAGACTGAGAAGTCCCCGTTTCCGCCGCCTTACCCATCGCGGCACCGGCAGCAAACAACCCGGCGGTTGCTGCGGCACCATGCTTCAGAAAATCCCGACGATCGTTGGGTGAACCCATTGGTAGACCTTTCCTTGATTTCATTTTCTGCGTTTCGGAAATCGTGCTTTGCTTAACGCGGTTTCGGTACCGCATCGATGTGCCCGCCGGACATCGGAGCAGCCGGGACTTCCAGCCCCCCCGTCAGCAACATACCTCGAATCGCAATCTCACTTTCATGATACTGTAACTGGCTCATGATGTACTCTGCCTGCAGATCGTAATAGATCTTTTGAGCCATCAGCACTTCGGGCCAGGGAGCACGCCTGCGCTTATAACTTTCATGCAGCAGATCATATGCCTCTTTTGCTTTAGGCAGCATTTCGCTTCGGTAGGTTTCCACGTGCTGCCGCGCCGTTCGATAATCTCGGTACTTATCCGACAGCTTACTCATTAATGATAATTCGAGACGCTTTACATTGGCACGCGACTGATTCAAATCAGCCAGCGCCTGATCGACGGTCCCCTGATTGCGGTCAAATACAGGCAAAGGCAGACCGGCGGTGACTCCTGCAACATTGTTATTGGTCTCAAAATTGTGACCGAAGTCCACATTCACCAGAATGTTCGGGATCGGCTGGACACGTTCACGTTCCACGGTAATCTCATCGTGCTGCACTCGTTCCCAGGCAGCTACGATCTCCGGACTGTTTTCCAGAAGTTGATGCATGGCTGAACTCCAGTCATACACTTCAGTCGCTGGTTCCAGTGATCCCTTGAGTGTGGTACACTGCAGCTCTGGAGTTCCCACCATCGCGACCAGGTCGCGCCACTCCTGTTCCAGATTATTCTCCGCTGCCATCTGCTTCAGCCGGGCACGATGCAGGTCGACCTCTGCCTGTAACAACCCCGCCTGATTGGTCTGCCCCAGGTTGAGCATCTCTTTATGAGTCTGCAGATTATCCTGAGCATTTGCCAGCAACTGATCGTGAACCGACAGCATCTGCTGTGCAGCCAGAGTACGATAGAAATGAATGCGGACATCATTGAGCACCCGAGTATACTGAGCCGAAAGATTCGTTTCGGCAATACAGATCTGCTGCGTCCACTTGGCCCGACTCAGTTTCAGTTTGCCTCCTGTGACGAATTCCTGCGAGACGAAGGCCCCCTGTAACTCTCCTGCCGTTCCTTCAATGCCAATCTGATCGCTGGCATAACCAACCACCGGATTCGGGTAGAGCCCCGCCTGATAAGCAGCACCTCGAGAGGCTTCCACCTGAGCTGCTGATTGAATCAATGTGGGATTATTCGCCTGAGCCAGTGATTCCAGGTCATTCAAACAATAAAAAGTTTGCGGGTGAGCTTCTAAGGCTCCCGAAACAGGGACCAGAGGGATATCGTATTCCGCGAATGGGAGTTCTTCCGTCTGCTCGTGTGCAACTAACTTTGTTTCAGAGTCAATTGAGGCAGGGACTTTAGAAGACCTATCCGTTTTGATTTTGGCCGGAGAGGGATCGCATAGTGCAATCGATACTGGCTTCGACTCACCCAGATCGGTGATCTGTCGATCGGGACTGGAAGCACACCCGCTGACCAAAGCGGTGAGTAACCCGACTGTGACAGGAAATCCGATTTTCATCCTGGTCCTCCATGAATGGCCCAATCTGCACACCATCCTGGCGCGCAAGAACGCTGATACTTAAAACCTCATCGGAAGAAAATGCGTTCAAACCTGCCAGAAAACGCCTGAATCTAAGGACAGACATTCAGATCAACGACGATAATCCGGGAATTCAGAACAAATGTTATTTTCGGAACCGGCTCACTACAGATACCACAGATTGACTGCTTCCTGGATTTTTTCGGATTTGATGCAGCCTGTTCAGGAAACAAGACAGATACTCTGGGAAGACTTTAATGAATTCCGCCCTAAAGTGAATATTCTCTTTAGGTAAGATGAAGCCTTTAGGAAAATCCAAAACAACTGACAGTTTCTGATTGTTTTTGAAAGTTTCTGATGGTATTTTGGATATATTGATTGATAGCCAGCGCTTTGTGAGGCATATTCTACAGGGAACTATATCGTCTCAGGAGGAGTTTGCATGTCAATGTTGCTTGACGAAAGACGGGAAAGCATATTAAAGATAGTAGAAAACAAGGGTTTTGTGTCCCTTGTGGATTTGATGGATTCTGTGGGCGCTTCCGAATCTACCATTCGAAGGGATTTGGAGTATCTTGACGGAATCGGTCAGATCAGGCGGACCCGAGGTGGGGCTGCTTATAGTGGAGAATCCTTAGCCACTTTTGAAGACAGGTCTTTTATGTCATCCAGGCAAAAAAGGCAGGTTGCTCAAGCAGTGGCCAACATGATCTCTCCGGGAGAGGCAGTGCTGATGGATGGAGGCACAACTACTCTGGAAGTCGCCCGACAACTGGCGGGCAAACAGTTACAGGTCGTCACTAATTCACTCCCGATCGCCAATCTGCTGGTCAATCAGCCACAGATTGACCTGATGCTGATCGGAGGATTCCTGTTTCCTAAAACAGGGGTCGCATTAGGGAAGACCGCAGTGGAATCACTGAAAAGTGTCCATGTCCGACGACTGATTATCAGCGTCGGGGGAATCACAGAAGACGGACTCTATAACAGCAACATGCTGTTAGTCGAAACAGAACAGCAAATGTTTGAAGCAGCAGAAGAAGTGATTGTGGTGACAGACAGCACCAAATTCGGACACTCGGCCCTCGCTTATCTGTGTCCCCTGGACAGGGTCGACCACATCGTCGTGGATGACGGCATTACCGAAGAGTGGAAAGACGTCATTCGCAAAGCAGGCATCGAACTTACAGTCGTCGAAACATAATTCATCCCTTTCTGAAGTCATTACCAAATCATAAAAATTGAGATCCGATATTATGACACAACTTACCAATTCCATCTCACGCTCGCAGGTAGAACAACTGGTTCGTCAGGCTTTGTCACAGCAAACAGGAGGGGCGGCACCCACACCACAGACTGCTCCCAACCCGCTGGTCGTCAATATCTCAGCCCGACACATCCATCTTTCGCAGGAGCACTTGGAAGTCCTGTTCGGGAAAGGTGCCCAGCTCGAAGTTCAGAAAGACCTGTACCAGGATGGTTACTTCGCAGCGACCCAGACGGTCGCCGTTGTTGGCCCTCGCCGCCGGATGATTCCTAACGTGCGTGTCCTCGGTCCCTGCCGTGGTGACACTCAAGTCGAACTTGCTTTTACCGACACGATCTCGCTGGGACTCGATGTTCCCATTCGCATCAGTGGCGACCTCAAAGGCACCCCCGGCTGCGTTCTGATGGGCCCGAAAGGCGTCGTTGAACTGGAATTCGGCGTGATCCGTGCAGCCCGTCACGTGCACATGTCGCCCGCTGACTGTGCTTATTATGGCTGCTCTAACGGCGATAACCTGCACCTGCGAATTGAATCCGCAGGCTGCACGACTGTCCTGGAAGACGTTGTCGTCCGCGAAAACCCTGAAGTCAAACTCGAAGTCCACATCGATACCGATGAAGGGAACGCCGTCGACCTCGACCATGCCACTTCAGTGAAACTCTATGTACCTGAAGGCTGCAAATGCAAACACAGCTGATCTGACAATGATCGGCAACCGATTCATCTGCAAACTCAAGCAGATGATATTTTAAATACCTGTCGCAGAACCTGATTTACGATTCTGCAGAAACATCAAACTGTTTTTTTCTTAACACTCTCTAAAAGGAGAACTGACTCATGGCGAAAGCAATGGAAGCCCTGGGAATGGTGGAAACAAAAGGGCTGATCAGCCTGATTGAAGCCGCCGATGCAATGTTGAAAGCGGCCAACGTACAGATGATTGGCTGGGAAAAAGTTGGTAGTGGCCTGGTAACAGGTTTTGTAGTCGGCGATGTTGCAGCTGTGAAAGCAGCCGTAGACGCCGGTGCAGCTGCTGCCAGCAAAGTTGGAGAAGTTGTGAGCGTTCAGGTCATCCCGCGTCCTCACGAAGAACTCGCCAGCGTACTGCCCAAGACTGCTGCCAAGAAATCATAATCGGGTTATGAACATTGACGGCTGACATTCCTGAACATGATCGTAACGACGATGAACATAACCAGTTGACGTTCAATTGGTATGCAGCTCAGAGTAATGCAGCCCAACCCATCACAACTAAAAAAATCGAGGACAAAATGAGTTCTGAAGCCATTGGTTTAATTGAAACAAAAGGTCTGGTTGCTCAAATCGAAGCTTCCGACGCCATGCTGAAAGCTGCCAACGTGACTCTGGTTGACCAGATTCAGATTGGTGGTGCTTACATCACAACCGTGATCCAGGGAGATATCGGTTCGGTTCGCGCAGCAGTTGACGCTGGTGCCGCCGCCGCTTCTCAAATCGGAGAACTGGTTGGCGCTCATGTGATCGCACGCCCCTCCGAAAGCCTGATGTCACACTTTATGTAAGATGCGTACTGTTGGTTCTTCCCGTCACTCAACGTGTGAGCAGCGGGGAAATGGAAGTCGAAACACCAGTCTTTAAGTCACAGAATGGATTCCTGCAATGAAAGTACTTGTTGCCAATTTAGGTTCCACCAGTTTCAAATATCGCCTGTTCGATATGCCCGCCGAAGTGCAGCTTGCCCGCGGGGGCATTGATCGAATTGGTGAGGAACAGAGTCATTGTTTCGTCGAAATTGGTGCGCATCGGGAAGAGCACGAACAGAATGTGCCCGACCATGCAGCTGCCGTCAACTTATGTCTGTCGCAATTGACCAACTCCGACTGGGGTTGTCTTGATTCAGCAGACGAAGTGGCCGGCATTGGTTTCAAAGCAGTCTTTGCCGGAAACATGAGTGGCATTCGTCTGGTCGATGAAACATTGCTGACCAAAATGGAGGCGCTGGCAGATATTGCACCTGCTCATAACCCTCCCTATGCCCGGGCAATGCGACAACTGCGTCAGGCGTTCCCTGAAATCCCGCTGGTTGCCGCATTGGAAACCGCCTTCCATGAAACCATTCCTCCTGAAAATCGTGCTTATGCCATTCCCCATGAATGGCAGGAAGAATACGAAGTCCAGCGCTGGGGGTTTCATGGCGCCAGTCACCGGTATATCGGCTCTCGTATGGCCGAGCTCACCGGTAAAGATGATCTGAAGGTGATTTCCTGCCACCTGGGAGGCAGCAGTTCTTTATGTGCCATCGAGGGTGGAGTCTCCAAAGCCAACAGTCTGGGAATGAGCCCTCAGACAGGATTGCCTCACAATAACCGTGTGGGTGATTTTGACCCGTTTGCTCTGCCGGTTCTGATCAAGGCCACCGGGAAATCCCTGGCGGAACTTCTGGAAGACCTGTCGAGCAAAGGAGGCTTACTGGGCATGAGCGGATTGAGTGGTGACTGTCGCGATCTGGAAGAAGCAGCCGCCAGCGGACACAAACGGGCACAGCTTGCCCTGGGCGTGTTCCACTCAGCCATTCGTCAATACCTGGGAGCTTACATGACGGTACTGGGGGGTGTAGATGCGATTGTTTTCACGGGTGGAATCGGTGAGAACAGTGTCAGCCTAAGAGAAAAAGTCTGCAGCAACCTGGAATGGGCGGGAATTCGTCTGGATTCTGAAAAGAACAAATCCGCTTCGCATGAAGCACAGATCCAGGCGGACGACAGCAAAGTACAAATCTGGGTTGTGCCTACGAATGAAGAGATTGTAGTAGGCAGGCAGACCGTCGAAGTCATCGAAGGGCGTTCGTAACGTCCGGAGAAATACAGTTATCCCTTAGAGGATTTTACAGGAGTTGGTTCGATGTTTATAGGACGCATAACCGGCAGTGTTGTTTCGTCTCAGAAAGTCGAAACGATGATCGGTCAGAAGCTGCTCATTGTCGAACCGTTGCGCGTCAACGAAAAAGACCAGAGTGATCTGACTCCCACCGGACGATCGTTTATCGTCGTTGATACTGTGGGAGCAGGGCAGGGGGAAGTCGTATTGTGTGTGCAGGGGTCATCGGCCCGTTTCACACCTGAGACGAAATCACTGCCCATCGATGCAGCCATTATCGGCATCGTCGATCAGGTTCACATTGGTCCTAAAGAAATATTTAACTCGAAGGATTGAATTTCGTTCTGTTCCGGAAACACAGTATGTCACGCGAATTGCCACAAATCACTCTGCAACAGCGACAGATGATGATGACCGTCATCTGGCTCGCATTGATCATGGGTGTGGTGACATTCGGCATGATTGTGACTTTTATCGGACTGAAGGAAGAACCGGGGAAAGGATTACCAGTCATCACTTATCTGGGAATGGGCCTCGCGGCACTGATGCTGGTGCTGCGAATGATTATTCCCAACATGATTGCCCGGAATCAGTTTACACAGGCAATGCAGGAAGCGAGAGAAGAGGGAAATCAGGATGAAGAACAGATGCTGGGAACATTTTATCAGATCTTTATGGTACGAATGATTATCGGGCTGGCCTTACTGGAAGGTGCCGCAATGATCAATCTTGTTGCTGTAATGGTTGAAAACCAGAAACTGGCTTTCATCCCGGTAGCGATCCTGCTGCTGGTCATGATTGCTTCAATGCCCACGAAATCAAAACTGGACGGATGGATTCGCAACCAGATGGAAAACTATAACCTGGAACACCAAAACTGAATTTTACAGACTGAGTCAGCAGCATTGAGCTTGTGAGTCCAATGCCAGATGACCCGGGGAGAAATAAATTATGCAGGCGACTGAAGAAGCCATTCGTAGTGTCGTACAGGAAGTGTTATCACAGCTCAATAACAAAGGCGGTTATGGTTCCGCTTCTGCCACCACTCAAACGGACGGAGACTGGGGTGTATTCCGCAGTGTCGATCAGGCCGTCGCTGCTGCCACTGCCGGACAGAAGCAGCTGCTGAACGCCACACTGGCTGACCGGGCCAAGGCTCTGGAAATCGTTAGACAGATCTGTACCAGCCAGGCTGATGAACTCGGTCGTATGGAAATGGAAGAGACCAAAATCGGTCGCCTCGATCACAAAATCGAAAAACTGCATCTGATTAAAAGCATTCCCGGCATGGAATTCCTCAAAACGGAAGCCGTCTCCGGGGACTACGGTGTCAGCCTCACCGAATACGCTCCGTTCGGCGTCATCGGTGCGATCACCCCGGTGACACACTCCCTGCCGACCCTGGCCTGTAACTTCATCAACATGGTCGCAGCCGGCAATACGCTGGTCGTCAACCCGCATCCTGGCGGAGCGAAAATCGCCTGCGAAGGGGTTCGCCGCTTCAACCGGGCTATCTATCAGGCAACCGGCCTGCAGAACCTGGTCACGATCGTCGAGACTCCTACCCTGGAAACTGCAGATGAAATCTTCAATCACCGCGGCATTCCACTGCTCGTTGTGACCGGGGGACCGGGTGTCGCCCGCGCCGCTCTGGCTGCTAAAAAACGGGCGATTGTTGCCGGCCCGGGGAACCCGCCTGTCGTCGTCGACGAAACCGCAGACATCGAAAACGCCGCAAAATCGATCATCATCGGAGCAGCCTACGACAACAACCTGCTCTGCATCGGCGAAAAAGAAGTCTTCGCCGTTGAAAGTATTTTTGACCAGCTGATGTCAGCCATGGGCCGTCATGGTGGATTCCAGCTGAACGCACAGCAGGTCGCACAACTCACCTCTCTTGCCTTCGCTCCTCCCAAAGAACCGGGCGGACACGCGATCCTCAACCGCGACTTGATCGGCAAAGATGCCGCCGTACTCGCCGGGATGATCGGCGTCAGCGTGCCGGCAGGAACCGAATTACTTTACGGCGAAACCGATACGAACAACCCATTCGTGCCTGAAGAGCAGATGATGCCATTTGTACCTTTTGTTCGCTGTCGCAATGCAGATCATGGGATTGAACTGGCCAAAGAATTCGAACATGGATTCCGTCATACCAGCATGATCCATTCTCGCAACATCGAAACGATTACAAAAATGGGACGTATCATGGACACCACTCTGTTTGTACAGAATGGTCCCTGTGGTGCCGCCCTGGGGAACGGGGGAGAAGGTTATGCGTCATTCAGCATCGCCACTCCGACAGGTGAAGGAGTCACCAACCCAATGACATTCACACGTTTCCGTCGTTCCACCACCGTGGGACACTTACGGGTTATTTAATTAAACAGATAATTAAGCGGAGCTCCGCTGCAGGAATGAAATTCACATGTTGACAGGACAGGTCATAGGACGAGCAACCGCAACGGCAAAACATCCCAGTCTTGCCGGCTGGCGATTATTGCTGGTCCAGACTCTGGACATCAAAGGCAACGCAGATGGATTTCCTGAACTGGTCATCGACCGCCTGGGATGTGGCAAAGGGGATATCGTCCTGTTGACTTCCGACGGTGCAGCTGTCCGGGATATGGTAGGAACCAATAATACTCCCATTCGCTGGGCCACCATGGGCGTCATTGATCGCGAATAAACAATACAGAATCAGAGTGAATTACCGAGTCATGCAGTTTTCTGAAGAATTAGTCAACCAGGTTGTCGCCAATGTACTGTCGACCCTCTCCCGCCAGGGACAGGTCGCACAGCACGCTAGTACAGCCTCCCCTGATGCTTCAGTCGTGTTAACAGAAAAAGTCATCACGGCGGATCTGTTATCAGCAAAGGTGAAAGGACAAACTTCCGTCGGCATCGCCGCTGGAGCCATCCTGACACCCACTGCGAAAGATTATATACGTCAGAATCAGATCAGCGTGCATCGGCCTTCGACAGTTGCTGTTTCTACGAGGCAGGGAACGAAGTGGCGGGCCATCGTGCTCACCCCTTCGTCAGCCGTTGAAAATGCTCTGACTGACATCGAACAACAGACTGGCTCACGCTGGTCACAGGAATTAAGTACATCACTGGATCACGCTGTGAAAGATGCGATCAGCAGCCTGTGTCGTGCCGATGCTGCAGGAGTCGTCCTGTTTGCCTCCGCGGCAGAAAAGGCAGCCTGCCTGGCCAATCGAAATCAGAAGGTCCGTGCGGCAGCAGTACAGGACGTCAATCACTTAAGAGATGTAATCTCGCAAATGGGGCCTAACCTGATTTGCGTAAATCCCAAACAGAAATCGTTTATCGAACTGAGAAACCTGATCAAAACATTCGTCAAGGCAGGCATTCCCCGGGAAATCAACTAGCCTGCTGAAAGTACAGAATTATGAAAATCGCAGAAGTCATCGGAAAAGTGACCTTGTCTCGCAAGCACCCCAGTCTGGATGGTGCCCGCTGGCTGGTCGCAATTCCTTTGAAGAGTGATGAGCTGAATTCAAAAAAGAAGAAAAAAACGGAACCCTTTGTCATTTACGATGAGCTGGGTGCTTCACCGGGCTGCCAGATTGCAGTCAGCGAAGGAGCAGAAGCAGCCGCTCCCTTTCATCCTGATGTGAAACCGATTGACGCGTATGTGTCAGCGATACTCGATCAGGTTGAAGTTTACTGAGACAAGTCTGAAATTAAATCCCCTCACTGAAATCACTTTTTTTTAATGTTTGGAGCTAAAACCATGTCAAATCAATGGAACAGTGGAATTCATGATCGGAAGCTGAAAGAAGAAATCTGCGAAATCGGACGTCGCGTTTACAACAAGGGCTTCGCAGCAGCCAACGACGGAAACATTTCTATTCGCGTCGGCGAAAACGAAGTGCTCTGCTCTCCTACCATGATCTGCAAAGGCTTCATGAAGCCGGACGACATCTGTGCTGTCGACCTTGATGGAAACCAGATTGCCGGTACCCGCAAACGCACCAGTGAAATTCTGTTGCACCTGGCAATCATGAAAGAGCGTCCGGATGTCAAAGCCGTTGTGCACTGCCATCCTCCTCACGCGACCGCCTTCGCTGTTGCCCGCGAGCCGATTCCTCAGTGCGTACTGCCTGAAGTGGAAGTCTTCATGGGTGAAGTTCCCATGGCTCCTTACGAAACACCAGGCGGACAGAAATTCGCCGACACGGTTGTGCCGTTCCTCAAAGGGGGTACAAACACAATCATCCTGACAGGACACGGCACCGTGACCTTTGGAAAATCACTGGAAGATGCCTATTGGAAAACAGAGATCCTGGATGCCTACTGCAATATCCTGCTGCTCTCCAAACAACTGGGTCGCGTGACTTACTTCACCGAAAACGAAACCCGGGAACTGCTTGACCTGAAGAAGAAGCTCGGATTTGACGATCCTCGTTTCCATGTCGAAGACTGTGACCTGTGTGGAAACAGCGCATTTCGTGATGGTTATAAAGAAGGAATTCCTCAGCAGAAATCCTTCGAACCGGCTCCCAGCTATCCCGGGTACCTGTCGAAACCTTCGACGCAGGCAACCCCTGCAACCAATAACGGAGACTCTGATCAGTTGATCAAAGCGATTACCGATCAGGTCATGTCGGCTCTGGGTAAATAATTCCCAGAACCCTGATTTTATAAAACACGCATCACATCATCATATAGAAAAGATATCAACATGAATGTCAGTATTATCGGTGGTGGCGGGCTCGTGGGCTCTTGTGCCGCCTTTGCATTACAGGCCGGAGGCATCGTCCGGGAAATCGCCCTGGTAGACGTCAATCAGGATCTGGTTGAAGGCCAGGCACTGGACCTGCTGCATGGCAGTTCCTTAACCGCCGATCAGAAAATCTATGCCGGCGGAACTGAACTCGTGAAAGACAGCGACGTGATCGTGATCACCGCCGGTCTGCGACGTAAACCAGATGAAAGCCGCCTGGATCTGATCAACCGGAACGTGGCTCTGTTCAAAAACATTCTGGAAGATGTGAAGCGTGTCGGAACCAAACCGGGAGCGATTGTGTTTGTCGTCTCCAACCCGGTTGACGTGCTGACCTACCTGGCAATGAAAGAACTCGGACTGCCTCCACAACAAGTGATTGGCCTGGGTACCGTACTTGATACCACCCGCCTCCGCAGCATGCTGGCTGCCCGGCTGGATGTGCCTCCGACCCAGGTCTCAACCCTGATCCTGGGTGAGCACGGTGACAGCATGGTGCCCATCTGGTCTGCCGCACAAATTGGTGGATTGCCACTCGAAAAATTTCCAGGCTGTAACCCCAGCCTGATTGCCGAAGTCGAAAAGAAAACTCGTGGCAGCGGAGCCGAAGTCATCAAGAAAAAGGGAGGAGCCGGTTTTGCGGTTGGTGTGAGCATCGCGGATGTCGTGCACTGTATTGCCCTTGATCAGCGTCGTATTCTACCGGTCTCTTCGCTGCAGAATGGTGCCTTCGGTTTACGGGATGTCTGTATTTCCGTTCCGACCGTCATGGGGCGATCGGGTGTGATGCAGCATCTGGAAATCGAACTCTGGCCGAAAGAACAGCTGGCACTTACCCAGTCCGGAAAAGTACTGCGGGAAACCGTTGATAAGGTACTGGGCGGGAATTGAGTCAGAATTTACTCCTTGAGTTTTGTTATCTTCAGTTTAGTTGCGTTTAGTATTGAAATGATTGTCTGATGGAAAAATCACTCGACAGGAAGCTGCAGTCGATTCACGCGGACCCTACTGGTTCCAAAGAGTTTATTATCGCGGATGCAAAAGACGCCGACATGGCGTTTGGAATTGGTGCCCCTGGCTTGTCACCCGAACGTCATGACCAGGAACTCAAATACAAAACACTGGCTGAATACCGGGACCAGATCCGGGAAGTAATCCAGCAGGAAGTGGTGGATATCGTCTTAATGTCTGCCAGTACCAGTGAGAAGCTGACGATTGACGAACGCCTGTTCGACAATTCGCCGATCACGCCGGCTGCCCGGGCCAATGACACAACTGATGTGCATGTTCCTCGGGGTGGAAAGATTCACTTATCGCCTGCGAAACCATTTCGATCGGCCAGCCTGGATCACATTCAGTGTGGCCACCTCGATTGCTCACCGGAAGAACGCGCCTATGGTGCTGACCTGGGTCTTTACTCAGTAACCTTTAATAACAATCTGGAAGAGGACCTGGCAACCCTTGAGCGCTACAAAGAATTTCGAGAAGAAGCCGAACGTAAAAAGTTCCGCCACTTCCTGGAAATCTTCGATCCGAACATCAATACCGCCATTGCTGCCGACCTGGCACCAGGTTTTATCAATGACCTGATTGCCCGCACCCTGGCTGGCGTAGCGACGGCAGGACGGCCCACCTTCCTGAAAATGGTCTATCACGGTCCACGTGCGATGGAAGAACTGGTCGCCTACGACCCACATCTGATTGTGGGAATTCTGGGCGGTTCAGCGGGAACCACCCTGGATGCATTCCAGCTGATCTACGACGCCAGAAAATATGGTGGCCGCGTGGCTCTATTTGGTCGAAAGATCAATCAGGCCGAACATCAGCTGGCGTTCATTCAATTCCTGCGATACCTGGTGGAAGACAAAATTCAGCCTGTCGAAGCAGTCAAAGCCTATCATGGTGTACTTCAGGAACTGGGAATCAAACCGACACGTGAACTGGACGTCGACCTGACATATCAGACTGCCGTCATGAGCTATGGGGGAGAAGACGGAAAAACCTTCAGCTTCCCTGCACAGAAAACAGACAGTAAACCTGCCGTCAACAGTTCAAAATCAACAACAGAGAAACAGCAGGCAGGGAACGACAAGGGAACTCCCGACTTCGCATCCATGAGTTCTGCAGAGAAGCTCGCCTTTCATCAGGCGCGACTGAACCGCATGTTTGGTGAATAAGTCCTGCTGCTGAGTGTTGAGACATCATATCGAGCGGCTTAGAATACAAGACTTGTCATTCCAGGCCGCTTTTATTTTGTCAACACAAGGTTCAGTCGTTTGAGTCGTTCTTCAAAGAAGAAAACCCGGCCCTCCCAGCCGGAAACATCAACACCGGCAGGTACTCCTGTCTTCGCTGCCACGATCCTCGTGCTCGCCATCGGTTTAACGTGGATCTTCTGGTACGGCCTCTGGTCGGGTGGGGGGCTGATCGGCGGTGACCTTTACACCTACTTCTTTCCCCAAAAGACGTTCTTTGCCGAACGTCTGCAGGCAGGAGAATTTCCACTCTGGAATTCCAACATCGGGCACGGCGTCCCGCTGGTTGCGGAAAGTCAGACCGGTGCATTCTACCCGTTCAACTACTTCGCCTACCGCTTTCTTCCCGTCAACACTGCCTACAACTTCGTCCAGATCCTGCACTATATTCTGGCGTTCGTCTTTACCGGCATGTATGTGAGACGCCTGGGCTACTCGCTGGTTGCTGCATTGTTTGCAGGACTCGTCTATACCTACGGCTGGTTTCCCTCGCGCATCTGTCTGGAATGGGCCATCATTGGGGGCGCCTGGCTGCCATTAACGCTGTGGTGCGTCGAGTCGTTTTTCCAGACCCGTTACTGGCGGTATGCGATACTATTGAGTTTCGCTCTGACGATGCAGATTCTGCCTGGCCACTTCAATCTGGCCTTTATCACACAGTTGATGCTGGTCGTCTATATCCCTGCCCGCATCTGGTTCAGCCGCGACGAAACCACTGAAGCACTCAAACCCTATCGCCGACGGACCATCATACTTCTTCTGGTAGCTTTTATTTCCACCTATGCACTCTCAGCAGTACAGCTCGCGCCAACCTGGGAATTAAAACAACTCAGTCAACGGGCAGAAGTGGGCGAGCGTTCGCATCAACCCGGTTACGGACATATCCCGGTCTGGTATCTCTCGCAGGTGGTTGCTCCCTGGGCCTGGTACCCCTATGAAGTGAACCTGGATGCCGGACTGACAGCCGGCAGCGATGCCACCAATCAGGTCGAGGCCCATCTGTACTTCGGAATCGCCTCGATTCTCCTGCTGATTTATGGGACCTGGCGTGGCGCCTGGACGCGTGACCGTAGACTGATTCTACTGGCTGTGATCGGTGTTCTGGCGCTGTTGTATACGCCAGGCTGGCTGCTTCCGATTACAAAACATCTGCCCGGCTTCAGTTTTTTCACCGGCCCCGGTCGTTATGGCATCCTGACCACATTCGCTGTCGCAGTCATTGCCGGCGTCTGCCTGGAACGACTGACAGCGAACTGGAATCGTAATCTGCAGTTGATGGTAGTCGCGATCATCTGCCTGTTTACCACTGCTGATTTCTGGATCGTGAGTCGTTATGTGACTTATGCTGCGATCATACCTGACCCGCCGATCAATAATTTAGACCGGAGTGCACTCAAAAAGATTGTGACAGACTACGGTAAACCGGTTCGCCTGTTTGCCCCGGGAGCCAATTTGCCTACTCTACTGGGCGTGGCTTCCACGCCTGTTTACCTGGGAATCGGTCCCGAACAGTATTTCAATCCAAAGCTGACAATGCCCGAGCCGCTGCCGTTCAAAGAACCCGCGACACCTGAGCAGATTGCATGGCTCCGCAATGCAGGTGTGACCCACATCCTCAGCCAGCATCCCCTCGACTTGAATCATTGGCCGGTAAAACCGGTCTGGAGAGATTTTGATGCGGTAATTAACCCCGCCTGGGGACGCTTCGACGAACCAGTTTACTTTTATGAACTTCAGGAATCGCGAGGTCGACTTGCCTGGAAAAATCCCCAGGAAAATCAAAACGCCACGCTTACAGGTTACCGCTCAAATGAAATTGTAATTGAAGCCGAGACGCCAACGGAAGATACACTCATCTTAACCGACTTGATGTATCCTGGCTGGAGGGTCTACGTCGATGGCCAACCTGCTGAAGCAGAACTGATCGAAGGCATGTACCGCGGCGTGAAACTTTCCGCGGGGAAACATGAAGTGGTCTGGGCATACCAGTCTGGCTGGTTTCTGATCGGAGCGATTGTCAGCTGCATCACACTGTTGGTTTTATTGACGATTGCCCACTTCCGGTTCTGGCATCCAATTCTATTTCAAATGAAACAGCGGACAATGGAAGTGCAGCCTGATATCCCTGCCAGCGAGATTACGAAGAAGAAGAAATGAATTCCACGTTGGAACCAGTCCCTTCAAAGCGGTGACTGTCTGAATAATTTTCTTCATCGTCTTCGTCGTCAACGCTCTCCAGTTCATCGCTGGGCAGCATATCGTTTGCACTTACGTTGTGACCACTGTCTGAAATGGCAACCGGGAACTGCTGAGAAATATCCACGTCTTTGGTCGGCTTTTTAAAGTGCTGGACCGACGGTGCTTTGGTAGGCGTACTGTCTGTCTCCGGCTGACTGTCAGACTGTTCTTTTTTCTTATGAAAGTCGGCGCCAATATTTTCCAGATGATAGGCGACGTTTCCAATTTTCAGCTCATCATGCAGTTTCAGCCAGGCCTGCTGGTCAATCTTCTTGCCGTTCACATAAACGCCATTCATGCTGCCCAGATCACGAACGACTGGACGGTCATTCACAATCGCGAGACAACAATGCTTGCGAGAGATCTTGGGACTGTCATTGATCACGATATCACAGTCGGGATGGCGTCCGACGAGAATGATCGCCTTGTCAAGCACGATCGGGCGACCTTGATTCACGGGGACTAAGCAGACTGCCATAGAAGACTCCAGTCAGAAACGTAAGCAAACTTATTGAATATCTATTATACGAGTCATCCTGATCCAAGTAAAAGAAAAAAGGCCCAAGGGAAACAGGTGCGACAGAAATTCACACCATAACCCATATATCTTACACGGATGCTTAATATGTTAATTATTGATAAATATCGACTATTTATAGATATATCCTCAATACAGACCTCTTGGTTTTGTCAAACTTGAGTGATTCCCCGCACTCTCTCATATTCAAGATACCCCCAGATTGACCTAGACACTTTATATGATAATTATCACAACCCGCACAAAAGGACTGTCAGAGAGTGTATAAAACAGCACACTCTTGGCTTCAGGTCTCATTTTGACAATCCAGTAAGATATGATGACGTCAAACAGAAAGGATTGTTGCCGGGAATCTGACTCACCATTCTCACGTAGACCCATTCACCTGTACCAGCTACTATCGTCATGATAAGACCGTCTCAAATCGCAGTTGCGGTTCGAGAACTCATAAACGACATTTATGAGACCTTGTCCACTGACTCCATATGGAAGAATCCCCAATGAAGACTGCTCTGATTTATATCGCGATGATCGCATTTTCTGGTGTCAGTTTAATTTCTGAAAACTCGGCCTCTGCCAGTGATGAAGATCAGAAAGCCGTGCAGGCGGCAACCAGGCAGTTTTACACGGCTCTGAATGAGTTGTTTACCGGCGAAGTTGACCCCATGAAAAAAGTCTGGTCGCACCAGGATGATATCACTTTTATGGGACCGGATGGCAGCTTTCTGCATGGCTGGAAACCGATCGCTGCTGAATGGGAAAAAACGGGTTCCATGAAACTGGGCGGTAAAGTGGAAGCGTCAGAAATACACACCACAGTCGGACCGAAACTTGCCATCGTCAGTAACTACGAGATTGGTCATAACAAAGGGCCAGATGGAAAAATGCTGAAAGTCAAAATTCGAGCGACAAGCACCTTCAGAAAAGAAAATGGGAAATGGAAAATGATTGGCCATCACACCGACCTGCTTCCCTTTCTGTTGAACTAATCTGCTGACGAATGGTCTCTCATTCTATGGCGCGCTTGCGATGGATCGGTTAAGGGACAGGCTGTTGTGCTTTGACTTCTTTGCTCTTGATCTGACAGGACGGCAATGCCTGCTTGAACTTTTCAAGGTCCGCCGCGGACAATTCGAGGTGTTGCAGGGAGAGAAAGCGCAGGCGCTGCATGTCTTTCAGTGATTCGAGGCAGGCTACCGTGGTTTTGCTGTGGTCCAGATCCAGTGAGTAGAGCCGATTCAAATGGAGCTGGGCCAGTTGGGCAACTCCGGCATCGGTGATTTGTGTATGTTCCAGTTTCAGTTTTTGCAGGTTGACCAGGTCTATCAAGTCTTTGATCCCCTGGTCCGTAATGCGGCTTCCCGATAAATCGAGTTCACTGAGATACGTTAATTTTTTTATGTATTCAAGCTTCGTATTGTCGAATTCTGCCCAGTGCATACTCAGTCGCTTTAAGTCTTTCATCTCCGAGATTCGTTTCAGGCAGGAGTCGAATACTTTAGCTTTCTCAGCGCGATTATGGATCGCAAAAATACCCTGGAGGTGGTTCGGAAATTCAACTGATTCGATTACGTAGTGATGTCCCTGATTGATTACATTAACATTGGCACCTGCTTCTTTCAGTTCCTGTATCACGTATTGCAGGGAGGAGGCTAACGGCGCCGCGTATTCAATATTGCATTTCGGCTGGGAACGCTGGAAATTTTTTACCCCATCCTCGCTTACCTTGGTGTCGTTCAAATCTAAGCGGTACAACCCCCTTAGCGTTTCCAGATCTTTCAACCCCCGGTCTGTGATATAAGTAGAATTCAGAGATAACATCCCCAGTGAAGTCATCTTTCTCAGAAGGGGTGTTCCACCGTCCGTAATCGTGGTGCCGTCGAGAATCAATGTGTTTAATCGTGGCAAACGTAATAGATCTTCCAGTCCCTGATCAGCCACACGGGTGTGTTCCAGAACCAGGCTTCGCAGATTTTCGAGCGATGCCAGATGGACCATTCCGTCGCTGTAAATGCGGTTCTGGCTCAGATTGAGAACTTTGAGATTCGTGAGGCCAGACAGATGTTTGAGCCCATGCTCCGTGATCTGATTTTGGGGGAGAATGAGGATATTGAGCTGCGTCATCTCCTTGAGTTGGATCAACTGATCGTTAGTGATTCCTGCATTTTTAATCTGCAGTACTTCCAGCTTTTTCAGTTGAGTCAGCTGTTTAAGTCCTTCTTCAGTGAGTTTTCCGCCATTCAGCTTGAGTACTCTTAGCTCGGGAACATGCTTCAGATGCTTCAGTCCGGCATCTGTCAAGTCAGCGCCGGCGACGTCCAACTCGTACAGTGTTTTTAAACCATTCAGCAGGCTGAGCCGTTCGTCAAGGGGGGAGAGTTTCTTTTCTCTGCCTGGGAGGGGATAGAATCGGACGACGAGCTGTTCAGCATTCTCAGGCAGCCGACGTCGCGTATAAAAGCCACCTGATTTTTTCAGTTTTGCGAGAATGCTCTGACTCCCGGAGTCTAGGGGAGGCGAAGCCTGAATCCGACAGTTGGGGCACTGTTGCTTCAGCATCGCGACGCCTGCTTCTGTAACCCCGGTGCCATGTAAATTGAGATCCGTTGGTTTAATCAACTTGTCATGGAAATATGCCATTCCTGTATCCGTTACTTTGGTACCGTATAAATCCAGGCTTTTCAGATTGAAAATCGAACTGAGAGTTTTCAGACCTGCGTCATCAATGTCTGTCTCTCGTAAGCCCAGCATGTAAAGTTGCTTCAGCGACTGAAGTGATTTTAAACCGGCATTTGAAATCCTGGTGTCATCCAGGGATAAACTCTGTAACTGTTTCAGGTTCTCTAAATGAACCATACCTGTATCGGTGATCTCTGTTTTTCTGAGATTCAATGAGCGGAGCTTCGTCAACTTTGCAATCGGAGTCAGCGCTGTATCATCTATTTGTGTGTAATCGAGTTTTAATGTGGTCAGTTCTGTGAGTGGTACCAGATGTTTGATTCCTGCACTGCTGATCTTTGACTTGGTGAGTGACAAGCTTTGCAAGTGGACTAATTTGCTTACCGTTTGCAAGCCGGTCTCGGTGAGGGGAGTAAGTGATAAATCCAGCGTTTTCAGTTTTGGTAGTGTTACCAGTTCACTCAGGCCTGTGCCTGTAACGGACGTGTTATAAAGTTTCAATGATTCCAGTTTTGGCAGCGCTTTTAAATGTGTCAGTCCAGCGTCAGTGACCCGGGTACTTCCTAAATTCAATGTTTTAAGTTGCGGGAATTTTTTCAGCGCGGCCAGTCCGGCGTCGGTAATTCCCGATCGGCTCAGGTCCAGATTTTCCAGGCTTTTCAGGTCATTCAAAGTCGCCAGTCCTTTGTCTGTGATTGCCGTGCCTGGTAATTGCAGGGTTTCCAGTTCAGATAAACCGGATAGATGTCGGGTACAGTCATCGGTGATGCTGGTACTGATGAAGGAGACCGATTTCAAACGGGGGACATGTTTTAAGTGTTTAACCTGCGCATCGACGATTTGATTCCCAAAGAATCGAATAGAAGTAAAATACTCTGAAGTGAGTTTTCCATTCTTAAACACTCTTTGATTCTGGATGTGTGCTCCCTGTGCTTTCAGAGCGGCTATCGCTGCCTGTGCCTGAGTGGAGTCGCCGGGAACAGTTGCTTTGCCCGTCTCATTTTTGCATTTGGGCAGTGCCGCGTGGACTCGGGCAATTCCCGCTGAGGTGACGCCGGTAGAGATCAGGTTCAGCTTTTTCAGCTGCTTCAGTTTGATGATGTGTTCCATGCCGGCGTCGGTGACGGCTGTCCTGGCGAGGTTTAACGAGGTTAAACGGGAAAGCCCTGTCAGATGGGGCAGGGCAGCATCCGTGATGGGTGACTGCATTATCGTTAGTGAGGTCAGTCCCTTCAGCTCATTGAGAATCTGCAATCCCTGGTCACTGACACTGGTTTGATTCAGCGTCAAAGATTTCAACCCCGACAGACCTTTCAGACAGGCTAGACTTTTATCATCAATGTGTGGTCTGGAAAGACTGATGGACGACAGCAATCGATGCTGATCCAAATCATGATACCGGACGAACCCTCCTAGTGATTTGACTTGTCGGGCAACTTTGAGATGAGCAGGCAAGACGGGTCTGTCAAACAGAATTTTGCATTCAGGGAGCGCTTCCTGAAGTTTGGCGACCCCCGCGCTGGTTACTTTTGTTTCATTAACTTCGAGTTGCTTCAGTTTTTTTAATTCAGACAAATGGGTAAGGCCGGCATTGCTGATTTTTGTCTGATACAGGTTCAGAGAATTTAACTCTTTCAGATTATTGAGATGCTCCAGACCAGAATCTGAGATTTGAGTCGCAAACAACCACAGAACTTCCAGTTGGGTTAAATCTTTTAAGTGTACCAGGCATTGATCAGTTAAAGGTACATGTCTGACAAACAGGTGGGTCAACGCCGGAAATTGCTTCAAATGTTGGAAGGCGTCGTCTTCTAATGGGCAATTTTGGAATTCCAAGTTTTGCAAGTGCTTCAAATTGGTCAATGACTGCAACCCGCTCCCCGAAATTTTGACATTGTAAAATCCGAGTTTGCGTATGTCTTTCAGATGATTGATGAACTTGATCTGGGTGTCAGTAATCTTGTTATTGGTAAAAGAAACTGAGTCTATTTTCTTTTTTGATCCTGATTTGGCATATCCGAATCTGCCGCCCAGGGACCGGATAATTTGTATTGCCTGTGTTTCTGTTATTTCTGAGGGTTCAGCCGCGTATCCTGCCTGAATCAGAATCGCGGAGTTAAGCAATAAACAGGTGGCAACGAAAAGAATTGAAAACCGCATCAGGAGAATCCCTGTTGTGAATATCCAGTTTTAAGTGGAAGATGTACGTATGGGTATATGAGTATGACTATAACCCTGTGCGCAGTCAGAAGCAAATGGATGAGTCAGTGGCGGTATTATTTACTGAGATCAGAGCAACTGCCGTGCTTTGATATCCAGATAGCGACTGATGAGGTTGACCGACAGGTTTTCAGGCAGCGTATCGAGCACGAGCAACCCTGATTTTTGCAATGCGGCAATTTGAGTCGCCTGGGAAGAAACGATCTCAGCCGCGGCGGCGATCTGAAATGCTTCCCGGTCCGTCTCCGGGATTGAATTCATTCGATTTTCAAGGGGAACGTTTCGTAAAAACGCAGACAATACCAGATGCGGCCAGCGCATCATCCGCAGGGCGTTTCCCAGGTATTCCAGATGAACTTCATCCAGCGCATGTGTCAGTACAACGACCAGCGAGCGTTTACGATAGCGCAGTTGAAGCTGTTCGGACATCAGCTGGTAATCGGAAGCCTCGTAAATCGGTGTCAGGTCATATACCTGACGAATCAGCTTCTGAATCGAACTGGCACCGCGGATGGGGGGGACCCAGCATTCCACCTTGTTCGAACAGGCCATCAGAGAAACGGTATCCCCCTGCCTGAGTGCGACATAGCTCAACAGAATCGCAGCATTCAAAGCACGGTCAAAGTGGGTGACACCTTCGTCGGCATTACACATCGAACGACCACAGTCGAGAAGAAATATGATGTTCTGATTTTTCTCGACCACGTATTCCCGACTGATCAATTCCTGATGACGCGACGTGGCTTTCCAGTCAATGCTGCGAAATTCGTCTCCCCGTCGATATTCACGCAGTCGGTCAAAATCCGTTCCCCGCCCCCGTAGACGCGACAGTTTGATTCCCGCCTCGGCCAGACGATTGCGACGCGCCAGCAGTTCCACCCCGCGCACCGATTGAATATCGGGATAGATCTTTATTTCCTGGCGAATGTCCCGCTCGTCGTATATGGTCCAAAGCCCGAACCGACTTTTCATCTGTAAAAACACGCGGCGAAAACGGTTTTTCCCGCGATGGTGCGGCTCGACATGGTAGATGCTGAATTGATGCTTATTGGGAAAGAGTTGGATATCAAACGGAAGATCTGTGTAATGACAGGGCATGGGTGGTTCATCATGCACATGAATCTTAAGTGGGACTGCGCCACGGTTATTAAACCAGAGCTTAACACTGTTCGAAGCGCCGACACTCAAGACATCGTTAACCTCCCGATGTACTTCGATCGTAAGCAGCGAGGGTGTCAGCACCAGATCAACCAGTGAGAACAGAAATACCAGTAGACAGACTAAAACACCAGCCTGGCCCACTTCCGGCCAGATCGTTCCCAGCGCAAAGGGAAGCATGGCCGCCGCGAACAGATACAACAGCGAGAGGCGGGGCATCATTTGCGGGGAGCCTCAACGCTTTCCAGGATATCCCGAATGACTTCGTCCACTTTCATACCTTCAATTTCCGCTTCCGGATGCAATCGAATCCGATGACGCAGAATGGGAAGTGACAACTCTTTCACATCATCGGGGACAACAAAATCACGCCCCTGACAGGCGGCCAGAACCCGTGTACCGATCAATAGATTGACACTCGCCCGGGGACTCGCCCCGACTTCAATGGTATGCCAGCTACGGGTCCGCGATACGATGGATGTAATATATTGAATGATGGAAGGTTCAACAATAATTTCTGCCGCACGCTGCTGAATCGCCAGGATGGTTTCCGTGTTCAGCACAGGTTGAATTCCAAAAGTGCTCAGATCCCGGTTGTCTTTCCCGGCAGCATACAGATCCAGGATCGCATTCTCCTGATCTTGTGTCGGATAGTCGACCAGTAACTTGAACATGAAGCGGTCCAGCTGCGCTTCCGGGAGCGGATAAGTCCCTTCCTGTTCCAGAGGGTTCTGCGTCGCGATCGTGAGAAACGGTCTCTGCAGCGGATAGGTTTTTCCGTCAACAGATACCTGTCGTTCCTGCATTGCTTCCAGTAACGCAGACTGCGTCTTGGCTGGTGCCCGGTTGACTTCATCTGCCAGTAGCAGGTTTGTAAACAACGGGCCCTGATTGAAAGTGAATTTCTGCTCATGCATGTCATACACGGAGTGGCCGGTAATATCAGAGGGCATCAGGTCAGGAGTAAACTGGATCCGCCGAAACTCACTGGAAAGCACATGACTGAGCGTATTGACCAGCAGCGTCTTACCCAGGCCAGGAACGCCTTCGATTAAAACATTCCCTTCACAAAACAAAGCGACCACCACCCCTTCTACCAGGTCTTCCTGCCCCATGAGCACTTTACCCACTTCAGTCATTGATCGCTGGTAATAATCTTCAACTTGTGAAACATCCATGAATGAACCGTAACCCCGATTATCTATCTGAAGTAAGTAAATCAATTGTGATCTGGGATCACTCTTCGGGATCTGATGTTCCCTGTGACGTTTATTCTAAAGCGAATCCGGTTCAGATTTCGAGCATCCGGGTCGAGAACTGGCATGTTTTTTCAAATTGCCTGGCGGGAATCGTCAGCAGATCATAAAAAAAGGCCCCCATCAATAATGGAGGCCTTTTCTGTAGTATGATCACGAATCGAAGCTTTAGGCGAATTCAGGGCGACGTCGTCCCAACTGTTCCTTCAGGCGGTTAACGATGCTCGAATGCATCTGGCTGACACGAGATTCTGACAGCCCCAGCGTGCTGCCAATCTCTTTCATGGTCAGTTCTTCATAATAATACAGAATGATAATCAGACGCTCATTCCGATTCAGGCCTTTGGTTACCAGACGCATCAGATCTCGTTTCTGAATGCTCTTGGTGGGATCTTCCCCTTTGGCATCTTCGAGGATATCCACTTCCCGGACATCTTTGTAGCTGTCTGTTTCATACCATTTTTTATTCAGGCTCACCAGGCCGACCGCATTGGCCTCATTTTTGAGCTTTTCAAATTCCTTGCGGGACAATTGCATTTTCCGGGCAATTTCTTCGTCTGCCGGGGGGCGACCAAATTCCGCTTCGGCCGCTTTTCGGGCTGCTTCCAGCTTGCTGGCTTTACTGCGAACCAGGCGTGGTACCCAGTCCATCGTGCGCAGCTCATCCAGCATGGCTCCACGAATACGGGGCACACAGTATGTCTCAAACTTGACGCCCCGTTCCAGGTCGAATGCATTAATTGCATCCATCAGCCCAAATACACCAGCCGAAATCAAGTCGTTCAAATCTACCCCTTCAGGCAGTTTGGCCCAGACTCGTTCTGCATTGTAACGAACCAGGGGAACGTATTGCTCAATGAGCATATTACGCAGGGCCTGGTTGGATTGATCCTGCTTGAACACCTTCCAGATTTCTGCGATTTCTTCACTGGCTTTGATGGCCATTTACTCCTCCGTGATCAACATACAGCCGCTTCATATGGATTAAGATGAAACGATGACTGCTAAAACATTTTATATTTAAGCAAGATTATTTTTCCATTTTTCAAAACTTGCTCGTGCTGATTCTTCAACAACACGAGTAGCAACTTCTCCGAACAACAGACCAAGACCGAAAAATATGACGGCTGCTATGAGTGCGGATTGTGTCGCGCCAATGAAATCAGAATGAGAAATCACTCCTCTTACTGATTCAGTCGCAAAAGCGATTAGCGATAATCGAAATGCATAATGCAGGGCCACGGAATATTCCCGGATAGAGTTTGAAAAACGATTGCGAGAGAAAATTCACTTCGCTCCAAAGGTACCTTCGCTCGTCTATCCTTTAATATCGGCGTCCTGCTCCAGAAAATTTAACCTTTCTCCTACAATTTAATTAACCGTTAAACATTAACATTTGAATCTTCTCCGATGCGTAATTCGATCCTTGAGGTATGTCCATAAGTCTGGAAAATACCTGCGGTTGAAGTACGCGACCACAGACCAGGATCTGCAGTAACTGCGAAAAAAATTAATTGTCAAGGGATTTAATAGTGACGTGACTCAAGTAAGGGATTGAAAGGAAACGAGAGAGAGATGAGAGAGTGTTTCCTGTGGTTTCAATCCATTTGCCTGAGGGTGTTTACGCGGCTTCACCCAGCAAACGCTGCCAAAGTCGCGGAAAGTAAGACTCTTGTTTATTTTGTTGTCCAGCAGTCTGGTGTCGTTCCAGCAGGTCATGCGCCAGACGGAAAATAGATTCCGCGGCGGGACAATGCGGATGGCTTAATACAAATGGTTTCCGATCATAAACAGATTGAACGACATGCATATCATGTGGGATCTGACCGGCTTGTGCCAGTCCGGTGTGTAAAAACAGTTCCGTTGTTTTTTTAAGTTGCTGGAAGACCTTTTCAGACTGATCGTCTGACGTACATTGATTGATCAAAGCCTGAATTTCCAGCGATTGTATTGTCGAAAGTGATTTGATTGTCGCATAAGCATCAGCAATGGCCGTGGGTTCGGGAGTCGTCACTACCAGGACATCGTCGGCCGTCGTAACAAACTGCCTGATGCTGCGGTGGATGCCAGTTCCATTATCCAGAATCAGATAATCGTGAGTAGCTTCCAGTTCCTGCATCTGTCCCAGCACATCTTTCCGAACCGCTTCCGAACAGTCTGCCAGATCTGTCAGTCCGCTGGCTCCAGTAATGACACTGACTCCCAGGGGACCTTCCAGTTGAATTTCTTTTAAGGAACGGGCTCCGCTGACCACATGTGAAAGATTCCAGTAACCATTTAATCGACACAATAAATCAATATTACCCAGCGCCAGATTGACATCAATCAGGCAGACCGAAGCTCCGGACTGTGCCAGAGCCAGTGCCAGATTCAATGACAACACCGACTTTCCGACGCCTCCTTTTCCACTACAGACTGCCAGTGTCCTGCAATGGGAGGTTTTGCTCTTTTCAATAATGCCAGGACGTCTCTGCTCCATCAATCCGCGCAGAACCTTGGCCTGATCCCCCTGCGAAGCCACATTCGACTGTGAATCGGGAGGATTGACAGGAGGAACTGCTTCCACCTGCTTCGGGTTCCATTCATTGACGGCTGGAGCCATCGCAACTTCCTTTTATCTGAATCTCGTTTGAAACGAAAATGATCAACGCGATTATGTAATTTTAGAACGAATGATGTAATACGACTTTTTAACGCAGCTGATCCTCACCCAGTATCAGTCGCGCCATCCGGGCGGCATTGGCGGGTTCGATATCATCAGGAACATCCTGACCGGTTGTCAGATATCGCACAGGCAGTTTGACATTTTGACTTAAGGTCAACAGACTCCCCATCACAGGAGCTTCGTCCAATTTGGTCAGAATCATGGAAGTCGGACGGGCTACCTGGAATCGCTGCGCGATCGCTTCAAGTGTTTTTACGCTGGAAGTCATACTCATGACCAGTGAAACTTCATCAATGGGTACTTCACGGAACAGGCGTTCGAGTTCCTGAATTTTCAGATCATCACTGGGACTGCGACCGGCGGTATCAATCAGCACCAGATCCAGTCCGACCATCTCGTCGAGAGCCTGCTGCATTTCTTTCGGTGTGCTGACGACCTTCATGGGCAGATCGATTATTTCAGCATAGGTCCGCAGTTGCTCGACGGCGGCAATCCGATAGGTGTCAACAGTGACCAGTCCCATTTTAATATTATCACGCAGTCGGAAATTAGCTGCCAGTTTTGCAATGGTTGTCGTTTTGCCCACTCCTGTTGGCCCTACCAGTGCGACCACTTTACGATGCCCGGGAACGGGACGAATTGGTACGGAACAGGCTATCTGAGATTCAATCAATGCGGCGAGCAGCGATTTGCTGGCAGCAGAGTCTTTCAGTTGCTCGGGACTCGCATGCTCTTTCAGTCTGGCAATCAGATCGTGGGCAATACGTTCATCCACCTCTGCATCGATCAGATCGGTGTAAATATGAAACAGTTCTGAAGGCACGTCAGTAGATCGATGAGAGCGGGTACGTCGATCCAGTGATTCCAGCATCTCCTGAATCGCGTTCAGTTTCTCGGTAAATTCTTCTGTCGGATCAAACTGTTTCTGTGTGGGGGGGAGTTCGCGAGGTGCTGCTTCTTCGAAGCGCTGGCGGAATCGTGGTTGTTCCGGCGACGGGGAGTATGTTGATTCTCGACGAGGAGTCGTTTCGCGTCGGACTGGTAATGTTTCCTGATGAGCTGACACGGACGGAGAGACTGTTTCGCGACGACGATTATCCGATTGCAGATTCGATGCCCGGTGCCTTAATACTGAGCCTGCACTGGTGGAACGTTTTTTATTCTGCAATGCGGCTGGTGTCTGTGTTTCAATACCCAGTCCTGCTGTGATTTCATATGCTTCCTGGGTTCTCGACCAGGGCAACAGACTTTTACGCCCCGGAATCTGGCGCGTCTGCAGGATGACGGCATCACTGCCCATCTCTTCCCTTACCAGCGTCAGTGCTTCCTGCATCGAAGCTGCTTTAAATGTTCGAACATCTGACATAATTGATGTTTCCTCTATTTTATTCCGTTGAGATCGTTTTTATTTATAGGTAATGAATACTGGTCATCAGGAAAACAGTTTATGCAGCTCCTGCCGCAACCTCTTTTTTCAACCGACTGGCTGAAATCTGTCCGATCGCTTCCACATCAGTATCACGGGTAATTTCATTTAGACTCAGTACAATTAACCGGGGAATCATGGGAGAGGTAATCTGTTTCAAACCGGCCCTGATCTGGGGATTGCATAATACAATGGGATGCCCACCTGCTTCGACCAGTGGTTCGATCTGATCTGCGATGGCCTGTGTAATGATTTCTCCCGTCTGGGGTGCCAGCTTAATGACCAGACCATGCTCATTGTAATCTATACCTGACATCAGCACGTCTTCCAGTTCCGGATCAAGCGTGACGACTCTTAACAGTCGCTTGCTATCCCGATACTGCTGACAGATGGCACGCGCCAGACCGTTGCGAACATACTCTGTCAGAATCATGGGCTCCTTGGTACGATCTGCATAATCGCCTAATGATTGCAGAATGGTTTCCAGATCGCGAATCGGCACCCGTTCGCGGAGAAGATTGGAAAGCACATGTTGTACCTGGGAGATCTTCAATACATCGGGAATCAGTTCTTCAACGACTTTGGGTGACGACTCTTTCAGATTTTCAATCAGGCCATGGACCTGTTCCCGTGTCAGCAGTTCACTGCTGTGTTCGCGGACCACTTCCGTCAAGTGAGTGATGACGACAGCCGAAGGTTCTACTACGTTATAACCCATCAGTTCCGCACGTTCTTTCTGCCCCAGTTCAATCCACTTGGCAGGACGCCCGAATGCGGGTTCTACAGTATCGATGCCCGGAATATCGCCATTCGTCGCTCCCGTATCAATGGCCAGTAAGCCATCGGGATAGATTCCGCCCCAGGCGACAGCGACATCGCGGATCTTAATCTGGTAGTCGCGCTGTCCCAGTCGAATATTGTCGCGAATACGTACTTTGGGAAGAATAATTCCCAGCTCCTGAGCAATCTTATGTCGGATGCGAGTCACACGGTCAAGGAGATCACCGCCAGTCGCAGGATCAGCCAGTCTTAACAGTCCGACTCCCAGTTCCAGTTCCAGGGGATCGACAAACAGATGGTCTTCCGGTTTGGGTTCAGGCTGGCTTTGTGTCTGCTGTTGTGTTTCTGCTTTTTGTTTCTTTACCTCAGCAACCTGGAGACCTTTTCTTCGCATCATACCTGTTACGACACATCCGATGGCCAAGGCCAGCATCGGTCCAGCGGGCAGCCCGGTAAAAGCTAAAGCAAACAGAAAGGTGGCAGCCAGAAACAGAGCTTCAGGATGCCCTGAAAACTGCTTGACGACATCGCCTGGCAAATTACTGTCGACTGAGGTTCGAGTGACAATTAAACCTGCTGCCAGAGAAATCAGGAAGCCAGGAACCTGTGTGACCAGTCCGTCGCCAATCGTTAGTGTTGTAAATACAGTGGCTGCTTTTGAGAGCTCCATGCCATGGTCGACCATCCCGACATACAATCCCCCAACGACATTGATCAGTGTGATGATGATACTGGCAATCGAATCGCCACGAACAAACTTGCTGGCACCATCCATGGAACCATAGAAGTCAGCCTGCTCTGTTATTTCACTGCGGCGGGTTTTGGCTTCGTCTGAACTGATTAACCCTGCATTTAAATCGGCGTCAATGGCCATCTGCTTACCGGGCATACTGTCTAAAGCGAAACGGGCAGCGACCTCACTGATTCGGGTCGCACCTTTGGTAATCACCATAAACTGAATCGTAACCAGGATGACAAAGATGATCAGTCCTACAACCAGCTGACCGCCGGCGACAAAGTGACCGAAGGCTTCAATGACCCCTCCGGCAGCAGCCGTCCCATCGGCGGCACCACGTGTTAAAATCAAACGGGTTGATGCCACGTTAAGTACGAGCCGCGCCAGTGTTGTTCCCAACAGAATTGCAGGAAACACGCTGAATTCCAGCGGCCGTTTAACATAAATTGTTGTCATCAAAATCACTACAGAAACGGTGATATTGCAGGACAACAGAAAGTCCATCACGAACGGAGGCAATGGCGCAATGATTACCAGGACTGAACTCACTATGACTAGTGGGAAAATCAGCCCGGTGTTGCGCATGATCGATCCGGATAGACCGGTATTGGACTCCGGTGGCATCCATGCCTCCGTGATTACAGGTTAATGGGGAATTAAGACGTAGAAATGACAGAAAGGTAGTGAAGAGATTTGTTAAGTTTTTGAGATGTGTGAGAGAGAGGCGAGTGATAATGGAATCTGCAAATTCTGTCCAGAGGATTTCTTCATATTTCACTCAAGTTTTTGTTCGCTTAAGCCGAACCCCTCATTTCAAGCCAGCATTTTCTTCACCAGATGCGCTTCTTCGACTCCCGTTAAGCGGAAATCGAGACCCTGGTAAAAATAGGAAAGCTCATGATGATCAATCCCCAGCAGATGTAAGACCGTCGCATGAAAATCGCGGACATGAATTGTGTCGTTCACTGAGTAATATCCCAGTTCGTCAGTTTCTCCTATTGTGACACCAGGCTGAGAACCTCCTCCTGCAACCCACATACTGAAGGCATCAATATGGTGATCTCGTCCGATCAGATCTCGCGGTTCTCCCTGAGGAGTCCTGCCGAATTCGCCTCCCCAGATCACCAGTGTGTCTTCTAACAGACCACGCTGCTTCAGGTCTTTCACCAGGGCTGCCGATGCGCGGTCCGTCTCCAGACAGCGGGCATCCAGTGATTCTTCCAGGTCTGTGCCTTTATTCCCATGATGGTCCCAGTCGGTATGATAAAGTTGAACAAAGCGGCACCCTTTTTCTATTAACCTGCGCGCCAGTAAACAGTTACGCGCATAAGAGGGAGTTGCCGGGTCAACACCATATAAGTCCAGTGTCTCTTTTGTCTCACCTGAGAGATCCATTAACTCTGGTGCACTGGACTGCATCCGATATGCCATTTCATACGCAGAGATGCGTGTCGAAATCTCAGGATCCCTTGTTTTCTCCAGCCGCAGCGCATTCAGTTGATTGACTGTCTCAATAAATTCCGACTGTCGTTTTGCATCAATCCCTGAAGGATTCGATAAATTGAGAATGGGGTCGGCACCATTCAAAAAAGGCACTCCCTGATAAGTCGTAGGCAGAAAACCACTGCCCCATAACGGAGCACCACCACGCGGACCGCGGGGACCGGACTGCAGTACGACAAAGCCAGGCAGGTTCTGCGATTCGCTGCCGATGCCGTAGGTCACCCAGGCTCCCATACTGGGGCGTCCAAACTGTTGAGTCCCGGTATTCATAAATAGTTTAGCGGGCCCATGATTGAACACATCCGTTTTCATACTCTTCAGAACGGTGATATCATCTGCAATACTCGCCAGATGCGGTACCACATCGGAAAGTTCAGTACCCGATTCGCCATGTTTTCTGAATTTGCGCCGTGTACCCAGCAGCTTTGCATCTTTTTTCAGAAATGCGAACTGTTTGCCTTCGACATAAGACTCCGGAATCACCTGGCCTTCCAGCTCCTGCAGCTTAGGCTTAAAGTCAAACATTTCCAGCTGGCTGGGCCCTCCCGCCATGAACATGTAAATGACATTTTTAGCTTTGGGAGGATGATGAGTTTTACCGAGAGCGGACGTCGCAGCGTGAGTCTGTTGTTCCGACTGCATCAGAGTTGCCAGACCTATCGCCCCCGCTCCCACGGCGCAGTTTTCAAAAAAATGGCGTCGTGTCAGATCCTGTAAACCCAAATCATGAAATCTCATTTGTCTCTCCCTGAAGGTTTCTTTTAGAAGTAAGAACCTTCATAGCGAAGAAGTTGTTATTCCCGTGTGATAAATTCATCCAGATTCATCAGCACGCGTGCGACGGCGGTCCAGCTGGCAGCTTCGGCTACCTCGATCTCTTTGGGCAAATCGCTGGCAGCAACCTGCCTTGCCAGATGTGGTGACTTATTGAACCAGGTTCTCTGTTCATTCAGGTATTGTGTCAATACTCTCAGTTCTTGATCTGCCGGCGTCCGGGACAGACAGATTTGGAAAGCCTCTCTCAAACGCCCCTCATCATAATCAGGGCCCTCCTGCAGAATCCGCAACGCGAAACCCTGAATCAACTCAAACAGAGACTGGTCATTCGCCAGCGTTAAAGCCTGCAACGGCGTATTTGAACGAACACGGCGGGTACACGTTGTATTACTGTTAGGTGCATCGAAAGTTGGAAGCATCGGGTAGGGACTCGAACGCCAGAAGTAAGTATACATGCCTCGGCGAAAACGATTGGCCCCCTGCTCTTCAGGCCAGCTTTTTTTATTCTGTGTCAGAACATAAATCCCCTCCGGTTGAGGCGGATAGACACTTGGCCCCCCAATGGTCCGCGTCAGCAATCCACTACTGGCCAGAAACAGATCGCGAATGGACTCGGCTTCCATTCGATAACGGTTCTGTCGTGAGAGAAGTAGATTACGGGGATCCTGCACCTGGTACTCCGGCCTGAAATCTGATGCTTGTCGATAGGTCGCAGATGTCACAATCAGCTTATGAAGCTGTTTCACATCCCAGTCCAGTCGCATGAATTCCGATGCCAGCCAGTCTAGCAGCTGGGGATGAGTTGGCAGTGTGCCTTGGGTACCAAAATCATTTTCGGTCTCCACAATGCCCCTGCCAAAAAAACGCTGCCAGTAGCGGTTGACGATCACTCGCGCTGTCAGAGGCTGTTCCGGACTGGTGAGCCAGCGGGCAAAATCCAGGCGTGTCGGCTGTTTCACATCCTCAGGAAAAGGAGGCAAGACAGCGGGCACATCCGGTTTGACTGGCGCTCCAGGTGCCAGAAAATTCCCTCTCAGCAGAATAAACGTTTCGCGCGGCTTCGGAAGCTCCTTCATGACCATCGTTGTGACAATGTCTTTTGTGAGTTTGGCCTGTTCTGCCTTCTGTTTCGTCAGTCGCTGATTCAGATCAGCCCATTGAGTATTCGACTTGTAAAACGCCTGCTCGATTGCGGTTTTCTGTTTTGTATCCCATTTTTCTTCTGGTAGTTTCAAAATAGCAAGCACGGCAGGATCGACATTGAATACTTCAGGATCGACGATCGTCGCAGATAGCCGAAAACGCCCCACATTGTATTTCGCATTGCGTGTCTGTGATAAAGTCACCCGCAATTTCATCGGCTCTGAATGCTGCAAGGGTGCTTTCAACGAAAACAGGACCCTGCGATTCACGTTCATCTTTCCCTTAGCCCCATTGATGGCCCATCCAGTTTTAAGATCACCGTCAATCAGATTTTGTGCCGGAAATTTACTCTGCGAATGATCTGCCGTAGCCTGTACCAGTTTTACAGGTTCAAAATCAGTCCATTGATCTCCAGTCTTTTTTGCGACTTCGACGATCACTTCGTCCAGCACAAAATTCCCGTTTCCCGCCCAGCCAGGTCCCATTTTGGGCAGACTTTCATGGGTGAGTACTTCCAGTCTCAATCCCTTCGTCCCTGGTGGGATATTTTCGGTTTCCACATGATAGATATCGTTATTGGGGATTTTACCGCCGACCAGCAAGGACTGGTCGGCCAATACGGTAATGATCGCGCCGTTTTCCGAAGTCACCTCTTGAGCTTTAAGAACCATCCACTGTTGCTCGGCATCTTTCAAGTTTTGCTGGATCGACGCTTTCCACGATTCGAGTTCTGGGGCGAGCATCTTTTCCTGCTCTGTCAATTGCTTTGTGATAGCTGCAATCTGCTGCTTGAGTTCGTCCTGTCTGGTTTTCTGTTTTTCAGTGGGCAATGCCAGGGTGGGTGGCGCACTGTTAATATCAGCCGTACTGTTGAAGATGGCATACAGCTGATAAAAATCGCGCTGCGTCAGTGGATCGTATTTATGCTTATGACACTGGGCACAACCAACGGTCAGCCCCAGAAAGGCGGCACCTGTTGTATTCACACGGTCCACAACGGCCTCAACACGAAACTGCTCAGGATTCGTTCCCCCTTCCTGGTTGATCAGTGTATTGCGATGAAAGCCGGTGGCAATTAACTGCTCGGTCGTCGGCTGGGAAAGCAGGTCTCCGGCAATCTGTTCTGTGACAAACTGATCAAAAGGCATATTATCGTTAATGGCTTCGATAACCCAGTCCCGATATTTCCAGATCGAACGCGGTCCATCAATCGTAAAACCATTCGAATCCGCATAGCGGGCCACATCGAGCCAGTGTCTGGCCCAGCGTTCTCCATAATGAGGAGATGCCAGCAATCGATCCACGAGCCGGTCATAAGCCCCCGGTTCGGTATCAGACACAAACTTCTGTACCTGTTCGACTGTGGGAGGCAGACCTGTTAAATCCAGGCTTAACCTGCGGATCAGTGTATTCCGGTCCGCTTCTGCTGCAGGAGTCAGTTTGTTTTGAGTCAGTTGTTTGAGAATAAAGGTATCGATGGGATTTCTAATCCAGGTCTGCTCTGGTGCAGCGGGTACAGCAGGACGCTGTACGGGTTGAAATGCCCAGTGATCCGAAGAGACTCGCGTCTGCTTCAGCACTGATTCGGACTCTGGAATGTGCCCCCCCTGCTCAATCCACGCTCCAATCAGTTTGATCTCCGCCGGTTTCAAAGGAGGCAGGTCATGCGGCATCCGGGGAATTTTGCCCTGTCCCGTGAGGCTCTGAAACAGCGGGCTTTCGTTCTTTTTGCCGGGAACGACAGCCGGTCCCCGGTCTCCCCCTTTTAGAATGCTGGCTCCATAATCAAGACGCAGACCCGATTCTTCCGCATCCTGGGAATGGCAGTCATAACAATACTGCTTAAAGAGAGGCCGAATCTGTTTTTCAAAATTAATATCTACTTTTTTGTCTGCAGCCCATCCGGAATGTACGAGGACCCAGGTGCTCAAAACAGCGGCTGTCACATATCTTAACAAATTCCGCATGGAAAAACCCGAAGTATGAAGGTAAACCGCGTTTCTGTGATACTGGATCAAATCCGTTCCCAATCAGGAATACGAATCAGGATGCGGGATCGCTGGAGAAGCAGGAAGGTCGTTTATTCACTGAGTCTATTGTAGAGTCTCGCTGCAACATCTTCATAACAAGCCTGAGATCACTTTGGCCGGAAGATAGATCACAGAGCCGACAACAGCCCTTTATTCAGGGTACCAGCAGAATTGGCAGATTGCAAGTTTTTGTTGGAGGGACAGCTTTGATTTCACGCGACGAATTTCCTGTTTTCAGCAGGAATCGCTACTGATCACTCACCTTCTATCCGCAGGGATGTCAGTTTGACGCGCTCACGATTGGTAAGAAAGCAGAGAAAACATTCTTTTCCCGACTGCAAAGCAGGTTGGGCACAGGTGAGCACCCTGCGCCTGCCAATACTGAGCACAAAACGGTTCCCGGTTCCTACCAGGCGTACAGGTACCGATTCCGGTTCCGCGCGGGTTAAATCCAGCTCGATCCGTTTCAGTTCCTGGCTGGCATTTTTAGCTGTTTCCGAAATACTGACAGCATCATTTTGAAAATGGATTACGCTGGAAACGAGAACCTGGTCTGGAAAATCTGGATGCCTCGTCAGTAACTGCAGTTCAAAGTCAGGAAATTTCTGCTCAACCTGCACACGAAAACTGACGCTGATTTTCTGGTAAGGCCTGTTAAAAGTGGCTACGGAAACCTGATCTGCTGCAGACTCCATGCCCTCCTCTGTAAACTGCCAGCCCTGACTTTTCCAGAACAGGTTGTAAAAAGGGTTTTGCCAACTGGTTGATTCCAGTTCACCTTCCTCCACTGTCTTCAGGTCAGGTAACAAAGGTTTTCGAGTAGTCGTCTGAGTCAGAATTAGATCCGGTGATGAGGCAGACGAAACAGGATCTGGCTGTAAATCTGCCGTTTCCGAATCAACCGCAGATAGGGATGAGTTCTCATCCATGGCAGGAACTGCATTCATGTGACCAGTTGAATAAACAGACGGCTGCTGCTGATGGCTCTGGATCCAGTAAATCAGAAAGGCAGAGACCAGCGTAATACAGACAAACAGCATCACCCCAGACTGGATTCGGATTCGTTTTGATTTTGTTTCTGATTCCTCAGACATCATTGAATCTATCCATCAATCCCTGTCATTACATGCCCAGGCATCTGGCTTATTTTTTGAATGTGTTCCCCTAATGCCTGTTCGAGATAAAATGTATCAATACCATACTGATCTTTTAACGACTGGAACTGTCGTATTAATTCACGCACTTCCCTCATGGGCAGTCGGGGTTGTCTTTTGACAGCTCGTATCAACAGGTTTTTGGGGGTATGCTCTGTCTCAATGAATTCGATAACCTGGGTGCGATAACCACAAATTTCCAGCATCAGAGCCCGCAAAGCATCCGTTACCAGGGAAGCAGTTTTCTCTTTCAGAATTCCATGTTTCAGTAAACCTGACTGGGATAGACTGCTGATCTGCTGAAAAATCTCATGCTGACAACAGGGAACAGCCATGATTACATCCGTATCTGCACACACGGCTGCCGCAATCGCAGCATCAGTGGCAGTATCGCAGGCATGTAGTGAAATGGAAAGATCACATTTCCTGGACCCCGATTGAAAGCGGGAAATATCTCCCGTTTCGAAATTAAGACCATCGTATTGCAAATCATCAGCAATCTTCTGGCAGTGGGTTACAACAGACTGTTTTAGGTCGAGTCCAGTGATGTTGACTCGACGCTTCAGGATTTCGGTGAATAAATAATAAGTCGCAAAAGTAAGATAACTCTTGCCGCAACCAAAATCGACGATATTGAGCTCTCCACTTCCCGACAGTGAGGGCACGATATCATTAATGAATTCCATATACCGGTTGATCTGTCGAAACTTGTGGTATTGCGCTGACTTTACTTTACCCGAGTCAGTCATCACACCAATGGCTTCCAGAAAAGCACAGGGGACTCCTTCAGGTATCAGATACTGTTTCTTCCGGTTGTGCGTCTCCGATTCCTTTTCCAATGCTTTCGTCGGGGCATGTTTCTTCATGGAAATAGTGCCCTGCTTTGTTTTGCGAAAATGATAATCAGCGTGTTGAGTAAAGAGATACCCCTCGCGAAAATGCGCCGTCCAGAGTTCTATAATTCGTAGAACGCTTTCCTCTCGCAGCAGATTCTCATGGACTTCCTGCCGGCCGCGCAGGAGGGCAAACTGATAGTGTGGTTTTCCTTTGATAACCAGAGGCCTCACAGTCACTTTTCTAAAAGCGGAAACCTGTTTGTCTATCGGTTTACATAACAGCAGTTGAATACAGTCTCCGCCTTCAAGCGCTTTCATGATAACATCAGGCAATGCGAGTTCAGAACGAGATGGATCTGGATTCTTCAATTGAAATCTGGTCCTGTGTTTTTACTTTGAGATATGAGTTTAAGATGAATCGACTGTGACACACCAGTCAGTACAGGGATTGCAATGACCTGTATACCTGTTATCAGCAGATAGCTCAGGTAACTCATATGAAAGGGAAGAACTATCATATATTTACCAAACAACAACAGTGACGTAAGTATAGCTACAATAAAAGCTGATGCCGGTAATCGCAATAGTAAATGTTTATTTCTCAGTGATGACAGCTCAAAGCAGAACAGACTGAAAGCCGCCAGAAAGCCCAGTGTCACGACCTGCTGCCAGCCCAGATAGACACCTGCGAGAACGAACAACCATATGGTTCGGGGGGCAAATGGACTGACCGATTCTGGCTTGAATAAGACCGGCCAGCAGAAGAGCACCCCTGTGAGGACTCCATATATCAGGCCCCAGACAAGCGTCTTGAGCGTTTCTACTTCAATCCCGACATGCAGTGTTCCGTAATTGTAAAGTTCATTAAGAAGTGTCTCCGATTTTAATAATTCAGACTGAGTAGAAATCATTGCCGGAACCGGATGTAATTCGGGAATGACTGCGCCTGCCCCCAGACCAATGACAAAACACCAGATTAAAAGTCGGCGGGGGATAACCTGACCATCATATTGTATGTAGGCAGATGCCATGAGAACGATAAACAGATAACTGTAATAAACATCCAGGGCAATCAGATCCCAGGTGCGACCTTCCAGGATCTGATAGCTGCCCCCGAATTGGTTGGGTGTCCGATAGGGAAGAAACTGTCCTCCGGAATGGACCAGCACTATATATAAGAGGAGAAAGAATAATCCTGTCAGAGCCTCGACGATCGGATACCGTACCGAAATGGGTGCCTGACAGGTGCGACATTTACCTCTTAACAGAAGCCAGCCCAGAATGGGAAGATTGTCTCGCGTCTGGATCGGGGTTTCACAGACAGGACAGCGGGATTTGGGTTTTGAAATATTTAACCCCAGCGGCATCCGGTAAATGACTACATTCAGAAAACTACCGATCACAGAACCCATTACGAAACACCAGAGGGCAGTAAACACCTCCAGAACCCACAAGTGCGAACTTGAGGAAATCTCTAACATCAGTTGCATGGTTCAGAGTCTATCTATGGTTCCATTTGGTTCAGGATTAAGATTCGCCGCCAGCTGTACGTATCACACCATCTATTACTTCAAAACTTCCGAGTGCTATTATCTGCAGAATCGGGCGGGTTTGACTTTACTCAAAAAGAATTCAATTCGGAAATTTGCAGAAATCCCTTAGTTCAATGCGTGCGAAGTCTCCAGAATCGGAGAATAAGTATTTCAACTCAAAACATCATAATTAGAACCGAATCAAAAATACATGCACCATTTTACGTAACTGGTACTCGAAATTTAACAAAGTAGGAGGAGACTCCGCTTTCTCTCAAACCCCAGTCAACAGATCGAATTACATCTACCGATAATTCATGTATCTCCAGATATCAATAAAAACGAACTTTGACTCCTTCGGATACGAATAAACTCTCTCAATATAATATCTATTGTCCAAAATCCGATTGAGCTCACTGATAACAATTTCTTAGTCATTTACCGACCTCAGACTTAAAACAGCCGACGAAAGTTACTTTTTCAGCACTGCTGTTAAGCGAAATTGTTCCCTGACATCAAACCGAGATTTCACCCTGAAGTATTCATGGAATTTCCCAGCCTCACGGATATTTCCTGACCTGTTTAGAATACAAACTGTAGATTTGGAAAGCACACAGCAATGAATTCAAGGATGCAACCCCACCTTTGGATTAAATGTTCAACTTTAATTGTATTCACGACAATTACGCAGATTGCCTGTGATCTTCAGGGGGCCTCTGGACCCCAGTTACTGGTCCCTGATCTAAAAGAGCCTTCAAATGGAATCAGACAGGTTACATCGACTCCTGCAGACATGGATGTCCCGCTGGTCGCCCGCAAACCTGAATTCAGTATCGAAGCCCAGAAACCGGAACTTCTGGCTGATGATGCTTCAGGAAAAAAAGCAGGCTCCTTGCCGGAACCTAAACCATTTCCGGGTATCGCCAGCAAGGCTTCACCTCAAATGAAAAAACCAGAGGGACCGAAAGCCCCACCGGTTCCAGAAATTATAGACCCACTAGATAAGCTGGTAGATGAAGCAATTGAAGTCTCTCACCGCAGAATGCTTTCCACCAATGTCCACACCCCCTGGCAGATTGCACATGGGATTCTCGCGCTTCGCTGGGAATACTCGCTGTACCAGAATAACAAACGCATTCGCGCCATTGACTGGGTTTCAACCGGCCCCAGTTTCCGTGGACGCCCCTGGTTCATTACCACTCCCCATGGCGGTAAGGGACATCCTTTTACTGAGCCCTATGCGTTTGAAGGACACCCGAATCAGTTTCTCGCCTTTTACGCCATGGCTGGAATCCCCACCGATCACGAATTTAAAACTGGCGATAAAACGATCACAATCGCTGATATGATCAGCAATGCCAAGGCGGAAGTAAATACTAACGAAGAGATCACCTGGACCCTATGGGCATTTTCCCGCTATCTCCCCTGGGATACAGAATGGATGAGCGATCGGCAGGAAGAGTGGAGTATGGAGAAACTGGTACGGGTACAAATGCAGTCTGAACCGACCAAATCGGCTTGCGGTGGAACCCACGGTTTGTTTGCGACGGCCAGTGCTGTCAACTGCTACCTCAAAGACCAGAAACAACTGCGGGGAACCTGGCTGGAGGCCAGCATGCGGGTTCGTCAGTATGTAGAATACGCCCGCTCAATGCAGAACCGGGATGGCTCATTTTCTTCAAAATATTTTGAAGGCCCGGAATACGCCAGTGACGTCAATAAACGCGTTTCTACAACCGGACACACACTGGAGTTCATCATGGAAGCATTGCCTCAGGATCGCCTGGATGAGCAGTGGGTTCGCAGTGCTGTTTACCGCATCGCGACCGATCTGATTGAATATAAAAGTCAGCCATTGGAACCGGGTGGCATGTATCACGCGATTGACTCACTGGTCATTTACCGTGAACGCACTCGACCTGAGTATGCAAAATACCTGGAAGAGCTGGCTAAGTACAAAGACTTTGAGAAACCAGAACCCTCGGATCAGATCATCGGTTACTCCAAGCAGTTTCTGCAGCAGCAAAAATCTGCCCAGTACAATCAACAGCCACAGTACAGGCAGAGCAATACTCCCGACAATGATCCCTCACGTCAGGCACGTCGCCGTGGTCTGTTCTCCCGGTACCGATAAACTCTGCTTACTCGCTGAGTTTATTCAGCACGATCAGACTGAGAACCCTCCGAAGTTTCTTGAATATTCCGAATTGAGGGAACCCAGGTCCGTTGCTCATCAGTCGCCTCCCGGATCGATTCCAGAGTCGGTGGCTGATTCGTACCATAATCGGTATGGTACCTCTTTTTTCGGGGACGGGGCTTATATTCGTAGGGATCTGCTTCCTGCTTCTTCCAGAAGTGCCACAGCTTGAGCTTTTCCTGCTGGGATTCCGGGGGTTTGTCTCGCAGCAGCCAGAGTGTTAACAACAATACGGTAATGACGCCAATAGCGACCATCATGGGTCTGCCTGGCGGTTCACCACTGGTAACAACCACGAAAATACAGGCGAATAATCCGCCGGTGAGTGTGAATACTGTAGCCAGCCAGGCTGCTGCCTGATCTCCCGAACCATGAGGGGATTGACCTGCAGTCATAATTTGGTTCTCCGATGTGCTCCCAAAATGCGACAGGACCTTCAGCTCCTGACGTCTCGTACACATCAGGAGCAGTCTTCAGTTTACCAGATCCCCAGTACGATCCCAATCATTTTTTAAAGCCACCCTGGAAATGATATTAAGATAATGCCCGCAGGAAAATATCCAGATACAGCACAAAGATCATCAGGCCCAGCACAAAGATCATCCCGACATAGGTGGCAGCCGTTAGGACTTTTTCATTGGGGCGTTTGCGGGTGATGCCTTCCCAGCAGAGGAACACCATGTGGCCCCCATCCAGAACAGGAATCGGCAGGAAGTTCAATACAGCCAGGTTCACACTCAGAAAACCCAGAAACAGCAGCAGTTGTGCATAGCCATCATGGGCCACTTCATAAGCGACTTTGGCAATCGTCACTGGTCCACTTAATTCCATCGGGGAGACACGACCGGTAATCAGACTTCTCAAAGTCAGATAGATGTCCTTGGCGGAATTGGTTGTGTACTGCACTCCCATTCCCAGCGCCTGCCCCATACTCTCAGCCTGCTGAATTTCACGCAGTGACTGCAAGCGGATGCCCCGAACAGGCAACGACCATTGTTCATCAGGTTCCTGTTTTGGATTGACCCACGGATTGATTTTTTTCTCGACGATCTTACCATCCTGACTGAATGTAAGTTCGACAGGCCAACCGGGACGGACCTGCATCTCCCAGAATGCATTCGCCCAGTTCTTGTTTTTATCATCAAATTCGTACGTAACTTCCGGGATCGGAGCCCAGTCGGCTGCGGTCTCATTTTCCGGATAAAGAATTTTGATCTTCTTAATCAAAGCGTTCGGTTTAATCCCTGCTTTCGCAGCCGGACTTTCTTCTTCTACTTTAAGTACCGTAGGAATCAGGTGAAAGGCGATTCCCAGTGACCCCACTGCCAGTGGAGTATTGGAAAAAACAGGATGTTCCAGCCAGGCGGGATTATCGAGAGGAACGACATTCAGATTGACCTCTGTGGGCTGTGCACCATCCTGCTTGCGATTAACCACTATCGGAATGGTTTCGCCGGCACGACCCGAGAAATAATTGGGGAGTCGCAGAGGATTCAATGCCTTGCCCACATCCTGACCATCGATATGTGTAATCTTATCGCCGACTTTCAATCCTGCTCGATCGGCAGGAGACCCTTTCTGAATCGATTCGATCGGGCCAATCTCCATCCATAGTCCCAGGGTTCGAAACGGATTGTTCTTCACCTCAATCTCGACAACCTCTGTATCGGGTGTTCCTTCACGAACGACGCCTGTCTTTAAAGTTTCGCTGCTTTTTGCTGCATAGGTCCGCTGTAGTTGTGCGTAATTTTCTATCTTTTGCCCATCGATGGTTTTGATCGTATCGCCTGGTAAAAAGCGAGGCTCTGCACTGGCGGCAGCAGTCCCTTTACTGGTGATCCGCTCATTGGGATCCTGGTAAACAGGAATCTGCAGACTCTGCGCCGGCAGCAGTCCAATTTGCGGCCGGGTACCTGTCTGATCCGGCGTCACTTTGACCTCAAATTTTTCGCCGTTCAGATGGGTCCCTTCCATCGTGATATCCCCATCACTGAAGGCAGAACTGCGAATAATATCCATAAAGGACGTCGTCTCGTTACCATTGATTTTGTGAATCACATCACCCGGTTGAATGCCAGACTCCCACGCAGGCATTCCTGGCACTGCAGTCCCCACAATACATGGCGTCGATGCAACACCCAGTCGAAATGCAAATGCGAAAAACAGCATGCCGGTAATGATATTCATGATCACACCCGCAGAGATAATTCCCATTCTCTGATAAACGGGTTTGGCTGAATAAGAGCGGGGATCGAGAGCAATTTCTTCGCTGCTTAACTGGCTCGGATCAACATCGTCCTGCCCCAGCATCTTTACGTAACCACCAAAAGGAATAATCGACAGCGCATACTCCGTTTCACCGTATTTGAAACTGTAGATGATCGGACCGAAGCCGATACTGAAACGCTCGACTTTGACATCACACCACTTAGCGACAGCGAAGTGCCCCAACTCGTGGAAAAAAATCACCAGTCCCAGCCCGAGAGCGACCATGGCAATGTTGGCAATTTTTCCTGTAAGTGTTCCTAACAATAAACTGGTCAGCACTACTTCCACTGTTTTATCTCCTTGCGAGCCCAGTCATCCAGTAGAAACAGTTCTTCCAGACTTGGATTGGGATCGAATTGATGTGATTCTAATATTTGTTGACAGGAAGTCGCGATATCGCAGAAACGCAATTCACCTGACAAAAATCGTTCTACAGCAGCTTCATTAGCTGCGTTTAATACCGCACCGCACGTCCCCCCCTGCTCTGCGACCTCGTATCCAAGACGCAACGCGGGGAACGCTTCCAGATCAGGTGGTTCGAAGGTTAGCTCAAATGACCGGCTCCAGTCCATTGGAGTATTCAGGCCTGCTTTTCTATCAGGATACGTAAGTGCGTACTGAATGGGAAGCCTCATATCGGGTGGGGAGAGCTGGGCGATGACCGAACCGTCCACAAATTCTACCATGGAATGCACAATGGACTGGGGATGAACGACGACAGAAATCTGGTCGGAAGTCAGGTTGAATAACCATTTTGCTTCGATAATCTCTAAAGCCTTATTCATCATCGTGGCTGAATCGATCGTGATTTTAGGCCCCATCTCCCAGGTAGGGTGCGCCAACGCTTTTTCAGGAGTCACATCTTTCAGTTCAGCCGGGCTGAAACCTCGAAAAGGTCCACCGCTGGCTGTCAGAATCACTTGCTTGACATCCCGCGGACTACCCGCCTGCAACGCCTGGAAAATTGCATTATGTTCACTGTCAACGGGAAGCAGTGTCGCCTGACTTCGTGCTGCCAGATCCATAATTAGTGGCCCGGCAACAACTAAAGTCTCTTTATTGGCGATTCCGACTGTTTTTCCGGCTTCAACCGCCGCCCAGGCCCCTTTCAGGCCGGCTGCTCCCACAATTCCGCAGATGACGACATCCACGTCTGCGGAGGAAGCCACCCGTTCTATCTGATCGTCTCCAAATAAGACTTCAGTCCCGGCAGCAAAATCACTCTTCGAGATAGACGATGCCTGTTCGGGGTTGCTCAAAACAGCCCAGCGAGGATGAAACTGCTGTGACTGCTCAGCCAGTTGCTTCCAGCTGTTATGTGCGGTAATCGCAGTCAATTCCATTTCCTGTGGATGGGCGGCGATTACATCGAGAGTACTGGTACCAATCGAACCCGTAGACCCGAGAACGGCTATTCGCTTCATTCGACCCTGTTTTTTCATCCTCAGTCGGTATAATTGACTGTTGTGTTGTTTCTTGAGGAGAGCGGAAAAAAGACATTCCCTGGTACTGTTTTTTTGTCCTAACCACCAACGAATCCGCATTTTAGGCGTAATAATTAAACATGGCAAGGGGCATTCACTCCGTAAAAGAACCTTTTCAACGGCGTTTCAAGGAAGATCCCACAATTCTCCGAAAACGTTTGATTGACCCCTCTGCTGAAACGACATACATTACCTTAAAGATAAGATGCATTCTGTGTTAAGATCCCTTCTTCCCTGAAACGATCTCTCACCGAGGGCTTAACCAACTGACCTTATGTTCCGTGCGGATCAAAGACCAGAATTCAGCAATACGCACGCCATTGAAAAGATAAATCTCCATGTCGAACCCGGATCCCAACCGAAAAGACCGTCCTGCTCCACCTGAACGCACTCCAAAAGGGGATGGAAAACGTCCCGAACCGAAAGGTCCTAAAAGCAATGCGCTCTGGTATCTCGTAGTAGGCGGATTGATTCTGGTCATCACACTCTCAATTGTTTCCAACAATAAACGGGGAGAGAAACTTAAGTTTGGTGATTTCGTCAAAGGTCTGGAAGATGGAAAATACAATAAAACCAACGTACACGAACTGAAGTTCGGCACCGATTACATCGTATTCCAGGACCAGCCCAAACAGGAGGGATCTGAAAAGGGAACTCTGGCAGACACCACTAAAAATTACTACATTCCAGTCTGGGGAATTGCGTCAGAAAAACGCGCGCAGCTGCAATCCAAACTGGAAAGCAAAGATATCGTCGTTGATTCCGAAAGCCGCCCTTCCGAATGGGAATCCTTGATTGCCGTTCTGTTCTTTCCCATCGTACTGTTAATTTTTGTGATCTATCTCTTCCGTCGCATGGGTGGTGCAGGTTCGCCGATGTCATTCGGACGCAGTCGCGGACGTATGTATGCCCAGGATGATATCGAAGTCACGTTTAATGATGTCGCCGGCATTGATGAGGCCGTCGAAGAACTCCGCGAAGTGGTCGAATTCCTGAGAACTCCGGCAAAATATCAGGCCCTCGGCGGTCGTATTCCCAAGGGAGTCCTGTTAGTAGGTCCTCCCGGTACAGGAAAAACAATGCTTGCAAAAGCAGTTGCCGGCGAAGCGGGTGTGCCTTTTTATGGACTTTCCGGTTCTGATTTCGTCGAAATGTTTGTCGGCGTGGGAGCTGCCCGCGTACGGGATATGTTCCAGCAGGCAGCACAACGCTCACCCGCTATCATTTTCATCGATGAACTCGATGCGCTCGGAAAAACGCGAGGCAGCGGCATGCCCGGCGGTCATGATGAACGGGAACAGACCCTCAACGCACTGCTGGTCGAGATGGATGGATTTGGTTCTGATCAAAGTGTGATCGTCATGGGCGCCACCAACCGCCCGGAAACCCTCGATCCTGCCTTGATGCGTCCCGGTCGATTCGACAGACATGTGCTCGTCGACCGTCCCGATGTACGGGGACGGGAAGCGATTCTCAAAGTCCACAGTGCCAAGATCAAGATGGATGACTCAGTCAACCTGCAGCACATCGCGAAAATCACGCCCGGTTTCGTCGGTGCTGATCTGGCCAATCTGATCAATGAAGCTGCTTTGCTAGCTGCTCGAAACAACAAAGACGCAGTCACCATGCACGAATGCGAAGAGGGTGTCGAACGTGTCGTCGCCGGGCTGGAAAAATCAACGCGTCTGATCCATGAAGATGAAAAGAGTCGCGTCGCCTATCACGAATGTGGTCACGCTCTGGTGGCATGCTCACTCCCCAATGTCGACCCGGTTCACAAAATTTCGATTGTCCCCCGCGGACTGGGAGCTCTCGGTTATACATTGCAGCGCCCCGAAGAAGAAAAACAACTGGTTACTCAAAGCGAACTGGAAAACCGCATCTGTGTCCTGCTGGGAGGAATCGCTGCGGAAGAAATCATTTACCAGGAAACCTCAACCGGTGCCCAGAATGACCTGCAGCGTGCGACCGATCTTGCCCGCCGCATGGTCACCGAGTTCGGCATGAGCCCCAAACTGGGTCGGGTGCATTACAGCGAAACCAGACGGTCTCCGTTCCTTGGCGATTCTCAAGCGGGAGTCGAGAGCGTGCACAGCGAAAACACATTACGGGAAATTGATCTCGAGATCAGACGTATTATCGATCAATGCTCCAAGATTGCCTACGAAGTGCTCGATGAACGGCGTGAACTGCTGGAACACATGACCAGGGATCTGCTGGAAGTCGAAGTCATGGATATGGAACAACTCCAGGCCATTCTCAAAGAACATCAGCGCGGCCCACAGATCAAACCGGGAACCTATAAAGGCAGTTCTCCGGAAGGAAAAACCGGAGAGCAGACTCAGGAAGAAAAGACTTCCGAGAACGATCAGGCAGCCGACGGTACCGGAGCATGAGCACTCTCAAAAGCATCTGTGTCTTTTGCGGTTCAAAACCGGGGAACGATGCACAGTACCAGCAATCCGCAATTGAGCTCGGACGACTGATGGCCGAACGCAAGATTTCTCTGGTGTATGGCGGGGGCAGTGTTGGACTGATGGGAATCATCGCCGATGCTGTTCTGGATGCCGGCGGCGAAGTGATCGGAGTCATACCGCAACAGCTGGCGGTTAAAGAGCTGATTCACCCCCGTGTGGACCAGATGCATATTGTGGATAATATGCATACACGGAAAGCCTTGATGTCAGAATTATGTGATGCTTTTATTGCGATGCCTGGTGGCTTTGGAACTCTGGAAGAACTTTTCGAAGTCGTCTCTTGGATTCAACTTGGCATCTATCGCAAACCGGTAGGACTCCTGAATACATCCGGCTTTTATGATCCGCTGCTCAATTTGGTTGATCACTGTATTGAAACCGAATTTGTCAAACCGAAGTACCGTGATCTGATCATCGCCGATGAAACGCCAACCACCCTGGTGGATCATCTGACTCATCACCAGCTGCCTGTCATCGAAAAAATTCTGGACCTCAAAGAAACCTGATTGGCAAAGATCAGCCAGCATCGAATTACTTTGCCTGCCCTAATGCAATCGCTGTGGCTGTGGCAAATTCCCGGCTGTGCGAGATCGTAATCAGAATTTCACTGATCCCCATCTCCCCGGCGTGCCGCTCGACGCCTCCGGAAATGACGATCGTCGGTTTACCACTCTGGAGATTAATCACTTCTATCTCTTTCCAGCCAATCCCTTTAATAAAGCCGGTCCCCAGTGTCTTCATGACCGCTTCCTTGGCCGCCCAGCGACCCGCGTAATGCTGCTCTTTATTCTTTTTGGAGTCACAATACGTGTTTTCATTTTCTGTGAAGACCCGATTCAGGAACGTGTCGCCATGACGTTCGATCATCTGACCAATCCGCGAGATTTCAACAATGTCTGTTCCCAATCCTACGATCACTGATATTTACCTTGCCTGTGGTCACTTGTATAATAATTAAAAATCAGATCTTTTCCTGAATTCTGAAACAGATTCACATCAGTCAGGGTAACTACTTATAGAGCTGGCCAATCAAACTGAGATGAAACAGACGTTAATCGGCTCTATGAAGATTGGACGAAATGACGCCAATTCACGCTACCATCAATACCCATTTAGGGTTAGATGCTAACGACAGTTTTCGAAACTCAAGTTGCGCCCATCATTAAATATGAGTTGAGAGGGGAGTTCAAGGTCGAATGCGATGCTTCTATTATCTAATCACAGGAATGCTGGTCGGCTGTCTGTTCACAGCGACAGCTTCTGCCGAGTCCACAGACAGTCTGCTCGGCAAACAGGTTCAGAACTTTAGACTACAGGATTTCCGTGGCAAACCGGTTCAACTGGATGATCAGAGAGAGCAGAAGCTGGTGGTCATCGCATTCCTGGGCACGGAGTGCCCTCTGGCTAAGCTCTATGGTGGCCGTCTGCAGAAACTGGCTGACGAGTTTACCAGCCAGGGAGTCGCCTTTTATGCAATCATGTCGAATCAGCAGGATTCCCTCACTGAAATTGCCGCATATGCACGAAAACATGAAATTAATTTTCCCGTGTTGAAAGATGCCGGCAACCATGTCGCCGACCAGATCGGTGCCCGGCGCACTCCGGAAATCTTCGTCCTCGATCAGGATCGCAAGATCTGCTACCACGGACGTGTTGATGATCAGTATGGTGTAGGCTATCTCCGCGATGAACCGCAAAGGGAAGATCTCAAAATTGCTTTAACGGAACTGCTTTCCGGTAAGCCGGTCAGTCAACCTTCGACAAAACCAGTCGGTTGTTTTATCGGGCGTCTCCGGGAACCGAATCCCGATAGTAAAGTCACCTACTCCAACCAGATCTCCCGTCTCTTTCAGAAACATTGTGTGGAATGCCATCGTGAAGGAGAGATTGCTCCCTTTGCACTAAATGAATATGAAGAAGTCGCTGGCTGGGCAGAAACCATCGCGGAAGTCGTACGCGATCAGCGTATGCCTCCCTGGCACGCAGATCCTCAACATGGAAAATTCGCCAATGATCGCAGCCTGACAAAAGAGGAAAAAGAACTAATCTATACCTGGGTCGAAAACGGGGCGCCCCAGGGCGATCCCAAAAATCTTCCGAAACCACAGACATACGTCACCGGCTGGAAGTTGCCTCAGAAACCAGACGCCGTCTTCTACATGGATGACAAACCCTTCACCGTTCCGGCACAAGCTGGGAAACGAGGTGTCAAATATCAATATTTCACAGTTGACCCCGGATTTACAGAAGATAAATGGCTGAAAGGCGCAGAAGCGCTGCCGGGCAACCGGGCTGTCGTCCATCATATTCTGGTTTTTGCACGTCCCCCGCAGGGAAAACGGGTCCGCGTGTTCGGCGAAGGAGATCAGTTCCTGGTCGGATATGTGCCGGGATCCCGCGAAGTCATGCTCCCGGAAGGTATGGCTAAAAAAGTACCCGCGGGCTCGAAGCTGGTCTTCCAGATGCATTATACCCCCATCGGCGTTGAACAGCAGGATCGCAGTAAAGTCGGTCTGGTGTTTACCGACGAATCCAAAGTCACCCATCAGGTCGTCACAGCGCAGGTCATCAATGAAGACTTCGTTCGCCGGCGTTTCTCGATTGCCGCAAATGATGATCATTTCAAAATTGAAGCCACTTCCCCTCCCAGCGATCGTGATGCCGTGATCCTGAGCTTTATGCCCCACATGCACCTGCGGGGAAAAGCGTTCCGCTACGAACTTCGCAAAACTCCCGATCAACCAGGCGAAACCTTGATTGATGTACCAGCGTTCGATTTCAACTGGCAGACTGCTTACAGTGTGGAAAAACCAATTCCCATCCAGGCCGGCGAATACATTCACTGCGTGGCACACTACAATAATTCGGACAGCAATTTATCAAATCCGGATCCGAACAAAGAAGTTTCCTGGGGCGATCAAACATGGAATGAAATGATGATTGGCTATTTCAATGTGGCGATTCCCAAAGAAAGCGCAGAAGCCGAAAACCAGTTCAAAACGATCGCATTTAAACTGGTACGACGGCGTGACAAAAACTCAAACGGCAAACTGGAACGCGATGAAGTGCCGCTCCGCGAACTCCCCCTGTTCTTCCAGGCAGACCAGGACAAAGACTCCATCGTCACCGTCGATGAACTGGCTGCCATGATCGAAAAAACCCGTGGTAAGAAAACGGAATGATCATCTCCTCGGTAGCGGAAATCAGCCTTTCTATTGAGAGTATTCTTTTCTGAAACAGAAAAAAAATCGGCTACTGTTTGGATGACTTCTTTTTCTTATTGCCTGGTCTCTGCTTGTTCTGATTTCTGCTCTGTTTCGTATCGTTCGGGGCATCTAAGGCATTTTTGCTGGGAAAGGATTTTGCCAGCCGCTGCTTAACCTCCGCGTACTGGGGATCGTCTGCCAGGTTTTTCCATTCCATCGGATCAGTTTTGTGATCATAGAGTTCTTCACTGCCATCCCGATAACGTATCAGACGATACTGATTATCGCGTAATGCATGGTTCAGGCGACCGTGAGTCGTCAAAGCCGGGCGTTCCCAGATGATATCAGGGTCCTTCAACAGGGGAACCATGCTGACACCATCCAGGTACCCGCCAATCGGTAACTGACACAACTCACAGAGCGTCGGATAGATATTCATAAAGTCCACTGCCTGGTCACAGCGTAAATCAGGCTTCGTTACACCGGGAACCACCATCATCAAAGGGGCTCGTGTCGCCTCTTCCCAGAGTGAGAACTTCCGCCAATGATGTTTCTCACCCAGATGCCAGCCATGATCTCCCCATAACACGATGATGGTATTCTTCGCATACGGGCTGGCATCAAGGGCATCCAACACGCGACCGACCTGCACATCCGCAAAAGCAATACTGGCCAGATAAGCCTGCACGGAATACCGCCAGTTATCTGTTTTCAGGATTTTGGCGTGATCACCGGCTGGCTTCGCCATGCGGACACCAGCAGCAGGCACATCATCCAGATCGTCATCAGGCACCTGGGGGAGTTGAATTTTATCAAGCGGATACATGTCATAATATTTGCGAGGCACCTGCCACGGCATATGCGGGCGATAAATACCACAGGCCAGAAAGAAAGGTTTCTCGTGTTTTTTACCCAGATAATCAATGGCATAATTCGCCATCTTGTAGTCGCTCATCTCTTTGTCTTCGACATCCAGCACGCCCCAGATGATTGTTCCGGCACGGCTGTGCGGATCATTCAAGACTGCGGGTACCGGTTTGGGATCTCCGGTCTGTTTAAGATAATCGTCCCACGAACCCAGATCGTTATATCTGCCATGAAAAATTTTACCGGAGCCTACTGCTTCATAACCGTTGTTCCGAAAATGTTGAGGTAGCGTGACCGCATCCGGCATGGCGGGACGCCAGGGTTGAGAGTTCAGATACACGCCTGAACTGGAAGGTCGAATCCCCGTCATCAACGCCGCCCGTGATGGATTGCAGGCAGGGGCAGCACAGTGGGCATTGGTAAATAACACGCCACGCGAAGCCAGGCGGTCAATATTCGGAGTCTTACAGTCCGGATGACCTCCCAGACAGCTGATCCAGTCGTTCAGATCATCGACGGCGATAAACAGTACGTTCGGAGCTTCAGCCGCTGTTAGATCATCTCCCCAGGAAAACGCGACACACATCAGAATCAGTATTCCAGTAATCGAGCGACTCATTTCATTCCCCTGCAAACATGCTGGACTTTGATAAATCAAAACAGACGATTATAGCCGTTTAATGCAGCCACTCGATAAGCCTCTGCCATGGTGGGATAGTTGAAGGTCGTATTGATGAAATACAGCAGCGTATTTGCTGACCCGGGCTGAGACATGATCGCCTGACCAATGTGAATAATTTCCGAAGCGTTCGGACCGAAGCAGTGAATCCCCAGAATTTCCAGCGTCTCCCGGTGAAACAGAAGTTTCAACATCCCGATCGGGCGGTTCATGATCTGTGCACGCGCTAGATGCTTAAACATCGAATGACCGACTTCGTAAGGGATTTTGGCTTCCGTCAGTTCCCGCTCGGTCTTTCCCAGCGAGCTGATTTCCGGGCTGGTATAAATCCCTGTTGGAATATCGCGAATCAATGCCCGCTCGCATTCGCCGTTATCCAGGTGGCTGGCGGCATAGCGTCCCTGCACATAGGCGGCGCTGGCCAGTGATGGATATCCGATGATATCACCCACGGCATAGATATGTGGTTGTGTCGTCTGGAAATCATCATTGACTTCAATCTGCCCGCGGGAATCGGGTGTAATCTCCACGGTTTCCAGTCCCAGATTTTCGGAATTACCCGCCCGACCGGCAGCAAACAGGAATATATCGGTTTTGAGTTTCTTTCCTGACTGCAGTGATAGAATGACGCCGTCATCCGTCCCCTGGATCGATTCGTAATTTTCGCAGTGTCTTAACAGAACACCACTCTCCCGCATGTGATAACTGAGCGCATCGCTGATTTCGTCATCCAGGAAGTCCAATAGAGAACTGCGGGTATTGACCAGATTGACCTTCATACCCATCGTGCGCAACATGGAAGCATATTCACAACCAATCACTCCCGCACCATAGACGCTGATCGAACGCGGAGTGAAATTCAAATCAAGAATGGTATCACTGCAGAAAATACGCGGATGGCTGAAATCAACATCGGCTGGTCGATAAGGCCGGGACCCTGTCGCGATAATTGCATAATCAAAAGTGATCTCTTCAGTCAAGCCGCTGGGAGTATCAATATGAATGCGATGTGGATCCAGAAAACGTGCATGCCCTTCGACCAGATCAACGCCGTTCCGTTCATAAAACGTACGCCGCATGCCCACCTGCTTCTGGATCACAGATGCCGCCGTCTTCCGCAGATCAGGAAATTCCAGATCCAGTACCATTCCCAGTCGGCCCATCTGCCGCATGTAGTTATTAATCTCTGACATCTGCAGAATCGAATAACGCAGGGCTTTACTGGGAATTGTTCCCTTATGTGTGCAATTACCGCCGATCTCGTAAAATTTCTCAATCGAAATCACCGACTTGCCCTGTTTGATGGCCTGCATCGCAGCCCCTTCTCCCCCAGGTCCGGTACCGATTATTGCCACATCATAGTGTGCATCTGGCATCCCTGAATTTTCCTTGCATCTTTACGCGTTGCTACTACTGAAACGAGCGACCTGTCTGCAGTAGTGTTCGTTGATCTGCTGATCTCTCTTTGAGAACAATTACGTTTACCTTACCACCAATCCGGTTCTGCGAACAAGTCTTTAACCGGCATCACGAAACCCGGCAAAACATTTTTACCAGTCAGCTTGCCCTGCATATCGATCACTTCACTCCCTTTTTCGGGCTGATATTCCAAAACTTCCCGGGAAGCGGGATCTATCACCCAGATCAGATCAATTCCCCAGATGACATAATCCTTGACGTGCCCTGTCATGGACTTTCGTCGAGGATTCGTAGAAGCAATCTCTATCACTGCATCAGGTTTCCGATCTGAAACCGTTTTGTCGGTCTCTTCAAACCGCTTGCCACTGTTAAATATACTGACCGCAGGAAATCGAATCGTGTCCGGATCCTGACTGACCAGCAGGCCTAAATCAAAACAGGCATATCCCTGGTTGACTTTGTGCAGATAAACTGAAAGCACCTTGGAAATGTTAAGCACGATCGTTCCGTGTTCAATATCGGGTGGGTCGAGATTAATGATTTTTCCCTGGTTCAATTCCGTCCAGCGGCCAGCGTCTGGTAATTCCAGCCTGATATCCAGAAACTCGTCTGCCGTATATGTTACTGAATCATTCATACCCTGTTCCCATCAAACGAGATCGATATTAAGAGTAAAAACTCTTTGAAAGGATTCCCTCTGGCTCCTTTAATTTTTGATAGCAACATCATAGCATACATCAGTCGCGCACGTCACTCTTTTCAGAAGTTCCAATTCATAATCCCGTTTGATTCTCTGTCATGAAAATACGTTCTTATCAACCTGCAGACCTGGAAACCCTGAAAACGATTACGGTAGAAGCATTTCAGGGTGTTTCGATTGATGAAGGAATTGAACGGGAATACGGCCCGATCAATGGTCACGACTGGAAATGGCGGAAAGCGGGACACGTCGAGGCAGACGTGCGTCGAGACCCTGAAGGCATTTTCATCGCAGAAGTGGACGGCAAAATTGCGGGTTATATTTCTACCTGGCATGACCTGGAAGCAGGCATCGGCTATATTCCCAATCTGGCATTTGCCCCTGAGTTCCGTGGCCAGGGGATGGGACGAAAACTACTCGAACATGCCCTGCAACATTTTCGGGATCTCAATCTGACTCTGGCAAAAATCGAGACGCTCGAACAGAATGACGTCGGCAACCACCTTTATACTTCGCTCGGGTTTAAAGAGATCGTAAAACAGGTTCACTTCGTTGCTCCCCTGACCTCAACCACAGAAAAATCATAGAACGAGATGAACCGATAGCGGTTTGAGATTTTCATTTTTTCTGAAATAATACAAAAGGCCTTATTCATGCGGCGTATTACTGTAATTGGTTCTCGTGGACAACTGGGACATGATCTGATGGAATCTCTGACTGCTGCCGGTCATCAGACTACTGGTCTGACACATCAACAGATTTCCATTGAAGACCCCGAGAGTATTGCAGGCGCTTTGGGGCAATCTCCACCTGACCTGATCATCAATACTGCCGCCTATAACAAAGTCGACCTGGCAGAAAAAGAACCCAAGATCGCTTACGCGATCAATGCATTAGGGCCACGTCATCTCGCCCAGTACTGTTCTGAAAAAAGCATCTCTTTGATGCACATCAGCTCTGACTTCGTTTATGGACTGGATACATCGCGACAGACTCCGTTTCAAGAGCATGAAGCCCCGGGACCGGTCAGCGCGTATGGCCTCAGTAAACTGGCCGGCGAATATTTCGTCCGTGCCCTCTGCCCGCAACATTACGTGGTTCGTACCTGTGGCCTGTATGGAGTCGCCGGGAAAACGGGAAATGGTAACTTTGTGGAAACCATGCTCCGACTGGGAAAAGACCGGGACGAGTTGTCCATTATCAACGATCAGCACTGCACTCCCACAGCCACCCGGGATCTGGCTTCGGCATTGACCCGCTTGATCGAAACCAATCAGTTTGGCCTGTACCACGCGACCTGTCAGGGTCAGACCACCTGGTATGAATTTGCCTGTACAATTTTCGAACTGGCAGGAATCTCAGTCAACACACACCCCATCACAACTGAGCAGTATAACGCACCAGCAGACCGCCCCCGTTTCAGTGTCCTTGATTGTTCCCGATTGACAGCGGCAATCGGAGATGCAATTCCCGACTGGAAATCCTCGCTAAAACACTATCTTGAATCACAAGGTGAAATCTGTCCTAAGTAACTTGATTTAAATAGTTTATACGTTTATTGACCAGTCAGAAATTCGTATCGAATCTATCGATTTTCACTGTGATCACAGCTGAAGAATAGCTGGTTTCCCACTTTGCGCCTTCAAAACGACGAAACTATTGCAGCTGGGTTTTTGGTTTGATACACTCCCTGTCCGCTGTGTTGTCAATTTACCGAAGTCTCTGCATATTCAAGGCTTCAATCGTTGACTTTCTACACGAAAAACAGCATAAAGAGTGCTGCCTGTCACCATAGCGTGGCGGTCAAAGCATTCAGGAGAGATGGCAGAGTGGCCGAATGCGCCGGTTTGCTAAACCGGTGAGCCGTGCAAACGGTTCCACGGGTTCGAATCCCGTTCTCTCCGTTTATAGAATTCAGCCGCTGGAAACTCTTGTTATTACAGTTTCCAGCGGCTTTTTTTGCAGTAGGGCTCGCTGGAGAACCAGGGCACTGTCTGCAGTCTCTTTAATCAAAACTTCGACTCGGCCTGTACGATCCCATACTGGTTTCACTTCTTGATCCCTTCCTCGCGTTGAATCCCCGATACAGGGAAATACCTGAGCCCCTTTTCTTGCACACACGCACAGCTGCTACAAGTCTCCTGTTCCGATTTATTGAAACAATCACTATTCGTTTACGGCCAAGGGATTTCCTGTTTGTTAGTTGTGTTTGTTGTCGAAATCTCCAATACGGGTATTTACCTGTAATTAATCATTCTATTTGTAGGCCCAGCAACACTCAGTCATTATTTCAATCTTGGCATCGTTTCAGAAGTTGCATGGATTAAAACTCCCTGAAACCCACTAGTGATAGATATCCCTGTTCAATGCACACTGTTTCCAGGATCAGGCAGGTTCTTAACGAACGTTCGACTCAAGCTGCTGTCTTCAGTTTTTTTCTGTTGATACTGGGAGCAGAACTCTGCAGTTATTCCACATCAATTTTTGAACTTGAAAATTCCCGATTCGAACAGATTCATACTATCGGGTCACAGCAGATCATTGCACACCGTATGGTCAAAGACATCACTCTGCTGGCAAATGACCCTGATGACGCATCGGTCTATTCTCAACTTGATGCAGATTTAACACGCTTTTCTCAACAACATCAGAATCTTCTGAATTCCACGCCTTCAGATCAGGCTTCGACCGAGATCCTGAATCATCAGATTTCGCCTTTGGTTCTACAGCTGACTCAAAAGATTTCCCGGGTTCTGTCAGGATCACAGCCAGCTTCCACAGTGCTCAACTCAATATTGATCGAGGAAAAGCACCTGCTTCCAGCATTGGCACGCTATCAGTCCACATTGATTTCAGAACATCAGTTGCTTTCTTATCACGACCAGGAACGACAGGTCATAAGCCTCAGTTTGATCTGGCTCTGTATGGGAACACTGATTGTGCTTATCTGGTGGTATGTACGGAAAACCGCACAAAATCAGTACCAGGGACCATCCGGGATCAGGCATCATCACCTTCAGACAGATCGCGAATCCAGCACTGAAAGTGAATTACTGCTCTCCAAAGTTGGAGAAGTAGGAAAAATTGGAGGCTGGCATCTGAATCTGAAAAACCAGGAACTCTTCTGGACTGCAGAAACTTATGTGATTCACGAAGTCGAACCTGATTTCAAACCGACACTCGAAAACGCAATTGAATTTTACCCTCCTGATATACGCCCCCAGATCCAGAGTGCCGTCAAAAACGCGATCAACGCCGGGCAATCCTGGGATCTGAAACTGCCGTTCATCACAGCCAAAGGTCGACATATCTGGGTTCGCGCGCAGGGAGAACTGGAATATCAGAATAACAAACCAGTCCGACTGGTCGGTGCCTTTCAGGATATTACACGAGAGAAGCAGCTCGAAGCGGAGTTCACTCTTCTGCAGGACCATCAATTTTCAACGCGAGCACAATTAGAAAGTGTCATACGCGCAGCAACAGAAATCTCGATTATTGCCACTGATACTGAGGGTTTAATCACACTGTTCAGCCCTGGAGCCGAGCGATTACTGGGATATTCTGCAGAAGAAATGATTGGCATTAAAACTCTACTCCACTTCCACCAGACCAGTGAACTTGAACAGAGGAGCCGAGAATTAACTGTTACTCTCGGAAAAAAAACAGATGGACTTGAAGTCTTTTTTACGCCAGCCAGAGATGACACCTGTGACAAACACGAATGGACTTATATCTGTAAAGACGGGACTGAGCGAATAGTCGAGCTGACCGTCACAGTGATCCGTGGAAAACAAAATCAGATTGATGGCTATCTGGGAATAGCCATCGATGTTACCCAAAAAAAGATTCAGGAACAGCAGTTATTCGAGAGCCATGAAAAAATCAAGCATCTGATCGACGCGCTTCCTGCAGCTGCTTATACTTGTGACAACACAGGATTAATCACTTATTACAATCAGGCAGCAGCAGAATTCTGGGGCTGCGAACCAGAACTGAACAGTCCAGATTATCGTTTCTGTGGTTCCGTCAAAATGTTTGATTCTGAAGGAAACTCCTTAGCTCACGAAGATTGCTGGATGTCCGTCGCATTGAAGAATCGTGAAATCTATCATTGCAAAGAAATTGTTATTGAATGCGAAAACGGTAACCGTAAAACTGCGCTGGCACACGTCAGCCCGATCACAAATTTTGAAGGCGATATGATCGGTGCGATAAATGTCGTTGTAGATATTTCAGACAGAATCGCTCTTGAAAATTCCTTAAGAGAAACGACTGCCCGCCTGGAATTGTGCCTCAAAGTTCTGGACCAGCATGCAATTGTCGCAGAGACAGAACTCAACGGCGTCATCCGTCATGTCAACGATATGTTCTGTAAGGTCAGCGGTTATGAACGAGAGGAGACCATCGGACAGACTCATCGGATCGTAAATTCAGGATTACATCCGAAAGAATTCTGGCAAAACGTTTTCAAAACGATTTCAACTGTTGGAATGTGGCAGGGAGAGATCTGCAATCGTCGAAAAAATGGAGAACTTTACTGGCTGGATACGACAATCGCTGCCATGAAGGATGGAGAGGGAAAGGCTACCGGGTATCTAGCCATACGAAATGATATCACCGAGCTCAGGCTGGCACAGGAAGCTGCGCTGGCCGCTTCACATAGCAAAAGTGAATTTCTCGCTAACATGAGCCATGAAATCCGGACCCCACTGACGGCAATTCTCGGTTTTGCGGAACTACTCAGAAATGATCATGAGTTTGCCAGTTCAGCAGGTAAAAGAGAGCAGGCTGTCAAAACGATCCAGGAAGCAGGCAACCATCTATTGACAGTCATCAACGACATCCTGGACCTGTCCAAAATCGAAGCCGGTAAAGTCGAAATAGAAAAAACCTCCACACAACTCTTTAATATCCTCGACCATATTGAAAGTCTGCTCAGACCACCGGCGATCGAGAAAGGAGTTGAACTGGTCACCCGCATCGAAACGCCGCTCCCGGATTTAATCGAAACTGATTCGACACGACTGAGGCAGATTCTGATGAACCTGGTTGGCAATGCCGTCAAGTTCACAGACAAGGGACGCATCCAGATCAAAGTCAAATTCCTGGAAGAAAACGAATCCCGGTTTCTGAAATTTGAGATAGAAGACTCTGGACCGGGGATGTCAGACAGACAGGCCGCTAAAATGTTCATGGCATTTTCACAGGCGGATACTTCTGTCACACGACAACATGGTGGAACCGGGCTGGGACTGGTAATTTCGCGCAAACTGGCTCGACTTATGGGAGGCGACGTTTCACTGGCCTGGACAGAACCCGGTAAAGGAACCTGCTTCCGCGTCATGCTCCCTGTAGGTACATTCCCTGAAACGCGATACACTAAGAGTCGTTTCCAGGAGAAACATGAACAGACAGACAAAAAATCTCCCACTGCCACTATTAAACTTCCCGCTGATACTCGCATTCTGCTTGCGGAAGATGGACCAGACAATCAACGTCTCATTTGTTTCCTGCTGAAAAAAATGGGGGCAGAAGTTGATGTTGCCGACAATGGAGTCATCGCATGTCAGAAATTCCTGGAAGCAGAAACTGCAGGCGAACCTTATGATCTGTTGCTGACTGACATGCAGATGCCGGAAATGGATGGCTATACGCTGGCTCGCAATTTCCGGGAATCCGGCGCAACACTCCCCATCATAGCCTTAACAGCTCATGCCATGTCCGATGATCGACAGAAATGTCTGAATGCAGGCTGTGATGACTACATCAGCAAACCCATCAACAGTAGAATTCTAGGCCAGACTATACTGCACTGGCTGATCCTCAAGGCGGAGAAGAAAATCGAACCCCCTTCTCCCTCGTAATGCTGTCCGACCGGGTCAGTGGTAGATTATACAGGTTGTGCTCCCGGCTGACCGGCTTCTACGACAAAAGCTGCCCGCTGACTGACTTTGCCACCAGGTCGCGTCACATCATCCACAACCATATACTCAGTCGTCCATTTCTCTGGAGTCAAGATACAACGTGCATAACCACGTTCGGAATTCTGGAACTGAATACAGGGATTGTTCGACAGGATCTCAGCATGTCCTTTTCGTTTCTCAACACCGTTCCCACCACTGCTGATAGATGTCCCCACGAATTCCGTAGCAATCACCGGAGTTTCTGGCTGGCGATCATCGACCCGTAAATTATTCACCCAGTTCGAATGAATATCGCCTGTCAGTACGACCGGGTTGGGAATCTGGCGATCCGCCAGGAACTGTACCAGTCCCATCCGTTCATAACTACAACCCGGCCATTGATCCATTGAATAGACAGCCGGGCCTTCTTTCTGTGGAAAACCAACCATGCCCATCATCACCTGCTGTGCCAGAACATTCCAGATTCCATCTGACGAAATCAGTCCCGACTGCAGCCAGTGCCGCTGGCGACTTCCCAACAAGGTATTTTTACGCATCAGTGCTGCATCATTGATCGGCGATTTCTTATCTCCATTCGGCTGATCGGTACGGTACTGACGCGTATCCAGAACATAAAAATCAGCCAGTCGACCAAAAGAAGCCTGACGATAGAGCTGCATATGAGGCCCCTGGGGAAGAGATTGCGGCCTCAATGGCATCATCTCGTAGTACGCCTGATAGGCATTGGCTCGACGCAAAAGAAATTCCACTGGATCGACCTGTGTTTCTTCAGAAATATCGTTGGCACAGTTATTGTCAAATTCATGATCGTCCCATGTCACAATCCATGGGCATTTCGCATGCATACCATGCAAAAGTGGATCAGAACGATACTGGGAATGCCTGGTACGATAGTGCTCCAATGTTTCAATCTCAGGTCCGAAATGAGCACGTATTGCCTTTTTATTACGGTTCTCTCTTTCATAAATATAGTCACCCAGATGAAACACCAGATCCACATCGTCCTGAGCCATCTGTTCATAAGCAGTAAACAGCCCCGACTCGTAATGCTGACACGAAGCGAATGCGAACTTCAACTGGTCAGGTAATTCGGTTTCGAGAGGCATTGTCCGTGTTCGACCTGCAGGGCTTTTTGCATCCCCGGTTTGAAAGCGATACCAATACCAGTGATCTGGTTTCAGCCCCTTAACTTCCACATGCACCGTATGCCCCAGTTGAGGAGTCGCCTGGGTTGTTCCTGAGACAACCGGTTTCGTGAACCCTTCGTCTTCGGCAACTTCCCATGTGACTGCAACCGCTTGTGGTCGCATGCCTCCATGTGGCGCCAGTGGTTCCGGTGCCAGTCGTGTCCACAAAATCACGCTGCTGGAATCGGGATCGCCGGAAGCGACTCCCAGGCTGAACGGATCTTTCTGAAATACAGGAGACGGATCGGCCCAGCTTGCTCGCCCCAATAATGGTATTGTAGAAAGTGCAGCACCATAAGACAGAAATAATCGACGACTGACACCATTTTCAGATTTGATTGCTTCCTGAAGACGTTTGTAATCGAACATATTTAAAACTACCTGTGTTGAGGGTCAATGCCGGAAAAAAAAGACGAAGAATGAAATCGCTATCGTTTTGTGAACGACCTGAAATGGCGGATAATACTTCATTGATCAACTTATTCTAAAAGTTGCTCAGACTGCGGGCAATTGCCAGACAAGCCAATATCGAGAGCTTCTCGAGCTATTAACTTGAATTTAACGATCTCATCGAATCAGCTTAAGATCTCTCGAATCACATGCCCGTGCACATCAGTCAGTCGATGATCTCTGCCGCCATGACGGAATATGAGATCCTCATGGTTGATTCCAAGTTGATGCAGAATTGTTGCATGAATATCATGGATCGTCAGCGGATGTTCAACCACGCTGTTACCGAATTCATCGGTCTCGCCGAAGGTCATCCCTCCTTTCAAACCCCCTCCCGCCATAAAGAGACTATAACCGTTCACATGATGATCACGTCCGCAGGTCGATGTCACTTTAGGAGTATGTGGAGTGCGGCCCATTTCCCCCGCCCAGACAACCAGAGTCTCATTCAGCAGACCGCGCCGCTTTAGATCTAATATCAATGCCGCAATCGACTGCTCTGTAATCCGCGCATTCTTTTCATGATTTTGCTTGAGTAATCCATGTTGGTCCCAGGGCGAATTATTACTGTCAAAACTGGGGCAGGTAATTTCAACAAATCGAACCCCCGCTTCTACCAGTCGTCTTGCCCGCAGTGTCTGAGTGGCATAATAGTGCTGATGTTCGTCCTTCGAATCAACACCATACTCGCGTTGAATATGAAGTGGTTCGTGCGAAATGTTTGCCACTTCCGGAACCAGCGTCTGCATCCGGAAGGCGGTTTCATAATTGGCAATCGCACTCTCAATCGGAGACGCTTCTGAAGCCTGTGTCGCGAAAGCCAGATCCTGTTCTGCCAGTAACGCCAGCTTGCGCTTCTGCAGAGAAAGAGGATCCGCCGGCTGAATATTGTCAACGGGTTTTCCTTTCGCCCGCACCTGAGTTGCCTGATGGGTTGCTGGCAGAAAAGAACTCCCGAAATTTTCCAGCCCCCCGTTGGGGACCCAGTCATTATTCAAAACAACATAAGCAGGCAGATTGTTATTTTCCGTTCCCAGTCCGTAAGAAACCCAGGCCCCCATACTCGGAGCCTGCCCGATAATTCGTCCGGTATGCAATAACAGATTCTGCTGACCATGCAGTGGCAGTTCCCCCACCAATGAACGCACGACGCATAACTCGTCCGCAATTGATGCCAGATGGGGAAACAGGTCACTGACCCACAGCCCGCTCTCTCCCCGTTGTTGAAATTTCCAGGGACTTCCGAGCCAGACGCGACTGGCATTCGACTGAGAACGTTTTGAAACGGCCTCTTTTCCAATTGCTTTCCCTTCATGAATTTTCAGCGCCGGCTTGGGATCGAACGTATCAACATGGCTTGGGCCACCATCCATAAAACAGAAAATTACGTTTTTCACAGGAGCAACGAACTGGGGAAGAGGTTTCTTTGTCGCAGCCTGAACTTGTCCTCCCAGTAAACCTGCGAATGCCAGCCAGCCAAAACCCGCACTGCTGTTTTTCAAAAAACCGCGTCGGTTCATTACAGACAGATGGACTGAACAGCAATTCGACTTGTTTCTTCGTCCCATTTTTTTACCTGTAATAGATGAATTCTTTTGTATTAAACAGGGTATGCGAAATCTGTTTCCAGACGCCTGGATCTGCCAGCAGATACGATTCGTCTTCGCTGCCCCCCAGTTCTTGTACGAGTTCAATCCAGCGATGTAATTCCTGTTGATCCGGTTCTCGTCCATATCCTCTTTGAAACATCCGCTGAATACGCGTTTCGACGGTATCAGCTGGCTGCTGAATCAAACGTGTTGACCACTCTTCTGCCTGTGCCATCACGAAGGGATCATTCATCAGAATCAAAGCCTGATTCGGCACATTTGTGACGTCCCTCTTCCCGGTTGGCAGTTTCAGGTCCGGTAAATTGAACCCCACCAGAAACCGGGGTGGATCCATAATCGACATCCTCAAATAAATGGAACGCCTCCCTCCCCCATCCACCGGTCCGCTGAAGAGCCGCTTGGCTGCATCTTCTTTGGATCGAGGCGCATCAATAGGACGACCATACAATCGACGATCCAGGCGTCCTGATACAGCGAGGAGAGAATCGCGGATTGCTTCCGCTTCGAGTCTCCTGGTTGGATAGTGGTGCCACAAATGATTATCCGGATCCACATTGCGTGCTGCCACGTCCATCTTTCCCGATTGACGAAAGGCCCGCGTCATTACCAGACTGCGAATCAGGCGTTTTGTCGACCAGCCATCACTGATAAACTCTCGCGCCAGATAATCGAGAAGTTCAGGATGGTTTGGCTGGGCTCCCAGATGCCCAAAATCGTTTGGCGTTCGTACCAGACCAGTTCCAAAGATCCATTGCCAAACCCGATTCACATAAACCCGCGCTGTCAGCGGGTGATCCGGGCTGATCAGAAATTCAGCCAGCTCTAGTCTGCCACTCCCCTGACTCTGCTGGACTGAATGACGGCCTGCAAACACTTCCAGAAAGTCGGGTTCGATCAGCGGTCCGAGTTCGTCGACATTTCCGCGAACATTCAATGGATATTTTGCTGAGATCATTCCACGTTCATCCATACTGTTGGCCGTGCGGGAAAATTTGATCTGAGCTTCTATTCTTCGATAATCCGAAAGCAACTCTGCCAGCCGCGCATCTGCTGCTGTTGTATTACTTAACAGTTTCTTTTCCAGCAACCAGTTGATGAGTTCCACGTCGGCCGCAGTCGCCTGATCATCACCCCAACGCTGCACAGCGGAAGAGAACCAGTCACCGATTCGATCACAGGCTTCCCCCCGATCTTCGGGAACCGTCATTCCATAGAGCGGCCCAAAGCGAGCCAGTTCATCCGCGGGTGCTCCCGTTGAGTCATGCGAAACTATGCCCGTCACACTGAACCAGCTGCGTTTCTCAAATCCAAAATCGTCTGCAGGCAGCAGCTTACCTCCCGCTCGGGTCTTTCCGGTTCGTGGCGGAAAATCCGGATTCAGGTCGCTGGTGGCAATCTCAAACGTCAGCCGCTGAATTCCGTTGACCAGCGGTCGGTCAGCGAATGCTTGCCACTGAGTCTGCTCTCGATCCAGGAAAATAACATTCTCTGTCTGAAAGGCATTATCGGGAATGCGAAGAAAGCCGCTCCATTCCCCCCCTGCCAGATTCAGACTGATCATTTTTCCCGAAATATCCCGCTCTGAGGGAGGTCTGATCGCGCCCGGTAATTTCGAAGACAAGGCATGCGTGTGATAACCACGAGTCAAAAGACGCTGTACAACTCGCTGCCCCTTCAGAGAAATCAGAGGAATGCCATCACTAACATAACCATGGCGTATTCCGTCTCCTTCTGTTTGCCAGCCTTTCGGAAAACCTGGTTTTTCAAAGCGTGTGACATACTCAAATCGCTTAGAATTTTCCCGTTGATGTGTCTCGCTGACGGTTTGCCAGTCCTGGGACAATTCATGCCACATCTTCTGCAACTCTTCGGCTTGCGAACAATTCAGCAATCGTTGTGCAGGGTAGGCAACCTCGCCTGACTTCAATTCCTCTTTCTTTTTTGACTGATTTGTTTCCAGTTTGAAAACATCTCGCCAGAGTCGGGAACGAGGGCTGTCCGATTTCTCTGTGACCGCCTGGCGAATCTCACTACCAAACTGCCGAGCCTGTGCGTCCCAGACGGGCTTCAATTCCTGATGAATTTTATTTCGCAGTTGTTTGAGTTTTTCGATTGTTTTTTCATGCTTACCAGGTGCATCAATCACGCGAGACGTCCAGCGGGGTGTCATGAAGACTGCGGCGAGCGAATAATAATCCCGCTGCGAAATGGCATCCAGCTTGTGATCGTGGCATCGCGCACAAGCTACCGTGCTGGCGAGAAACGCTTTCGAGAAAACATCGATCTTGTTATTGATCATCTCCTGATGAATACCATTGAAATCCACACTGTCGCCGTGCCGATGTTCTCCCATGTGATAAAACATGGGGCCGATCAGGCTTTCCTGAAATCCGCTGTTTTCGTCAATGCGAGGCTGCTGTAGCAGGTCGCCGGCTATCTGCTCTCGCACCAGCTGATCAAACCCCACATCCTGATTGAAAGCCCGAATCAGATAATCGCGATATTCCCATGATCCTTTTGCCGGATTATCCCATTCATATCCATAGGTATCGGCGTACCGCACCACGTCCATCCAGTGCCGTGCAATGCGCTCCCCAAAATGAGGTGAAGACAGCAGATGATCGACGAGCCTCTCATAGGCAGACTCGGGAGTCTGTTTCGCATCTGCTGCGAACTGTTTTACCAGTTGCGGAGTGGGAGGCAGCCCGGTCAGGACAAAGGACAGGCGCCGAACCAGAATTTCTGGCTCGGCAGCAGGTGCAGGTTGCAGCTGTACCTTACGCAGCTTTTCCAGAAGAAATCGGTCGACAGGAAGAGACGACCAGCTGTTCTCCTTCAAATCAGGAGGTCTCGCATCCTGCAGAGGTTGCAGGCTCCACCACTTGCGTCGTTTTTCGAAAATGGTTTTCCATGAGAGGGATGCGGCTTCTTTCACCGTGGGTGCCCGATCGCGCGAGTCGGGCGCTCCCAGTTCGACCCACTTGACGAAATCAGCGATGACCTCATCAGACAGTTTCTTGCCGGGAGGCATCTCAAATGATTCGTGCTTGAGCGCTTCCAACAGCAGGCTCTCATCCACTTTGTGAGGCACGACTGCTGCACCGGTTTCTCCCCCGGAACGAATCGCATCACGGCTATCAACCCGCAATCCCCCTTTGACAGCAGAAGTGGCTGCAGAATGACATTCGTAGCAGTGCTCGATCAGTACCGGGCGAATTTTTGACTCAAAGAGTTCCAGACCAGGAGTCCGTTTCTCTGCCGTTGCCCCTTCGCTGGTGAAGAACACCTGCGAAGCAAAGCAGGCAACAACAAACACAAGCAGATTACAACGACAGGCCGGAAGCATCTGATCTCTCCGGAAGGAAAATTGACTGACTGCTTATCTGAAAATGAAAACCGGCACAATCACATCAAAGAGCATTTATCAGTCATCATCTTATGGTACGGCTGAAGGAAACTCAACATAAGAGCTGACATTCAACTGGGAACTCACTATTTCGTTTCCTGCGTTTTCAGCCCCTGATCCAGTTCCAGTACCTTGCCAATAATTCGTTCTTCAACATCCGGGTTGTACGGGCGACTCGCTTCGTATCCCCCTTCCAGCAGGACCCGCTTGCTGGGAATGTATCCTGAATACACGTTCGAATAACCGGCGACCCAGATGGCAGGCCCCTCAGGATCAAACAATTCCTGTTTGATCCGCAAAGAATAATCTATGACCACTTCGGTCCCCAAAGCAACCAGCGTCAGGTCGTTTCCAAATTGAATCACCTGCACCGGATAGTTCCAGGGATCACGTTTCTTTTCAGGCAGATACTCCAGTTCGACCGTTCCGAATGCAGTTTTCAACGGCCCATGTAATACGCGCTGATGCAGCGGAGTTCGCTGATTTACTTCCAGAGCTGCTTCAATCGAAGTTGTCAGAGAACGACCATGCTTATGAGCGTAATGCAGTTCGCTGCGGGGATACGGGTTCTGATCGCCACCACAGCCCATCATAAACAGTGCCGTCACACCAGGGTGATCTTTCTCGAAATACTCTTGCGCAAATCCGGCATAATCCCCCAGCCACTTGCGAAAGCCCATTGTTGTATTGTGACAGGCGTAACCAAACATCACGGCATTCAATTTTCCGTTGGTGTCATCCACTCTCAATACAGGAACCTGGTGATCCACACGCCCTTCTGGATTGGGATGATTGCGATATCCGGTCGCCGTCGGTGTGCGACGGTTCATCGCAACTGAACACCGTGCTGCCGACCAACTCAGTCTGGCCGGTTGCATTTTCTCCAGCGCTGTACCAACTGTCTTAACCAGTGTGACGACAAGATCATCATAATACTCTTTCGCATCCTCACGACCATAAGCAGGACCACAATGCGTATGTGAGGCGTTCATCAGCAAGGATTGAGGAGGTAATTGATATTGTTCCTGAACCTGACTGGTTACATCTGCCCTTAACTGTTCGATAACACCGATCAGATCAAGCGTCAGAAATACGGCCCGGTTCCCTGTTGCATCTTCGACTGCCAAAGCTTTAGCAAACAAATCCTGTTCGGTGCCTTCCGCGGGTTCTTTACGCCCGGCATAACCGGCCATTCGCAACGGTTTTTCAGGAGTAATTTTAGCCGAAGCAACACCCGCCTTCCATTCAGTCGGTTCCGGCTTCGCAGGGTCCGCCGCCAGCGTAATGAGACATTGACTGAAAACAACTGCCAGACTGAATAAGAAGCGATGCATGCTGAGGGCTTTCCTGAGCTCGGGTGAGCGTGATGCATTCCGAGATGACTCGGACGCGGAATGAAGTATGTCCTCGATCCTAACCTGCATGAACTCTGGGATCAAGAAAATAAGCAAAATCCGTGCGGAGCTTCTGTTCCGGTTCAACCAAGCCTGCGTTATTCGCGCAGTGCATTTTGCCCTTTGCGGGAGCAATCGATCGATTCTGCCAGAATACGTGCTGCTTCCTGACCAGCATGAAAGCCCGACGAATTTTCGGCTTCAACATAGTCTACATAAAACGTGGCTTTTCGCTGCCATTGTTGAGCGGCTTTCATTTTGTCTTCCGCGACACCGTTCGCCTTAGCAGCATTTATATCATCAATGAGATCAATCACCGCATCAAGGGCTATCTTTACCAGTTTCTGATGACGGGCCTGAATATTCTCCGTACGGGCAATCAATTCCTGATCTCCAGTTTTATGGCAGGTTCCACAGGCTGCGTTCACATTCAACAAAGGGCTGCGAATGTGATGATCGCTGATTTTCATCGCTCCCACACGTTTATATGCCATATGACAGTCAGCGCAGGCAACTCCAGACCGAGAATGAATTCCCTGTGACCAAAGCTCAAATTCCGGATGCTGTGCCTTCAGCATCGGTGCACCTGTTTCCGCATGTGTCCAGTCCTTAAAACCTGAACTCTCAAAATGAGAGTACGCTGCATCTACGGTCAGTCCTTCCGTCCAGGGATAAGTCAGGCGTTTCTCATCACCTTGAAAATAATATTCAACGTGACACTGTCCACACACAAAAGAACGCATTTCCTGACGAGTGGCATCGCGATTGACATCATAGTCTTGAACTCCCTGTGACTTTTTAAAGGCGGCGATACCTTCCATAAAAGCTGGGCGTGTAATCCGCAGCGCCATTGTTTCCGGTTCATGACAATCAATACAGGCCACCGGGTGCTTCACATGCTCTTTGGCTTCCATATAAGACATCGAATTTAATTTTTCAAAACCGGCATGGATGTCTCCCTCACCCAGTTCTTTCATGGGAACATAAGTGGAAGCATGACAGTGAATACAGGTGCCGGGTTGCCCGACTTTCTGTCGCTCTGTGTAGATCTGATCGGTCAGCATATAAGCGTGCCCCCGTTTTTCCCGATAATCTTTGGAAAAGGCATAGCCAGCCCATAATCGTTTTAATTGAGGAATACTTTCCAGTTTGCTGCGGGAAACCAGATCGCGGGGATCTTCATCGGTGGGAGTCCGGGGTATCGCTTCGCTTCCACCATAAGTGGTCTGGATCATGTCGGCAGTTTTGAGGTAATCATCATATTGCAACGGAAAATTCCGTCCCCAGACTGCAGGATCAGCGGTATTATCATCAATGTCTACGACTTTCAGGACGGTGGTCCGTGCTTCCTGCTGTCGTTCAAAGATATTCGTCAGCAGATACACCACGCCAAAACAGATGCCTGCTGACAAAATTGCGATCAACAGGAGTGTCGAAAACGAAATCGAATATTTTTTTTGAGTCATACTTCATTCCAGTTTACACGAATCGACGCGAAGCCGCTTAAATTCAGGTGTCATGCCCGACAGTTGAGTGACAGCGGATACAGGAATTGGACTCGAGATTTTCCACTTCCGACTGTTTTAACTCTCCAACAGCCCGAATATCGATCTGATGTACCAGATCCGCGTGACAATTCCGACAGGCCTGTTCGGTAATCCGTCGGTTGTAATCTGTAATCCTCAGGTTCTCTTCATAATTACCGGTTGTGAAAGCCAGAGAGTGAAAGAAACCATTGCGGGCTTTACAGTAGTAGGCTGAAGCAGCACTGTCATGCGGGGAGTGACAGTCATTACAGGCCGCAAACTTTCCATGCGATGATTTTACCCATGCATCGAAGTGCCCCTGCATCACATGGCAGTTAGCACATGATTGAGAGTCAGATCTGAGATAAGAGGCTCCTTTGGCATAACCAAAGGTAAATGTTCCCACACCGACAATCGCACCGATAAAAATAGCGATGATCAGGTAGAGTACTGTTTCTCGTTTCAGTTTATGTATCATCTGCATCAATCACAGAAAGAAAACACACTTGAAAGAACTGGCAGTGAAGACTGAAGTCGTGGAATCAAGTCTGTAGTTTTTTTAGTAAAATGCAAGGATATATCTCTGACATCTCATAATTAACTCGATCTTCTCCTGAAATTACGATTTGTGACTGCTTTTCTGTTACCGGACCGCGCGTTATTATTTTGTGTAGTGTAATATTTTGAATCCACAAAATCGTCAGCCCCTGCTGTTCGGAGTCCCCACCATGAAATATCTTTGTCTTACTGTGTTTGCCCTGTTCTCACTGGCAGCGGCACCAATTGAAACTCCTGAGCCAACAGAAAGCATTGCCATCTGGCCGGATCGCCCGCTGCTGGACAAGAGTGACGATGAAATCAAATACAGCAATATCATTCGCATTACCAAAGTCAATCGACCGGCAATTGAATTCTATAAAGCTCCCGATGCGAAACCAAATGCCCCTGCAGTCGTCATCTTCCCTGGTGGCGGATACAACATCCTTGCATATGATCTGGAAGGAACCGAGATTGCTGAATGGTTGAATTCGATAGGCATTCATGCGATCGTTGTCAAATACACGGTTCCCGGCAACCAGCGAGAAGCCGCTCTTAAAGATGCCCAACGTGCCTTGGGAATTGTTCGCAGTAAGGCAAAAGAATGGGGCATCAACCCGAATGAAATCGGTGTGCTCGGCTTTTCCGCCGGCGGCCACCTGGCTGCGAATCTCTCGACGAACTATGAAAAACGCAACTATGAAGTGATTGACGAAGCCGACCAACTCAGCTGTCGTCCCGACTTCACGGTCCTCATCTATCCCGCATATATCTACAAAGAGGATGATAAACGACAGTCAGCCCCCGAGATCAAAGTCGATGCGAAGACACCCCCTGCGTTCATCGTGCAGACTCTGGATGACCGCCGTCTGGTCGACAGTGCGTTCAATTACACTCGCGACCTGAAAGACGCCAAGGTTGACGGTGAACTGCATCTCTATGCCAAAGGAGGCCATGGATACGGGATGCGTCCATCAGATAATCCTGTTTCAGGCTGGCCTGAACTCTGCGGTGAATGGATCAAACGCACCACGCAGCAGGATTAATGAACTGTCAGACAACCCTCAGGGCCCGCCAACAACCTTGAAGCGGCCCTCGGGGGATTGGCTGGCTTTCTGGAATTCGACCCGCAACCCCAGATCACCGCGCTGGCTGCGATCCACTTCAAATGTCAACTGATTGCGACCGGTCGGCAGAACCAGTAACGTCGATTCTTCAACAGGAATTGGCGTTTCATTCTGCCAGACTTTGAGCCCTTTCACCGAATTCAGTTTCAGCTGCACGTTGCCTGCCTGATTCACGTCCACAAAAGCAATTGCCTGCGTCAGCGGTTTTTCTAAATTCAAATCAACAGCCGGCAGCGTTCCGTTTACCATACTGTAGGCAGCGAATCCCGTATCAGCCAGGGTTTTGAATTCGTGCATCTGCTCTGCCATCAAAGGTTCATCCGCTCCACGCACACGCCAGCGCCGCACCACCTGCGCCACACTCGTCGCGTACGGACCGGGACGTCCCAGCTCTGTCACGAATTTCACCAGGTCCAGAAATTCCTGACGGTTTTTCAACTTACTCGCCAGTCCCTGAGGCATCAATGACGGCAGCTTCTTTGTAAATTCAATCTGTTCTGCGGGAATCGTCACCAGTTCGCCCTGTCGAGCCGCATCTTTCAGAACGACTTTCGTATCATCGTGTACCACCATAATCCCATTATAGACGCGGCCTTCATCGGTCACGACCATGATGCTCTCATAAAACTCCTTGATGACCTTGGACGGACGCAGAAATGAATCCACAATATAGTCGGGCGGCGAACTGGATCCGATGGCAGCCAGATCTGGTCCAAGTACCGGTCCCGCATTGGAAATACTGTGACACTTCATGCACGCCAGTTCGTTGCGGCGAAAGATCTGCTCACCTCGTGCTGCATCCCCTTCTTCGCGAGCCGCAGTCGCCAGTTCGAGCACATTTTCCTTTAACAGCTGAGCTTCCAGGGAATCCTGCATGACAGCTCCTCCAAAAGCGTCAATCAACGTCTGGCTGGTTTCACCTGTTTCAATCAAAGCCTGTCTGATTCGTGAAGTTACCAGCGGATGCAGCGAAGCCGCCTTTAACTCCTCCGCCAGAATCTCTCCTCCTCCTTTGCGTCGAGTAAATGCCGTTAAAATCCAGGCGGGATCTTCCTCTTTGGGATCTTCCTTCAATATCGCAGGCAGCACTTTTGCCGCCTGCTTCAGATCATGGGCTGCCAAACCATAGACTCCCAGCAGTTGCTGATTCATCGATTTCTTCGATTTCTTCGATTCTGCTAACGACTTCAAATAGTTCAGAGAAGCCGCATCGCCCAGCATCCCCAGCGATTCTGCTGCCAGCTGCTTTACCTCGAAATCCGTATCCGCAGCATTAATCTCTCGCTGCAGACGTTTTCCTTCGCGTGTCAGTTTCCATGATCCGATCAACCGGGCCACTGATTTCTGAACCGGTAAACCCGGCACAACAGCTGAGCGACTCAACATCGAACCGATATTTCCGTTGGGGATCACGCCCCGTTCCCGCGCGGCTCGATCCAGGGCATTCAGTAAAATACTCAACGCTTCCGGTGAGATCCCTTTCCCTCCTTGAGTTTTATACTCTCGCGTCACTTCCACCAGGCTCAATACGAGTGGCTCCAGCTGATTCGCATTCGCTCGCTCGGCAACGGTCTGTGCCGGGCCTTGTAATAATTCAGCATCAATACTGCCCGCGTTTAACAGATCAATGATCACCTCGATCGATTCATTTGACAGCAGATTTGCCAGTGCGTAATTTCTGTGGGCTGGCTTTTCAAACGTGACTTTTCCCTGTCGTTGTGGCTCCACCCAGTGTGACTGCAGACCATCAATGGTCAATTTCAATGCGTGTTCCAGATAGCGATCCACGGGAGCGTCAATTGCTTTGACAGCAATCGTGACCGAACGCGGCTCAGGGATATACCCCGCAGTCAGAATCGCTTCCAGTCGCACCCGCGGATGCGGATCATGGATTGCCGCCTCAACCAGCTCCAGCGGATTTTTAATTTCAGGATACCAGTATCGCAGTACCCGCATGCCGGCAGCGCGAGCCCGGGCATCTTTCGCCTGCAGCACTTCACGCAGTAGCTCTTCATTGACAACGCCAATCGTCTGATAACACCAGAGTGCTTCCAGGCGATGATGATCATAATTCGGTTCCTGGGGCACCAGTGTCAGCAGCCATTCATCCAGAGCCTGCTTCGCCTGTTGCTGATCGGCATCATATAATACCCGTTTTACCTGCTGCCGGGTAAAGCTTTCCGGATCACGTAAATGAGAAACGACGTTCGCGAGAGGCACTCCCGTCAGTTGCGGACGCTCGACCAGCGGACGCGATTTGTGCGTGACTCTCCAGACACGGCCATGTGTGGTATCGCGGCGTTCGTCACGAAAACTGTGCTGCATGTGGCCGATCAGTGGATTGTACCAGTCCAGAATATACGCCGCGCCATCCGGGCCCATCTTCAAATCAACGGGGCGAAAATAAGAACTGCTCGACTGAATCAACGGATCCAGCCCTTTAATCGTATAGCCGGCACCATCATCTGATACCTCATAACGGGCCACCACATGCGACTTGTACTGATTGGTCCAGATTTCCCCCTGCACTTCTGGTGGAAAATGACCACTCGCCACGAACTCCCCGCCACACTGCTTGGTTCCTTGGCCGCTGGCATCATAACCCAGCTTGGCCCGACTGTTGGCAGTAAGTGGCGCACTGAAATAAAGCCGGGGGTTATCAATTACAAAAGACTGTCCCCAGTCATCGAACATATGCCCCCACGGATTCGAAGCACGATAGTCAGCGAAGACATTCAACTTGAGTGTACGTGGTTGAAATTGAAACACGCCCCCGTTTTCCAGACGGACGGTCCCATAAGGAGTCTCCACCTGCGTATGCATGAAGGTCCCTTCCTGAAAGTACAGCCAGCCACCTGGTCCCCAGCGCCACGCGCTGATCGAGTGGTGATTATCTTCTGTCGCAAATCCGGTTAGAATCACTTCACGATGGTCGGCTTTCCCGTCGCCATTTGTATCTTTCAAAAACAGCAGGTCCGGAGCATTCGCGACATACACGCCACCATCTCCCAGTTCCAGTCCCGTGGGGACGTAAAGGCCATCTGCGAAGACCGTTGACTTGTCCGCGCGCCCATCCCCATCGGTATCTTCCAGGATTACGATCTGATCGTTCGGCTTCTCACCTGGAGAGACCTGCGGATAGGAGGTTGAACAGATCACCCACAGTCGCCCCTGGGGATCCCATGTCATGTGGATCGGATTGACCAGCATCGGCTCGGCAGCAAACAGATTCACCTCGTATCCAGGAAGCATCTCAAAAGTTTTTCGTTCCGCTTCGGGAGAATGATCCTGTGTCAGTTCAAACGGTCGCTTCAGATTGGGGGCCGAGTTCGCCACCGCCATCCGTTCGGGTGTCGTTCCCACCGGTTTTTCCAGACACCAGTGGACCGCATTAATCAACAGTCGATTAAAGGCATCCAGACCAAATAATTTTTCATGCCCCAGCGTTGTCGTAAACACCCGGCTGCCCCATTCGTTTTTCCACGTCCAGGCCACGGGAAAGCTCATCTCGCCGGTCAGTTCATAGGTACCAAACTGATTCTTGAAGATTCCCTTTCGTTTAGAATTGCCTGTCCCTCGCAATAAAGGCGTCGCATCCGCGGGTGGATTTGCCTGATATAATGTTCCTGGATCAAGAAACTTCGCCGCCACACCATTCAGAATTTCATGATCACGATGCTCCAGGATATGCTCGACGATAGTCTCACCCGACAGGTCGAACAGGAATTCAGAACCCAGCACCCGCTTACCAAAGCCCTGATTCCATTCTTCGAGAGGATGCCCCTCCTGATAATCAAAGGCATGAGTACTCGTACGCAAGCCGATCACCGGTTTTCCAGATTCGATATAATCGTGCAGATGAGCAAACTCACCCGGCGCCAGTCGCTGAAATCGCAGGTAAAACACCGCGACATCCGCATCTTTCAAGACTTTGAGCCCGGTGACTTCTTCGCGTTGATTCTCTTTCTCCCCCGTTTTCTCAGGAAGCAGAACCGTCGTTTTGAAGCCATGCTGTTCGAGTCGTCTGGCGAACGCGGGAATGGTATCGCGCGGCAAATTATGTGTGGTTCCCACCACAAACACGACGTGAGGCTGATCCTGCTCGGCAGCACTGCAGTCAGTTTCGTTACACAGTTGCAGACTCACTATAGTCATAACAAAGGCAACACTTGCCAGAATTGATCGTTGATACATGATTCACTCTGATATCTGAGAAGAATTTACAGCCAAATAAAGAATATTCGTCAAACACATATTTGATTAATCCACGCGAAACAGTCCCCATCTGGTTTCGTCCAGCGGCCGCGCCTGCTTTTTGACAGCAGCTTCACGAGCCTCAATCAGATTACCAAACGTCTCCATTTCTGGAGGAAATGATACTGCTCCGAACGGCTTGGTACGACGCCCAAAGACATATTCCGCATTGTGTGCCCGATAGACATAGAAGAACAGTTCGTTTTTCCGATCAATATTAGAGCGCAATTCACGAACCCGCTCCTGAGAAGGAAGATTCAGCAACAGCAGTCCCCGTGACCAGTCGGAATGCCGCGCCTCTGTCACTTGAGTACCATTCACCAGCAGTCGATACTTCCCCTCTGGTAGATTCTTGACTGTCAGGCGAGGCTGTTTTTCCAGTAATCCACTATCGGGAATCGAAGCTTGTGGCGGAGCAGGCAGTGGCAGCGATTCAGCCTGCAGAGTAAACTCGATCTGATCAGGTTGAAACTTCGAATCGCTGACCTTTGCATGGGTTGCCTGAATCTGTTTCTGTGAAACGTCAATCATCACTGACGGACTCTCCAGTTTCCGCCCCAGTAACTGTTCTGCCATGAAATGACTCATTGCCCAGTAACCGTATTCATTCAAATGAATACCGTTCCGCGTCAGTTTCTGTGAGACATTTTCCTGCATCATTTTTTTCGATTCGGAAAACAGGTCCACGAACGGAATCTGATACCGTTCAGCGACAGTCTGCATCGCTTGAGTATATGCCGCCAGACTCTCATTATGCTTGACTGGATCCGGCAAGGGTGGCCCCATATTTTCATGGGCTATCGGAGAAATGATGACCACGCGCGGTGCTGATTTTCCATTGTATTTCTGAGATGCCAGATGCTGCAGAAACTGTTCCCATGCCTTGGTATACTCAGCCAGCCCCGCTTCACCGTCGAATGACTCATTCATTCCAAAACAGGCGATAATCACATCAGCCCGCTGTGCTTTCAGATGATCATCCAACGAACCGAAATTCAACGGACGCGGTCTTAATGTCAGAGTATCACCCGACCAGGCCAGATTCCGGAATGTCAGCCCCGGCACATCAGCCTGTGATGTGAATAGCGTTTCCAGATAATTATTCATCCGCAGCTGATCGGCAAAAGTATTCCCGATAAATACCACCCGATCACCCTCTTGCAATTTCAGAGAAACGGGTAATTCTTCTCTCTGTCGAGCTGCAGCGGGTACGTTAGCAGGGAAAAGAATCATCCAACTGATCAGTATCAGCAGTATAGAATAATAGCGTAAAAGCATAAACTCGATTCCCGATATCTGGTCTGTGTATTCACCAACGTTCCAGGCACTGTTCCCTTATTATGCGACGACGCCGGGGCAAAGAAAAGTCCAGCTCAAAAACACTTTCTGGTCAGGGAATCGATTTCACAGCAGTTTCATATTGAATTGATTCGAAGCCCCCTACAAAATACAGTCTGAATTGCTCAAAGTTTCTGAGAGAAAAGGAACCACCATGCCGATGTTTTCCACTCAACCGCGACGCCGTTTCCTGCAGACACTCCTGCAGAGTTGCACCGCGGGTGCGCTGCTCCCTCAACTCAATACCCTGTTCGCCGAAGAACCCGGTCAATCAACTCGGTCTATTCCACCTGTTCCCGGTAAACTCTCCGTGGCCCTCCGGAAACGAGGCAAGGAAACAGATGCTCCCGCAACAACTGAGCAGACAGAGTGGAATGCTTCAGAAACCGCGATTATCATTTGTGACATGTGGGCCGACCACCCCTGCAAACTGGCAGCACAACGTGTGGACCGCATGGCACCCCGTATGAACGAGGTGATCTCGAAAGCCCGCGATCAGGGTGTCGCCATCATCCATGCTCCCAGCGGTGGGATTCAGCTTTATGAGGACACCCCGTACCGCCAGCGCATCAAGGAAGCCAAACCATCCAAACCACCAGTTCCCATTCAAAGCTGGTGTTACCTCAATCCCGAGAAAGAACCACCGCTCCCCGTTGACGACACGGTGCAACGCTCCACCGAATCCAGTATTCGTGGCTGCGATGATCCAATCGCCGACTACAAAAAGAATACCGACCGCCACGAACACCCGGCGATCAAAATTATCGGCTACGATGTCATCAGTGCCAACGGGCAGGAGATTTTTAATTTCCTCGAACAGGAACAGCGGAAGAACATCGTGATCATGGGCGTGCACACCAACATGTGTGTTCTTGGCAGGCCGTTCGGTATTCGCCAGATGAGATACCTTGATAAAAACGTCGTGCTCTGCAGAGACCTGACCGACGCCCTCTACGATCCCCGCGACCGCCCTTATGTCAGCCACGCGCGTGGTACGGAAATGATCATCGAACACATCGAACGTCACTGGTGCCCATCCATCCTTGGCAAAGATCTCACGAAAGTCATCTCCGGCTCCAACAACCCGGACAGTTAAAAAGCATTTCCACTTCGATAGACAGTCTACCAGCAATATTCAAATCTCCCCCTGAATCAATGGCAGTGGTCCTGTTGTGTACCGGTCTGAATTTCCTCTGATCAGATTCAACTTGACGGTCCCACGCCAATATCGAAATTCCTTGACCTGCGTCGCGCGCGCGAGAAAAAAAATCAGCATAGTGATCACGCTCGAACCACTGCCATGTCATCATTATAAAACTCTCTCGTTTCGTTAACTTTTCCGAATCACACTGAACATTAAATCCCCGGTTATCGACAGACTTCGCCCCACGATGACACAGCTTTCGCCATTCGATCACCATGCCATCGCAGCCTGTCACACCTTTATCGCCAGTCAATTTTCTGAGATCCTGCTTGACTCCACCACGCCTTTGAAGATGATTCCATTGTCTCAACGGAATCACAAAATTCACTGGATCAAAAACTCTCATTCCGCACTCCTGGATCAATCCCGGGTTTTCTCGGTGTTCAAATCAAACAGACACACACGCTGCATCCATTTTACAGAAAGCACTTCCAGTCACTCAGATGAATCTCCGACACCTGTTGCAAAGCGTTCCCTGTTTTCGTGGCAGCGAAATATCAAATTTTAAACGAACCTGTTCCGCTCTATTTCCTCTTACTGACGACTGATATTAAAATCGGTTTGATACCAGTCCCGGCCAGCCAGTCATTTTGAGCAGAAGCCAGCCCCATGACATTCGATCTGCAACCTACACTCAGAGGTGAACTGCTTCAGCTGCGTCCCCTCCAGGCTGCCGACTATGCCGCCCTGTATGCTGTCGCCTCTGACCCGCTCCTCTGGGAACAGCACCCCGCCCGCACGCGTTATCAGGAACCGGTATTTCAAAAACTGTTCCAGGAATCCCTGGCGTCTGGCGGTGCTTTAGTCGCCATTGACAACAATACGGGAACAGTCATTGGTTCCTCTCGTTTTAATGGCTACACTCCCGCAGCCTCTGAAATCGAAATCGGCTGGAGCTTCCTGGCTCGCTCACACTGGGGCGGACACTATAACGGCGAAATGAAACAGCTCATGCTGCATCACGCTTTCCGTTTTGTCGATTCTGTCATCTTTCTCATCGGGCCCGAAAATATTCGCTCACAGCGAGCCATCGAAAAAATCGGAGCCCTCCGCGACGGCAACCGCACCGATCAATCGGGATTTGAAAGCTGGCTCTATCGCATCCATACCAGAGATACCATTGGCTAAACAGCAATAAATCCCTCTGATTTTACATCCATTTAATTTTTACGAATATTAACAAAAAAACATACTAATGATTGTTTATATAACCAGACTCTCTATACTAAAACGAAGTACTTTGAACCGTAGCGTCTCTCAATCTAATCTACTCAGTCTCAATGGCCCTCAAGACGCGACAGTAAAACGGGACACAGTCTAAACGAAGCATATTTATATCTTTCTCTTAAGTGATGAGTTTTCTCAGATCCTCATCCCGTTAATTCTCATTAGAAATATATGTCACGAAACTAAAATTTAGAATTCTGCAGGCACAGAAACCCTTTTCTCTAGTAATGAAAGTGCACCATGTACTCGCATGTTTGCCTGCTGCTGAATTGGCTGTTGTCCCGTCCGATCAGTCTCTGCATTGGTCTGTTTGCATTTCTGATTGTGATTCTCTCTCTGATACATCAGGAGACCTATATTGACGCTGAAGGAGTCCCCCTGAGGCCTATGAGCGAAAGAGTCAAACCAATGTCTCCTGAAATGCGAGAGTTACTTGATCTGGCAAGAAATACCGGCTGGAAAAAAGACCCTGAGATCAGAGCCCGCGTCATGGAATTAAGCAAATCAGTTGACGGAAAAAGGGAAATCAAGAATCGTTCGGAGTGTCATGTAAAAGCAGTTCCCCTGGCTGGCGAGTAATTCGGACGGAGTCTCATCCTGGTTCGGTTTCGAGATTGAGCCTGTTTAATACAAAGTAACTGGACCAGAAATCTCAATTGATGACCTGCGTCCGATATTCCACTTTTTCTGCGATCACAAACCCATCCAGCCCACAGATTCCCCTCACCCTGTACGCTTTGAGGTCACGTTCTTTCAGAACATTTTCCAGTTCTGGAATTGTTTCATAAGAACGGAGTGGCCATCCATGTTTTTTTCGCTTGAGAAACAGCCACTCCCACTCATTCAGCAGAGTCTGGAAGGTATTGCATTCCACATCAAACAGAATACTGGGAGCCATGATGTCATTAAAATGATGCGTGAGCACCCCGAAAAATCGCAAATCAGTCTGTTCTTCCCGCTGATTCGTTTCCTGATAGAGTGTCTTCAGAATAAGTGTCCCCTGCTCCAGATCAATCGAGAGCGCCGTCACATAGTTGTCATGCACCGAAGGAATTTCCATTCCCCGGGATGGATCAATCTGACATTCCTGCCACTCTGAAAATTCATCCATTTTCTGCTCTTTCTCCTGATGTTCCCACCATGCTCACTGCTCACTTGAATTGAGTTTTTCCCCCAGCTTTTCCCCCACCAGTCTACCGCTGGTGATCGCCCAGGCGATGTGCAGCCCATGTCCCCACAGCACCTGGCCTCCCATGCCGTTACTGCCGATCGCATACAAACCGGGAATGGGTTGCCCACTTTCATTCAGCGCCTGCAATCCCGCATTGATCGCCACACCCCCTTCGGTGGTCGTAAAATACGCTTTCGCCGGTCCCAGCAATACCCAGCGTTTTCCCGTCAGAGGACATGCATCACCGGTCCGGCCAAACGAGTCTACATGCTCCCCGCTAACGTAATGATTAAACTGTTGCACTGCTGCTTTCAAATTTGATGTATTTAATCCCCGCTGTTCTGCGATGGCTTCCAGCGAATCTGCCGCCACACTCACATCCGGACGCAGTCTGAGATAATCGTCCACGTAAGCATACGCAATTTTCGGCGCGGTCGAAATAAAGTAAGGCCACTGGCTGTAATGTGCGGCGATCCGTTCGTCCAGTAAAATAAAAGCGGCTTTTCCCGGCTGCTCGGAAATCGCGATCTCGCGGGCAGGAGAATCGGTTTCATTACAGAAGCGGCAGCCATCTGCATTAATCAATATCGCGCCATTATCGAACAAAGAATTCTCTGGATGCTGCCACGTTAACAGCAATCGTTTGATCCGCCAGTTGATCACCGCCTGCGGCAGCAGAGGCACCAGTTTCCCCAGCAGTTTTGCGAACAGGCCACTGGTTGACAAAAATTGTTCGAATGGATCTCCCGGCGGTGGCACAAACCGCAGTTCCGGTCCATAGGTGATCTCCATATTCAGCAGTTGCGCCCCCGCACGCTCTGCCAGCAGATGCCCGTCGCCGTACGCTTTGGGGTTCACCCCCTCAATCGTTTTAAACCGATCCCCTTTGAATCGACCGATCATCTCAGGTGCACTGGAATAATCTCCGGCCGCCAGTACCACCCCCCGTTTCGCAGTGATCGTCTTTTGAGTCCCCTCGATTTCCGCGACGACTCCCGTAATCCGTGTTCCATCAGAGACCAGTTCCATTACTGGCGCACTGCAGACTATCGTTCCCTTCAATCGAATGATCCTCGCCTGAAAGGCAGCGATGTATGCTTTCGCGTTTGGCACAATATTATGCATACGAGGCACCCGGTTCGGTGGTTCCGGATTAGGACCATGAAAATACAGGCCCATGCCTCGCAGCCATTCCAGCGTCACTGCAGTCTCCCCCAGAAAAAACCGTCGCAGCTCACTGTTGTTCTGCGCTTCGACTTCCGCAGCCGCGAACTGTCCCGCGTCTGTCTCATGGTCGTCCGCGTTATCAATCACACCCGCGTCACGCTGCAGACTCGTTCCATTCGCAGTAAAAGAACCGATGGCCATTCCCGTGGTGCCTCCCAGTTGAGGCTGCTTCTCCAGCACGAGCACGCTCGCCCCCTGCTCCAGCGCCCGCACGGCCGCCGCCAGACCACTACCTCCACCACCAACGATAATTACATCATATTCTGTTAACATGCTGTTCACTCTCTGTCAGTTCATATTTTTAATTCGGAACATTCTCCAATCGTATCAGTACAGCACGTCACATCAATCAGGTAAACCGTAGCGATTATCGTTTTGTCAGGCCCTGCTCACAAAAGTCTGGCGTTTGTCTCTCCCGCACGCCGAAAGAAACTTAAGGTTGTTGACTTAAACACATCAACCAAGTATGATCTATCCTTGTTCACTACATCTTACCTGAACGCGTACGACTACTCCTGCCTGCATAGAATTCGTCGGCCATGCGTAAGCTCACCACTCTGATTTCTGCTGCCTGCTGCTTTCTTGCGATCACGTTCTATACGGTTCATCCTGCTTTCGCTGCCAGCAAATCATCTAAAAAGCCGGTTCATGCGAAAATGAATCCCGCACAACGGGCTTTTTTCGAAAACAGGATCCGCCCCGTACTCGCCGAGAAATGCTACTCGTGTCATTCCGCCAAATCAGAAGAACTGGGTGGCAAGCTGCGAATGGATACCCGCGATGGCATGCGTGAGGGTGGCGAATCAGGACCGGCGTTTGTCGAAGGTCGTCCCGATGAAAGCCTGTTGATCCAGGCACTCCGTTACGACGGGCTGGAGATGCCTCCCAATGAACCACTGCCCGAAGCAGTGATCACCGACTTCGTCAAGTGGGTGGACATGGGTGTCCCCGATCCCCGCAGCGATGTCCCCCTCATTGCGAAAAAGCCGAATACGGTCTCTGCCTCTGCCGACCCCGCACTCTGGTCGTTTCAACCGATCACAAACCCTGAACTCCCTGCCGTTCAGAATCAGCACTGGGGTGTAGACCCGCTCGATCAGTTTGTTCTCGCCCGTATCGAAGCCGCCGGCCTGAAGCCCACTTATGATGCTGCTCCCAGGCAACTGGTAAGACGATTATATTATGACCTGATCGGTCTCCCCCCCACTCTGGAACAGGTCGAGACTTTTCTGGACGACTATCAGCGTCGCCAACAGGCTGCAGTAAAAACACTGGTCGATGAGCTGCTGGCCTCTCCTCATTTTGGGGAACGCTGGGGGAGGCACTGGCTCGACGTAGCCCGCTATGGTGAATCGAACGGGAATGACGGCCTCAGTCGCAACCCGACTTTCCCCCATGCCTGGCGGTACCGCGACTACGTCATTCAGGCATTCAACAATGATCTCCCCTACGATCGTTTCCTCACCGAACAGATATCAGGTGACCTGCTTCCAGCGGAGACGCCCGCAGAACGCGACCGTCTGCTGATCGCCACCGGTTTCCTGGCTCTGGGCTCCAAACCCGCTAAAGCGATGAACGTCAACTTCGACATGGACGTGGTCAACGATCAGATCGATGTCGTCAGTACCGGCGTCATGGCGCTCAGTGTCGCCTGTGCGCGCTGTCACGATCACAAACACGATCCCATTCCCACCAGCGACTATTATGCTATGGCGGGGATCTTCCTCAGTACCGAAACCATGTGGGGCGCTGCCGGCCATCAGCCTTTAACCGCGCCGGAAACCCCTTTGCATGTTCTGAAAGCGAAACACCACTATGTCGCGCCACCGGATAGCGGTGCCAGGCCAGTCTTGAACAAACGTGTTCAAGCAAGAAAAAAGAAACCAAAATACGTCTATCCCGCCGGAACACCGCTGGCGATGGGCGTGCGTGAAAAGAAAAAACCGACGGATTGTAAAATCAATATCAAAGGGGAATCCAAAAAGCTCGGTCCCAGTGTACCTCGAGGCTTCCTGACTGCCTGTAACATGACGTCATCACCAAAAATTGATGCCTCAAAAAGTGGTCGCCTGCAACTGGCAGAATGGCTCACCTCTGACGATCATCCTCAGACCTCCCGCGTGATGGTGAACCGCATCTGGCTGCATCTGTTCGGTCAGGCGCTCGTTCGCACTCCCGATGATTTTGGCGTCTACGGCGAACGCCCCACACATCCCGAACTGCTCGATCACCTGGCGACACGCTTCCGCAATGAAGGCTGGTCGATCAAACAACTGATTCGCAGCATCGTCCTCAGCCGCACTTATCAACAGAGCAGCTTCTGTGAAGCCGACGTACGGGATGCAGACCCGGAAAACCAGCTTCTCTGTCGCCATAATCGACGTCGCCTCGATGCGGAATCCCTCCGGGACAGTATTCTCGCAACCAGCGGTAAACTCAATCCGGATCCCGGCCTGGGCTCTTCCATTGCGAATGTCGACGAACTCGTCAATACGGCGGGCAACCTGCATCTGCCTTCCAACCATCGCAGTATCTATCTCTGCATGTTACGTCATTCCGAACCGGCACAACTGGCCGCCTTTGATCTGCCCGATTCCACAAAACCCGTCGGCCAGCGCAATGAAACCACGCTGCCTACCCAAAGTCTGTTTCTGCTCAACAGCGATTTTCTGATTGAACAGTCGCAGGCCTTTGCCCGAGACGTCCTGACCGATCCGAAATTGAAAGAAATAGAACGTATCAATCTGGTCTATCAGCGGGCGTTCAAGCGCCTCCCCGAATCTTTTGAACTGCAACGAACGTTGACCCTCCTGCAGGATCTCGATCGAAGTCTGAAAACAGAAGTATCACAAACAGATCAGAGACGGCTCGTTGTCTGGTCTACACTCTGCCAGGCGTTACTGACCACCAGCGAATTTCGCTATGTCGATTAAGCACTGAAACCATCACGAAACAACCAGAGGAATGACCTCATGCTCGAACTATCACGCCGCGAAATGTTACGCTCGGCTTCCTGTGGCTTTGGCTATCTCGCACTGTCTGCCCTTTGTGGTCAGAAAACGAAAGCCAGCGGTTCCGCAGTCCCGGCCAGCCTGACAACCCGCGCACCGCAGCTTCGCGCGCGGGCGAAACGTGTGATCTTCCTTTGTATGAGTGGCGGCCCCGCGCAACTGGATACTTTCGATTATAAACCGCAGACCGGCAAGAAAAAGCATCCCGGCTCTGTCTTCAATTTTGCACAGCATGGCGAAAGCGGACTCTGGATTTCTGAACTGCTCCCCGAAACCGCGAAACACGCCGACAAACTCTGTGTCCTCAACGGCATGCACGCCGACATCACCAATCACGCACAATCATTTCTGCAGCTGCACACCGGCGACCGCTTGCGTCCGCGTCCCAGTCTGGGATCCTGGATTCTGTATGGCCTGGGAACCGAAAACCAGAAAGTACCCGGCTTCATCAGCCTGTACCCGAAAAAGCCATCCGTCTACTCCAGCGCGTTTCTGCCTCCCGTTTACGAAGGCACACCGATCGGCCTCAACACAACCAACATGTCCACCGCCACCATTGGCAACATTCAGAGCAATCACCTGCCCACGCCTGTCAAACGCCGACAGCTCGATTTCGTGCAGGCCATGAACCGCGAACATGCGACCCTGCGGCCCGATGATACCCGCCTTGACGCCGTGATCCAGTCGATGGAACTCGGCTTCCGTATGCAGATGGCGGCTCCCGAACTGCTGGATCTGAGCCAGGAAACGAAATCGACGCTCGAACGCTATCGCGTCGGACAGGGCAAAACGGCAGGAACCTGTAGAGATTCCGACTTCGGTCGTCAGTGTCTGCTGGCGCGTCGCTTTGCTGAAGCAGGCGTACGTTTCATTGAAGTCAATCATGGCAGCTGGGATCAGCACAAAAACCATCGTGCCGACCTGACCGCGAACTGTGAATCAACGGATGCTCCGATCGCCGCCCTGCTGGAAGACCTGGAACAACGGGGTCTGCTCGAAGAAACAGTGGTGGTCTGGGGGGGTGAATTTGGTCGCCCTGGTCTCGTTCCCGAAACCAAAAAAGATGAAACCGGCCACAACGCCCGCGGCTTCACTTTCTGGATGGCCGGCGGTGGCATCAAACGCGGACTGGCTTACGGCAAAACCGATCCCACCGGTGCCCGTGCCGTGGAAGGCAAAGTTCATTTCCGCGATCTGCACGCCACGATCCTGCATCAGCTCGGACTGCAGCATGACCAACTGACGTTCCACCAGGGAAACCGTGAATTCCGACTCACGGGGACCGAAGGGGGCAACGTCGTACACGACATCATTGCCTGACAGTCGCTTTTCATGCACAATAGTGAGTGACCAGACTAAAACCGTCCGATTGACTCAACTCACTCTGGCAGGAATCCGATGTTGCATACTCCCCGTCGCTCAATTTTGATACTGTTTTTATCTCTGTTCGCAATCTGCTCTCAATTGCAGGCAGCGGAACGGCCCAACATTCTGATTATTTTCACTGATGATCAGGGCATCAACGATGTCGGCTGCTACGGCAGTGAAATCCCGACTCCCCACATCGATCAACTGGCGAAAGAGGGCCTGCTGTTTCGCCAGTACTATTCCGCATCGGCAATCTGCACTCCCTCCCGCTTTGGCATCCTCACGGGTCGCAACCCGACACGCTCGCAGGATCAGCTGCTGGGCGCGTTAATGTTTATGAGTGATATCGATCAGAATCGCGGCATTCAACCCGGCGAAACGACCATCGCTGACGTCCTGCAACAGAACGGCTATCAGACCGCCCTGCTCGGCAAATGGCATCTGGGCCATGGCACCGAATCATTCCTCCCCACAGCGCATGGCTTTGATCTGTTTCGCGGACATACCGGAGGCTGCATCGATTACTTCACCATGACGTATGGCAACATCCCCGACTGGTATCACAACCAGCGTCATGTCTCAGAGAATGGTTACGCAACCGATCTCATTACCGAAGAAGCTGAACACTTCCTGAAAGATCAGCAGACAACTGACAAACCATTCTTTCTGTTCCTGTCCTACAATGCGCCCCATTTCGGTAAAGGCTGGTCTCCCGGCGATCAGAGTCCGGTCAATATCATGCAGGCCCGTGGCGATGATTTAAAACGGGTCGGAACCATCAAAGACAAAGTCCGCCGTGAATTCGCCGCCATGACGGTTGCCCTTGATGATGGTATCGGGCGCGTCATGTCCTCACTGAAAAATAACGGGCTGGATCAGAATACGCTGGTCATCTTCATGACCGATCACGGAGGCGACTATATTTACGGCGGCAATAATCAACCCTTTCGAGGCGCCAAAGCGACCCTGTTCGAAGGCGGCATTCGCGTCCCCTGCATCATCCGCTGGCCGGGTAAGATCAAAGCAGGTACGGAAACGAACGAGGTCGCCTGGGCGCTCGATCTGTTCCCGACCATTTGTCATTTCGCCAATGTCGATACAGACGGATTGACTCTGGACGGAAAAGACATCTCCGGTCTGTTAACAGGCCAGACGCCAGTGGGAACCAGAGAACTCTACTGGCAACTCGGTCCCCACGCCGAACTGAAACGAGGTCGCTGGTCTGCATTAAGGCAAGGCGACTGGAAGTACATTCAGGATGCTGGCGGAGAAGAGTTTCTGTTCGATCTCAAAGCCGACCCTTATGAGAAACAGAATCTGACTCAGTCTCAGGCAGCGAAGCTGACAGAACTTCAGGAACGCCGCGATACACTGGTAAAAACACTGACGCCTCAGGTTAAATCAATCAATCCCTAAACTCTTCATTATTTTTTGCAGCAAAGACGATCCTTCATGTCACAGCACGTTAAAAAAAGTTTCGGCTTCCTGAAAACCACCGCGATCGGGGGGCTGATTTTTCTATTGCCATTAATCGTGATCGGAGCGCTCGTCGGACAAATCGTGCCCATCGTGCTTTCCATCGCCACGTTCCTCTCCGATTACATTCCCGTCAAAACTCCTGCGGGCATCGCCATGCTGATTGGCCTCGCACTGGGCATCGTACTCCTGCTGTGTTTTGCCGCTGGCCTGGTAGCACGCTGGTCCATCGGGCGAAGTCTGTCACGATTGATCGAGAAGAATCTGATCCTGCTATTCCCCCGCTACGCTATCTACCGTGAACAGCTGAAAGGCAGTATCGGCGGCGATCATAATAAGCCGGAAATGCTGCCCGTTCTGGTGCGCCTGGATGACATGACCCGCATTGCCTTCGAAGCCGAACGCACCGACGACAAACTTGTCTCCGTCTACATGCCCGGCTCCCCCGACCCCTGGTCCGGCTGGGTCGTCTTTATGACCCCTGATCGCGTCGAACGACTGGATATCCCGTTCTCCGAGGCGCTCGGAATCTGCGAACGCATGGGGCGTGAATCACTGTATCTGCTCAAACCCTCACCGATTCTTAAACAAAAATAAAGCATGTTTCGGTTTCGCACGGTCGTCGTGTCGTTTACGATAATACTGAGACATTGCCGCATTAATCCTGCCCGAAACGATCCAACACAGGGAACTCCTGCCATGCCCATTCACCTGCCTGCACAAAATCGCCGTCAGTTCCTTTTCACGCTGGGTGCCGGCTTCGTCACCTGTTCTACCGGTCTGCTGGCAGCAGATCAAAAAACACAGCAGTCCGACATTGTTTATCTCTTAAATGATACGCATATCGGCGAAAAGCATCCCCCAAAGTCTCCCATCCCGACGCATCTCCGGGAGATCGTCACTGAACTGGTGGAATTGCCTCAAAAACCTGCCTGCGTCCTGATCAACGGCGATCTTGCACTCCGTGATGGGCAACCCGGCGATTATCGACACTTTGCCAGTCTGATCCAGCCACTGCAGGAAGCGAAAATTGATACACACCTCACACTGGGAAATCACGACGAACGCGATGTCTTTTATGAAGTGATGCAGGAACAGAGACCCTCTGCCCCTCCTGTCAAATCGCGACACATCTCCGTCGTGCAGACGAAGTTTGCTAACTTCTTCCTGCTTGATTCGCTTCACAAAACGATGGTCACTCAGGGTACGCTTGGAAAAGAACAGCGTTCCTGGCTGGCCAATACACTTGATGCACACGCCGACAAACCGGCGATCATTGTCACCCACCACAACCCGCGACTGGGGGGAGACCCCGTCCACTTTCCCGGCGGACTGACCGATTCGGAAGAGCTCTGGGAATTACTGGTTTCGCGGCCGCAGGTCAAAGCCTATATCCACGGTCACATTCATGATCGCGGTAACGCCCAGCATAAAGGGATCCACATTCTCAACACACCCGCTACTTCCTATGTGGCCAACCCTGATCATTCCACAACAGGCTGGACTATAGCACAGCTCACACCAACCGGCGTCACACTGACAACGCGTACCAATATCGAAGACCATGCCTGGAACAACCAGACCAAAACACTCACCTGGCGCTGAACCGCCAGGCGAATCATATTTTGAAGTTACTCCTGCCGGGGCAGAAACAGACCTAACCGTTTCCCGTCACGAAGAACCGTGACCGGAACGGATTCGCCAGGCTTCAATTCATTCACGCCATACGCCAGCAGGTCGGTCTCTCGTTTCAGATCTTTTCTGCCGTTATAGGAAAGAATCAGATCCCCTTTTCGGAAACCCGCTTTCTTCGCTGCAGCATGGGCGCCGTACTGCCCCAGATGCTTGATACGCAGCGTCATATCGGGGGCCGCCATGGTCAGCCCGATCTGTTTGCGTTCCTCGCGCGTCGCTTCCTCCAGTACGGCCCCTCCCAGTACCATCCGTCGTAAAGGCCAGCTGCTCACGCGCCAGGAAAGATCATCCTTGCGTCTCCAGTCTTTGGGAAGAGAAATTGTCAGATCAAGCTCCTGCCCTTCACGGTTCACGCGGGCCGCCAGTTGATCGGTCTCCTGCGCATGCTGCAGGACCCACTGCACATCGGCAATCGACAGCAGAGGCTGACCTTCCAGTGAGATAATCTGATCTCCCGGTTTAAACCCGGCCTGCGCGGCGATGGAGTCGGCGGCGACTTCCTGCACGGTGGCTTTTTCCTGGGGATCAAGAATCAGACCCAGTATTTTAGGATGCGGATACGAAAACAGAATCTGATCGGGCAGCGGTTTCTGATCACGCAGATAATAATCGCGCTGGGCATCGCCAATCTGGTGGCAGTGGATGCAGCTTTTCACAATGTTCTGCTTCTCGTTGATGCGCGAATTATATTTGCCCGCCAACAGGGGAAACTTTTCTGGAGAGGCGACCAGTGGTTTCGTCCCCTGCTTCCCCTTAAGCGAAGCCTTCGTGGTCTCGTAGTTCTGGTGGAGCTCCAACGCGCCTGCAATCGCTTTTCGCAGACCGGTAATCGAAACGTCTTCGGTCCACATCGTGCGGTGAGAACGGGTTCCAAACCGCCCGTAGATCGTCCGATCAGGATTCAGCATAAAGACAGCAAACGATTGATCGTAGTCATACTGAAACAGGGACAGATCCAGTCCATTGGTGGAAATCAGCCGTACGCGCACGAACTGGTCCATTAACGGTTTCAGGTTCTGATCCTGCTCCATCAGCTGTTCATCCAGCTTCACACACTCCTCACAGGGAATGCAGCGCAGCACAACCAGCAATGGTTTATTCGACTCTTTTGCTGCCTGGAAGCCCTGCCCCAGATCGTTGTAGATCCAGTACCCGGTTGACTCCACATGGGCACGATCCTGCTTCACTTTTTCTTCGCGTGTCTGTGCATGAGACACTGTCGCGGACTGACCCAATAGCGCAGCTGTTACCAGAAAGAATTTCCACATCGCTCCGTCTCCTGACACCGGCGGGTTAATAAGAGAAATCAAACAAGTAGAATCAAATTACTGCAGCAGGTTTTCGCCACCATTTTCTTTCTGGTGAATCGTCACAGGCCAGCCGGGGAACTGACTGGATTCTTTCCCGTCCGTCGCATCCACCAGAAAGCGGTAGCTGTTGATTGTATAGGTTTTCTTTTCCGGATCGATCAGCACCAGGCCAAAGCCGCTCCCCTTCTGATGCGCCAGATCGTAGCGGTTCTTTTCTGAAGCAGGTTCGGGATTGCCGACAGCATACACGTACACTTTATTGCCGAAGCCATCAATGAATTCACCGGTATCTGCCAGTCCATGCTGCGGACGGTTTTTGTGAGGCATTTCCAGTTCATCGGGTCGCCACCAGCGCGGGTAACCGGCTGAGATCGCCGGCGTACAGAAAGCCCAGCAGCTGTCCCGTTGCTCATCCGCACCGTACTGAGAAAGTGTCGTCAGATGTTGATCGCCGTTGATATGCAGCGGCATTCCTTTGCGAATAATTTTGACCGTGCGGTTTCGCGCGGTTTGAGGCCAGCTGCCTGAGTCCAGGTCGGCTTTGAGATAACCATCATAGCCGCCATGATGAGTGGCAACGCCGGCAAATACAGTCTGACTGAACAGGACTTTGATGTTGTGTGCCCGCCAGTCTTCGCACCAGCGTTCCAGAAATTTTTCCTGACGCTCGCCCAGCAGCTGCAGTCCAGGTTTATCGAGTTTCGATGTATCGAAGTTCGCATCCGTCACATGGTCTGCCCGGCCGCTGCCCGTTTCCACATGCTCGGGACCGCTCTTGAACTGTCGGTCGGCAATAATCGCAAAACCAACGCCACCATACACCATATCGCCGTAGTAGACGCTGATATTCTGTTTGCAGGGAGTCGGGTCGGCGTAATCGGGATGATGGGCGGTACACGTTTTATGAACCACATTCACCATCCGCGCCGGTTCGCGGTAACCGCCATTGGAAGACGTGGTCCCTTCTTTCATTTTCATTCCACCTTCGCCCCAGATATTCCCCTGGAAGACGTCATGATCGTCGGGAAGACAGATCGTCGGGCGGTCCCGCATGGCTTCACCAAAGGCCCAGCCATGCATATAGAACTTACGCAGGTAATTCAGAATCGCCGGTTCAGCAGGGTCACGAATCAGGCCAAAGCCGCCATGGTCTTCATAGAGCTGATCGCCTGAAAAATAGAGCAGATCCGGATCGACTTTCAGCAGATTGTTTGCCACCGGCTCATACGGAAACCCATAATCTTTCTGACAGGTCAACGCCCCCAGTTTGAGTGGACGTCCTTCCGGATTCGCTCGGATGATACCGGTTCGCTCGGCGGCCAGCTCCGTTCCATCCTTCAGTTTTTCCTGGTACACCAGTTTGAAAGGTGTCGCTTCTTTCTCGTTCCAGTGGGGGACACGGAACGTCGCCGTCCACGCATCGGTATCTAACGCTGTGGTTCCCAGTGATTTCCACTCGTTCCCCTGTTTGATGAACAGTTCCACGTCTTTGTTATCCTGCTCACCCAGGGGACCTGTCAAAGCAGTGATCTTCATCACGAAACCATCGTCGCTGCGTGAATCGCTGAGTGAATACTGCGACCATAAAATGGGACCAAATTTGTGTTCGGGAGAAACGGTAAAGGCATCACCCGAAACCGACCAGTCACTGAACCGATAGCGGGCACCGATCTTTCGATTGAAACGGGGATCGAAATTGCTGACCACCGCCACGTTGCCCAGTACGGCCTGCGGCGGGAACATATGCGAAATCGTATCGAGTGGCTTGTCTGATTCGGAACCGCTGACCATCAGCGTTAATGAATACTTTTCACCTTCGGGCTTACCAACCACCGTCAAAACACAGTCATTAAGGTTGACCGGCTGTTTGAGCTTCTGTTCCTTATTCCCCAGAATCAGTTTCCCATTCAGGATACCAGCTTTGATTCCACTCTTCGCAAAGCAGTTGCTGCGGTATTCGTTAAGATCACTTTTCACACCGATGCGAAAACCGACGCCGCCATCCTGCTGTTTGACTTCAACCTGGCTGGCATGCACGGACATCGTGAACGGTGCTTTGGGATTGGTCAGCTGGTATGTCAGCAGCTGAATGTTGCGGCTGCCGCCAGTCGACAAACACTCTGCGGCTCCATCGATAATCCGCCAGTCTTCCATCGGATTGGCCCAGAACTCTTCTCCCAGCCAGACCCGGTCATGTGTATTTTTCCAGCGGCCGATCACGGGAGCGTCATTGCCTGTCTCCGCTGCTGTGAGTGTCTTCGATTTCTTCAGACCGAAAAAAGTCGTCCCCAGGGCAAACAGTTTCAGCGCCATGCGTCGGGTCAATGATTGCATTTAATGTCTCCTGTCGAGCACAAACCGCCGTGCATGCGGGCGGGGGATGAGATGCCGTAAATAAAGTCCAGAACTGTCATTATCAAGGGCGCAGCAGGCTTTGTCCAGCGTGGTTCATCGAAGAACGCGCTGTTTAAACTTGTTTAGAAATACCTGTTCAGTTCAGGGCTTTCGTGTCGCCAGCCCCGCTTTGACGTCAGCCGGGTGTGAGACCTTAACCCGCTCTTTCCCTACCAGTGTCATGAGGTTCGGCAGGTCATACACTTTGAGGGAACCGTGTACGGTGTTAATCAACTGATTCTGCGTTTCCGGAGTTTTAACGACTTCACCCCAGGATGAAATCATCCGGCTCAGCTTGATCTCTGAAAACAGCTCGGGTTCCAAAGCGGCTGCATGCAGTGCCGGGATCGCGGTTTCTGCAATCGCGACCAGCTCCACCTGTTGAGGTTTCTCCTGAGACTGATATTCCGACAGGAACCGGGTGGCGACCAGAATGTCTTCGGCCCGCAGTTTGACCATTGATTCACCCAACAGAAAAGCCACCGCCCATTCGTGATAGTTAGCTCCCAACAGGCCATGCGACCAGCCGATTTTGCGGTTGTTCTTTCGGGAAGTCTCTCCGATCGCGCGAATATCCACCGCCAGTACCATCTCGCCCTGTTTGACCCGCTGTTCTATCGCCCCCCCAGGTACTGCATCAACCTGCTTGCCTTCCCCATGCAGATAAAGAGTCCGTTTTCCGGAAGGGTTTTCCGGCTCAAATAACAGCGCCGGCAGAGGCACACCGTGATCTGGTGTCAGGATCAGCTTAGTGATCTTGTACCCTGGTCGCTCAATGGAGCTGACTGTTTTGGATTCCGGACTGGGAATGTTTGCCAGTCGCTTAATACCGCTCACTTCACGCACCAGATCCCGCAGGGTGCCGAGGTCGCCGCTGCTCCAGAGTTCGGCCCGCTCCTGCGCCAGTTGCTGATTCAAACCGTCGTTAATTTCAAACAGCGAACGTTCGCCGGCGTCGAGCAGAATCTGCCCTGATTGTGAACACTGCAGCTCTTCATCCGTAAAGACCGGTTGATCCTCGTCCTCAAAGATCGCGTTTTCCTTGTGCATCAGCCAGCGGTTCATCCAGCGTGCCGAACCTTCCCGCAGCTTGATGGTAAATCCGTGCGGGGCGTCTGCTTCGATGATATCGACCCGTTCCGCATAGCCCATGCGTGTGTAGAACCGTTTGGCTTCGCGGAACAGTTCCCAGGTACCATCAATTTTAAAAGTGGAGTCATGTGTGCCGGCGCAGATCAGCGTCGGCTTGGGAGCCCGCATCAAAGTGTAATCGGCAATGTCCATTCCATATGCCAGCTGGCCGAAGATGTTCTGTTCACCGTCCTGCGGACCATTAAAGTCGATCAGGTAACGATACATAGTTGAATAACAGACCGGCGCTGCAACCTGCACCCGATCATCCAATGCCATTATGTAGCTTGTCAGTGTTCCCCCGCCCGAATTCCCCGTACAGCCGATGCGGCTGGCATCGATCTCCGGGCGACTGATCAGGTAGTCGATACTTCGCATACCATCCCAGATCCGATAGCGAGCCGAATTGCTGCCCAGGGGAATCGCACTCACCGTCATCAGTGTATGTTCTGCCGTGCAGTAGTACTGCACCTGCGGATGGGGAGGACGATAGCGACTTCCTCCTTTAAAGAATTCGTTAGGTTGCTCAGATAATACCTGGTAACGTTCTCCCTGCCCGATCGGATCGTAGCAGAGCGCTGCCATCCCGTTCTTCGCCAGCAGAATACAAGCCCGCTGGTAAGCCGCAGAGGCTTTACCGTTATGACTATGACCGCAGGGAACCAGCACACCCGGATAAGGGGGCGGCGTAGCAGGCAGATAAAGATTCGCGGTCACATGATGCCCGGGCCAGCTTTCATAAATTACATTCTCGACCCGAAATCCATCCCCCTTCAGCTTTCCGATCACGCGGGGATTCAGTGGCGTCCGTTCGGGAA